>Ga0335079_10000055_pt1 | contig 131472 bp, 114 predicted proteins | sample Lox_Sample_33_FD_206719 | JGI IMG/M metagenome (GOLD analysis project Ga0335079, IMG submission 206719) | Soil microbial communities from Loxahatchee National Wildlife Refuge, Florida, United States - Lox_Sample_3.3 | ecosystem: Environmental > Terrestrial > Soil > Wetlands | place: USA... | reverse complement strand
CCGTCCCAAGTGGTGCCATAGAGATTGCCCTTGCTGTCGATAGCCAACCCGTAGCCGAGGCCGCCCGGACCGGAGGGGTGTAACACGGTTTCGGTTCCTGAAGATGTAAGTTCGAAAACCGCGGAGGCGAAATTCCGAAAAAGTCGCCGGCAGCATCACGCAGGAGAGCACTTGGACCACCACCATCCGGACAATTGATCTGCGGACAGAAGTTATAGACGATGGACTCCCGGCCGGATGGGTCCACTTTAAAGATGGTGCCTGAGAGAAACAGGCCGCCTCCCGCCGTGACTCCGTATAGGTTTCCAGCAGAGTCCTGCGTCAAGTGAGCAGACGGGACAAAGCCGTCGCCACCGGCGGAAAAATCGTGAAGGACCGTTTCATTGCCATTCAGATCGAGTTGAAAGACGATCCCGCAACTTGTGACCGGAGGGCAAGAGCCAGTTCCACCGCCCGCGGTGACACCATAAAGTTTTCCATCGGGCTTCATAATGGGCCCGCCAACCGGCTTTTGGCCGTCGGCACAATTCGCAAGCGAGCAGAAGGTGTAAAGCGTCGTGTAGGTGCCGTTCGGAGCGAGTTTAAACACGCTACCATTTTCATTGTTGGCCGCGGCATTGTAGCCATACAAATTTCCAGAGGAGTCGCGCGCCAGTGAGGGGATGGCACTGACCGCCGATTCGTCCGTAAAGCTGTAGAGAATCGTCTCTTTTCCCGTGGGACTGACTTTGAAGATAATGCCGAATCCCTTGGCTCCTCCTTCGTAGGCTTCTCCGTAAAGATTGCCGGCGGCATCACGAATGAGGGCTCCCTGAGGCAGCCCTCCATCGTTTGGGGTGCTGCCAAAGCTGTACAGGACCGAGAGAGCCCCACTGGGGGTTACCTTGAAAATCGATCCGGAATTGAACTTTCCGCCGTAGAACGAGCTACCGTAGATGTTTCCTGCAGCATCGACAACCGGAGGCCAAGGGTTCACCGCACTTTGCTTTGATGAATTGGGAAAGTTGACCAGAGTCGAAAATGTGTAGGTCTGGGCAAACGCCAGCCCTGAAAACAGGAAGGACAAAACCAGCAATTTGGATTTCATGACCCTTTCCTCGGTTCCTCTGTTCGAAGTCCGGGGCGCTCAGGCCGCCTCAGACGCAGAAAAAATTCCCAGGGAGTGAAACGCAGGGGGAGTGAGGGCCCAGCAATACGGGGATTCACGTTCGCGCGTAACGTTCGGTTCCGGCCGCGCGAGCGATCAGCATATCACCCTTGGGGATGTGCCGTTAACGGATCCAAATGAGGGGCAACAGTCCGGCAGCCGTGAGAGCAATCAGGAGTGTCAGGCTCTGTTTACCGGTCTGGCGGTCCGCAAGGCTGTACGAATAGATCCCCTTCACCAGGTTGTTGCTGGCAGCAGCAATGAGGACGGCGCTGGCTGCTGCGGTGAGCGGCGTGAGCGTTCCGGCGGATTGCGTCATTCCCATGATGAACGGGTCGACGTCGGTAACTCCCATGATGGCTGCCAGGATGTTGACGCCAGCATGGCCCAGATATGTCACCGCGAGGTGAGTTGCGATCAACATGGCAATAAAAAGTCCGGCAAACAGGAACGCGGCTCCCAACTCCAATGGATTGCCGGGTTCAAATTCGCGCTTGATTTGTGATTGGACAGCGTCGGGACGGCGTGACCAGAGCCATCCCGCAGTGATCGCCGCGACGGCGAGGGAAAGAAATGCTGGAGCAAGCAGTTCGCCGAGCTGGCGATTGAACAGCAACACGAGCGCCACGAGGCGGAGATACATGACGCCGGAGGCGAGCAGAATCCCTCCCGCAAACAGGTGCGGGCGCTGCTCGCGTGCCGCACGGCGCGACATGGCAACCGTTGTCACCGTGGACGAGTAAGCGCCTCCGAGGAAAGCAGTGAGGATGACTCCTCCTCTTTGCCGCTCCTTGGTGAACTTCTGCAGAAGGTAGCTGCCGTACGAGATAGCGCTGACCGCTACCACCACGAGCCAGGTCTTGAACGGATTGATCTGGAAGCGTCCGAATTGCTGGTTGGGAAGAATGGGCAGAATGACGGCGGTCAGAAGCAGGAATTTGGCGAACGTGAGAATTTCCTGCGGAGAAGTGCGTGTCGCGAAATGCTCGAGGAATGTCTTCAACTCGAGTAACAGCAGGCTGATGACGCCGAGGGCCGTGGCGATCCAAAGGTGATCGTAGTTCACCAGCGCACCCACGAGGTACATCGTCAGGCCCGACATCTCGGAAGTGATTCCGGCCGCTTCGGCGCGCGAGAGCTTGTGCCAGTACGAGAGCAGCAGGAAACCGCCAACTACGAGAAAGCCGATCGTGACTGGCAAAAGCTGAGGTCCGGAAAGCAGGGCAATGGAATATCCGAGCAGCGCGATCAGCGGGAAGGTGCGGACCCCACCGAAGGAGTAAGCTCCGGCGGCGGTTTTATGTTCTTCGCGCTCCAGGCCGACGAGGAATGACAGGAACAGGACAAGGACGATTTTGAATGCGTCAGGTGGCAGAAGATGGTAGAGATCCACGCGGTCTGGGCTCCTCGTGATTCGGGGAAAGTATAGACCCCGGAAGCAGATTCTTCCTTGCTCGCTGCCGCTCGCGCGTCGGAATGACATGCCACCGAACGGGGAATCAGCTGTCATCCTGAGTGGCTTTCTGCGCTCAGGATCTATGCGTTCGATCGCATTCTCAACGATGCAGTCGAGATGCACAGATCCTGAGACGCGCACAAAACGCGCGCCTCAGGATGACAAGGAGTTGTTGCAATTCCGGAACCGGTGCGCGAACTTCTATTTTCCGTTATTCGATACGCAATGCGTTCATGGGTTCGATGGTGGAGGCGCGTCTTGCCGGAATGAATCCTGCGAGGATAGCGGCGGCGGACAGCACAGCAATGGCTCCAATCATCGTCAAGGGATCGTAGGTTTTGACACCGTAGAGTTGCGTGGACATGAGGCGCCCACCAAGCAGGGCGATAGGAATGCCCAGGGCGAGGCCTAACGCTACAAGCAACAACGATCGGCGCATTACCATTGCCAGCACGTTACTGCGATTCGCCCCCAGGGCCATGCGCAGCCCGATTTCGCCGGTGCGGCGAGCCACGGAGTACGCCGTGATCCCGTAGAGGCCGACGGAGGCCAGCACGAGCGCGAGGAGGCCGAAAAGTCCGGTGAGCCGCGCGATCAGGCGCTCTCCGTTGAAGTTATCCGCCACTTGATAATCGAGCGACTTGAAGTTCACGATGGTGAGATCGGGATTGACATTGGCGAGCGTTCGCCGGGCCAACGATTCAAGCGCCGCCGCGTCTCCCACGAATTGAACCGTGATCGAATTGGGATAAAGGGAACGGTTTTCGGCGATCTGCATTTGCTGCACTTTGTACGTCTCATTGAGCTGAGTCATGGGCCGAAAATACATCGGCCGATAGGGGTCTCGAGGATTGTTGTATTTGGCGTCGGCAACGACCCCAACGATCTCGTAATCGCTGGCATGGCTATGATCGAAGTTTCCGAAGTGGCGGCCGATGGGATCGTCTTTGGGAAAGAACTTCTTTACAAACGCCTGATTGACGACCGCGACCCAACGCGAGGTCGCCGTATCTTGGTCGGTAAAGCCGCGGCCGCGAATGACAGGTTGTCCGATGGTCTCAAAGAAATGCGGACTCACACGATCCCAGGATGAGCCGTTGTGCGCATCGGGGCCCGGCTCCGGGCTGCCTTCCACTTGTACACCCTCGCCCCAGTTATTCCCCTCGAGCGTGCTGTAGAGCGCGATTCCCACATTCTTCACTCCCGGGAGAGCCGAAAATTCCTGCTCGAGGCGCTGGTTGAACGCGCCGATGGTATTGAGGTTATATCCGGCGCCCATGGGATCGATGTGGATGACGTAGCGGTTCGCGGTGACGATGCCGAAATTCTGTTTCTCCAAGTTGCGAAGGGTCTGCGTCATCAAGCCGGCGCCGACAAGAAGAACCAGGGAAAGGGCAGCCTGGAAAACGATCAGCGCCTTCTGCGGCAAGTGCGAGCGGTCTCCGGTGGAACGATTCAGGCCGCGCAAGGCCTCGGCGGGATCGGAATGCGAGGAGATCCACGCAGGAACGATGCCGAAGATGACTCCAGTGATGAGCGACAGCAGGAACGCGAAGCCGAGGACTACGGGTGACGGGCTGGCATGAATGGGAAGCTGGGTGGCATCTGGAAACGCAAGGTTGAGGATCGTCCTGGCGCCGAGGTATGCGATCGCGATTCCGATGATTCCTCCGGTCACGGCAAGAATCACGCTCTCGATAAGTAACTGTCGGATGAGGACGGAGCGCGCGGCGCCGAGCGCGGTGCGGATCGAGGTCTCCGCCCGACGGGCGGTACCGCGGGCCAGCAGCAGGTTGGCGATGTTGGCACACGCGATTAGAAGGACGAGGGCCGAGATCCATGTGAGCAGGCGGAGGCCGTCCCCGGCTTCCTGCTGAAGGTTCTGAATTCCCCGTCCACCAGGCACGATGACGACATGCTGCTTGGGAATCTCTTTGTCACCACCGTTCGACGTGTAGATCGGTTGCGTTGCCAGCCATTGACGCAAAGTGGCTGAGATCTTGGATTCAAGCGCTTTGGTCGAGACACCGGGCTTCAGGCGGCCGAGCGCGTACAGCCAGTTCGAGCCCGGCTGCTTCAGGATGCTGGTTGCTCCTTCGAGGATGGGCTCGGCATTGAGAGGAATCCAGTAAGCGGGCGGGCTGTCGTTGATTCGATCACCGAAAAAGCCGGGAGGAGAAATCCCCACGATTGTGACCGGGTGGCTCTGAATGAAGAAAGTCTGGCCGACGATGTTACGGTCCGCTGCGTGGTCGGCTTTCCATGCCGCATAGCTGAGAACCGCGACCGGAGCGGCTCCGGGAACGTCATCGGACGCCTGAAGCAACCGTCCGGCATAAGCGCCGAGCCCGAATGTCGTGAAATAGTTGCCGGAGACATATTCGGTGCGCTCGGACTTGGCGGCGGAGTCACCGATACGGACATTCATCATGTTCTGCCCGGATTGAAAGGCGGCGAGCTGCTCGAATTCGGGAGTGGTGTCTTGGAACTGGCGATAGAGATCGTAGGAGAAGAGGTCGAAATCGCCGTTGTCGTTCTCGTAGCCGCCGTTGACGCAGCAGTCGTCGAGATCCCCGATTCGGTAAAGGCTCGCTGGATGCTGGACCGGCAGCGACTGCAGCAGGATGGCGTTCACCAGCGTGAAGATGGCGGTGTTCGCGCCGATGCCGAGAGCGATCGTCAGGATGACGGTGGCGGCGAATCCGGGGGACTTCTGGAACTGGCGGAGGGCAAATTTCAGGTTCGACATGACTCTTGGTTGGACGGGGGAAAGGAGCGGGGGGAAGCAGATTCCTCGTCGCTTCGCGATTCGGAATGACAAAGCTAAAGGCTTGGGGATTCGGAATCACAAAACGAAAAAGCCTCCGAGCAGGAGGCTTTTCTGGGGGAGGGACTTTGGGCTAGCTGCCCATGGGTCCCAAACGCCTGCTCAGAGGGACGGGCCTAACGCCCGCCCCGTCCGAGGCAATCGTTATTTCGGCTGCTGGGCCTGGTCGCCGCTCATCGCGGGTGCTCCGGCGTTCGAAGAGAGCTGCTCGAGGTCGTTCTTGAGCAGGCTGACTTCGACGCGGCCGCCGGTCATACGCTTCGCCTTTGCGGTTTCATCGGTCGACGGAGCAGGAGCATTGCCCATTCCGACGAGGTAGATGCGGTAGACCGGGATTTCGTGCGTCAACACGAGGTAGCGGACGACGGACTCGGCCATCTTCTGCGAATTGGTGATGGCGGTCTGTGCCTTGCCGGACGAGAAGCCCTGCACTTCGATGATGTAGCCGCGCTGTCCCTTAACGGCGGTAGCCATCTGGTCAAGAGCGTCCTTGGCGTTCTTGCTCAGGACGGTCTGGCCGGGGCGGAAGCGGATTTCGGTCTGGTTCGACGCCTTGTACTGGTCGATGTTGCTGACCACGTTCTCGACGTTCTGGACGCGAGTGGTGACCTGCTGCGCGCTATTCTGCGCGGCGGTGGCCTTGTTGCCGGCGTCGACGGCATGCTGGTCGGCTTCGCTGGCCTTGTCGGAGGCGAGCTTGATACCGGCCTGGGCGCGGGAATCGACGTCTTTAATGTTCTTGGTGTTCGCGGAAGTCAGCTCATCGAGTTCGTTGACGCGGTCGCGAATCGGTTCGGTCTGGCGCTTTACGTAGTTCTTGCGGGCGAAGGGATTGATGCGTCCCCAGAAGCCTTCACGCGATGGAGCGGCCAGAGGAGCCTTGCCGGTGGCGTTGCCAGTGCTCTGGTCGGTGGTCTGCTGTGTCGCTGCCGGCGCGCTTTGATCGGACGAGGTGGTCTGCGCTACGACCGGCATGGCAAGCAGCGCGGCCAAAGGCAGGGCAATGACGAGACGGTTGTTCATGATAACTTCCTCCAAGTTTTGGGGGAGCGTTGACGCTCCACACCGGCACGCCTTGGCGTGCTTGAAATTTGATAGCGTCCCCTGAAAACGTTAAGGAAAGCGAGCTCTTGGTGTGAGCCGGCCGACGCTGACGCGACGTCGAACCTTGCACTCTCGGCACGCCCAACACAGTAGCGCGCCGCACCCTGACTACTACAAGTGGGATGCCAAATCGAGCCTTCGCGTTGGGGGGCTAAGTAACTGATAACTATGAAGATTTTAGCGCGGGTTTGGCAAAGATGGGGTTGAGGTGTGCAGCAGGAGGGTAATTTTGGCGAACCTGATATAAAAACTGCGTGGAAAATGAGGTTACTTCCGGCGCCAAGTGTCGGATGGCAAACCGTTGATTCGTAGTATGCAGCAGCACCGAAGCGCGAAAATCTGCACTTATTCTGAGGAGGAAACGTTGAGAAATCGGGCCTGGTGGGCGTTTGGGGTCGTGGTCCTGCTTTCGGGATTGCCTGGAGTGAGCTTTGCCACGGATGCGCCGACGGCTTCCTCTCGCATTCCTGCCGAGCGGCTGCAGCGGTATTCCGATTTGGCTGTCACGTGGATGCAGGAATACTTGCGCATCGATACGACGAATCCTCCGGGAAACGAGATTAAGGCGGTTGCGTTCTATAAGAAAATCCTCGACGCAGAAGGGATCGAGAATCGGGTGTTTGAGTACGCGCCCGGTCGTGGCGATCTGTGGGCGAGGATCCCGGCCTCCGGATCTTCTCAGAAACGGCCAATCGTTCTCCTGAACCACACCGACGTCGTGACCAGCGATGCCTCGCATTGGCGCGTGCCGCCGTTCAGCGGAGAGATTAAGGACGGCTACATCTGGGGACGCGGCGCGCAGGACATGAAAGACGAAGGCCTGGCGCAACTCGTAGCCATGGTGATGCTCAAGCGCGAGAAGATCGCGCTCGACCGCGATGTGATCTTCCTAGCCGTGGCCGATGAAGAAGCGGATGGAACCGGAACGGACTGGTTCATCAAGAATCGGCGCGACCTGCTGGAGAATGCCGAATTCCTGATCAATGAAGGTGGCGAGAACCTGCTGGAAAGCGGCAAGGTGAAGTACGTTGGTGTGGATGTCGGCGAGAAAACAACGTATTGGCTCAAGGTTACGGCGCACGGGCGTCCGGGACATGGATCGAGACCGAATGCAGATTCGGCTCCAAACCGGCTGGTGCGGGCCTTGGACAAGATCATTGCGTATCGAACGCCGCTGCGTGTGTTGCCGGTGGTCGATGAGTTTCTGCGCGATATGGCTCCGTACGAACCCGCGGACCGGGCGGCATACTACCGCGACGTGAAGAAGGCAATCAGTGACAAGAAGTTTCAGGATGAAGTTGAGCACGACGAGTCACTGAACTTTCTGCTGCGCGACACGATTTCGCTGACGATGCTCGGCGGGTCGGGTCAGACGAATGTCATTCCTCCCGATGCATGGGCAAACCTGGATGTGCGCATTCTGCCGGGGGGCGACCCCAAAGCAGTGGCGGAAGAGCTACGGAAAGTTGTGAACGATCCGAATGTGACCATCGAACCGATCAACACGGAATTCCGCGTCGCGAACTATTCCGGGACGGATAACGCGTTGTGGAATTCCATTCGCGATGTGTCGGCGAAGTACTTCCCTGGAACGCCTGTTGTGCCCCACATCACCAGCGGATACACCGAGAACCAGCGTTACAGACCGCTGGGGATCATCTCATACGGATTCAATCCTTACACCGCAACTGACGAGGAAGGGAATACCGAGCACGGCAACGATGAGCGTATCCGCGTGGATGAAGTGAAGCGTGGGCCGCGAATTCTATTCGATGTCGTCGCACGCGTGGCTGGACAGTAAATTCCTCTGCGCGGACTCACGCAGATTTCGCGGACCTTCTCAACCTTGTCATTCCGACGCGCGTGCGCAGCGAGCAAGGAGGAACCTGCTTTCCGTCGGCATCCGTTGCGCCGCCACCGACAGCAGATTCCTCGATGGCTTTCGCCGTCGTCGGAATGACAACGCGCCGAAACTAGTTCTTCTTTGTGAACGCGGCGACCCAGTTCGTCTCCCAGGTTTTTCCGAAGTCTGGAGAAAAGGCCTGCTCTGTCTGAAACGAGTTCTGAGTCACGTCTGAAAAGACGAAGCGGACGAAGATCGATTTGTCTCCGAAGTCTTCCTGGTCGAAAAACTCTCCGCGGCCGTTGCTGAAGTTTCCGATCGTAGGAACATTCAGCGCTCCGTCTTTGCTATTGGCCCAATACAGACGCCACTGATGCGACTGGGGATTGTAGAGGCGCAGCGTCAAGCCTTGAATATGGGTGTCGGCATTGCCGACTTCGAGTTCGCCGAAATTGGCGCGGCCGTTCCATATCTTCTTGACCATAGACGTGCCGTCGTACTCAACCCAGCTGTCAGATCCCGATAGCGGATGCTGGCGGCGCTTGAGGTGGGCGGACCAGGTTCCACTCTCGAAATCGAAGTCGTGCTGATGATCCCCGGGTGAAGCTGCATCCATCTTGGGTGTGGTGGATTCCGCCAACGTTTTGAACTCTTCCTCGCCGACGCGGGTCTGGTCGGTGATCCAGTTGACCTCCCAGGTTTTGCCGCCATCGTCCGAGAACGCCTGCTCGAAGTGAGCAGAATTTGGCGTGATGCGGGACCAGATGAAGCGGACTAGAACCATTCGCCCGTTAATGGGCTCCTGATCGTAAAACTCTCCCACGCCGTTCTTGAACTCACCGACGGTAGGTATGCTTAGCGTCCCCGTCTTGTTGGTCGCCCAGTAGATGCTCCACTGATGGGAGGCGGGATTGTAGAGGCGCAGCGTCATGCCTTCGATCTGTCCCGCAGTGCCATTCGTTTCGAACTGCTCGAGATTGGCGCGTCCGTCCCAGACTTTTTGGGTGTAGGTGCTGCCATCGAATTCAACCCAGTCGTTGGACCCAGTGAGTGGATGCATCATTTTCTTGAGATGGATTTTCCAGGTGCCGATTTCGAAGTCGAAGTCATGCTGCCCATCGTGCGGCGTGCCAGCGTTGGCAAGGGTCACCCACAGGAAACACGAAAGAAAGATCAGTACGATACGCGGTTTCATCGGCCTTATCCATTTGATCCAGTCAATCGAGCATCGATGAATTCGTGGTACTTTTAAAGATCCACTTTCTATGCAATTCGCAATACCACTTTCGAAACGCCGCGGACCTCTTTTCCAGCAGGTCTATCAACGGCTCCGCGAAGCCATTCTTTCGGGCACGCTCCGCGCCGGAGAAAAACTTCCTTCAACCCGAGATCTGGCGGAGCAGTTGGGGATTTCGCGAACCGTTGTGCTGGTCGCCTACGACCAACTTCTGGCTGAGGGATACGCCGTGGGGCGAGCGGGCTCCGGCACTTATGTTGCAGGAGCGGTGAAGATCGGCGGGCCGACCACGTCGGAGAAGTCGGTCCGGCTGCGGTTGTCGCGGTTCGGCTCTGCGGCCGCAACCGCCTGGTCGCGGATGAACTTCCCACTCCGCCTGGAGCATCCGCTTCCCTACGACTTTTCGTATGGCAGAAGCGACGTAGCGACGTTTCCCTTCGAAATGTGGCGGCGCATGCTGTCCCGTTGCGCGCGCCGGGCGTCCGTCGCCGAATTCGACTACGGACCTGCCGGAGGCAGTCCCGCCTTGCGGGAGGCGATCTGCCATCATCTGCGGCGCTCGCGGGCAGTGGTATGCACCCCCGACCAGATCGTCGTCGTGAACGGATCGCAACAGGCGCTCGACCTGATTTCCCGCGTATTGTTTCGCGAGGGCGAGCGGGTGGTGATCGAAGATCCGCTGTATCAGGGCACCACGGAGATTCTGCGAGCGGCGGGAGTTCGTTTGACTCCGGTGACGGTGGATCGCGACGGGCTCAATCCCGAACAGATACCGTCAGGAACGCGGATCGTCTTCGTCACACCTTCGCATCAGTATCCCAGCGGAGCGATCCTTCCTCTGGCGCGGCGCCTGGCGTTGCTGGAGTGGGCAAAACGCAACAACGGCATCATCGTGGAAGACGATTACGATGGCGAGTTCCGTTACGAAGGGCACCCTCTGGAGTCCCTGCAGGGATTAAACCGGGAAGGGCGCGTGATCTACATCGGAACCTTCTCGCGGACGATTTTCTCGGCTCTTCGCATCGGCTATCTAATTGTTCCGAAGAATCTAGTGACAGCATTCGCCGCCGCGAAGTGGCTTTGCGACCGGCATACTGCCACTCTCGAGCAGGAGACTCTGGCGGAGTTTATTTCCAGTGGAATGTACGAACGGCATCTCCGGAAAGTGCGGCGACGAAATGCGTCGCGGCGTGAGGCCCTACTGGATGCGATTGAAAAGCATCTGCGAGACCGAGTGGAAGTGACCGGTGACGGGGCAGGAGCTCACATTGTCTTGTGGCCGCATCAGCGGATCTCGGAGGTGGCCGTGATCGAGGCTGCCGCGAAGCGCGGAGTGCGTGTATATGGGATCTCGGGCTACTACGTGAAGAAGCCTTCGCGAACGGGAATCATTCTTGGATATTCGCGACTGACAGAGCGGGAGATTCGGGAAGGAGTGCGGAGGTTAGGAGAGGTGATGTAAAGGGCAGAAAACAGCAGATTCCTCGTCGTTCGCTTTGCTAGCTCGTCGGGTGAAAAGGGCGACTCAACCCTTGCATCAGAAATGCACTTTGGAATCTTCGGCTGTCATCCTGAGCGCGTTTTGTGCGCTCAGGATCTATGGAGTTGTCAGCACCATTGAGGCTGTACACAAACTGCATGACAATGCAGCGGGGCAGCTGTTGCGGTCCACAGTGGATTCGGAATGACAGACTGCGCGGTCCGCGTGCAAAGCACCGAATCAGCTTCCGCAGTGTTTTTCGTATTGCTCCAGAATGAACGGATCCGTCATCCCCGCGATGTAGTCGCAGATGGTCCGGGGCAGGCCATCTTCTTTGGCTTTCTCCTGATAGTTGCGAGGCAGCGTTTCCGGATGCCCCATCCAGTAGGCGAACAGATCTGAGACAACCTCTTCGGCTTCATCTTTCTCACCCGCCAGCGAAGGGCTGAAATAAAGATTTTCGTAGAGGAATTGTTTGCTCTGCTTGCGTTCGGACTCGACCGCCGAACTGAACGCGGCCAGACGCATGGGGTGGCGGCGAATGTCTTCCGCTGTTCGAACTCCCGCATCGTTTACACGTTTTTGCGTGTTTCTGATCAGGTCGTCCACAAAGCGGTTCAGCACTCGCTTCAGAGCTTCATTGAATTTCAGTTTGTCCGGCGCGTCGGGATAAATCCGCACAACCTCTTCGAAGGCATTACCGAATGCGGGCACTTCTTCGCGGATATCGTCGAGCGTAAGCAGGTGGGCTTCATATCCGTCGTCGAGATCCGCGGTGTTGTAGGCGATCTCGTCGGTGAGATCGATCAACTGCGCTTCGAGCGGAGGACGCAGGTCGAGCAGATACTCTGCCAGTTCCGGATGCTCTTTCGCGTCATAGTCGTGCGAGTGCTTGATGATGCCTTCTCGTACTTCGAAGGTGAGATTCAGTCCTCGGAATGCAGCGTAGCGCTGCTCGAAATCTTCGACGATGCGCAGGGCGTGCAGGTTGTGGTCGAACGAGAGTGCATGCTCGCGCATGGCGGCGTCGAGAGCTTTTTCCCCGGCGTGGCCGAATGGAGGATGACCGATGTCGTGAACCAGAGCGAGAGCTTCGGCAAGATCGACATTGAGGTTCAGCGCTCCGGCGATAGTGCGGGAAATCTGCGTGACTTCCAGCGTGTGCGTCAGGCGGTTGCGGAAGTGATCGCTGTAGCGGCGCGTAAAGACTTGCGTCTTGGCTTCAAGCCGTCGAAACGCGCGTGCGTGGATGACACGGTCGCGGTCACGCTGATAGTCGTTGCGGTAGGGATGGTGAGGCTCAGGAAAGCGGCGTCCGCGGGAGTGTTCGAGGTGCACCGCGTAGGGCGCCAGCATGGGGGAAGAATAGCATTGTTGAATGTTGAATTCTGATTGTTGAATGAAAAACCTAGAACCACGTCGGGGGACGGAGCAGCACGGAGGAAGTTCATGCGTATTGTCTTTGTTCAATAATCAACAATCATCATTCAACAATTTCTTCACCGCAGGTTCAGCCGCATTTCGTTGCTGTCCTGAAATCCTAACGACTCGTACAGGTGCCGTCCGTCGTCGCTGGCGTGCAGAGTTACGCGCGCGAGGCCTTGTTCCTTACACCACGCGATCATCGTTTCCATCAGGCGCCGCGCAATGCCGCGACGGCGGTATTCGGGATCGGTGTAGACATTGAGAATGGTGGCGCGGCGGCATTCGAGGTCATACGCATGCGCGGGCCATGGCGTGATCAGCACTGCCCCTCCGGCAACTGGCTTTACTCCGTCGCATGCGAACCACTCATGGAACGATCCGCCTGGGATTGCGGTTTGCAGGTACTCGGCAGTCAGCTTGCACATCGTGTCCAACGCAGCTGTGTCCGTGTAGTGCATGTCTTCGTACATGTGTCGGCGCTGGCGGAGGATTTCGGGAATATCGTCGACAGTAGCCACGCGGATCGTGATATCTGCCGATGGGCCGCTCTGCATGCGCTGAGTGTAGCAGGGGAACAATGTCCCTCCCTGCTACGACGCTTCGGTACCGGACAGCGGTGCGGCAGCTCCACACGAATTAGCTTGTCGTCAGAACGACGCGAAATCTCGCCTTACCGCTGATCATTTGTTGATAGGCGTCAGCGGCTTTCTCCAGCGGGTACTTCTCGATCATCGGACGGACGCCCGTCAGGGCGCTGAATTCCAGTGTGTCCTCGGAATCGCGAGCAGTTCCAGATGGCCATCCTTTAATCGATTTGCTGGCGAAAATGAGTTGCAGCGGCGTTACGGAAAGTGGCGCCGAATCGGCCCCAACGATGATGAGCGTGCCATTGGGGCCGAGTCCGTCCACCAAAGCGGACATCGACTTGGAGTCCGGCGCAGTCGCAATAGCCACCTCCGCTCCGCCCATTTTTTGAAGCGCTTCGGCCGGAGACACCGTACTGCTGTCAACATAGCTGTGAGCGCCGAGTTTCTTGGCCAGCGATTCCTTGTCGCCGCCACGGCCGATCGCGACAGTCCGAAATCCCATCTGACGCGCATACTGAATGCCGAGATGGCCCAAGCCGCCGATGCCTTGCACAGCCACCAGATCTCCCGCACGAGCTCCCGAATTCCGCAGAGGGTTGTAAACGGTGATGCCGGCGCACATCAGCGGAGCGGCGTCCGGCGCCGCCAAATCTTCCGGCATCAGCGCCACCGCTTCAGACGGGACCACTACGTATTCCTGATAGCCTCCATCAAAGTGGATCCCGGTAATCTTTTGATTTTGACAATGGATGAAGTCTCCGCGGCGGCACGGATTGCAAGTGAAACAGTGGCCGCCATGCCATCCGACGCCGACGCGGTCCCCCGCTTTCCACGGCGTGACCTCGGGCCCAACTTTGTCGACGCGACCTGCGATTTCGTGTCCGGGCACGCGTGGATATTGGAGGCCGAGAAAATGTCCTTCTTTCACCAGAACGTCGCTGTGGCAGATGCCACAGGCTTCCACTTTGATGCGGACTTGTCCGCGTCCCGGTTCGGGGATCGGACGCTCGACGACTTCAAAATTTCCACCCGGCTTGCTAATTTGAACGGCTTTCATGAGTTCCTCGCAGAGGGGAGAAGTGGAAGATGACGACCTTTTAAGGTTGGGCTGCAAGCTATAGATCAGAATTCGAGTCCCAGGGATGCAAAAGAAAGGCAAATCGGCTTTATTCGTGCAAATCCCGTATTGGAACTACACAGCCGAATTTCGCTCAGAATCTCTTGCCCCCTTCTACGTACCTGCCTAACCTTGCTGAGGGCCCGTGGTGTAAAGGGAGCACATCAACCTGTCTAGTTGGAAGGTGCGGGTTCGAGTCCCGCCGGGTCCACAGCAACCCTGGTTGGTAGGGAAGCTGATGGGGAGTCTTAGGACAGGGAGACTCTCCGAATCCCAAAGTAATCTTGACGCCTCGATCGAGTTTTCCGATAATTGCTGAGTAACTAGACAGGTTGATGGCCCCGAACTGGCAACGGTTCGGGGTTTTGCTTTTGTCAGACTACGATAGTCTTCCAATCGCCTCGCCGATCCGCCGCAGCGTCGTTTCCTTACCTAGTACTGCCAGCGTCTCAAAAAGGCCCGGGGCGTTCTTGCGTCCGCAGACCGCGACACGGATGGGCTGAAACATCTGACCAGCTTTCACTCCCAATTCCTGGGCAGCGGCGCGCAGGGCCTGATCGAGCGGATCGTGACTAAACTCGACATTCGGCAGCACCGTCTGGGCCTTCTGCAGGACCTTCAGCGCCATGTCAGCGTCGCCTTTTTGCGGAATCAGTTCCGCGGGATCGTAGGGCGGCAGTTGATCGGCGAAGAAGAAGTCCGCCGCAGACAGCACCTCGCGCAAGAACTTGATACGCTCGCGGATCAGCGGAGTCACTTGCAGCATCTTCGCGGGCGTGACGTTCCATCCTGCCTCGCGGACGATGGGCAATAGTCGTTGGCTCAAATCTTCTACTGCCAGTCCGCGGATATGCTCGGCATTCAACCACACCGCTTTCGGATCGAACATTTCTTCGGGCGTGGCCGCGGGCTCCTTAAAGTTCACAACCGCGTTTGCCCGGTTGATTCCCTCGAGCGAAAAGATCTCGACGAGCTCCTGCTGGCTCATTTTTGTGCGGTCGTCTTTTGGCGACCATCCCAACAGGCAGAGGAAGTTGATGAAGGCTTCGGGAAGAAAACCGGCATCGCGGTAGGTGGTCACGCTCACGACCGGTCCGTGGCGGCGCTTGGAGAGTTTGGTGCCGTCGGGCGCGACTAGCAAAGGCAAATGTGCGAACTGCGGCGGCGTGTATCCCGCGGCCTCGAAGATCAGGACATGCTTGAAGGTGTTGGAGAGATGATCCTGGCCGCGGATGATGTGACTGATGCCCAGGTCGGCATCGTCGGCACAGGAGGCTAAATGGTACGTCGGGTTTCCGTCGGAGCGTAGCAGAGCGAAGTCTTCGATATCGGCACCAGCTTTGACCTGCTCGCCATACACGGCATCCGAGAAACGCACCACCTGCCCTTCGCGAGGCACGCGAAAACGCAAGGCGAAAGGCTCTCCGGCGGCCGCGCGGCGGTCGCTATCTTCCCGCGACAATTCGCGCATGCCGGGATTGAACAGCCAAGTACCTTGCGCTCCAGACTTCTCACTGTCTCCAGTGTGGGCTGGGGTAAAGTCGCGGTACGCGAGACCCTTCTGAAAAATCGCCTCTGCCATCTGCCGATGAAGGGCACCGCGGTCGGATTGCTTGCACTCCTCGTCCCAGCCGAGACCGAGCCACTTCAGCCCTTCGAAGATTGAGTTCACGGAGGCGTCGGTATTGCGTTCGACGTCCGTGTCATCGAGGCGAAGGATCATCGTGCCGTGATGTCGGCGTGCGTATAGCCAATTGAAAATGAAAGTTCGGGCGCTGCCGACATGAAGAAATCCTGTCGGTGACGGCGCAAAACGCACCCTCGGTTTGCCGTTTTGGGCGGAAGTCTGGGGATCGGGCATAAATGAAGTCGAACTTTCGATGGTACGGACGGGCGCGAGTCAGCGTCAAGCGCTTGCACCATATCGTTTTTGCGTGCAACCTCCTGATTCGGCAGGAAATCGAGTCCTCGTCAAAGGTTGTAAATACAGTTGTTTTTCGCACCCTGGGTATGAAACCATTGACTCACTGTTTCCCCCCGAAACTGAGCCAGAAGACTGGCCAGAGGCGTCCTACGCGACCCTATGAACAGTGTATTCATCACTACCGTCCTGGTTCCCGGATCCGTTTCTCTCCTGCTGTTCCTCGTCTTCACGTATTTGTATGAGCAAAGCCGTCAGCAATACTTTCGGGCGTGGCAACTTGCGTGGGCGGCCTACTCTCTGCACTACGTTCTGGATGCATTCCCCTCCTCGTCGTTGGCATTCTTCGTGGGCGAACTTTTCCTGGTGGCCATGGCGCTGTGCATCTTCGTCTCAACGCGAATGATGCGCGGGCCGACCCAGCTTCGCTGGTACGACGGGGCAGTTGCGGCGATCGGAGTAGTGTTGGCGCTGCTGACGCTGCACGGCCACATCGTCAACGGCGTATTTCGTCCGGATGTGCAGCCCATGATCCAGCTCGGAATTGGGCTCGCTGTGGTGCTTTTGTACTGCTCGCTCGTTTTCCTGCTCAACGGACACCGGCGCGGCTCGCTTGCCTTCCAGGTGCTGGCAATCGCTCTCGCGATGTGGGGAGTCCTGATGGGCGTGGGCCAGATCGAAAACCCGCTCATCGAGATGTTCGGCAATGCGCTGCGATTGTTTGGGCCGGTTCCGCAGATGCTGCTGGGTATCGCCATGGTCATGGTGTTGTTCGAGAATCAGCGGAACGCGGTGCAAGAGAATACGCTGGCGCTTTCGACTCTGGGCGTAGATCCCCGCCGCCTCTTGTTGGCCGAAGATCTTGTTCCGAGCATGCAGGCCGCGCTTTATCGCCTGTGCACGGCTGTGAATATGCACCGGGCAACCATCCTTGTCAGCGAGCGATGGCGAGGGTTGCTGCCTTCCGTGCAGCAGGGCTTCGCGGATTCGTTCGTGGATTCGCTGGAGACCAGCGGCGCCGGTGAGTACATCTGCCAATTGGCGTACCGCAGGAGCGGAATCCTGACGGTGCACAACCTGCTCGACATGCCAGAACCGCTGCCTGTTTCCAACGTGGGCACGTTCGAACAATTCAAGCAGATCATGCAAGAAGCCGGCGTCACGAACCTGACTGCCGTCAGCCTGCAGACGCGCGAAAACAATTTCGGAGTCATCCTCTTTCCGCACGCGGAGCGGCGAGCGTTCGGGTCGTCCGGCCCGCACTTGATGATCGGTCTCGCCCTGCAACTGGGCCTCACGCTGGAAAACTACGTCGTCAGCCATGACGCGCACCGGCGGACGAAAGAGTACGAATTGCTGACGGAAATCGGAAAAGCGATCAGTTCGCGCCTCGACCAGGATGAGATCATGCGAACCATCCAGGTCGAGCTCGGTCAGATCTTCGACACAAGCCATTTTTACATTGCATTCCAGGAGCCGGATGAGATCCGCTTTGAACTGGAAGTGCGCGATGGCCAGTTGCTTCCGAAGCGCACGCGCGAGATCCGCAATGCTCTGACCGAGTATGTGATCCGTACGGCCGAGCCGTTGCTCATCCTGTCCGATCTGGAAGCGGTTCGCAAGCGGATTGGTGTCACGCATGTGCCAAAGCGCCCGGCGAAGTGCCTGATTGCGGCTCCAATTCTGATGGGGAACAAGGCCTGCGGGATTATGGTCGCCATGAATCCCGAACGCGAATTCGCATTCGAGCAGCGCGACCTGGACGTGCTGGTTACGGCCGCCGGACAAGTCTCTGTCGCGGTCGAGAATGCGCGGCTGTTTTCGGAAGAGCAGCGGCGTTCGCGGCAGCTCGCATTCCTGAACAACGTTTCGCGAACGGCGATCTCTAGTGATGACCCAGTGCACATGCTCACGCAGATCGCCGGTGAAATCCAGAAGAACTTCAGCTTCGATCATATTGGTATCGGGCTGCTCGATAAAGGCACGAAAGAAGTTGAAATCAAAGCTGAGGCGGGAACTTCGTCGCACGCGACAGGTAAGCGCATTCCGCTGGGCACGGGAATCCTGGGACGGGTTGCGCGCACGGGCGAACGAGCCCTTGTTCAGAATGCATTGCCGGGAAATCTGACAGGAATTCTTCCCGACTCACGCGCGGTCCTATGTATTCCGATCACCTACGGCGAAGGACTGCTGGGCGTTCTTAACATCGAGAGCCGCAACGAGAATGCGTTCTCTCCGCAGGACGTACTGATTCTCAATACGCTCGCCGACCTGCTTGCCACGGCTTTACACAACGCGTTTGTTTTCCAGAAACTCCAGCAGCAATCCATCACCGATGGCCTGACTGGCATCAAGACGCGCAGATTTTTCTGGGAAGCGCTTTCCGCCGAGTGGAAGCGAGCTTCGCGTTCCGGACGCCCGTTCTCGGTCGTCCTCATCGACTTGGATAAGTTCAAAGAAGTGAACGATTCGATGGGCCACTTTGAAGGCGACCTGGTGCTGGCGCGTGTCGGCCGGTTGCTGGAACAGAAGTCTCGGCAGTCGAACGTAGTGGCCCGCTACGGAGGCGATGAATTCATCGTGCTCATGCCGGAAACAGGATCGGAACAGGCACAGGTACTGGCCGAGCGCCTGCGGCAATGGCTGGCAACCGATCCCATGCTCTCCGAACACAACATTACCGGAAGTTTCGGCGTAGCCAGCTTCCCCATGCATGGATTTGCGATCGAAGACATCATCCGGGTCGCCGACGCCGGAATGTATGTGTCGAAGCGCTCCGGGGGCAACCTGGTTTCGACCGCGCAGGAGTTTGTCGAAGGCCAGGATTTTGCGAGGCAGCGTCAACAGATCTCGGCATACATCGAAGGATTCCTGCAGCGCGAACGCTCAGGGCCCGAGCAACTCGAAGAACTGACATCGACGCTATTCAAACTCTGCAGCGGAGAGAGTGGCTGCAATCCGCCTTTGCTTAAAGAGGCGATCGAATCCTTGAATCGTGCTGCAGAGTCGCGCGAGATCCAATCCGGCGGCCACGGGGATCTCGTCGCACGGTACAGTGAAGTGATCGCTCGAGCGTTGGGACTTTCGTCAGATGAAACGGCGGATCTGGTTTACGCGGCACGCATTCACGACGTGGGCAAAATCTTTGTGCCCGAGTACATCCTGAATAAGGCCGGACCGCTCTCTGATGAAGAGTTCTCGATGCTTCAGATGCATCCTATCGTCGGCGCGGAGATCGTCGGCACAATTCCGCATTCGACGATGATGCGCGAAGCCATTGAGCATCATCATCAGCGCTTCGATGGAACTGGCTATCCCGATGGATTGCGCGGAGAAGAGATACCGCTCTGGGCCCGTATTATTGGCCTCGCCGATGCCTACGCCAATATGGTGACGGAGCAATCGTTCTCCACAGCCCGCACACCGGAGCAGGCTTTGGACGAGCTTTCAAAAATGAGCGGCACTCGTTTCGATGGCATGCTGGTGCGATTGCTGTTGCGCGGTCTCAAGTCCGAACGCATCTCTCCGGCCAGCGGAAATTAGACGCCTTTTCGGCGCTGGGCCGCATGCGGTAGCCTAGTCAGCTATGTCGGTTCCACTATCTCTTGCAGGCAAAGTGGCATTGATCTCCGGTGGTTCACGCGGAATAGGCGCAGCCACCGTACGTCTGTTCTCTGCGGCGGGCGCGAAAGTCGCATTCAGCTATCGAAGTGCACGCGCTCAAGCGGAGGCACTCGCCAATGAATGCGGGCCTGACACCTGCCTTCCGATCGCTTCGGACTTAAACACTCCTGGAGCGGCGCGTACACTCGTCGCTGAAACCGTGAAACATTTCGGACGTCTCGACATTCTGGTCGCCAACCACGGCGTCTGGCCTGTGGAAGACGTGGCGATCGAGAAAATGTCGGATGAGCAGTGGCGTTCAACGTTGTCCATCAATCTTGACGGCGTCTTCGGACTGGCCAAACATGCTGTGGCGCAGATGAAATCGCAGCCCCGGACCGGCGATCCAGCCGGACATATAGTGCTGATCAGTTCTACCAGCGGCCAGCGTGGCGAGGCTTTTCATTGCGACTATTCAGCGACAAAGGGCGCGCTGATCAGTATGACCAAGTCGCTCGCGTCCGAGCTCGCTTCGGTGGGTATCTACGTGAACTGCGTCGCTCCCGGTTGGGTTGATACTGATATGTCAAGCGAGGCACTGAAAGATCCCAAAAGCGGCGAGGAGATTCGCAGGACGATTCCGTTAGGCCGTGCCGGCACTCCCCAGGAGATCGCAGGCCCTGTATTGTTTCTGTGCACTCAACACGCCAGTTTCATCACGGGTGAGATCTTCAACGTCAATGGTGGCGCGGTTCTCGTGGGCTAACCGCAGCCCCGACTGGCGACAAAAATGCGCGCTCCAGCTTGCATTTCGGGCATTCCTTGCATCCAAGGGAGGAGAGGAGCTTGACCGCTGCGGGCATAGATTCTGCCAAAAACGCTACAATTCTGGTGGCGCGCATTCTTCCCTCAAATGAAATGAAAGTGTTGCTTCCGATCCTGGTTCTGGTGTGCTCAGCCTGGGGACAGTCTCAGACTGTCACGACTTCGTCCGGGCAGAATTCCCCGCAGCCCGCGGCGAACGCTGCTGCGCCCATGGACAAGGAGGCCCTGCAAAACGCAGCCAAGGCGAAATCGATTATCGAACAGGGAATTCAGGCCTTGGGAGGAGATGCGTATATCAACATCCGTGATCGCGAAATGCAGGGACGCGGCTACGGATTCCATGGTGGCCGTGCGACCGGCGCGGGCGGTCTGTTCTGGAGCTTCTGGGAATTTCCCGACAAAGAACGTGTTGAATTGACCAAAGAGCGCGATATCGCCGAGCTATACGTCGGCAACAAAGCCTGGGAGATTACGTACAAGGGCCCACATGCGATCGAGCAGAAAGACCTGGACGATTACTTACGCCGACGCAAGTTCTCGTTAGACAAAGTGCTGCGCACCTGGGTAAACGACCCAGGTGTAGTTCTATTGTTCGAAGGCAATGCGATTGCGGCGCAGCATCCAGCGCTGCGGGTCACCCTTATAAATTCGCAGAACGAAAGCGTGTCGTTGTACTTCGATACAGACACGCACCTGCCGGTGAAGAAGACCTTCGAATGGCGCGATCCGGTGGACCGCCAGAAAAATCTCGAGGAAGAGGTCTACGAAAACTATCGCCCGGTATCGGGCGTCATGGCGCCGTTCAACATCACGCGCTTTTTCAACGGCGACATGGCCAGCCAGCGATTCCTGAACTCCGTGACCATCAACCAGGGACTCGACCCGACCATGTTCGATCCCAACTCCGGCTACAACCCCAATAAACCGGCGAAACCTACCAAGCGTTAAATTACTAAGGTTGTTCACCTACTGGATTCGCAATCGATTGCGACCGATCTAGCATGAAACCCACTTAAGTGTTTCATTTGTATGCACTTAATGATAATTAAATCATTGTAAAACGCCGTTGAATTGAGCTTGATCCTGCCACTGAGTGTGGCTTTTTTGCCACAGACGGATTTCTCTTCAAGAGCGTAGGCTACTAGGTTAAATAGCCCCACAGTCGGCTTCTTTTTTGATTTCCGAGCAGACAATTCGCGCGGCGGTAGCTTGCCATGGCGTCGGCTTACATAGCGGCGCGCCTGTCTCTATGCGAATGCTGCCCGCCCCCTCTGGAACCGGCATCGTGTTCCGTCGGACCGATCTCGACGGTTTCGAGATCGAAGCCATCAGCCGCAATGTCGCCCGCGTCAGTTACGCCACTAGCTTGATGAAGAAGGGCGTGCTCATCTCGACGACTGAGCATGTGTTGTCGGCGATCATCGGCGTCGGGATCGACAACGCCATCATCGAGCTCGACAACCTGGAACTTCCGATCCTCGACGGCAGCGCAAAACCTTTCGTGGACATGATCCAGAAGGCTGGCATTCGCAAGCAACGCCGTCCGCGAAAGTATCTGAAGATCCGCCGCGAGCTCGAGATGCGAGAGGGAAACAAGTTCATCGGCGTGTATCCCTCTGGCAGCTACTCGGTTTCTTACTCCATCAACTTCCCGCATCCGCTTATCGGCAAGGAAACCTACGAAGTCAAACTCACCAACGGAAGCTACGTGAAGCACATCGCGCCGGCTCGAACCTTCGGCTCGCGCGAAGACGAGCAAGCCATGCGCAACATGGGGCTGATCCGTGGCGCTTCGAGCGAGAACTGCATCGTGCTGACGCGCGAGGGAGTCGAGAACGGTCCGCTGCGCTATCCCGACGAGTTTGTTCGGCACAAGATTCTGGACCTCGTCGGCGACCTCGCACTCTTGGGCAAACAGGTACTTGGCCGGATCGTCGCCGACCGCGCAGGACATGCCATGCACACGGCTCTGGTCTCACGCATCCTGCGCGACAAGTCGATGTGGGAGGAAGTGACTTACCCCGAGGAAGAGGCGGCAGAACGTCCAACGACGATCGCTGAAGCTGCGGCGGGCTCTTCGTTCTAGCGGACCCCGAGCGGGCCCGTTCCCTACTGAGAATTTGAAGTCAGAATGATTGCGTTAATCTGCCGGTTCGCACGGAGGTTCGTTCGCATCCATCTGATCCTCCGGCTGCTCTTGGAGCAGGCGCTCCAGTTCCGCCCGCGTTTGGTCTATCACGGCAGCGGCAAACTTCTTGGCAGAGTCCTGCTGCTCTTTCGACAGTTCCTTGACGCGCATGTTCAGCAGAGGGACATCGCTCTCAAAATATTCAAGCGTCCTCTGCACCTTGGCGATGCGAAAGCTGTTTGTGGCCATAGTTTTCCCTAGGCTATGAGTCTTGTCATGAAGGCAGGGAGGCGCAAGTCTCCAGAGAGATACCTTCGTTACGTGTCGGGAAGCGGAGACTAGTGAGTGGTCTCGGAGTCAGCAGCGGCGATCCGTTCTTTTGCCCCCGGAAACTGCTGTTCCATGCGCTCGTCAAGCCATCGTTCGATGTGGTCCTGGGAGCTTGTGGGAACATTCTGGAAACGGAAACCGGCGTGGCCCTTCATATCGCTCCAGGCGACCTCGGACTCCACTTCCATATGAAGCTTGGTTTCGGGCAGGCAGAACTTGAGGCGCGGAGAAGCGCCCTTCGGCAATGCGTCCTTCAACAAGAGGGCGATGCCGCCTTCGCTTATGTTTGTGCTGGTCGCCCTGAAAGTCTTGCCCTCAAGCAGGACATCGACCTGCATCTTTGCCGGCTGGCGGAAATAGCGCCGGCGCTCCTTCAGCATGAAGTTGAGCGCAGCGTGGAAGCACCGGGATGCGTTTAACGCGCTGATCGGCTTCTGCAGTACGAAATTCGCGCCCATACCGAAAGCTTCTTGGGTCGTGGTCCTTTTGCCATTGAGCACGGCGAACGCGACAGAACTCTTGTTGCTGGGGGTGGCTCTCAGACCCTGCAACAGGGCGAGTCCACCTTTGAGATCGTCGCAATCGACGATGATAGCGTCAAACTTGTCGGAAATGAGGATATCGGCGCCGCGGCGCGCTTCGTGACAGATTTCCACGTCGATCGACAGCTTCTCGAGCGTGGGTCTTAGCACACGCACCACTTCCGGATCCTGGCTCAGGAGGAGCGACTCCAACGTCATATATCGAGATTTTAGGGGACCGTCTCCGAACACCGTTAGTGACCAAGGTGTCAGTCCCTCGGTTGAAGCTTACGGGTATCCGTTAAACGCGGTTAATAAACCGTTGCGTTTCACACCGTTGTCGGCGCCTTTTTCCCGGAGTACAACTGAACAGCGGATATTGCATGCAGAACATCGCCTACCTTTCGTTGGGATCGAACATTGGGGATCGAGAAGCCCGACTGCGCGAAGCGACGGAGCAGATTCGGAAACACGGCACAGTCCAAGCCGTGTCTTCTTTCTATGAAACGGAGCCAATCGAATTTACAGATCAGGCCTGGTTCCTGAACTGTGCTCTTGCACTTCAGACCGAGGAGACGCCAGAAGAGCTGATGCGATCCATGCTGCAGATTGAGCAGCAGATGGGGCGGCAAAGGGTTCAGAGAAAGGGTCCGCGAACGATCGACATCGACATACTGCTATTCAGCAATGTGACGTTCGATACGCCTGATCTTACGATTCCGCATCCCGCCATGGCCCACCGCCGGTTTGTTCTCGAACCTTTAGCGGAAATCGCACCAGATGTGATGCATCCGGTGCTCAAGAAAACGACTCGGATATTGTTAGGCGATCTGCCGCTTGGTCAGAAAGTGCGAAAAATCCGTGCGGATCCGTGGCGAAGATGTTAAGGAAGGATGATCCGGCTACCCGCTTCCTGCGGCGTAACCACCGCGGGCTCCTCCGGGAACTGGGCGAAGAGAAATTCCACGAGAGATTTCGACTTAGGACGCCCTGAGGTTCTGCCGTACCCCAATCGCAGCAGAAAAACCAACGCTTTCAGAACTTCGGAATCGCGCAGCGAGGAGTAGCCCACATGCTTCTGCTCGGCCTCGCGGTATTCCTTCACCATACTTTCTACTTCGGCGGCTGCCCGGCGCCGGGAGTCCGTGGTTAGCGGCTCTTCGTAGTGCAGGCCGGAGTTGATGCGCCGTTCATAGCTGTGCGCCAGCATCGAGAGGGCTGCGATCAGATCCTGGTCGTTCAGGCTGCGGTCGGCGCGCGCCGCTTTCGCCAGCGAGTAGCTGAGCCCCATCAGCAAATGTTCCTTCTCATACATGAACTGATCGGAGACTTCGATTTGCAGGAAAAGTCCGGCAGGATCGATCTGGTCGGCCGGGCGCGGCTTTTCGTGCTCCCTGGCCTGCTGCAGATAGGGACAGTCCAGCGGACAATCGAGCATCACTTCGCGCTGTTCGCCGCAGCACTGTGGACAAATCCGCCCATGGACCGCGGGACAAAAGCGTTTCTCTTTCCGAATTTCGCAGATAACGCAGCTCAATGCCGGCTCCCTTTTCCATTATGTCACCCCGGCGCATTGTGATGCTGGACACACGGTTGTCCTGTTTCCGGCAATTCTCAACAAACGGTTCAAGCGCATGAAACGCGGAGTCTGGGAACTGGGATCATGTCAACGCCTGTAAAGACGGGCCTCAGAGCGTACCTGAATGATAAAACCCCCGTAAAATAGCGTGTTTTCCACAGGCTCACAGGTATAAGATAAGCCGCGCTGGTATTAAACCGATTTTACCGAGGAGGAAGTATGGCATCAGGTTTGACCAAAACTCAGTTGATCCGGCAGCTGGCCGAGAAGACTGAGATCCCCAACAAGACAGCAGCGGCGTTTCTCGAAGCGCTCGCAGACACCGCGATTAAAGAAACCAAGAAGAACGGCCTCTTCGTCGTTCCAGGTCTCGGCCGCCTCGTGAAGGCGCACCGCAAAGCCCGCGTGGGCCGCAATCCTCAGACCGGCGAGCCGATCCAGATCAAGGCCAAGACCGTTGTGAAGTTCCGTGTCGCCAAGGCCGCGAAGGACGCGATCGCTCCCAAGAAGTAGCACTGATTTTATTTAGAATTGGAGGCCGGCAGCTTGCCGGCCTTTCTTGTTTCTTATGATCAATTGGCTCGTCATCGGAATCGGCGACATCACCATCCGCCGCGTATTACCCGCCATTCAGGCAGAACCGCGATGCAACTTGTATGGCGTCGTAACGCGCGATGCCGCGAAAGCGGCTCCGTACAGGACGCGCGTTTGGAACACGCTGGAAGAAGCGCTCGGCGATTCCGCGATTGATGCCGTTTACGTCGCTACGCCAGTATTCCTGCACGCGCCGCAAACCATCGAGGCTCTGCGCGCGGGCAAGCATGTCATCTGCGAGAAGCCGATGGCCATGAATGAAGCGGAGGCGCTTGCGATGCTCGCTGCTGCCGAGCACAGTGGCAAGATGTTCGGAGTGGCGTACTACCGGCGGTGCTATCCCAAAATTCAGCGGGCCAGGCAGTTGATTGAGGCGGGTGTGATCGGCAAACCAGTCTTCGCCGAATTGACCAATCACATGTGGTTCGACGGATCCGGCGCCCGCGGATGGCTTTTCGATCCTGACAAAGCGGGAGGAGGGCCTCTCTTCGACATCGCGTCCCACCGCATCGATGTCTTGAACTTCCTCTTTGGAAAGCCGGTTCATGTCGCTGCGCAGCTTTCCAACGTCGTGCAGCACTATCCGGTGGAAGACAACGCGACGGTCTTGATCGAATACGAGAACGGCACTCGCGGTATGGTTGACGTGCGCTGGCATTCAAGAATCAAGCGCGACGAGTGCCGCATCCGCGGAACAGAAGGGGAAATGGAAATGTCGCCGCTAAATGGCCCCGATCTCGTCTTCCCGGGCGGCTGCGAGAGCCTTCCGGCTCACGACAATCTGCACTATCCGATGATCGAGAACTTCGTCGATGCTGTTGAAGGAAAAGCCCCGCTGCTGGCCAGCGGCGCTTCGTCATTCTGGACGGATTGGGTGACGGAGCGAGCGCGACAAAAGTAGCGGCCCTACTTGGAATATTCGTTCCGCACCACCTCGCCGCCCTTCATCACGAACTTCACGCGCTCGAGTGTGGTGACGTCCTTGAGCGGATCGCCATCGACTGCAACGATGTCGGCCCAGGCGCCAGGCTCGAGTGTGCCCACTTTTCCGGACCAGCCGAGCAGGTCCGCAGCATTCACAGTCGCAGCTTGAATTGCCTGCAGCGGAGTTAGTCCCAGCTTCACCATGACCGCAAATTCGTGGGCATTCATGCCGTGCGGATATACCGCCGCATCGGTGCCGAATGCCACTTTCACGCCACTAGCGAATGCATGCGCGATATTCTTTCGCGCAGCGGGAATCACCGCTTGCGCCTTGGCAAGCAACGGCGGAGGCAAGCGAGTCAGCCCGGCGTTGTCGAACATCCAGTCGCCGAGATACAGAGTCGGCACGAGGTACGTTCCGTGTTCCTTCATCGCGGCAATTGCAGGATCGTCAATGTACGATCCGTGTTCGATGGAATCCACGCCCGCCTCCGCGGCCCAGCGGATTCCTTCCGCACCGTGAGCATGCGCCGCGACCTTTCGCCCAAGCCGGTGTGCGTCGGCCACGATCGCCTTCATCTCTTCCAGCGTGTATTGCGAGTGCTGCGGATTGTCTCCCAGCGACAGCACTCCTCCGGTCGCGCAGACTTTAATCACATCGGCGCCGTATTTGATGTTCTCGCGGACCTTGTGCTGGACCGCGGCAATACCGTCCGCCACTCCATCGCCCGTTGCGTGATACTCAGACGGGAGCATGTTGTTGTCGCAGTGCCCGCCGGTAATGCCGAGCGCCGGCCCGCTCACCATCATGCGCGGCCCCGGAACATCGCCGGCATTAATCGCATCGCGCAGCGCCACATCACTGAAGCCGCTCGCGCCCACATTGCGCACCGTGGTGAAACCCGCGAGCAAAGTCAGGCGTGCGTTCTTCGCCCCAATCAGCGCCTCGCGGGGAATCGAGATCGAAAGAGATTCGTAGCCGAACTGCGGATTCATCGTGAGGTGCGTATGCGCATCGATCAGCCCTGGAAGGACGGTGGCATTCGGCAAATCGATTCTGACTGCATCGGCGGCGCCTTGTGATTCCGAACTCGATCCAACGCTGACGATCTTCCCGTCTTCGATCACGATGGCCTGATCCGCCAGCAACTTGCCAGACTTCACATCCAACACGTGTCCGGCATGGACAACAATGTGGCGAGGAGCCTGACAGATCCCTGAGGTTCCCAGGCAGAGCAACGCAAACAAGCACAGAACGACTCGAACATTCTTCAATGTCATGTCTCCCGATTGAACGATTTCGTGTCCGGGCGACGGATCTATTTGCGGCGTCCGTCGAGCCCCCAGAACGTTCCAGCATCCGCAGCCAAGAAAATGACGAGCAACAACAATAGCGGAAGTGTGTCGAGACGCGAGCCGAAATAGCGCCAGACCGGCACTCCGTGTCCCACATCCCACCAGGACGCCAGCGTTAGATTGATTAGAAACAGAATCCCTACCACGCACGCAGGGCGAACCCAGAGACCTAGGAGCAGCGAGATCCCGATGAGCAACTCGATCACGCCGACGGCGTACCCGAAGAAGACGGCGTGCGGTAACACGACTCCGGCAAGAATCGGCCGATAAAAACTTACAGAGCTGGTGTTTATATAGTCGCGCAGATAGTTTTGAAATCCGCCGTGAGCGAAGCCCGGCCCGGCCACCTTGTATTCCCCGAACAGCAAAAAGAAAACGGACGTTGCAATGCGGGTGGCAGCAATCGTCCGTGGCAGAGCGGTCGAATTCATCTGATCTTATGTCTATCCACCCGGCCCGTCATTGGAGACATATTGCTCCAGCGAATCCAGTTCGTGACTCAGATCCTCGACGCGCCACTCCAGCAGGTTGCGGATCGACAGAATGCCTAACAGCTTACCGTCGTTATCGGCGACCGGCAAATGGCGGAAATGTCGCTCGAGCATCGTGCCAAGGGCTTCACCCGGGCCGGTGCCGCGCGTTGCCATTTCGACCGGGGTCGTCATGAGTTGGCGCACGAGCGTCGTTTGCGGATCCAATCCGGTCAGGGACATTTTGCGCAGGACATCTCTTTCGGTAAACATTCCGGCTACGCGGTAGTCACTATCGACAATGGCAACAGCGCCAACGTGATGATCGAGCATTTTATTGATTGCATCGGCTACGGTCGCATCGAGGCCCACCGCAGCTATTTCGCGGTCACAAAGCTCCAGCACTCTCATGAAGACCTCCTCCGTTTTCCCGAGAGGGCCGGGAAAACGGGTTCGAACACGGAATGGATTGAGGCATTATCCTCGGGCCTGTGGCGATGTCAAGAAAATTTGGCGGGAAGGCGATGAATTTCTAGTGCTAAGAAGCTAGTACCACGAAGGACACGAACGTACACGAAGGAAAACGTTCTGTTCTTTTGTCATTCCGAAGCGGCGATAGCCGCTGAGGAATCTGCTGTCGATAGCAGCATCGACACCGTAGGCAAAGAGCGGATTCCTCGCGACGCTCGGAATGACAAGCATTGGCAGGTGGGCGAAACCGCTCACTTCGCCTGGAACACCTGCCCATCCTTCATCACAAAACTCACCGATGCCAGCGCCTTGATGTCATGTAGCGGATCGCCGCTGGTTGCGACCACATCGGCGTAGGCGCCTGGTGCAAGGACTCCAATCTTGCCTTCCATATCGAGCATGACGGCTGCCCTCGACGTTGCGCTCTGAATCGCATCCATCGGCGACATCCCGAACTCGACCATGCGCAAGAATTCCTGTGCGATCGGTTCGGTCCAGGGGATACCTCCCATGTCGGTACCAAAAACGATCTTCACCCCGGACTTCATCGCCTTCTTGAATGAAACTTCGTGGGCCGAAGCGCGCAGCCGATCCCGCTGGCCGTTCGGCGTGTCCGCCGGAGCCCAGTCGGTGTAGTACACACTGAGTGTCGGCACATACCATGTGCCCTGCTTCAACATCTGCGCAATGGCCGCATCGTCAAGGTCAAGGCCATGTTCGATTGAATCGCAACCGCCATCCAGCGCGCGATGCAGTCCAATTCCACTGTAAGCGTGACACGCAACCTTCTTGCCCCAGCCGTGCGTCTCATCCACGATGGCGTGCAGTTCTTCGACCGTGAGAGTCGGCTGAGACACGAGTTCGCCGTTCTTGCCCACCCACGAACGGTGCGTCATGTAGACCTTGATCCAGTCGGCACCGTGATCGAGCTGCTCGCGGGCAGCCTTGCGTGCCTCGACAGGGCCGTCCACGATCTGCGCGCCCTTGGGCATCTCCAGTTCCGGAGCGTAGCCTTCCAGCGGATATCCACCCGTGGTCGAAATCGCGCGCGTCGCGACAAACATTCGGGGACCGGGAATGTATCCGCCCTCGATCGCCTGCTTGATCCCGACGTCGCCATATCCTGCGCCTTCGGTTTCGACATCGCGCAAAGTCGTGAAACCTTGCTCCAATGCACGGCGCGCGGCGACGGTAGCTCGCGCGGCGCGAAGCGCCAGAGGAGCATTCAGAATATTGACGTCGTAGCCGCCCTGGGCCGGATCTTCCCCTTGAAGGAAAATGTGCGTGTGAGAATCGATCAGGCCGGGCATTACAGTGCTCTTTGATAGATCAATTACCGTCGAGCCACTGGGAACTTTGGCGGAAGCCGCGTCGGAAACACTCTCGATCTTGTTTCCCCGAATGACGATCACCTGATCGTGCCGCGGTTTATCGGACTTGCCATCAATCAGCGTTCCCGCGCGAATCACAGTAACCGCCGGATTTGTCCTGCCTTGCTCTTGGGCAAACGCGCTCAGCGCCATTGCGAGAAAGACCACACAGGGAAGACTCTTCACGGAAACTCCTTCTCTGAGGATGTCGGCGGCGAACCACACTGGCCGCGATCTTGATTTCGACGAATATTTCGGCAAGGATTCTACCCCAGGGGACCCGAGGCGCAGCCGTAAGAATCTCGACTGGAGTTCAATGCCGTGGAACTGCGTGTTGCTCGAAGTGAAGATGCTGAGCGCATCGTGGACGTGATTAATTCGGCTTTCCGCCCCGCAGAAGGCTACATCATCGGCCGCGACCGCATCGATCTCGAATCGGTGCAGGCGTTCTTCTTCAAAGGAGAGTTTCTTCTCGCCGAGGACGATGGCGCGGTTGCCGGTTGTGTTTACCTGGAAATTCGAGGGGCGCGCGCCTATCTAGGCTTGCTCTCGGTCGATCCCACCAGACAGAAGGCCGGAGTTGGCTCGATGCTGTTGCGTGAGGCCGAACACCGCTGCGCCATGGCCGGATGTCGATTCATGGACCTCAAAACCATCAACCTGCGGGAGGATAATCAGGCTTTCTACAAGCGACGCGGATACATCGAATCTGGCACGGAGCCTTTCCCGTCCGATGTGATCACGAAGCTGCCGTGCTACTTCGTGAAGATGTCAAAGCCGCTGACTTGAAGCCGCTATCCGACGACTGCATCAGCTTCGATCTCCACCAGAATTTCCGGCGAGATGAGCGCAGCCACCTGGACCATCGACGTTGCCGGACGAATGTCGCGAAAGAATTCGCCGTGCGCCCTGCCAACCTTCTCCCATTCGCCAATGTTGACGACATACATGCGCGTTCGCACCACATCTTTCATACCGGCGCCTGCCCTCTTCAGGGCACTCTCGATGTTCTTCAGAGTTTGAACAGTCTGCGCGTACACATCGCCAACTCCGACGATCTTTCCGTCCGGTCCGGTGGCCGTGGTGCCGGACACGTGAACTGAATTGCCAATCTTGACCGCGCGCGAGTAGCCGACAATCGGTTCCCAGGTGGTACCAGTAGCGAAATTCTGCCGTTCCATCACAGCCTCCGAGCGGCAATTCTACCGTGTGGTCGCGAGATTTGCGTAGCGATTAGCAGCCATCCGCATGGAGTGCCAGCAAACAAGTACAGGCAGAACGGTGCGAAGGTGATGCCAACCAGTTGAATCTCCTAATGGATTCCTCGCACAACGTGCCAACTACTTGCTCCTTCTAACTGATCGGGAAAATGAATCCGCGCGATAAACAAAAGTCACTTGCGTTCTACATCAATGTGAGATATCTACTCACGCATGTGGCTGAAACTCCGTGGTTGGTGCGGAGTTCAGGGGGCCTAGAACTATGATTCCGGAATCGCATCCACTGCAGCAATTGTTTCAGGATCTGGTTGGACGTCACTACGCAGAAGAAATCGGTATTCGTGATCCTCAAGTTGTAGCTTACGTTTCGCATCTGCTGTCGGAATTCTGCGACGCGGAGCAGCTCTGCAAAATTCACAACACTGCCAATCGTCCGCTCGACGACGTGGGTGAGATGCTGCTGGAGTCCGATCCCGTTTATGGGCCCGCGCCGTCATTCGACCGCGAGCGCCAGGTTCGCAAGCATATCGGCGACTACACGCTTTTCTTCGCGGGAATGTTTCCCGAGAGCATCAACCATTTCCGCCTGCGCCGCCAGCGTCTTGAGAACTTCGTCGACTGGGTGAAAGCCGGGAAAGAGAGCTACTACATCGTCTCCAAGTTCGAGCACTTCGAATACGCGAAGGTCGCTCCGCTCTTTGCAAGCCTCTCGAAAAATTTTGAAGGATGCGTCTACGGCCTGAACATGGTGAAGAATGACCTTGAGGAGATGCAGCATCCCATCGTTCGTCGCGGTGATGAACTGATTATGTAGACCCGCTCAGATTCGCAGGTCAGCCGCCATCGCCAGCCGGTAAAAGCTTAGCGCCGCGCTGCCCTGCCCCAGATGCCGAAATCGCCGGAGAGGTCCGAACTCTGCGCCCGGATCGAATCTCTTCTCGTGCTCCGCAATCACCACCGACATTGCCCAGATTACCGATGAGTCCGCCAGTGTGCGGAGCGTATCTCGGTACACATCTCTCATTCGGTACGGCGGATCGATAAATACAACGTCAGCCGCTACCTTCTGCCGTTCCATCCGCCAAAATGCCCGTGGCAGATCTTCTTGCACGATCTTGAACTGGTCGGTGATTCCCAGGTTTTGCAGATTCTTGCGAATGACTTCGGCCGCCGGCTTCGAGTTTTCGACGAAATACACTTCCTTGGCGCCCCGGCTGAGCGCTTCAATTCCGACCGCACCTGTTCCCGCGAACAAGTCGAGCCAGACGCTGCCATCCAGCGCTGCGGGATTTCCCGCAGTCAGGACGTTGAATAGTGTTTCCCGCAGCCGGTCCGAGGTCGGGCGGGTATCCATCCCACGTAGCGATTGCAGCGGACGGCTCCGGTATTTTCCGGCGATGACTCTCATGGCGCGCCAACCAGTGCCGCAATCACTATAACCATGCATGTAGAATAAAAACACCACCCTTATGCGAAGCTGGTCGATCCTGATTGGACGTCTCTTCGGTGTCGACGTCCGTTTACACCTGACGTTCGTAATCCTGCCCATGTTCATTTACTGGACCGACTATGCGGTTCGGCAGGGGGCCGCTAGTGGGCCACGCGATGTGGCTCTGTCCGGCATCATCTTGGCGTGTGTTGCGGCGCACGAATGCGGACACATGCTGGCTTCGCGTCGTTTCGGATTAGTACCCAAGGCAGTCATCCTGCTGCCGATCACTGGCGTTGCGCTCTATGACGAGCAGCGGGCCGAGCGCCAAGGGTTACCGACCTGGAAACGGGAGATTATCCTGGCCGCGATCGGACCTCTTGTCAGCATCGCACTCGCCGCCTTGTCCGTCGCAGTCGTGACCATTGCACTGCCCGGCGTGAATCTCTGGAAGTGGCCTTTCCTGCAGGCTTCCAATCTGCCTCGCAGCGTTGTCTGGGCAAACCTCTATATCGCTGGACTGAATCTTCTGCCCGCGTATCCTCTGGATGGCGGGCGCGTGGCGCGAGCCCTGATGTCGCGCAGCATCGACGCCTCTTCGGCAACCCAGCGAGCGGTTTCGATCAGCACGGCGATTGCATTGGTGCTGGTTTTCGCGGGCTTATTCAGCGATGCCTGGCTGACGATGGTCGGTGTGATCATCTTCTCGGCGGCTCAGCTGGAAGAAAGAGCGCTGGTGTTTCAGTCGGTTCTCGACAACGTGCGGCTCGAGGAAGTGATGCTGACCGACTTTGCGACGCTCTCGCCCGCCGATACGCTGGAAGACGCGCTGAACAAGGCGGTTCATTCCCTGCAGGATGATTTTCCGGTGGTCCGCGGCGGAGATATGGTCGGTGTCATTTCGAAAGCCCGCATTCTCGACGCGTTGCGCGCCGAGGGCAACGGCTACGTGCAAGCCGTCATGAACAAGATTTTTGATGTGTCGGTGCGCCACGAGTCGCTGAGTTCGGCCTTCCGCAAACTGACGGCGCGCAGTTCGAGCATCATTCCTGTGGTTGAAGATCAGCGCCTGGTGGGCATTGTGACGCTCCAGAACTTGATGCACTCGATGGCACTGCTCGCCGAAAGCAGGAAGTTGCGCCGGGACGGGCAAGAGTCGTAAGCCGGACTAGAACAGCCGCACAGCCTTCGCCGTCTGCACCGCCGGAATCTCGCGCAGACGTTTCAAGACTCTATCCGGAACGCCCCCATCCACGTGTACAACCGCAATCGCCTCTCGCGGCTGATCCGACCCTTCCGAGCTCCGCCGTCCTAGCGAGAAATCCGCGATGTTGATCGACTCTTCACCAAGAATGGTTCCCACCTTCCCGATCACGCCGGGCACGTCGCGGTTCCGCATGTAAATCAAGTTGCGCTCGAGCGGCGCTTCCACGTCAATGCCGTCGACTTGCAGAAGTCGTGGAGTCTCCCCATGAAGCACCGCGCCTTTCACCATATGCTCTTCCGTCGCGCTCTTCAGGAAGATCGAGAGCACGCTCCCGGCGCCTCCAGTCGAAGCTTTCGTCTTGTGTGAATCGACGACTTTGATGCCGCGTTCTCCGGCGATGGTCGCCGCGTTCACAAGATTCGCCTTCTCCTCAAGGGCCTGGTTCAGGATGCCCTTGATCGCTCCATTGCGGATCAAATCGGTCTTCCACTCCGCGATGTGGCCGCTGTAGCGGATTGAAATCTCTTCGAGCGATCCTTCCGACACCTGCGCCAGGAACGCTCCCATGCGCTCGGCCAGAATGATGTAAGGCTGCATCGCCGCATATTCTTCGGCAGAGACCGACGGCACATTCACAGCGTTCTGGATCACACCGTGCTTCAGGTACTCCTTCACCTGCTGCGCGATCTGGACGCCGACCGCTTCCTGCGCTTCGTGCGTGGACCCTCCGACATGAGGAGTGAGAATCACGTTCGGTACCGTGAGCAGCGGAGAATTCTTCGGCGGCTCTTCCACAAACACATCAATCGCCGCTGCGGCGACCTGGCCTTGCTGCAACGCCTTCGCGAGATCGCCTTCGTTCACCAGTTCGCCGCGGGCACAATTCACGAGTCGGACGCCTTTCTTCATCTTCGCGATCGAACTCTCGTTGATCATTCCCGTTGTCTGCGGAGTCAGGCCCACATGCAGCGTGATGTAATCAGCCGCGGCGTATACGTCCTCAAGCGCCGCCAGCCGGATTCCCTGTTCCTTCGCCACCGCGACCGAAACGAATGGATCGTGTCCCACCAGATCCATTCCAAATGCGCGGGCGCGCTTCGCGACTTCCATGCCGATGCGGCCCAGACCGATCACACCTAGCGTCTTTCCACGGAGCTCTGTACCTTGCAGCGATTTCTTTTCCCACTTCCCGGCGTGCATAAGAGCATCCGCCCGGCAGAGATGGCGAGCCATGGCGAGCATCATTCCCAAGGTCTGCTCGGCGACCGCTACCGCATTAGCGCCGGGGGTATTCATTACGGCGATTCCCTTATGAGTCGCGGCTTCCAGATCGATGTTGTCCACGCCGACGCCGGCGCGCCCGATCACGCGCAACTTCTTCGCGTGCTCCAATAACTTGGCATCCGCTTGTACGGCAGAGCGCACGATGAGAGCGTCGGCAGTCTCCAGGTGCTCTGCGAGTTTGCCGTCGAGCTGGTCGGCGGTCAGTACGGTCCATTCCGGTTCTTGCAACTGGGCGACTGCCGATGTCGAGATCTTCTCCGCGACAATAATTTTCACGAAATAGGGTTCCTTCCTGGTCCGATAACTATGACAAAGTCAAAATTTTCACTATTCAGGCAACAATCAATTGACTGGAATCTGACCGGCTCCTGACACTGCGAAACTGCCGCATCTGTAGCCTTTGACCCATGGGCCAAAACCCAGGGGGGCGTTATGAACATCAGTAAGGCGCTGATTCCGGCACTGCTCGCAGTGATGACTCTGGGGTGCGGTTATTCCAATCCCTCGATGAGCACCGCGGCGATGCCGGCCATCTCTCAGTTGAGTCCCGGAAGCGTGACCGCGGGCGGCGCGCAATTTCAACTGGAAGTAGATGGCGCTAATTTCGCCAGCAATGCTGTCATCAATTTCAACGGTACGGCACAGGTCACGCAGTTCGTAAGCACCGGCAAACTGGAAGCCATGATTCCGTCGGGCGCGATCGTGACATCGGGCACAGTTCCGGTCTCGGTGACCAATCCCGCGTCGACTGGCCGCTACAACACACCCGCGGTTACATCGCCGCCGATGAACTTCACCATCAACTAGCGGCAAGGCGTGAGCGCCTCGTCCTGACCTCAGGCGCTCACCAGCTTCTCCGACAAGGTGCGGGCGTACACTTGCTGTGCTGCCCGCACTGCCGCTCCATACTCGACGTTCCGATCCGTGACACGCGCCAGAACATGTTCGAGCGCGCCCAGAATTCCAACCGTGTCGAGATAGTCGTAGTAGCCGATATGTGCGATACGGAACAGCTTCCCTTTCATCTCGCCCTGGCCGTTGGCGACGACCGCATCGAAAGACTCACGAAATTCCTTCACGATCTTGCCGGAATCAAGCCCGTCCGGCGAAGTGATCGCCGTCAGCGCCGCTGCCGGGGAGGAAGCATAAAGCTTCAATCCCAACGCTTTCGCCCCTGCGCGAGTCATCTCGGCGCAGAGTTCGGCGTTGTTGACAAGTTCCTCGCGTCCCTTTGCCAGGTCGCCCTTGCCCATAGCGCGGACGTAGTCAAGCGCCGCACCTAAGGCAGCGAACAACGAAGTCGCCGGGGTATATGCAGTCTCGCCCTTCGCGGCTGACTTCCGCTCCTTGCGCAGATCGAAGTAGTAGCGCGGAGACGTGGTCGAATCCATCCGTTTCCATGCGCGCTCGCTCACCGCGCAGTAGGCAAGCCCGGGAGGCATCATGAGAGCCTTTTGCGATCCCCCAATGATCACGTCCACGCCCCAGTCGTCTACATCGAGATGAGTGGTTCCCAATCCGGTGATCGCATCTACGACGAGCAGAGTGTTATCGCCCTGAGCTCGCACGACCTTCGCAATGTTCTGAATGTCGTGCCGTGCGCCCGTGGAACTCTCGGTTGCCTGCACAAACACCGCGCGAATGTCAGGCGTCACACGTGCCCGAATCTCATCGATCGAAAACGTCCCGCCATAGGGAACCGTCAACACATCGACGTTGCAGCCGAATGCCTTGGCCAATCCGGTCCAGCGTTCTCCAAATTTCCCGGCAGTCAGCACCAGAACTTTGTCCCCCGGAGAAGTGAGGTTCGAGACCGAAGCTTCCATCACGCCCGTGCCGGAGCAAGCCAGCACCAGGACATCGTTCTTGGTGCCGACGAAATCCTTCATGTCGGCGAGGACGCGCTGAAATAGGGCTTTGAAGTCGGCGGTCCGATGATGCGCGGTAAATGACGCCATGGCCGTTTGTGCCGAGGGAAGGAGCGGCGTCGGCCCGGGAGTAAAAAGACGATTCTTGTGCAACATAGCTAGAGTCCTTATGTATATGGGATGGCCTAATATTTTATAGGAATGGCGTGCCCAGAGCACGTTTTCGAACCCGCAAAAAAGCGGAAGAGCGTAAGGAACGCTAAGAAGCTGAACAAGTGGAAGAGAGTAAGCAAGTGGAAGAGCGGCGCTTTAGCGCCGCGTTGAGCTACGAAGCGAAGCGGGGGCTTTAGCCCCCGTTCTCTGCCGTATCAGGATTTCGCCGCGAGAATCTCGGGCTTATCAATTTTCGGAGCCTGAGCCAGCAACTCATCCGCTTTGGCAAACAGCGCCTTGGCGATTTCGCCGTTGAGATGCGCGTTGCGCCCGTTCTCGTCGTTAAAGGTATCAAAGATGCCATACTTACCCGGACCCATCTTGATCGCATACCACGTCACCGTTCCGGCCTCGCGCTCCGCCAGAGGCTGCGCCGACTTCAGGAAATCTTCCAGCTCTTTCTCTTTTCCCTTTTTCGCTTCCAGCTGAGCCCAAATCGCAAGTTTGCCCATTGTCTTTCCTCCTCCAGCATCTGATGCGGCGGCCGCCTTTTTGGAACATAGAAATCTGACCTCTATTGGATTACCTGCCGTCCGGTCGCAAAGACGCGCTTAACCGACGTATCAAGGGGTCAACCAAGCCATCAAGCGCCGTGAAAGGCGCTGTCGCGATGTGAAACGTGGTCTTCGGCTGATGTGGAGAGCGGCGCTTCAGCACCACGTTAAGTTGCGAGAAGACGTGGGGCTTTAGCCACTGCCTGCTCGTATAATCCCCACATGCCTCTAGTCGATCAAATCCAGAAAGACATTGTCACCGCCATGAAGGCGAAGGACGAAGCCCGCCTCTCCACCTTGCGTATGATCAAAAGCGCGTTGCAGCTCAAGACCGTCGAGAAGATGTCACCTCTCGACGACAAGGAGTCGCAGGCCGTCCTCAACACGCTGATCAAGCAGCGCAAGGATTCGGTCGAGCAGTTCACCAAGGGCGGGCGCCAGGAAATGGCCGACAAAGAGGCCTCCGAGATCGTGATCATTGAAGGTTACTTGCCGAAAGCCGCAAGCGAAGCCGACATCGCTGCCGGAGTGAAAGCAGTCATCGCCGAAATGGGCTCGCCCACCATGAAAGACATGGGCACCGTGATGAAAAATGCAATGGCGAAGTTCAACGCCGCAGGCATGCGTGTGGATGGCAAAGTCGTTAGCGATCTTGTGAAGAAAGAACTCGCCGGGAAATAGCTCGGGTGGGGACAGCCGCCTCGGCTGTCGCGCCGAACGAAGCTCGACACAAACCTATGGGAGTTACCGTCCATTTCGAAGGCAAGTTAAGAGACGAGGCGGCATTCCTAAGATTAGTTTCGCGGATTGAACAGGTCGCGAGACAGGAAACTCTCCTTACCGAAAGGTTTGAGAATCAAGAAATGAGGCTAGCCAGAGTCCGACAGGAAAAAGATTGGGATTACATTGGCCCGACTAGGGGCATCATCTTGTACCTACACCAGGACTGCGAGCCCGTCCGGCTAGAATTTGATCGTGATCTTTATATCCAGGAATGGGTTAAGACCCAGTTTGCTGGCAGTCACACTCACATGAGGCTAGTCACTCTGCTTCGCGATCTGCAGCCATTTTTCGAAGACCTCAAAGTAAGTGATGAAGGTGAGTACTGGGAAACCGGAGACGAAAGTCTCCTGACGGGACATATTGTCAAATGTCATGAGGTGATCGCGCAGATTGCTCGTGAAAATCCACGTGCGCAGGTGAAAGTTAGGGAAGCAGATGGAAGGTTAACGGACCTGATTAGCTAGCTACTGGCGGGCGACCGGACTAGTTCACTTTTCCCGCTGCAGTTCCCGATAAGCCTCGCTCTTCGACACTCCTCGTTCCTTCGCGACCCTCTTCAACGCGGCCTTCTCGTCGATCTTCTCTTCGGCCATGACCTGCGCGACGCGCTGACGCACGCTGACTCGAGCTTCGCGGACACCGGATGACGAGTCCAACTTCCCGATCAGCAGCGTGATCTCACCTTTCACTGCCTCGCGAGTCTTGAGGTTCGCAAGCACCTCGGCCACTGTGCCTCTCAGAAACTCCTCGTGAATCTTCGTTACTTCGCGTGCGATGACAACGTGTCGAGCAGACCCAAGCACTTCGGCCACATCATCCAGCGCTTCCACAATCCGGTGCGGAGCTTCATAAAACACCTGCGTACGCGGAGAGCCCTTGACAGCCTCCAGAGCCGCGCGTCGCTCACCGCGTTTCGCAGGAAGGAATCCACTGAAGCGAAATGAATCCGTCGGCAGCCCACTCGCCACCAGCGCGGCAAGAAATGCCGAAGCCCCAGGCACTGGCACAACGGGCACATGATGCCGGATCGCCAGCGACACCAGCCGATATCCCGGATCGGAAATCCCCGGCATGCCCGCATCCGTCACCAGCGCGACGCTCGCCCCCTCCTGCATGTCTTTCACGAGTTCGGCCGCTTTCGTCGCCTCGTTGTGCTCGTGATAGCTGGTCGTTTTCGTCGGAATCGCGTAGTGATTGAGGAGTTTCTGCGTCTGCCGAGTATCCTCGCAGGCGATCACGTCGACTTCTTTGAGCACGCGCAGCGCCCGCAGCGTGATGTCCTCTAAATTGCCGATCGGCGTCGCGACCAGATACAGCGCGGGACCAGCGCCTTGCCCATCGCTCATGGCGCGAGTCTACCACCGCCGTCACCTTGTGCCGCTGCCTTAGAACGACATGAAGTTGCGTGACAGTCGTCCTTCGTGTACCTTCGTGCCCTTCGTCTAGAGAGATACCCCATGACTCCCGCCGCCTTCCGCAAAATTGCGCTCTCGCTTCCAGAAACCGAAGAGCGCCAGCACATGAGCCATCCCGACTTCCGTGTGGCCGGAAAGATCTTCGCCACCCTCGGCTATCCCGACAAGACGCGTGGCATGGTCAAACTCTCTCCCGAAGACCAGCACAATTTCTCCAAGGACTATCCAGACGCATTCATTCCGGTAAAAGGCACGTGGGGAAAGCGCGGCGCGACCAGCGTTCTCCTCAAGTCCGTACCGAAAGATGTCCTTGAGAAGGCGATTCAGGCGGCCTGGTGCTTCAATGCGCCAAAGAGCCTGCTAACTCGCTGACCTGGCGCTGAAAATTGACGCCGATGAACCCTCACCCCTAGAATCGAAGTGAGAAACGAAGAAGTCCCAACCGTCTCTAACTCATGCCACTTTACGAATATCAGTGCAAGAAGTGCGGCCACCGCTTTGAAAAAATCCAGAAGTTTTCCGACAAGCCGATCAAGAAGTGTCCCGAATGCGGCGGTTTGGTCGAGCAAACCATCTCCGCGCCCGCCGTTCAGTTCAAAGGCTCGGGCTGGTATGTGACCGACTACGCCAAGAAGGGCTCGTCCTCCGGGAGCTCCAGCGGAGATTCCGGATCGAAAGACAAGAAAGACGACAAGCCGAAGTCGGAATCGAAAGAAAGCTCCACCAAAGAAACCAAGAAAGCTGACAAGCACAAGTAAAAACGGCTCCGCGCAGGGCGGAGCCGCAAGTCTTTCACCAGTCACTGATCACTAGCCACTGATCACTACTTGAGTTCCTTCTCGAAGTGCTCCTCGATCATCGTAAACAAATGCACCCGGGCATCTTTTCCGGCGATGCTGTGCGTCTTATTCGGATAGATCATCAGTTTGAACTGCTTTCCGCCGGCAATCAGAGCGTTGATCATCTGAATGCTGTTCTGGAAGTGCACGTTGTCGTCGCTCGTACCGTGTACCAGCATCAATGAGCCGTGCAGCTTGCTCGCGGACTTGGTCACGTCCGACATCTCGTAGCCTTCCTTGTCGTCCTTGAGCAGTCCCATGTAGCGCTCCGTGTAGATCGAGTCGTAGTTCACCTGGCTCGTGACCGGAGCCACCGCGACTCCCGCCTTGAACCGATCGGAATGCGTCATCGCATAGAGCGTCATCGATCCGCCATTCGACCAGCCCCAGATCGCCACGCGATCACCATCCAGCTGTGGATACTGTGCCAGCAACTGATCGAGCGCGGTCAGCTGGTCCTTCAGCTCAATCGCGCCGAACTCATGTCGAATCGCCGTCTGAAACTTGCGGTCCCGGCCCGGTGTTCCGCGATTGTCCACGGCAAAGATTGCGAATCCCTTGCGTGCCAGGATCTCGTCAAATGCGCTCGGCATCGACTTCGTCACCATTTGCGCAGCGGGGCCGCCATAGATGTTGATGATGACGGGGATTTTACCGTTCACCGTCCCATCCGGAGGCAACAGCAATCTCCCATAGAGAGTCGTGCCGTCTTCCGCCTTGAAGTCCAGATACTTCGGCGCCCGCAGGCCATATTCCTTGACTGCATCTTTCGCCTGCCACAATGGATGGCATGGCCCTCCCACGGTGCACACCGTTTGCGCCGGAGCATTCTGCGGCCCCATGAACGTATGCGTGTAGTGCTTGCCGTCGTCACTGAAGCTGGCAAAGTGCATGCCTTCTTCGGAACTAATATCCTTCATCTCCGATCCATCGAGCTTCGCCGCATAGACATGTTCCTGCCGCGGATCATCTTTATTGGCCTCAAGAAATACCGTGCCCGACGCCTCATCGACTCCAGGAATTCCCAGCACCTCGTAGTCGCCCTTTTCGATCTGCCCTTCGAGCTTCGCGTCCGCTGCCATCGGATTGGCCTTGTCGAAGCTGTACAGATAGACGTGCATGCTTCCGTCCCGCCAGCTCGGCCACAGGAACTGCGGCTTGGTCTTCAGGAACTTGGCTTCGACGTGCTCGAAGTCGATCCAGGCTCCCGGCGTCGCTTCCGTCAGCACAATCTTTCCTTTCCCTGTCTTCGCATCTATAAGGTAGAGATCCAGCTTGTCCTGCGTACGGTTCTCCACCTCCGCCCAAACAACGGATTCGGTCGCCCATCCGAAGCGGGGAATGTAAGTGTTCTCGTCGCTCGGCAGCGAAAGCCAGCGGGTCTTGCCTCCGCCAGCGTCAACAACGCCAAGCTTCACCACCGGGTTCGGATCTCCAACCTTCGGATACTTTTCCTGATCCACCGACGGATGCGTCGGCATCCAGTCCGTGATCGGATACGTCGGCACCTTGGTCTCGTCCATGTGCATGAAGACGATCTGCTTGCTGTCGGGCGACCAGAAGTAGTTGCTGCGCACCGCCAGCTCTTCGGCGTACACCCAATCGATGTCGCCATTCAGCTGATCGTCGCTGCCATCTTTGGTCAGCTGCTTCTCGTCATTGCTGCTCACTGTGCGCACGTACAAGTTATGCTTGCGCACATATGCGACATGATTGCCATTCGGAGAAAACTTGGGATCTCCACTCGGATCGCTCGCTGACGTAAACTGTACCGCCGTCTCCGTGCCCAAGTCATAAAGCCAGAGCTGTCCCTGCGAATCGAATAGCAAGTGCTTCGAATCCGGCGCCCAGATATACGCCGCTACGTGATAGCGCGTCAGGCGTTCCTTTTCACGTTCGTTCTTGACCTTGTTGACATCCGGATCGAGCGACGCCAGCTTTGCCGCACTGACCAGGACGTTTTGCTGCCCTGTCGCGGGATCGAGGTACCACAGCTCTCCCTTTTCCCCCTTTTCATCGCGATGCACATACGACAGCTTGGTGCCGTCAGGACTCCATGTCGCCGACTCTGGGCCGCGGCCTCCTAAGCCTCCCGGCTGATACAACGATTCGATCGTGAGTGGCTTGGTCGGCTCAGTCTGGGCAAAAGAAAGGGCAAGGGCAAAACAGACAAACAGGCAAAGGGACAGCAAGTTCTTTCGTGTCACGAAGCGACCTCGAATGAATGAATTGTAAGTGGACCCACAGGCGAACGAACGAGTTTACACCCCGAAACGCAAACGCTGCACGGCAAGCGCAATCGAGTAGGAATTCCGAAAACCTCATTTCCTCAGCGTCCTCTGTGTCCTCTGCGATATTGGTTGAAACTTCATGAAACCGCGCCAAATCAAGCTCCTGCGCATGTTAGAATCATGACAGTCGGATGCTCCCAGAAATCGAAAATCTCCTGAAGCTGCAAGACGCAGACAAGGAAATCCGTCGTCTGCAGGACGAGGTCGCCGAGCTCCCCAAGCGCGTGGCGGTGATCGAGCAGAAACTGGCCGGCACCAAAGCTCAGCTTGAAAAGGCGCAGGCGTCGGTCAAAGCCGACGAAGCCGCCCGCCGCAAGTACGAAACCAACATCAACGACCTCCGGACCAAGATCTCCAAGTACCGAGACCAGTCTCTCGACGTAAAAACCAACGAACAGTACAAAGCGCTCCTGCACGAGATCCAGTTCGCCGAGAAGGAAATTGCCGGGAACGAAGACAAGATTCTCGAGCTGATGGTCAACGCCGACGCGCGCGATAAAGAAGTCAAGGCCGCCCAGGTCGAGCTGAAAGAAGAAACCGCAGAGATCGAGAAGGAAAAAGAGCAGGCCCGCCAGCGCACCGCCGAAGACGAGAAGCAGCTTACTGAATGGCGCGGCAAGCGCGATCAGCTTCGTTCGGGAGTTCGCGAAGATCTCTTGCGCCACTACGAGCGCGTTTCAAAATTCCGCGGCAGCGGCATCTCCGAAGTCCGCGATCACAAATGTCTGGCCTGCCAGGTGATGCTGCGTCCTCAGACCTATAACGAAATCCGCTCCGGGAAAGAAACCATCGTCTGCGATTCTTGCCAACGCATTCTCTACTTCAATCCGAAAGAAGAGTTGGTCGAAAAGAAAGACACGATTCACCGCCCTAAACGGCATCATCCCAAGATCGACGCACCGCAAGCGTGGTACTACCGGCCGGAGTTTGCCGCTTATGAAGAAGTCTTCCTCTGCCTGACCAATGCCCGCGGACAAGCCAGCCGCCGCGTCTATGATGTCCACACCGGGCGCCTGCTCGGCGACATCCTCAGCCGCGAAGGCGACTTCCGCCAGGCCTTCCCCGAAGACATCACGGGATCGACCCGCCTCAACGGCAACTGGAGCGAAGAAGAGCTCGACAACTTCGGTGCGGAACTCCCGATGGTGGTCCTCGATTCGCTGAATGCGGATCTTGACCTCGCTCGCTACGAAGCCGCCGCCCATGCGAAGCCAGCAGTTCCTGCTGAACAAGCCGCAAGTTAAGCAGCGGCGACGCTTCTCCAGCACTGTGATGATCCTGAACGACCGGTCGGACATCTCTCCGGCCTGCTCGTTGACGACCCGCGTCATAGCTCCTTAAGATGTTGGAACTTTCTTGGTTATCTCCTTGATCGGGCAGATCATTTCGCACTATCGAATCGTCGAGAAACTCGGCGGCGGCGGAATGGGTGTGGTGTATAAGGCTGAGGATTTGAAGCTTGGCCGGTTCGTCGCCTTGAAGTTTCTTCCCGATGAGGTGGCCAAGGATCGACAGACGCTTAGCCGCTTTGAACGCGAAGCCAAAGCCGCTTCGGCGTTGAACCACCCGAACATCTGTACGATTCACGAAATCGACGACCAGCACGGGCGTCCTTTCATCGCCATGGAGTATCTCGATGGCATGACGCTCAAACATCGTATCGGCAGTAAACCACTCGACTTGGAACTCGTGTTGTCGCTCTCCATCGAAATCGCCGATGCGCTGGATTCGGCCCACGAAGGCGGGATTGTCCATCGCGACATCAAACCCGCGAATCTTTTTGTAACTAGGCGCGGACACGCCAAAATTCTGGATTTCGGACTCGCTAAGGTGACGCAGTCCCGCTCCGCCGACCAGGCCACCGCAACCATTCCCGAAATTCTGCGCGAGGAGCATCTCACCAGTCCGGGCGCCATGCTGGGCACCGTCGCCTACATGTCTCCGGAGCAAGTGCGAGGCCGCGAACTCGATCCGCGCACCGATTTGTTCTCTTTCGGGGCCACGCTGTATGAGATGACCACCGGTACCGTCCCATTCCGCGGGCAAGGATCGGGCGATATTGTGGACGCAATCCTGCACAAGGCGCCGGCGGCTCCCGTGCGCTTGAATCCCGAAGTCCCAGCCGAACTGGAACGGATCATCACTAAGGCCCTCGAAAAGGATCGTGACCTGCGCTATCAGCATGCTTCGGAGATGCGCGCAGATCTCAAACGGCTGAAGCGCGAAACCGAGTCAGGAAGAATCGTCGCGGACATCTCATCTGCCACCTCGCACGCGGCATCGGCTTCCCAAGCTGCGATGCCGGTGGCGGCAAGGTCCAGTTCCGCTTCAGTTCCGATTGCCGGGGCCAAGCGACGACAGGGGAGCATAATCGGAATAGGCTTGGTGGTTTTGACGGTGCTTGCAGCAGCCGGCTTCGCGGTCTACAAACTGGCGATCCGACGGGTGCCGTCGTTTGACGTGCACAATCTCGTCATCCGCCCGGTGACCGATCATGGGCAAGTCACAGCGTTCGCCGCAATCTCCCCGGACGGCAGATTGCTGGCATACGAACGCCGTGAACGGGAGCGGAGCCTCCGCGTCAAACAGGTAGCAACCGGCAGCGAGGTAATCGCAGTGCCTCCACAGCCGGGCGAGTTCGGAACCGGAGCGACTTTCACCCCCGACGGAAACTACCTTTATTACACTCATTCCGATCCTTCCAACTCTGCCAATCTCAACTTGTATAGTGTGCCGTCGCTCGGCGGATCACCCCGTCAGGTCGTCTCTGACGTAGCCAGCGCCGCTGCTTTTTCTCTCGACGGAACACGAATCGCCTACCGCAGAACTATCCAAAACAAAATGGAGGACCAAATCCTGATTGCTGCCGCCGACGGTACTGCCGAACACGTCGTGTACCGGGCAAGGAGACTGGAAGGCAAGGCATTGTTCACAGACCTGTCATGGTCATCGAGGGGAGGCCTGCTCGCATTCGTCAGCTTCGATACGGCCCCGAACCAGATTACGTCGATCACAGTCCTTACCTCGGATGGGAATCTCGTGCACAAGTTTCCCCAGCCGACTCTCGTCACGGCCCTGGCCTGGCTCCCGGATGAATCGGGCATCGTCTTCGTAGCCGCGGAGAAAACAACCGGTTTGCGCTCCCAGATCTTTGTTCAGCCCTACCCATCCGGATCGCCCGTCCGCATCAGCAACGACTTGAGCGACTATCACTCGGTGAGCGTGACCGCCGATGGAAAGTCGTTTGTTACTACCGAGGAACGTCCCGCTGCCACGATCTACGTTGGAGACTCGCCGCCCGTCCTGAACGACAAAATTGACTGGAAACTCAACCCGATTTCAACTCAGCAGGCAACCGGATATCTTCTGGCGTGGACCATCTCGGGCAAACTGCTGCAGAAAGACGGAGCCTGGCATATCTTCGAAACTGACGCCGATGGTGCCAACCGTGTCCGTCTGCTCGAGAACGACAACGTGGATTTCTATGCCGCCGGTTGCGGTGCCGGAGACTTAGTTTCCGTCGGACGCGTTCTCGAAGACAACAAGGCCAACGTATGGCTCCTGAATTCCGTGACCGGCGCGCTCCGGCAGATGACGTTTGGGATTGATGTCGAGAAGGGTTCTTGTACCCCTGACGGCAAATGGTTGTTATTCACCGATGCGCAGTCAGGCAAGGATGGAACGATCTACAAGGTATCCACCGATGGAGGACCGCCGGTTGAGCTGACTAGCGGCATCGAGGCATTCCCGGCGCTCTCGCCCGATGGGAAGTTGTTTACTTACGCTAGGACTGAAGGACAAGGGGCTGCGGCAAAATCGAAAATCGTTGTTCGTAAACTCGACGATGGCGCCGTTGTACAGGAGATCGAATTACCAGACCCCTTCGGCGATCGACGATCCCTGGGCTGGACTCCCGACGCAAAGGCCATCACCTTCGTCCATAACACGACTGGGGCCACGCAAAATATCTATATGGTGCCGTTAGCGGGTGGCGCTCCAGTCCAGCTGACGCACTTCGACTCCGAACCCGCCTCCGTGCCGGCCTACGCCTGGTCGCGAGACGGCAAGAAGTTTGCCGTTGCCCGCGCCCGCTTCAACGACACCGACGTTGTCATGTTCAGCGGGTTCCGTTAGGCCAGAACCTCTCCGGTTAGTCGCAGGCATCACCGTGTCTCCATACCCTAACTTCACAGTGCAAACATTCACGTCTGCGTTGTGGAGCAACAGGAAGTTCGTCGTAACAGCTAAGGAGGCAGTGGCCCAACCTATCGGAGCGCCGCTGACCAACACTCCAGCTAAATAGCGAACGCCCGTCGGCTGCATCGTCCTTCTAGCTTTTTACGCGAGGAACTCCCGGCAAATGACGTATTGGCCGTAGCGTCCCTGCGAGACAATGTAGCTATGCAATCCTGGCCTGACCGCCGTCTGCTCGAACTACTGAATCTGGAAATCCCAATCATACAAGCGCCGATGGCAGGATCGGATTCGGTTGCATTGGCGCGCAGCGTGTCGTCGACTGGCGCGCTTGGCTCACTCGCATGTGCGCTGCTGGATGCCGGCGACGTTCGCGAGGCGGCGCAGAAGTTGCGCCACGAGATGGATCGTCCCTTCAATCTTAATTTCTTCTGCCACCCGATGGAGCCTCCCGATGCTGCCGCGATCGAAAGATGGAAGCAATTCTTGAAGCCACACTATGAACGCTTCGGCCTCGACATCGAGAACGTTGCGGAAAGTCGCCTTCGACTCCCGTTCAATGAGGAGTTGTGCGACGTCGTGGAGGAAGTCAGACCGGCGGTCGTGAGTTTTCATTTTGGGCTGCCCGCGGCCAACCTCCTCGATCGGCTCAAGAGGCAGGGCATCAAGATCTTGTCGACGGCGACGAGTGTGAGGGAGGCAAGATGGCTCGAATCTCATGGATGCGATGTCATCGTCGTTCAGGGCGTTGAGGCCGGCGGACACCGGGGCATGTTTCTTGAAACGGATATCGCGACTCAGATGGGACTCTTTGCTCTGCTGCCCCAAGTAAGAGACGCAGTCTCCGTTCCGGTCATTGCGACTGGAGGCATCGCAGACGCGAGAGGTGTCGTAGCCGCATTTGCGCTCGGAGCATCGGGTGTGCAGCTGGGGACAGCGTACCTGTTATGTCCGGAGGCGAATGTGTCGCCTTTGTATCGCCGCGCACTTGCGCATGCAGCAGAAAGAGAGACAGCTCTGACCAACTTGTTTAGCGGGCGCCCTGCCCGCGGCATCGTGAATCGGTTTCTCCGGGAAGTGGGTCCAATGTCAGACGCTGCGCCAGCCTTCCCATACGCTGCGACCCTCGTAGCGCCGTTGCGAACTGCGTCCGAACGGGCGGGTTCCGAGGACTATCTGCAGATGTGGGCTGGGCAGGCGGCGGGACTAGCGAAATCGATGCCAGCGGATGAATTCACCCGGAAGCTGGCAGCAGAGGTGCTCAGCCGACTCCCATGATCTTCCTGGTCTGCCCGAAGAGAGCACGGGTGGAGAGAGCCAACCGTCCATCGGCGGACGCAAAACCCGAGCTCCCGGTCGCATATGCCAAAGTAGTCAAGATTGTTGGGATAGGCGCCAGCAACCTAAACGTTCGGTCACGCCCGGACCCAAATGTGGCCTATACTCAAACGTATTACGTTCCATCACCCGGGAAGTCTTGAGACCAATGCCCAAGAAAAGTGATTTCCAGTTCCCTCTCACGGCGAGCAGTCCGATTCTTGTTTCAGGCGGGTCGGATCACACCTTTCGAAAACTCCTATATGACTTTTTCACGGTGTCCGCGCGCCTGGAGACGATGAAGCGCTATCTGGGGAAAAGGCTGGGGATCAGCGGGCCGCAATACACCATCATGATGGCTGTCGCTGAACTCCAGGGCGAGACCGGCGTCAGCGTGGGCCGAGTTGGCGAATACCTGCACGTGACGGGCACCTTCGTGACCATCGAGTCAGGGAAACTGGTGAAGAAGAGTTTCATGGAAAAGCACCCCGATATCCGGGATGGACGACTTTCTCTCCTTTCCATAGCGCCGAAGGGAGTGCAGGCGCTCCGGTCCCTATTTCCGGAGTTGCAACAGATCAACGACGTGTTTTTCGAACTGGACTCGCGGACCGAGTTCGAGCGTCTGTGCAAGAGTCTCGAAAAGCTGGTTGGCAACAGTCAACGTGCCTTCGCGCTAGTCAACGCCACTCGCGAGGATCCCCGGCTCACGCTGAAAGGCGGCGGAGTGGCCATCAGCGACCTTAAGTAATTGTTCAAGAGAAGAAAATAGAGTCGAAAGTTTAGCGTCGTGATTTTCCTTCACGTGCTTACCCGCCCAGATCCACCCACCCCGAAGCCCCGTTCGAGGGCGTTACGGGACCCACTAATCCGGATACATAACTTACTTACCTTTTTATCTTGACAACTCCACTTACGTGAATTAGGTTGAAAATCCCCAAGTGATAAGTTGCTCTTAGCCCCTGACCCCCTCAGGGATTATCGGCCTCCTGCTCTGACGTTGTCGCTGCAAGCCGTTTGTGGCGGCTGCAAGATCATCCCGAAAATAATTGCTCACCCTTGCTGTGGGGCTCTGGCTTAACTCAACTTTCTCCGCTGCCTCATTGGGCAGTGCTCAGGAGGTCGTTCCGATGAAAAGCTCGAAAGCTTTGTCTGCCTTTTGGCACGCGCTTGCATGCGCAGCTTTCACCTTAACCGGCACTCTCAACAGCAATCCTGAATTCATGGTGACGAAGTAGCAGTCGCGAACGGGCCCCAGGGCGGAGATCCCCTCAGACTTAGGCCTGTGTTTTAGACATTCGCTGCTGCTGTATTTCCTGGGGCATTTCTTTACGAGGAGATTACGATGAAAATTTCAAAGACTCTGCGCATCCTTGCTTTCGCTCTTGCGACTGCAAGTGTCACCCTTTGTCTCGCGTTATTCGCTCAAGCCCAAACTGTGACTTTTGTGTACGACTTTCACGCGAGTGGTCAACAGTCAAGTGCTGTGTCGATAATTCAGGGTACGGACGGGAACCTCTACGGCTCTTCCGGTGGCGGCACTCACGGTCAGGGTCAGATCTTCCGCATGACCCCCTCCGGAGATCTCACGACGATTTACAGCTTTTGTGCGAAGCCGAACTGCCCAGACGGGTCATTACCCGGAAGCATGGTTCTCGGAAGCGACGGCAATATTTATGGAGTAACGTATGCCGGCGGGAGTGATGTTGGCTACCAACTCGGTTCAGGCACGGTTTTCAAGATCACACCCGGCGGCGAACTCACAACTCTCTACGCCTTTTGTCCCACGGCTGGATGCACTGACGGCCAAGCCCCGCGCGGAGTTATCCTCGCGAGCGATGGAAATTTTTACGGCGCGACAACCGTCGGCGGAAAGTTCAGTCAAGGCACGATCTTCTCGATCAGCCCCACCGGCACGTTCAAGCTGCTTCACACCTTCTGCTCGCAATCGAATTGCGCCGATGGTGAATCACCGCAATCCCCGCCCACCCAAGGCATCGACGGGAACTTCTACGGCACAGCCTACGCCGGAGGAGCCAATAACGGAGGCGTGATTTACCAGATCACCGCAGCAGGAACGTATAAAGTGCTCTACAACTTCTGCAGCTATCAGACTTCATGCCCGACTGGCGCCGATCCGATGGGGGCGCTCACGCAGGATGCGTCCGGCAACTTCTTCGGTACAACTGCTTTTGGCGGCGACGCAAGGAACAACGGGACGGTGTTCGAGTTCACATCGAAAAATCAATACAAGCTCCTGCACACGCTTCAAGGTTACGACGGCACTGTCCCCCAGTCACAATTGGCCCTTGCCAGTAACGGCGCCTTCTATGGAGTGACTCAAGGGGGCGGTGGTCCTGCAGAAGGCAATATTTTCAAGGTAACTTCAGCAGGCGTCTTCGATTCTTTCTTCGTATTCCGGTGTTGCAATGAAGGGTACGACCCCGTTTACAGCCTTTTTCAAGCCTCGAATGGTCTTCTCTATGGAGCCACGAACTACGGCACAAACCCTTGTTGCTACGGGACAATTTTCAGCGTCTCCGACAACATGGGTCCTTTGGTGGAAACTGTCCCCACGGCAGGTAAAGTCGGGAAAACGATTCTCATCCTTGGCAACGGTCTGAAGGGATCGACCAGCGTCAAGTTCAACGGCAAAGCCGCGACGTTCAAAGTTGTTTCGAACACCGAGATAACAGCCACCGTACCCTCTGGCGCGACGACGGGCATCGTTTCGGTCGTCACACCAACGGGCACGCTGAACAGCAATCCACAATTTTTCGTGACAAAGTAGCCGTCGCGAGCGGGCCTGGAGCGGAGACCCCCTCAGCTTTTGGGCCCGTATTTTAACCGTTCTCTCTGCTGCGTCTCTGACGCATGTTGTTAGGAGGATATTTCGATGAAAAGATCATTACTCCCCCTTGCCATCGCATTCGCGGCTACCGCTCTCGCCTTCAGCCTGGCGGTTCGCGCCGGGGCGCAGACCGTGACTGACCTCGCGAACTTCAATTACTTAAACGGAAGTAGACCCGTCTCAGCGTTGGTTCAGGCGACGGACGGCAACTTTTACGGGGTAACTCAAATCGGAGGTCCATTCGCGGGCGGATACGGCACCTTCTACCGACTGACGCCCAGCGGAAAGATCACCGATCTTTACAACTTCTGCTCACAGCCGAACTGCAGCGACGGCGAAGGCGCCTTTTCGGCCCCTGTACTCGGAAGCGATGGAAACCTCTATGGTGTGACGCCGTACGGCGGCAGCGATGCTGCGATCAATTACGGGTCAGGGACGTTCTACAAGATGACCCTCGGCGGCAAGATCACGACGCTCTATACCTTCTGCAAAGCCACTCCCTGTCCTGACGGCCAGTACCCAAACGGAATCATCCTGGGGTCGGACGGAAACTTTTACGGCACCACACTTCAGGGCGGACAGTTCAATAAGGGCGAAGTCTTTTCGGTCAGCTCAACTGGCAAGCTTAAGGTGTTGCACTCTTTTTGTGCGAGCGCGAATTGCGTTGATGGCGCCGTTCCTTATTTCCCGCCAATCCAGGGCATCGACGGCAACTTCTATGGCGCAACCGCGCAAGGAGGAACCGGAGGAGGAGTCGGGACGGTGTACGAACTGACTGCGGCTGGTTCCTATAAAGTGCTTCAAAGCTTCTGCGCTGATTCCGGCTGTCAGACCGGCTGGCCGCCGACTACGATCGTGCAGGATGCCACCGGGAATTTTTTTGGTACGGCCCAAACCGGCGGTTCCACGCTAGAGGGCACGATCTTCGAGATCACATCGAAACACCGATTCCTCGTCCTGCACGGTTTCGCCGATTCCACTGGAGGCAATTCGGATGTCGGGTTGACCCTGGCAAACGACGGCAATCTGTATGGATTGACGCTAAACCCGGGGACGGACGGGGGAGGCGGAACCCTTTTTGAGATCACTCCAACAGGTGTCTTCTCCCAACTCTACACTTTCGCCAACTGTAGTGTTAACGGCTACATTCCAGTCAGCCCGCTCGTTCAGGGCACCAACGGCATCCTGTATGGAACCACTCTTTTCGGAGGCGACGACACCACCGGCGGCTGCAGTGGCGACGGCACGATCTTCAGCCTCACGAATGATCTCAGCCCGCTAGTAAAAACCGTGCCTGTGGCCGGTAAGGTCGGCAAGCAGGTCATCATCCTTGGCAACGGCCTCACCGGATCTACCAAGGTCACGTTCAACGGTAAGTCAGCGGCGTTTACTATCGTTTCCGACACCTACATTAAGGCGACCGTTCCCTCTGGCGCGACCACCGGCACGGTTTCGGTCGTGACACCCACGAGAACGCTTAACAGCAATCCACAGTTTGTCGTGACCAAGTAGCCAGTTCCGTGAGCCGGCGAGATCTGGCTCCGATGCCTAATGCTGACGTTTGTCAGAGGGGGTGCAATTCAAATGAACGAAGAACATACGAACGCCATGAAGACCAAACGTCTGCCGACCAAAGCCAAGCTGTTGCGGAGTGAGAGCTTCGCCGCGAACAAATTCCGCGGCAATCCGCCGTCGCTCCGCAGCTTGCGGTTGGAAGCGGAAATCTATGCCATCAGCCGCGCTCTTGAATACACGGGATGGAACCGGCGAAAAGCAGCAGACTTGTTGTCCATCAGCTATCGCGGGATGCTGTACAAGATCCGGCAATACAATCTTTCGCCGCACCCCGCAGTCACCTCGACTGGAACGCTCAACAGTAATTCGCAATCTGTTGGGACGAGCTAGCTCGTTCGAGAGCGGCATTCCTGCGATCCGAGTTGGCCTCGAAGAACGCCAACCTTGAGAATCGACATCCTTTGGCGTCAGCTCTCCGATTGCTTCTCCGCGTTCGGGGCTGCGAGGCATTAACATTGCCCCATGCCCCCGACAACTCAGAAGTCCACGCTTCCGGCAATCAAGGTTTCTCCTCGCGGCGCATCCCGCCTGAAGTCCGGACACGTCTGGGTTTATAAGTCCGATGTCCTTTCCGCTGATGGCACCGCTCCCGGTTCTCTCGTCACCGTCAGCGACCAGCGCGGCAAATCGCTCGGGACAGCGCTCTATTCCAGTACGTCGCAAATCGCCATCCGGATGATCTCGCCCGAACCAGTCTCGGACTTCTCCGCGCTTCTTCGCCAGCGCATCAACGACGCAATCGCTTATCGCGAGAAGTTCGTACATGACACCAACGGATATCGAATCATCTTCAGCGAGGCGGACTTCCTCCCGGGCCTCATCGTCGACCGCTATAACGACATCCTTTCCATGCAAATCCTGACTCAGGCGATGGACGCCAACCTCGTCCGCGAAACGATCATCTCCGAATTCACCGAGAAATTGAAACCCGCGGCCGTGATCGAGCGAGTCGATCCGCGCGTCCGGGAACTCGAATCGCTTCCACCTCGAGTCTCCGGCCTTCAGCACGGAGAGAAGACGTCAACTACCTTCACGATGAATAGTGTCCAGTTCCATTACGACGCGCTTGAAGGCCAGAAGACTGGAGCCTTCCTCGATCAGCGGGAGAACTACGCGGCCGCGGCAAAGTACGCCAAAGGCGAAGCACTCGACGTCTTCTGCTACCAGGGAGGCTTCGCTCTGCACCTCGCCGCTGTCTGCGATCAAGTCACTGGAGTGGATAGTTCGCGTCCCGCCCTCGAAGTTGCCGACCAGAACGCCGCGCTGAACCAGCGCGAGATTGAATGGATCGAAGCGAACGCCTTCGACTTGCTCAAAGACTACGCTGCCGCCAACCGGCGCTACGACACGATCGTCCTCGACCCACCCGCGTTCGCCAAGACCAAGCGAGACCTGGATTCAGCACTTCGCGGCTATAAAGAACTCAACCTCCGCGCCCTGAAGATGCTGCGGCCAGGCGGCATCCTCGTCACGTGCTCCTGCTCCTACCACGTCAACGAGGCCAGTTTTCTTGAAATGTTGTCGAGCGCGGCCTTGGATGCTCACCGTACCCTCCGCCTGATCGAAGTACGTGGCCAGTCCAAAGACCACCCGGTCCTGCTCAATGTGCCCGAGACCGCTTACCTAAAGTGCCTCGTAGCGCATATAAGTTGATACAAATGAAGCAGATCCTATACTTGACAATACTCCACTCAAGTTTTATGCTTCCTTTACGCTAATCAGGCGTCTAATGAATTGACCGGACAGACGCGGTCGAACCCAAAGGTGACGTTAAGCCCTGAGATCGAACGCCGACGGTGCCGTGAAAGAGCGGCGCTTCAGCCGCCGCGTAAAGCGGTCGGACGGATGTGGGCTTTAGCCCCTGACGTCGCGCCGGTCGCAAACGCTCTGATCGACCAAATATCTGAAGGAGGATTTAGCCATGACCGTTTTGACCCGTTGGGAGCCATTCCGTGAATTCGCCACCTTGCAGGACCGCATGAACCGCTTGTTCCGCGAGTCCTACAACGAAGCCGGCCGGGATGAGTCCCTTACCACCTCGAGCTTCGCCCCTGCTGTTGATGTCTACGAAGACGAGCACAAGGTCACGTTGAAGATCGAAGTGCCCGGAATCGAAGAGAAGGACATCGACGTCCGGCTGGAGAACAACACTCTGACCGTGCACGGCGAGCGCAAAATCGAGAAGGAAGAGAAAGAAGAGAACTATCGTCGCGTGGAGCGTCAGTATGGCAGCTTCACCCGCACCTTCACTCTGCCCCAGACCGTGGACTCTGAGAATGTCTCGGCGGCCTACGACAAGGGCGTGCTGAAGATCAGCCTGCCCAAGAAGGCCGAAGCGAAGCCGAAGCAGATCAAAGTCAACATCGGTTCCGAGAAGCAGGTCGAAGCCAAGGGCCCAAGCAAAGCCGCCTAATTGGAGGCCTCGCTTATGTGGGGATAGCCGCCATCGGCTGTCCCGCGACGGCGAAGCCGAGCGAAGTCAAGGCCAAGCCGAAAGCGCCGTTTCACGTGGGATCGAAAAAGTCCCGTAGGTGAAACAGCAGCACTTTACCGCGGAAGGCGCCTTACGTGGAAGAGCGGCGCTTTAGCGCCGCATTAGCCGGGAGATGAAAAGGGGCTTTAGGCCCTGAGGGAGGCGGCAGAGGTGACCGCCTCCCGTATTTTTGATCTTTTATCGCTCATTCCTGGAGATCTCAGCCATGCGCGACCAAAGAGTCAACGCAGAGGACATTGAAAGAAGGTTCTGCACCTGTAAGGAAGTGCAACCTTGCGCCTGTATCAATCATCCGCCGTATCATTGCGGATTGTGCGGCCGCGAACTGACCACTCCGCAACTTGCCGAGGCAAGAACAAAGGGTTGGTATCCGGAACTGAATACAGCGTCATCGTAGAAGAACAAGACGTGAAGTACAAACAGCTGAGAGGGAAAGGGCGCAGCCTCCGGCGCACGACTGCGGGCTTGGTGGAAGAACGGCGCTTTAGCGCCGCGTTCAGGCATCGAAGATGCGGGCTTTAGCCCCTGCGAATGCAGGTTTAGCAGAAGGACCTCCTCCCATACGAATGTTGGGAGGCTTGATCATGATCAAGCTCTACAAGGCCGGCGATGTCACTCGCTACTGGGAAGCTTGGAATACCTCAACTAAGATCACGATTCACTGGGGAATTCTTGGTGAGACCGGCGAATCCCGTGAAATAGCATTAAGTCCAGAAGATGACCCAAACAAAATCATTCTTCGCGAGGCAAAACAACCCAGGAACGATGGTTACCGAAAGATTGCCACGTCAAAACTGCAGCGACTGGTCATCCAGTACCAAGTGCAGGGAATGGGCAACTCAGAAGATCTCAAGCAGCGGGAGAGAATCGAACACCTGATGAACGAGTGCCTCGGGTGGAGAGGGCTCGGATTCTGTGACGGTGGCGATATCGGCAGCGGAACTGTGAACATCTTCTGCCTTGTCGTAGATGCGAAAGTGGCTGTACCGCATGTGGTTGATGAACTAAAGGCAAAGCGCTTGATTGACGGAGCGGTCGTCGCGATAGGGGCTAAACCCAAGGTCGTTTGGCCCGCAGATTTTAAGGCAAAGCTTTCGATTTAGGAGAAATACTGTGGCGATTCGTTGGGACAAATTTACTGTAAAGGCACAGGAGGCTGTGCAGCGCGCGAATGAACTCGCGTCCGAGCACGGCAATCCCGAGTTGCAGCCGCTGCACTTGCTGGCGGCGCTGCTCGAAGACAAAGAAGGTATCGTTCCTCCTGTGCTGGAGAAGATCGGCATCGGCCCGCAGGCCGTGTTGAGCGAGGTGTACCGCGAACTCGAGAAGCTGCCCAAAGTTTCTGGGCAAGTAAACCAGCCGGGGCTCTCGAGCGAGGCGAACCGTCTGCTGGAGCAGGCGTTTAAAGAAGCGTCGAATTTCAAGGACGAATACGTTTCGACCGAGCACCTGCTGTTAGCCATCACGCACTTGAAGCGCGACACCGCAGCCGAAATCCTTGCGCGACATGGCGCAACCTACGACGCGATCCTGAAAGCTCTGACCGTCGTCCGCGGATCGCAAAAGGTCACGGACCAGAATCCGGAAGCGAAGTATCAGGCACTGGAGCGCTATGCGCGCGATCTGACCGAACAGGCCCGCCGCGGCAAGCTCGATCCGGTGATCGGACGGGATGAAGAAATCCGGCGCGTGGTTCAGGTACTCTCGCGCCGCACGAAAAATAATCCGGTGCTGATCGGCGAACCTGGCGTTGGAAAAACGGCTATCGTCGAAGGCTTGGCGCAGCGCATCATCTCGGGTGATGTTCCCGAAGTGCTGAAGAACAAGAAAGTCGTCGCACTCGACCTGGGCGCAATGCTTGCCGGCGCAAAATATCGCGGCGAGTTCGAAGACCGCCTGAAAGCCGTATTGAAAGAAATCGAAGACTCGCAGGGGCAGATCATCCTGTTCATCGACGAACTGCACACGCTCGTCGGCGCGGGTGCCGCGGAAGGCGCGATTGATGCTTCGAACATGCTGAAGCCGGCGCTCGCTCGCGGCGAACTGCGCGCAATCGGCGCAACCACGCTGAACGAATACCGCAAGTACATCGAAAAAGATGCGGCACTCGAACGCCGCTTCCAGATCGTCTTCGTCGGCGAACCGAACGTCGAAGATACGATCGCCATTCTGCGAGGGCTCAAAGAGAAGTATGAGGTCCATCACGGCGTGCGCATCAAGGACTCGGCGATTGTCGCGGCTGCAACGCTCTCGCATCGCTACATCTCCGACCGTTTCCTGCCGGACAAAGCAATTGACCTGATCGACGAAGCGGCGGCATCGCTGCGCATACAGATCGATTCGCTGCCGACCGATATCGACCAACTCGAACGCCGTGCCACGCAGCTCGAAATCGAAAAATCGGCGCTGAAGAAGGAGGACGATCCAAATTCGAAGGAACGCCTGGTTGTGATCGAGAAGGAACTCGCCGAGATTCGCGAGCGTTCCAACACGCTGAAGGCGAACTGGAAAAAGGAAAAGGACGCGATTGCCCGCGCCCGTTCGCTGAAAGAGCAGATCGAAAAGCTCAAGATCGAAGAGCAGTCGGAGCTTCGCAAGGGCAACAACGAGCGCGTGGCGGAACTCCGCTACGGGAAAATCCCGCAGGCGGAGCAGGAACTCGCCAAGCTGACCAAGCAGATGGAGAGCGGTGGCAAGCAGCGCATGCTGAAAGAAGAAGTCGACGAAGAGGACGTTGCTCGGATCGTCTCCAAATGGACCGGCATTCCCGTCTCGAAGATGCTCGAAGGCGAAGTCAAGAAGCTGGTCAACATGGAAGAGCGCTTGCGCCAACGCGTCATCGGGCAGGATCCTGCTCTGGAGCGCGTCGCCAATGCGATTCGTCGTTCCCGCGCAGGGCTGAGCGATCCCAAGCGTCCGATCGGCTCGTTCATCTTTCTCGGTCCCACTGGTGTTGGAAAAACCGAACTCGCACGCGCACTTGCCGAGTTCCTCTTCGACGACGAGCACGCGCTGTTACGCGTCGACATGTCGGAGTACATGGAGAAGCATTCCGTTGCTCGCCTGATCGGCGCGCCTCCGGGATACGTGGGCTACGAAGAAGGCGGACAGCTCACCGAGCAGGTGCGGCGGCGTCCGTATGCGGTTGTGCTCTTCGATGAGATCGAGAAGGCGCATCCGGACGTGTTCAACGTCCTGCTGCAGATGATGGACGATGGCCGGCTGACCGACGGCAAAGGCCGTGTGGTCGATTTCAAGAACACGATCATCATCATGACCTCGAACATCGGCTCGCAGTTGCTGCAGGCCGAAAGCATGAAGTCGGATCGCGACTTTGATGACGCAGTGACGCAGGTGCAGAACCTGCTGCACGCGCACTTCAAGCCGGAGTTCCTGAACCGGGTGGACGACATCATTGTGTTCCGTCCGCTGGGCCGGGAGCAGCTGGTGAGGATCATCGAGCTTAGGCTGGAAGACCTGCGGCGGTTGCTGGCGGATCGCAAGATCTCGCTCGAGCTGACCGATGCGGCGAAGGATCTGTTGTTCGCGCAGGGATACGATCCGAACTTCGGAGCGCGTCCACTGAAGCGGGCGATCCAGAAGCTGATCCAGGATCCGCTTGCGCTGAAGATCCTCGACGGCGAAGTGCTGCACGGCGATCACGTGGTCGTCGATGCCGACAAGAAAGCCGGAAAGATGACCTTCGAGGTCAGCAAGCGCGTAGGCGAGAAAGAACCGGCAAAGGCGAAGCGGTAAGCAACAACCCACGGGTTACACGGATCTTCACCGATAGATCAACCTGAAGATTTATCCACGAAGACCCGTGCGAATCCGTGGCTCTGCTTTTGCGGCAAAGGCGTCGACCACGCTGGGTGCTTGTGCAAGGTACCAAGCTAAGGCGACACGCAGTGCGATCTGAAGCCCGTACCAGAAAATCGGAAATCCAAGTCGTGCCATGGATATCTTCGGCACGAGCGACGCGACTCCGATAATCATCACCAGAATCACAATCACGCGCGCCCAATTGTGCAGGCGGAACAATCCCCAGCCGACAACAGCGTAGCCAGTTCCGAAAAGCAGAATCATGTAGGGTCCCGCGAGTTCGAGCCCGTACATGAAGCGACTGCCAGCGATGAGGGAGAGGGTGCCTGGCGAGATCAGCAGCGTTGCTGCGAGAACCCACAAATACACCGCTACCGCGATGAAGAGCAGCGACAGCACGGTGATGAGAACTGGACGCTGCACAATAACCCTGACTCGGAAGCCTGGCTGAGAAGACTGAGGAGCCTACTGAGAAGCCTCAAAAGCCTTGTCATCCTGAGCGGCTGTTTTGCCGCTCAGGATCTATGCATTATCTCAGCCGCGAAGAGTAGATGACACTGCTTGGACAGATTTGCGCTTAGGCCAGGTCGAACAGCAGCACTTCCGCGTCTGCGAGGCCTTTGATGGTTAGCGTCTGCTCATCGCTCACCGCCGCGCCGTCGCCCTGCTCCAACTGCTTGCCATTCACTTCGACAGACCCGCGGGCGACTTGCAGCCACGCATGACGGTTCTTGCCCAATTCATGGCTTACTTCTTCACCGGCTTTCAGCAGAGTCACGAAGAGCTTCGCGTCCTGGTTGATCTTCACTGAACCATTGCTCGAATCGCGCGACGCGATCAGCCGAAGCTTGCCTTGCTTTTCGCCTTCCGGAAAACTCTTCTGCTCGTAGCTGGGCGGAAGTGCGGCGCGTTCCGGCTGAATCCATATCTGCAGCAGGTGCACCGGTTCCGTCGTCGACGGATTGAATTCGCTATGGCGAATTCCCGAGCCTGCGGTCATGCGCTGCCCATCACCGGGAAGAATCACAGAACCGGTTCCAAGGCTGTCCTTATGCTCGAGCTTTCCTTCGAGAACATAGGTAATGATCTCCATGTCGCGATGCGGATGCGTAGGAAATCCTGTGTTGGGCGCAACCCAATCCTCATTGATAACGCGCAGCGACCGAAATCCCATCCACTTCGGATCCCAGTAATCGCTGAAGCTGAAAGTGTGTTTGGTGTTGAGCCAACCGTGGTTTCCGCCACCACGCTCGTTGGCAGGGCGAATCGTGATCATCGCTTGCTCCGTTCCTGTACCTATTAATCAACTGATAATTATTAGATGAGATAAGGATTCAAGAGGGTTCGAGGGAGCGAAGAGCCTGAGCAATGAGCTGTAAGCAAAGCCGAGCCCGCTTGCTCGTAGCTCGTAGCTCAAAGCTCATAGCTCATTGCTACTTATGGCACACTTGAAACCATGCATCGCATGACGCTCGGTGATTTTGAACTCACGGCTTTTTCCGACGGCACCTACCCGCTCGATGGCGGCGCATTCTTTGGAGTGATTCCAAAGGTGATGTGGTCCCGGAAGATGGCATCCGACGAGAAAAACTACATCATGGCGGGACTAAACTCCCTGCTTGTCCGCACCGGCAAGCAGACGATCCTGATCGAGACCGGGGTCGGCAACAAGCTTCCCGACCGCATGGTCAAATTCTACGGACAGCCTGCCAAGCTGCTCGACAATCTCTCGGCCGCCGGGATCGCCCCCGAAGATATCGACATAGTCATCAACTCGCATCTCCATTTCGACCACTGTGGATGGAACACAATCCGCGACAAGAACGGCAATATCATCCCGACTTTTCCGCGCGCGCAATATTACGCGCCGGAAGGCGAGTGGGAGTACGCGCAGCATCCGAGCGAACGAGACTGGATCAGTTTTCTTTCCGACAATTACGATCCGCTCGTTGAAAGCGGACAGATGAAGCTGCTGAAAGGTGGCGAAGAAATCGTCCCTGGAATTTCCGTGGAGACGTTTCCCGGGCACACCGCACACATGCAGGCGATCATTGTGCGAGGCGACGGAAGCCGGGCGCCTCACCCCTGGCCGAACTTGCCCGAAGGGGGAGCCTCGAAAACGTCGGATTCTCCCGTTGTGCCGACTGCGTGTTACATTTCCGACCTCATGCCGACCTCTGCGCACATCGACCTGACCTGGGGCATGGGATTCGATCTGTATCCGTTGCAGACCATCGAGAGCAAGAAGCGGTATTATGAGCGGGCCCTTTCGGAGAAGTGGATCACCGTATTCACGCACGATCCGAAGATGCCATGGGCGCGCATCGAAAGCGACGAGTTGGGAAAGATGCTCGCGAAGGAGGTTCGATGAGGTCCCGAAATAATCCAGCGCTATGTCGGATGTGTTTGCTGGTCTTGTGCCTCGCAGTGCCCTGCATGTTATTCGCGCAGAAAGACGCGCAGAAAGATAAGAGCGCGTCGAAACCCGATCTAAGCGGACATTACGAGGGCTCCGCAAAGAATGCTGCGGGCGAAGTAATCGATGTGAAGCTTGACCTGACTGAAAAGGAAGGCGCGATGTCGGGAATGATCCGTTCGTCGCACGGGGACTTCACCATTACCGGGGGGCATCATAACGGCGAGGATGTCACGCTCGAATTCGACGCGGGCGGTCCCGCCGGAACCATCACCCTGAAGTTGGCCGACGATAAGCTAACCGGCAACTGGAGCGCCGGCGACGATGGAGGTCCCGTGGACGTGAAGAAGGTGGCCGCGCCATCCGGGGACTCGAAAGGTAAATCGTAAAGATTACTCGCTCGTGTCATTCTCCAGATATTGCGTTGACCACGGCATCAGTCCTTCTTGGGTTCCGAAGATTCAGGCTTCGCCTGCAGCGCTTCCGTTACGGCTGACGGCAGGGCGTTCATGCGCTTGATGTAGGCGGCAATCGTCCACAATTTCTCATCCGAGTCCCACTTGCCGTTGGCGAACATGCCGGCACGGCGGATGCCGTGTTTCGCGATCCAGAAGATTTGCGATTCGGTGTAGCTTGTTCCAACTGTCGGCAGCTGCGGGATGGGTGGGTACAACGTGTCGCCCGATTCTCCTGGTTTCCCAGGAGTACCGTGGCATCCGGCACATTCGTTGAGATACATCTTGCCTCCAGCGATCAGATTCTGGTCCGTGGGCTCGACCGGATTCTTCACCTCGGGCGCTTCGCGCCGCACCGAAGCGTGGACCGCGGCCGAAAGCAAAGATGTTTCCCACTGCGACGGAGGCAGATCGGCGCGAACTTCCGCGAACCCCAATCTTAGGTAGAGCAGCGTACCGGCGACGAGAACTGCGAGCGTAAAGATTACTCCGAGCAGAAACTGTTTCATGGGGTCTCCCGAAGCGGCAACGCTGCACAAGTTTAGACGGTCGGGGTTCCCTGCAGATAGCGCCGGAACTGTCCAATGGACAGAACCTCCGGCGCGCGCGACAGCGGATTCTTCTTGCTCGCTACGCTCGCGCGTTGGAATGACAATCTGTCTAAGCTGCTATAGTGTTGGCCTCGCGGGTGGAACGTTTCAAGCTGGTGTGGTCGAGTCTTCGGACTTGATCTTGCCTCTCTGGGGTTACCCCAGGGGAACGTAAGGAAGTGGGCTATTCGTCGCATGAGCCTTGCTGCGCTAACACGCAGGACTGCTCGCGCAGGGTCAGACTCGTTGGATCGTTCCACCGCGATTTGTCATGCCGGACTCCTTTCTCCTTGAGCCGCTGGCCGATGCATTGCTGGCCGGCGATCCGACTCCAGAGCTTCTCGTCCAACGCTGCTTCCGCACTCTCGGCAGGCGATGGCGTTGGATCGCGCCACTCGCGCAGCGATATCTGGAAAAATTTGGGAGGTCGGCACGTCCGAGGCGGCGAGACGTCATTCAGTTCTTGCGAGCAGATATTCAGCTGAGACGCGCGCTGTCAAAGCACGCCGAGGAAATGTCGCGTGCTGAGATCAAGTCAAGACCGCAACAGATGCTCGCGATCGGCGCGACGCGCGATTGGGGATTGCCTCCGATCGAAACGTCCGGCGATCTTGCCAGCTGGCTCGGCCTGAGTCCGACGGAGTTGAGATGGTTCGCCGACCTGAAAGGGCTCGGGTACAAGAGCAAACAGACGGAATTGCGCCACTATCACTACCGAATTCTAGCGAAGAGGTTCGGGGGTGTACGGTTGATCGAGGCACCCAAGCCGCGGCTGAAAGATCTGCAATTGCAGATTCTGCGCTGGATTCTGGAGAAGATTCCGCCGCATCCGGCCGTACACGGATTTGTTCGCGGACGGTCGATAAGAACGTTCGTTGCGCCGCATGTAGGTCAACGCGTCATTCTGCGAATGGACTTGCGAGACTTCTTTCCGACATTCGGCGGAGTGCGTATTCAGAATTTGTTTCGAACCCTGGGATATCCCGAGAAAGTTGCCGATCTGCTGGGCGGGATTTGTACAAACGCGACTCCGCGCGATATTTGGATGGACCTTCCCGGGGAAGCCGATGCGGTTGCAGCGGATGAACTCAGGCGGCAGTATTCGCGCCCGCATCTGCCGCAGGGCGCCCCGTCATCGCCCATGCTGGCGAATCTGTGTTGCTATCGAATGGATTGCCGGCTGAGCGCATTCGCCAAGGCCGCCGGTGCGAATTACACGCGCTATGCGGATGATCTCGCTTTTTCCGGTGGAGAAGAGTTCCAGCGAGCAACCGAGCGATTTGGTCTGCACGTCATCGCCATCTTGCAGGAAGAGGGGTTCCGCGTACATCACCGCAAGACTCGTGTCATGCGTCAAAGCGTCCGACAGCACCTGGCGGGGCTGATAACCAATCAGCGAATCAATGTTCCTCGGAAAGATTTCGATCGGCTCAAGGCCGTGCTTACGAATTGTGTGCGGCATGGACCCGACAGCCAAAATCGAGAGGGACTGCCACACTTCCGCGCGCATCTGGAGGGGCGGGTGGGGTTCGTAGAATCGGTGAATCCGCAGAAGGGAAAAAGGCTGAGGCAGATCTTCCGTCAGATTCAATGGAGTTAAAGTCAGTTGAAATTCCAGAGCCTCTCACGTTGTCATCCTGAACGCGTAGTTTGCCTGCGGCATCAACGTTGTCGAATGCATAGATCCTGTGGCGCAAAAGAAGCGCTCCAGGATGTCAAAAACGGTTCCGAACAGTGGAAGAAAAACTGAGGTTCAGTCTCCGAGCGCAGGCACCGCTTCGCGCGCGATGGTATCCGTCCCGCACAATCTCGCTTCGAAGAAGTTCTCGACTCTCGTGAGAACCTCCGTCGCCGCTTTCGATTCGTAGATTTCCTTGCGCAGGTGCGCGCCGCCCGGAACTCCGTGCGTGAACCATGAGGCGAACTGCTTCATCTTGCCAACGGCGTCTGGCAATTCTTCTTCGATCAACATCTGGAAGTACGTGCGGATCATCGCATAGCGGTCTTGCTCGGCCGGATGATCGTACGATGAACTTAGCTCCGTTCCCACTTTGCCATCCCGCAGCGCGTGGCTGTACTGCTCAATCTGCCGGAAGATCCACGGATTACTGGGAGCCATGCGGCCGATCATGACGGCATCGCATCCGGTCTGCGTGATCATCGCGCAGGCATCTTCCGGCGTCCGGACGTCCCCGTTGCCGATCACCGGGATCTTTACCGCGTCTTTCACGGCAGCGATCCATTCCCAGTTGGCTTGTCCGCTGTAGCCTTGCTCGCGGGTGCGGGCATGCAATGCGACGGCCGCCAGACCGCAGCTTTCAGCCATCCGGGCCAGTTCGACGCAGACGATTTCCTGCTCGTTCCATCCGGCGCGGAATTTCACCGTGAAGGGAATCTTCACCGCGGCGCGTACCGCTTCGAAGATCTTGCCGATCGCCGGCAGATCCCGGAGCAGGCCGGAGCCTCCGTTGCACTTCACGACTTTCTTCGCAGGGCAGCCCAGGTTGAGGTCGACGAGATCAAAGCCGCGGTCTTCGACCATGCGGGCAGCGTCGGCCATGACCTGCGGATTGCTCCCAAAGAGCTGCGCCGAAATCGGATGCTCATCATCGTAAAAATGCAGGTAGCGCTTGGCCTTTTGATCTTTCTTGCGCAGGACGCCGTCCGCCGAGGTGAACTCGGTCATGATCAGGCCACACCCGCCAAGATTGCGGATGAACCGGCGGAAGACAGTGTCCGTGACCCCGGCCATGGGAGCGAGCAGAGTCGCAGGCGAGATGGTGACCGTGCCGATCTGCAGTGCGGTTGCGACGGGCGTCAGCGTCACGGGCGTCGCCGCGGCGGAAGTTGCCGAATTGTCCCAGAACTTACGCATTGAGAAACGACCACAAGGGCTAAAGCCCCTCCATTAACAGACGCCTAACGCGGCCCTAAAGCGCCGCTCTTCCACGGACGCCCCAGCGCCCCCAAGAGGTTCCTTGGTGATCCCGGACGAACTTAGTCATTCTATTCCGCATTCCAAACGAAAGCCCCCGCTTTGGCGAGGGCTTTTCGTGTCAAATCCGCGCTGTCCGCGTTTCTCCGCGGAGGCGAAGTTACTTCTTGGCCGTCTCGGCTTTGGCGTATTTGCGGCGGAAACGCTCGACGCGTCCGGCGGTGTCCATGAGCTTCTGCTTGCCCGTAAAGAACGGGTGGCAGGCCGAGCAGATTTCAACGGCGATGTCGCCCTTGTGGGTCGACCGCGTCATAAAGGTATTGCCGCAGGCGCAATGCACGCGCACTTCGTTATAAGACGGATGGATAGCTGCTTTCATGTGGCTTGGGACCTCGATTCAGAGTATTTGATTCTATAGGATTTCCACAGGATTCAGCAACCGAGGCAGCTGCGACTCCCGAGTCGCGAGCTCCAAGTTCCGAGCAAAACGATGCTCTCTGTGGGGTTTAGCTCGAAGCTCATAGCTCGAAGCTCAAAATCGAAACAAATAGCTTACTTTCACAAAAAACTGCCGGCTGTCGTTCATATAGCCGCGTGCGGTGTTCGTGACGTAGCTGGGGTTGGGTGGGTTCGGCGGGACAAGTGCTAGGTTCTGCAGGTCGCTGTTGTATCCGACGTAGATCGCCGTTCCCGGATGCACGAGATAAGTGACCAGGAAGTCGGCATTGAACTGCTTGGAAGTCGGGTAGTAGGTATAAGGCGACCCTACGCCCGGCGTCCCCGCCAGCAGCGAGTTGTACTGCAGAATCAGACGCAGGGAGAGTTTCTGCGTGAACTGCCAGTTCCATTTACTGCGGATAATGTGGTCGTTGAGGATGCTGCGTCCGGCGCCGGGGATTTGAGATTGAACGAAGGCAGCGGTCGCGTCTTTTGCCGCCAGGCGCTCGAAAAGATACGTGTTCTCGATTTTCAGCGGCTGCATCGGGCGAAGAGTCAGCGTAGCCTGCCCGATATCCTCCCGCGCGACATAGGGGTGCCCATAAGGATCGGGCGTACCCGGTTGGGCCACGAAGTTCACGCCGTCCCCGAAGCTGTAGCTCGCCAGCAAGGTTGCCTTCTTGAAGTAGCCCGTCTGGATCGAGCCTCCGCTCATACGCTCGTGGTAGTCCTGGTTCGCATAGGGAGGACTGATCGTCGAAGGATTATTCGGGCAGGAACCGAATCCGTAGAAGCAGAAATCCTGGGGACGCAGGCGCTCGCGGAGTTCTTCGTACGGATGAATCGAGATTAAGGTCTGGCCGCGTCCTAGCACAACCAGGTAAGGACTGTAATCGGTGTCGAGCCGCAGGCCGGTGTGGTCGAAGTCGTGGCGCGCAATCAGAGATGGTCCCCAGTCGACGATCCATCCCTTGCGCGGGCGGAACCGGTAGTCGATTTCCTGGTTGATCTCACGAATGTCCACACGGTTGATGAAGCCTGGGATGGAGACGAATCCCGCGGTGATGTCGTTGTAGGTCGCGTCGTAGCTCAGGTGAAGGCCATCGCGGTGCAGTTCCAACTTTTCCGCCGGCCCGGCATAGTGGTTTCCATTGCCGCGATTGCCCGAGCTGAAGGGAAAGTAGTTGGCTTCGCAATTGTTCGACGAATACGTCGGGTTGAAGAAGTTTCCGTTGATGCCGCTTGAGCTGGTAACGGCCTGACCGTCGAGGGTCCAGTTGGCATTCAGCTTGAGCCGCGTGTCGACTCCACCAACACGGTTGTATTCCCCGGTCGTGGGACATTCCCAGTCGGTGTAAAGAAGCCCGACGCTCGACTGCCGGAAGATATCGCGGCTGACACGCGCAATGGTGAAGTAAGAACGAACGGCGGACAGCGGGTTGTAATCCGGGACTGCGAGTCCGGGACTGCGATCATCGGCGCTCATTAGACCAACGGAATACGGACCATCCTTGCCGGTGAGTCGGATTCCGGCTGACGGATCACCAATATTACGCGTGAAGAAGAGATCCATCGGCGTGCGGAATACGTCTTCGTTTTCCAGGAAGAACGGACGCTTCTCGGGGAAGTACACGGCGTAGCGCTGGTTGACCGTGATCAAGGGATCTTCGGACTCGACCTGGCTGAAATCGGGATTCGCAGTGAGGTCGAGGGTGAAATGATCGTGGAATACGATCTTGCCGTCCATGCCGGGCTGGCCTTGGGCAGTAGCTTTTTGAAAATACGGATTGAGCGGATCCCGAGTATCAAGGGCGCGGAATCCCCGCAACACACTGTAGGGAATTAGTTCGAGGTCGCGGCCCGGAGAGATGCCTTCAAGGCCGTTGAGCGTAGCGGCTTGGCCGAGCCGGCCTTCCACCCGATACGAGATGTGCGGCCAGAACGTGTCTTCAGTTTTGCGCGTGATGCCGCGGTAGAGAATCACTCCCCACTGTTGAACCTTCTCTGCAGGAAAACGAAGGCTCTTGAAGGGGATCGAGATCAGGACAACATAGCCGCGGCTCGTGACCTTCCCCTTGGAATCCCAGACCGTATCGAACGATGTGTCGAAGTGCCCCTGGGTCTGCTCTTCGCGGGAGGCCTCGGTCCAGATAGCGTCCCACTGCACGCCGAGTGGCGTCGTCTGGAAAGCATAGGCGCGGCGGCGGTCGTGAAAAGTGTCGAGCATGATCTCGACGTCATCGTCGTCGTAGATATCTTCGCGGCGCGACAGCCGCGCACGAACCTGCCTGGGATCGTCAAAGCAGATGAAGGCCGCGTATAGATTCTTCTGGTCGTAACCGAGATAGGCCTCAGTTTTTTCGCTGACCGGCTCGCCGTCGTGCGGATTGCGCTGGGTAAAGCCGGTGACCTTCGCCATCTGCTGCGCGATCTCTCCGGTGGGCTCCATCGAGAGAAAGTCGTCGAGACTGGGACCGTGAGACAGCCGCGGGATGGTAATCGAGGGCGTGGGGATGGCAGGTTTCGGCGCCGGTTTGACTTGCGGATCCTTAGTAGCGGGTTCGGGCTCCTGCGCCGATGGGGTCGGATATTGCGGGGAAGGCGTTGGCTGCTGCGGTGGATTCGCAGGCTGTGGTTGCGGAAGAGGCTTCTGCGGCGCAGTTTGGGAACCCTGGCCGCCAGAATCCGACTGAGAAGAGCCTGCACTCTGAGGTACGACCGCGGGATCCGGCGTCTGCAAGGCAGAAAGCGAGACGGGAATGGAGATCGCTGAAAGAAGGGCGAAAACGGCCGCCCGTGTTGCGGAGGAATAGATTCGTGAACGCACAGCCCGGCCTAGACGCAAAAATCCTGCCCCTTTGTTCCGAATCCCCCCTTGTCCGGAATCAAGCAAGATACACCATCCGGGGGCCAACAAAACAAGAAAGAATGTTCTGTATCAATAACCGGAAGGGTCGATTTCACCTGACCTTTGTCATTCCGACACGCGAGCATAGCGAGCGAGGAGGAATCCGCTGTCGTAGCGGACAACGAGCGAGACGAGCTTAGTTCTTGCCTACCGAGCACGCCTGTCATCCTGAACCGCAGCGGTTGCGGTTCAGGATCTATGCAGTTTGCAAACTGCATGGATGCCATCTGGAAGGTTCAATAACGCGAAAGTTAGATCTATGGCTGTCCGCTGTCGCGAATCGTGTCGGTCACATAGTCGATACTGTAGCCATGTAGGACTGAGGTCTTTGGGGATTCGGCAACCGCGCGGGCAGCATTGGGCGGAGGCGTGGCATTCGGGTCGCCTCCCTTGATCACACCGAGGATTTCATAGTCCCGATGCACGGGGCTCCAGTAAACGATCGGTCCCCCTCCCAGTTGAGGATCGCTATATCCCTGAAAAGTGATTGTGTATGCGTCGGGCTGCGCGGGCCTGATGTCCGTAACGATGCCCAGCTTAACCCACGGGATATCGGGAAACATGGGTCGCTGAGTCTTGGGGACATTGGCGGGTAGCGTGGGAAGTCGAATTGCTCCACGTTTACCCATGATCCACACCCGCTGCCCGGTCGTTAGAGTCTCTGAGCTCTTTATGACCTTATACGGCGCAATGATCCGCTGGCTGGTTTCGAGGACCGCCAGGTCCACATCCTCTGTAGCCGGAAAAAGAGTTCGAAGCGTGGGGAAATCGTTCCACACTTCTTGGTGCCATAGCTGAATTGTTGCTGCTGTCTTGGGCAGGAGCTTGGCAAAGCGGCCCGTCGTAACGACGTAGACGCGGCCGTCCTGATCGAACTTAAATCCCGTTGCTTGATGTCCCTCATAGCGGATGAGGAGAGTGCGTTGGAAAATCTCGTCCGGAAGTTCGAATTGCCCGTACGCGAAGGAACCAAGAGTGAAGACTGCGAGAAGCAGAAACCCGAAACCGCGCCACCATCGGGTTAGGATCGCTGCTCTCATCAGAACAACGAGCTCTGCCGCCGGTGAGGTTTAATTCCAAAATGCTCGTAGGCAAGTTGAGTGGCAACGCGTCCTCGCTGCGTGCGGTCGAGGAACCCGATCTGCATGAGGAACGGCTCGTAGATTTCTTCGATCGCGTCCGGCTCTTCCGCGAGAACTGCCGCCAGCGTGTTCACTCCGACTGGACCGCCTTGATACTTCTCGATGATCGTAAGCAGCAGGCGCCGGTCGACTTCATCGAATCCATATTGATCGACTTCCAGCATCTCTAAGGCAGCTTTGGCAGTAGGTTCGTCGATCTTTCCGGCGCCGCGCACCTGCGCGTAATCGCGCACTCTTCTCAGCAACCGATTCGCAATACGAGGCGTGCCGCGGGAACGGCTGGCAATTTCCATCGCTCCGGGCCGGTCGATCTCAACGCCGAGAATTTCAGACGACCGTTCCACAATGATCCGCAAGTCATCCGGTGTATAGAACTCGAGTCGTAGAACAATGCCGAAGCGTGCGCGCAAGGGAGCGGAAATCAATCCCGCACGGGTCGTCGCACCGACGAACGTAAAGGGCTTTACTTCGAGTGTATGCGTGCGCGCCGACGGTCCCTGCCCAATAATGATGTCCAGCTTGTAGTCTTCCAGTGCGGAATACAGCAGTTCTTCCAGGACCGGCTGCAGGCGGTGGATCTCATCAATGAACAGCACTTGCTTGTCCTGCAGGTTGGTGATGATTGCCGTCAGATCACCTTTAATCTGAAGAAGTGGCGCGGCGGTCGGCTGGAAATGCACGCCCAGCTCGTTCGCAATGATATTCGCCAGCGTCGTTTTGCCCAGGCCCGGGGGACCGTAGAGCAATACGTGATCCATGGCCTCGCCGCGGTTCTTGGCAGCCTGAATGGCGACGTGCAGGATCTCCTTCACTTTCTTTTGGCCGATAAATTCCGATAATTTCTGCGGGCGCAGCTTCAGCTCGAACGACGAGTCATCGCCCACCGGGGCGGCGGAGACCAACCGCTCGCGATCCGGGTCGGAAGGATTTGGAATGGGCTTGGGCACTTCTCCGGATGGTAGAACGAAATGCGAAAGTGCGCAATTGGAGAGACTGGCAAAAGCCTGAATCACGAAGAACACGAAGTTTCACGAAGGGAGACCTTCAGAGTCTGACCTTCGTGTCCTTCGTGGTTATAGATTTCCGAATTCGTGGAACATTCATTTCGCACTTGACATGTATGTCAAGCGTGCTTTACATTTTCAATGTCAAGCATGCTTGACGTGGAGAACTTTAGATGGATGCAAATGCCAAACGGTATTTGAGGGAGTTTCTGGCATCGATGGCTGCGTATAGCGTGCTGGTGCCTGTGTCGATGTGGCTGCTGCGAGGCCATGAACACACTGCATCGGGCTATATGCTGGCGTTCCTGCCGATTGTTCCATCCGCCTTCGCACTCTGGGCATTCCTGCGCTTCTTCCGCGGGCTCGACGAGCTTCAGCGGCGAATCCAGTTGGAAGCGGTTGCATTCAGCTTTCTGGCAACATGTTTCATCACGCTGACGTGGGCGTTTCAGCAGAACGCGGGCTTGCCGCGTTTCGACGTCAGTTGGGTGGCGCCCTTGCTGATCATGCTGTGGGGAATCGGCCTCGGAATCGCGAAGCGGAGGTACGAGTGAAGAACTACGTCCGCGAAATGCGATCCGAACTTTCCTGGACTCAAGCTGACCTGGCAGAGAAGCTGGGGGTGTCGCGGCAAACGATCAATGCGATCGAGACCGAAAAGTACGACCCGAGTTTGCCGCTGGCCTTCAAGATTGCAAAACTGTTCCGTAGGCCGTTGGAGGAGATTTTCAAGGGATAATTGCATATGGAGATCAACAACACTTCTGAAGATCACAAAATGTTGGCGAGGTTTCTGGAGATCTTACATCGGGTGGATCAGTTGTCCGTCTTGGATTCCCGTACCCCTGATCAAATCATCGGATATGACGAACAAGGACTTCGCGCTGCGCAATGCGGGGATTGTGAACACGCGTAGTTGCGTTCGTCCTTACTAGGGATACCACTCCAGCAACCTCACTTCGATGCCCGTGCCTTCCAACCCCTTCTTGAAAACCGACAAGTCCGAACCGCGATAGTGATACGGGATCACTAGTTTCGGATGGAAGGCCTTCACCGCATCCGCCGCTTCGTCAGGCGGCATCGTGTAAGGCAGGTTCATGCAGATAAACGCGACATCAATATTCTTCAGCGCGCGCATCTCGGGAACGCCCTCGGTGTCCCCCGAAAAGTAGAAGCGCTTCCCACCATAAGTCAGGACGTAGCCGTTGCCCCGGCCTTTGTCATGAAAGAGCTTGCCCGGAGCCGGTCCGCGCTTGAGGTTGTAGGCGGGGATCGCTTCGACGGTCCATCCCTGCCATGTTTTGCTCTCGCCGTTCGAGATCGGCTGCGCGGTCGTCACGGTCTGAACAACGGCGGGCGGCGCGAAGATTTCCGTGCCAGCCTTGCTGACCTCTTTGATCGAGTCGGGATCCATATGATCCCCGTGAATGTCGGTGATCAGGATGAGGTCGGCCTTGGGTCCGGTCAGTTTCGCCGTCTTCGCTGGATCGAGGTAGATCGTCTTGCCTCCGCCTTCGATCAGCGTGCTCGCGTGATTCAGCGGGGTGATTTTAACGGACCCGGCAGAAGTGTCGAACGTCTGTGTTTGAGCGACAGAGGGCAAAGCGCAAGCGAGAAGCGATCCGATAAGAAGCGAGAGAAATTTCATTCCGGACCTCGAGTGGAGTGGAATCTTTGGATTTTACATCGAACAAAAACTGCAGGTTGTCATCACGTGTTGTCATTGCGAAACCGAAGGTTGTCATCGCACGTTGTCATTCCGACGAGCGAGCGAAGCGAGCAAGGAGGAATCTTCTCTGCGTCTGGGCACCCCGCAACCTTGTCATCCTGAGGCGCGTGTTTTCGCGACCCAGGATCTATGCTTTCGCCTTGTCATTCCGACAGGCGAGCAAAGCGAGCCAGGAGGAATCCGATGTCCGCCGGCGCCATCGATGCTCCCGGCAACAGCAGATTCCTCGCTTCGCTCGGAATGACAAGCTATACCGACGAGCCTACTTCGCGCGCAGCAGCAACACCGGCACACTGATATGGTGGCGCACCCGGCTGGCAGTGGCGCCAAGAAACAAATCACCGAGAAAGCGGTGGCCGTGGGTACTCATAGCAACCAGGTCGCAGCCTTTGCTGTTCACCCACTTAATGATTTCTTCGGCAGGATTGCCATACGCGAGTTCGGCGTCCGCGGGGATGCCCGCCGCCTGAAATTCGGCCTGCACCTGGTGAAGGTAGGCAGTGTCATCGGAGATCTCGCGGCTCACAGCATCCGGACCGTAGGTGCGGGCCGCCCATCCATCGGCAACGTGCAGCAAAACCAGCCGGCTGTGGGCCATGACCGCGAGATTTTTCACGTGCTCGATGATCGCCCGGTCGGACGGCGTGCCCTCAAGGGTCACCAGGATCTTGTCGTACATGAGTCGGAGTGCTCCTGTTTCTCCATCGGCAGAATTAGCCTCCTACAATCAATCGCCACGCGATCTTGAGCGACTCGGGCAATCCATAAATGTCCATCGAAGTGATCAGGATAGCACTGGCCCATCCGGCGATCAGCAGGAAGCGCCCGTTCTTCCAGCGCCCCATCCTGGCGTAGGAACTTGTGAATTGAAGTAAAGGAAACATTGCGAACGGAAGTTGCAGCGCGAGTACTACCTGGCTCAGCGTGAGCAGATCGGTGACACTGCTGTCGCCGCGCAATCCAATAATCACCACAGCCGGAAGAATCGCGAGCACGCGCGTAATCACGCGGCGTAACCACGGCTGAATGCGCCAGTGCATGAAACCTTCCATCACGACTTGGCCGGCGAGTGTTCCCGTAATCGTGCTGCTCTGTCCCGCGGCCAGGAGCGCGACCGCGAACAATGTGCTGGCGACGGCGGTTCCCAGCAACGGCGCCAGCGTCAGATAGGCAACCCGGATCCAGTCGCTGTCGGGACTGATGGTGACGACATGGCCGCCAGCAACCACCAGGCTGCTGCGTCCGTAGAAAACCAGCGCCGCGAGCACGAGGATGGCGGCATTCACGAAGAATGCGATCGTCAGCGCAACGGTGGAGTCAATCGTATTGAACTGAAGTGCCCGGCGGATCGAATCGTCGTCCTTCTGAAGCTTCCTGCTCTGCACAAGCGCCGAGTGCAGGTAGAGGTTGTGTGGCATGACGGTGGCGCCGATCATGCCGATCGCGATGTAGATCATGCCCGGCAGCCGGAAGTGAGGCGTTACCAACGCGCGGCCGAGTTCGAAGAAGCTGGGATGTGTCTCCGGAAGAACGAAAATCTCAATGAAATAGCACACGCTGATCGTGGCCACCAGCAGCAGGACGATCGCCTCAATCGTGCGCATCCCGAAGCTTTGCAATCCGAGAAGCAGCAGCACGTCGAGACTGGTAATGACGACTGCCCAGAACAACGGGATGTGGAATAAGAGATTCAACGCAACCGCGCTGCCCAGCACTTCCGCCAAATCGCAAGCGCCGATCGCGAGCTCGCTCAAAAGCCAGTTGGGCCAGCGTGTCCACGCGGGATACCAGTCGCGGCAGCATTGCGCGAGATCTTTGCCCGTTACAACGCCCAGCCGCGCGGAGATCACCTGCATGAAGATCGCCATCAGGCTGGCCAGACCAACCACCCACAACAGCGCGTACTTGAACTGCGCGCCACCTTGCAAGTCGGTGCCCCAGTTGCCGGGATCCATATACCCGACGCTGACCAGGATGGCCGGGCCAACGAAGGCTTTCCACTGTTCCCAGAAGCTGGCCCGATGATGCGGGACTGCCACGGAACTGTGGACATTCGACAGAGAAAGGCTGTGGTTGCGCGTGGCTGCGCGCCCCGGAAGATTCAGACCGGATTGTTCGTCTGGATTCTTGCCCCGATCCATCAATGAGAATCCCCAAACAGCTGCCCACAGGACAGTGTTAACAACTATACACCATAAATGATTAACTATAGTTAACTATTTGATTTTGTATTTGGCGCAAAGCCGAAGGGATCTATGCAGTTCTCGGACAGCATCAATACTGGTGACCACAAGGAATGAATCGCGGGCGGGGAGTGCGCACCATAAATGAAGCTGCCAGAAGATGAATCGAGGGCACGGGAAGGGCACGACTTCAGTCGTGCCGCAAAGCTGCACAAGGGGCGCGGCTTTAGCCGCTGAGGGTTGCCGTTGTTCCCAGAACTTTCAACCGCATCTGCCACAAGGCGATGATGCCAAGCACCATCAGATTAGGAAACAGCAACGGCGCCATGGGAGGCGCGCCGTAAATGAAGTTTTCAAAAGGATGAATCGACGGTCCTCGAAGATTTCCCGATGCGTGCAGAATGAATCCCCAGAGCCCGACGCCCGCTTCGAGAATCAAGATCGCCGCGCACAGATCGATATAAGCGCGTGATACTCGCGTCATCAACGGGACAGCCATGAATCCGACCGCGATGGCGCTTGCCACGACCGGAACCCACTCGAACGGATTGAAGAATCCATTCCCGGCATGATCCGCGAGGCTGAAGATGAAATTGCCGATAAACCCTCCAAGGGTCAGGAACAGAACCCATTTCGCCCACTCCACCGTTTCCGGGTCGACCATGCGGTTCATGATCAGCAAGAATCCGAGGCCCGTGTACGCCAGTGGCGCCGCGAAGGGCGCAGAGTAAGTCAGGCTGCGGATCGTGCGCTCATAGAAAAAGTGGCTCTGCAGATGCAGGACGACTCCAGTGAGTCCCACGACGATAGCCGCCCACCCAACCATATACCCGAGATCCTTCCATACCGCGGGCCAGCGGTAACGAACCGCAAGTGCAAAGATCAGCACTACCGGCGCGGACGCAGAAAAGAAAAACGGAATGTATTCGGCGTGATTGCGGAACTGGTTGACCGAGTGCGCCAGAAAAATGTCGAACGTCAGAAACCCGATGTTGAGGGTCGCGAACAGTTCGATCCAGATTTGCGGGCGAAAAAACCAGCGTTCTGGAAGGCGCCCGGCAACGCCGCGCGCGACATCCTCAGCTCCGTCTGAAAAACGGCTGCGCCCTGCTTGTTTGTCTCGACCGTCCGGCATTCGCAACAGTCCCCTATTTCGCCTTGCCGTGCGAGCGCCGGAGTTCGGCGGCCATGGCTTCCAGTTCCACCGTCTTCTGCAGCATCGGATAGTTGCCGTGCCACTGCACGAAGTCGGCGCCGCCCATGAAAGCTCCGTGCTTGCTGGTGCGTCCGTCGTAGTGCCACAGATCGAAATAGATGAAGTCGATCGGCTGCGAGAACGGAGGCCCGGAGAGCGTGCCGTCCTTGCGCAAGCCGTTCACCAGATCCTGCGCAGCATGCACGCGGCCGTTGGTGAACTGGACCACCTGCTCCGCCTGCCCGTAAACGCGATCGACGAGCGCGGGCGTGTGGCATTGCAGGCAGACCTGCTTCATTTTTGCCTGGGCGGCAGCGTAATTCGGACGCTTGTCGGTAATCGCATTTGCGAGATAGTACGACAGGCGCTCGGACGGATCGTGAGTCACCCCGAGCCCGTTGATGCCGCTCATGTGGCACGTAGCGCAAGTGGGAACAAACATGTCGCGCGTAGTCAGATTCTTCGGCGGAGCGTCCAGATTCAGCAGATGCTCCTGCGCCTGGAACATGATCCCGTGCTTCGATTCTTCGTAGATTTCGATCTGCGAATGGTCCGGACCCATGTGGCACTGCGCACAGGTGCTCGGCAGGCGTGCGATGCGGACCGAACTCGTGTGCCGCGTGTGGCATGCAGTGCACGTTCCAATCGTGCCATCGGCATTCGGCCGTCCGACGGAGTGGCACTGCTCGCATCCGCTCGTCATCGCAGATCCGCCTTCCAGTTGCACGAACGGGTGTGGCGGACGGCGAGTGCCTCCCGGCTGGTACGTCTCTGAAAAATTTACTTGTTCCGGTGTGAGGCCCTTCTCTCCGTAAATCGCCGCCCAGGCGGGCGCGGCGTGGCGGCTGTGCAGGAACTGCTGATAAATCGTCTCGTGACAGCTCCGGCAGTTGCCGGCAGTAAGCTTGGTAGCGATCACGAATCCGTGATGATCTTTCTTCTCCTGTCCCTGCGCCGGCTGATGGCACTCGAGACAGTTGATCCCTTTGCGCGCATGCGCGCTCATCTCATATTCGTGAACGACGGAATACTGCGTGCGCGCGTGGCATTCGGCGCATTTGCCGGTAGCACGCACCAGGTCAGCGCTGGGTTGATCCGTTTCCACCCTCGGTCGGGCTCGATTGATCAAAAATGCGGCGAGTATCAACCCAAACGCAATGACGACGGCAATAAAGACGGAGCGGAAAGACATACGCAGTTCCCCACGCTATGAGTTGTCTGCGCCCTCGGCAGGCGACAGCATTGTATCGGAATAAGATGGATTGCAAATCAAAATGAAGTTGGTTGAGAAGAAGCCCGCCAGATCCTGACCGGTTTGCCGTCGCACAAATATCGGCTTGTCATTCCGAACGAAGTGAGGAATCCGCTGTCCGCTGGCAGCGGCAGAAAAGCAGACTCCGTGCGTATGCGGATGCTAGGAACGACAAGTTTTTTGGCAGATAACGCAGAAGATCTAGTGATTGACAAGCCAGAGGGCGGCAACCGCACCGACGCGGACGGCGACGATCACAATAGCCAGCGCGACTGCAACGCCGAAGAGGATGCGTTCGAAACGATTGAGCTCGTAGCCGGCGGCCATGGGATGCTCTTCATCACCAAGCTACGCGGGGGCGAAGCGACTTGCGGTGACCAGAATCACGCGTCTAAGGCCTTCTAACATATAATGCTGCGCACGCATGGGGCTGACTCCCGGGACAAAGCTGGGACCGTACGAAGTTCAATCGCCGCTCGGAGCGGGCGGTATGGGCGAAGTGTATCGGGCCCGCGATACCCGGCTCGACCGCACTGTCGCCATCAAGATCCTGCCATCCCATCTGGCCGACAATCCCGAGGCGCGGCAGCGCTTTGAGCGTGAGGCCCGGGCGATCTCGTCCCTGAATCACCCCAACATCTGCACGCTATACGACGTCGGAGAACAGAGTGGCCTTCACTTTCTAGTGATGGAATACCTCGAAGGCGAGACACTCGCAGATCGTCTTCGCAAAGGACCGCTTCCAGTTTCGCAGGCGTTGAAGTACGGAATCGAAATGTGCGAAGGCCTGGAAAAAGCGCACCGCTGCGGGATTGTTCATCGAGATCTGAAGCCCGGGAACATCATGCTGACGAAATCCGGAGCCAAGCTGATGGACTTCGGGCTGGCGAAGACCGCAGTGGTAAAGCTCGATTCATCATCGAGCTTGACGGTCACGCTATCGACACCTGCTGGAAGCCATCCTCTTACTGCCGCGGGCACAGTCATGGGCACGTTTCAATACATGGCGCCCGAACAGGTCGAGGGCAAAGAGGCCGACGCGCGTTCTGACATTTTCTCGCTCGGCGCCGTGCTTTATGAGGTGGCAACGGGGAAACGCGCATTTGAAGGGAAAACTGCTGCGAGCGCAATGGCGGCGGTGCTGGAACGCGAACCGGTAACGATCACTTCGCTGCAACCGGCTGTCCCGTCCGGCCTCGATCATGTGGTGCAAGGATGCCTCGAAAAAGATCCGGAGGAACGCTGGCAAAGCGCAGGGGATGTCCGGCGCGAGTTGCGCTGGATTTCATCCGGAGGCGGCGCTGCCGCCACGCCGGTCCAATCGGGAGTGCCGCGCAAGAACTACTGGGGCTGGGTCGCCCTGGCCCTGCTGCTCATGCTGGGCGCGCAATTTTGGTACAGCCAGCGCTCGCGAGAGCCGGAGCGGACGTTGCGATCGTTTCTGCCCCCACCGGACCAGATGAGCTTCGACTTCACCGGAGATTTCTCCGGCCCTCCGGTGATGAACTCGCAAGGAACAGCGATTGCCTTCTGCGCGCGCAACCAGAAGGAGCGCGATTCCGTCTGGATTCAGTCGCTCGGCGAACTGACAGCCCAAAAACTCGACGGGACGGAAGGCGCCTCGTTTCCCTTTTGGTCAGGCGACGGAAAGTGGGTCGGATTCTTCGCCGACGGACACCTAAAGAAGGTGCAGCCCTCGGGAGGTCCGGTAACGATCCTGGCCGATACGCCAAATCCACGCGGCGGCGCGTGGAACCAGGACAACGTCATTATCTACGAGCCCGACTATCGCGACACTCTGTGGAAGATCAGCGCGGGTGGCGGAACACCGACGCGGCTGACGCAATTTGAAGGAGGCAAGCACACTACGCATCGCTGGCCGCAGTTTCTTCCCGACGGCGAGCACTTTCTCTTCTTCGGCACCAATCACTCGGGGGAATCAGAAAAGGGCATCTATCTCGGTTCACTCAAGGATGGCTCCTACAAGCACGTCATCGACTCGGATTCGCAAGGTCTGTATGCGTCCGGATATCTGCTGTATCACCTGCAATCGCAGTTGCTGGCCCAGAAGTTCGACGCCGGCAGCGGATCGCTCTCGGGCGATCCTGCCCTGTTAGCGAACACGGTCGAATATGACTCTGGTACCTGGCACACGTCGTTTTCCGCCGGCCAGAATGGCCTGCTGATTTACGAGCCCGGCTCGAAAACACTCGGAACCGACCTGGTATGGGTAGATCGTCACGGCACCAGCCTGGGCAAGGTTGCCGAGCGTGCTTTCTACAAAGGATCAGGACGCATTTCACCGGATGGAAAGCGGTTGGCCGTGGCCAGCGGCGATCCTCAGGCCGACATATGGGTCATGGACTTGAGCAACGGTTCGCGAACGCGGCTCACATTCGGCGGAGCAACCCATCTTCAGCCGTCGTGGTCGGCCGACGGCCAGCGCGTGGTCTACACTCGGCAGAACGGCAGCACGATTATTTCCGGAACTTCGATTCGCCAGAGACTCGCAAATGGCGGAGGCCAGGAACAGTCTTTGATCGAAAACACGCCCGCGGGTCTGGCAACGCTCCTTTCGCCCGAGTTCTCGCCCGACAATCGATACCTTGTCTACACTTCGCAACAAGGTCCGACCGGAATTGGAATCTGGGCGATGCCGCTGGCGGGTGAAAAGAAACCGATCGCCGTTTTGCCGCCGCCGTCGGCTCCAGCGCGCCTCGTGCAGTACCGGTTGTCTCCAGATGGAAAGTGGCTGGCATACAGTTCCACGGAATCCGGCAGAGAAGAGGTTTACGTCACGCACTTTCCGAGCGGGCAGGGACGCTGGCAGGTTTCGCAAAACGGAGGAACATTTCCGGCCTGGGGCGACGGCGGCAAACAGATCTGGTACATCGCAACCGATTTGATGGTTCAAACCGCCAGCGTCAATCCGAAAAGTGAGGAATTCGAAATGGGACCGCTGCAAGCCCTCTTTCAGCTCACCTACACCTCTCCGGTAGGAACTCCCTACGACGTGAGCCCTGATGGAAAAAAGATGATCATCAGCACGTTCCCGGAAAGCGTGCCGACGCCCATGGTGCTGGTGACGAACTGGACCTCCGAAGTGAAAAAGCAGTGACCAGTCGTTGGTCGTTGCTCATTGGTCGTTAGTCTCGTTCGCTTCTGGGAAGGCCAACGGCTTCACAATGCTGCCTAAGAAATAGATTTTGGGAAGGGCACCGGCTTCACAATTCCATCTACGAATAGGTTTTGGGAAGGGCACGGCTTCAGCCGTGCCGTAGAGAACCGCCATGGTTGCGGCTTTAGCCGCTGAGGTACGCAGCAGTCGATCATGGTGGGAAAAGTCGTCGATTTTTTCTGGCCATTTGACACCGCCCACCAATCACGAACGACCATCGAACAACGACTCTTCAGATATGAATCCAGTTCATCAGAATCAACACCAGCGTCGCGGTCCCAACAATGATCCAGAGCGTGAGTCCTTGCAATAATGGCCGCACGCCGACTTTTTTCAAAGTCTCTTTACTAAGCCCCGTCCCGATGAGAAACAGCGTGACGGTCAGTCCAATCTTTCCCAAATGATTGAGCGCAGAAAATTCTGAATTCAAAACCGGAAACACTGTATTCAACAAAGCCGCCAGGCAGAAAAACAGGATGAACCACGGCCACTGGATGCGAGCTTTGCTTTTCTGTGTGACAGCGGTTGCGACCGAGAGTGGAACGATCCAGAGCGCCCGGGCCAGCTTCACGGTGGTACCGACAGCAAGGGCGATAGCTCCGTATCGGGCCGTTGCGCCCACGACGGAACTGGTGTCGTGAATCGCCAGTGCGGACCATAGTCCGAACTGCGACTGGCTCATGTGCAGCGCGAGACCCACGACTGGGAACAGGAACAGTGCGATCGAGTTCAAAACGAAGACGGCTCCGAGCGAGACAGCCATTTCTTCTTCATTCGCTTCGGCGATCGGTCCGACTGCGGCGATAGCGCTGCCTCCGCAGATCGCGGTTCCAGCGGCGATCAGGAACGAAGACTTCTTGCTGACGCGAATCACGTAGCCCAGACCAAGCCCCAGCAGCATCACCGTTGTAATGCTGATCGCGGTGTAAAAGAACCCCGACCGTCCGACCTGGATGACTTCGTGCAGATTCATCCCGAAGCCGAGCCCCACGACAGAAGCTTGCAACAGGAACTTCGAGAGCTGCTTGCTTTCGACCTGGTACGGATGGCAGAGGGTAAGTCCGTAGATCAATCCGCCGAGAAGCGCGAAGGGCGGCGAGACCAGGCCGCTCGCGGCGAGAATCAATCCGATGAAAAATACTTTCTTATCCACACTCCGAGTTTGCGGCAGCGGCAGGAAGCCTGTCCAAGCAGCAATTTCAATGGCCGATAAGAGGAACTTATCGGCGCGACGCCCCCGGATCCTTCGGTTTTCGCGGTGGCGTCGATAACAGGCGCCCACGCTCGAGCGCGAAATCCCGGAACGCTTTCGGAGCGCCTTGCGGCTCGGGGACGCTGCGTGCGACAAGGGAGAAGTGCCGCCAGATTTGCAGCCCGCGAACCTGGGCAGTCTTCAGCGCGCCCAGTTCTAATTCCTTTGAGATGGCCCAGCGCGAGACGAATCCGATCCCAAGCTTCGCTTCGACTGCCGACTTGATCGCTTCGGTCGAATCGAGATTCATCACGCTCTTGAAGTCTTCAAGTTTGAAGCCTGCTTTCTCAAGGGCCTCCTCCACGACTTGGCGCGAGCCAGATCCGCGTTCCCTCATCAGCAGATTAGAAGAGAGAAGCTGCTGCGGAGACATCTGCGGGGATTCCGAATCCGAGGGAACAATCAGGACCAGCTCGTCGCGCATGAAGGGCTCCAACTTGATTCCAGGGCGGCGTGTGGGGCCTTCGATCAGAGCGATCGACACTCGGTCGGCAATCAGCAGGTTTACGACTTCCTCAGTGTTTCCGCTATGCAGAGAAAGCTGGACCCGAGGATGTTCTTCCAGAAATGCGCCGATCAGCCGCGGCAATACATACTGCGCGATCGTCGTGGAAACTCCCAACCCCAATTCGCCAGAAAAACGGCCGGTGGCGGAACTGAGATGCTGCTCGGCTTTCTTAGCAATCACCGCAATCATGTCGGCATATTGAGAAAGAATCTTGCCTTGCGCCGTGAGCTTCACGCGATTCGCCGAACGGTCGAACAGCCGCAAGCCCAGATCGTTCTCGAGTGCTTTGATCTGCAGCGTAACGGCCGGTTGCGTCAGGAAAAGATGTTCCGCTGCTTTTCGGAAATTCAGGTGTTGGGCTACAGCGCGGAAGACCTTCAGCCGGAAGTTTTCCAGTTGGGCCATGGTCGAGACGGAATTGTATCTGTTGCCCGCGGGGTTTCGTAAGCAACTTTGAGCATCATCATTTTCGATCTACAGGCGAGAGCCAGACTTTTTCCGACGCTGCCGGGCCGAGCGAGAGCGTTCGCTCCCCAATGGCCAACGTCACCGTCTGATCGTAATTGCGTTCGATGATTTTCAGCTTCGCTCCAGGACGGATGCCGCGATGCTCGAGAAACTCCAGCAGGCCGCGATCTCGTTCATAAATTCCACTGACCGTGTAGTCCGCGCCCGATTCCGCTTCGGCAAGCAGTACCAGCCCGCGCTTGCGGCGGCTGGCGGAACTCTCCACTTCGCTCAGATTGCCATGAGGACATGCGCCGGCAGAACCTAGTTTTGCCAGAAGCTTCGCTTCGAAGTCTGGAGAAACGGCGTGCTCCAACCGTTCGGCTTCGTCGTGAACTTTCCACCACTCCATGCCGAACATTTCCGACAACATGCGTTCGATCAGGTGATGGCGCAAAGTGAGTTTGCGGGCGATGTTGCGTCCTTCTGGCGTGAGGCGGACTTCACCGCGCGCTTCGACACGCACCAGGCCGTCTTTTTTCAGGCGGCGCACCGCCATCGTGACTGCTGGCGGAGACACTTTGAGCATCTGCGCCAGGCGCGCGGAGATAACCGTTTCGCCTTCTGTCTCGGCTTCGAGGATGGACTTGAGGTAGTCCTCCTTGGAGACGGTGATCATTGAGGGCGATTATACGACGCGTAGTTAAGCGCAGTTAACGGAAGGCTGGATCGGCGCAAAAGCAAAAAGGACAGCCCGGAGCCCCCGAGACTGTCCCTTCAAACCCTCCCGGTTAGAAGGGCATCTTGATGACCTCAAGGTACCGCCGGGACGTTGCAAACAGGTTGCGGAACGATGAATATCTCGTTAATTCGCGGCCATGGGCGCTGGTATATTAGTCGCTTACGCCCGAGACGTCCCTGTTTTCTCCGTGTCGAGAAAGGATTTGATGCCCACCACCACAGCGCGAAAGACCGAACAGTCGCGGCGTTTGCAGGAACGCGCCGAAAGCATGATTCCCGGAGGCGTCAACTCTCCCGTTCGCGCGTTCAAGTCGGTCGGTGGAGATCCCCCATTCATTGTGCGCGGCAAGGGATCGCACATCTGGGACGCCGATGAGAACGAGTACATCGACTACATCGGGTCATGGGGGCCGCTCATTACCGGGCACGCGGACCCTTCAGTGCTCGATGCAATTGTCGGCGCGGCGTGCAACGGTACCAGTTTCGGAGCTTCGACTCCCTCCGAGGCCGATTTAGCTGAGTTGGTCCTCGCGGCATTCCCGAACATGCAAAAAGTGCGCTTCGTCAGCTCCGGCACGGAAGCGACGATGTCCGCAATTCGGCTGGCGCGCGCTTACACCAAGCGCAAATACATCATCAAGTTTGAAGGCTGCTATCACGGACATGCCGATGCGTTGCTGGTGAAAGCGGGATCGGGCGTCGCCACTCTGGGAATTCCCGGATCGGCCGGCGTTCCCGAAGAATTCACGCAATTCTCCGTCGCGCTGCCCTTTAACAATCTCTCCGCGTTGGAACATGCATTTCAGAAATACAAACACCAGATTGCGTGCGTGATCGTAGAACCCGTTGTCGGAAATATGGGATGCGTTCCGGCCGCGGACGACTATCTGGTCGGATTGCGGTTGATCACCGAGCGTGAGCGTTCTGTGCTCATCTTCGACGAAGTGATGACGGGATTCCGCGTGGCGTTCGGCGGGGCGCAAGAGCTCTATAACATCAAGCCGGACCTCACGACGATGGGCAAGATCATCGGCGGCGGATTGCCCGTGGGCGCGTACGGCGGCCCGAAAGAAATCATGGATCTAGTGGCACCGCTAGGACCGATGTATCAGGCAGGAACTCTTTCGGGAAATCCGCTGGCGATGGCCGCAGGATGCGCAATGCTCAAACAGTTGCGCGACCGCAAGGGAGAGATTTATCCGCAGCTTGAGAAATTCAGTGCGCAACTGGTGGAGGGCGTGTCGGCGGCAGCGAAAGAAGTTGGCGTCCCACTCTGCGCCAACCGCGTCGGATCGATGTTCACCTGGTTCTTCCAGGAAGGCCCAGTCACGGATTGGGACACCGCGTCGAAGTCGAACACGGAAGCTTTTGGAAAATTCTTCCGGTCAATGCTCGACAGCGGCGTGTATCTTCCGCCTTCGCAATACGAAGCGGCATTCCTCGGAGCCGCACATTCCGAAAACGATGTGCAGAAAACCATCGCAGCCGCGAAGCAGGCCTTCGCAGGAGTCAAGGGCTAAAGCCCTCCCTCATCAACTCCGCGAACGCGGCGCTAAAGCACCGCTCTTCCATGGCTGCACGAATCGGCGAATTGCGTTTCCGCACCCAAAGCCTTGTCATTCCGAACGGCCGCAGACGCGCGCAGCGCGGAGAGGACGGAAGGAATCTGCTTTCCTGGTGTCGCCAGCAAACAGCAGATTCCTCACTTCGTTCGCAATGACAAAATTATTTGTGCGACGGCAAGACCGTCCAGATCTGCGGGTCTTCCGCGCCGAGCACCCAAGAGCAGAATCCTTCTAGGCCACGCTCACTTACCAGATTGAGTCTCTCCTGAAATCCTCGCTTGTCGGTGTAGAAAACCCAGTCGCGCATATCGTCGCGGTAGAAGTAGAACCACGAAACACGATCGGTGGAATCCCATTCGACATGCGGATGATACGCGGCTAGCCAGCCGTCGACTTCCTGCTGACCGATGTATTCGGCGGTTGGATTCGGCTTTTCTTCCTTGCCGGGATCGCCCGCGAACCAGTGATAGCCATACACGGGAATTCCCATCGATAACTTTTCTTTCGGGACGAATTGCAACGCATACTCGACGTTCTCGACGGTCCACGGATACCCCGCGACTGGGCCGGGCATGGTCCACCGCGTGTTCTGGTCGTAGGTCATCAGGCAAATCAGATCGACCGATTGGGCGAGAGCCTTTAAATCGAAAGACCCGCGCCAGTTGGCGTAGAGCCAGTGCGAGAAAGGACTCTTGCCCGGATATCCCGGAGCATTGGGGACCGTCGCGATCGTGAGTTGTAGATGCTCCTTGTGGAGCGCGGCTGCCGTCTGGGCGACAAGCGCGGTTAGCAGGTCCCGGTCGGTCCAGTTCACGTTTTCGAAGTCGATCTGGAAGCCGGAGTATCCGTTCTTCTTGCACTCCGCAAGCAGCGCCTCGATGAACGCTGTTTGAGAAGTCTGCGTAGTGAGCAGTTTGTGCAGCTCGAGCTGGACCATGAGGGCGACGATCGGCATGACCGGGACGTGATGATCTGCCGCGACCTTCAACACTTCGGAATTGGGGCCTCCCCAAACGAGACCATTGCCGTCGACGGAATACCACGCGGGCACGATGAGATCAATCTTGTCAGCATGTTCTACGAAAGATTTCACCGAATTCGGAGTCTCGATCATGTAGAAGAGAGCTTTGGGTTGGGCCGCGGCGAGGACAGCGGTGGCGAATAGAAAGATCAGAACACGGATCATTTCAGCTCCTAAGGTCAAAAGGCCACTTCTCGCGCACAATTCGCGCGAGAAATGGGGCACCCGGTCAGTGATTCTGGCGCAGCATTTGTTCGATGGTGACGAACTCGTAGCCTTCCGACTTGTAACGAGTAATCATGTGATCTGTGGCGATGACTGTTTGCGAACGGTCAGCGCCCATCTGCTTGTGGCCGCCATCATGCAGAAGAATTACATCGCCACCGCGAACTTGCCGGGCGCATTTCTGTTCGATTGTCGCCGCCGGCGGCGCATTCCAGTCGTATCCGGTGACGTTCCACATGACTGGTTCGAGGCCAAGTTCGCGTGCAATGCGTAACACTGCAGGACGGCGTCCTCCGAACGGCGGACGAAAGAGATTCGAATGGGTTCCAATCGCATCCTGCAGCGCCGAACGGCAGTCTATTAGTTCTTTCCGGATTTCCCCGGCACCTTTCAGCGTGAGCAACGGGTGCGTGAAGGTGTGATTGCCGATGACGTGTCCAGCTTTGGCGACATCCCTCGCAATATCTCCGCGCTCGCGAACGTAACGTCCAATCAGGAAGAATGTGGCGGACACATCGTGCTTCGCGAGGACTTCCAGCAGACGGAACGTGTGAGGATCGTTGGGCCCGTCATCGTAAGTCAGCGCGATCTGTTTCGAGCCTCGCGCGAGCCCGGTGAACGTTCTTCCGTACCACTGCCCGGTGGGCGCCATGGACTGATAGCCCACGGCGACAGCGGCGCCGATTCCAATCGCGGCAGTCCCAAGTGCAACGAGCATCGCACGGATTGTAAATGGAATACCTGCCGGGCTTCATCGATGGCTAGAGATTCGCCGAAATGCGATTCTCTGCCGCGACTTTTGCGAACCATTTTCCTGAATCTTTGGGTGTCCGCTGCTGGGTTTTGAAGTCGACGTAGGCCAGGCCGAAGCGCTGGCTGAATCCCTCGGCCCACTCGAAGTTGTCGATCAGGCTCCAGGCATGATAGCCACGGACGTCCGCGCCGTCGGCGATGGACTTTGCCACGGCGCCGAGATGGCCGCGGTAGTATTCGGTGCGACGGCGGTCATCAATCCTGCCAGCGGCATCGGGGATGTCGTTATAGGCACATCCGCTCTCGGTGATCTCGATGACCGGACGGTTGTAGTCGCGCGTGACGCGCATGATCATGTCGTAGAGCGCTTTCGGCCAGACCTCCCATCCGCTGTCAGTCTTGGGTCCTTGCTCGCCTCCCACCATTTTCACCGGGAAAAGCCAATCCTGCGTGTTGGTGAGGCGTTCTTTTGCGCTCGGGGAAGAACAGATTGTGCGGTAGTAAAGATTGATGCCGATGAAATCCAGTGGAGCACGCATGGTTTCCATGTCACCTGACTTGATGCGCATGATTCTCTCTGGGAGGAAGGTGAATGCGTCGGGATAACGTCCGCGCAATGCCGTCTCAAGAAACCACACATTGGTGACCGCATGGGCACGCTCGACGGCGAGCTTGTCGGCTTCGGAATTCGTCGCCGGCTCACATGGCGACATGCTGAAAGCCGTGCCGACGCGCGCAGAAGATCGTGCCGACTTGAGCGCACGATAACTCTCACCTTGCGCCAGATTGACGACATGTGTGGCGCGCAGGAATTCGACGATGCTCTTGTGGCCGGGAGCGTGAGTTCCGTCGAGGTAGCCCAGGTCTGTGAAAGCGATCGGCTCGTTGAAAAGATTCCAGTCAGAGACGCGATCACCGAGAGCCTTGGCAATCAGCTGAACGTAATCTGAGAAGCGTCCGACCATGTCTCGGTTGGTCCAGCCGCCGGCGTCCTGCAAAGATTGCGGTAAATCCCAGTGATAAAGCGTAACCATGGGGCGGACGTGGGCTTCGAGCAGAGCGTCGACGAGACGGCTGTAGTAGTCGAGCCCTTTCTGATTGGCAGCGCCGGATCCCGTGGGCTGAATGCGCGGCCATCCCATCGAGAAGCGATAGCTGTTGAGATTCATCGCGTGCATCAGCGCGATATCTTCGCGCCAGCGATGGTAGGAGTCGCAAGCGGTGTCGCCGTTATCGCTATTTTTTATGGCGCCCGGAGTGTGCGCGAAGCGGTCCCAGATCGATTCGCCTTTTCCATCTTCGTTCCATGCTCCTTCGATCTGGTAGGAAGCGGTGGCGGTGCCCCAGAAGAATCCCTTGGGAAATGAAGCTTCGGACGGAGGTTCGAAGGGAACAGCCTGGATTGCCGCGCGTGGCTGAGATGAGCCGCCGCAGCCGTTCAGGAACGTTGCGGGGAGTGCCGCAACGGCTCCGGTGGCGAGCGCTGATTGAAGGAACCTACGCCGGTTCAGCCGCAAACGAGGACAGGACTCCCTGATGATTGAACGCCCTCCGGCCTAGTTGTGCTTGATGAATTTGCCGTTTTTCTGGCCGGTGAGGGAATTGTAAAGCGTCTCGATGAAAGTGTCCTCGTTAATGAAATCTCCGGAATACTTCTTCCAGGGAGCCAGTAACTTGGCTTGTTTCATCTGATCGAGCGTCTGATGCTTCTGAATGGCTTTCGCGACCGCATCGCGTGTACTTTTCAGCATCGCCAGGTAAGCCTTTACGTCATCTACGCTCGAAACGGGCCCGTGACCCGGAATGATCTTCACGTCGGGAGGAACTTGCGCGAGCACCTTCTCGACTCCATCGATCATGCCGTCGATGCTGCCGCCGCTATCGACGTCGATGAAGGGGAAGCCATAGGTGACGAAGTCGTCGCCCATGTGGACGACGTTGGACTTGGGAAAGAAGATAACGGAATCGCCGTCGGTGTGTCCGGCGGGAAAGTAGAGCGCTCGGATGTCCTCCCCGTTCAGGTGGACCGTGACGTCGTGATCAAAGGTGATAATCGGCAGCGCTTCCTTCGGTGCCGGCTTGGCCTCGAAGTGAACTGAGCCGCCATTGCCGGCCGGGCCGCCAGTTTCAAGGCGCTTGCGGACGTTGTCCTGCGCAATAATCGGCGCCTGCTTCTGAAAGTAGGCATTTCCGCCTGTGTGATCGCCATGGTAGTGCGTGTTGATGATGAACCGCATCGGCTTATCGGTGATGCCCTTAAGCGCTGCTTGAATCTTGTCCGCGAGCGGCGCGTATTGATCGTCGACGATGACAATTCCATCTTCTCCGATCGATGCTCCTATGTTTCCGGCATCGGCGCCTTCGAGCATGTAGACGGTGCCAGCCACCTTGGAAACCTTCAGTTGAACTTTGCTGTAATCCTGATCCTGGGCGGCGGACAAGCAGAGAGAACAGACCAAAGAGGCGAAGACAGCAGGAATCTTGTGCATGAAGTTCCTTTTCAGATCAGAGGCGGGGACATTCTAACCGAGGGGTCAGCGAATGAAGGCATCTTCACCAAGAAAAAAAGCCCCGCAGCCTTGCGGCCGCGGGGCGAAGGACCACCTTCAGTCTACGGGAGGAAGAATCTTGCCAAAGAGGCCCTGGGTGTAGCCTGCAGGACCAGCGGCGAAGAACAAGTTGTTCTTTGACCCAGTAGTGGGATCTCCGTCGCCAAAGGCGAGCGCCCACAAGCCACCGATGTGGAAGTCTTCGCCCATCGTGTTCTTGAGAGAGCCAAGGAAGTTCCCAGTATTTGGATCAAAGGCGTTGATGTGGCCGTTGTCGACGTTGCCAACCAGCAATGCATTGCTGAATGGGCCGAAATTGCTGGGTGACATCGCCATGCCCCACGCGCCTTGCAGCGGGCCGCCGGGACCGTTCGTGCTCAGCCGCTTGATGAAGTTGCCTGTAAGGCTGAACACATCAAGCGCGCCGCCAGAGAATGGCACCGGGCTCGCATAGGTGACATAGATCTGGTTGTTGATGTTCTGCACGCCGTAGACCGACAGTCCGGCTGGCGGATTGGGATCGCTGAACGACTTGATCCACTTGAAATTCGTGTTGTACACATCGACGCGGTTGTTGACGGCGTCGGCGGCGTAAATCAGCACGTGCGGTCCGGTCTGCGCGTAGGCCAAGCCGGTGTACAGCGCGAAAGACGCCGAGTTGTCGACAGCAACAACCGCGTTGGTGAGATCGACATTCGGAGCCCATCCGCTGATCGTTCCATCGAGCGTCGCAAATACGAACGCTGAAGGCCCGGAGACGCCATTTTCCGTAACGACAAATCCCTGGGTCGGGTTGGCGATGATTCCCGTCGGGCTGCCGATGGGACCAAAAGGCTGGCTGGGAGCTGGAGGAATCGTTACCACAAGAGATTCGATGTTTCCGAACTGGTCATACAGGGTCGACTTGCCGGTAACGTTGTCCGAGACCCAGAAAGGCGCATCTGGAAAGAATGCGACTCCCCAGCCGTTGACCAGATTCGGATCGTTGTGAGGTGTCGTGCGTGAGGATGTGGAAACGAGGTTGACTTCACGATATTGCGCGAGGGCGCTGGTGGCTGCCAATGCGAGGGATAGCATCAGAGCAGCCTTGCCCAGAGATCGTGCGGACATAGAGCCTCCTTCAGGCTTGATCGATCTGGAGAGGAACGTCTTCGTGAGGGCCGCGGGCCCCGACTCGATCCGGCACACGCAGTGTCGGATCTTTAGCGATTGCTTGCGCTTGAGTGAGCCTTGCCGAGGATGGTAGTCCGGCTACGCGGAGTACATTGTCAAGCCGTTGTAAAACGTGACGAACTCACGCTCGCGCTCGGGCGTGCGTAGAGTGAATTCTGTATGAAGATGATTGCAGCTTGTCGTCGCGTATCGAGCTCTACGGAGTTTTCGGCGACAGTTCGAAGATGAGCCCTTCAAACTGCGCGCCTCCCGCTTGCGCGGCACCGTAGAGATTCCCCGAGGGATCCAGTGTCACGCCCTGCGGAAACGCTCCATCATTCCGGCCGCTGAAAGCCTTCAGGATCGTCTCTTTCCACTGGCCGCCCGACAGAGACAATTCATAAGCGGTTCCGCAGCCCGCGTCGGACTGCACCTGGCAGCTTAGATGGTCGCCGCCTCCGGACTCGGTCGTGCCATAGAGATTGCCAACAGAGTCCATCACCAGCGAGCTGTCAGGAAACTCTCCGTCGAGATGTGCTCCGGAGAAGTTGTGCAGGATGTGGGTTTGCCAACCTCCGGAAACCGGCGCGACCTGGAATGCCACGCCGAAGCCTTTGGTTCCGCCTGCGGAAGCAGTGCCGTAAAGATTTCCAGAGGAATCGATGGTGAGCGAACTAATCGGATTTGCGCCGTCGGTGCCGACGAAATTGTGCAGGACCGTCTCCGTCCATTTGCCGGAGCTGTTCTTTAACTGGAAGACGACGCCGCAGCCGCCGGAACATTTGCTGCTGGTGCCGCCGGCGACGGTTGTCCCATATAGATTTCCAGCAGTGTCGAAAACGAGGCCAGCCACTTGATTCTCAGTGTTGCTCGAGATCGCTGCGCCGTCGGTGCCGTTGAAGTCGTGCAGATGCGCGACCGTCCACCCGCTGGCAGAAGGCGAGAGTTCGAAGACGAAGCCCAGATTGGATTTGCCGCCGGTGGGATTAATCCCGTAAAGGTTCCCTGCCGCATCGAGAATCACCGGGCTTGGCGGCGCAGATTGAACGCCGAAGTTATGCAGTACGTTCGCGGTCCAGTTCGAACCAGTCTTGGTGATCTGGAAGACCCTTCCGAAGAGGCTTGACCCGTAGAGGTTCCCTGCCTGATCCATGACCAGCGAGCCGACTGGAAGACTGCAATCAGAAGTGGAGCCGCACTGGAAGAGAACAGTGTAGGTCCATCCCCCGCCCGCTTTCGGTGTCAGTTCGAAAACCGTGCCGGAATTGTGCGAGCCACCCTGAGTGTTCGTGCCGAACAAATTTCCGGCATCGTCCATCAGCAACGCGCCTGCCGGGAGAACTCCTCCGGAGTTTTCGTTGAAGTTGCGGACGATCGTGTATTTATCAGCGGCGTGAGCGCTGAGCGAAAGTGTAAGCGTGGCAACGATGGTGGCAATTCTGAACAGCGACGAAGGCGCAATGTGCTTCACGAGAGTGCTCCGCGAAAAAGAATTTTCCCGGTGCTCGGCCGCTTTGGATTTTTCCAATCGTGAGTGGGGGCTCGCAATTTCTGGGATGGAAATCATGCTACTTCTGACCAAGCCAATGTGGCGTAGTTTACCACCGAAACCTGTGGACGCCACAGATGCCACGCCAGTAGCGGTTTTGGGCTCTTTGAAGACGGTTTAAAGCCTGTCCTCGACTGAGAAGGATTACTCCCCGCCGACCGTCAGGCCGTCGATGCGGATGGTGGGCGCCGCGACCGAACCGCGGAATTCCAGGTCGCTCGCAATCTCGGAGATGTTGAAGAACAACTCTTTCAAGTTCCCCGCAACGGTGATTTCTTCGACTGGGAAAGTCAGTTCCCCGCCGGAAATCCAAAGGCCCGAGGCTCCGCGAGAATAGTCGCCCGTGACAAGGTTTACGCCCTGGCCGAGGAATTCGGTGACGTAGAGGCCTTCCTTGATTTCGCCGATCAGTTCCTTAGGAGACTTTAGTCCCGCCTGGAGAAAATAGTTTCCGGGGCCGATGCCCGGAGTGCCCGCCAGTCCGCGGGAAGCGTTGCCAGTGGTCTGCAAACCCAGCTTCTTCGCCGTGTAGGTATTGAGCAGGTAGGACTTGAGCACTCCGTTTTCTACAACGACCGTGCGGCGGGTCGGGATCCCTTCGCCATCGAAGGGGCTGGTTCCGAATCCGCCGGGGATGGTGCCGTCGTCGATGACGTTGACATTGTCGCCAGCGATCTTCTGGCCAAGTTTTCCCGCGAGGAAGCTCGCGCCACGGTAGACGGAGTCTCCGTTGACGCCTTCGAAAATGTGTTCGAGGATCGAGGTCGAGACCATCGGGTCAAAGACGACCGGAACTTTGGCGGTTTTTGCTTTCTTCGCGCCGAGCCGGCGAATGGTTCGCTCGGCGGCGACCTTGCCGACCCGCTCTGGAGCGTCGAGCTTCTTCAGCGTGCGAGCAACCGAGTACCAGTAATCGCGCTGCATGGAGCCGTCGTCGCTTTGCGCAATCGGCACCGCTGCAACTGAGCAGTACGAACGGGAGAACTCACCGACGAAACCGTGCGAGTTGGCGAAAACTTTGTGTCCCGTGGCGGCGTCGAACGATCCGCCTTCAGAGTTCTTGATGCGCGGATCGAAATCGAATGCGGCTTTCTCCGCGCGGCGCGCGTAGTCGATGCGGTCTGATCCGGGAAGCGAGTAAACGTCCTCGTGATAGAGATCGAGATCGCCCTTGAGCTGGCCGAGTTGGTCGGCGGGAGGGAGGCCTCCAAAGGGATCTTCAGAGGTGATCTTCGCCAGTTCGAGCGCCGCCTTCAGCATGCGGTCGAGGCCTGCGCGGGAAAAATCGGAGGAGTATGTGCTCGCGGCGCGCTGTCCGTAGAAGACGCGCACTCCGATGGCTTTGGAGCCGGATTCCTTCAAGGTCTCGACCTGGCCGAGGCGAACGAGCGTGGAGAATTCATCGCCTTCGCGGACGACGCACTCGGCGCCACTGGCGCCGCCTTTCATGGCGCGGGCGACGATGTCTTGGGCGACTTCGCGGAGGTCGGTTTCTAGTTTCGGACTTCTAGTTTCGAGTTCAGTTTCAGTCATAAGATCTTTCATTAGAGAAGCTCAGAGGCTAACAGCAGAATCAACAGAAGGAGTCTGACGATATGTTATCTTCTGCGCGTGCGCATGCCGTGGCAAAAGCGTGACGGGCAACAGGAATCCGTGCGTCCGCTTTGGGCAGGATCCGAGGTTCAACAGCATTTCAGCCTCTTCTTGATAATCTTCGTAGTTTCTCTCTGTTTTCTCACCTTCATAGGTCTTAGAGCCCCACACTTCACCTACCGTCCTCTGAAATTAGGCGCTTCCGTGGTGATTTCGCTTCTGTTGGCTTCGCTCATTACGTTTCTCCTGCGAAAGAAGAGTGGTTAGTTAGGATCCGTTGTTCGTAGGGATCCTTCGACTTCGCTCAGGATGACAGAACGTAGTATCCGCGCGATCCGCGTCCATCCGCGGCACGGGAAGTTACTGCATGAAGCCGCCGGGATCTTTGCGTGCCGTGCCGCCCACTGTCAGGCGATCGACTTTCAACGTTGGAATGCCTACGCCCACCGGGACAGCCTGTCCGTCTTTGCCGCAGGTGCCTACGCCCTCGTCGAGCTTCAAGTCGTTGCCGACCATGCTGACTCGAGTGAGGACGTCCGGGCCGTTGCCGATCAGCGTGGCGCCTTTGATCGGGGCGGTAATCTGGCCATCTTCGATCATGTAGGCTTCGCTGGCAGAGAAGACGAATTTGCCGTTGGTGATGTCGACCTGTCCTCCACCGAAGTTTACCGCGTAGATCCCATGCTTCACCGAGCGGATAATGTCTTCCGGATTGTCTTCGCCTGCGAGCATGTAGGTATTGGTCATGCGCGGCATGGGAATGTGCTCGTAGCTTTCGCGGCGTCCATTGCCGGTGTTCGCCACACCCATCAGACGAGACGAGAGCTTGTCACTGAGATAACCCTTGAGGATCCCGTTCTCGATGAGCACCGTCTCCTGCGTCGTGTTGCCTTCGTCGTCGACATTGAGCGATCCGCGACGCCACGGCATCGTGCCGTTGTCGACTACAGTGCATTTTTCACTGGCCACGCGCTTGCCGATCAGTCCCGCGAACGCCGATGTCTTTTTACGATTGAAGTCGGCTTCGAGTCCGTGGCCGACCGCTTCGTGCAAAAGAACGCCGGGCCATCCGGGACCCAGCACGACTTCCATTTCTCCGGCGGGAGCCTCGCGCGCGTCGAGCTGCAGAAGCGCCTGGCGCGATGCCTCTTTCGCGAAGTACTCGGGAGTCTTCTCGCCGAAGAAGAAGTCGAGAGCCACGCGGCCTCCACCGCCGGAACTGCCACGGGCGGAGTTGCCTTCGGTCTTGGCGATGCAACTGACATTCATGCGGGCGAGCGGCTGCGAGTCTTCGGCGAAAGTGCCGTCCGAAGCGACGACCAGGATGTTCCGGAGTTCATCGGCGTAGCTGGCGCGGACTTCTTTAATCCTGGGATCGTAGGCGCGAGCGGCTTTGTCGGCGCGCATCACCAGTTCGACCTTGGCGCTGATCTCGGCATCGACGCTGGGCAAGGTAACGGGATAGAGGCTGCGAGCTTGCGACTTCTGGAATCCCGCGACCTTGGCCTTGGCCGGGGCGCTCGCGATCAACGCAGCGGTGCGAGCGGCGTGCAGGATGCGGTCGGAAGACAGATCGTCAGTGTAGGCGTACCCGGTGCGCTCGCCGCTCACCACGCGAACGCCGCATCCGGCAGAGATGCCTTGACTTGCCGACTTGACCATCGACTCGTCGACCATCAGCGAGGTCGAAGAGAGGTATTCGAAGTAGAGGTCGGCGTAGTCGCCTCCCGCGGAAAGGGCCGCGGCTAAGTAACGCTCAAGATCTTGTTCGGTGAGACCGTAGTGCTCAAAGAAAAAGCGGGATTTATCGGTGATTTTTTCCACTTTAGTTAGATGCCGGCGAGCTTGGCGTCGACTCGGAGGCTTCCCCGACCCTCATTATCCCATAGCGTGTTGCCGGGTCTGGCAAAAGCGCTCACCACAGAGTACACAGAGGATCCCAGAGAGATTCGACAATTCTTCCACAGGCTGGGTCTCTGAGGATGTTCATTTGTCACAGACTTCCGGCTTGGGGATGTGAACAATTTCCGCATGACTCCAGAGAGTCTTGGCCGGACCATCCAGGAATTCCTTGCGGACGCGGCGGGCGCCGTCGTGCTCGAAGACGGTGCGGTGGCGTTTGATCTGGCTGAGGCGAAGTATTCGATCTCCGGCGAGTACCACAAATGCCTGCTGCACCTGTGGTCGGCGGAGCGCAACACGGTGCGGCGTGTGCTCGAGGCAGAGGTCAAGAATGGAACGCTGCGGCTGGCGGTGCAGCGGCTGGGTCAGTCGCGTCCGACGAAGCTGGAGATTTGCCGCGAGCGCGATCGGCGCTCGCCTTCGGCGAAGCGTGCGGCTCGAGCAGCATACGAGGCAAAGCTGCGGCGCGCGATTGAGCGGCACTTTCCCGGATTCACGTTAGGCAAGCTGAGTTCCAGCGTAGATCTGGAGAAATCGTTTGGGCCAATCTATGCGCGAGGAGTGCTGCGCCAGGGGCAGTCGGCGTTCGCAGTGCTTGGCGTGAATGCGTCGGAGACTCAAGCATCGATCGATGCGGCGTTGACGTTCGGGATCTTGTGGATGGATGTGTGCCGTCAGAATCCGCATTTCTCCCAGCATCGGGGAGGAGTTGGACGTGTCTGTTTGGTGGAGGGGTTAATTCTGTTCGTCCCGTCGGGCTGTTCTTCTTTAGTGCGCGAGCGCATGGCGAACCTGAATCGGGCGGCGGCCAAGTGGAGGTTGTTCGAGTTCGACGAAAGGCACGATTCCGTCGTCGAAATCGATTGCACCGATCGCGGCAACGTTGCTACGCGGCTCGTGCATGCAGCGAACGAAACCGCGGCCCTCGAACGCTTCGGCGAGTCCATCAAAAGGGTCAAGACCATCCTGCCGAATTGCGAAGTGGTCGTGCTCTCTCCGGCTGAGCTTTCATTTCGCTGGCGCGGACTGGAGTTCGCACGCGCTCGCATGGGTGCCGAGGCGGTGACCTTCCGCAGCAAGCAGGAGATCGTATTCGGCGTGGGCGCGGAGGAGCGCGTTTTGGAAGACCGGAATTGGGCGGAGTTCTTGCAACTGTTGACGAGGTTACGAGAAACGAGGCATCCGTATGGGCCGCGGCAGGAGCGCTTGTTCCGGATGCATCCCGAGCGTTGGCTGGAGTCGCTGGCTGTGGGCGACGTCAGCGTGATCGATGAGAGGTTGGAGACGGAGTCGGTGTATTCGCAGGTGCCGGCGTTTTCCGCAGCAGATCGGGCGATGATCGACGTGCTGACGCTGACTCGCGATGCGCGGCTCGCTGTTGTCGAATTGAAGGCCGACGAAGATATTCATCTACCGCTGCAGGGGCTGGATTATTGGGCGCGGGTGCAGTGGCATCACTCGCGAGGAGAATTTCTGAAGTTCGGATACTTCGGCGGGCGCGAAATGTCCGCTGAGGCGCCGCTGCTTTTTCTGGTTGCGCCGGCATTCCATGTGCATCCATCGACCGATACGATTTTGCGCTATGTCTCGCCTGAGGTTGAGTGGGCCTTCGTGGGAATTGACGAACGGTGGAGAGAGGGCGTGCGTGTGGTGTTTCGAAAGCGAAGTCACCACTCAGACACGGAGGCACAGAGAAGGATCGAGATCGACCGATCGGCCTGAGACTCGATTGTCTTAGAAACTTGTGGGTAACGAGACACAATGTGATCTTTGAAGCACGGCAGAACGTACTCGGAATTCGGCTAAACGCATCGTTTACGCGCGCTGATTGTTTGGTCCGATGTGTGCATATTTAGATCCCGAGAGTGGAGGGCTTTCAATGTGGTGGAAGATCGGGACACTGACTACTATTCTGGGGCTTCTGACCAGTATGCCCGTGCTCTCACAAACTTCCCGAAAACACCGTGCCCCATGCCCCCTCAGCACGGCCCCTTCGGGCTGGCGGGCGTACGTTGATCGGGTGCACGGATTTTGCTTCTCTTATCCACGTACGTATGAACCCGTCGCTGAACCGTGGCTTGAAAAACATACACACGCACCTACCAAGAGTGCGTTGGACTACCTCCGCAAAGCTGCCAAAGAAGGACGGATGATAAGACTGCAAAACAAGCAAGACGCGGGGGTTTCGATTGATGTATTTCTTTATGCAGACAAGCCATTCGATTTGGAGAGCTTTGTTAGTGGGGCACCGACAGGAATCGAGTCTCCTCCAGAGCGAAAACAGGTTGGCACGCAGACGTTTTACTATTACGGTCCTGGTGGCGGTGCAGTGGATTACCCGGACCAGTATTTTTTCAACCTGAAAGGAAACGCGCTCCTTATCGCTTTTGACGGTCCTTACATAAACGACAAAACGCCATCGCCGGAAACCAAGGAGATCGAAAGACAACTACTTCAGAGTTTCCAGACGTTCTAGCGCACCGGTAGCCACCAGAGAATCAAGCAAGATCCATGCGCATTAGAAATCCCCACCCTCTTTCGCAAAGAACGCGAAAGAAGGGTGGGGCAACCGGCTTTGATTGTGATTACCTCTGCCGCGGATCTTTGTAGATCGTCCCGCCCTTCATCACGAAATCTACGTGCTCCAGCACTTTCACATCCGCTAGCGGATCGGATTGCACTGCGATGATGTCCGCGAACTTTCCCGGCTCAATGCTACCCACGTCTTTTGAGCGGCCGATCAGGTCGGCGGCACTGGACGTCGCTGCGCGGATCGCCTGGGCAGGTGTCATGCCGAACTTCACCATGTAATAGAACTGCCTGGCGTTGTCGCCATGGGGATAGACGCCGGCGTCGGTGCCGAATGCCATCTTCACCCCAGCTTTCACTGCTTTCTCGAAATTCTCACGCTGTAATCGTCCGACCATCTTTTCTTTGTCGATGTTCTCCTGAGGCAAACCAACCTTGGGCGCTTCGTTCAGGATGTAGTCGTCGTTGTAAATATCCATCACGAGATACGTGCCATGTTCCTTGGCGAGGCGAATTCCTTCCTCGTCGATCAGGCTGGCATGCTCGATGGAATCGATGCCGGCGAGGATCGCATTCTTGATGCCTTCGGTTCCATGAGCATGGGCGGCAATCTTGCGTCCGGCCATATGTGCAGTTTCGGCAGCGGCTTTGAGCTCTTCAAAAGTGAATTGTGGTGCGCCGGGGTTGTCACCTCTCGATAGAACGCCACCGGTCGCGAGAATCTTGATGACATCCACGCCGTACTTTACTTGTGCGCGCACAACGTGGCGGAGTTGATTCACGTCGTCGGCGATCTGGAAGTTGCGTTCGTCCGGAAACATCGAAACGCGAGTCTGGGGAGAGTAGTTGTTCAGATCACCGTGGCCTCCGGTGATCGAGATGCCGGGGCCGCTGGCGATGACGCGCGGTCCCGGGATAAACCCTTCATTGATGGAATTCCGCAGATCGACCGCAAGGAAGGGTGGGGATCCGACATCACGAACCGTGGTGAACCCCGCTTCGAGTGTCTTGCGGGCATTCACGACGGCGTAAAAAGCGTGGTCGAAGGGCGTGTCCTTGAAACGGTAAATGGGGTCGTAGCGGTCGGCGCGGCTGCTAAGGTGCGTATGGCAGTCGATGAGGCCGGGAAGAACGGTGTAGTGCGAAAGATCGATAACGGTGCCTTGCGGCGCAGCGCCGGTATTGGGCGCGACACTCTTGATCCGGTCGCCTTCGACTGTGATCAGAACGTTTTCGCGGATCTTGTCGGAGGTCGAGTCGAAGAGGCGTCCGGCAACGATGTAGGTAAGTTGGGGAGTGGAGGTTTGTGCCAGGGCGACGCCGTGCAACAGCGCGAGCGCGAAAAGCGCCAGCAACCTTTTCATGAGAGGCAGTTCCTCATTGTTGGAATGGCAATGAGTTTCAGGGCGAGTGCCTGGGGTTGTCAATCTCGGTTTCCGGGCTACTCCCAGGCGTTGAGAAGCCTTCGCACATCGATGAGTTGGGCGACGTGGTAAGCGTTGTGATCGGCGACCAGCAGCGCTTCGCGCAAGATGGTCTGACCGTCTCCGCCTGGGATCTTCGCGAACAGGTCTGTCCCCGGATCTTTGACAAGGTCTTCCATCGCCTTCAGGTCTGCGTGGACTTGCTCGACGCTCTTGTCCCACGCGTCAGCGCTGGGCGGTTCCGCGGTCTTCGGCCAGTAGCCTTCGGGCCACTTCGGAGATTTGTGCTTGGCGTTGCGGCTGAATTCGAGGATGTCCCATTGCGCGATGCGGATGTGCTCGACCAGCATCCACAGGGAGTGCGGGAAGTTCTCGGGCTTCGTGCCCCGCAGCTTTGCGGGCAAGCCTTTTATAGCGTCTTCGAATTTGGCGTGCGCGTGGCCGCCTTTGAGGAGTTCGATGAGATGCTGGCGAAGAGAGTGATTGGGATCTTGCGGCATGAAATCTCCTTATCAGTGCTCACGTTTAGATGTAGAAATAGGCGGCAGGATGCGGCACTGGGGCTAAAGCCTCCCAGAATTAAAAACGCTTGACGCGGCGCTGAAGCGCCGCTCTTCCACGTTGCGTGGATAGGAACGTTGGGTGGGATTGTCAGGCTATCGCCGCAGGCCGGGCTTCGCCCGGAGGACAGCCGAGGCGGCTGTCCCCACATGGGTAGCTGTCGTTACAACCTTATTGCTGAGCTGCGGTTGCCGTTGCCGGCTGAGCCGGTTGGTCTAGATTGTTGCCGATCGCATCTCCTGATAGGACCAGCTCGACTCGGCGGTTCTGCTGACGGCCTTCCGGCGTATCGTTGGTGGCGATCGGTTCGGTCTTGCCGAAACCGTGGGATTCGATCGAAGTCGCAGCAATTCCCTGCTGCACGAAGTAATCGCGAACTGCGCTCGCGCGCTGCTCCGAGAGATTTTGGTTGTATACATCGCTGCCGATGCTATCGGTGTGTCCTTCGACGGCAAGGTGCAGGCTCGGATACGCCAGGATGATTCCGGAAACTTTCGCGAGGCGTTCCCGCGCTCCGGGCATGAGTTCGAAGCTGCCGCTGCGGAAAAGAACGTCCGACATATTCGCGATCAATCCGCGGGCGGAATCGCGCGTGGCGAGAATCGAGTTCAGTTGCTGCAAGAGACGGGCGCGCAGTTCAGCTTTTTCTTTTTCCGCTTGCTGGCGCAGGTATTCCGATTGTGCGGCTGCGGCTTTCGCTTTGTCAGCTTCGGCTGCGAGAGCTTGCTGCTGGGCGAGGGCTTCAGCTTTCGCTTTTTCTGCCGCTTCTTTCTGACGGGCAGCTTCCTCGGCTGCTGCCTGGGCTTCCGCTTTGGCGCGCTCAGCATCGGCCTTGGCCTGCTCGGCTTGCTGACGAGCCTGTTCAGCCTGCGCGCGGGCAGCTTCCGCGTCGGCGCGACGTTGCGCTTCCGCCGCGGCATCGGCGCGGGCTTTGGCTTCGCGCGCGGCAGCGTCGGCTTGAGCTAATGCTTCTGCCTTCTGCTTCACCGCCATCACGCGCGCTTCTTCTGCGGTTTCGGTGGCTTCTTTCGCTGCGGCTTCTACGATTTCTTTCTTGGCCTTTTGGCGATACAGCTCTTCGGCGTGCAATTGCTGCTGTCCGGCCTTGGAGATGATTGCGGCCGCATACTTGTCGGCTTCGGCGATGTGCGCGATGCGGACGGCGTTGCGCGCTTCAAACAGTTCGAGCGGAGTTTTGCGGTCGATACCGAAGATCGCGTCTTCAATGTGCGCGTTAGTCGAGGAATAGGTTCCGCGGGCAACGAGTTCGTACTTGGCGTCGATATTTTCGGTCGCCGCGCCACTGATGGCCGCGCTTTCGATCACAACCATGTTTCCCGGCTGGCTCACCGCGAAATAGGGCTCTGCGGTGACGATCATGCCGAACGATTGCAGGTCGGTGTAAGCCTTGAGGTGCGCGCTTCCGCTCTTATCGAGCGTGACTTCTCCGAGGTTCACCGGGCGTCCCTGCGGCGAGACAGCCCACATCACGTAGGTCAGGTATTCGAGGCCGAACTTGGTGGCGTCTTCCAGGCCTTCAAACTTGGCGTCGATTTCGAAATTGGTCTTCTTGCCTTCGACTTTGGCTTCTCCGCTGCCGCGCTGCATCAAGTCGGTGCCGCGGAAATCGACCTTCACCGATCCTCCCTGCAGGCGATAGTGCATCGCCCTGGTGGTGCGGGAAACGGTGGTGGCGGCCGAAGTGGATGGCGTCCAATTGGACGGTTGCGACTGGCCCCAGGCAAACGAGGCGCAAAGCACAACAAGGGCAAGAGACAGTTTCTTCACGAGAGTTCTCGATCTGGGGGAGATGAGAGCTGGCTAATTTTCCTTATCTATGTTCGCGGATGAAGGCGGGAAAGGAAAATGCGGGAAGGGATGGGACTTTCGTAACCTGAGCGTGATTACAGGCGCGAAATGCAGGGATCCTGCACCGCAAAAGTCGCCGTGCAGGATGACAAGGTGGTTAGGGCGCCACTGCAATCAGGCCTTTTGAGCCCACGATCAAAGCTCCACCTTTGGGCAGGACGCTTATCGCGTTGAACGTTCCCTCCGGCTTCTTCGCGGCGGATAACTTGCGAGCCGTGGTTGGCGATTGCCATTCGAGAACAAAGTCTTGAGCGACCGCCGTGAGGGCCTTGGCTGAATAGGCTGCCGCTGAGAAAAACGCCTGCGGATGGATCGTCGACAACTGCCAGGTCTTTCCACCGTCGTGCGTGAACGCGAGGTTCGGACCATCGGCGTTTGGCTGTTTGTAATCTCCTCCGGCGATCACCCCTTCATTGGCATTTCGAAACGCGATCGAGAAGATTCCGGCGGACTCCGGGCCGTGGACGATGGGAGTATCGAATACTTCCCAATGCTCGCCGCGGTCCGGGGAATGAAAGACGCGGGCAACTTTTCCGCCGGTGGCGAACCAGATGTTGCCGCCGGCCGGGGCTAAAGCCCCTTCGGATTGGGGCGCTTGACGCGGCCCTGAAGGGCCGCTCTTCCACGTCTCCCCCTTACGCGATTTCTGGTTCGAGGGATCCGGCTTCGATTCAAGCGCCGAGGGGCCGCGGTTCCCGTATCCACGCAGGATTGCTATGCAACTGTTGCTCGCCGCAAACGCGCCCTCGCCATCGATCGCTTCGGGCAGCGCAGTAATGGGGATTTCATGCCAGGTTTCGCCGTCGTCGGTTTCGAGCAACTCGAAATGTAGTTTGCCTGCGCTATCTGGAATGGGGTCGCCGAGCACGATTCCATGCTTCGAATCCCAGAATGCGATGGAGTCGAAGAATCCCTTGGGATTTTTGTTAGTGAGCTGGAGCTGCCAGTGCTGTCCACCGTCGGCGGTGTGATAGATGCGCGACTGATCTCCCGGCCCGGAGGACATCAGAAACGCGTCCTCGGCTGAGAAAGCAACTACTCCCCGGAAGTCGAGCTTTTCAGCCTCAGGAACCTGGGCCGGCTTCCAGGTGTGTCCGCCGTCTGTCGTTCGTAGATATGTTCCATGCGTGCCGCTGGCCCATGCGATCTTTTGAGAAACGGCGCTAACTCCTCGGAGGCTTTCACTCGTGCGGGAGTTCTGAACCTGCAGGGTGGACTGGGTCCAGAGCGCGCTGCCAAGACACACCACAAGGCCGCAGTGGGTCAGGATCCTATGTCGGGATAGAAGGTCAGCCACGCCTCGAGATGTAGAGCTACTTCGCTGTGAAATCGGCAAATGAGGCTGACTTGCCCACATAGATCCGCAATGTGCAGCGCATTCCCACGTGAGCGAATGCCACTTCCAGGGCATCGGAAGCCTGGTCAACCTGGGCGGTTTCCATCTGCCCTCGCGCGATGTCCTGGTTCTGGTCGTAGGCTGCGCCGGCAGTGACGTTTTTACTGACGGCCAACGTCCAATTTCCGCGCGCGGGTATCGGGTACAGCGTATACGCGCCGACTGGAATCTGCGAACTGCCCAGCGTTAAGGGTGCTTCGGTAAAGAGTGTCATCGGCGTACCGCCGGGCGCCCAGGCTTTGCCGTTTTGAGGCTTGTCCTGCTTGCTGGAAACCGGGACGTAGCGAACGTACACTTGCCGGCCGTCGTCGAGGTTGCAGGTTGTGGTTGAGGTTGCAGGGCCGCTGCTTTGCGCGCCGAGATAGGGAGCCAGAAAAATCGTTATGAGTACCGCTCTCCAGACGTGGGTGGCGGACATGTGGTGGAAAGCCCTCCGCGGGAAAGTTTATCCCCGGAGGCCCATTCTGGGGAAGATTTTTCGACCCTTTTATATGCGACAGGCAATGCTGCGGCAGGCGAGATTCGCCTTCGCGTCTGATCGCGGCGAGGCTATTCCGGATTCAAGCTGTCGAACATCTTCCAGAGCTTGTCTGCCGTCGCGCGATAGACCACCCATCCCGTGCCGGCGTCGGAGGTTTGGCGGAAAAGCAATTCGCCGCGGCCGTCTCCATCCGCGTCGATGGCGTCGATCAATTCCAGCCGAGGCGTCAGGTCAAGATGGAATTTGTCGGTTACGCCGGAATAGATCTTGTGCAGGTTCTGGTAAGTATCGGGAAACGCCACAAGGAGAATCGAATATTGCAGCGCTGGCTGGGACTCTGAGGCTGGCCCATCGATCGATGGCAGCGGCATGTGAGCCTGTGCGCTGAACAGGATCACCGGCTGATTCGAGTTCCAGAGATCGTAGGCGATCATCTGCACGTCTTCGAAGATCGGCTCCTCGGGCTTGCTGGCGCGGCGCTTTGCTGCTGGGCTCGCGGGCTTGGCAGCGATCTGATTTTTCGCCTGTGCGGCGAGGTAGGCGTGAAGCTGGTCCTTGGCCATCGTCATCATCTGCTTCCGGCGGTCGTCTTCCTCTCCTTTGAGCCACTCGAACGTGAATGAATGCGGTGGAGGACCGGACGCATCAGAAATCGCGGGAATCAGTTGAACGTCGCTCTTTACCGCAGCGGTAGCCTCTACTACCTTGCCTGCGTCGGAAGGAGTAGTTTTTGTAGCTGCCCCGGGCTTGCTATATCCCGGCACTTCTTCATCAGCGAAAGATTCCGCCGGCTTTCCACGGCGGAGAACAGGGCGCGCTCCCTGGCCCGCGCCGCTGTCAGAAGATGGGACATTGCTGTGCGCTTCCGCTTTCGCATCCTTCTTGTCATCTTTTGAGTCGGCCGGCTTCGATGCTGGGGCGGGAGCAGTTGGCTGAGCCGATTCTGGGGAGGATGGTGTCCCCTTCGTCAGCCGCGGACGATCGTCGTCATGGGAACTTGTCGATTTCGGCGGAGCATTCTCGGAACTGGGCTTCGAATCGGATTTTTCGGCGGTCTGCTTCAGGCGGCTTGGGTCCCGGGTCAAGCGCGGCGGTGCATTCGCATCATCCATGCCAACCGGGGCGGTGTTCGCCTTTGCTTCCTTAGCCGGAGGCTCCATTCCCTCTGGTCGCCATATGCCCGTAGCGAGCCACGGTGTCTGGGCAGTCGCATTATTGCTGTGCAGCGCCCCGCCAACGGTGAAGAGACCGAGAGAGTTTCCGGAGCGCTCGCCTTCATAGACCACGCCGGAATCGAGTGACATCGGAATGGGATCCGCTTTGTAGGCGCTGGCGTCCCAGAATTTCCCGTTCACAAGAATGGCGATCGGGATGAGCGTGGCCTTGCCGTTGGCGGCCAGTTGCACAATGCCTACGGCTCTCGGGCCCGAATCTTTCTTCTTGGCCGGTCTGCGCTCGCCCGGCATGATCTGCGGACGCTCTTCCTGTGCGGCCGCAATTCCCGAATACGCGAAGAAGGCGCCGAGAACTACCAACGCCAGCATCCGGGCGGTGGAAATCCGCCATTGTAAAATTCTTGCTAAGGCGCGCGTGGCCGGTGTCGCGCTGTTGTTCAATCTTTCCGGAGACATTTCCATGAAGGTCAATGATAAAGCTCCCGACTTTACTCTGCAGGATGAGAACGGAAAAGAGGTCGCGCTGAAAGACCTGCGCGGGAAGACCGTAATTCTCTTTTTCTACCCCCGCGCCAACACGCCCGGCTGAACCATTGAAGTTCGCGGGTTCCGCGACTCATATAGAAAGATGCAGAAGACCGGTGCCGTGCTGCTTGGCATATCCCCAGACACACCTAAAGCCCAGAAGAAGTTCCAGGAGAAAGAGAGCCTGCCTTTTACCCTTCTGGCCGACGCCGACAAGAAAGTGGCCGGGGCTTTTGGCGTCATGAAAGAAAAGAACATGTACGGCAAGAAAGTGATGGGCGTCGCGCGCACGACGTTCGTGATCGGACCCGACGGGAAAATTGAGCACATCTTCGAGAACGTCAAGCCTGACGGCCATGCGGAAGAGGTGCTGGCCTATCTTAAGGAATCCGGAAAAGGGCTGGCGTAAAGGGCCCGACGGCTATAACCACAAAGGACACGAAGGCCCACGAAGGAAATCGAGAAAAACCTTCGTGAAGCTTCGTGTCCTTCGTGGTTTCTGGGTTTTGTGGCGGAACTTTCGGTATGCTCTTGGCGTATCACTCTGCAGGCTGAACCGTGTTCGAACTCCAGAACGGGAGGCTCCTCATGCGTGGTCTCATCCGCGTACTAGCATTCATCGCGCTGCTATCTCTTGTCTTGGGCGTAAATCCGGCCTTTGCCGATGATCACAGCGCCGTCGTGATCGTTTTCAAAGATGGTCATCGCCAAACGCTGTCGACCAGTGAAATCACCCGGATCGACATGAAGACTCCAGCCGCCATTGTTTACAAGGACGGTCACCGGGAAAAGGTCAAAGGCGAAATCGAGCGCATCGAATTTGGAGCGCCGACATCAGCCGCGGCTCCAGGACGAGCGCACTTCATCGGAAAATGGGAGGTCGGCGAAGGAAATGGCGGGCACTTCTACGTAACGCTGCAGGAAGACGGCCAGGCCCGAAAGACTCTGGGAACGCCTAACGGCACCTGGACACTTGTAGATGGCCAGGCCCGCATCACGTGGGATGACGGGTGGCACGACATCATCCGCAAAGTCGGCGCCAGCAAGCACGAAAAAGCTGGGTTCGAGCCTGGACGATCGTTCGATGAGGAACCGTCGAACATCGACTATGCGAAGAACACCGAGGTCAAGCCGATCTAGTCAGCAGAAGGTGTCATCCAGAGGTGGGCGAGTTTCTTGGGTCCACTTGATTTAGGATTTGGCGGCATGCCTGTCTCCGCCATTCAGCCACTGCCGAGAGAATTTTTCGCGCGCAAACCTCAGCGCGTGTCCCGCGACCTGCTCGGAAAAGTGCTCGTTCGAAAGTTGAATGGGCAGCGGCTAACGGCCCGGATTGTTGAAGTCGAAGCCTACTTGGGGGAAGCGGATCCCGCCGCGCACGCCGCTGCCGGACGAACACCCCGAAATTCGGTACTCTTTGGCCCGCCCGGCCACGCGTATATCTACTTCATCTACGGCAACCACTACTGTCTGAACGTCTCATGCGAACCGGAAGGTCGCGCCGGGGGAGTACTCTTCCGGGCTTTAGAACCACTGTCCGGCATTGAAGAAATGGCCAAAGCGCGAGGTGTTGAACTTCACAGCGCGAAAGACCTGGTCAGGTTGACCAGCGGACCCGGACGACTGTGTGCAGCTTTTTGCATTACGCGGGATGCCGATAATAACGCCGATCTAACGTCTTCCAAAAGCACACTTTGGATCGGTGATGACGGTTTCAGGTCAGGCAAGATTGCGATTTCGCCACGAATTGGAATCACAAAGGCCGCCGAGCATCCCCTGCGTTATTTTCTGCCGGGCAATCCCTTCGTTTCCGGACCGAAATTCCGTGCTGCCCTTGACAAGCAGGTGTAGACTATCCCCCGGGCCGGAAGGCGCAGAAGCCTTGCTGGAAGCGGCTTTTGACCTGTCGTGGCCCGCGCAGCGTTGGGGCGCTGCGTCCCAGGTAATTTTTCCGCAACCCGGTTCTAAGGTCGAACATCTGAAGTGGTAGGAGCCCGCGCGTGCCTGTCTCCACGCGAACCCGATGTCTGGTCGTGGCCCTTGCGGCTCTCCTTGTCGCACCGCTACTGAGCGCATCCGATCCCGTCATCGCCGAACACGCCGCAGCTTTTCCACCGTACATCGTTGTCGGATTCGTAGGTGGTTTTGTGCGGCACGACAATCCGCACCAGGGCCCCGTGATCTTTGCTCAGCAGGCACGGCGAAAATTCCCAAAGAATTCCTACATCCAGATTTTTGAGAACCGGCACCGCAAAACCGCCTACAAGAAAATTCTGCGGCTGCTTGACAGCAATCATGACGGCTCTCTGACGGCCGACGAAAAAACGAGAGCGCGCATCGTTCTCTTCGGCCATAGCTGGGGAGCCTCGGCGGTGGTGCTGCTGGCGCGAGAACTCAACCGCGAGGGGATTCCTGTCTTATTGACCGTCCAGGTAGACAGCGTGGCCAAGCCCTGGCAACACGATGAGATGATTCCCGATAACGTAAATGCGGCAGTTAATTTCTATCAGCCGCATGGCTTCATTCATGGGCGTTCGGAGATTCGCGCCGCCGACAATTCCAAGACAGCGATTCTGGGTAATTTTCGGTTTGATTACCAGAACCAGCCAATCAAGTGCGAAGGCACTTCGTGGTTTGACCGCGCGTTTATGGGCGACCACATGCAAAGCGAATGCGATCCGCGGATTTGGTCGCAAGTCGACGAGTACATCGACGAGCGCGTGACGCATCTGGCGAACATCGCTGAGGTTCCGGGATCGTGAAAATTTCTTAATTACCTCTCAGTTCTGTAACGTAAATTTTCTTTCAGGCGTGTCCGCAAGCGAGAATCTGTATCGTTTGCGGACAATGTTTTTGCCATCAAATCTGAACATTCTCTAACCTCCTGCCTATGGCTTAATGCACCTGCAATGTGATTTGAAGCACACCTGAATTCTCCTGCCTCGACTCCTTTGAAAATCAATCACTTCAAAGTGCTGTGTAGCGACCTGCTTTATGTCTCAGCACGAAAGCATGTGTTACTCAGTGATCGGATTGCCGTTTGCTCCTCACGATCGGTACAGGCTGATTGCTTCCAGGAATCAGCGGTTCATCCCTTTTTCTTTCGAAGTGAGGATTCATGCGTCGTCTTCTTACCTTATTGGCAATCGCAACAATTTCACTCAGCGCGGCACACGCCCAAAGCACTCTCGTGTCGCCGGTGAATGTGAACGGAACGGCGGGACAGTTCCGGATGGATTTCGATATCTCGGCACCGTGCACTGGCGGAACTACGAGCGCTGCAGGTCGCGCCACCATTTGCGGCAACAACAACACAGTGACCGTTTCCGTGAACGGCGCGCCCGCATTTACGTTGGCGCCGGGACAAGCTGGCCCCATGGGCCCAATTGGTCCGCAGGGACCTGCAGGAGCAGCGGGACCGCAGGGTGTTGCTGGTCCAACCGGCCCCACCGGCGCGAAGGGCGCCACGGGAGCGACTGGGCCTCAAGGCCCCATTGGGCCGACGGGAGCCACGGGCCCGATTGGTCCTGCCGGAGCAGCTGGGCTGCCTGGAACGCAGGGACCGGCTGGCGCGCAAGGAGCTATGGGCCCGCAGGGACCTGCGGGGCCAACCGGCGCTACTGGATCACAAGGACCGGCTGGAGTTGTGGCTGCCCCGATCGACTACGCGCTTGTGACGCACGCCGGGCTTAGCGTCTCCGGTTCGCAGACCTGGGCAATGCCCGCGAACCTGAACGAACTCTTCGGAGACACGGTCCGAGTGCAAGTCGATCTGACCAGCGCGTCGCAGGTCAGAGTCTATGGCCAGATCGGCAGCAACTACGGACCTGCAGGAGCGATCCTCTACTGCCAGTATTCGACCGATGGCGGAACGACCTGGAAGGTGCTGACCAATTCCGCGGCAGCGAATTCCACCGGCGCGCATGTCTCTACATGGGCCACCGTGCCAAGCGGTGCGAAACAGGATCTTCTTGTCCGCGCAGTTTCGAAATACGGAAACGGCAGCGACGTCGACATCGAAGCATTCCATCTGCAGGTAAAGTGAACATGAAAAGCGCATTGTTTGGCTTCCTCATGCTCACCGCCCTGGTCCATGCCCAGGTCACCATTACCGGCAATGGAACCATGCAGGGAAACTTCAGCATCGCCGACGGATCGGCCAGCGTCCTGACTCTGAATGCGTCTCCGATGTTCGGCTACACCGAGACCTCGACCCAGCAGGGCACGGCCGTTCCGTCGGTATCGTACGGAATGCAACGTATCTGGGACTCCTCAGGATTGCAGTGGCCGTCCATTTCGAGCTGTGCCAGCTTCACCAGCAGCGGCACTCCCTGCAACACGACTACGAACCTGCCGACCTACACGTGGACGAGCCTGGATGCCATGCTCGCCAATGACTACTCGATGGGCGCACAAGAGGTGATGTACACCCTCGCGCGCACTCCTCCCTGGGCCAGTGCGAATCCGAATGACACGACTTCCTGTCATGACATGGGCACGGCTCTCGGGCAAGGCAATGGAGAGTGCTATCCGCCGAATGATCTGAACTCCGACGGCACCGGCACCGATGCAATCTGGAAAGACTGGGTCACGAAACTTGCAACGCATGCGAATGATGCCAACTACCTGAACGGATCGGTCAAGCATGCGCACATCCGCTATTACGAAATCTGGAACGAGCCGGATGGAACCTGCAATTCGACCGGGCAGTGCTTCTTCAAAGGAAGCTTCGCGCAGCTTGCCCGCTTAACCGAGGATGCCCGCTGCATCATTCTCGGAAGTCAGGGCGGAAAGAATGTCATACACGACAAGGGCGACGGCACCGCGAGCCCCTGTACCACGATCGCGATCGATCCCACTGCTTTGATCGTGATGTCTTCGACCCACGCCAAAGACGGGATGGCGATCGACTACACGCAGAACGAGCTCTACTGCAGCAACACTTCGATCCTGACCGGCAACCGCGCGTACCAGTTGCCTTGTCCCAACCCGAAGAACGCAACGGCGAATGCGGTTGACGTCATCAACGTACACATGAAACCGGGCAACGAAGGCACCACAACCAGTCACTGTGGCCCAAACGGAACTTCCCTGTGCAGCGTTGAAACAGCGATGCAGTGGTACGCCGCAAACATTCGGGCGGTTCTGCAGCCTGCCGAGTTGGCGAAGCCTTTTTGGGATGGAGAAGCTTCGTACTGTCCGAATGGGTTCACCGACAGCAACTGCACAAGCTACGCCAACAAAGATCTGGCAGCGTCGTTCTTCCCCCGCTTTTATCTGACCAACTGGTCGCTGGGAATCACTGGAAATGCCTACTACGCATGGGGCGACCTGGTGAGTCAATCCGGAACGCAGGGTGAAAACTCCATGCAGCAAACGATCAACTGGCTGCAAGGCTCAACTTTGACCGCCCCTTGCACGGCAACCGGCACTGTTTGGTCATGCACGATCACAAGAAACGGAGAACAGTACGGAATCATCTGGGACAGCTCTCAGACTTGCACTGGCTCTTCGGGAAATTGCACGACGAGCACACAAACTGTAGCTTCCTGCTGGGGCCACTATCAGGACATGACGACAGCTAGCACGGCGACTACGATGCCGGGATCACACAGCATCCAGGTCGGCATCAAGCCAACGTTGCTGTCGTGGTGATTTTCCAGCGCAGACGGTGAAGGAAGTGAGCCGGGATCGTTCGCGATTCCGGCTTCTTCTATTTCATTCCGGCTGAGATTCAGTGCTGTCCTTCGGCGCTGTTGATGGTGGTTGCGTAGGATCCGTCGCCGGTTGCGCCGGATTGACCCGGCTGGCCCACAGCCTGGAAGTAGGGCAGTTGATCCTGCGGCGGCAATGCAATGATGGGGATCTGCACGCTGCCCGGCCCGCAGAGTCCATTCGCCGCAGGAAGCATGCAATAGTTCGGGTCGTATGCAAGCAGCGCGTCGAGGTAGTAGAGCTCAAGAATTGTCGCTCGACGGCTTACTGCGAACGGAAGCAATTGCCGCAGATCGCCGGTCGTGTCATCCGCCCCTGTAATTGCAACTGGCGCAGACAACCCGAGTTGCTGTAGTTCGAGTGGGATTCCCTGTCCCGAATAAGTGTTGAACTCAGCGCACCAGTCCGAGGTGCAGCTTTGGCCGTTGGCGTAGTTTGTGATGTCGCTGGCCTGCAATCCCTGGCTGCCAATCCCATTCGTCGCGCCGGAGGCATTCTTGTAGCTCACAGCAATCTGCGCTTCATCCGAGCCATAGGACGCATTGGAAGTCGATCCACTGCCAGCCTCATTCAGTGGGTCGAGGATCTGCATTTTCGGATTTTGTGCCTGAACAAATTCGTCGATATCCGTATAAAGCTGGAGCCATCCTGCCTGGGTATAAGTGTTCGGAGACGGGAGTTGCTCCATATTGCCCTGGCAAAGCGGATACGCCTCTCCCCCGACCGATCGGCCCACCCGCATGTAGGAAATCTGCGAAAGATTTGGCGAGGCGTTGTAGTGCAGAATCGCAGCTGCCACGAATGCTTCCCAACCGGTTTTGTACGGCGCTTCATACGGAACGGGAAGGGATTGTGAAGGTCCGATGACGGTTCCGGGAGTCGTCGCAGACGCGGCGGCCGCTACGGCAGTCCGGTATTGAAACGTCGTGCTGGTTACGTTCTGCACCGGCACTCCCAGTGGATTTGCCGTGCCGCTGCTTTCTGTCGTGGGGCCGTAGTTCGGATGAGAAAACGTGGCAGTGAAGGAACTCGAGGTTGCACCGGTGATTGTGACTGTCTGACCGTTCAGGAAAGTCGCCGCTCCGAGATTTTGGAAGGTGACCTGTGCTCCGGAAGGCAGCGTGTTGCTCGCTGTAATGGTCAGCGTGGATGACGCTACCTGCACGCTGGTGATGGCTTCCTGCGCGATGTTGAAAGTGGATGGTGTCGTGCCCCCGACCCAGATGACGTCGCCATTTGAATAACCGTGGTTCGGCTCGTTCACCGTGACAAGTCCGGTTGCATCGCGTGACATGGACGCCGCGATGAGTCCCACATAGTTCGAGCATCCATCTTTGTTGCCATTGATGAAATCTTCCGTGCTCGAGGCGGTATGCGCCGCCCAACTGGACGTCATTACATAATTCGGCGTGAGGCCATTGATACATGTATTGATCAAAAGGCAGTTCGGTGCCGCGCCTCCGATACCGACCAGAATTACATTCATCTTTTTCTTCGTGCCAAACCAGACCGAGTTCCCGGCGTCTACACTCGACCAATCGTAAGTGTGTGTCCAACCGAAAGAGTCGAGCTGACATGTGTCTGTGCCAACCGGGCTGCAGGTTCCCGCTCCGGGAGTGCCAGTTTCCACCTGGTTCCACGGCGTGGCGACGGTGACTCCCTCGATCGCTGGCTGGTTGATCACCGTGTTCATGAAGTGTGAGTGATTCGGATCGCTGGTTGGCGGAGGAAAAACAACGTAGACGTGAGTGAATTGTCCGGGGCCGGAGTTCTTCGAGCTGGTCCCGCCGCCGCATGCGTTCAGAATTCCAAGCGCAAGCAATATAGAGAACACTGCCAGAATGATTCGGCCGTTCTTGCTCACAGATATCCCTTCTCATGTTTGTTGGTGATGACGACTAGGACGTGATGAATCCTGGTTTGGGTTGGAGAAAATTGTTTGCGATTCCGCGGCGCCACTTCCATTTCGCGCATTCTGCGGACACACGTACTTGCTCATGTAAACACTGATGGAAAAGAAATGTTGCGCGAATTTTTCGGCGTGAAAAGCGGCGCTGGACAACGCTTTTTCTGGATTGCCAATCGAAACGGGAGTAGGATTTTCTCAGCTGCCTCACCCTCGCCGGAGGCATGCAGGTTGTCCTCAGTTGGAGGAAACTCCCATGCGTCACACCTTGTTGCACTCTCTTCTTGCAGGAATTGCTTCGATCGCTCTTGTGGCTCTGCCGCTCCCTGCCTCTGCGCAGCACGGAGGCGGTGGTCACGCCGGCGGTGGTGGAGGAGGTTTCCATGGAGGCGGCGGCTCCGGCGGAGGCGGATTTCGCGGTGGGGGTGTATCGCGGGGAGGGGGATTCTCGGGCGGCGGGTATCGCGGCGGTGGTTTCTCCGATGGCGGATCTCGCGGTGGCGGCTACAGCTCGTATGGTCCATATCGCGGGGGATATGCGTACGGCGGCGGAGCGCGCGGGTTCCAGGGTGGACGCGGCAATTACGGTGGCATGCGTGGATCGATGGGCAACTCGGGGTATCACGCCTGGTCGTCGGAAGGGCGCGGCGTTCGCAATACCGGTCCCGGATGGCACTCGTTTGAACGCGGCTCAAATGCCGGCTCGATGCACGCGAGAGGCGGGAGCGCCGGCATGGGAAGCCGCTTCGCTAATTCCGGCATGAGTGCGCGAGCGGGTGCAGGAGCTCCCGGGTTCCGCTCAGCAGTCGCCGACGGGCAATGGCACGGTTTCGGCGGAGCGCGCAACTCGATCAGCGCACGCATACCGATGGCGGCGAGCTTTCGCTCGGGTCTTGTAACCCACGGCAATATTGGCGCGATGAACGCGGCCTGGCGTGGAAACTTCCGCTTCGGCGGGTTCCGCGGTCCGGGCTTCGGTTTCGGCTGCTGCCGGTTCGGTTTTGGATTCGGATTCGGTTTTGGCTGGGGATGGGGGCCTTGGTGGGGATGGGATCCCTTCTGGGCGTGGCCTCCCTACTGGTATAACCCGTGGCTCTATTACGATTCTCCGGCGTACATCTATCCGGACGCGTGGTGAGTCGTCGCGGGATCAAGCACAGGCGGACGGCTGCGATTAACCCTTCGCCCAGAAAAACGTAGCCCCGAGCGGCGAACCACCCGGGGCACAAGCCTGTCCAGCTTCTCTCATATTATCGGGACGGCGGAAGGCGACGTCAAGGTTACTGAGGAGCCTTCCTGTCCCAAGACTCCTCGCCAGTGCCCTACCATATCTGGGACCGCTGCGGACCCGACGGGATTCGAACCCGCACTTTGAAGCTGGACAGGCTTACGTGCTGCCAGTTACACCACGGACCCTGTTTACAGCATATTGGCAACAACTGACGTTGAGCGCGTTGAAGCGTATTAAATTGGAAAGCCATTCCCAATGTGGGAACAAAGACATTTCCGTCACTTCGCCTTCGCAGCTTTCTCGACTGCCGCGAGCATCTTATCCAGCGCCTCCCGCGACAGATAGCGTCCATTCACGATCACAGCGGCGATCTTCTGCGTATTGCGGATGTCATCGAGCGGGTTCGCCTCGAGTAGCACCAGATCAGCGTATTTGCCTGGCTCGATTGTTCCGACATTTTCTTCCATCCCGAGGAACTTCGCCGGATTGATGGTCGCTGTCCGCAGTGCCTCGAGCGGAGTGAAACCCGCGGCAACGAATCGCTGCAATTCTTCGTGAAGACTGAAACCGGGGAAGATGTAGACGCCGGGAGGCGTGTCCGTCCCGGCGAGAAATGGGACGCCGGCGCGATGCAGTTCGTTAACAACTTCCAGTTCTTTTTCAACGAACCGCTTGCGAGTTGCGAGATCGTCGGTGTTGAAGTCGTGCGTGATCTGTTCGGTGAAACGCTTCCAGGTGACATCTTTCCACGATGCAGGTACATATTTCGCGCGGGTGTCGTGGGCGAAGTCGGTCTCATCGATCAAGTTCCCGCCACGTTCCCAGACCAGAGTTGGACATTGCCAGGTCTGATTTTTTGCCAGCAGCGCGAAGAGGGCGGCTGCGCGTTTCGCGTCGTAAGTTGAGAGAAACTTGCTCTCGTTTTTTTGTCCCTTGATGAAATCGTCCTCCAGAGGTGACGCGCCTTCGAAGATCCCGATCAGGTGTTCGAAACTTTTCTGGCCGGCGGTCGACATCTCCGAGGCGCGCACGGAATCCGGGACGTGTCCGACAAAAGTGATGCCCTGCTTCTTGGCCTCATCTGCAATGGCAAACACGGCATCTCGTGGAATGAGGGATTGCAGCTTGATGAAGTCCGCGCCCTTCTGCTTCAAGTCGTCGACGGCACGACGGCCGTCTTCCGGCGTCTTGATGGCAATCGAACTGGGAAAGCGGGGCTGGGGACCATCCAGCATCGGGCCTGACATGACAATTCGCGGGCCAAGCATCTTCCCGGAAGAAATATCCTTTCGCCACTGCTGCAGAACCTCCAGTTCGCCGCCCATGTCGCGAACGCCGGTAACACCATTCGCAATAAACAGCGGCACGGTGACCTCTTTGCCGCGCGGGAACCAATCGCCGAATACCATGTGGACGTGCATGTCCCAAAGGCCGGGGATCAGGTATTTGCCTTTGCCATCGATCAAGTCGGCTTTGATGCGATGAGTTTTCTCCGCTTCTTCTGGGCCGACGACGGCGAGGATGCGCGTGCCATGCACGACCACCGAACGGTGGGTGAGAGCCTTCCCGCTCTTTACGTCAATGACGGTCACGTCGTCGATGACGAGGGAGGCAGGCGCGAATTGCGCGAACGAGAATGATCCCAGACAAAAGCAGAGAACGCAAAGAAACCATCGCTTCATCCGAGCAATGTACGGGCGAGCAGGCCGCTTCGTCAAAAGTCGAATAGCAAGTGTGCCGTTGCTGAGAGCTGATAGCCGATAGCTAGTGGACGTGGGGACTTTGTGCCGGGTTCTTATGGCCGACGGCTGCTTCCTTCACGACCTTGATCTCGAAGTTCACAGGTAATGTCTTCGGCGGGAAGCACTGTGCGTTGTCGCAGGCCTGGTAGCGCAGGAATCCGCGCATGACATATTTCCCCGGAACCACCGAGTGCAGCGGGTGGATCGTGAGGTTGATGGCGAAGTCTCCGCTGTAGACGTTGAGCTTTTCGTCGGGCGAGAACGGAAACGATAAATCCTTGCCTTCGGGGTAGTCGGTCTTGCCCAGTGCGATATCGGTGGGCGGATCCATCTTGAGGGCCGTTGCGATCAGAAACTCGGACTTTGGCGTATTCGAATTGATGTGGAATCCGGGAGCAACCCGGAAGTCGAGCGTCACTTTAGTCTGCTGCGTGCGCTGCGCGCTCACCAACGGAACTGGAGCCATGCTGACGGACGGGCTTTTTCCCGACTGCGCAAAAGTGGCTCCCGCGAACAGCAGCAGGACGACGAACGTCGAAATGTGCTTTGGCGAGATCATCATTGATTTCGGAGCTAATCGTAGGCTCCGGGAATCGCCAGTCCAAGTTACTTCGGAGCATCCTTGGCACTGGCCGTTGTCGTAGGACTGGCCGCCTGTGTGTTCAGGGCCTTCTTGATCGAGTCCTCGATTTCGCCTTTGCCTTTAAGACCGATAATCCGATCCACGATCTTGCCATCGCGGCCGATGAAGAAGCTTTCGGGCAGAGCCGGCACGCCTCCGTACTCATCGCCGACAGCTTCCTTGCCCAGCAATACCGGATAGTTGACGCCCATGTCCTTTGCAAACTTGGCGATGTCGTCTTTACCCGAGTCATCCATGGCGACGCCGATGACCTGAAGTCCTTGGGAACCGTACCGCTGCTGCATCTCGACGAGCCACGGCGTTTCGATTTTGCAGGGTCCGCACCAGGTCGCCCAGAAGTTGAGCACAACGGCCTTGCCCCGGAGATCGGAGAGCTTCATGTTCCCGCCATCCAGCTTTTCCAGGGTGAAATCCGGGGCCGGCGTGGATTTACTCAGAATCGTTGGTGCTTCATTCCCCGGTGAGCGGCGCGCCATGTGGAATCCAAGGAAGAGCATGGCCGCAGCTATGACCGCCACCACCAAAAGCGCCAGCGGGTTGCGGCTCTTTTCCGGGGGAGACGTCGGTTGCACCGGGGGATTGCCGAAGTTGCTGGCATTTACGTCGGGAGTGGTCGTCTCAGTTGTTTGGTTCGGATCTTGAGAAAGCGACATAAGCTTGAGACCTCACTACAAAGCAAAACGATTCAAAAACGAGAGCCAGCTGGAAATCAGCGTGAACCGGCCGATGACGAGCAGCACACCCAGCGCGATCAGCAATCCGCCACTGGCCACTTCGAGGATATGCATGTGCCTGCGAAAGCGGCTGTAAAACTTCAGGAAGCGCTCCATCAGGACCGACGTCAGGAGGAACGGCACGGCGAGCCCCAGTGAATACACAGCCAACAAGATAATCCCCTTCACAAGCGTATCTTGCTCAGCCGCTATTGCCAGGATTCCGCTCAGGATGGGGCCGAGGCACGGTGTCCACCCAAAGGCGAAAGCGAAGCCGATGACGAAAGCGCCGAGCAGCGTACTGCTGCCTTTGACATTGTGCATCCGGGCGTCAGTGTAAAGGGCTTTGATCTTGAAAATTCCGGTCAGATGCAATCCAAAGATGATGACCACTACTCCGGCGAAGATCGAGAGAGTGTGCTTGTAGCGAGCTGCCATCTGTCCGATCTCGGTCGAGATCGCGCCCAGCGTGATAAACACCACGCTGAAGCCCAGGATGAATCCGATGGAATTGATCATCACGCGACGCATCAGTTGCGCTTGAGGAGACTTCAATTCCTCGAGTCCGGCGCCAGAAATAAGAGAAACGTACCCTGGCACCAGCGGCAAGACACATGGCGACAAGAATGAAATCAATCCAGCGAAAAAAGCGGCAAAGAAACTAGGCTGTGGAAGACTCGACATTCGTCCTTTATTGTACCCGGCGCACTACGCCTTATTGAATAAGACGCATTCTGCCGCGGTTCGTTACAGCCGCAAAGAGAATGAATGGTAAAAGATTTGTCTACTCTTGCGAAGGAACCCGGATCAAGAAATGACTTAACGTGACTTCCGATTCTTCTTTTTTGGCGGCGCTACCGGTGGGGCCGTCTCGGATTTCTCGGGTTCTTCGGCAGGTGCCAGCGAGTTCAGCTGCCCCGGAGAATCGGCGATTTTCTTGAAAAACGCCGTGGGGATCGTGGCCTGGAGCACCGCGCGGCTGTCGTCTTGCCGAACCTGCAGGCTGTCGAAAACGGCCTTTACATCTGCATCCGTCCCCGGCGAACCGACGGACGCTTCCGCGCTATGAAACATCGCTAGAAAGGCGTTCAACTTGTCGGTGATCTGCCGGGCATCGTCCTGATTGTCGGCCGAGGCCTCTGCCCGTAGGTGAAGCACTCCCGCTCTGAGTGGCAAATGCAGAGGGTTGTAGCTGGCGGAAATTACCAGGTTGGCGGGCTTGGCGAAGACGCTTGACCAGCCCTCAAATGCTGGAGCCGAGGGTTCTACGCGGGCGACGAGCCAGACCGGGCTCGCCAGTTGAACCCTCTTGTAGTTCCGCCTTAGAAACTGTGGACCGCCAAAAGGAGAAGCCAGCCGCCGTGAGCGATCGACCATGCCGCGGATCACATTTGGATCCTCGTGGTTTGACGCCGCTACCGTATCCACTCCCAGAATCGCAATGCGAAAGATTCGGTTGGAGATGGGGATCGTATAAATGTCGACCGAGTTATAGGTCTCGACCGACTTTCCATGCGCTTTCAGGTAAGCCGCGCACCGGGTGCCGTCAAAATGTCCAATGAATACCTCGGAGAATCTCGGTTCGGGGGCCGCTCCGCCGGTGCCTCCGCCCGGCCAGTTTGCGGGATAGTGGACCGCAAAGGCCGCGGCATCGAGATCGCGCTCATAGTCGAACCCGGTCTCCTGGATAAACTGCTCGTAATCAGGATCGTGCGTGACTGGTAACAGCGGCTTATCACTGTTCGCCCGCCGCGCCCAGCTGAAGTTGGCGTAGAAAAAAGCGTCCGCGGCGGGAAGCAGGCGGGCTGGCTCGGGCGGAGCGCTCTTGCGCAACTGGACGGCGACGACCAGCGCTGCGGCAATTGCGACGACCGCCAGAGCGATGGGGAAAGTGCGTCGAATTCGCATGTAATGCGGTAGGAGTGAAATGATAGCACCCTGCCGGCCCGGAGGCGTCCGCTGGCGGACACTCCTTTTCAAAGGCGGACGCGCATTCGAGGACCGTAGGAGACTGCGCCATCGCTAACGTGCAACGCCTCAGAGACTTAAGAACACGCAGGGTTTGGTGGTCGAGGTGCCGATGAAACCAAAACCTCGTCCGCAGGAGCGATTGCATGCCCCTCCAGGATCTCCGGATTGCTGTCCGTCATCTGAGAAAGTCTCCCGGCTTCACAGCCACCGCGGTATTGATGCTGGCGCTAGGTATCGGCGCGACAACAGCAATCTTCTCGATCGTCGAAGGAGTGTTACTTCGGCCCTTGCCGTTCCCACACGCGGAGCAGTTGGTCTCGCTGGGGGACATTCTGCAAGGAACGAACTTGGGCGGGAATGGCGGGGACGCAGGAGTTACCGCACAGGACATTGGCAACTACACGCGCGACACGCGCGCCTTTGAAGCTCTGGGTGGCTATCAACAAAACAACTACGAATTGTCTGGCATCGCTGAGCCGGTACAAATTAACGCCACACGGATGACGGCCGGAGTCTTTCCCGCACTTGGCGTTGCCCCGATGATGGGACGCGTCTTCACTCGGCAGGAGGACATCGGGAACGAGTTGGTAGCGGTCGTCAGCTATTCGATGTGGCAAAGCCGGCTGCACGGAGATCCGAACGCAATCGGAACGAAGATTCAACTTGATCGCAAACCCTACACAATCGTGGGAATCATGCCGCAGAGGTTTGAATTCCCGCTTGTGCCCGGGCAACTCAACGACAGTGAACTTTGGCTTCCAATGAGCTTCAGCCCTCAGGAACAGGGGCCTGGAGGCTATTCCAATTGGAGCTACGCCATGGTGGGTCGCCTGAAGGCTGGAGTCACCGTGGCGCAGGCGCTGCAGGATGCGCAACGCGTGGCAACAGACACCATGCGGAGCTATCCGCCCTACATGGCAAGTCTGCACATTCAGGCGTCGGTGCATTCTCTGCACGAAGCGACCGTGTCGGATGCCCGCGGACTGGTGCGGATTTTGTTCCTCGCAATCCTGGTGGTGCTGTTGATTGCCTGCGCAAATCTCGCAGGATTGCTCCTGGTGCGTGCGATCCGCCGCCGCAGGGAATTTGCCATGCGGTTGGCGCTGGGAGCGGGCGCGCTCACCCTGCTGCGTCAATCGATACTTGAGAGTTTGGTTTTGAGTCTGTCGGGCGGGATGCTCGGGCTTGCGCTCGCTGCAATCGGGTTGCGTGTAGGCATCAGCTATCTGCCGGAAACGTTGCCCCTGATTTCCGAGATCGGACTTGATTGGCAGGTCGTGTTGTTTGCCATTGCTCTCTCAGTGCTGACTGGTTTGGGTTGCGGACTTCTTCCAGCCTTCGCTGCCTCGCGGACAAGCGTAAACGAGACTCTGAAAGAAGGAGGCCGAACGGGAACGCCGGGAAGTGGCCACGCCTGGCTGCGATCCGCGTTGGTGGTGGGCGAGATCGCTACTGCTCTGGTTCTGCTTTCCGCGGCGGGTTTGTTGTTGCGCAGCTTTGAGAAGATGCGCTCCGTCGACATGGGATTCCGCCCGGATCATGTTTTGACCGCAGCGTACTCGCTGCCCGCACAGCAATACCCGAAGCAGGCTCCGGTGGATGAATTCGTTCACGAATTGGTCGAGCGTCTGCGTGCGACGCCTGGGGTGAAGTTCGCGGGGCTGTCCACGTTCCTTCCGGCAAGCGGCAATTCCTCGAATAGCACGTTTGTCGTCGAGGGCTATGTTCCACCCAAGGGCGCGGACATGAATCTGGCTACATTGGCGATGGTCGAGGGCGACTACCTGCAAAGTATGGGGGTTCCCCTGCTGGCGGGACGTTTCTTCACGACATCCGACACCTCAGACCGCCAGCTCGTCGCCATCGTCAACCACAAGTTCGCGCAGCACTACTGGCCTGACTCGAGCCCGTTGGGAAAGCGCTTTCGGATCGCGACTGAAGAATCCAAAACGCCGTGGATGGTCGTGGTCGGCGAAGTTGCCGATGTGAAGGAGGGAGCACCCGATTTTCCAGACAAAGAGCAGTGGTATCAACCTCTCGCCCAGTTTGAGAAATCTCTGGGCGAGGTAGGGTCTCCAGCAACCGATGTAAATGGAAAGGCCGGTTTCATCACGTTACGAACGGCTCTTGATCCGGACCAGATGGCGAATGGGTTGCGCGGAGTCGTGCGCTCGATCGATCCCCAACTGGCCCTGACACAGGTTCAGAGCATGGATACGACGGTAGCCGAGAGCAAAGCGCCTCGACGTTTCAACACAACGCTCATCACTGCGTTTGCGATCGCGGCAGTTTTGCTCGCGGTGCTCGGGATCTACGGAGTGATTGCATTCTCGACTGCACTGAGAGTGCAAGAGATGGCAATTCGCATGGCATTGGGGTCGCAGCGCTCGGGGATTCTCGGGCTGGTTTTCGTCTCTGCGCTCAAATTAGCGATTGTGGGTTGCGTGATTGGACTGATCGGAGCGGCGTTGGCGGCTCGCCTGCTCGACTCATTGCTGTTTGCAGTCAGTCCGTTTGATCCGCTGGTTCTGACGCTGGCATCCATCTTTGTTTTGCTGCTGGCTCTGCTGGCATCACTGTTGCCGGCTCGCCGTGCGGCCGCGATCGAACCGATGCAGGCGCTGCGCGCCGAGTAAAATTCAGATCGTTCCACCTATTTCTGTTAGTGACTGCCTAAACGAATTTGCCTGCGCTTCGTCAAAACCTACACGGGGACATCCATGCTTACCGATTTACGTGACGCTCTGCGGCAGTTGCGAAAGGCTCCCAGCTTTACGGGGACAGTTCTGATCACACTGGCGTTGGGGATCGGCGCCACGACGGCGATTTTCACCCTGGTTCACCAGGTGATGTTGAAGTCGCTGCCAGTCACGAAGCCCGAAGAGTTGTGGATGATTGGAGACAAAGATCGGTGCTGCAACTGGGGTGGATACACGCAAGGCGACGACGGCGACTTTACGCTGTTCTCGTGGGAAGCCTACAAGAACTTTCGGACTCAAACTCCTGAGTTTGCTGAGCTCGCCGCATTGCAGGCCGGAAACGCGCCACTCGGTGTGCGCAGGGCCGGATCAGAAGCACCGGTAGATACCCGCAATGGGGAATATGTATCCGGAAATTTCTTCAAGACCTTCGGCATACAGCCGTGGATTGGGCGCTTGTTGACCGAGGAGGACGATCAGGAAGGATCGTCGTCCGTTGCGGTGATGAGTTACCGCATTTGGCGTGACAAATATGGAGCCGATCCTTCTGTTGTTGGTGCCGGGTATCAGATTAATGGGCATCCCTTCACCGTGATCGGGGTGGCTGCGCCGGGATTTTATGGAGCGAAGCTGGCAGGAGGGGGGATGCCGGACTTCTGGCTGCCATTGACCGCGGAAATCATGATCGATGGTGCGACCTCGCGGTTAAAAAGTCCGAACACTAATTTCCTCGACTTGATCGGAAGAGTGCAGCCGGGAGTGAACCCCAGATCGCTCGAAGCAAAACTGAAGGGAGAGTTCCATAACTGGTTGGCGAGTCACGTGCCGGACATGCAGCCGAGCGAGAAACAACTCTGGCAGCAGCAAACTCTGCACCTCGTATCCGGCGGCGCCGGAGTGGCGTCATTACGGGACGAGTATGAGGATGGACTGAAGTTGCTGCTGGTTGCCGCTGGATGTGTGTTGCTCGTGGCATGCGGGAATGTGGCGAATCTTATGCTGGCGCGTGGGTTGAAAGATCGCGCTCAAACTTCAGTCAGGGTGGCGCTCGGTGCTCCGCGATCGCGCCTCGTTCGCAAATCGTTGGTCGAATGCATCATGCTGGCGGCAATCGGCGGATTGTTAGGGATAGGAGTGGCGTACGGCGCGACCCGTCTGATTTTGCATCTGGCCTTCCAGACGGGAGGTCCCAATAATTACGTGCCGGTCAGCGCGACTCCGTCGATTCCCGTGTTGCTCTTCACGTTGGGAATGTCGGTCGTGACCGGGATTCTATTCGGAGTTGCGCCGGCCTGGATGACATCGCATGCTGATCCGATCGAAGCGCTTCGCGGGTCCAACCGCTCGGTGTCGGGCGGGCGATCATGGGCACAGAAATCGCTGGTCATCGCACAGGCCGCGATGTCGCTTGTGCTGCTTTCGGCAGCCGCCCTGCTCGGGCAGAGCCTGCGAAATTTGCAGCACCAGGAATTCGGATTCGAGACGCAGGGGCGGTTTATTGCGTGGATGGATCCACAACTGGGAAATTACAAGCCGGAGCAGATGGAACCAATGTTCCGGCAGATCGACGAGCGTTTGCGGCAGATCCCGGGCGTGCGGATGGCCGCGCCCGCGCTGTATGCGCCGATGTCGGGCGATAGCTGGAACAACAGCGTTCGCATTCAAGGTCAGCCTGAACCGGGCGCGAAAGATGACACTGGATCAGGATTCGCGCGCGTCATGCCGGGGTTCTTCGATACGTTGGGCGCGAAAATCATTATGGGCCGAGCCATCACCGATGAAGACACGGCAACGACCAGGCAGGTCGCTGTAATTAATGAAGCATTCGCGAAGAAGTTCTTCAAGAACCAGAATCCGATTGGCCAGCATTTTGGGCCGGGCAAATTAAAGTACGCCGACATTTTTGAAGTGGTAGGAGTCGTGAAGGACATTCGTTATATGACCTACGACTACAAAGAGCCGGTTCGGCCGATGTACTGGGTGGCTGAGGCGCAGAGCGTTAAATGGGATGACCCGGCGTATCAGAGTGGCGAAATCTGGTCGCACTATCTGAACAACATCGTGATCTGGGCTCCGGGAAGCCCGCCGCAGATGGAAGATCGCGTGCGCAAGGTTCTGGCAGCGGTCGATCCTAACCTCGTTCTTTATGGCGTTGACCCGTATTCGACAGTCTTAAGCGCAGATTTCCAGCAGGAAGAAATGATCGCCACGCTCACCACCTTGTTCGGTGGACTCGGTCTTGTGCTTGCCGCAGTTGGACTCTATGGCGTCATGGCGTACACCGTGCAGCAACGGACCAGCGAGATTGGAGTGCGCATGGCGATGGGAGCAGACCGCGCGCACGTTCTGAAGATGGTTCTTCGCAGCGCGTTCTCCCAGATAGGCGTCGGAATGGCGATCGGGATTCCCGTGGCGATTGGCGCCGGTAAGCTCATGACGGATCAATTGTTCGGTGTGAAGCCGTGGAATCCGCTCATGCTAGCGGTGGCTGTTCTGACGCTCGGCATGGCGGCATTGTTGGCCTCGGTCATACCGGCTCGGCGTGCCGCAGGGATCGAGCCCATGGTGGCACTGAGAAATGAGTGATCTGAACCGCGCACTACTCATGCCGTAGAGCTGTCATTGGATCGATCGACGCCGCTCTTCGAGCAGGCACACACCCAGCCAAGAGAGCCGCTGCAACGAGAATCGCCACCGCCGCGCTAAGGGCGAGTGGATCGTTGTGCTGCATCCCGAACAAAAACGCCTGCACAAACTTCGATGTCGCCAGCGCCAATGGGATGCTGATCACAAGGCCCGCCCCGGCTAATAAACAGACGTCGCGCAGCACTAACCAGACCACTGGACCTCGTCTCGCCCCAAGAGCCATGCGGATTCCGATCTCACCCGTGCGACGAGCGACGGCATATGAAACTGTTCCATAAAGTCCGACGCATGCAATTGTCAGCGCCAACACGGCAAGCGCAGAGCACAATTCCGCAAGCATAATCTGCTGCTGCATGGCGTCTGTAATCTCTGCCTTCTGTGTGGTCACGCTGGAGAGAGGCAGGCGCCCATCCGCCCGGTGAACTACGTCACGAACCGAAGCGGTGATACCGACGGGATCCGCCGCTGTACGCAGTACAAAATACATCTGGTTCGGCTGAGGATCGCCCTGGTTGTAGGGGATGAAGACGACTGGAAGGGTTTTCTCGGTGAGATTAGCGTAACGCGCGTTTTTGGAGACGCCCACGATCTCCATGTCCCGAGCCACGTTGCCGTGATCTCTCGCCATTAACCAAAGCCGATGCCCAACTGGATTCTGGTTGGGGAAATTGATTCTTGCGAATTCTTCGCTCACGATCGCAACGGCGGGCGAAGCGGGCCGATCGCTCTCAACGAAGTCACGCCCCGCAATCAACGGAATCTGCATCGTCGCCAGGAAGTCCGGACCGATGGTCAGAAATCGAGTGCCGGGGTCGGGTTCGTGGCCGGGCAAAGTGATCGGCTCCGAATTGTCAGTGCCAAGGATCGGGCCGTCGGAAAGGCTGACGTTCCGCACGCCTGGAATTGCGGCGAGACTTTGGCGCAGTTGACCATAAAATTCGGAGATCTCGGGATCTCTGTGGCCGGTCTGGCGTGCATTCACGCCAATCAGCAGCAGATTTTCGCGATTGAAGCCAAGGGTGACGGATTGCAGATTCGACAGCGTACGCACGAAAAGACCAGCGGCAACGAGCATCAACAGCGATAACGCAATCTGACCGATTACAAGCACGTGGCTGACATTCAGGCGCCAGCTAGTCCGTGGCGCACGTGCTTCGCCTCCTCGAGTCTCTTTCAATGCGGAAACAAGGTCGAGTTTCGAGGATTGCAGTGCGGGAACCAGTCCGAAAAGCACTCCGGTCAGCAGCGTGAGGGCGGCCGCGACTGCCAGCACATGCCAGTTGAGTTCCGCATGCAGATTATCTTGAGGAATGTCTCCGGCGAACAACGTCGCGAGGAAACGGATCCCCCAGCCCGCAAGCAGGACTCCGAATGCGCCTCCCAGGCCGGCAAGAAAAATGCTTTCCGTCATGAGTTGGCGGATGATGCGCCACCGGCTCGCGCCTTCACTGATGCGCAGCGCGATCTCGCGCTTTCGCGAGGCCGCGCGCGCCAGCAGCAGGTTGGCGACGTTGAAGCAAGCGATGGCGAGAATCAGGCCTGTGAGCGTCAACAGGATGTACAGCGGTTGCGAGAACTGACGACGCAAAGTATCCAATCCGCCTGCCCCTTCGCGGAGAAAGAGCACAGGCAGGTCGGCTTTCTGAGCATCATGGTGTACCGTCGTAGCAACCCACTGTTGAAATTGCGCAGACAGTCTTGCCTGGGCCTGTGCCAACGTGACGCCGGGTCGCAGACGAGCCATCACTTCGACCCAGTAATAATTCGAATCCAGATAATCCTTGGCCGCAAATCCATAAGGAATCTGGGCTCCCAGAGCGATGTTCGCGTGCATAGGAACGTAGATATCGGGGGCTCGCGATGGATCGACACCGAAAAACTCCGGAGGAGCTACTCCGACAACCGTAAACGGCAGGTTGTTAATGAGAACTGATTGTCCAACAGGGCTGGACTCTGCGAAATGTTTCTCCGCGAAGGCATGGCTGATCACGGCGACCGTCGCGGCACTTTGGCGGTCATCGTCAGGAATGATGAGGCGTCCCCTAGCTGGGATTACGCCGAGGCCTTTGAAAAAGCCGCCAGATACCAGCTCCCCGTGAGCAATGTCAGCTTGTCCGTTGATTACGACGTTCGCTCGGCCGATTTCCCGCGTGCGGCAGTAGCCGAAAACGTCAGAGAAATCGGCATCATCCTTCTGAAAGAGTTCGAATGCAGGATAAGGAAAAATCCCCCCGACCACTCCCAGCTTCGGATCAGGATCTGTACGCCCGCTGATGCCTTCCGTCACAGAGTCGCGATCTGATTTCGCGTGCCAGCTCACCACGACGAGTGAATGCGGATCAGAAACGGGCAAGAATCGAAGCAACAACGCGTCCAGGAAACTGTAGATCGCCGTGTTCGCGCCGATGCCTAGAGCCATCACGAGCAAAGCCACGCAGGTGAAGCTCCGAGTCTTCGCGAGCGTGCGCGCGGCGTAGCGCAGATCGCGCCAGGTGTCTTCGATCCAAGCGATGCGATTTGTTTCCCAGACTTTGTCGCGGATGACGAGCGTATTGCCGACCTTGACGTTCGCCCGGCGGCGCGCCTCTTCAGGACTCATTCCGAGCGCGAGGTTGTCATCGATCTCGTGCTGCAGGTGAGACTCGAGCTCCTGCGAGAGCTCGGCATCTTCCCGCGATCGCCGCAAGAGTCGTCGAAGATTCATCGTGTCCTCCTACTCAGCGGCTTCACCGAGAATGCGGCCGATTGCACCCACTACCTGCCGCCAGCGTTCCGTTTCAGTCGACAGCTGCTTCTTACCGGCCGGTGTCAGCTTGTAGAACTTGGCCTTGCGATTGTTCTCGCTCGTTCCCCAGTACGAACTGACCCAGCCGCGATGCTCTAGTCGATGCAGCGCGGGATAGAGTGAGCCCTGTTCCACTTCGAGCACGTTGTCTGAAGTGTGTTCAATGACGTGAGCGATGGTGTGTCCATGAGCGGGGCCGGTGATCAGAGTCTTAAGAATCAGCATGTCGAGCGTGCCCTGAATCATTTCGGAATTGGCGGGTGCCATCGGTACTCCCCTCGAATGTCGAGGTGAGCATACACCACTCGAACGTCTATGGGAAGAGAATTCTCCGCCTCGGGCCCGGAATCCCATTTTTGAGGCTTCTGAGCCAGCTCAGCATGCGGGTGTTCGGCCCCCTATTCGAGAAACGCTCTATTCTGACTACTCTGGCATCTGACCGCCTGCCAAGTTGTTGCGCGCCCTCTTCCGCTTGTGATACTTTTTATAATTGTCCCGGACATGCGGAAGGGATCAGAGGGAGTAGTTCGCGCGAAGGCGCGGCTTTCCCGAGAGTTGCTGGCGTAGCTCAGCCGGTAGAGCATCTGATTTGTAATCAGAGGGTCGGGGGTTCGAATCCCTTCGCCAGCTCCAGAGTTGAGTCGGTTTGCAGGCATAGCTTGCGGCTGAAATCCCGAGCAGATTTGCCAGGGATACTCAAAGCAAAGTTTTTCCGGCAGGCGGCGGATCCAGTAGCGGCGCAACAGGTTTTTCCAACGCACTCCATTCGGAACTTTTCCGGGTTGTAGAGGCCAACGAGCAGTCATCTTCGCGATGGTCTTTGTGCGCGACCTTGGTTTCCCTGTTTTGCGAAATTGAAGTGTGACGTGCTGCGCGGCGGGTTTGGCGTCAGCATTGCCGCGGACGTGAAGCGCAGTCTGCCGGGAGAAGCGTCCCGCATCGCCCGAAACAGTTTGTGCACAGGTGGGTGAGTGGTTAAAGCCGACAGACTGTAAATCTGTTCCTCCTAGCGAGGTACGGAGGTTCGAATCCTCCCCTGTGCACCAGTAATTGGCCTTCGTGAGGTAGAAGATGAATCGCCTTGCGTTGTCCATGATCGCGTACGTCGCGTTGGGAGTCCTGACGTGGGCCACGATCACGGACACGAAGTTTCGAGCCGGCACGCTGGTGATTCTTGCGTTGTTCGCTTTCAAGAGCTGGGTTCGGCGGAATGATGTGATGCACCCGGACGGCGAGAGCGACGCGAAGTAGAGCCCGCTGGCGAAATCCCGAGCGAATTGTGCGAGGGACTCTCGGCGGTGGCAGATGGTTCGTGAGCCGATGTAGCTCAGTTGGTAGAGCACTCCCTTGGTAAGGGAGAGGTCACCAGTTCAATCCTGGTCATCGGCTCCAGTTAGTTCCGAGTCTTGAGTCCCGAGTCGCGAGCTAGATCGAAACGGGATTCATTGAAGGGCTCGGGGTTCTGGAAGGGCACGACTTCAGTCGTGCCGTAATGAGTTGGTAAAAGAGCGGCTTTAGCCGCTGAGGTTTGCTGAGGGCTGACAGCTGATAGCTGACAGCTGGTTTTCGGGCGGGAGTAACTCAGTGGTAGAGTCACAGCCTTCCAAGCTGTTGGTCGCGGGTTCGATTCCCGTCTCCCGCTCCAGAATATGGAAGCGAGCCAATCGCGTGATGGATGCGTCGCAAACGGCGCGACGCGTCACGCGGCTCGCCTAGGTCCTTCGGCGCCAAAAGAAGGCGCCTCAGGATGACAGAACAATGGCTTTCGAACAGGCTGCGATCAAAGTTGAGAAGGAACGAGAGTACGCTGCGCTGCAAGCTGCAATTGCGCAGGCGTTCTTGCCCGAAAAGGTGGAACAGTTTCTGAAGCAGCTGGATCGCAAGGGAATCCGCGTTCGGGACGTGGACGCGGTATTCGCAAAGCAGGTGCTCGAGGGTTTCAGCAAGCTGGTAGTAAACGCGCAGCAGCTATATCAGTCCCTGACGATGTCGGACCAGGCGCTGATTCGCGAGTTTTATCTGTCGAAGCTGGAAGGCGTCGATACGGCGCTGCGACACAAATTTAAGAAGCTTTATCAGTATTACTGAGTGATTTGCAAATTCGTATCAGGGCACGGCTTCAGGCGTGCCGGAAGAGCGGTCAATTATTTTCCGGGGCTTTAGCCCCTGAGGAACGAAGGAAATGGCGAAAGAAAAATTTGATCGGACAAAGCCGCACTGCAACGTAGGGACAATTGGACACATTGACCACGGCAAGACGACGTTGACGGCGGCGATCACCAAGGTGTTGTCCAAGCACAATCCGAACATCAAATTTCGGTCGTTTGACTCGATCGACAACGCGCCTGAAGAGAAGGCTCGTGGAATCACGATCGCGACGGCGCACGTTGAGTACGAGACGGCGAACCGTCACTATGCGCACGTGGATTGCCCGGGCCACGCCGATTACATCAAGAACATGATCACGGGCGCGGCGCAAATGGATGGCGCGATCCTCGTGGTGGCGGCGACGGACGGTCCGATGCCGCAGACGCGTGAGCACGTGCTGCTCGCCCGCCAGGTGGGTGTGCCGTACATCGTGGTGGCGTTGAACAAGTGCGACGCCGTGGATGATCCTGAGCTGCTGGATCTGGTTGAACTCGAAGTGCGTGAGCTGCTGAAGTCGTACAAGTTCCCTGGAGATGACGTTCCTGTGGTTCGGTTGTCGGCACTGGGCGCGTTGAACGGCGAAGAGAAGTGGGAAAAGCAGATTGATGCGCTGATGGAGGCGGTGGATAAGAGCGTGCCGCAGCCGGCGCGTGAACTGGACAAGCCGTTCCTGATGCCGATCGAAGATATCTTCTCGATCTCGGGCCGCGGCACGGTGGTGACGGGCCGTATCGAGCGCGGCAAGATCAAGGTTGGCGAAGAAGTAGAAATCGTCGGCTTCCGCGAGACGCGCAAGACGGTGGTCACGGGCGTCGAGATGTTCAAGAAGCAGTTGGACGAAGGCATGGCGGGCGACAACGCTGGCTTGCTGCTGCGCGGTATTGGCAAGGAAGATGTGGAGCGCGGCATGGTGCTGGCGAAGACGGGATCGATCACGCCGCACACGAAGTTCAAGGCGGAGGTGTACATCCTGACGAAGGAAGAAGGCGGACGACATACGCCGTTCTTCAAGGGGTACCG
>Ga0335079_10000054_pt1 | contig 132027 bp, 111 predicted proteins | sample Lox_Sample_33_FD_206719 | JGI IMG/M metagenome (GOLD analysis project Ga0335079, IMG submission 206719) | Soil microbial communities from Loxahatchee National Wildlife Refuge, Florida, United States - Lox_Sample_3.3 | ecosystem: Environmental > Terrestrial > Soil > Wetlands | place: USA... | reverse complement strand
CTGTCGCCCTGGGGGATGTTCCTGCATGCCGACGTGGTCGTGAAGGTGGTGATGGTCGGCCTGGTCTTTGCTTCGGTCGTGACCTGGACGGTGTGGCTGGCGAAGACCTACGAGTTGTGGACGGCGAAGAAGAAAGCACGCGCGGCAATCGGCGTGCTGGCGCGCACGCGCTCGCTCGCCGAAGCACAGAAGCATTTCGGTGAAGGCCGCGATGACGTGGCCAAGCTCGTGAACGCCGCGATGCTCGAAGCGCAGCTCTCCACCAATGCCAGCGCGGAGGGGCTCAAAGAGCGCACCGCCTGGTTGCTCGAGCGCCTTGAGCTTGCGGCCGGCCGCCAGATCGGGCGCGGCATGGGCGTGCTCGCCTCGATCGGCGCGACCGCGCCGTTCGTCGGCCTGTTCGGCACGGTCTGGGGCATCATGAACAGCTTCATCGGCATTTCGAACGCGCACACCACGAACCTCGCGGTGGTAGCGCCGGGCATCGCGGAAGCGCTGCTGGCGACTGCGCTCGGCCTGTTCGCCGCCATTCCGGCGGTGGTGATCTACAACGTGTTCGCGCGGCAGATCGGCGGCTACCGCGCGCTCCTGGCGGACGCCGGCGCGCTGGTGATGCGGCTGGTCAGCCGCGATTGCGAGCGCACGCCGGTGTCGCTCGCCGGGGCGGCGGAGTAGCGGCCTCTTGGAGCAGTGATATGGCGATCCGGCTTGCGCGCGAAGACGATGAATTCGCGGAAACCCACGAGATCAACGTCACGCCGTTCATCGACGTGATCCTGGTGCTGCTGATCATTTTCATGATTGCGGCGCCGCTGGCGACCGTGGACGTGGCGGTGGATCTGCCGACCTCTAACGTGGAACCACAGAATCGCCCGGACAAGCCGATCTTTCTCACCCTGAAGCCGGACCTCACGCTCGCGCTCGGCGATGAGCCGGTCGCGCGCGAGCAGCTTGCGGCCGCGCTCGACGCGGCGACCGGCAGCAACCGCGACGAGCGCATATTTCTGCGCGCGGACCACACGGTGAGCTACGGCGAGGTGATGACGGTGATGAACGCGCTGCGTACGGCCGGGTATCTCAAGATCGCACTGGTTGGCCTGGAGTCGCGGGAAGTAAAATGAAGTCGCGTGGCTTGATGCTGTTCGAACACGACCCGCGTGAGGATTTGGCGCGCTGGGGCGTGGCCGCGTCGATCGTGCTGGCCGCGCATCTCGGGCTGGCGGCGAGCTACCTGTGGGTGCGCGACACGCAGCCCAGCGGAATGCCCGATGTGCCGGTGGTGATGATCGATCTTGCCCCTTTGCCGGTTGCACCGGTTTCGGACGTGGATATTGCGCTCGGACCGCAGATGAAAGAATCGCTCGTCCCGCCGGATGTGCCGAAGGTCGAGCAGGAGGAGCCGCCGCCCAAGGTCGAGAATCCAGTGGTCGCGATGCCGGAACCGCCGAAAGCCGAGCCCAAGCCGGAAAAGAAGCCGCCGGCCCCGCGCACGACGGCGCCGCCGCGCAATCCGACACAGACCGCAAAGGTGGCCGCGGCGCCCCCGCCGTCATGGGTTAACCTCTTGTTCTCCCATCTCCTGCGCTATCGCCAATATCCGAGCTCGGCGCAGGCAAACCATCAGGAGGGCGTGGTGACGCTCGGCTTCACCATGGACCGCAACGGCCATGTGCTGTCGCGGCACATCGTGCATAGTTCGGGCGTTCCGGCGCTCGATGTCGAAGCGCTCGCACTGATCGAACGGGCCCAGCCGCTGCCGGCATTTCCGCCGCAGATGACCGAAGCGACACGCAGCTTCACCGCGCCGATCAAGTTCTCGTTGCGATGAGGCGCTGGCGGTTTGTTGGCGTCCCATGTCCGCTACTGCTACATTAAAACCGATCGCTCGTTTGTTCGCGATCTTCAATTGACATAAAACTCAATTTAATAACGCCAGCGAAACGGGCACTCGTCGCATCAATGCCGGACATAGGCGACTTTGGCTTGAGCGAATTGCACGAAACGATTCGGGGCGGTGAGCGCGTGCTGATCCGCCGGATGCGCCCTGAAGACATGGCGCTATACCGGGATTTTTTAGGCGATGTCAGCGCCGAGGATCTGCGACTTCGGTTCTTTGCGCGCATTGCCGAGCTCAGCGCCGCGGAGCTCGATAAGCTCACCCATCTCGACTACAGGCACGAAATGGCCTTCATCGCGCTCGACGAAGACACGGGTCAGATGCTCGGGCTCGTCCGCTTGAAGGATGAGCTTGATGAGAAGACCGCGGAATTCGCGATCTTGGTGCGCTCGCGGCTCAAGGGTCACGGGCTCGGCTGGGTGCTGATGCGGCGCGTCATCGATTACGCCAAAGACAAAGGTCTGCGGCGCGTGTATGGCGATGTCTTGGTCGAAAACGCGACCATGCTGCAGATGTGCGCCGAACTCGGTTTCCATGCCGAGGAGGTGGGATCGGACCTCAGGCGCGTTGTGCTCGATCTCGAAAATATCGGCGGCCGGTGAGCGTCAGAACTTTCGGCGCCGTTCGTGGCCATCGACCATAAGCTTCGGTCGTTCAACGGACCGGTTTAAAATCGAACGGCCGACGGCATCCATCATACCGTCGCGGGTCCTATGCAGGTTGCCTGCATAACCTATCGGTCCCTCGGCAGGGCCTGCTTTTTGCGGGATTGGCCAGGTTTTACAGGTCTTAGCGACTCCTTTCTCCTTTCCCCCGCTACAATCTGTCAATTGCATAGCCGAAGCCGCGCGCGTTAAAGTTTGCCATCCGGCCGGCTCTGGAGGGGACCAGGGTGCGAGCTGGACTTTCACGGGAGGAACAATCGATGCTCAACAGTGCAAGAACTGCGGCATTATTGGCAACGGCGGCGTTGGTGCTGACTCCGATAACTGCTCGTGCACAGGCGTGCGAGGATTTGGTTCTCGGCGCGGCTCTTTCGGCGACGGGTATCTACGCCGCGAACGGCAACAACACCAAGATCGGCTACGAATTCGCCCTCAAGAAAATAAATGACGCCGGCGGCATCAAGATCGGCGGCAAGTGCTACCACCTGAAAATTACCTATTACGACGATGAATCGACGCCAGCCCGCGCGGCTCAGCTCATCGAACGCCTCATCGACCAGGACAAGGTCAAGTTTGTGCTGGGCCCCTACGGCTCGCCGCTGACGAAGGCCATTCTCCCGGTCACTGAGAAATACCGGGTTCCGATCGTGCAGGGCGAAGCGGCTTCGCGATCGCTGTTCACGCAAGGCTACAAATATCACTTCGGAATCGTGGCGACGTCCGAAAAATATCTCACGCCAGTCATCGACATGGCGGCTGAGGCGGCCAAGAAGGCCAACAAGAATCCGTCGGCCGTCAAAGTCGCCATGATTTACCAGGACGACGCATTTTCGCTCGATGTGCGGGAGGGTGTCGTCGAGCAAATTAAGAAGTACGGTATGAACACGGTCATCGATGACCGCATGCCCAAGGACCTCAACGACATCACCACCTTCTTCACCAAGGTGAAGGCGTTGAACCCGGACGTGCTGCTGATCTCCGGGCATGAAAAGGGAGCGGCGACCGCGGCCCGTCAGATGGGCGAGCACAAGGTCGAGGTACCGCTCGTCGGCGTCACGCACTGCGAGTCGGCCAAGGTGGTGAACGACTTCCCGAAGGTCGCCGAAGGTTTTGTCTGCCCGACCCAGTGGGACGAGACCATGAAGGCGAGCGATCCGCTGTTCGGATCGGCTTCGGAATACAACAAAGCCATGCTCGCCGCCCATCCTGAATACAAAGTCGTGCCCTATCAGACCGCGCAAGCCAGCGCGGCGGTCTATGTCTGGAAGGATGCGTTCGAGCGGGCGCAGTCGCTCGATCAGGAGAAGGTGCGTGACGCGCTGACCAAGACCGATCTCCCGACCTTCTACGGTCATGTCAAGTTTGCGGCCGACGGCAGCAATCCCGGCAAAGAGATCGTCATGCGCCAGATCCAGGGTGGCAAATACCTGGTCGTTTCACCGGCCAAGGTTGCGGCGGCTAGCCTGATTTACCCGCGCGACGCGCACTACTGAACTGCTGAGGGGCGGGGGCGGGTGGGTCCGCCTCCGACCTCCGCCGTCGCCTGATCGCAATGCGACGGGGACGTCTGCCTCGCACATCTGCATGATCGGTTGAGGGCGCACGCGATGGAGCAAGTCATTGGCAACATCTCCGTCTTGATGACGGCGCCGATCTTTAATTTCGGTCTGTTAATCGACGGACTGTTGATCGGCTCGATCTTCGCGCTCGCGGCCTACGGACTCGCCTTGGTCTGGGGCGTGATGAACGTGAAGAACCTCGCCCAGGGCGATTTCATCATGATCGGCGGCTATCTGACCTGGTGTCTCGGCCGTCTCGGCATTCATCCGCTGTTCGGCGTGCCGGTGGCGATCGTGGTGCTGTGGGGGATCGGCTGGGTGCTCTATCGGACCGTCATCAGCAAGGTGATCACGCGCGACCTGTTCACCTCGCTGCTCGCCACCTTCGGCATCGCCATCGTGATCCAGCAAGGGCTCAATCTGACCTTCGGACCCGACACGCAATCCGCGCAAGCTCAGCTGCCGACCTGGGAATTCGCCGGCGGACTGATCACGGTCACGGCGACCAGGGTCATCGGATTCATCTTCGCGGCCATCCTCGCTGTGGCGGTTATCCTGTTCATGAAGAACAGCCGCATGGGACAGGCCATTCGCGCAACCGCGCAGGATGCACGGGCCGCGCGCGTGCTCGGCATCGATACCGAGAAGGTCTATTCGTTCACATTCTGCCTCAATGCGGCGATTTGCGGCGCGGCCGGCGCGCTGGTCGCGGTGGTCTGGAATGTGCAGCCCTTCATGGGCACGACCTATTCGATCCGCTTGTTCGTCATTGTCACGGCGGCGGGATTCGGAAACCTGCCGGGCGTGATCGCCGCCGGCTTCGGCATGGGCGTGTTCGAACAGTTCGGCGGCTTCGTTTTGGGCGCCCAGTTCCAGCAAGCCCTGATCGTGCTGCTGCTCTTGTTCGTGCTCGCGGTCCGCCAATTGCAGCAACTCAAGGTGCGTCAGGCCGTGCAATGAATGGTGCAGCGCTGCAACCTCTCACTTTTTGGCTGCTTCTGCTGTTCGGCATCACTGCGCCATTGTTGTTTCCCGCCTATACCAACCAGATCGCCGTGCTTTGGCTCATGATCGTCTTCGCATCGACGTGGGACATCCTCGGCGGCCAGATGGGATACAATTCGCTCGGAAACATCTTTTTCTTCGGCGCCGGAATGTATGTATCGGCCGTGATCCAAATTGGTCTGTTCTATGATGTGGGCTTGTACACCTCGGGTGCCAGGACCATCCATATCGCCTTCAGCCACGAGCAATATTTCATCGGCTTCGTACTCGGAATTGCGGCGGCTGGCATTGTTTCCGCCGCGCTCGCCGTTGCGGTTGGCTGGATCGTCTTCGGTTTGCGCGGCCCCTATTTTGCGATCGGTACGCTCGGCGTCGCGGTCGCAGGCGCCGAACTGATGGCGTCCTGGGAATGGGTTGGAGCAGCCAGCGGCATTTCGATGCCGGTGTTTCCGGGCGGACCGGAAGCGCAGAAGCTTTTCTTTTATCTCTTGCTGTTCGGGCTCGCATTCGCGCTGCTGTTGTTCCTGCGATGGCTCTATTCCACCAACTTCGGGCTTGCGATCAATGCGATCAGGGACGACGAGGAGAAGGCCGAGGCCATGGGCCTGCACACGCGCCGCTACAAGCGCACCGCCTGGGTGATTTCAGCATTCTTCCTCGGCATCGCCGGCGCGATCTTCGGCAACATGACCGGCTTCATCGAGCCGCGCGACATCGCCTTCCCCACCACCACCTTCAACATTTTCATGGTGCTGATGGTGCTGTTGGGCGGCAAGGGAACGTTATGGGGCCCGGTGGTTGGCGCCGTGGTGTTCCACCTCATCAAAGAGTTCACCTGGACCTATTTCCTCGGCTGGCAGTTCGTCACGCTCGGCCTGCTGATAGTGATCATCGTGGTTTATTTCCAGCAGGGCATCGTCGGCTGGATATTGGAAAAATATCCCGAGCGTTTCGGGGTCAAAGTCGCACCCAAGGAGTCTCGTTCCATCGACGGCCAACTGGCGGCTCAGCCGGAGGGTGCCGAATGAGTGACGCGATCATCGAGCTCGAGAACGTCACAAAATCGTTCGGCGGCGTCGTCGCCAACCGCGCGGTTTCCCTCAGGGTGCCGCGCGGCAGCATCACGGGCCTGATCGGCCCTAACGGGTCTGGCAAGACCACGCTGTTCAATTCCATCGTCGGCTATCACCCGATCGATGCCGGTTCCATTCGATTTGAAGGATCGGAGATCTCGACGCTGCGCGTTCAGGAAATTGCGCGTCTTGGCCTGCTGCGCACATTTCAGACCACGCGCATTTACGGCAAAATGAACTGCATGAAGAACATGCTGATCTCGATTCCGCACCGCAAGGCCGGATTTTTCGACATGTTCGCACGCGATCATTCCGGGGTGGTCGATCGTGCCGAACAGCTGCTCGCCTTCGTCGGGCTCTACGAGAAACGTTACCTGCGCGCGGGCAGCCTGTCATTCGGCCAGCAGAAACTCCTCGAATTCGCCATGGCGCTGATGAACGAGCCCACCGTGCTGCTGCTCGATGAGCCGACCGCCGGCATCAACCCCACGCTGATCAACGGCCTGATCGATCGCCTCAAACGCGCCAACACCGATTTCGGTATCACGTTGTTCATCATCGAACACAACATGCGCGCGATCATGAACATGGCCAGCACGATTTACTGCCTTGCGCATGGCGAACTGCTGGCCGCCGGCGCGCCCGGCGAGATTCAGCGTGATCAGCGCGTCATCGACGCTTATTTGGGGGTGCATTGATGGCGGTTCCCGAACAGACGCTCCCGTCGACCGGACGGGGCTATCTGGGCAGCGTGGACACCGTCATTTCCGTTGACGAAGTAGCGCGACAAGCTCGCGCGCTCGCGCAGCGTGTCGGTATCGAACAGCTTGACGCATTGGCCGGCAATCAGCCGCATCTGCTGATCGACGACCTGCACGCAGGCTACGGCAATATGGAGATCCTGCACGGGTTCAACCTTCGTGTAGGCCGAGGCCAGTCATTATGCCTCATCGGTCCCAACGGAGCGGGGAAATCAACCGTGCTCCATTCCATCTTCGGTTTCACAAACATTTTTTCCGGAACGATCTGCACGGTGCGGGATGGGCAAAACGTTGACGTGACACGCATGTCCGCCAACGAGAAGCTTCGCTCTGCCGGCATCGCCTACATCTTGCAGGACAAGTCCGTATTCCCGTCCATGACGGTTGAAGAAAATTTGTGGATGGGCGCCTACCTCATGGATCGAACGGCGCAGGCGAGGCTGGCGGCAGAGAAGGTCTTCGACGCGTACCCGCGGCTCGCCGCCCGCCGCAAGCACCCGGCCAAGGTGCTGTCCGGCGGCGAACGCCGCCTGCTCGAAATCAGCCGTGCGCTGGTCATGGATCCGAATATCCTGCTCGTGGACGAACCCTCGATTGGGCTTGAGCCACGATTCATCGACGCGGTTTTCGAAATTCTGGCCGATCTTCAACACAAGCAGGGCAAGACCATCATCATGGTCGAACAGAACGCAAAGAAGGGCCTTGAGTTCGCCGATATTGGTTATGTGCTGGTCTCCGGAGAGATCGCCCTCGCGGGCCAAGCAAAGGTACTTCTGACCGACCCGGACGTCGGGCGCCTGTTTCTCGGAGGATGAAGACCGCTCATTGATCGGTCTGGCAGACTTGGGGCCGAGCTCGCGTGGTTCGCGGAAGATCGATCGACCAGTCGGGAATGGAATGCCTGGGGGCTAGAACGTGACCTACAAAGATTTGCGTGGGTTCATCGACCAGATTGAAACGATTGGTGCGTTGCGGCGGATCAACGATGCGGATCAGAACTATGAGATCGGCGGGATCACCGAAGTAGCGGCCGGCAGTCCGGAATGCCCGGCGTTGCTGTTCGATCGCATCAAGGGATTTCCCGCTGGTTTTCGCGTGTTCACCAATGCCACGACAACGCCGCAGCGCGCGGCGATTGCGCTTGGAATTGACCCGGGCCTCGCGCCGCTCGATGCCCTCAAAGCCTGGATGACGAAGCGCAAGACCTTGCGGCCGCATACGCCGGTGGTCGTATCGCGTGCGGCGTTCATGCAAAACTCGATGCGGTCCAAGCAGGTGGATTTGGGGAAATTGCCGGCGCCCTATTGGCACCGAAAGGATGGCGGTCCGTTCATCGGCTCCGGTTCCATCGTCGTCATGCGCGACCCGGACAACGGCTGGATCAATGCTTCGATCTATCGCGTGCAAGTTCACGACAACAATCGCGTGACCATCCAATTCGATCATGCCGGCCGGCATGGCGCCATCATCGCGCAGAAATATTGGGCCAAGAGCAGGGCCTGTCCGGTCGCGGTCGTCAACGGCGAAGACCCGGGCCTCTTCATCGCCGGTTTCGAATATCTGCCAGAAGGCCAATCCGAATACGATTATGCCGGCTCGATCAGAGGGGCGCCAATCGAGGTCATGACGGCGCCGGTCACGGGCCTGCCGCTGCCGGCGCATGCGGAAATCATTTTGGAGGGCGAATTGCTGCCCGAGCGCGAAATGACGCTGCCGGAGGGGCCGTTCGGCGAATTCACCGGCTATTACGCGTCCGGCAAACGGCCATGTCCGGTGATGGTCGTCGCGGCGGTCCATCATCGCGACGATCCGATTCTGCTTGGCTCTCCGCCAATGAAACCGCCGCGTTTTCATTTCGGCTTGCCGTTACGCGCCGCATCGATCTGGAGCAATCTGGAAATGGCCGGTGTCACCGACGTGGTGGGCGTATGGCAGCATGTCGCACAGCTCATGACAGTGGTCGCGCTCAAGCAACGCTACGCAGGTCATGCAAAACGTGCGGCGCTAATCGCCGCGGCAAACAGCTATATGGGGCGGCTGGTCGTGGTCGTCGACGACGACGTCGATCCCTCCAACCTTGCCGATGTGATGTGGGCGGTAACGACACGCTGCGAACCCGCGGAACAGATCGACATTGTGCGCAATGCGTGGAGTTCGGCGCTTGATCCTCGCATTCCGCCCGACCAGAAGGACGCGGGCGTGACATCGCATTCAAAGGCTATCATCGAGGCCTGCCGGCCGTTCGGTTGGAAGGACAACTACCCGCAGACTTCCGCGCTGACGCAAGACGAAGCGCGCGCTATCGAGAGCAAATGGCATGATGCGCTGAAAGGCCACTACGGCAAGCCTGCCGCGACCAGGATCAGCCGCAAGCGCGGCCAGCCGCGCAAGCCACGGTGATCGTGGTGTCGGTGGACGGGCAGACTTGGCGAACGCATCGCATCGACGCCTTCCGGCCATCCTGACGCCTCCCAGAACGCTCGGTGATGAATTGCCGCATGCTCAAAATTTCAGCAGCCCGTTCCATTCCCGCTGAACTCATGCTGTAATTGCCGGTGCAGTTGCACAGGACAACGCGCGGAATTGCGGGACACGCTAAGTTTCAATGGTTAGTGCAGCAACTGGTCCGGGGCGACGCCGTTGCACGCGCCAACAATAACGTTCGCGGCCGGTGTCCGGCTCAAGGAACGAACAGGACTCGACGTCGACATCGACCATGCATCCCCCAGGGAGGAATCTGATGTGGAACCTACAAAATGCATTCTTGAAATTCGCGCCACTCTCGCTCGCGTCGGCCAGTGTCGCCGCCGTTCTTATCGCTGCGACATCAAACGCGCGAGCGGAGGATGCCAAGCAGTTCGTCATGAAACTGGCCACCGCGACGATCAACGACACGCAGCACGAATGGCTGAAGCGATTTTCCGCGGCAGTCGAGAAAGATTCCGGCGGCAAGATCAAAGCCGAAATCTATCCGGCGAGCCAGCTTGGCCCAATTCCTCGAATGATCGAGGGTGTGCAGTTCGGATCGATCCAGGCCTGGATCGGACCGCCGGAATTTCTGGTCGGCGTCGACATTCGCTATGAGGCGCTGAGTGCGCCGGGTCTATTCACCAGCACAGATCAACAGATCAAGGTGCTGGCCGATCCCGCGGTGCGCGGCCTGTATTTTCCATTGGGTAAGAACAAAGGCATAGAGGGAATCGGCTTGGCTCCGATCGGGCCGTCGTCGATCGCCATGCGAAAGGACGTGAAGACGCTTGCGGACTTGAAAGGAAGCAAGATTCGTGTGCTGGCATCGCCATTCCAGCTCGAGCTGATCCGCCGGATGGACGCCTCTCCGGTTGCGATGACTCTGGGCGACGTTCTGCCCGGTCTGCAACAGGGCGCGATCGACGGCGCGCTGGCCACCATCACGGTCTTCACCACGTTTCAATACGTCGATGTCACGAAATACGTGGTGGAGAGCGATCAGCCCTATTTGAGTTCGCTCGTCATCATGAGCACCAAGTGGCTCGACACGCTCCCGCCCGACCTGCAAAAAATCGTGCGTGATGATGCTTCAAAGGTGTCCAGCGACATCGTTCCGTTTGTAAAGGAGTTTTTTGCCAAGCAACGCGATGTCTGGAAGACCAAGGGCGGCACGCTGATCCGCTTCCCAGCCGCCGAGGACGCTGCCATTCTGGCGAAGATCAGCAGCATCGGCGAGGATCTGTCGAAAGACAAACCGGACCTCAATGCCGCCGTGAAGCTGGTCTTCGAATCGGCGAAGCGGAACAAGTAAGGAAGGCTTTTGCCAGGCACGAATCCAGCCATCGCGCCGGGTTCGTGCCTGTTCGCGGCAAAAGATTTTCGAGAGCGGGGCGAATGGCGCACGCCATTCTCGGGGGAGCAGTGAATGATCGATAGTGTTCTGCGGGGAGTGCGAGCGCTTCTCGCCCTTCTGCGCTTGCTGGCAGGCATTCTGCTGGTAGCCAGCGTGCTGCTCAATTTTGCGAACGTCATCGCGCGCTACTTATTCAATGCGTCGATTTATTGGGCTGAAGAAGTCATGCTGTTTTTCATGGTCGGCTGCGTCTTTCTTGGCAGCAGCAGCGTCGCGTGGGCCGGCCGGCAAATCCGAATGGACGTAATCGTCGGCATGATGCCGGAAAAAATGCGCGCGGCGCTCGATCTCTTTTCCGAAATCGTATTCATCGCCACCGCCCTGTTCGTCGTGATATTCGCTTGGCCCGTCATCCGCGACCTCTACGCCTACGATCAGCGCAGCCAATCCGCCGAAATTCCTCTGTATATCCCGCAAGTGCTCATACCGGTCGGACTCGCCATCATGGCCGCGCTGGTGATGGTGCGCCTGCTGATTGGCCGGCACGACAGCTCAGAAAAATCTCGCCAATAGCCAAAGCCGGCAACCCGCGGACCGCACAAACGATGACAGCCGTTCTTGCCTATTTCGTCCTGCCGACGGTGCTTCTCGTTCTTGGCCTTCCAATTTTTCTCGTCTTGCTGGTGACCAGCCTGGTCATCGTTGTTTTCGTCGCCGACGTTCCGACCGCAACGGTTCAGACCTTTCTTTTCAGCGGTCTTGACAATTTTCCGCTGCTCGCGGTGCCGTTCTTCGTCCTGGCGGGCGAAATCATGGCGCAGGGCGGTATCGCGCGACGCGTCGTGGTGTGGGTCATGTGCCTGATCGGCGGGGTACGCGGCTCGCTCGCAGTGACGACGGTCGCCGCGTCCGAGCTGTTCGGCGCGATGGCGCATACCGCAGTCGGCACTGTGGTCGCGGTCGGCCGCATGATTTATCCCTCGCTCAAGGACAACAACTACAACGACCGCTTCGCGGTCGGTCTGATCGCTTCCTCGGGGGCAATCGCCGTCGTCATTCCACCGTCGATCGCGATGATTCTTTATTCGGTGTCTGCGCAGCAATCTGCCGTCGCGCTGTTTACGGCGGGGATTCTGCCCAGTCTCCTGATCGGTATCGTGGATGCGTTCTATGTCATGCTGTACGCACGGGTGCAGCGCATTCCGCTCACTGCCGCCGCGCGCTGGGAAGCGATCTGGTCATCGACCAAAGAGGCAAGCTGGTCGATCGGCACAGTGGTTGTTATTTTCGGCGGCATTTACGGCGGCGTGTTCACGCCGACAGAAGCCGCAGGCGTGGCGGTCATCTATTCGCTGTTCGTCACGATGGTGATCCACCGCGAAGTCAACCTGCGCATCCTATGGCACATCATCATGAGTTCGGTGTTCCTGATTGCGCAGATTCTCATGATCGTCACGGCGGCCGGCCTTTACTCCTGGCTGCTGACGACCAGCGGCATTCCGCAGCAGATCATAGGCCATATCAATACGCTGCAATTGCCCTCGTGGGCGCTATTGCTTTCGCTCAATGTCGTTTTGCTGATCATGGGCAGCTTTCTCGAACCGCCGGCGGCGATCCTGATTCTCACACCGCTGCTCCTGCCGCTGGTTCAGGCGGAAGGCGTAAGCCCCATTCACTTCGGCATCATCATGGCGGTCAATCTCAGTATCGGCATGTACACGCCGCCCTTTGGCCTCAACTTGTTTGCGTCCCAGGCCGTCTTCGGGACACCCCTCGGCACGATCTACCGGGGCGTGCTGCCGTTTCTGCTGATCAATTTCGCGACGCTCTTGGTCATTACCTATGTGCCCTCGATATCAATGGGACTGCTCAGGCACGGGCACTGACGGGAAGGCCATCGTTTTCTTGGGGGTTCCCATTCCTATAAACCACCTGAGGATCGTCTGGATACGAAAGCAGCCCGAATATCGGTAATTCGATACCACGCGTTACGTTGTCTGGGATGTGCTGTTCTGATATTTCTGCAATGCAATATCTCGTAATTCCATCACATAAAAATCTTGCGGAATAATCCTGGCCACGGTTGGGTCGAGGGGGATTAATGAGTTTCGAAATCGAGCGCAAATTCCTCGTGCTTGGCGACGGCTGGAAAGAACTCGCAACCAGCCAAACTTTCATTCGACAAGCCTATTTGGCCTCCGACGGAAAGGCATCGGTCCGCATCCGGACAAAGAACGACCACACCGCAACACTCACAATCAAGTCTCGTCCTGTGCATCTTCGACGGCTTGAGCTCGAATATCCCATACCGATCTTGGAAGCTGAGGCCCTCATGCAGCTACGGATAGGCTCCGTCATCGAGAAGATGCGCTCGGTGATTACTTGGGGTGATCTTGCCTGGGAAATCGATGTATTTTCAGGCGACAACCTCGGCTTGGTTATTGCCGAAATCGAGTTGCGCTATGAACACCAGCACATCGAATTGCCCGGTTGGATCGGTGCAGAGGTGACGGGGCAATCGCGCTATTACAATAGTTCCCTGGTGCAACGGCCATTTTCTTCCTGGTCGCGCCAGGACAATCTGGGCAATCTATCTGCGCTGGCCTAAATCGCGCGGACACGGCGACGGCAGCGCCCACATTTCATGATAGATGATCTGGCTCAAATCGAACAGCTTGGGCAAACTGATATTTTATCGTAATCAATGCGTCGCGCCACGGCGCCTTTCGCGGCGATAGAGATCCGCAGCAATAGCGATATTTATGGTGCAATTTGACCGCCATCGAATGACCAAGCTGAGACGGCGTCTCTACGAAATTCTTGAGCAGGGACCCGTCGGCGACAGCGCGGGTAGTCTCGTCAGCCGCTCGATCGTTGGCATAATTGTGCTCAATCTATTCGCGGTCGCTTTGGAATCCGTTCCCGAGCTGCAATCTCGATACCGACTCATCTTTTGGGTCATCGAGATGATGTCTTTGCTCATTTTCACCATTGAATATGCTTTGAGGATGTGGGTCGCGATTGAGCACCCGCCTTATCGCCATTTGCCGCACCGATTAGCGCGCGGAAGGTTCGCAACAAGCCCATTGGGCATCATCGATCTTCTGGCGGTTTTGCCGTTTTGGTTTGCGTTTATCGTGCCCGGCGACGTGCGTGTTTTACTGGTCTTTAGAATCTTTCGATTTTTCAAACTCACCCGCTATTCGCCCGGAATGCGCTCATTGCTCGATGTGCTCTATGCCGAGCGGCGTGCCCTGTTTGGTTGCTTCATCATTCTAATTGGCATGACGTTGGTTAGCGCAGCGCTCATGCATCTTATCGAGGGAGAAGCGCAGCCGGACAAATTTGGAACGATCCCTCTCGCGATGTGGTGGTCCATCGTCACGCTCGGTACCATCGGCTATGGCGACGTCGTGCCGATCACGATGCTCGGCAAAATCGCGGCTGGACTCACGATCTTCGTCGGGCTGATCATGATTGCCTTGCCCGTCGGTATCGTTGCGACCGCATTCTCTGAGCAAATTCACCGTCGAGATTTTATAATTACATGGGGCCTCGTGTCGCGCGTGCCGCTGTTTGCCGAACTCAATGCGTCGGAAATTTCTGACATCATGCAGCTGTTGCGAGCGGTGCAGGTTGAAGCAGGCGCGGTCATCGTTCGACGCGGCGAGCCTGCGCATAGTATGTATCTGATCGCTGCCGGCGAGGTTGAAATTGAACTCAAGAATGACCGCAGGCGCCTGGGTTCCGGTCATTTCTTCGGGGAAATCGCGGTTCTGCGCCGTGCGCGACGATCGGCGACAGTAACCGCGGTGACAAGCACGAGCCTCTTGGTGCTCGATGCGCAAGATTTTCACTCCCTCATGGAGCGCGACCCGCGAATCGCAGACCATATAAACAGGGTTGTTCGCACCCGCCTTGGCGATGAAAGCGTGACGACAAGGGGGGATATGGTTTCGGAGGAACTGGGCGAAACCCATGACCAGGATGCCATCAAAAAGAGCTAACCAGTCTACCCTTTAGCAACGGCGGACTTGCGTTAAGAGATGGGGTTCCTCTTCGCCGTTCCAACTCGGGGGTGAGACCGGTCCAGATGCGCGAAAGCGCGTCAGATGCGCTTGGCATTCCGACGCGCTTTCGTCGTTTGCGGAAGACTTAAGCCGGGATGCGCTCGTCGTCGGTCATCGGTTCGCGCAGCACATAGCCGCGGCCCCATACGGTCTCGATATAGCTCTTGCCGTTGGAGGCGTTCGACAGCTTTTTGCGCAGGTTGCAGACGAACACGTCGATGATCTTCAGATCGGGCTCGTCGCCGTCGGCGTAAAGGTGGCTGAGGAACATTTCCTTGGTCAGCGTGGTGCCCTTGCGCATCGAAAGCAGCTCAAGCACCTGATATTCCTTGCCGGTCAGATACACGCGCGAGCCGGCGACTTCGACGATCTTCTGGTTTATGTCGACGATAAGATCGCCAGTGTTGATGACAGGCTGCGGGTGATGCTTGGAACGGCGCACGATGGCGTGGATGCGCGCCACCAGCTCGTCTTGATCGATGGGTTTGGCCATATAGTCGTCGGTCCCGAAGCCGAGACCCTTGATCTTCTCGTCCATGCCAATGACCCCGGCGAGGATCAGAACCGGCGTGCCGACCTTGGAGAAACGCAGCGCGCGCAGTACTTCCATGCCCGACATATCGGGGAGATTCAGGTCGAGCAGGATGATGTCGTAATCCCGCAGATTTCCGAGGTCGATGCCCTTTACTTGCAGTTCCGTCTTGTGGACGGTGAAGCCTTCGGATTTGAGCGCCAGTTCGATCGATTGGCCGGTGGAGCCACTGTCTTCAATCAGCAAAGCACGCATGTCACTGCCCTTCTGCTGCTGCGGCATCGATGACGGCGCCGCTCAGCCCCGTTTTTGAAAACGCCTCGGGATGTCCAGAAATATCTAACGTTGATGCGGATCGCGTAACGTTAAAAATTTCTTACCCCACATACGCAGGTACCGCATCACACTCGATTTTCCAATATCACTTAAGATGTAGTCGGGCCGCGCGATCGATGGTCCGGTTTGCCACAATGTGCCGGAGCAATTTTTTGTCGCAGTCGGATTTACAAAAAAGCGTCACGTGAATTGTTTTTGTGCAAAGGACTAAATTCGCAGGGCATCTAATATCCAACCGACACCGCGGCACGCGAGCGCGTGTCGGCGGCGCCGATCGGGCCATCGGGGGTGAGCAGAATCGAATTCACGGAAGTTCCGAGCCGGGTGATCGCCACATTCTGTCCGCGGCTGACCAATCCCTGCACGGTGGTGGGCGGCATGCCGGGTTCCACCAGCAGCTGATCGGGAAGCCATTGGTGGTGGATGCGCGGGGCCGCAACGGCATCGCCGATCCCCATGTGAAAATCGATCACGTCGAGGACGATTTGCAGCACCGCGGTGATGATGCGGCTGCCGCCGGGCGAGCCCGTCACCAGGAAGGGCTTGCCGTCTTTCAGCACGATGGTCGGCGTCATGGAGGACAGCGGCCGCTTGCTCGGGCCGGGGGCGTTGGCGTCGTAGCCGATCAGCCCGAAGGCATTGGGACTGCCGGGCTTGGCGGCGAAATCGTCGAGTTCGTTGTTGAGCAAGATTCCGGTGCCCTCCGCGACCAGGCCGACACCATAGTTCAGGTTGAGCGTGTAGGTGTTGGCCACCGCGTTGCCGTCGCTGTCGACGATCGAATAATGCGTGGTATTGGCATGGTCGAAGGTCGGCGCCTCGCCGGCGCGGATGTCGTTTGAAGGCTTGGCGTGCTGGGGGTCGATCGCGGCGCGCAGCGCCTCGGCATATTTCTTCGACATGAGGCCTGCGATCGGCACCTTCACGGCGTCGGGATCGCCCAAGAAAAGCGCGCGATCGGCGTAGGCGCGCTTCATGGTCTCGACGATGAGATGCAGCGATTCCGGATCGCGTGGTTTCAGCGTGTAGCCTTCCAGCACGTTGAGCATTTCGATCAGCAGCACGCCGCCGGAGGACGGCGGTGGCATCGAGATGATGTCGTAGCCGCGATAGGTGCCGCGCACCGGCGTGCGCTCGACCGCGCGATAGGCTTTGAAGTCGTCGAGTGTCATCTGCCCATTGGCTTCACGCACCGCGGCGACGATCTTCTCTGCGATCGGGCCTTCGTAGAACGCGCTTGGGCCGTCCTTGGCAATGGCGGAAAGCGACGCCGCGAGATCGGTCTGCACGAAGCGCTCGCCTTCGGCCAGCGGCCTGCCGCCGCGCAGGAAGATTTTGGCCGACGATGGCCAACGCGCGAGCAGCGAACGCACCGGGATCAACGAGTCGGCGAAATCGTAGGAGACAGGAAATCCATCGCGGGCGAGCGCGATCGAAGGTTCGATCAGTTGCGCCAGGGTGAACTTGCCGGAGCCGTATTTGGCATGGGCGAGCGCGAGCCCCGCCACCGTGCCGGGCACGCCGACCGCCAAACCGGTCTCGCGCGACTTGGCCGCATCGGCCTCGCCGCGTTGGTCGAGGAAGGTATCACGCGCGGTCGAGGCAGGCGACATTTCGCGGTAGTCGATGGCGATCGGCTCTTTGCGGCTGGCGAGGTGAATCAGCATGAAGCCGCCGCCGCCGATGTTGCCCGCGCTCGGATAGGTGACGGCCAGCGCGAAGCCGACCGCCACCGCGGCGTCGACTGCGTTGCCGCCCTTCTGCAGGATTTCGACGCCGATGCGCGCGGCGCGCGGTTCCTGCGCGACCACCATGCCGTTCTTGGCCGCGACGGCACGGACCGGAGGAAAAAATTCGTGTGAAGGCGCGCGTTCCTGCGTCGTGCCGGGGAATGGGCTCGGCGCCGGCGCGGGCGGCTGTTGCTTTTGCGGTGGCGGTAACGGCGGCGGAATCAGAAACGGCAACGGCAACGGTGCCGGCTGCGCGCAGGCCTGCGCAACGGCGAGCAACGAACAGATCAAAACAGCGCGGAAACTCCGGAACATCGCTAAAAAATAGCTTGAATCGTGCGCTCGCTCCATTGCTCGCGCGCGCGGTAATTTGGCGCTGTGGTTTTTAGGATACGATCCTGGACCGCGCACTAACGCCCCTGCCGGTGATAGACGCTGTTCGGCCGCATGTCGGAGGCAAAGGCGACTCGGTTGCTCATGTTGAAGAAGCCGGCGACCGCGGCGATGTCCCAGATGTCGCGGTCGGAGAAGCCGACGCGACGCAGCTTCTCGCGATCGTCCTCTTCGACCAGCCACGGCTCGGCGGTGAGCTTGACCGCGAAGTCGAGCATGGCGCGCTGGCGCTTGGACAACCGCGCGGCGCGGTAGTTCATCACCATCAATTCGCCGAGCACCGGATCGCCGGAGAGCATGCGCACGTCGGCGCCGTGCGCCACGAGGCAATAGTAGCAGCGGTTCTGCGACGAGACCGCGACCGCGATCATCTGGCGCTCGAGCTTGGAGAGGCCCGAGGGTCCGAGCATTATTTCGCCGTACATGGCGACGAAGGGCTCGAGCTTGCCGTTGTCGAAGGCGTAGGCCTTCAGCACATTGGGCACGAAGCCGAGTTTTTCGATGCATTTGTCGAAATAGGCCTGCATGGCCGGCGAGAGCTTGCCGGCGGGCAGCGATAACGCGGTGATTTTGGTGTCGTCGCCCGCGGCGGCACTTGCGGCCGGCGCTCGGTCGTGTTGCGGTTTTGTAATATTTGCCTTGTTATTATTCGCCTTTTTGGACTTCCTCGCCACGGTCGCGCTCCCTAGTCTTGGTGCGCCGGAGAGCCTACAACCCTTTTGCGGGGGAGCGAAACCGGTGAGATTTATCGCCGTTGATTCGCGTGGAGACAATCTGCAATGGCCGGTCTTCTGGGCACCAAGGACGAACGTGCGGCGCTTGCGCTTACGGATGAGGCGAGTCGGCTGCTCGACAATGGGCGCGACTCGAACGGGCACACGCTGCCGCCGGGCTTCGCCGGCAACTTGTTCGCGCGCGCCGCGCCGGAAGACCTGATCGGATATACGGCAGACGAACTCGCCGCACTCGCGCGCGAGGCCGCGGATTTCTTGGCGACGCGCAGGCGCGGCGAGCCGAAGATTCGCTTCGAGTCGCCGCAGGCAGATGCCGATCGGCGGCTCAGCACAATCTCGGTCATCGAAATCGTCAACGACGACATGCCGTTCCTGGTGGATTCGGTCATGTCGGAGTTGAACCAACGCGGGCTCGACATTCGTCTGGTCGCACATCCGATCTTCGCGGTCGAGCGTGACGCGCAAGGCAAGCTCTTGCGGCTTGCGGCGGACCCACGTTCGAGCGACCTGGGTTTCCGCGAGAGTTTCATCCACATTCACGTCGAGCGCATCGAGGATGCCATCCGCCGCACCGAAGTCGTGCAGGCGCTGGAACGCGTGTTGGCGGAAGTGCGCGTCTGCGTGCAGGACTGGCGCACCATGCTGATGCGCGTCAGCGAGGTGATCGCCGACCTGAAAGCCAATCCCCCAGCCATGCCGGTGACCGATATCGCCGAGGCGATCCAGTTCCTGCAGTGGTTGGTGGCGAACAATTTCACCTTCCTCGGCGTGCGCGAATACGCGTTCGTCGGCGCCGAGCGTGAAGTGGTCGCAAAGCACGAAACCGGCCTCGGCTTGTTGCGCGATCGCGAGGTGCAGATCCTCAGGCGCGGCGGGAAAGCGGTGGTGATGACACCGGAAATCCGCGCATTCCTGGATGAGCCCAAGGTGCTGATCATCACCAAGGCGAACGTGCGTTCGCGCGTGCACCGACGCGTCTATCTCGACTATATCGGCGTCAAGCGCTTCGACATGGACGGCAATCTGATCGGCGAGTTTCGCATCGTCGGCTTGTTCACTTCGACCGCCTACACGCGTTCGACGCGCTCGATCCCGTATCTGCGCCGCAAGGTGGACGCGATTCTGGACCGTGCGGGCTTCAATCCCGACAGCCACTCCGGCAAGGCGCTCGCCAACGTGCTCGAAACCTATCCGCGCGACGAGCTGTTTCAGGCCGACGAGGATACGCTCTACCAGTGCTCGCTCGCGATCCTGCAATTGGAAGAACGGCCGCGTGTGCGGGTGCTGGCGCGGCGCGATCGCTTCGGCCGGTTCGTCTCGGTGCTGGTTTTCGTGCCGCGCGAGCGTTTCGATCTGCACCTCTTGAAGGAAGTTGGCGAGTACCTGGCCGAAGCCTTTGCCGGCCGTGTCAGCGCCTATTACCAGCACTTCCCGGAAGGGCCGCTGACGCGGGTGCATTACATCATCGGCCGCGACGCCGGCGTCACGCCCGATCCCGACCAGACCAGTCTCGAGGCCGACATTGGCGAGATCGTCCGTTCCTGGACCGACGCGTTTGCCGCCGAGTTGAATGCAGCGCATGAGCCGGACAAGGCACGCGCGCTGTTCTCGCAATATCGCGACGCGTTCTCCGAAGGATATCGCGAAGCCTATACGGCGCGCGAGGCGGTCGCCGACGTCCGCATCATGGAGCAATTGTCGCCGGAACGGCCGCTGGCGGTCGAATTCTATTCGACCAGACGCGATGAGCGGCACTGCGTCGGGCTGAAAATATGGAGCCACCGGCGGCCGATTCCGCTGTCGGATCGCGTGCCCGTGCTCGAGAACATGGGGTTCAGGGTCGTCGACGAACAAACCTATCACCATGTCGCGGAAGAGGCCGAAGGCGAGCTGGGAACCTGGTTCCACGACATGCTGCTGGAGCGCGCCGACGGCGGCGCAATCGATCTCGCCGCGCTGAAGTCGCCGCTGGAATCGTGCTTCGTGAAGGTGATGCGCGGCGGCGCCGAAAACGACGGCTACAACGCGCTGGTGCTGACGGCGGGGTTGATGTGGCGCGATGTCTCGCTGGTCCGCGCGATCTCGCGTTTCCTGCGGCAGGTGCGGGTGCCGTTCTCACAGGACTACATGTGGACGACTCTGCGCAAACATGCGGATGTGGCCGCCAAGATCGTCGGGCTGTTCCTCGAACGCTTCGATCCGCGGCCCGACATCACGCCGGCCGAGCGTGGCGAGCGCGAGGCGAAGGCGCTGGCCGAAATCGAAACCGCGCTCGGCGCGGTCGAAAGTCTCGACGAGGATCGGATCTTGCGGCGTTTCGTCAATGCGGTGCAGGCAGCGATCCGCACCAATTTCTTCCAGATCGACAACGATGGGCAGCCGAAATCCACGATCGCGATAAAATTCGCCAGCCGCAAGCTCGACGGCATGCCGTTGCCGAAGCCGCTGTACGAAATCTTCGTCTATTCGCCGCGCGTCGAAGGGGTGCATTTGCGCTTCGGCAAGGTGGCGCGCGGCGGCATCCGCTGGTCCGACCGGCCGCAGGATTTCCGCACCGAAATCCTTGGGCTGGTGAAGGCGCAGCAGGTGAAGAACGCCGTCATCATTCCGGTCGGCTCGAAAGGCGGCTTTGTGCCGAAGCTGCTCCCGACCGGTGGACCGCGCGAGGCGATCCAGGCAGAGGGCGTGTCGGCCTATAAGGTTTTCATCTCGACGCTACTCGACATCACCGACAATATCGGCCGCGAGGGCGTCATTGCGCCCACGAACGTGGTGCGGCACGATGACGATGATCCCTATCTGGTGGTCGCGGCCGACAAGGGCACCGCGACATTCTCCGACATCGCGAACGCGATTTCGAATGAGCACGGATTCTGGCTGGGCGATGCGTTCGCGTCGGGCGGATCGGCCGGCTACGACCACAAGAAGATCGGCATCACGGCGCGCGGCGCGTGGGAGGCGGTGAAACGGCATTTCCGCGAGCGCGATACCGACATCACCAGCAAGGCGTTCACGGTGGTCGGTGTCGGCGACATGTCGGGCGATGTGTTCGGCAACGGCATGCTGCGGGAAAGGACGATCAAGCTCGTCGCGGCGTTCGACCACCGCGACATCTTCATCGATCCCGAGCCCAATCCGAAGAACAGCTTCGACGAGCGCGCGCGCCTGTTCGCACTGCCGCGATCGAGCTGGCAGGATTACAACAAGCTGTTGATCTCGAAAGGCGGCGGCGTCTACCCGCGCAATTCGAAGGAAATCGTCTTGTCGGCGGAGGCGCAGGCTCTGCTCGGTCTCGCCAAATCCAAGACCACGCCGCAGGAGGTGATGAGCGCGATCCTGAAGGCGCAAGTCGATCTCTTGTTCTTCGGCGGCATCGGCACCTATGTGCGGGCCGCGAGCGAGAGCGACGACACCGTCGGCGATCGTGCCAACGATCCGATCCGCGTCACCGGGGAGCAACTGCGATGCAAGGTGATCGGCGAAGGCGCCAACCTCGGCATGACCCAGCGCGGCCGCATCGAGGCGGCGCAGCGCGGCATCAAGCTCAACACCGATGCGATCGACAATTCGGCCGGCGTCAATACCTCCGACATGGAGGTCAATATCAAGATCGCGCTCGGGGGACCGGTGCGGGATGGCCGGCTTTCGATGGAGGCGCGCAATGCTCTGCTGGTGGGGATGACCGACGAGGTGGCACAGCTCGTGCTGCGCAACAATTATCTGCAGACGCTGGCGCTGTCGCTCACCGAACGGCGGGGGCTCGAAGACCTCGGCTTCCAGCAACGGCTGATGCAGACGTTGGAAGCGCGCGGTGAGCTCGACCGCTCGGTGGAATTCCTGCCCGACGACATGGAGATCGCCGAGCGCACGCGGCGCGGCCAGTCGCTCACGCGGCCGGAGCTTGCGGTGCTGCTCTCCTACGCGAAGATCGCGCTTTATTCCGAACTGCTGGAATCGGCGGTGCCGGACGATCCGTATCTCGGTCGCGAGCTTGGACGGTATTTTCCGAAGGTGCTGAGCGAGCGTTATGCCGACGCGCTGGCGCAGCACCGGTTGCGGCGGGAAATCATCGCGACGCAGCTTGCGAATTCGATCATCAACCGCGGCGGGCCGTCGCTGGTGGTGCGGATCGCCGACCAGACCGGCGCCGCGGCGTCGGGTATCGCGATGGCATTTGCGGCCGTGCGCAACAGCTACGACATGCCGGCGCTCAACGAAGAGATCAACGCGCTCGACGCAAAAATTCCGGGCAAGGTGCAGCTATCGCTCTACGCCGCGGTGGAGGATCTGCTGCGCGATCGTCTGATGTGGTTTTTGCGGAATGTCGACATGTCGAAGGGGCTCGCGGGCGTCGTCGAACACTACCGCAACGGGATCGCGGTCGTTTCCGACGCGCTCGCCACAGTGCTGCCAGAGGAGGCAGCGACGGCCCGGGCGGCGCGGGCCTCCGAATTGAAGGGCGCCGGCGTGCCTGACGTTCTGGCGCAACGGATCGCTGATTTTCCGGAACTTGCGGCCGCGCCCGATATCATCTTGATCGCAGATCGCGCCAACAAACCGTTGGCCGAGGTGGCGGCGACCTATTTCGCGGCGCTGGCGTTCTTCCGCTTCGATCGAATCGTGAGTGCGGCGCGGTCGATCACGGTGTCCGATTATTTCGACCGGCTTGCGCTCGATCGCGCATTCGACGCGATCGGGGAAGCCGAACGGCGGCTGACCGCCGCGATGGCAATATCTGACAAATCGGGCGTGGCCGCGGTCGAAGCGTGGGTCGCGCCGCGCAAGGCGGACGTCGAGCGCATCCGCGCGTCGATCCATGCCACCGCGAGTGGCGGCCTCACGCTGTCGAAGCTGACGGTGGCGGCGGGCCTGCTCGGGGATTTGGCGAAGCAATAGTTCAGGATGCCCGGGACAAGCCCGGGCATGACGCCAAAAATCCTGCGGGATTCAATTGAGGCTAATGCCGGAAGTGCCGCGTGCCGGTGAACACCATGGCGATAGCGTTGTCGTCGGCAGCCTTGATGACTTCGTCGTCGCGCACGGAGCCGCCGGGCTGGATCACCGCGGTGGCGCCGGCTTCGATCGCGACCAGCAAGCCATCGGCAAACGGGAAGAAAGCGTCGGAGGCAACCACCGAGCCCTTGGTGAGCGGTACGATGATTTTCGCGGCGAGCGCCGCATCCTCCGCCTTGCGCGCAGCAATGCGCGCGGAATCGACGCGGCTCATCTGACCGGCGCCGATGCCGACGGTGGCGGCGTCCTTGGCGTAGACGATGGCATTCGATTTGACGTGCTTGGCGACGCGGAAGGCAAAGCGCATGTCGGCAAGCTCGTTTTTCGTCGGCACGCGTTTGGTGACGGTCTTCAATTGCATTTCATCGACCACGGCATTGTCGCGGCTTTGCACCAGCAGTCCGCCGGCGACCGATTTCACCAACACGCCAGGCGCGCGCGGGTCGGGCAGACCGCCCGCGACGAGCAGTCTTAAGTTCTTCTTCGCGCCGACGAGCTTGATCGCTTCCTCGGTTGCGTCCGGCGCGATGATGACTTCGGTGAAAATTTCGGTGATGGCGCGCGCGGCGTCGGCGTCGAGCGTGCGATTGAGCGCAACGATTCCGCCGTAAGCGGATACCGGATCGCAGGCGAGCGCCTTGCGATAGGCTACGGTGAGACTTGCACCTTCGGCGACGCCGCAGGGATTGGCGTGCTTGATAATGGCGCAGGCGGCGGTGCGCGTCGGATCGAACTCGGCAACGCATTCATATGCCGCATCGGTGTCGTTCAGGTTGTTGTAGGACAGCTGCTTGCCCTGCACCTGGCGCGCGGTGGCTATCCCGATGCGTCCCTCGGGGGCGCGATAGAACGCCGCGGTCTGGTGCGGGTTCTCGCCATAACGCAAGACTTCCGCGAGCTTTCCACCGAAAGCGCGGTAGGCGGGCGCGGGATCGGCAAGCGTTCGCGCGAACCAATTGGAGATCGCGGCGTCATAGGCGGCGGTGCGGGCGTAGGCTTTGGCGGCAAACTTCTTCCGCAAGGCGAGGGTGGTGGCGCCACCAAAATCCTGCAGCTCGTCGAGCACGGCGGCGTAGTCTTCCGGTTCGACCACCACGGCGACATCGGCGTGGTTCTTGGCGGCGGCACGGATCATGGCCGGGCCGCCGATGTCGATGTTCTCGATGCATTCGTCGAACGCGGCGCCTTTCGCCGCGGTCGCCTCGAACGGATAGAGGTTCACGACCAGGAGATCGATCGGGCGAATGCCATGCGCCTGCATCGCCGCGGCGTGGTCCTTGTTGTCGCGGATCGCCAACAGGCCGCCGTGCACCTTCGGATGCAAGGTCTTCACGCGGCCATCCATCATCTCCGGGAAGCCGGTGAGCTCCGACACGTCGATGACCTTGAGGCCGGCCGCTTTCAGCGCTGCGGCGGTGCCGCCGGTAGAAACGAGTTCGATGCCGAAGCTCGCCAGCGCGCGCGCAAAATCGGCAAGGCCGGTCTTGTCAGAAACGGAAATCAGCGCGCGGGTGACACGGCGGCGATCGGTCATGGCGTGGTCAGCGGCAGCTCGGGTTCGTCGCCGCGTTCGCGGCGGGTACCGGTGCCACTGGAGGTAACATGGGTGAAGCTCCAATGCACGCGCTGGGTCTGGCGGGCATGGCCGTGGATCACGATCTGCACGGTCCGGCGCGGGCCGTCGTTGCCGGCGAGGTAGACGCTCTCCTCGATCTCGACCTGGTTCTCATGGGCGTCGAAATTCCACACTTCCTTGTTGGCCAGCACCAGCATGACGCCCTTGCCGTCCGTGCGACGGCTGGCCTTGACGGTGGGGTGGACATGAAAGCGCACCGCGAAGGCGTCGATCACGTTCACCTGCTTGAAGTTGTCGCTCGTGGCCGTGAACAGATCCTCGCCGTCGAGCCGGTTGCCGTCGGCCGCAAGCATGACCGAGCGCTGGTGAATGATGCCGAAGCGGTCGGCATAACCGTCGTGCGAGGCGCGCAGCATGGCGGCGCGGTTGACCTCTTCGCGGGCGATCGGAATGTGCTTGGGGCCGGCCACGATCGGCGTGCCGATCAGGCGCTTGAACGCGCCGGTCTCGAGAAAGCGGCATGACGAGGTGTCATTGATGGTCACAGTCGAATGGGCGGCTGTGGCGCGCGCGACCTGCCGCCAGGACTCGCGATTGACCCCCGGCAGGCCGCAATTCACCACGATGCGCTGCTGCTGCGCGGACAATTCGAACGAGAGGCAGCCGGCGTGCGCCTCCTGGCTGACGGTGAAAGGCGGGGGCAGACCGACGTCGATTAGCAGCAGCAAATCCTTGGCTTCGATGCGCTGATAGCCGGAATGCGGCGCATTGGTGGGAGCAGCGCCGCGCGCATCGTCATAGGCGAGCACGGTGGCGATCAGATCGGGAGCGGTCGGGCCCATGCCGTTGAAATGCGCAAAGCCGCCGTCGCCGTGACGAAAGAACCGCAGCATCGGCATCATGCGGTCGATGGCGTTGTTGAGCGCGGGAGGCGGCGGCACGTTGCGTGCGGCGAAGGCCTGGCGTAAAGGCAGGAGATCAAGCATAAGCTCGATCAGCGCACCAGGATTGCGGCTGATGTGACCGCCATCGGGCAGGATCTGGCGTTCGACTTCGCTGACAAGATAATTGACCGTGCTGCGCAGATAACGCATCTGCGCGGCCATGCACAGCGCCGCGTAGGTGAGCGCGATGTATGCCTGCAGGCGCGACACGCCGTCGGGCGTTTCGTTTGCGGTGTGGCGCAGATAGCGGATTTGGCGCGTGAGCGATCGCAGAAAGCGGCGATAGAACCGCTCGTCGGCCTGATGCAGGATGAGCGGCGCATGGGTGAACCAGGCGGTAATCCGCCGCGCCAACACGTCCGGACGCCAGGCGATCGAGTCCCAGGCGCCTTGCAGCGTGATCCACTCGTCCACCAGCGCGCGCGCGTTTGCACGCGTGATGCCGGATTCCGCAGCGCGAAGGTGGCGCAGCCAGGAAAACGAGACCAGATTGACGGCCCATTCTTCGGTCGGCGGGACGAGCTCGAACGGCGAGCGACCATCGCAGATGACGACCTTGCCGGCGAAAGCAAAGCGGCCGGCGTAGAATTCACTCGCGCGTGTTGCGTCGGCGGTGCGCAAATCCTGCGGCGCGATGACGAGGCGGTCGGTCTTGCTTGTAAGTATGTTCCAGCGCAGCAGGGGATGGCCGCGCAGGCGGCCGATCGCATTGCGCAAGCCGCGCCGCATCAGAAGCAGCGACAGCCTTGTACCCTCCGCGATCGACACGCCGACCATGGACGAGCTTGCCTTTCCGCTTTAAGGGCATCCGCCGCCGTAGCAGCCCCGGCCGAGATATAGCGAAGGGGTAAACAAGGTCCAGCTAGGGCGGAACCCTCGGAAAATTCACTCTTTTTTCTCGATCCGCGCGGCATAGAAACCGTCCATTCCGCTCGCGCGCGGGTCCGAATCAGGAAGATACGATGGCAGCGTGCGCAAGTCGCCAGCGGGCGTGATCAATTCGGCCAGCCCGCCGACTTCGTCAGCCCCGATCGGGCGGCGGCGAAGCCCCGGATTGCGGCTGAGCAACGACGCGATGGCATGCTCATTTTCTTCAGGCTCGAGCGAACACGTGCAGTAGACCAGCAGGCCGTCGGGTTTGAGCAATGTTACGGCGTGGTCGAGCAGCGCGCGCTGCAATTCCACGAGTGCGGGCAGATCGGCCTCGGATTTGATCCACGGCACGTCCGGGTGTCGGCGAATGGTGCCGGTCGATGAGCAAGGCGCATCGAGCAGCACGGCATCGAATAGGCCGCCCTGCCACTGCGTGGCATCCGCGGCGACGGTCTCGGCGTCAAGCTTGAGCCGTGCGAGATTTTCGCGCAAGCGCTCAAGGCGCACAGCCGAGCGATCGACCGCGACGACGCGCGCCCCGGCCGTTGCGAGCTGCGCGGTCTTGCCGCCGGGGGCTGCACACAAATCTGCGACTTGGCGGCCGCGTACGTCGCCGAGCAGCCGCGCGGGCAGCGCTGCGGCGGCGTCCTGCACCCACCAGTCCCCTTCCGCAAATCCGGCCAATTGCGATATCGGCCCGTGCGCAATCAGCCGCACCGAGCCGGTCGCGAGGACGCGGCCGCCGAGCCGTGCGGCCAGAGTTTGCGGGTCGCCCTTTGGGCTCAGATCGAGCGGCGGTTCTTGTGCGTTGGCTATGGCGATGGCGCGTGCCGTGGCGGCACCGTAATTCGACGTCCAGCGCCGCATCAGCCATTCGGGGGTATCGAGCTTTACGGCATCGAGCGGAGCGAGCCGGTTCTTGCCTTCGCGCGCGAGCCGCCGCAGCACCGCATTGACGAGGCCGGAATAGCGCGCGGCGCGACGATCCGACTGCACAAGCCGCACCGCGAGATCGACCGCGGCGTGATCGGGCACATCGAGAAAGAGAATCTGCGCGGCGCCGACGAGCAGCACGCTCTCGACGTGCGGCGCGTCGTGCGGCAATCCGCGTTCGAGCATGGAGCCGAGGAGATGACGGAGCGTGCCAAGCCGCCGCAAGACGGTCGCGACCAGCCGGCGTAGCAGCGCGCGATCGCGTTCGGAAAATGCCCGCAGCGCGACTTGGTCGTCGAGCTGTTCATCGAGCGTGCGCTTGCGGCGCAAGACGCCATCGATGATCTCGGCGGCGATGCGGCGGACGGCAAGGCCGGGAACGGGCGGTGGCATGTCGGGCTCGAAGAATGACGCTCCAGCGTGGCGTCCGCTTATACCGAATTCAGCGGATCAAGTGTCATGGGTGCGCCAAAATGAAGACGCGGCGCTGTCGCGCCGCGCGTGCCAGATCGCAAAAAGAAGGTTACTTGCGGCCGTGTTTGCGCCGCAGCCGAACCACCACGTCGATGCGCGCGATCTCATAGCCTTCGGGCGCCGCCGGCAGCTTGCTGACGATGGTTTCGGCAACCGGAATGTCGAGCAGTTCGTGCTCGCCCTCGACGAAAAAATGATGATGCGAGGTGGTGTTGGTGTCGAAGTAGGTCTTCGAGCCGTCGACGGCGACCTGGCGGAGCAAGCCGACGTCGGTGAACTGGTGCAGCGTGTTGTAAATCGTCGCGAGCGATACCGGTACCTTCGCCTTGCTCGCTTCCTCATAAAGCATCTCGGCGGTGAGATGGCGCCCGCCCTTGGAAAACAGCAGCCAGCCGAGCGCCATGCGCTGGCGCGTGGGCCGCAAGCCGACCGTGCGCAACATGGTTTTCACGTCATGCCACGGGCAGCCATTGAGGCCGCTATGCTGCGGCTCAGGCCGCGGCGGCTCGATGGCACTGGAAACTACCAAGGTACGCTGGGTCATTCCTCGCTCGCCGCTACATTAAAACGAGTCTAGATTGTTGCAAATGAAATTATATCCTGACCGAGACGTAAGATGCAACTCTTTCGCAACAAGGAAAGTTTATCGGGAAAGCCCATGAACAGCAGCCCACAGGCCTGTTTTTGCGGTCCGGATGGCGTATATGATAGAGGGCGTTGTCCTTCGGGCGCCGCCTTCGACCGTGCCACAGGACCGATATAAGCATGCAGGATCGTCGAAACAATTTCGAGTTTGAGGATTTGCTCGCCTGCGGGCGCGGCGAGCTGTTCGCGCAAGGGCCGCAGTTGCCACTGCCCCCCATGCTGATGTTCGACCGCATTTCCGAAATCGCGGAAATCGGCGGCGAATACGGCAAAGGACTGGTACGGGCGGTGCTCGAACTCAAACCGGACTTGTGGTTCTTCCCCTGCCACTTCAAAGGCGATCCGGTCATGCCGGGTTGTCTCGGTCTCGACGCGCTCTGGCAACTTCTCGGGTTCTTTCTCGGATGGCTGGGCTCTCCGGGAAAAGGCCGCGCGCTCGGACTGGGCGAAGTGAAATTCTCCGGCCAGGTGCTGCCAACAGTGAAGAAAGTCGTCTACGGCATCGACATCAAACGCGTGATGCGCTCAAAGCTTGTGCTCGGTGTCGCCGACGGATGGCTGCAGGCGGACAACTCGGTGATCTACCGTGCCTCCGATCTCAAGGTCGGATTGTTCCGCGAAGCGGATGCGTTGCAGCCGAACGCGGCATAAGTCATACGTTCAACAATCGAGTTTGCATCCTATCAAGCCAGCCCAGCGGGTAGGGCAAGGCGAATGCGGACGAGGCAAGCATGAAACGCGTTGTTGTTACCGGCATGGGCATCGTTTCGTCCATCGGCAACAATACTCAAGAGGTGCTGGCGAGCCTGCGCGAGGCGAAGTCGGGCGTGGTGCGCGCCGACAAATATGCCGAGCTCGGTTTCCGCTGCCAGGTACACGGCGCACCCACGCTCAATCCGGAAGACTCGGTCGACCGGCGCGCCATGCGATTCCTCGGCGGCGGCGCAGCCTGGAACCACGTTGCGATGGAGCAGGCGATCCGCGACTCCGGGCTTGAACAAAACGACATTTCGAACGAGCGCACCGGCATCATCATGGGTTCGGGCGGGCCGTCCTGCCGCGCTATCGTCGAGGCGGCCGACACCGCGCGCACGAAAGGGCCAAAACGCGTCGGGCCGTTCGCGGTGCCGAAAGCCATGTCGTCGACCGCATCGGCCACGCTCGCGACCTGGTTCAAGATCAAGGGCGTCAATTATTCGATCTCGTCGGCCTGCGCGACGTCGAACCATTGCATCGGCAATGCGATGGAAACGATCCGATACGGCAAGCAGGATGTGATTTTTGCCGGCGGCTGCGAGGAACTCGACTGGTCGCTCTCGGTGCTGTTCGACGCCATGGGGGCGATGTCGTCGAGCTTCAATCAGACGCCGGACAAGGCCTCGCGCGCCTACGACAAGGATCGCGACGGGTTCGTCATCGCCGGCGGCGCGGGCGTGCTGGTGCTTGAAGAGCTCGAGCACGCCAAGGCGCGGAACGCGAAAATCTACGCCGAACTCGCAGGTTACGGCGCCACCTCCGACGGTCACGACATGGTGCAGCCGTCGGGCGAAGGCGCGGTGCGATGCATGAAGATGGCGCTCGAAGGCGTGAAGGCGCCGGTCGACTACATCAATCCGCACGCCACCTCGACGCCGATCGGCGACTTGAAGGAAATCGAGGCGATCCGCGAAGTGTTCGGCGCCAAGTGTCCGCCGATCTCGGCGACGAAATCGCTGACCGGGCATTCACTTGGCGCCGCCGGGGCGCAGGAGGCGATCTATTCGCTCTTGATGATGCACAACGGATTCATTTGCGAGAGCGCCAACATCGAAAATCTCGATCCGGCCTTCGCCGACATTCCAATCGTGCGCGAGCGGCGCGACAACGTCAAACTCGGCTGCGTGCTGTCGAACTCGTTCGGCTTCGGCGGCACCAACGCGTCGGTCGTGTTCAAGCACGTGGATGCGTGATTCCTCTCAGTTCCCTCGTTCGTAATCTCACATGACAGAGCTGATGAAAGGCAAGCGCGGGCTGATCATGGGGGTCGCCAACGACCACTCGATCGCCTGGGGCATCGCGAAGGCGCTGGCCGCGCACGGCGCCTCGCTCGCCTTCACCTACCAGGGCGAGGCGCTGGGCAAGCGCGTGAAGCCGCTCGCGCAGTCGGTCGGCAGCAAGATCGTGCTGCCGTGCGACGTCGAGGATATCGCAACAGTCGATGCGGTGTTCGCCGAGTTGAAGAAGCAATGGGGTACGATGGATTTCCTGGTGCATGCCATTGCGTTCTCCGACAAAAACGAACTGAAGGGCCGCTACGCGGACTCGACGCGCGAGAATTTCATCCGCACCATGGTGATCTCCTGCTACGCCTTCACCGAGGCGGCCAGGCGCGCCGCCGCGCTGATGCCGCAGGGCGGCAGCATGGTGACGCTGACCTACAACGGCGGCGATCGTGCGATGCCGAACTACAACGTGATGGGCGTGGCGAAAGCGGCGCTGGAGGCCTCGGTGCGCTATCTCGCGGTCGATTTCGGTGCGCAGAAAATTCGCGTCAATGCGATCTCGGCGGGACCCATTCGGACTTTGGCGGGCGCCGGCATCACCGAAGCGCGTTTCATGTTCGCGTTTCAGCAAAAACATTCGCCGCTCGGGCGCGGCGTGACCCTCGACGAGCTCGGCGGCGCGGGGCTCTATCTCCTGTCGGATTTGTCGACCGGCGTGACCGGCGACATCCATTTCGTCGACTGCGGCTACAATGTCATCGCCATGCCGCAACCCGATGCGCTGCGTGCGGACGAAGGGGACGAGGCCGAAGATGCCGCGCAATAGAGCCATGCGCTGGCGCTTGATCGCCGCGGTTTGGCTCATCTCACGCTTGAGCTAGAATTTGCCGGCGGAGTGGACGCATGGCGGCGGCGCTGGAGCGCGATTACGACGGCATCATCATCGGCGCGGGCCACCACGGACTGGTGCTCGGCTCATACCTTGCGCGCTGCGGGCTCGCTATCCTCCTGGTCGACCGGCGGCTGCAATACGGCGGCGCATTGGTCACCGAAGAGGTGACGGCGCCGGGTTTCTATCACAATCTGCATTCGATCAATCATTTTCACATCAGCGAAACGCCGTGGTTCAAAGATCTCGGCTTGGCCGACCGCGTCTCCTACATCACGCCGCGCTACGAGTTCGGCCAGCCGCATCTCGACGGCACGGCGCTGGTGTTCGGGCGCGAACTTGAGGAAACGCTGGCGAATGTGGCGCGCTTCTCGAAGAGGGACGCGGCGACGTTCCGCGACTGGAACCGCAAGGCCGAGGAAATCACCGCGCGTATTTTCCTGCCCGAGCGGTTTTCCGAGCCGCTGCCGCAAGCGGAGCGCGAGGCGCTGCTATCGCGGAGCGAGATCGGCCGTGATTTCCTGGTTATGACGCGGCGGCAGCCGTTCGACGTGGTGCGCGAATTGTTCGAGAACGAGCACGTGCAGCTGTTGTTTCTGTTCAAAGTGTCGCTGTTCGGCACCTGGCTCGTGGACACGCTGTCGAAGACGAGCCCGATGGGCTCGGTGATCCGCGCCTTCGATCTGCAGAGCGGGTACCAACTAGCCAAAGGCGGCTCGGCCAATCTGGCACGCGGGTTGATGGAGGTGTTTGTCGCGGCGGGCGGTCGCTTTGCGCCGCAGGTCGAACTCGATCGCATCGTGATCGAAGGCGGCAAGGCGACCGGGATTGCGTTGAAAGACGGGCGTAGCGTGCGGGCGCGGCAGTTCGTCGCCAGCACGCTCAATGTGCACCAGACGTTTGAGGATTACATCGGCCGCGCGCAGCTGCCGGCGGCATTCGTGAAGAAACTCGACGGATTTCAGTACACCAAGTGGACCATCTTCGGGCTGCATCTGGCGCTGCACGAGCCGGTGCGGTTTCACGCTGAACAGTTCGATCCGAACATCCATCGCACGCTGAAATGGAGCCTCGGCGCGGAAACCATGGACGAGTTGCTCGCGGCGCATCGCGACGTGATGGCGAACCGCGTGCCCGAGATCGTGCAGTTCGGCTCGGGGCCGTTGAGCGTGCTCGATCCGAGCCAGGCGCCGGCAGGCAAGCACACGACCTATGCGTGGCACGTCATGCCGCTCAATCCCGAAATCGGGGCAAAGAGTTATGAAGCCTTCAAACAGGAGTTCGCCGAGAAGATCGTCGAAAAATGGGCGAAATACGCGCCCAACATGACGCGCAAGAACATCATTGCGCAGCATGTCTATACGGCGCGGGAATACACCCAGCATTTCCCGGAGATGCGCCAGGGCGACATTTTCATGGGGGCGTTCAACGCCGAGCAGGTGATGTACAATCATTTCGGCTACCGCACGCCGATTGGGCGGCTCTACATGGCGGGTTCGGCGACGCATCCGGGCGGCGCGATCTCGGGCGGCGGCGGTTACATCAGCGCCGGAATCATCGCGCGCGATCTTGGCCTGAAGCTGTGGTGGAAACCGTGGGACGCGGGCGATGCGATCCGCGCGGTGCCGGCAGAGGCGGCGTAGCAGGCTCGCTCCTCCGATCACCTCGGCTCTGGGTCCCCGCTTGCGCAGGGACGAGCGGTTGTACACAGACGAGCGGTTGTACACAAAAGAGAAAGGCCGAGATCGCTCCCGGCCCTTTACCGTTTGCCTTCAGGCGCCGGACTTCAAGCCGCCTGGCGAAGATCAGACTTCAGGTCGAAGCGGTCGGCGTTCATCACCTTGTTCCAGGCCGCCGCGAAGTCCTTTGCGAACTTTTCCTTCGAGTCCGCGGAGGCATAGACCTCCGCGAAGGCGCGGAGCTGCGAATGCGAACCGAAGATCAGGTCGACGCGGGTGCCGGTCCACTTGACCGCATTCGTCTTGCGGTCGCGGCCCTCGTACAAGTTGTCGCCAGCAGGCTGCCACTGCGTGCCCATGTCGAGGAGGTTGACGAAGAAGTCGTTCGTCAGCGTGCCGGGCTTGTTGGTGAAGACGCCGTTCTTCGATCCGCCGGCGTTCGCACCCAGCACACGCAAGCCGCCGACGAGGACCGTCATTTCCGGTCCTGTCAGCCCCAGCAATTGCGCGCGATCGACCATCGCCTCTTCGGGCTGCATGAACTGACGCTTGCCGCCGATGTAGTTGCGGAAGGCGTCGACGCGCGGTTCGAGCGGCGCGAAGGACTCGACGTCGGTCTGGTCCTGCGAGGCGTCCATGCGGCCCGGCGCGAAGGGCACCTTCACGTCGACGCCGGCATCCTTCGCGGCCTTTTCCACCGCGGCGTTGCCGCCAAGAACGATGAGGTCGGCGAGCGAAACCTTCTTGCCGCCGGCGGCGGAAGCGTTGAACTCCTTCTGGATCGCTTCGAGCTTCTGCAAGACCGTCGCGAGTTGCCTCGGCTGGTTGACCTCCCAGTCCTTCTGCGGGGCAAGGCGAATGCGCGCGCCGTTGGCGCCGCCGCGCTTGTCGGAACCGCGGAACGTCGAAGCCGACGCCCAGGCCGTCGAGGCAAGCTGCGACACCGACAGACCCGACGCGAGGATTTTTGTCTTCAGAGCGGCAATGTCCTGCTCTCCGATCAGCTTATGGCTCACCGCGGGGATCGGGTCCTGCCAGATCAGCGCCTCTTTCGGCACAAGCGGACCGAGGTAACGATGGATCGGTCCCATGTCGCGGTGCGTGAGCTTGAACCACGCGCGGGCAAACGCGTCCGCGAACTGGTCAGGATGCTCATAAAACCGCCGCGAGATTTTCTCGTAGGCCGGATCCATCCGCAGCGAGAGATCCGTCGTCAGCATGGTCGGCACGTGCTTCTCGGACTTGTCGAAGGCGTCCGGAATGTCGGCTTTGGCTCCCTTTGCCTTCCACTGCTTGGCACCGGCCGGGCTCTTGGTCAGCTCCCATTCGTTCTCGAACAGGTTCTTGAAAAAGAGATTGCTCCACTTGGTCGGCGTCTGCGTCCAGGTGACTTCCGGGCCGCCGGTGATCGCGTCAGCACCGATGCCCGTGCCATACCTGCTCTTCCAGCCGAGACCTTGTTCCTCGATTGCGGCGCCTTCCGGTTCCCGACCGATCAGTGAGGGATCGCCTGCGCCATGGGTCTTGCCAAAGCTATGACCGCCGGCGATCAGCGCCACGGTCTCCTCGTCGTTCATCGCCATCCGAAAGAACGTTTCGCGGATGTCCTTCGCGGCCTTGATGGGATCCGGGTTTCCGTTCGGTCCTTCCGGATTGACGTAGATCAGCCCCATCTGCACGGCGCCCAGCGGCTCCGCGAGCTGGCGCTCGCCGCTATAGCGTTCGTCGCCGAGCCAGGTTCCTTCCGGACCCCAGAACAGCTCCTCGGGCTCCCAGACATCGGCGCGGCCGCCGCCGAAACCGAACGTCTTGAAGCCCATCGAATCGAGCGCGACGTTGCCCGCGAGAATCATGAGGTCGGCCCAGGAGATTTTACGGCCGTACTTCTGCTTGATCGGCCACAAGAGCCGACGGGCTTTATCGAGGTTGGCGTTGTCTGGCCAACTGTTGAGCGGCGCAAAGCGCTGCTGGCCGGCGCCGGCGCCGCCACGGCCGTCGGTGATGCGATAGGTGCCGGCACTGTGCCACGCCATGCGGATCATCAGTCCGCCGTAGTGCCCGAAGTCGGCCGGCCACCATGGCTGCGAGTTCGTCATCAAGGCAGTCAGGTCCTTGATCACCGCGTTGAGGTCGAGGGTCTTGAACTCCTTGGCGTAGTCGAACTCCTTGCCCATCGGATCCGATAAATTGGAGTTCCGATGGAGAACCGAAACGTCCAGTGTGTCCGGCCACCAGTCGCGGTTCGTATGACCATGCGTGAATGGGCATTTGCCTGCGCTTTTATCGTCAGTCTTTGCGTCCATGTTTGCCTCCTCATTTTGGGCACGAGCGTTCATAGCCAGCATCGCAATTTCGCGCTCGATAAGTCCAATTCGATTGCCTAGGCATATCGATAAGACTATCTTATCGGGATGATCACATTGAAACAGTTACGCTATTTGTCTGCGCTGTCGCACCACAGGCACTTTGGAAAAGCCGCTAAGGCCTGCGCGGTGACGCAGCCGGCGTTGTCCATGCAGATTCAGGAGTTGGAGGCCGAGCTCGGCGTGGCGCTGGTCGAGCGGCGTCCCGGCGAAGCGATCTTGACCGACGTCGGCTTCGAGGTGGCGCGACGGGCCGAGCGGGTGCTGGCCACGACGCGCGATCTCGCCGACTTCGCGCGTCACCGCGGCCGCCTGCTGACCGGGCGGATGCAGCTCGGAGTGATCCCCTCGATCGCACCCTATGTGTTGCCGAAGATCCTGCCGGTGCTGCAGCGCCGCTATCCGGACTTGCGGGTCGAGTTACGCGAAACACAGACGCGGATTTTGGTTGAGGAGCTGCATCGCGGCGCCCTCGACGTCATCATGTTGGCGTTGCCGGCCGACGACGCCGAGGTGGAGAGCATCCGGCTGTTCGACGATCCGTTTCTGCTCGCGGTACCCTCGACCGACAACCGTCCGGAGAGCATTCGCGTCAGCGAGGAAGACATCGACACGCAACGGCTCATTCTCTTGGAGGAGGGTCATTGCCTGCGCGACCAGGCGCTGGCGTTATGCTCCAGCACGCATCGCGACGCCGTGCTCGGTGCGACCAGCCTCGCCACGGTGATGCAGATGGTGGCGAACGGGTACGGTATCACGCTCCTGCCGCAGATTGCGGCCGACGTGGAAATCCGCGACGAGCGCGTGAAGCTCTTACGTTTCGCGGAACCCGCGCCTGGCCGCGTGGTTGGATTGGCGTGGCGGCGCACCTCGCCGCGCAAGGCGGATTTCATCGCGCTCGGGCAGATCATCACCGAGACGCTCGGGTTTGCTTCAGCGCACGGTCGCGCCAGAGCGTCATGAGCCGCGCAAGGTCGCCCGCGCGCATGCCGTAGGTGTCGGGCAGAGAGGTCCCGTGTCCGCTCAAGAGGCGATTGATCCGCGGCAGGACGCCGCGGTTCGATCGATCGTCATAGACGACGAGCCAGCTGAGGGCGTTCGCCGTCCAGGTCGTGAAATTGGCGACATCCGGCCACTTCGACTGGCGGCGCCGAAGCCCCGACACCTTGAACCCGCTAGCATCAAGCGTCATGTCGCTCGAACCTGGGATAAGCTGACACGCCGCGACAAGACCGCAGGCTCCGAAAAAGACAACCGAAACCCAGCCCCAAAAGAGTTGGTGGGTACTCTGCCCGACGCGGATGAGGAAAATGCCGGCCGCGACGAATCCAAGCGCGAGGGCAACCATCACGATCCATTTGAGCGGCGAGGGCTTGAGCGTCACCGGGCCGGGGAATCGAGCCAGCACGGAGGCGACGGATTCCGGCATGTCGTTTGCGTTGGACATCGGGACCTCCTGCGTTGGCGCAGCCAGATCAAAGATAGCGCAGGGCCATCGACACAAGAAGGCCCGCCGTGCGGGGTCATGCGGACAGACGAAGAGGGCGCCTTGCGGCGCCCGATTTTCTTGCCCTCACCCGGAAGCGGCAAAGCCGCCGTCGTGAAAAGCGGCCGCGGCCTCATCCTTCGAGACGCCCAGACTGGGCACGGCTCCTCAGGATGAGGCCGAACCCTCCTATTCGCCGCCGGCGGCGGCCTCGCGCGGCTGATCGCGTTCGGCCTTTTGTTTCGCCTCGAGGTCTTCGCCCGTCTTCTGATCGACAACCTTCATCGAGAGGCGCACCTTGCCGCGTTCGTCGAAGCCGAGCAGCTTGACCTTGACCTTGTCGCCTTCCTTGACGACGTCGGAGGTCTTCTGGACGCGCTGCGGCGCAAGCTGGCTGATGTGGACGAGGCCGTCCTTGGCGCCGAAGAAATTCACGAAGGCGCCGAAGTCCATGACCTTGACCACCGTGCCGTCGTAGATCTGGCCGACCTCGGGGTCCGAGGCGATCGATTTGATCCACTTAATTGCGGCGTTGATGGATTCGGCATTGGCAGAGGCGACCTTCACGGTGCCGTCGTCCTGGATGTCGATCTTGGCGCCGGTCTTCTCCACAATCTCGCGGATCACCTTGCCGCCGGTGCCGATCACTTCGCGGATCTTGTCGGTTGGGATTTTCAGGGTCTCGATACGCGGTGCATGCTCGCCGAGCTCGGCGCGGTGCTGGGTGATGGCCTTCGCCATTTCACCAAGGATGTGCATGCGCCCGTCCTTGGCCTGGCTGAGCGCGACCTTCATGATTTCTTCGGTGATGCCGGCGATCTTGATGTCCATCTGCAGCGAGGTCACGCCGTATTCGGTGCCGGCCACCTTGAAATCCATGTCGCCGAGATGATCCTCGTCGCCGAGGATGTCGGAGAGCACGGCGTAGCGCTCGCCTTCCAGGATCAGGCCCATGGCGATGCCGGCGGTCGGCCGCTTGAGCGGGACGCCGGCATCCATCAGCGCGAGCGAGGTGCCGCACACGGTCGCCATCGAGGATGAGCCGTTCGACTCGGTGATCTCGGAGACGACGCGGATGGTGTACGGGAACTCGGTGTGCGCCGGCAGCACGGGATGGATGGCGCGCCAGGCGAGCTTGCCGTGGCCGATTTCGCGCCGGCCCGGTGCGCCGATGCGACCGGTTTCGCCGACCGAAAATGGCGGGAAGTTGTAGTGCAGCAGGAACGTCTCTTTGTATGTGCCCTGCAGCGCGTCGACGAATTGCTCGTCCTCGCCAGTCCCGAGGGTGGCAATCACCATCGCCTGGGTTTCGCCGCGGGTGAACAGCGCCGAGCCGTGGGTGCGCGGCAGGACGCCGACTTCGGCGACGATGGGACGCACGGTCTTGACGTCGCGACTGTCGATGCGGCGGCCGGTATCCAAGATATTCCAGCGCACGATCTTGGCCTCGAGCTCCTTAAACACATGTGCGATGCGCAGCGGATCGTACGCGGGTTCCTTGCCTTCGGGCAGGAAGTGCGCGGTGACCCTGGTTTTTGCGGCTTCGATCGCGGCGTGACGTTCCTGCTTCGCCGGGATCGCATAGGCGGCGCGCAAATCCTTCTCGATGATGCCGCGCATTTCCTTCTCGATCGCGACGTTATCCGGCATTTTGAAGTCGCGCGGTTCTTTCGCGGCTTTTTCGGCAAGCCCTATGATGGCGTTGATCACCGGCTGCATATGACGATGGCCGAACATCACGGCGCCGAGCATGATTTCCTCGGACAGCTCCTTGGCCTCCGACTCGACCATCAGCACCGCGTCCTGGGTGCCGGCGACCACGAGGTCGAGCTGGCTCTCGGCCATCTCGTCGATCTGCGGGTTGAGTACGTATTCGTTGTTGATGAAGCCGACGCGGGCGGCGCCGATCGGGCCCATGAAGGGCACGCCGGAAAGCGTGAGCGCGGCGGAGGCGGCCACCATGGCGACAATGTCGGGATCGTTCTCGAGATCGTGCGAAAGCGTGGTGACGATGACTTGGGTGTCGCAGCGATAGCCGTCGGCAAACAACGGACGCACCGGACGGTCGATCAGGCGCGAAACCAGCGTCTCTTTTTCGGTCGGCCGGCCTTCGCGCTTGAAGTAGCCGCCGGGAATGCGGCCGGCAGCGTAGAATTTTTCCTGGTAGTTGCAGGTGAGCGGCAGGAAGTCGATGCCTTCCTTCGGCTCCTTCGCCGAGACGATGGTGGCGATGACGGTGGTCTCGCCGTAGGTGGCAATGACTGCGCCGTCGGCTTGGCGCGCTACTTTGCCGGTCTCAAGGGTGAGCGGCCGCCCGCCCCAGTCGAGTTGAATACGATGAACGTCAAACATCTTGATTTTCTTTCATGGTTTTGAGCGAAGGAGGAGGGCCATGAGCAAGACGGCGAGATGCTGTTGGCGATCATGTCGTAGACATCGCACCCGAAAAGGTCGTGTCCGGTAACAGCAACTGGCGATCCTGCCATGGCCTTCAGGCCTCCGCGGAGGCGAACCGTCGCGTCGAGCGCCCGGTTCAAATGTCGGCAGCAGTTTGCTGCCGGTGGAAACGCGCGAATTCGGCGCGCGTTGTTTGGTTCAGCGACGGATGCCCAGCTTGTCGATCAAGGCCCGGTAGCGCGTTTCGTTGGTGCGCCTGAGGTAATCGAGCAGCTGGCGACGCTGAGATACGAGTTTGAGCAGACCACGCCGCGAATGGTTGTCCTTGACGTGAGACTTGAAATGTTCGGTGAGGGCGGTGATCCGTTCGGACAGGATCGCCACCTGCACCTCCGGCGAGCCGGTGTCGCCGGATTTCGTTGCATAAGATTTAATGAGTTCAGCCTTGCGGCTGGATTGAAGCGACATCGTCACGACCTTTGCTTCGGCTCCGGCTGCCCATCAGCCCTGCCAGGTTGAAAACGCGCTTGGGGACGATCTCGCCGCGGTCCACTTCGGCCAGGGCCACAAGGCGGCCCGAAGCGGTGACGTAAACCGCGCCGTGGAAAATGGGTGCGTCCCTTCCACGCAACAAAACGGCTTGGCCTTTTTGAAGCCTCGCCGCATCTGCCCGGCTGACGGCCAGCGCCGGGATGTCGTCCAGCGCGGTCTCGACGGGCAAAAGCGCGTCGGCGAGATTGCCCTCGCCGACGGCTGCTCTATGGCACATGGCGGTCAGTTGTTCCAGTGAAATAAGCTCGTTCTCCGCGAAAGGCCCGACCGCTTGGCGGCGCAGCGCGGCAATGTGGCCGAGGCAACCGAGCGCGCGGCCCATGTCGCGGGCGAGCGCACGCACATAGGCGCCCTTGCCGCAAATGGCCTCGAATTCGGCATGGCTGGCGTCTGGCATGGCGATCAATTCAAGTTGATGGACGTCGACCGGCCGAGCGTCCAGCGCAAGCTCGGCGCCGTCGCGGGCAAGATCATAGGCGCGCTCACCCTCGACCTTGATGGCGGAATAGCGCGGGGGGACCTGCGCGATGGTGCCGGTGAACTGCGGGATGACCGACTCAATGGCCGCACGGGTCGGCCGCTCGTCGGACGTTGCGCTGATGCGGCCCTCGGCGTCGTCGGTGTCGCGCTCCTCGCCCCAGCGCACGGTGAAGCGATAAATTTTCCGACTGTTCATCACGAACGGAACGGTCTTGGTGGCTTCCCCCAGCGCAACCGGCAGACAGCCGGAGGCGAGCGGGTCGAGCGTGCCGGCATGGCCGACGCGCTTGGCCTTGAACAAGCGCTTGATCGCACCGACCGCGTGGGTCGAGGTCATGCCGACCGGCTTGTCGAGCACGACCCAGCCATGCACGTCGTGCTTCTCGCGGCGGAATTGTTTTGTGTTCTGGTTCCCTGGGTGCTCGGCGTGCTCCCTCCCCCCTTGAGTACCCCCCTCCCGATCGCCTTCGCGCGCCGCGCTGCGGCGGTCGACCTCCCCCTCAGGAGGGGAGGTAAAAAACTTCTCGCGCGGCGCGTTATTTGTCATTCGTCGTGCTTCTTTTCTTCGAGGTCGCGCCGAACACGAGGTGTTCGCAAAAGCTTCTCGATCCGTTCCGCTTCGTCGAATCGCTCGTCGATTCGAAACCGGATATCGGGAGCAAATTTCAGGTTAACGCGGCGCGCGATTTCGCCGCGCAAGTAGCGCTTGTTGCGCTGGAGCGCCGCGAGGACTTCTTCGGAATCGCGGCCGCCGAGCGGCATGACGTAAATGGTCGCGAGCTGAAGATCGGCGGTCATGCGCACCTCCGGCACCGTGATGAGATGGCCCTGGATCACCGGATCGTGCACGTCGCCGCGCGCGAACAGCTCGGACAAAGTGTGGCGCACCAGTTCGCCGACGCGCAATTGGCGCTGCGAAGGGCCGTTCGTGTCGCGATGATGTCCCTTGGCCATGCTCAAACAATAATGTCAGCCGGCAGCGCCGGCTCTCGGCGTTCAATGAAAAATTCCAGTTAGGGGCGGATGGTTTGGCGCAGACGTAAGTGTCGAACTCACAGACTGCGTTGCACCGTCTCCACCCGATAGCATTCGATCGTGTCGCCGACCTTCATGTCCTGATAATTCTCGAACGCCATTCCGCATTCCTGGCCGGCGACCACCTCGCGCGCGTCATCCTTGAAGCGCTTGAGCTGCGAGAGCTTGCCTTCGTGCACGACGACGTTGTCGCGGATGAGGCGCACGTTGGCGCCGCGCTCGACCGTGCCGTCGGTGACGCGGCAACCGGCGATATTGCCGACCTTGGAGACCTTGAAGATTTCCAGTATCTGCGCATTGCCCAGCATGGTCTCGCGCCGCTCCGGCGTGAGCAGGCCGGACATGGCCTTTTTCACGTCGTCGACGAGATCGTAGATGATGTTGTAGTAGCGGATCTCGATGCCGGCCTGTTCGGCGGCCTCGCGCGCTTCCTTGTGGGCGCGCACGTTGAAGCCGATGATGGCGGCGTTGGAGGATTCGGCGAGCGTCACGTCGGATTCGGTGATGCCGCCGACGCCGGAATGGATCACGCGCGCGGCCACTTCTTCGTTGCCGACTTTCTCCAACGCGCCCGCAATCGCCTCGATCGAGCCCTGCACGTCGGCCTTGATGATGAGCGGGAATTCCTTGCGGCCCGCGGTCTTGAGCTGCGACATCATCTGCTCGAGCGAGCCGCGCATGCCGGTGGCGCGGGCGGCATGCTTCTCGCGTTTCTGGCGGGCGCGATAATCGGTGAGCTCGCGGGCGCGCGCTTCGGTGTCGACGACGGCAAGCCGGTCGCCGGCATCCGGCGTCCCGGTGAAACCGAGCACTTCGACCGGAACCGAGGGTCCGGCCTCGCGCACCGCTTCGCCGGTGTCGCTGACCAGCGCACGGACGCGGCCCCATTCGGCACCGGCAACAATAATGTCGCCGACGTGAAGCGTGCCGCGCTGCACCAGCACGGTGGCGACCGGTCCGCGGCCGCGGTCGAGCTTGGCCTCGATCACGGTGCCTTCGGCGGCGCGATTTGGATTGGCCTTGAGATCGAGAATTTCGGCCTGCAGGCCGATCATCTCCAGCAGGCGATCGAGATTCATTTTCTTGGTCGCGGAAATTTCCACATCGACGACTTCGCCGCCGAGCGTTTCGACCTGGATCTCGTGCTGGAGCAACTCGGAACGCACGCGCTCGGGCTTGGCGTCCGGTTTGTCGATCTTGTTGATCGCGACGATGATCGGAACCTTCGCGGCCTTGGCATGATGAATGGCTTCGACCGTCTGCGGCATGACACCATCATCGGCGGCGACCACCAACACCACGATGTCGGTGACCTTGGCGCCGCGGGCGCGCATGGCGGTGAACGCGGCGTGGCCGGGCGTGTCGATGAAGGTAATCTTGCCGTGCGAAGGCGAACCGACCTGATAGGCGCCGATGTGCTGGGTGATGCCGCCGGCTTCGCCGGCCGCAACATTGGTGGAGCGGATGGCGTCGAGCAGCGAGGTTTTGCCGTGATCGACGTGGCCCATGATGGTCACGACCGGCGCGCGCGGCACCAGGTTCGCGGGATCGTCGGCGACGTCGAACACGCCTTCCTCGACGTCGGCTTCGGCGACGCGTTTGACGGTATGGCCGAGCTCCTCGGCAATGAGCTGGGCGGTATCGGCGTCGATCACGTCGTTGATCGTCGCCATCTGGCCTTGCTTCATCAGCAGCTTGATCACGTCAACCGATCGTTCGGCCATGCGGTTGGCGAGGTCCTGGATGGTGATGAATTCCGGAACGGTGACTTCGCGGACGATCTTTTCCTTCGGCTCGTCGACCGTGTGCTCCTTCATCCGGCGCTTGGTGCGGCGGATGAAAGCGGCTTGCGAACGTTCGCGCTCCTCGTCGGCATCGAGCGCGGTGACGAGCGTGAGTCGGCCGCGGGCTTTGGTCGGCGCGCGCGCGCGGGTCGGTCGTGGTGCCGGTACCGGACGTGCGACGCCGCCCGGGCCGCGACGGAAGCGCGGCGTCTCTTCCTCTTCGGCGTCGAGCGCCATGCGTGCGCCGGGCACTCGGGCGCCCGGGGTTGTGTCCTCGCCGAAGCGCTTCTTGGCCTCGAGCTCGGCCTTGCGCTTGGTTTCTTCGTCGTGCTTGCGGCGATCCTCTTCCTCGCGCTTGCGGCTCTCGGCCGCAGTGCGCTCGGCCTTGTCGTGTTCTTCCCGAATTGCGCGGCGTTGGGCTTCTTCCTCGGCGATCTTGCGCTCTTCGGCCTCGCGCAGGCGCGCGTCGCCAAGCGCGTGGGCGCGGCGGCTGCGTTCCTCTTCGGTCAGCGTGCGGAGCACGACACCGGACGGCTTCGCTGCCGGAGCGGACGGTGGCGACGGAGTGGGGGCTGGGGCTGTCTTGGGCGCGACTGGACGCTTGCCGGGAGCCGCCGGGCTCGCCGCCGGGGCAGCAGCGGGGGCGGCTTCAACCTTGGGCTTGCCCGGTGTGAACGTGCGGCTCTTCACCTTCTCGACCACCACCTGCTTGCTGCGGCCATGGCTAAAGCTCTGCCGCACCGTGCCCGTCTCGGTGCGCGGTTTGAGCGACAGCGTCTTTGAGGGGACGCTCAGCTTTTTTTCGCCAGGTGTATTGGTCTCGGCCATTCTTCGTCCTAGCACTTATGCTTCTGCTGCCGCGCGGCGGCGGCCGGGGGCAGCGACTTCTCCGGCCCGGAAACGCTCAAGACGCGTAAAACGCGCAAGAAACGTGTTGCTCGCGGAGCCGGCAAGCAGGGCTGCATGTACCACATTTGACCGGCCCAATGCCAAATCCAATTGAGCCGAGGAAAATTCGGTAATTTCGGCAATCCGATCGGCATCCGGCCGGCGCCGCAGCGCAGCCTTCAGCTTGGCGGCGCCGTCGGTGCCCGCGTCGACGGCCGTGAGCAGGGCCACGACGTTTTCCCGGGCGAGCGCGGCTTCAGTCTTGGCAAAGCCCGCGAGGACGGCGCCGGCCTTGCCGGCGATCGCAAGCGCGTCGAGCGCGCCGCGGACCAGCAGCCGCTCGGTCATGTCCACGAGATCATGCGGAACGCGCACATCGCGCTTGAAGTTGCGCGCGAAGGTCCGGCACGCGATCGCGTCCTCGATGCATTTGCGCGTTGCGGTGATCCAAAGGCCGCGGCCGGGCAGCTTGCGTTTGAGGTCGGGCACGACGCCATCCGGTCCGACCACGTAGCGGATCATCTCGGTGGTCGGCTTGATCTCGCGAGTCAACGCGCAATAGCGCTCGGTCGCGGCCCGCCGCGGCCCGCCATCGAGTTCGCTCTGGTGCGTGACTGACAACATCGGTCTTCCTGTTTTAAGTTTGCGCCGCGGCGCCCTGCGCTTCAGCTTCGCCTTCACCTTCGGCCGCGGGCGGCGGCGCGAGATCGGCCTCGGTGACCCAGCCGGATTTCAGGCGCGCCTGCATGATCATGGCCTCGGCTTCCTCGCGCGAGAGGTCGAAGCCGTCGAGGATGCCGGGCTCGCGTTTGGATTCGCCGTCCTTGCGTTCGGTCCAGCCAATGAGATCGTCGGTGGCGCAGCCGGCGAGATCCTCGACGGTCTTCACGCCGTTCTCGCCGAATTTGACCAGCATTCTCGTCGTCACGCCGGGAACTTCCTTGAGCTCATCCTCGACGCCGAGTTCCTTGCGCTTGGCGTCAAGCTCGCCCTCGATCTTGGCGAGATATTCGCGCGCCCGCGTCTGCAATTCCCGCGCGGTATCCTCGTCGAAGCCTTCGATGCCGGCGAGTTCCTTTTCTTCGACCGCCGCCAGCTCCTCGACCGAGCGGAAATTCTCCGAGGCGAGCAACTGCGCCACCACTTCGTCGACGTTGAGCGCATCGATGAAGGTCTTGGTGCGGTTCTGGAACTCGGCCTGGCGGCGCTCCGATTCTTCCTGCTCGGTCAGGATGTCGATGTCCCAGCCGGTCAGCTGCGAGGCGAGACGCACGTTCTGGCCGCGGCGGCCGATGGCAAGAGAGAGTTGGGCATCGGGAACGACGACTTCGATACGGGCACGATCCTCGTCGAGCACGACCTTGGCCACTTCGGCGGGCGCAAGCGCGTTGACGACGAAGGTCGGAATGTCCGCCGACCACGGAATGATGTCGATCTTCTCGCCTTGCAGCTCGTTGACCACGGCCTGCACGCGCGAGCCGCGCATGCCGACGCAGGCGCCAACCGGGTCGACGGAGGAGTCACGCGAAATCACGGCGATCTTGGCACGCGAGCCGGGATCACGCGCCACCGCCTTGACCTCGACGATGCCGTCGTAGATTTCCGGCACCTCCTGCGCGAACAACTTGGCCATGAATTGCGGATGCGTGCGCGAGAGAAAAATCTGCGGCCCGCGCGGCTCGCGGCGCACGTCGTAGATGTAGGCGCGCACGCGATCGCCGTTGCGGAAGACTTCGCGCGGCAGCATTTCGTCGCGGCGCACGATCGCCTCGCCGCGGCCGAGGTCGACGACCACGTTGCCGTATTCCACGCGCTTGACGATGCCGTTGACGATGTCGCCGATGCGATCCTTGTATTCCTGGTACTGACGGTCGCGTTCGGCCTCGCGCACCTTCTGCACGATCACTTGCTTCGCCGACTGGGCAGCGATGCGGCCGTATTCGAGCGGCGGCAGCGCGTCGGCAATGGTGTCGCCGACCTGGGCCGCGGGATTGTGGCGGCGGGCGCCTTCGAGGTTGATCTGATTGGCCGGATTCTCGACGTTCTCGACCACCAGCAGGTGGCGGGCGAGCCGCAACTCGCCGGTCTTGGGATTGATCTCGGCGTGCACCTCGGTTTCGCTGCCGTAGCGCGAGCGCGCCGCCTTGGCGATGGCATCCTCCATCGCGGAAATGACGATATTGCGGTCGATGGCCTTCTCACGGGCGACCGCGTCGGCGATCTGCAGAAGCTCGAGCCGGTTGGCGCTGATTGCCATCACTCACTCTCCCTCATTGTGCGCTGGGTCCGGTCTTTGCCGGATGCGCGCTGAAATTGGTTATGGCGGGACGCGCCCGCCCGGTTGTCGTTCGATTCACGTATTTCGCGTTCGGCTGCCTTGCCACGCTTGAGCGCCTGGGCAACGAGCGCATCGGTCAGCACGAGCTTGGCTTCTGCCATGTCTTCGATCGGCAGCAGAATTTCGGTCGTCTCGCCGGGCGCCGCATCATCGCGGTGGATACAGGCGGCATCGCCGCGCGTGCCAAGCAGGAGACCGCGAAATCGCCGGCGACCTTCAAGCGGAACCGCCATCTCGATCTTGACCACCTGGCCGGCGTAGCGATCGAAGTCGGAGCGGCGCACCAGCGGACGATCGATGCCGGGCGAGGACAGTTCAAGGCGGTAGGCGCGTTCGACCGGATCGGTAACGTCGAGCACGGGTGAGAGAGCGCGCGAAGCAGCCTCGCAGTCTTCGATCGTCATGCTGCCGTCGGGCCGCTCGGCCATGACCTGCACGGTGCAGCCGTCGGAGCCGGAAATCCGCACGCGCACCAGGCGAAAGCCGAGATTTTCGAGCACCGGCTCGGCAATCGCAGCCACGCGGGCGGCCAAGCCCGGCTCGACGATCAGACGCCGCTCGGCGTCCAGGTTTTCGATCCTGTCGCTCATCTGCTCGTTAAAATGGTCTTCGGCGCGTCGTGTTTCCAAATTCTGCTCTAAATTCGCCTCGCACCGGCGGTGGCTGCCGATCAGCTCGGCCGGCCTTGCGGTAACAAAAAAGAGCGGGTCCCGGGGGAACCCACTCTCAAAAGCCGATCAGATTTCATCCGACCGTTATGAGGTGTCTCTAAAGACAAACCAAATATAGCGATTCAACAGGGACATGCAAGAGCAAGATTTGGCTAACGATTCGTTCACGATCCCGATTTAGCGTGTCGATTCAACCGCTGGCGCGCCGGCGGAAGCGCCGGGTTCCACGATGAGCGTCACTTCCTCGATGATCCCCGAGCTGGAAAATGTCATCCAGCGCGGCACGCCGGAGCGATGCACGGAAATGCTCCAGCGCATCACGACGTTATTCATCCATGGCGCCAAAAATTTCAACGAAGATCATATCGGATTGTTCGACGACGTGCTGTGCCAGCTCGTCGCCGAGATCGAGACCAAGGCGCGGGCGGAACTTTCGCGCCGGCTTGCTTCGATTGAAAATGCGCCGACCGAACTGGTGCGTCAACTCGCGCACGACAACGATATCTCCGTTGCCGGCCCGGTGCTGAAGGAATCGACGCGTCTGAATGACGACGACCTTGTCGATATCGCCGAGACAAAAGGGCAGGCCCATCTGCAGGCGATATCGGGACGGCAGAGTATTGGCGAATCGATCACCGATGTGCTGGTGCGGCGCGGCGATCTCGATGTCGCGCGCAGCGTCGCCGAAAACCCGGGCGCGCGGTTTTCCAACGATGCCTTCTCGGCATTGGTCAGTCGGGCGGAAAAGGACGGCGTGCTGGCCATCAAGGTTGGACAGCGGCCGGACATTCCGGCGCATCTGTTCCGCGAACTCTTGATACGGGCCACGGACGTGGTGCAGCGACGACTGCTGGCGACCGCGAAGCCGGAAACGCAAAACGAGATCAGGCGCGTGCTCGCGCAAATCTCGCAGGAGCTGAACAGCAAGAGTGCGCCGCGCGACTACTCGTCGGCGCAGCGCACGGTGCTGGCTTTGCATCAATCGGGCAAGCTCGGCGAGGCCGAACTCGTCGACTTCGCGAAGGCGAAGAAATATGAGGAGACGGTGGCGACGCTCTCTGCGCTCTGCGGCGTGCCGATCGAATCGGTGGACCGGCTGGCGGGCGGCGAGCGGCCCGATCCGGTGTTGATCCTGTGCAAGGCGGTCGGATTCACCTGGCCGACGGTGCGCGCCATCATCGCGGCGCATCCCAACAACAAATCCATATCGAGCCAGACGCTCGATTCCGCCTATTCGAATTTTGAGCGGCTTTCACCTTCGACCGCGCAACGCGTCGTGCGTTTCTGGCAGGTACGGCAGGCGCACGAAACTGCGCGCGACTTCTAGACGCCGGCAGGCGCGGTCACTCTCGCTGGAAAATCAGGTAGCACGGAATGCGGCCCGTGCGTTTGGCCTTGATTTCATAGCGCGTGCTGGAAAAGCCGGGCCACGGCTGTCGCCAGTCGTCCGCGCATTCCGCCGTCCAGGTGAATTGCGGGGCCCGAGCCATATGACGCAACGTCCAGGCGGCGTAATCGGCAATATCGGTGACGAAGCGGAACTCGCTGCGGGACTTTAAAATGCGGGCAATCTCGGTGACACTGCGCGATTGGACGAAGCGGCGCTTCCAGTGGCGCCGCTTCGGCCAAGGATCGGGATAAATCAAGTCGACGCGGGCGATCGAGGCTGTCGGGAGCCAATCGATCAGCTCGGTCGCATCGCCGTGATGCAGGCGGATGTTGGAAAGCCCGCGCTCCTCGATGAGAGCAAGCGCCTTGGCCATGCCGTTGACGAAGGGCTCGCAGCCGATGAAACCGGTGCGGGGATTGCGTTCCGCCTCGCCGGCCATGTGCTCGCCGCCGCCGAACCCGATTTCGAGACGCACCTCGTCGACGCCCGCGAATAGGGTGCATAGATCAGCCGGCGCCTTGGCGCCGAGATCGATCGCGAGTCGCGGCAGCAGCGTATCGAGCAGCGCCGCTTGGCGGGGCTTGAGCGTCTTGCCCTTGCGTCGGCCAAAGAATGCGCCGGCGCGCGGGCGCGGTTTGTCACTTAGCTGATCCTTGAGCAGCGGCATGCCGCGGATGGTCTGCGCTGCGGCTCGGAAATTCAACTCTTGAGAATCAGCGCACCGCACTCTTGAGCTGGGCGACCAGGTCGGTCTTCTCCCAGGAGAAGCCGCCGTCCTTGTCGGGGGCGCGGCCGAAATGACCATAGGCCGCGGTACGGCGATAAATCGGCCGATTGAGCTTGAGCGTGCGACGGATGTTGGTCGGCGTGAGGCGGAACAGCTCGGGCAGGACTTTCTCCAGCTTCTTCTCCTCGACCTCGCCGGTGCCGTGAGTATCGACCAGAACCGACATCGGGTCGGCGACGCCGATCGCATAAGCGACCTGGATGGTGCAGCGGGAGGCGAGCCCTGCGGCGACTACGTTCTTGGCGAGGTAGCGCGCGGCGTAGGCGGCGGAGCGGTCGACCTTGGTCGGATCCTTGCCGGAAAATGCGCCGCCGCCATGCGGGGCGTAGCCGCCATAGGTATCGACTATGATCTTTCGGCCGGTGAGGCCGCAATCGCCGTCCGGCCCGCCGATAACGAAGTTGCCGGTCGGATTGACGAGGAAGTCGGACGACTTCTGCGGCATCCAGCCTTTCGGCAGCGCCGACTCGACGGCATCGGTGATCATTTCCTTGACCAGCCCGGGCGTGTACCTCTTGCCGTTGCGGCTCTGCGCTTGGTGCTGGGTCGAGACCACCACCTTGGTGCAGCCGACCGGCTTGCCGTTGACGTATTTGACCGTCACTTGGCTCTTGGCATCGGGCTGCAGGTCGTAGAGCTGCCCGGAGCGGCGCTTCTCCGACAACACTTTCAGAATCTTGTGCGCGAAATAGATCGGTGCCGGCATGTAAGAGTTCTTCTCGTAAACCTCGCTCTCGGTGCAGGCGAAGCCGAACATCATGCCCTGGTCGCCGGCGCCTTCTTCCTCGCCGCCCTTCTTCTTCTTGGCGTCGACGCCCATGGCGATGTCGGGCGACTGGCCGTGCAGCAGCACCTCGATGTCGGCGCCGTAGTAGGAAAAGCCGTCCTGGTCGTAGCCGATGTCCTTGACCACACCGCGCGCGATCTCGGTGATCAGTTCACGGTTCACCACCACCTTATCGCCATGCTTCTTGAAGAACGGCGCCTGGCCACGACCCTCGCCGGCGACGACGATCTTGTTGGTGGTGCAGAGCGTCTCGCAGCCGAGCCGAGTGTTGACCTTGCTATCGTCGGCGATGCCGAGCTTGAGATCGTTTTCAAGGAAAGCATCGAGGATCGCGTCCGAAATCTGGTCGCAAACCTTGTCCGGGTGACCTTCGGATACGGATTCACTGGTGAAAAGATAATTGACGTGAGACACCGGGACGCACTCCCCAAAAAGGCCCGCTAAAGCAGGCGAAAAGCCTATCAGATCGTTGGCAGAGGCTGTTTGTTACAATGTCCCGAAGCCCGGTCAAGATGTGGGCAGCGATGGGACAGACTTGGGACGGGCTTGGGGATCACGTGGGAGCGATCAGGCCCGTTTCCGCCCTAATCTGGCGGCCGTCGGGCTCGCATTAATCTTCGGCGATCTGCTCCACGAGGTCGACGATGCGGCGCCGCAGCTTCGAATCCTTAATCCGCATGAAAGCCTTGGTCAGCGACAGGCCGTCGGAGGTCGCCAGGAAGTCGGACACATAGGCCGGCGACGGGGCTTCCGCCATGCCGGAGGCCGAATGTCCGGGTGCGTTCGGTGCGCCCTCGAAGAAGAACGACACCGGCACCTGGAGGATCTGCGAAATCTGCTGCAAGCGACTCGCGCCAATCCGATTGGCCCCCTTCTCGTACTTTTGCACTTGCTGGAAAGTCAGACCAAGCGCGTCGCCAAGTTTTTCCTGACTCATGCCAAGCATCATGCGGCGCATGCGCACGCGCGCACCCACATGCTTGTCGGTCGGATTTGGCGCCTTCTTAGCCATCATCGCAATTCTCTCCTGCGCACGCCGGCGCTCGTCTTCATATTTCTTTCTTCTAAGCTCATATTCGAATTGCGCGCAATGCGCGATTCATCCAGTTAAACTTAATGATGCAAGTTACGATTGAGGTTAATCCACCACGTGAGTTGTATTCGCAAGCGATGCCCGTAATTGCTCGACTTGTTTCAGAGCGCGTCTCTCTGAGCGCGCGGACTTAGAATAGCATAGCGAAGCTGCATATTATGCATGGCATCGTTACCGAACGCGACGGCGATTGATTACTACCGCGCCAACAATACCAAGAATTAATCCAAGAAGCGTGTCGCCCATTCGCGCATAAAGCGGCTTATCGACACGGCGCGGAAGCGAGGAATCCAACACGCCTTCCGCACCCAGCGGCAGCGACTTGATCGTGCGACCGAGCGGATCGACGACCGCGCTTATTCCGGTGTTGGCGGCGCGCACCAGCGGCAGACCCTCTTCGATGGCGCGTACACGGGCTTGTTGCAAATGTTGGTAAGGACCACTGCTCGTACCAAACCAGCCGTCGTTGGTGAGATTGAGGAGCCAGTCCGGCCGCTCGCCGTTCGGCACGATGGCGCCGGGAAAGATGATCTCGTAGCAGATGAGCGGGAGAAATTTCGGCGCGCGCGGCGCGGTCAGAACGCGGCGGCGGTCGCCTGCCAGGTACCCGCCGGGCAGCTTGGTGAGCTGCATAATGCCCAGACGCTCGAGAAAATCCTGGAAGGGGAGATACTCGCCAAAGGGGACAAGGTGCACCTTGTCGTAGATCGACAGAATCGTGCCCTGGTGATCGATCACGAACACGGAATTGTAGGCGCGCAAGCCGATCGTGCCGGTGGGGATTTCGGGAGCGCGCACCCCGCCGGTAATCAGCACCGTTCCGGCGGGGAGCAGGTCCGCGATCTGGGCGAGCGCGTCAGGCTCGCGTGCGAGCAGGAACGGAAACGGCGATTCCGGCCAGATCAAATGGGTCGCGTCGCCCACGCCGAGGGACTGCGGCCCGATCTTGCGGTTGGAGAGATTGATGTAGCGGCTCATCACCCGCTGCTTGGCGCCGTAGTTGAATTTGTCGTCCTGCGGCAGGTTGGGCTGCATGATGCGCAGCCGCACGCCATCGACAAAGGCGGTCGGATTGAGCGAGAGGCGCACCGCGCCATAGACCGTGAGCGCGGCAAGCGTGACGAAACCGACAGCCAGCGGGAACCATGGCCGGCGCGTGTCGGCAGACTCGTCGGCGAGTGTCGCCGGAGAAGCGAAAATTGCGACGGCCAGGAACGTCAGTCCCCACAGCCCAAGCAGCGCCGAGGCCTGCGCCAGCACCAACGGCCCGGTCAGTGCGTAGCCGTACGCGTTCCACGGAAAACCGGTAAACAGATGGCCGCGCAGCCATTCGGCGATGGTCAGCGACAAGGCGAGTGCGAGCACGCGAACAGGTCCGCGCGTCCACAGTCCGCGCGCAAGCGCAAACCCGAACGCGGTATAAAACGCGAGGTAAAGCGGCAACCCGATGACCGCGAAGGGCAACAGCCAACCGAATGTCTTGGCGTCAACCAGGAACGCGTAACCAACCCAATAGACGCCGGCCAGAAAATAGCCGAAGCCGAACCACCATCCGGCATGCGCCGCACGCAAGATCGCATTCATGCGGCTGGCGGCTGCGCCGTCGATCAGCCAGACCATGACCGGAAACGTCAGAAACAGAACCGGCCAAACATTGAATGGCGCAAGGCCGACGACCGAGATTGCGCCGGCGGCGAACGCGATGGCGGCCCGCCGCCAGCCGGACGCCAGCACGACCGCGTGCACAAGCCGCGTCAAAGTCGTCGCCTGCGGCAGGGATTGGGTGATCGTCACGGGCGGGGCGGGATCTTGGGCTGGTTGGTGTTGGCGGCGCGCGCATCCTCAGGCGTTGACGCGGCCGGTGGCGGAGACATGCCGGTCGCAGCGCGCTGATCGGTATCCCCAGGCCGCTGAGCGCCGTCGCGCGCGCGTTTGGGGCGATCCTTGCTGCGATGAATCTTTATTTTTTTGATCCGGCGCGGATCGGAATCAAGCACTTCGAGCTCGAAGCCGGCGGGGCCGGGCACGAGTTCGCCGCGGAGCGGCAAACGGCCGACCTGCGTCATGATCAGACCGCTCAGGGTGTCGACATCCTTCGCGGCCTCGCTCACGTCGAATTCGGGGCCGACTGCGGCCGTCACGTCGTCGAGGCTTGCGCGCGCGTCGGCCAGGAACGAGCCGTCCGGCTGGCGGACCACGGTCGGAGTGGTGTCTTCGTCGTGTTCGTCGGCAATCTCGCCGACGATCTGCTCGACGAGATCCTCGATCGAGGCCAAGCCATCGGTGCCGCCATATTCGTCGACCACGAGCGCCAGATGAATGCGGGTGGTCTGCATCTTGGCGAGCAGGTCGATGGCCGGCATCGACGGCGGCACGAACAGAAGTTCGCGCGTGATGTGAATGGCGGACAGCGGCAATGCGAGGTCGATCGCCTTGAGATCGAGCCCGGCCGGCAACGCGCGTTTGCGCTTGCTTTGTGTCTCCGGCTTCACGGCCGCATGCGCCATCATGAAGGCGATGAGATCGCGGATATGAATCATGCCGATCGGGTCGTCGAGCGTGTCGTTGAAAACCACGAGGCGAGAGTGAGCGGCAATCTGGAAAGTCTTGAGCAGCTCGCCGAGGGGAATGTCCTGTTGCACGGCGACGATGTCGGAGCGCGGCACCATGACGTCTTCGATCCGGCGCTCGCGCAACGCCAGGATATTCTTGAGCATGGTGCGCTCTTCCGTCGAGACGCCGGTCTTACCGGGTACGGCGGCTTCGAGCACGACCTCGATGTCGGCGCGGGTCGTCGTCGACTTCCAGCCGAAGAGCGCGCGCGCAACGCGGGCAAAAAATCCTTTGCGCTCGTGGGAAGGCGGCAGCGGCACCGGAAGATTGCGCTGCTCGATGGCGGCCTCGGTCGCGTCCGCGCGCCGATCTTCGGTTTCAGACATGAATCGCCTCAAGGCGCGCGGTCGCGCGCGAGATACGGATCGGGCACGCCGATACGGGCCAGGATACTGGCCTCCAGCTGCTCCATTTTCGCTGCCTGACGGTCGGTCGCATGATCGTAGCCGAGAAGATGGAGATAACCATGCACGGCCAGATGGACCAGATGGTGCTCGAACGGTTTTTGCTCGGCGGCCGCCTCCCGGGCCGTGGTTTCGTAGGCAATGACGATGTCGCCCAAATGACGCAAGCGAGGCGGAGCGTTGCGGCCTGCACGCGCCACCTTGGCCGGGAACGAGAGCACATTGGTCGGCGCATCGATCTTTCGCCATTGCCGGTTGAGGGCGCGGATCGCAGAATCATCGGTCAGCAAGATAGCAAGCTCGGCATGCGGCGTAGAGCACGAGTTCGCCGCTGTGCGTATTGCCTTTCGAATGAGAGCGGCGGCTTTGGGCCTTCGCCGCCATTGTGCGGCCTCTACGATCACTTCAATTCGCAGCGCCGATTTGCCGCCGCCTTTCGGCGTCGTCATTCCTTGGCCTCGCGCTTTTTCATGCGCGCCGCGGCCGCCTGGTCATAGGCCGCGACAATCCGCGCGACCAGTTCGTGGCGGATGACGTCCTCGGCGGTAAAGACGACGTGGCCGATACCCTCGACGCCGGCGAGAAGCCTGGTCGCTTCCGTCAGTCCCGAAGTCTGACCCGGCGGCAGGTCAACCTGGCTCGGATCGCCGGTGACGATCATGCGGCTGTTCTCGCCCAGGCGTGTGAGGAACATCTTCATCTGCATGGCCGAGGTGTTCTGCGCCTCGTCGAGGATCACGGCCGCGTTCGACAGCGTGCGACCGCGCATGAAGGCGAGCGGCGCAATTTCGATTTCACCGGTCTGCATGGCGCGCTCGACGATGCGGGCGTCCATCAGATCAAACAGCGCGTCGTAGACCGGGCGCAAATATGGATCGACCTTCTCGCGCATGTCGCCGGGCAGGAAGCCGAGCCGCTCGCCGGCCTCGACCGCGGGCCGCGACAGAATGATGCGGTCGACCTCCTTGCGCTCGAACAAGGCCACGGCGTGCGCCACCGCGAGCCAGGTCTTGCCGGTGCCGGCCGGGCCGGTCCCGAACACCAGGGCATGCTTTCGCAGCGCGCGGATGTAGGCGTCCTGCGTCGCCGTGCGTGCGCGCACCGGGCGCTTGCGCAGGTTGATCTCCTCGAAGCTCGGGCGTTTGGTCGCGGGGTCGAGATCGAACGGCGCGCCTTGCGTGATGGCGAGGCGGATCGCGCCTTCGACGTCGCCGGCGACAAGATCGTTGCCGCGCTTGAGCTGCTCGTAAAGCGTTTCGAGCACCTGGCGCGCCTTTTCGCAGGCGTCGCGCGAGCCCTGGATGGTGACGTGATTGCCGCGCTGCTCGGCGACGACGTTGAGCCGCCGCTCGACGAGGGCGAGGTTTTGGCCGTATTGGCCGAACAGCATAGAGGCGAGGCGATTGTCGTCGAAGGCGAGCACGATCTGGGTTGCGGCATCGTCAGCGGGAATGAGATCGTCGGGACCGAGCTTGCGCAAAAATCAGCCTCCTATTTCAGCGAGCGCCGGCGCATGCGTTTCACCGCGCTCCAGCGTTCCAAACAGGCTGTAGGTTCCGAGGTCGGTGACAGTCACGGGGCGAAGCTCGCCGATCAGACTCTCCGGCGCCATGACCTGCACCGGCTGCAAATAAGGCGAGCGGCCGACGAGCTGGCCGGGCAGGCGACCGTGTTTTTCGAACAACACATCGCAGGTCAGCCCGCGGCAGCGCGCGTTGAACGCTGCCTGATGACGATCGATGGCGGATTGCAGGCGAGCGAGCCGATCGGTTTTCACTTCGTCGGGCAACTGCTCCATTTCGGCGGCGGGCGTGCCGGGGCGCGGCGAATATTTGAACGAGAACGCGCTGGCAAAGCCGATCTCGTCGACCAGCGACAGTGAGGCGTTGAAATCGTCGTCGCTCTCGCCCGGGAAGCCGACGATGAAATCGGTGGAGAAGGCGATATCGGGGCGCGCCTTGCGCAAAGCGTCGATGGTTTTCAGATAATCGGCGCGGCTGTGGCGGCGGTTCATGGCGGCGAGAATGCGGTCGGAGCCGGACTGCACCGGCAAATGAAGATGCGGCATCAGCGCGTGAAGATCGCGATGGGCCGCGATCAGGTTCTCATCCATGTCGCACGGATGGCTCGTGGTGTAGCGCAGGCGTGCGACACCGGGAATTTCAGCGACGCGATGGAGCAGGCGGCCGAGTGACCAGGCGCGACCGTCGGGGCCCTCGCTGTGGTAGGCGTTGACGTTCTGTCCGATGAGCGTGATCTCGCGCACGCCGGCATCGGCCAATCTTTCGGCCTCGGCAATGATTTTGGAAACGGGTCGCGAAACCTCCGCGCCGCGCGTATAGGGCACGACGCAGAAAGTGCAAAACTTGTCGCAGCCCTCCTGCACGGTGACGAAGGCGGAAATGCCGCGTGCGCGTGTCATGGCCGCGCTCGGTGGCGCAAGATGATCGAATTTATCCTCGACGGGAAATTCGGTATCGACGACCTTGGCGCGTCCGGCGCGTGCGAGCAGATCGGGCAGCCGGTGATAGCTCTGCGGCCCAACCACGATGTCGACCATCGGCGCGCGACGGATGATCTCCTCGCCTTCGGCCTGGGCGACGCAACCGGCGACGGCGATGACGACGTGACGATTTTCGCGCGCGGCGGCTTCTTTCAGCAGGCGCAAGCGGCCGAGCTCGGAATAGACCTTCTCCGCCGCCTTCTCGCGGATGTGACAGGTGTTGAGGATGACCAGATCGGCATCTTCGGGCGTCGGGACTTCATCAAAGCCCGCGGGCGCGAGCGTGTCCGCCATACGATGCGAATCGTAGACGTTCATCTGGCAGCCGTAGGATTTGACGTAAAGCTTTTGCCGTCTGTTCATGCCGTTCGCTGTCGATCCGGCCGAATTCATCGATCAATCATACGCTGTTCAAAGGTCCAGCAAGGTTTGGCTATAACATGTCATTGTTAGCCGATTTTGCATGAAAGATAAATATGGCAGGCGATTCAGCCGTGGGTCGCCTGCAGCGGCTTTTCCTCCAGCAGAGCGAGGCTGACCAGCGAGACGGCGAGACTGGCGGCGGAGAGCAAGAACACACGGACAAAGCCTTCGGTGTTGTAGACGGTGCTGGCCGAGAGGTCGGGCGTCGTGCCCGGGCCGAGCGTCGTCGCACCGGTCAGCACGATGGCGCCGAGCAGGGCGATCAGGATCGTGCTGAACAGATTGCGCGTGAATTGCATGGTGCCGATCGCGGTGCCGAAATGATGGATCGCCACCGTATTCTGCAGCGCCACCGAGGCCAGCGGCGGCGTTGCGCCGAAGCCGATGCCGATCAGCCCCAGCACCACCTCGAACCACCAGAGATTGAGGTTTTGCGCCTGCCAGGCCAGCGTCAGCACCGACACGATCGCAAGCACGAGGCCGGCCATCGGCACCGCCTTGTAATGCTGCGCGCGTGAAATGATCTGGCCGGAGATGCCGGCGCTGGTATTGAGCGTCACCATCAGCACCATGAGACTCAAGCCCGCGGTGGTGGCGGAAAAGCCGATAACGCTTTGCAGATACATGGGCAGGAAAATGTTCAAGCCCACGATCGAACCCCAGCCGAAAGCGTTGGCCATGATGGCACAGCGCGCGATCGGGTCGGACAGGATCGAGATCGGGATCAGCGGTTCCGGCGCGGTGAGCAGACGCACCACAAAGCCGATGCCGATCACGAGCGAGACGGCGAACAGACCCATAACGGGCGGCGAAGTCCAGGGATAGCGCACGCCGCCGAGGTTGAGGCCGAGCATGAACGAGACCGCCGCCGTCATGATGAGCGCGGCGCCGATGAAATCGAGTTGGTGAGGTCGTTCGTGCCGGGGGAGTCGGCGCAGCAGAGTCAAAGTCAGCGCAATGGCGGCAAGCCCGAGCGGAATATTGAGCCAGAAGATCACCGACCAATGCAGATATTCGGCGAGGAATCCGCCGAGTGCAGGGCCGCAGGCGCCGGCGGTCGTATAGGTGACCGAGAAATAGCCGTAGTAGCGGCCGCGGTCGCGCGGCGCGGCAACGTCGCCGAGCACCACCATTCCCATCGCGGTGAGGCCGCCCCCGCCGAGGCCGTGCAGAATGCGCCCGAGGATCAGCACGAGCATAGTGGGTGCGAGCGCGCATACGAGCGAGCCGGCCATATAGAGGCTCACGGCGATCAGGAGCGTGAAACGGCGGCCGTGGATGTCGCTCAGCTTGCCGTAGAGCGGCGTCACGGCGGTGTTGGCGATGAGATAGGCGGTGATCAGCCAGGGCAGATTGTGCAGGTTGCCAAAATTGCGGCCGATGGTCGGCAGTGCGCTGGCGAGAATGGTGTTGTCGAGCGAGCCCATGAACACCGGCAGCAACACGCCAAGGACGACAAGCTGAGTTTCCTTGTGCGTGAGCGCGCGCGCTGGAGTGGCTGGTGTACTGGCGTCCATGAGCGATCAGCGGCCGCGATGGCTCATGAAGTTTTCGCCTTCGCGGCTTGAATGGCCTGCCAGATCGTGAACGGTGTCGCCGGCATGGCGATGTCGCGCACGCCGAATTCGTGCAGCGCATCGACGATGGCGCTGACGATGACGGCGAGCGCGGGCGTGGTGCCGCCCTCACCGCCGGCCTTGATGCCGAACGGGTTGGTCGGCGAGAGCACTTCGACGATCTCGGTCTGGAACGACGGCAGGGTGGTGGATCGCGGCATACCATAATCCATCAGCGAGCCGGTCAGCGGCTGGCCGGACGAAGGCTCGATATAGCATTGTTCCCACAGCGCCTGCCCCACGCCCTGCGCGATGCCGCCATGCGTCTGGCCATGGACGATCAGCGGATTGATGCAGCGGCCGACATCGTCGACGGCGGCATAGCGGGTGAGCGCGAGTGCGCCGGTGTCGGGATCGACCTCGACTTCACAGACGGCGCAGCCGTTCGGGAACACCGGGTCGTGCATTTCATGGTCGGCGGCGACGACGAGGCCGTCTTTGAGTTCGGCCGGAAGCGCCATGCGCGCGGCTTCCTTCGCCAGCTCGAGGAAATCGAACGAGCGATTGCTGATCGGCGAAGAAAAGCGGCCGTCCTTGAACTCGACCTTGTCAGGCGTGGCGTTGAGCGCGAGCGCGGCGATTTGTTTGCCGCGGGCGATCAGGCTGGTCGCGGTTTTGGAAATGATCGTGCCGGCATGGCGCATGGAGCGGCCGGAATGCGAGCCGCCGCCGACGCTGACGATGTCGGTGTCGCCGAGGATGATGGTGACGGTCTCGACCGGCAGCGCAAGCAGATCGGCCGCGACCTGGGCGAAGCTCGTTTCGTGGCCCTGACCGCTCGGCTGCGTGCCAATCACGACGTCCACGCGGCCCTCGGGACGCACTTTGATCTCGGCCCGCTCGCGCGGCGAGCCGATCGAGGATTCCACATAGTTCGACAGGCCGAGGCCGAGTAATTTTCCGCGTTTCCTGGCCTCGCGTCGGCGCTGCTTGAAGCCGTCGACATCGGCAAGGCGCAGGGCGAGATCCATGTTCGCCTCATAGGTGCCGCTGTCGTAGGTCATGCCGACCGCGTTGGTGTAGGGCATGGCGTTCGGCCGCACGAGATTTCGGCGACGCAACGAAACGCGGTCGATGCCGAGCCGGTCGGCGGCAGTATCGATCAGCCGCTCGATTGCGTAGGTCACTTCGGGACGGCCGGACGAGCGGTACGCATTGGTCGGCATGGTGTTGGTGAACACCGCGCGCGCGCGCAGGCTGGCGACAGGGATGTTGTAGGAGCCGGTGATCAGGCCCGCGCCCTTGCTGAGCGGCGAGAGCGAGACGCAGCGGGCGCCGACGTTGGAGATGTTATCGGCGCGCATGGCGAGGAATTTACCCTTGGCCGACAGCGCGAGTTCGACCTTGGTGACGAGGTCGCGGCCCTGATAGTCGCTCAAGAAGGCTTCCGAGCGCGTGGCGGTGTATTTGACGGGACGCTTCAGTTTGCCGGCGGCCCAGAGCACGAGGCCGAATTCGACGTAGGGACGGTTGCGCGAGCCGAAATTGCCGCCGACGTCGTAGGACAGCACGCGCAGTTTTGCGGTGGCGATGCCGAGCACGCCGGCAAGCTCCTGCTTCTGGCGCACGGCGCCGCCCGATCCGGCATAGAGCGTGTAGCGGCCGGTCGCGTCATCGTAATGGGCGAGCGCCGAGCGCAATTCCATCGGCACCGCGGTGACGCGGCCGATATGGAAATTCATCTTCACGACATGCGCGGCGGCCGCGAAGGCGGCGTCGGTCGCCGCAGCATCGCCGAAATGCGTATCGACCAGCACGTTGTCGGGCACCTCGCCCCAGATCCTCGGTGCGCCGGGCGCCAGCGCATCTTCGGTCGCGGTGACGAAGGGCAGCTCTTCATAGTGCACGTCGACCGCTTCGGCGGCATCGAGCGCCTGCGCCTTTGTTGCGGCGACCACCATGGCGACCGCCTCGCCGACGTGGCGCACCTTGTCGGCGGTCAGCAGCAGATGCGGGCCGGCGAAAACCTGGCCGCCGCCGGGTCCGGTGAGCTTCATGTCGTGGCGGGTCGCCGGCACGGGCGTGTGCGGGATTGCGCCGAGCTTGTCGGCAAGAACGTCGACGCCGGTGAAAATGCCGAGCACGCCGGGCATCGATTTGGCTTTTTCGGAATCGATGCGGACAATGCGCGCATGCGGGTGCGGCGAACGCACCATCACGGCATGCGCCTGGCCGTCCATGGCGAAGTCGTCGCTGAAACGGCCCTGGCCGGTGAGCAGGCGAAAATCTTCCTTGCGGCGCAAGGGCTGGCCGACCGAGTTGAATTCCTGCGGGAGCGTGTGCTCGGTCAAATCACATCACCGTCTCGACCGCGCGGTCGCGCAACGTCGCGGCCATGAGTTCGCGCACCTTGTTCTCGAAGGTGCGCGCCACCGTCTTGCGATCGATGCTGTGATCGAATGGCACCGGCTGACCGAAGGTGACGACCACATCGACGGCACAGCGGTCGAGGAAACGCTTGAAATGCGGCGCAAACTCGATGTCGCCGTACCAGGCGACCAGCGGCCGGTGCTGACGGCCCATCGCAATTCCTTGCGTGCGGGTGTAGGCGATCGAAACCGGCTGCAGCATGATTTGCTGATTGGTTTCGAGATGCGTTACCGCGCCGATCAGCGCGGAGCGGAATTCAAGCACGTGATTGCCGTCGCTCGAGGTGCCTTCGGCGAACAGCACGACCGGATCGCCTTCGGTGAGGCGGCGCGCGATCTCGGCATTGGCCTCGGCGGTCTGCAGGCGGCGCGCGCGATCGACGAACACCGTGCGCAACAGCTTGGCCGCAATGCCGACGACCGGCCAGGAGGCGACCTCGCGCTTGGCGACAAACGCAATCGGCATGATTGCACTGATTACCGGGATGTCGAGCCAGGAGACATGATTGGACAGAATGAGCGTGGGGTGATCGCGCATCGGCGTGCCGACGACGTTGATGCGCACGCGCAGGAATCCGCAAAGCGCGCGGTAGTAACGGACCGAAATGGCGCGGCGACCGGGCAGACGCAACGTCTCCAGCACCCAGAGCGTTGCGATGAACGTCGGGGTCACCGTGAAGAAATAGACCAAGAAATAAATCAGACGCGGCATTGCAGACGCGGGATCAACGGCGGGATTTGTCTTCGATCGGAACGGCATAAAGCTCCAGCCGATGATCGACCAGCTTATAGCCGAGCCGGCGCGCGATTTCGGCCTGCAGCTTCTCGATCTCCTCGGACTGGAATTCGATCACTTGGCCGGTGCGCAGATTGATCAGGTGATCGTGGTGGGAATCCGGGATCTGCTCGTAGCGCGCGCGGCCCTCGCGAAAGTCGTGGCGCTCGATGATGCCGGCGTCCTCGAACAATTTCACGGTACGGTAGACGGTCGAAATCGAAATGTGCTTGTCGATTTCGGCGCAGCGGCGATAAAGCTCCTCGACATCGGGGTGATCGGCCGAATCGGCGAGCACGCGCGCGATGATGCGGCGCTGCTCGGTCATGCGCATGCCCTTGGTGACGCACAAGGCTTCGATGTTCGACTTCGGATCGGTCACGATTTTCGAGCTTTTTGCTGGAGCATGACCTTATCCGAACAGCTACGTTTCGCGGTCATGCCCGAATTCTTGCCTCATAATATTGCGCGCGAGGAAGTCAGTCCATCGCCGCGATTCACGCCAAATCCCGGCGCAGCACAAGTGCCGTCACGGCGTTGTTGCGGCCCTGCTGATAATAGGATGGGCGCTGACCGACTTCGCGAAAGCCGGCGCGACGGTACAATTTTAGGGCCGGCGCGTTGTCCTGGCCGACCTCGAGAAAAACAGCGCGCGCGCCAAGTCCGGCGAGGCGGCGAAGATGCAGATCGAGCAACGAACGCGCAAGGCCGCGGCCGCGCCGCGCGCTTGCAACGGCCACCGAAAGAATTTCCGCTTCGCCGGCGGCGAAGCGCGAGAGGATAAAGCCATCGAGCGTGCGTCCGCGCGTGGCGCGGTGGGCGACCACGTTGCGCTCGGCCAGGAGCCGCTCGATCTCGCTTTCGCTCCAGCCGCGTTGAAACGAAGCGGAGTGAAGCGCCGCAATGGCGGCGGCGTCGCGCGGGCCGGCCTCCGAAAGCGTCGGCTCGGCGCGTGCAAAGAATCGGCTGACCATGTTCATCATCGGCGCGCCAGCCTCGCGGCGTCCTGCGGTTGCGCATCGGGCGTACGCAGATAGAGCGGCTTGGGCGAGCCTTGGCCCTCGATTGCGGTGACACCGAGGCGAGCGACCCAATTGATGTCGGGGGCGGCGCTTTCCTCGACGAGCTTCGGCGCGGGCTCGCTCGCGGGCCAAGCGGCGGCGAGCATTTTCGCAGCGGAGCCGACGATGCGTGTCTGCGAAGTGGCGGCGGCGCGTACCGCGTCCGAAATGCTGGCGATGCGCGGCGCGACCAGCGTGCGTCCGCCGCGGCTGAAAACCTGGATGTAGACTTGCTCATGACGGGCATCGATGACGGCGGTCACCGGCACGCTGTCGTCCTGCGCGATATAGGGCGCGGCGAAGGCCGAAAGCGTCGTCAATCCGAAGGCGGGCTTGCCGGTCGCGAGCGAAATGCCGCGCGCCGCCGAAATGCCAACGCGCAGGCCGGTGAAACTGCCGGGACCGACGGTGACGGCAACCCGGTCGAGATTGGCGAATTCGAGCTTCGCCTGCTCCATTACGCGCGCGATGAGCGGAAGGAGCACCTCGGCGTGGCCGCGTACCATCGCCTGCGATTCGCTGGCGACGACATCGTCTTTCTCGGTGTCGAGTACGGCGGCCGAGCAAGCCGCGAGCGCGGTATCGATGGCAAGCACACGCATGCGGAGGCTTCGGCGTTCAATCGGGCAGGCGAAGGGACGCCGTCACATCGGCCGAACTTCGACGACGTCGGGGATGTAATGGCGCAGCAGATTCTGAATGCCGTGGCGCAGCGTCGCGGTCGAGGACGGACAGCCGGAGCAGGCGCCCTTCATGTCGAGATAGACGACGCCGTCGCGGAAACCGCGGAAGGTGATGTCGCCGCCGTCGTTGGCCACGGCGGGCCGCACGCGCGTCTCGATCAGGTCCTTGATGGTGGCGACGGTGTCGGCGTCGGCGGGCTCGAAGAATTCCTCGGCGTCTGGGGTAGCGGTCGCGGTGTCCCCGCGCAACAGCGGTGCGCTGGACATGAAATGCTCCATGATGGCGCCGAGGATCGCGGGTTTGAGCTGCGGCCACTCGCCGTCGGATTTGCTGACGGTGATGAAATCGGAACCGAAGAACACGCCATTGATGCCGGCGATCGCGAACAGGCGCTCAGCGAGCGGCGATTTTGCCGCGTCCGCGGCGTCGCGCATATCGAGCGTGCCGTGCTCGAGCACGGGGCGGCCAGGCAGGAATTTCAGGGTGGCCGGATTGGGCGTGGCTTCGGTCTGGATGAACATGTTGGTCTCCTTGACCGCTCGCGGGTTCAAGGCCCGCGGGGTTTGAAATCATTATACCAGATAAATGGCGATTGTGACGGAGGCGTCAACCGTTCGCTTTCTCGCTGAAATTCGAGCTTTTATGCCGGGAAGAGGCGCCGCAGTGAATCCATGGCGTTCGACCCTGCGCGATCTGCCTCAGGCGGCTGTCGGTGAATTCCCGGATCATCCGCTGTCGCGGATGACGACGGAATGGGTTACGCCAGCGCGTCGATGTCCTCGTCGCTCAAGTGGCCCGGCACGACCGCGATCGGGATCGGGAATTCGCCGGCGGTGGAGCTTAGGCTCGTGACCAGCGGTCCAGGGCCTTCCTTGCTGACGCCGGCGCCGAGGACAAGCAAAGCAATGTCCTCGTCATTCTCGATCAAACCAAGAATTTCCGTGGCGGTTTCGCCTTCGCGCACCACACGCTCGGGCTTCACCTTGGAGGCGATCTTGCGGGCGCGCTCGGTCGCCTTGTCGAGCGCGGCCTTGGCGGCCTCATTCGCCTCGGCCTTCATGATGTCGGCGACGCCGAGCCATTGCTGGTTACGGTCCTGCGTGCCGATCACATGCAGCATGACGACATGCGCGCCAACGCGCGCCGCGCGTCGGGTGGCGAAATAGAGCGCGCGGTCGCATTCGGGCGTCTCGTCGATGACCACGAGGAATTTCGGCTTGTGCCCGGCCTCATAGCTGCGCCGCTTGCGGCTCATCGGACTCCCTATCGGTGCCAGTTAATTGCCGGTCTCGCACGCAACCTGTTGCGTTGCCTGAAAGTTATGGTGCCATGGCCTTGGGGCCCCGCCAAGTACCTACAAGTTATTGATTCTGAGGCAAAATTGTGGAGTGTCAGCGCCGGACGAAACCGACGATGTCCTTCACCGCCTTCATCGTCACGGCGGCTAAAGCCTGAGCTCGGGCGGAGCCTTCGCCGAGCACGGAATCGATATAGGCGCGCTCATCCTTCAGGCGCCGCATCTCGGCATTGATCGGGCCTAATTTGGCGACCAGAAGATCAGCAAGGGCCGGCTTGAACTTGGAAAACTGCGCGCCGCCAAATTCCTTCAACACGTCCGCCTTGGTTGCATCTTTGAGTGCGGCGTAAATGCCGACGAGGTTGTCGGCTTCGGCACGCTGCGCGAGCGCCTTCTCATCGTGCGGCAGCGGATCGGGATCGGTCTTGGCGCGACGAATTTTGTGGGCGATGGCGTCAGCATCATCGGTGAGATTGATGCGCGATTGATCGGACTCCTCCGATTTCGACATTTTCCTCGAGCCGTCGCGGAGCGACATCACACGTGTCGCGGGGCCTTGAATCAGCGGCTCGGGGAGCGGGAAGAACGCCTCGCCGAAACCATGCGACTGGATCGAGGCAGAGAAATCATTGTTGAACTTTTGCGCGATGTCGCGGGAAAGTTCCAGATGCTGCTTCTGGTCCTCGCCGACCGGCACATGGGTGGCGCGATAAACCAGAATGTCGGCCGCCATCAGGTTGGGATAGGCGTAGAGGCCGACGGAGGCGTTCTCGCGGTCCTTGCCGGCCTTCTCCTTGAACTGGGTCATGCGGTTGAGCCAGCCGAGGCGGGCAACGCAGTTGAACACCCAGGCAAGTTCGGCATGCTCGGCCACCTGGCTCTGGTTGAAAATGATGTGTTTCTCCGGATCGATGCCGCACGCAAGAAACGCCGCCGTGACCTCGCGAATGTTCTGGGTGAGCTCGGACGGATCCTGCCAGACCGTGATGGCGTGCAGATCGACGACACAATAGATGCAGTCGTGACTCTTCTGCAGCTCGACGAATTTCTTGATGGCGCCAAGATAATTGCCGAGGTGCAGATTGCCGGTCGGCTGCACCCCGGAAAAGACCTTCGGCTTGAACGTGACGGGCATCGCGGGCTCCTACGAGGCGCGTCTTGCCATGGGCATCTAGGGCACGCAAGAGCGGCCGTTACAGCCGGGCAAAGCTCTGGATCAGCTCGCGCAGCAAGACAGCCTTGGTGAGATGCAGGATGACGCCATAGGTCGCGAGGCCGAGCGCGACCAGGAAGGCCAGCGTCAGGATGCGCGCCGTCGCCGTTCCGGTAACGTCCCACAGAGATGCAAGCAGCCCTTGAGCGAAGTGGATCACAAGACCCATCACGATGGTCGCCAAGATGATCAGTGGCAGCCGCCAACGCGCGTCGCGATCGATGCGCAGCCAGCGGCGTCGCACGAGAATGGTCGTGAGAATGAGCGCGCCGACCCAGCCGGAGATCGCGATGGCCGCTGCCACGCCGACATGGCCGTAGGTCGGAAAAAGTGCGAAGGCGACGGCGGTCGCGGTGGCGAGGCCGCATAGCGCAGCGTACATCGGCGTGCGGGTGTCCTCGTGGGCAAACGACACTGCGCCCAAAACCTTCTCGAGCACGTGACCCGGCAGGCCGGCGCAAATTGCCGAAAGCGCAGCCGAGACGGCGGCAGTGTCGCGAGGGCCGAAGGCGCCGCGCTGGAACAGTCCGCCGGCAATCGGTTCCGCCAAGATTGCGAAAGCGGCGGCTGCCGGCAGCGCAAGGCCGAGCGCGATTTCGAAGGCGCGCGATTGAGCGGCGGCGACGGCTTGCGCTTCGCCGGCACGCACGCTCGCGGCGATCAGCGGAACCATCACAGATGCGATTGCGATCGAGACCACGCCGAGCGGCAGTTCGTAAAGGCGATTGGCGTAATAGAGCCACGACACCGCCGCTTGCGAGGACGACGCGACCATGGCGCCGGCCATCAATTTCAACTGCGGAATGCCGCCGGCGATCACGCCTGGAATAGCCAGGGCGAAAAAACGGCGTGTTTCGGAGGACGGCACAAAGCGCGGACGGAACAGCGGCCCCGGCAGTCGCAACATCGCTCCGCCGACCAGAATGAATTGGCCGACGCCCGCGAGCCCAATCGCGATCGAAAGGATTCGTCCGGACGCCGCAGTGGGTCCCATGCCCAGCAGCAACACCACGCCGACAGCAATCAGAAAGACGCCGTTGAAGATCACCAAACCAAAGGATGCCGCGCCGACGCGGCCCTTGGCGTTGAGCACGGAAGCCGCAACCGCGACGAGACCGGCAACCGCGATATAAGGCGCCGATATGCGGACGAAATCGACGGCCCAGGGAAATCGCTCGCCGCTGTGCCGAAAGCCCGGCGCCAACAGATTGACAACAGCGGGAGCGAATACGACGCAGAGCAGCGTAAATGTCCCAAGCGTGAGCAGCATCATGCCGAGCGCTTCCTCGGCGAACCGGCGTGAGCCGCGCGGTCCGGATTCATTCTCAATGCGCAGCCACATGGGAACAAAGGCGGAATTGAGCGCGCCTTCGGCCAGCAGGCGGCGAAACAGGTTCGGGATCTGCAAGGCGGCAAAGTAGGCGTCGGAGAGCGCGCCGGCGCCGAGGATCGCCGCAATTCCGACATCACGCAGAAAGCCGAGCAGGCGCGACAGCAGCGTCGCGCTACCAACAGTAGCGATGTTGCGGGCAATCGACATCGGCGGCCTCCGCGGAGATTCTACCTGGGCCGCCGCCCACTCGCCACACTCGTATTCGTCGCGCTCGGGTTGCCGTGCGCGCATTGCCCGTTATAGTGCGCGCCGCAATCGCTGACGGGATTTCCATGACAAACTCACGTTACGACGTATTGGGCATCGGCAATGCCATTGTGGATGTGATCGCGCGCGCGGAGGATGACTTTCTCATCCGGCACGATATGCACAAGGGCCGCATGGCGCTGATCGACGAGGCGCGTGCGCAGGCCATTTACGCGGCCATGGGTTCGGCGGTGGAAGTTTCCGGTGGATCGGCGGCAAACACAATCGTGGGCGTCGCGGGTTTCGGGGCGCGGACGGCTTTCGTAGGCAAGGTCAAGGACGATCCGCTCGGCAAGGTTTTCCGGCACGATATTCGCGCGGCCGGCGTCGATTTCGAAACCAAGCACGCGACGAGCGGGCCGTCGACCGCACGCTGCTATGTGATCGTCACGCCGGACGGCGAGCGCACGCTCAATACTTATCTTGGAGCGGCGCAGGATTTGCGGCCCGACGATGTCGTCGCCGAGCAGGTCGCGGCGGCGGGCGTCATCTATCTCGAAGGCTATCTGTGGGATCCACCGCAGGCGAAAGAGGCGTTCCGCAAGGCGGCGACGATCGCGCACGGCGCCGGCCGGCAAGTCGCGCTCACGCTGTCGGATGCGTTCTGCGTCGACCGCTATCGCGAGGAGTTTCTCGATCTTATACGCAAAGGCACTGTGGACATCGTGTTCGCCAACGAGCGCGAATTGCACAGCCTCTATCAGACCGCCGACTTTGATACCGCGCTGAAGTCGCTGCGCGAGGACGCGAGGCTCGCGGTGGTGACGCGCAGCGAGAAAGGCTGCGTGGTGGTCACGCGCGAGCGAGTCGAGACGGTGCCGGCCAATCCGGTCGAGCGGGTGGTGGACGCAACCGGCGCGGGCGATCTGTTCGCGGCAGGATTTCTGTTCGGGCTTGCGCGCGGCACCGATCATTGCAAGGCCGCGCAACTCGGGGCCTTGGCCGCCGCCGAGGTCATCCAGCATATCGGCGCGCGGCCCGAGGTTTCATTGAAAGAACTCGCAGAACAGAACGGACTGCCGGTCTGATGCCGAATATGTGATGGGTCGAGCGAAGCCGACGCATCGGCGGCGCGCTTTCTGGCGTGGTCGCCGAACGCAATTTATGTCACATTGGTTCGATCAATAATTCGCGGGAGCCAGGGAATGACGCGGCGCGTTGGTTCGCTTCTCATTCGGCTTGCGGCTGCGGCGGCGTTCGTCACGCTGCCGGTTGCGCTGCTTTTCGCGCAGCCAGCGCCGAAGCCGCCGCAGGCGCCCGCGCCCAAGCCCGAGATGATGGAGAATTGTCCGGGGCTCGTAGCCGCCGATCGACCGAAGGTCGTGCCGGCCGATTTCAAGGTCGCGCTCGCTTCCGATCAGGTTCGCATCACCTACGTCGGCCATTCGACGTTCCTGATCGAGAGCCCGAAGCTCGTGCGCATTGCAACCGATTACAACGACTATGTGCGGCCGTCGGTACTGCCCACGATCGCGACCATGAATCATGCGCATTCGACGCATTACACCGACAATCCGGATCCTGCGATCAAATACGTGCTGCGCGGCTGGGGACCAAATCCGGAGACGCCGGCGCGGCATGACATCACGGTCGGTGACGTGCGCGTGCGCAATGTGCCGACCAACATACGCGACTGGAGCGGCGGCACCGAGCGGCACGGCAATTCCATCTTCATCTTCGAGATGGCGAACATGTGCATCGCGCACCTCGGTCATTTGCACCATACGCTCAACCAGCAGCAGCTCAACGAGATCGGCAAGATCGATGTGGTGATGGTGCCGGTCGACGGCGGCGTCACGCTCGATCTCGACGGCATGATGGAAGTCTTAAGCGCGCTGAAGGCGCCGCTGATGATTCCGATGCATTTCTTCAGCACCTACACGCTCAATCGCTTCCTCGGCGCGGTCGGGCAGAAGTATCAGGTCGAGATGGGCGAGACGCCGTCGATCCTGGTTTCCAAGACCACGCTGCCGAAGGATCCCAAGGTGCTGGTGCTGCCGGGACGCTAAGCGTGTCCGCTCAACCGGCGCAAAACGCGCGCCGCATCGCCGGATGAATTACCGCGCCAGGCAACGATCTGGTCGGGGCGGATGAGCGCGAGGTCGCCTTGGTAGAGATCGCGCGCTTCGTCGGGCGCAACCTCGACGACGGTGAGCGGAAGTCCCAACGACGCGGCCGAAGTGACGAAGGGCGCGGCGGGGGGCGGATTTTTCCCGAGCCGCAGCAGCGTGAATTCGAAGCCGAGCGTGTCGTAGAGCGAACGTCCGTCGGCGAGCCACAGATGTGGCGCACGGCCGCCCGGACAAGCGGTCGGAACGTAAGAATTGGCGGCGTCGGGCGGCGGCGCTGTGCCGTCCGGCATGATGATCGGCGATTGGTCGTAGCGGCCACCGAAAGTGATGCCGGGAATGTTGAACTCGAAGCGCGCGTGATGATTGAAATGGTCGCCCGTGGCTTTGCGCGCGGCTTCGCCGGCGGGCGTGTCGTCCTCGAGCTCCGCCGACGGCACAAACAGCCCAAGCGAATCGGCAAAGCCGCGGGCGTATTTGGTGTTGCGCTTGGCGATGGCCTGCCGCTCAGTCTCGTAGCTGCCGAGCAGCGCCGGCCCGCCCCACCCTTTGATGATGGCGGCGAGCTTCCAGCCGAGATTGACCGCATCCTCGACGGCGGTGTTGTAGCCGAGCCCGCCGGTCGGCGTGAAAAGATGCGCGGCGTCGCCGCCGATGAAAACGCGACCGCGCGAAAACTTTTCGGCGACCAGCGTGTAGCCGGCCGTCCATGACGAACGGGCCATGATCTCGATATCAAGGCGTGACGCCAGCGCCTGCTGGAACATCGCCTTGGCCTGTGCGTCGGTGATTTGCTCAGGCCGCTGGTCGGAACGAAGCTGGGTATGAAAGGTGAACTGGTCGCGTCCATTGATTGCCGCCATGAAGCCGCGACGGTCGCGATTGACGGTCCAGTACATCCAGGCGCGTGCGTGCGGGAGAAGGTCATAGAGGGCCGCGCTGTGGAAGTGGATGGCAAACATTCGCCCGCCCATGAAATCGCGCACCGCCCCGCTTTCGCCGATAAAGCCGTAGCCGAGCGATTTGCGGGTCGGGCTGCCGCCGCCATCGGCGCCGAGCACGTAGGTCGCGCGCAACGTCGTGCGTGCGCCGTCGTCGCTTCGCTCAGCGTCCACCTCGACGCCAGAGTCGATCTCGCGCAGGCCTGCCATGCGCCAACCGGGCCTGAGCGATATCGACGGGAGCGCTTCGGCTTCGGCCCGCAGCACGTCCTCGACAAACATCTGAGAGACGCGGTGCGGCAGTTCGGCCGCGCTCCAGGAACCGCTCAGCGTCTTCACAATCTCGCGCGCAGCGCGCGCCGAAGGCAGGCTGAAACGCGCAAGCTCGTGTTTGGTGTAGCGCGTGAAATACGCAATATCGGTGGGATAATCGGGCGGTAATCCTTGCGCGCGCACCTTGTCGGCAAATCCAAGCCGGCGGTAGTGCTCCATGGTGCGCGCCTGCGTTGCATTGGCGGCCGGAAAGCGAAGCGGCGCGGTTTTCTCTTCCAGCACAATGGCCGAAATCCCGCGGCGGCCGAGCTCGATGGCCAGGACCAGCCCGCACGGACCGGCGCCGATAATGATCACGTCGGTAGAGGCGGTCACATTCATCGTGTCGTGTCCTTGCGGCGTTGATTTACCGCTGTCATCATCCGCAAGCGGTCCCGCCGCCGACATGACAACGCAAATTTTGTGAGGAAGGGCAAGATGAATCCAACCGTCGCGATCATTGCACAGGGCGCCATGGGGGCGGGGATCGGCGGGCGCTTGACCGAACGCGGCTTGCGGGTCGTGACGTCGCTGGCCGGGCGAAGCGAGGCAAGCGCGCAACGCGCGGCCGCCGCCGGCATGATCCCGGTGTCCGACCAGGAGGCCGCGCGTGCCGATTATTTCCTCTCGATCGTGCCGCCGAGCGATGCGCTGTCGCTTGCGGAAAAAATGGCGACGTTGATCGCGCCCAACAACAAGAAGCCGATCTATGTCGACTGCAACGCGGTGAGCCCGCCCACCAAGATCAAGATCGGCAGCGCGGTGATGAAAGCCGGTGCGCCGTTCGTCGATGTCGCTATTCTCGGATTGCCGCCGCGGCCGGGCTCCGATGGACCGGCCATGATTGCGTCGGGGCCGGAGTGCGGGCAATTCGTCCCGCTTGGCGAGTTTGGCTTGAAAATCCGTACGATCGACGGGCCGGTCGGAGCTGCTTCAGCACTGAAGATGTCTTATGCCGGGATCACCAAGGGGATCACGGCGGTCGGGTCGATGATGCTGCTGGCGGCGATGCGCGCCGGCATCGAAAAGGAATTGCGTGCCGAACTCGAACGCAGCCATCCGGCATTCGTCGCGAATTTCAAGCGGGCGGTGCCGGACATGTTCGGCAAGGCCTATCGGTTCGTGGGCGAGATGGAGGAGATCGCCGACTTCGTGGGCGAGGATGCGGCGGCGAAGACGATGTATCTCGCGTTTGCCGAGTTCTACGCGCGGATCGCCGAAGATTTCGACGGCAAGAAAGAAGAGGTCGGCGCGCTCGCGAATTTTCTGGATCAAAAATCCTAAGGGAAGTCGGGCCGCGAAGCGAGATGCGCACGCAAGTCGGGATTGTCGGAGCCGGTCCGGCCGGACTTTTTCTGGCGCACCTGTTGCGGCGCGACGGCATCGACTGCGTGATCATCGAATCCCGCAGCCGCGAGTATATCGAAAAGCGCGTGCGTGCCGGCGTGCTGGAGCAGACCACGGTCAACCTCATGCACGAGCTCGGTGCGGGCGAGCGTCTTGCGCGCGAGGGCTCGCCCGATCCGCGGCTCGACATTCGTTTTTCGGGCGGCCAAGTCGTCATCGATCTGAACAAGCTGACGCCAGGCCGGATCGTCACGGTCTACGGCCAGCAGGAAGTGGTCAAGGATTTGATCGCGGCGTGGATTGCCCGCGGGGGAAATATCGAATTCGAGGCGGAGGCGGTTGCGCTCGACGGCTTGAACAGCGAGCGGCCGACGATCCGTTATCGCCAGAACGGCCGTGAGAGCACGATCGAATGCGATTTCATCGCCGGATGCGACGGATTCCACGGTGTGAGCCGGCCGGCGATTCCGCAAAACGTGCTCACGCAATACGACCGCATCTTTCCGTTCGGTTGGCTCGGCATCGTTGCGGAGGCGCGGCCGTTTTCGGAGATGACCTATGCCAATCACGAGCGCGGGTTTGCCCTGGCGAGCCGACGCGGCCCGCATATAGCGCGTAACTACGTGCAATGTGCCGCAGACGAAAATCTGGACCTGTGGCCCGACGCGCGCATCTGGGACGAGCTGCATATCCGCCTGAAAGACCCGGGCCGGGACGAGCTCGGCGAGGGCCGCATTTTGCAGAAGGGCGTGACGCCGGTGCGCGCCTATGTGGCGGCGCCCATGCAGCATGGCCGGCTGTATCTCGCCGGCGACGCGGCCCATATCGTGCCGCCGACCGGCGCCAAGGGTCTCAATCTTGCAACCGCCGACGTATGGGTGCTGGCGCGGGCGCTCGCCGAGTATTTCCGCACCGGCTCGACGAAAAGATTGGAGCGCTATTCCGAGACGTGCCTGAAACGCGTATGGAAAGCCGTGCGCTACTCTTGCTATCTGACGTCGCTGTTGCACCGGTTCGATACGCACACGCCGTTCGAGCGGCAACTGCAAATCACCGAACTCGAATATCTCCTCAGCTCTGAGGCGGCGCGGACGGCGATCGCGGAAAACTACGTCGGGCTGCCATTCGAGGACGCCTAAGCCAGGAGCATCAGCGATGCCGTATGCGACCACGAACGACGAGGTGTGTCTCTATTACGAAGAGGCGGGCAGCGGCACGCCGATTTTGTTCATCCACGAATTCGCCGGCGATCATCGTAACTGGGAACTGCAAATGCGTTACTTCTCCCGCCGGCACCGATGCATCGCCTACTCGGCGCGCGGCTACGCGCCTTCGGATGTGCCGAAGGACGCGAATGCCTACAGCTATAAGCACTGGATCGGCGATGCCATCGCGGTGCTCGATCATCTCAAAATAGAGAAGGCGCATTTTGTCGGGCTGTCGATGGGCGGCTATACCGTCGTGCAACTCGGTATCAATCATCCGCAACGCGCGCTGTCATTGACACCTGCAGGCGCGGGTTCCGGCTCGGAGCGGGCGTATACGGAGGAATTCCGCAAGAATTCGCGGGCGCTCGCGGACGAGTTTGAAAAGAAGGGCAGCGCGGAAGTGGCGCGGTCCTACGGTATGAGCCCGGCGCGCATTCCGTTTCTGGTCAAGGATCCGCGCGGCTTTGCGGATTTCAATGCGGCGTTTGCCTCGCATGACGCGCAGGGCTCGGCCAACACGATGCGCGGGTTCCAGGCCGGACGGCCGTCGCTTTACGATTTCGAGGCGGAGATCAGGCGCATCGCGGTGCCGACGCTGATCGTGGTCGGCGACGAGGACGAGCCGTGCCTTGAGCCGAGTTTCAAGCTCAAGCAGTGGATTGCGCCGTCCGGCCTTGCGGTGTTTCCCAAAACGGGGCACGTGGTGAATCAGGAGGAACCGGCGCTGTTCAACCAGACGGTTCAGGATTTCATCAATCGCGCCGAAGCCGGCCGCTGGCCGCCGCGCGATCCGCGTTCGCTGAGGAAATAGACGCGCGGCACGGCGAGCGATAAGTTCGCACCGCAGGTCAAAGTTAGAAGCATCAGAGTAAAGGAACGCCGCCATGCTGAGCGCGGAACAAAACAACCTCATCACACGGATCGGGCCGGACACGCCGGCCGGCGCGCTCATGCGACGGTATTGGCAGCCGGCGGCGCTCGTCGACGAGCTTTCCGGGAACCGGCCGATCAAGCCGGTGCGGCTGTTGGGCGAGGATCTCGTCATATTCCGCGACGAGAACGGCCGCTACGGCCTGCTTGAGCGCGCGTGTCCGCATCGCGGCACGGATCTCGCCTACGGCCGGCTCGAGGATGGCGGCTTGCGCTGTGCGTTTCATGGCTGGCTGTTCGATGTGACCGGCCAATGCCTGCAGACGCCGGCCGAGCCGGACAACAGTCCCTTATGCGCTAACGTGAAGCAGAAGGCCTATCCGGTGGTGGAGCGGAGCGGCATCTTGTTCGCCTATATGGGGCCGGGAGCGCCGCCGGAATTTCCGCATTTCGACTGCTTCGTCGCCCCCACCACGCACACGTTCGCGTTCAAGGGCATGATCGACTGCAACTGGCTGCAATCGCTCGAAGTCGGCATCGATCCGGTGCATACGTCGTTCCTGCACCGCTTCTTCCAGGATGAGGATCCGAGCGAAGGCTACGGAAAATTGTTCCGCGATACGTCGATCGATTCGGATATGCCGATGACGAAAATCATGCGCGAGTTCCCGCGGCCGCGCATCGAGGTCGAGCCGACCGACTATGGCTTCCGGCTGATCACGCTGCGGCAGATCAGCGATAAGAACGCGCATGTCCGCGTCACCAATCTGATGTTTCCCAATGCGTTCGTCATTCCGATGAGCCGGGAGATGACGATCACGCAGTGGCACGTGCCGATCGACGACCGCAAGCATTATTGGTACGCGATTTTCACGAGTTTCGGTCGGCCGGTGGACAAGGACGAGATGCGCCGCCAGCGGCTTGAGCTCTATCAGTTGCCCGATTACATCCCGCGCAAGAACAAGAGCAACGATTACGGTTTCGATCCGCACGAACAGGAGCAGGAGACCTATACGGGCATGGGCGCCGACATCAACGTGCATGACCAATGGGCCTGCGAATCCATGGGCGAAATCGCGGACCGCACGCGCGAGCATCTCGGTACGTCCGACAAGGCGATCAATGCCTACCGGCGGCTGTTGCGGCAGGCGATCGACGCCGCCGGCAAGGGCGAGCGGCTGCCGATGGTGCTCGATGCGCAGGCCGCTGCGAAAATCACCGGGCCAGCGGCGATCGACGGCATCGGACCGGCCGACGACTGGCAGGGTTACTGGCAGAAAACCGACGTCGCCAAGCGCAAGGCGGCGAGCTGGGCGAACGGGCGCTGAAGGATCACGCAAAACCGCATCATGTCATCGCACACGCGCCGATCTTCCGCTCTCAGCTTCGTCGAACGGCACGAGCTTTGGACCGACGAGCAGGCCAAGACCGCGGCGGATGTGGAGCGCGCGATCGAGGAGCACAAGCTCGAACTGGTGCGGTTTGCGTTTCCCGACCAGCACGGAATCCTGCGCGGCAAGACGCTGGTGGCGGCGGAAGCGCCGCGCGCCATGCTCGGCGGCGTCGCCATGACCTCGACGCTGCTCGCCAAGGATACTTCGCACCGCAACGTGTTCGAGGTTTTCGGCAAGGGCGGCGGCATGGGTATCCCCGAGATGGAAGGTGCCGGCAATTTCCTCATGGTCGCCGATCCGGCGACGTTTCGCGTGCTGCCCTGGGCGGAAAACACCGGCTGGATGATGTGCGACTGCTATTTCCAGAACGGCAAGCGTGTGCCGGTTGCGACGCGGCAGCTTTACCGCGATGCGCTGGCGAAGCTTGCGGAAGCCGGTTTCGATTATCTCGCCGGGCTGGAAGTCGAATTCCATCTGTTCAAGATCGAAGATGCGCGGCTTGTGCCCGAGGCGATCGCGTGGCCGCCCGAGGCGCCGGTGGTGAGTCACACGACGCCGGGTTTCCAGTACCTGACCGAAGGCCGGTACGATCAGGTCGCGCCAATCATGGACGTGTTGCGTAAGAATCTTGCCGCGCTCGGTTTTCCGCTGCGGTCGCTCGAGGTGGAACTCGGCCCGAGCCAATATGAATTCACCTTCGCGCCCGAGGCCGGGATCGCGCCTGCCGACATGATGGTGCTGTTGCGCAGTGCCATGAAGCAGGTGGCGCGCCGCCACGGCTATCTCGTGAGCTTCATGTGCCGGCCACGGTTGCTGAACGCCTTGGCGAGCGGCTGGCACCTGCATCAGTCGCTGCTCGACCGGAAGTCGAAGATGAATGCCTTCGTCTCGGAGGACGCCAATGAAGTGCTCTCGCCGCTCGGGCGGGCGTTTGTTGCCGGGCTGCTGGCGAATGCGCGCGCGGCAACGGTTTTCGCCGCGCCGACGCTCAATGGCTACAAGCGCTATCACGGCATCAATACGATGGCGCCGATCCAGGCGGTGTGGGCGCGCGACAACCGCGGCGTGATGGTGCGGGTGATGTGTGAGCCGGGCGATCCGGCGACGCATGTGGAGAATCGCGTCGGCGAGCCGTTGGCCAATCCTTATCTTTACATGGCATCGCAGATTTACGCCGGCCTCGACGGCATCACACGCAAGCTCGATCCGGGTCCGTCGGCCGATGCGCCCTACAAAACGTCGGCTGAGCCGCTGCCGCCGACGCTCGACCATGCGATCGAGGCGCTGCGCGAGAGCGCCTGCTTCCGTGCCGGTTTCGGTGACGGATTCGTGAATTACTACGTTCAGCTCAAACAGGCGGAGGCCGCGCGCTACCGCAAGGATGCCGCGGTCAAGAAGGATCAGGCCGAGGTCACCGAGTGGGAGCAAAGGGAATATTTTGATTCGTTTTGAGTCTTTATGAGCGTTTTCGCCTTGGCGCCCGTCGCAATTTTGCTGCATTCAGCCTGATCATTTGGTGTAGGATCGTATCGGGGCGCGCGGGGCCGTTCGGTAATGCGTATCAACAAGCGCGGTGCGATTTCAGCGGTGCTGCTTGCGCTGGTTGCCGTTGCAAATCCGGCGCAGGCGGGCAGCAAAGAGGACTGGCAGGACTGCCGGGCCGATCATCCCGACCGCAATATTTCCGGCTGCACGCGAATTATCGAAGCGCGCAACGAAACGCCGAAAAATCGCGCCGCCGCCTATTACAGCCGCGGCAGCGCCTACGGCGAGCGGAGCGATTACGCGCACGCGATCGCGGACTATGACGAAGCGATCAGGCTCAATCCGAACAATTACGATGTCTACATCAGCCGCGGCCTGATCTACGAAGCCAAGGGCGACAGGGATCGCGCCATCGCCGATTACAGCGAGGCTATCAGGCTCAATCCGAAATTCGCCTCGATATATTTCACGCGCGCAAACGTCTACGAGGACAAGGGCGAGCACGATCTCGCCTATGCCGACTATACCGAGGCGATCCGGCTCTACGGCAAGCACACCACCGCCTATTACAACCGCGGCTTGATCTCGGAGAAAAAGGGCGATCTCGATGGCGCGATCGCCGATTTCACCGCTGCGATCAAGATTCAGGCCGGCTTCAGCGCGGCCTATGTCAGCCGCGGTAACGCCTATCGCGCCAAGGGCGAAAACGACAAGGCGATGGCCGATTACAAGCGCGCCCTCGCCATCAATCCGGGCCTGCAGGCGGCAAAAGATGGGCTGAAGGCGCTGGCGCCAAATCCGTAATTTGAGGCCGTCCGCGTTTTGCCCCTCGGATAAGGATTACGCGTCGACGCTCGCGGTCAGCGCGTTCTGCTGGATGAAATCGCGGCGCGGTTCGACCAGCTCGCCCATCAGCTTGGTGAAAATGTCGTCGGCCTCGTCGACCTCTTTGACCTTCACCTGCAGTAACGAGCGCACGTTGGTGTCGAGCGTGGTCTCCCAAAGCTGTTCCGGATTCATCTCGCCGAGACCCTTGTAGCGCTGCAGCGTCGCGCCCTTGCGGCCGGCGCCGGTCACCGCCTCGAACAGGCTGACGGGGCCGTGGATCGGGATGTCCTCGCCCTTGCGGCGTAGCATGCCGGGCCGCGGGTAGATTTCCTGCAAGGATGCGGCGAACTCGTCGAGTTTGCGCGCGTCGGCGGAGGCGAGCAGCGCCTGGTCGATGACGGCGACATCCTTGACGCCGCGCACGGTGCGCTCGAACTGGAAGCCTTCCCCTTCGGTGAACTTGCCCTGCCAGCCCCGTTCGGTTTCGGCAGCGAGCGCGTCGAGACGTCGGGCGATGTAGGGTGCGGCGGCATTGGCCTTCTCGGTATCGCCGAAAATTCCGGAATTGAGCACGCCCAGGATCGCGGCTTGCTCGACGACCTGGCGATTGTAGCGGGAGTGAATGCCGGCCAGCACATGTTTGATCGTGCGCGCTTCCTCGACGAGCTGGCGCAAGTCGTCGCGCGCGCGCTCCTCGCCGGTCGAGAGCTTGAGCACGGCGTCTTCGAGGCCGGCGGTGATCAGATTGTCCTCGAGCGCGCGTTCGTCCTTGAGATATTGCTCCGACTTGCCGCGGCTGACTTTGTAAAGCGGCGGCTGGGCGATGTAGAGGTGGCCGCGTTCGATCAACTCCGGCATCTGGCGGAAGAAAAACGTGAGCAGAAGTGTGCGGATGTGCGCGCCGTCCACGTCGGCGTCGGTCATGATGATGATCTTGTGGTAGCGCAGCTTGTCGGGCGCGAATTCCTCGCGGCCGATGCCGGTGCCGAGCGCGGTGATCAGTGTACCGATCTCCTGGCTCGACAGCATCTTGTCGAAGCGCGCGCGCTCAACGTTGAGGATTTTTCCGCGCAGCGGCAGCACCGCCTGAAATTCGCGGTTGCGACCCTGCTTGGCCGAGCCGCCGGCGGAATCGCCCTCGACGATGAACAGCTCGGATTTGGCCGGATCGCGCTCCTGGCAATCGGCAAGCTTGCCGGGCAGCGAGGCCATATCGAGCGCGCCCTTGCGGCGCGTGAGCTCGCGCGCCTTGCGGGCGGCTTCGCGCGCGGCGGCGGCCTCCACCACCTTGCCGACGACGGTCTTGGCCTCGGCCGGATGCTCCTCGAACCAGTATTGCAGCGCCTCGTTGATGATGGCCTCCACCACGGGGCGCACCTCGGAGGAGACGAGCTTGTCCTTCGTCTGGGAGGAGAATTTCGGATCGGGCACCTTGCAGGCCACGACCGCGGTCAGTCCTTCGCGGCAATCGTCGCCGGTGAGCGAAACCTTTTCCTTCTGAACGATACCGCCTTTTTCGGCGTAGCCCGTGACTTGGCGCGTCAGCGCGCCGCGAAAGCCGGCAAGATGCGTGCCGCCGTCGCGCTGCGGGATGTTGTTGGTGAAACACAGCACGGTCTCGTGGTAGCCGTCGTTCCAGGTCAGCGCGGCTTCGATGCCGATGCCTTCGCGCTCGGCCTTGATCACGATGGGTTTGGGAATCAGCGAGGTCTTGTTGCGGTCGAGATATTTTACGAATTCGTCGACGCCGCCCTCGTAACGCATTTCCTGACGTTTCTCGACGGCATGGCGCTTGTCGGAGAGCGCGATCAGAACACCGGAATTGAGGAAGGCAAGCTCGCGGAGCCGGTGCTCCAGCGTGGCGAAGTCGAATTCCGTCATGGTGAAGGTTTTAGTCGAGGGCAGGAACGTGACTTCAGTGCCGCGTCTTCCGCCGGCATCGCCGATGACGGCAAGCGGCGCGACCGCGTCGCCGTCCTTGAATTCCATGTAATGGGTCTTGCCGTCGCGCCAGATGGTGAGCTTCAGCCAGCTCGAAAGCGCATTCACCACGGACACGCCGACGCCGTGTAGTCCGCCCGAAACCTTGTAGGCGTTCTGGTCGAATTTTCCGCCGGCGTGGAGCTGGGTCATGATGACTTCGGCCGCGGAAACACCTTCACCCTTGTGAATGTCGGTCGGAATACCGCGACCGTCGTCGACCACGGTGCAGGAGCCGTCCGGGTTGAGGGTGACCGTCACTTCCTTGGCGAAGCCCGCGAGCGCCTCGTCGATCGCGTTGTCGACCACCTCGTAGACCATGTGGTGCAGCCCCGAGCCGTCATCGGTATCGCCGATGTACATGCCCGGCCGCTTGCGAACGGCGTCGAGTCCTTTGAGGACCTTGATCGATTCCGCGCCGTAATCGGACGGCGGCTCGGCACCGGTTTTACGGGCGGCTTCAGCCATCAGGGAGACCTTCGACTGGGGGTCAAAAACAACCAAAAGAATCGGCACTTGTGTGGCACGAATATGGGGTGTCGTACAGCCCAAATTCATGGGATTAATATATTGATTTGTCGGTGCTTTTTAAAGGGACAGGGCTTACGAAAAGTGACCGCGAAACGGCCGGAAAATGTGGGTCGCGGCGGCTTGTTTTTGAGGTCAAATTTTTGCGCAAATTTGGCGCCGCGCTGCGCCTCAAGGGTGTGGCGTGACTCGCCCCGGACTGATGTCGAAGATTTGCGCGCGGGTGGCGATTTCGGCGAAAGCCGACGGGTCGGCGCCGGTCATCCAGACCTGCGCGCCGAGCCGTTCGAGCGCGTCGTAGAGCGCGGCGCGGCGTGCGGGGTCGAGATGTGCCACCACTTCGTCGAGCAGCAGCAGCGGCGAAAAGCCGGTCATCTCGGCGACGAGGCCGGCATGCGCCAGCACAAGGCCGATGAGCAGCGCTTTCTGCTCGCCGGTCGAGGCGTCGGCGGCGGGAATGTTCTTCGGCGCGTAGGCAACGGCGAGGTCGGTCAGATGCGGGCCGTCGGTGGTGCGGCCGGCGGCGGCGTCGCGGGTGCGGTTTTCCCGCAGGACGGTGCGATAGCGGTCCTCGATCTCGCTGGCCGGATGATCGGGCAGCAGGCGCTCGATCCAGCCATCGAGCGCGATTTCGGCGGACGGGAAGGCGTCGTGTTTGCGGGCGGCGAGCGCGCCTTGCAGGCGGCGCACGGTCTCGGCCCGCAGCGCGGCGACCGCGACGCCCAGCTCGGCGGTTTCGTGCTCGATGGCATCGAGCCAATGCGGATCGGGGCGCGGGTCTTCGAGCAGGCGGTTGCGTGAGCGCAGCGCGCGTTCGAGCGCGTTGACGCGGCCGGAATGCTCGGCGTCGACCGCGAGCACGAGGCGGTCGAGAAAGCGGCGGCGTTCGGAAGCGGGGCCGGAGAAAAGCTGGTCCATCGCGGGCGTCAGCCACACAATGCGCAGATGGTCGGCGAAGGCCGCGGCGGAAGCGACCGGCTCGCGGTCGATGCGGCAAAGGCGTGTCGGCGTGGCATCGGTGGCCGGCGGTTCGATGCCGGTGCCGAGCGTGGCGAGCCCAAGCATGCCTTCGATCTCGGCCGACACCGCCCAGGAGCCGTCGCCTTCGTTATAGGCGATCTCTTCGAAGGTGGCGCGGCGCAAGCCGCGGCCGGGAGTCAACAGCGAGATCGCTTCGATCAAATTGGTCTTGCCGGCGCCGTTCGGGCCGACGAGCAGCACGAGCTGTCCGCTCACGGCGAAACTCGCGGCGTGGTAGGAGCGGAAGTTATTGAGGGCGAGATTGCGGATCGCTGCAGACGGCATGGCGACGCTCTACAAGAGCGAAGCTGTCGTCACAAGCGCACAGCCAGTTTGACGCGCCGTCCTCACACCCGCATCGGCATCAGCACATAGAGCGCGCCCTTGGTGTCCTTGTCCTGGATCAGCGTGGGCGAGCCCGGATCGGCGAGCTTGAGCATCGCCACCTCGCCGTCGAGTTGGGCGGCGATGTCGAGCAGGTAGCGCGAGTTGAAGCCGATATCGATCGGGTCGGCGCCGTAGTCGACCTCGAGCTCCTCGGTGGCGCTGCCGGAGTCCGGATTGGTGACGGAGAGCACGAGGCGGCCGTCGGTGAGCGAGAGCTTCACCGCGCGTCCGCGCTCGCTCGAGACGGTCGAGACGCGATCGACCGCGGCCTCGAAGTCCTTCTTGTCGATGCTGAGCTGTTTGTCGTTGGAGGACGGGATCACGCGCGCGTAGTCGGGGAAGGTGCCGTCGATCAGCTTCGACGTCAGCACCACGTCGCCGATGGAAAAACGAATCTTGGCGGCCGACAGCTGCACTTCGATTTCGCCTTCGCTGTCCTCGATCAGACGCTGAACTTCGCCGACGGTCTTGCGCGGCACGATGATGCCGGGCATGCCGGCGGCGCCCGACGGCAGCGGAAGCTCAAATTGCGCGAGTCGATGCCCGTCGGTTGCCACCGCGCGCAGCATCGCGTTCTTGCCCGAACCGATCGTGTGCAGGTAAATGCCGTTGAGGTAGTAGCGCGTCTCCTCGGTGGAGATGGCGAACTGGGTCTTGTCGATCAGACGCTTCAAGTCGGCCGCGGCGAGCTTGAACTTGTGCGCCATGTCGCCTGGCGCGAGATCGGGGAAGTCGCTCTCCGGCAAGGTCTGTAGCGTAAAGCGCGAGCGGCCGGCGCGGATCGACAGTACGGCGCGATCGCCGCTCGACTCCAGCACCACCTGCGAGCCCTCGGGCAGCTTGCGCACGATCTCGTAGAACATATGCGCGGGAACCGTGGTCGCGCCGCCGGGCGAGACTTCGGCCGGGATTTTTTCCACGACTTCGAGGTCGAGGTCGGTGGCCTTCAAATGCAGCGCCGATTTCTCCGCGCGCAGCAGCACATTGGCGAGAATCGGAATGGTGTTGCGGCGCTCGACCACACGATGCATGTGGGAGAGCGATTTCAGCAATTCTGCGCGTTCGACGGTGACCTTCATGGCAGCCTGTTAACCCGCGGCGCTCGAGGCGGGTCAAAATGGTGGCGCGGACCTGAGATTTAAGCAAGTGCGGCTCGAACGTGCCGAGGCGTTTTACCCAGCCGATTTGGCGGCTGGCCGCTTGAGGCACGTTCTGCCGGTTCCCCCAAATTTAGGAAGCGCTGCTCACTCCTGCAATTGGCGCTTGAGCAGTTCGATCTCGTCGGCGAGAGCGGCGTCGTTGCCGACCAGATTCTCGATCTTGCGCACCGCATGGAGCACGGTGGTGTGGTCGCGGCCTCCGAAACGGCGGCCGATCTCCGGCAGCGAGCGCAGCGTGAGCGTCTTGGCCAGATACATCGCCACCTGGCGCGGGCGCACCACGTTGGCGGTGCGGCGCGAGGAGAGCAGATCGGCGCGGCTCACGTTGTACTGGCGCGCGACGATGCGCTGGATCTCCTCGATCTTGACGCGCTTGGGCTCCTGCGGCCGGATCAGGTCGCGCACTTCGCGCTCGGCCATCTCCATGGTCACCAGCTGCCCGGTGAGCTTGGAATGGGCGAGCAGGCGGTTGATCGCGCCTTCGAGGTCGCGGCCGTTATGCGTGACCGTCTTGGCGATATAGCCGAGCACCGGTCCGGGCACATCGAAGCTCGGATGATGCGCGCGGGCCGCGGCAACGCGGGCTTTGAGGATTTCGAAGCGGAGCTCTTCGCCGAGCGTGCCCATCTCGACCACGAGTCCGCCGGCAAGCCGCGAGCGCACGCGATCGTCGAGGCTCTCCAGATCGGTCGGCGGACGGTCGGCGGCGATCACCACCTGGCGGCCGGCATCGATCAGCGCGTTGAGCGTGTGGCAGAACTCGGCCTGCGTCGACTTGCCTTGCAGGAACTGCAGGTCGTCGATCACCAGCACGTCGATGCCGCGCAGCGCTTCCTTGAAGGCGAGCGCGGTCTGGGTGCGGAGCGCGGAGACAAAGCCATACATGAATTTTTCCGCGGTCAGATAGAGCACCTTGCGTTCGCTGCCGGAATTGCCCGCCCAGGTGATGGCCTGCAGCAGATGGGTCTTGCCCAGACCCACGCCGGCATGGACATAGAGCGGGTTGAACATCACGACGTCGCCGCGCTTGGCGGCAGCCACCTGCTTGGCGGCGGCGTGGGCGAGCGTGTTGGACCGTCCGACCACGAAGGTCTCGAACGTCAGGCGCTGATCGAGCGGAGAGCCACCGAGCGCCTCATGTCCGGCCGAAACCGGCGCGAAGGCGACGCGCAGGTCGCTGTCGGGGCGGAAGCCGCGCGGTTCGGGGGCGGAATCGAGCGCCTCGACCGGCTTCGGTTTCGGCGGGTTGAGGCGGATCACGGCGCCCCGCACGCTCAATTCGATGCGCTGAATCTCGACCTGTTCGGCCTGCCAGCAGGCCAGCATGCGCTCGGTGTAATGCGATTGGATCCAGCTCTTGAGGAAGCGGGTCGGGACCGACAGATGGGCGGTATTTTCCTCAATCCGCTCCAGATCCATGCGGGCAAACCAGCTCAAAAAGATGTCGTCGCCCACATCGGCGCGGAGCCGGCCTTTGACGCGCGACCAGCATTCCTGGTCGCCGGCGGAGGGCTTGCCGCTGTCAGGCAGCGCGATGGGGTGGTGATACTCGGTGGCACGGGAAGTAGACATTGATCCGCTTTCTATTGAAGGCCGTCACACCACGCAGAACAAAGATGTGAGGTTGATGGTCAGAACACACCCTCGCCGACAGGGCGAAGGTCAAAAGCAAGTCGTCGATTTTATTGTGTCGTCACCCGCTCGCGGGGGACTCAAATCTGTTGGTCGAGGCTATGATCGTCATGGCCGCGCTATCTTCGACATTCCCAGGCGATTGATCGCCGAGTTCTGACCCGGATTGGCTCGCGGGTCGCGAGAGTTGCCACACTGTTGACATGAGATACCCCCTCTTCCATCGCAGCAGTGCCACGATGGTTGGTTTTTACCACTGACTACTCACACTAACGCCGCACACAATCGATCAAGCCGCACTCACTTCCGATGACCGAATCACTATACCATAGATTTCAGAACGCTCAGAGTAAGACCTCGTTGCATCGAATACTCGTAATTGGGTTTCCGACGACGAGAACTATTTGACGTGACGTATCTGTTCTCTTCTTCGCTTGGCCAATTACGAATCTTATACTGAGCGTGCCGCAGACCCCGGAAGCGGTGGAAAAATACACACAGGGCGTTTCGCTCGCAACGGAGGCAAGTGTCACATTTTAGGCAGAAGACGCGTGGAATCGGTCGCGCATGCCGGAAGGATTTTCTGCGCGCGACGACAACACATTGAATCCGCGCGCGGATTTAAATTCCTCAAGAACGCCCAGAATTGCACCATTGCGCCTCAAAGAAAGCGCATCGCCACTCGCATGCGAATAGATAGCCTGTGCAAAAATCCGGGTCCTTGTGCGTGCTTTCCTTCTAACTCTTTCTATTGGAAATGATTTTTTTGTGCAGAAATGCAGGGTAACCCCCGCGCGGGGAATTGCAGGGCACCGCCGAACGAAACTGCAGACTGCTAAGTAAAAATACTTATTTACCGGCGACAGCATTTAATCGCGCGCGTTATGGAACCTATCGGTCACGTCAGCTGTTGGTGACATTGCGACTATCGCCGCCTTAACGGATGCGGCGCCACAATTTGGATTTTTATTTTGCGAGTTTGGCAATTCGCTTGGAAAGACGAGACACTTTCCTGCTCGCCGCATTTTTGTGCATCTGACCTTTTCTTGCGGCACGCATGAGTTCCGGCTCGGCGAGCTTCATGGCGGCGAGCGCCTTGTTGCGGTCGCCAGCGCTGATCGCGTCCTCGACCTGCCGCAAGACATTGCGCACGCGCGAGCGGCGCGCCTTGTTGATCTCGGTACGGCGCGCGATCTGACGGATCGCCTTGCGGGCGGAAGTGGTCGTGGCCATGAACGCTCAACTCTTCAAAATTCAACGGCGGCGAAGGTTTTCGCCGCCAAATTTGCGACGCTTATAGTCAGGCCCTTCAAGGGCGTCAACGCTGGCCGATCATGCCACCCGCTTCGCCCTGATCTGGTCGAAACCCGCGACCACCGCCGCTCGATCGGCGGCCGAAAAGGGGGCGAGCGGCGGCTTCACCCGTGCCCAGGCGGGGTCGGCATGGATGTGACCGAGCAGCGATTTTACCCCGGATACAAGAGGCTTGCCGTCGAACAGCTTACGAATTGATACGGCTGAATCGAGGGCCGCGCGGTCACCCGAGCCCCAGGTCCGGGCACACAGGTCGGCGTTGAGATTGGCGGTGGCGGAGATGCAGCCGGCGAAGGCGCCCGAGCGGGCCTCGAGCAATACCGCCTCGGTTGATGGAAATACGGCAAAAGCCGGCGATATGGCAGCCGCTTCGCGCGCGTATGCCATGTCGCCCGAGGAATCCTTCAGGCCGACGATGCGCTGGCTGAAAGCGTCGAGCAGACGCTTCACCAGTTTCACGTTCCAATGCAGGCCGGACTGCTGCGGGAAGTGATAGAGGTAGACCGGGATCGGCTTTGCCGCCGTGGCCTTGATGATCGCCTCGACATAGGCGAACAGGCCATCGTCGGGCACGCCCTTGTAGTAGAACGGCGGCAGCACCAGCGCGCCGGCGAAATTCAAATCGGCGGCATGTTTGGTCAGCGCGACGGCATCGGCCACGGCCGCAGCGCCGGTGCCGACCATCATGCGGTCGAGGGGGAGACCGGCGTCGCGATAGGCGCTCATCACGCGCTTGCGCTCGTCGAGCGAGAACGAGGTCGCCTCACCGGTGGTGCCGAGCACGTTGAGCCCGTCGCAGCCGTTGTCGAGCAGGTAGCGCGCGAGCTTGGTCGAACGCGCCACATCGGGCGCGCCGTTCTCGTCGACCGCGGTGGCGATGGCGGCGATCACGCCGCGGAGTTTGCTCTCAGCCATGTTGTCCTCGTACGTCTATCGGCTGTCATCCGCTCACGTTGAAGGCCGCGAGGGCGGCCATGTTGACCAACTGGCTGTCCTTGGCGGTCAAGGAAACGATCTGCACGGAACGGTCGAGGCCGACCAGCAGCGGTCCGATCACGGTCGCGCCGCCGAGTTCCTGCAGCAGCTTGGTGGAGATCGAGGCGGAATGGAACGCCGGCATGATCAGTACATTGGCCGGGCCTGACAGCCGGCAGAACGGATAGGCGGCCGCCGCTTCCGGATTGAGCGCCACGTCAGCCGCCATTTCGCCGTCGTATTCGAAGTCGACGCGGCGCTGATCGAGAATCCTCACCGCGCCTTGCACGTGCGCGGAGCGCTCGCCGGGCGGATGGCCGAAGGTGGAAAACGCGAGCAGCGCGAGCCGCGGCTCATAGCCGAGCCGGCGTGCGACGCCGGCGGCCTCGACCGCGATATCGGCGAGCACCTCCGAACTGGGCATTTCGGTGACCGCGGTGTCGGCGACCAGAACGGTGCGGCCGCGCGCCAGCACCATCGACACGCCGATGACGCGGTGGCCGGGCTTGGGATCGATGCAGCGGCGCACGTCCTCCAGCGCCACGGAAAAATTGCGGGTGACGCCGGTGATCATTGCATCGGCGTCGTCAAGCGCGACCATGCAGGCGGCGAAATGATTGCGGTCCTGGTTGATCAGCCGCTGGCAGTCACGAAACAGAAAGCCTTGGCGCTGCAGGCGTTCATAAAGGTAATTGGCGTAGAGCGTGTTGCGCTTGGAGAGCGCAGCGTTGATGATCTCGATGCCGCCGCCGAGGTCGACGCCAAGATTTTGCGCGGTCTCCCGGATCGGCGCCTCGCGGCCAACCAAAAACGCGGTGCCGAGCCCCTGATGCACGAAGCTCGCAGCGGCGCGGATCACCTGCTCCTCCTCGCCTTCGGCGAAGACGACGCGCTTGGGCGCGCGACGCAGGCGCTCGAACACGCGCTGCAACACGCCGGCGACCGGATCGCGGCGCGTCTGGAGCTGCGAGCGGTAGGAATCCATGTTGGCGATCGGTTTCCTCGCGACCCCGGTGTCCATGGCGGCTTTGGCGACCGCCGGCGGCACCGCGGAGATCAGCCGCGGATCGAACGGCACCGGAATGATGTAGTCGGGGCCGTATTTCGGGCGCGTGCCATAGGCGGCGGCGACTTCGTCGGGCACGTCCTCGCGGGCGAGCTTGGCCAACGCATGCGCGGCGGCGATCTTCATCTCCATGTTGATGGTGGTGGCGCGCACATCGAGCGCGCCGCGAAAAATATAGGGGAAGCCGAGCACGTTGTTGATCTGGTTCGGATAGTCGGAGCGCCCCGTTGCCATGATGGCGTCGTCGCGGACCTCGGCCACTTCCTCCACGGTGATTTCCGGATCGGGATTGGCCATGGCGAAGATGATCGGCTTGGCCGCCATCGATTTCACCATCGCCTTGCTTACCGCGCCTTTGGCGGAAAGGCCGAAAAACACATCGCAGCCTTCAAGCGCGTCGTCGAGCGTGCGCGCCGAGGTCTTGGCCGCGTAGCCCGACTTCCACTGGTTCATGCCTTCCTTGCGGCCCTGGTAGATCACACCCTTGGTGTCGCACAGGATGAGATTGCCGGGAGCAAAGCCGATCGATTTCAGCAGCTCGAGGCAGGCAATGCCGGCGGCGCCGGCGCCGTTGCAGACGAGCTTGGTCTCCTTGATGTCGCGGCCGGTCAAATCGAGCGCGTTGAGCAGACCGGCGGCGGCGATGATCGCGGTGCCGTGCTGGTCATCGTGGAACACCGGGATATCGAGCAGCGTGCGCAGCTTCTCCTCGATGATGAAACATTCCGGCGCCTTGATGTCTTCGAGATTGATGCCGCCCCAGCCCTTGCCGAGGAATTTCACGCAATTGATGAATTCGTCGGGGTCCTCGGTCGAGACTTCGAGATCGATGGAATCGATGTCGGCGAAGCGCTTGAACAGGACCGCCTTGCCTTCCATCACGGGCTTGGCCGCAAGCGCGCCGCGATTGCCGAGTCCGAGGATGGCGGTGCCGTTGGTGATGACCGCGACGAAATTGCCCTTGGTGGTGTAGTCATAGGCAAGCCCCTCGTCGCCGGCGATCGCCAACACGGGAACGGCGACGCCCGGCGAATAGGCGAGCGAGAGATCGCGCTGGGTCGCCATCGGTTTGGTGGCGACCACTTCGAGCTTGCCGGGGCGACCCTGGCTGTGGAACTGCAACGCTTCCTGATCGGTGAAAGTCGGACGGTTGCCGCGGCCGTTCGATTTGACGGGCATTTAAACTCCTAACATGCGGTCATTAACCGGTGTGGCGACGTTAGCGGAAGGGGTGGCAGCGACTCAAGGGCGCGTGGATGCTAACTTAAGGGCCGCAAGAGCGACATCGTGGCCGGTTGCAACCAAAGGGGGCAAGAGGTATTCGATGGATTGTCGGATGCGGCGCCAAGCCCATCAGATAATGGAGAAATAATGATACGGTTCCTGTCCCGCTTTCTCGGGATCATACTGCTTGCGATGGCCTTTATCTTCATCGTCTATGACGGGATGAAGTCGATCGCCGATCATATGTTCTATGCCACCAGGATCGAGCAGTTCTGGATCGAAGTGAACGGCCGAAGCCTGCAGATGTTCCAGGAGATCGTCGAGCAATATACGGCCTCGGCCATCTGGCAATGGGTGATCGTGCCGCTGCTGGATCAGCCGATCGCTGTCGTTTTCGGAGTGCTCAGCGTGCTGCTGATCCTGGCGGGCCGCAAAAAGAAGCCGTTGATCGGTTACGTGCGCGATTGATGGTCTTGAACATGACCTGATCCGAAAAGCGGCGCCACTTTTCAGGATCATGCTCGACTATTTCGCGACCGCGTCGATACCGGCGCGCGCCACCTGGGTGTCCTGGGTCGAAAGAACTCCCGAGACTCCGATTGCACCGACGATCTTGCCATCGATCGTGATGGGCATGCCGCCTTCGAGCGGAACCACATCCTTGAGGGCGAGGTAGCGCAAGCCGCCTCCTCCGGCGGAAATCACCTCGTCGAGCAGCTTGGTCGGGCGTTTGAATTGCAACGCGGTGCGGGCCTTGCCCTCGGCGGTGGAGATCGCGCCGAGCTGGGCATCGTCGCGGCGATGCAGCATCACGACGTTGCCGCCGCTGTCGAGAATGACGATGACGACCGGCCATTTATTCTTCTCGGCTTCGGCCTCGGCGGCGGCCATGATCTGCTTGGCGGCATCGAGCGTGATCGGCATGCCATAGGGCGGAGGGGCGATCTGGGTCGGTGCCGGCGCGGGTGCTTGCGGAGGGGCCTGCGCGCTCGCAGGGTTCAGCGTCAGCGGCACACTCGTCATGGAAACGAAGAGCGCAATCGCGCTCACGATAGCCTTACGTCTGCTCATGAGGCCCCCGCATCTTTTCAGCCAGATGGCGCCAGCATAGGGCGCACGCGTTCGGCCGTGAAGCCAATCATCGTGCATCATCGCTGGAATTTGACCGCCGGACGGCGTGTAAAAGTCGGCTCGCGCCCTATATAATGCGCGTCAAGCGCAGGAGATTCCCACATGTTCCTGTTCAAAAAATCATCCGACATGCCGACGTCGGCCAATGCATTGCCCGGCCGGTCCAACGCCATACCCACGGCGAAAGAGCATTTCATCAATCGCCATCCCCTGCAGGGGCCGTATCCGCAAGGGCTGGAAAAAGCCATGTTCGGAATGGGCTGCTTCTGGGGCGCCGAGCGCAAATTCTGGGAGCTCGGCGACGGCGTCTATGTCACCGCCGTCGGTTACGCGGCCGGGATCACCCCCAATCCGACCTATCAAGAAGTCTGCACCGGCCGCACCGGCCATAACGAAGTGGTGCTGGTGGTGTTCGATCCGAAGAAGATCCCTTACGAGAAGCTGCTCAAGACATTCTGGGAGAACCACGACCCGACGCAGGGCATGCGGCAGGGCAACGATGTCGGCACGCAATATCGTTCCGGCATCTATGTCTACTCGCCGGAGCAGCGCAAAGCCGCGGAGGCGTCGAAGACGACGTTCGCGAAGGCGCTGGCGGCCAAACGCTACGGCGCCATCACCACGGAAATTCTCGATGCGCCGGAGTTCTACTTCGCCGAGGATTACCACCAGCAATATCTCGCCAAAAATCCAGGCGGCTATTGCGGCCTGGGCGGAACCGGCGTGTCATGTCCGATCGGCATAGCGGTGCCGGCGCAATAACCCGATTCATCGCGCAAGGAACGGAAAGCCGGCGCGGTGTTTCGGCCGCGCCGGTCGTAAAGCCTTCCTTAACCAAGCTTGAAATGTTTTTTAACCATAAAAGGGCTTAATCGCGCTGAACTTTCTGTTGGTTGGTGGGAAGCTTCAGATGCGGTCAAGCCGTTTGCTTATTTTGGCGTCAGTCGGATTCATGGTCGGTGCGTGCTCGACGCAGCCGCCCTGGGTCGCGGAGGCTGAAACGCCAGCGACCACTCCAAAACAACCGGTGCATTCGACGCGCCCGCCTACGGTGAGCGCGCCGCGCGTGGCGACGACGCAGGAACATTCCTATCGACTCGATGCGGGCGACCGGGTCCGCGTCATCGTGTCCGGGCAGGACAGTCTGAGCAACGCCTACGATGTCGACACCACCGGCTCGATCGCGATCCCCACGGTTGGCGCGGTGCCGGCACGCGGGCTCAACACCGTGCAGCTTTCGAGCGCGATCGCCCGGCGCCTGAAACAGGCAAACGTGCGCGATCCGCAAGTGGCGGTGCAGGTTGAAACCTATCGTCCGTTCTCAATTCGCGGCGACGTCGCCAATCCCGGGCAATATCCCTACGTCAATAACATGACGACGGAAACGGCGATCGCGATCGCCGGCGGGTTGAAATCGCACGCCGACAAGAAAAGCGTGACGATCAGCAACGGCGATCCGGATGCGGCGCCGAGCGCATCACCGCCCGACAGTGCGGTCCATCCCGGCGACACCGTCACGGTGACGGAAGAGCAATAACCTTCAAGCCATGTGTTTCTTGAGGAAGGCCTGCGCGCGCTCCCAGGCGAGGGTCGCGCTCGGCTGATGGAAGCTTCCGCGTTCGTCGCAATGGAAGCCGTGGCCGGCACCCTTGTAGACGTAGATCTCGCATTCGGGACGTTTCTGCTTGATGATTTCCACGTCGGTCATCGGGATGCTTTGATCATTCTCGCCGAAATGCATCTGCACCGGGCATTTCGGACGCTCGTCCGCAAAGGCGACGATGCGGCCGCCGTAATAGGCGATGGCGCATTTCCATCCCGAGAGCCGCGCCGCGGAGAGAAACGCGATCGTACCGCCCATGCAGAAGCCGACGATGGCGATCGGGCCTACGGACTGGATCTCCTTGAGCGCGGCATCGGTGTCGCGCAGCATGGCATCCCAGTCGGGCTTGGCGATGTAGCTGCGTGCCTTCTCGATCTCGGCCGGCGAATAGCCGCTCTCGAAATTGCGCGTCATGCGATCGAACAAAGCCGGAGCGACGGCAACATAGCCGTCGCCGGCGAAGCGGTCGCAGACCGCGCGGATGTGATGGTTGACGCCGAAAATCTCCTGGATGACGACGATGCCGCCCTTCGGCTTGCCGGCGGGATCGGCGCGATAGGCGCCGAGCTTATGGCTGTCGGCGGCGGTCAGAGAAAAATGCTTGCCCACGAGAGGCCTCCCACGTTGGTTGTTGTGCAGACGGTTTAATCAAGTCCTGCGCGACTCGCCAAGGGCTAATCGCCGCGCCACCACTTCTGCAATCCCGATTTCGGCTGCGGCTCGGGTTCCGGTGCCGCCTTGAGCGCAAAGGCCTCGGCCATCAACCGATAGGAGTGTTTGCGGGCGGCGTGATCAAAAATCATGCAGGTGATCATGACTTCATCGGCGGCGGTGACTGAAATCAGCGGTTGCAGGCGGCCGAGCACGGTCGACTTGCTGCCGACGAAGAGGCGCGCGCGATTGTGTTTGATGCGGTCGCGATCAACTTGCGAATAGTCGTAGCTTGCCGCTTCCGTCGGGCTTTTAAGCGGAAGGTATTGGCCCTTCTGGCGAAGCGCGAAATTCAAGTCCACGGTGGTGGCGAGACGATTGGCCTCGTCGTCGGTGTCGGCACACACGACATGAACCGCGAGAATGGCGTGCGGTTTGGCGCGGGCGGGCGAGGGCCGAAACCGCGTGCGATAGCTCATCATCGGCACGACCGGATCGAAATCGGAAAAGTGATGCGCGAAGGAAAAACCAGCGCCGACGGAGGCGGCAAGCTCGGCGCTGTAGTTGCTCGATCCCAGCAGATAGATCGGCGGCAGCGCGACATCGGACGGCATGGCGCGCACGTTGTGGAACGGATGGTTTTCGGGGAATCCCTGCTGCTCGAACAGCAGCAGTTCCTGGAAGCGTGCGAGGAAATCGTCCTCGGCCGGATTGTCCTGGCGGCGGCGCAGCGCGTAGGAGGTGACCGGATCGGTGCCGGGCGCGCGGCCAAGCCCGAGATCGATGCGGCCGGGGAACAGGCCTTCCAGCACCTTGAAGCGTTCCGCCACCGCGAGCGGCGCATGGTTTGGCAGCATCACGCCGCCGGCGCCGATGCGCATGCGCGCGGTCGCCGCCGCAATCTGTCCGATCATGATGTCGGGGGCGGAACTCGCGATGGAAGGAAGATTATGGTGCTCGGCCACCCAGTAGCGCGTAAAGCCAAGCTGATCGGCGAAGCGGGCGAGGTCGAGGCTATTGTGCAGGGCCTGCGCGCCTGACGTTGCGGTGGTAACCGGTGAAAGATCGAGTATCGAGAGTGGGATAGTCACGCGTGCGATCCTGTAGCATTGACCTTTGAGTCGCAGGACGCCCCGCCCCTATCGATCACGTCATTGGCATCGTATCAACAGCGTTCGAAAGGCTTGGATGACGACCGCAACCGGCCGTGACAGACTCCATTGCTATATGCTGGAACTATGCTGGTCGTTCCAACATAATGAGGCGGGCTCGAAAGCATAAAGTCGCGACGCTCAGGTTTGGGGCGTCCATATACGGGATGTAATACTATGGACACGAGTTTCGGCGGGGGGATGGTTCCGCAAGGGGTTGCATTATGGCATCCTTGAGCGATTGGAAAATTCCATCATCGGCACAGCCCAAGCCGGAAGACTATCGTTACGATCTCGATCAAGCCCTGACCTCGGTGGTCGGGGTCAGGACCATCATCCCCTCTGATGCATTCACCGCCGACACGCTCGGGACCGAACGCACCGGCAACGGCGTGCTGATCAGCACCGACGGTCTCGTGCTCACGATCGGCTACATCATCACCGAGGCCGAGACGGTGTGGCTGACGCTGATCGATGGCCGGGCGGTACCGGGGCATGTGCTCGGCTACGACCAGGTGACGGGTTTCGGGCTCATTCAGGCCTTGGCGCGGCTCGATCTGCCGGCCCTGCCGTTCGGCAAATCCAGCGAGGCGCAACTCGGCGAGCAGGTCGTCATGGGCGGTGCCGGCGGCCGGCAGCGTTCGGTCGCGGCGAGGCTGATCGGTCGGCAGGAATTCGCCGGCTATTGGGAATACGTGCTCGACGAGGCACTGTTCACGTCGCCGGCGCATCCGCATTGGGGCGGCACGGCGGCGATCGGGCCGGCGGGTGACTTGCTCGGCATCGGTTCGCTGCAGCTCGAACAGGCGCGCGAGGGCGGCAAAAGCGAGCACATCAACATGGTGGTGCCGATCGATCTGCTCAAACCGATCCTCACCGATCTGCAGACGCGCGGCCAGGCCGATCGTCCGCCGCGGCCGTGGCTCGGACTCTATGCCACCGAGATCGAGGACAAGGTGGTCATCGTCGGTCTCGCCAAAAACGGGCCGGCGCAGCGCGCTGATCTGCGCACGGGCGATATCGTGCTCGAGGTCGCCGGCAAAGAGGTGCGCAATCTCGCAGGTCTGTTCCGGCAAATCTGGTCGCTCGGGCAGGCGGGCGTCGAAGTCCCGCTGCGTGCCTATCGCGACGGGAAAACCTTGGAGCTGCGCGTCAAATCGGGCGACCGCAATCGGTTTCTCAAGGCGCCGCGGCTGCATTGAGCGTGCCCATCGCGCGCATTTATCGCCTGCATTGAAATTTGTCATGGCGGCGCATCGCAGAATTGCGCGGCGCGCTCTAGGCCGTCGCCGCGTTCCGATGCTAGGAATGCATCGACGATCGCCGGGAAAAATCCGTGACTGGGAACGCCGAAGCGCACCATGCCAGCGCCGACATCGAGTCCGCCTACGCGTGGATGCGGCTTGCTGTCTCGCTTGCGATCGGGACGATCGGCAGCATCGGCATGTGGTCGTTCGTGGTGGCGCTGCCGGCGGTGCAGGCCGATTTCGGCGTGCCGCGCGGGGAAGCCTCGCTGCCTTTCACGCTGACCATGATCGGCTTCGCGTTCGGCGGCGTGGCGATGGGCCGCATCTCCGACCGTCTCGGTATCGTGCCGCCGGCGATCTGCGGATCGCTCTTGCTCGGCATCGGTTACGTGGTTTCGAGCTACGCCGGGACGCTTTGGCTGTTTGCGCTGGCGCAAGGCGTGATCGGATTGGGCAGCTCGGCAACCTTCGGGCCGATGATGACCGACGTGTCTCATTGGTTCTCAAGGCGGCGCGGCATTGCGGTCGCGATCGCGTCGAGCGGCAATTATCTCGCGGGCGTCATTTGGCCGCCGCTCATACAATATTTCATTGCCGGCGAAGGCTGGCGCGTCACCCAAATGGCAATCGGGATCGCGTGCGTCATCAGCATGCTGCCGCTCGTGCTGCTGCTGCGACGGCGGGCGCCGGTTCATGCCGCCGAACGGTCAGGCGCCACGGTGGCTGCGGCGCACGGCTCGCTCGGGCTGTCGCCGAATGCGCTGATGGTGCTGCTCTGCATCGCCGGCGTCGGCTGCTGCGTCGCCATGTCGATGCCGCAGGTGCATATCGTCGCCTATTGCGGCGATCTCGGTTATGGACCGGCGCGCGGGTCGGAAATGCTATCGCTGATGATGGGCTTCGGCATCATCAGCCGACTGGTCGGCGGGACGATCGCCGATCGAATCGGCGGTTTGGCGACGCTGCTCATCGGTTCGGTGCTGCAGGCGGTGGCGTTGTTCCTGTATCTGTGGTTCGACAGCCTGGTGTCGCTCTATGTGATCTCGGCGCTGTTCGGTCTTTTTCAGGGGGCGCTCGTGCCGATGTATGCGATCATCGTGCGTGAATATTTCTCGCCGCAGGAGGCCGGAACGCGGCTCGGCATCGTGCTGATGGCGACGCTGGTCGGCATGGCGCTGGGCGGCTGGATGTCGGGCGTGATCTACGATTACGCCGGCTCGTACCGGGTGGCATTCCTCAACGGCATCCTGTGGAATGGGCTCAACGGCGTCATCGTGCTGTGGCTGTTGCGGCGATCGGGCCGCCGGCTGGCGTATGCTTAAGATTGGATTGATGCGAAGGCACGATTTCACAAGCGAGTTTTAGCAGCATTAAAACAACCCTCGATTAGAACTGCGGGCGTCGCATTGGTTTTCAGTTCGCAAAAATGCTCGAAACGCAACTCGCGCACGCGCAAGTCACCCAACTGATCGAAGAGCTCGCGATTCTCGTCGCCGACGGGAATCAGCACATGCGCAAGACGACGCGCATGATGCTGACGAACATCGGCGCGAAATCGATTTTCGAAGTCGATGATGGTGTGAAGGCGCTCGAGGCCATTCGGACGCTCGACCCCGACGTGATGATTCTCGATTGGAACATTCCGGTGCTCAGCGCCGCGGAAATGATGCGGATCATCCGCTCGCCGGGCGTGTTTCCGAAGTCGAGCCTGCCGATCATCATGGTCGCGACGCGTGGCACGCGCTCGGTCGTGCAGGATTCGCTTCGCCTCGGCGCGCATGAGCTGCTGGTCAAGCCGACGTCGCCGAAGGCGCTGCAGCAGCGGCTGGTGAATATTTTTCTGGCACAGCGGCCAATGGTGCGGGCAGGGAAGTTTTATATCCCGAAACCGCGGCGGCAGGTCGATTGGGCGTTGATCGACGTCAGCTGAGGCCGACCGACGGATAGCGCCAATCTCACTCAATCCCAACCGCTGACGCGACCGACCGGATTGGCGATGCGGCCGTCGGCGCGCTTTAACGTGCCAATCTGTTTCATCTCGAGGTCGGTGAGCGCGAAGTCGAACACGTCGATATTTTCGGCGATGCGCTGGGGATTCGACGAGCGCGGGATGGCGGCAACCTGCTGCTGCAACAGCCAGCGCAATGCGACCTGGGCGATGGTGCGGCCGCGGCGGCGCGCGATGTCGCTCAGCACCTGATCCTTGAACAGACGCCCGCGCGCGAGCGGACAATAGGCGGTGAAGATCAATCCTTGGCGGCGGCAGGCATCGAGCAGTTTCGACTGATCGAGATAGGGATGGCATTCGGCCTGCAGCACCGCGAGCGGCTCGGGACAAAGGGCTACCGCGCGATCGAGCAGCGCGACGTTGAAATTGGCAACGCCGATATGACGGGCCAATCCCTGCCGTTTCGCCATGGCGAGCGCTCCCATGGTTTCGGCGAGCGGGATCGCTGCATTCGGCCAATGTACGAGCAGCAGATCGACATAGGCGAGTTCGAGATTTTTCAGGCTCTCGTCGACCGAGCGCGCGAAATCGTCGGCGCGCAGGTATTCGTGCGAGACCTTGGTGGTGACGAAGACTTCGCCGCGCGGGACCTTGGAGGCGCGCAACGCCTGGCCGACGGCGCGCTCGGAGCCGTATTTCCAGGCGGTGTCGAGATGGCGATAGCCGGCCGCGAGCGCCGTGCCGATGATCTCGGCCTGGTTGCCGGAAAGCTGCGAGGTGCCGAATCCGAGCGCCGGTATTTCGGCGCCATGGGCGGAGAGTTTTGGGATGGACGCGGACATGACTGGATTTCGATGCGGGGATTTCGTAGCAAAATTATGGTCACCCAGCCACGCCATTCGCCGGTCCGTCGCGCATGCCATCGTCCTTGGGTTTTCCCTACAAAGTGGCGATCGGCCTTGCGCTGATCATCGGCATGGACACGTTCGTCCAGCTGATCTGGAAGGTCGCGGCACTCAGTTTGCCGGAAACGCCGTCGCTCGACGCCATCGGGGCGGTTATCAACCAGCCGCTGTTTCTGGTGGTGGCCGGGCTGATGATCTGCCAGTTGTTCATCTGGCTTTCGGTCCTCGGTGAAGCCGACCTGAGTTTTGCGCAGCCGTTTTTCTCGATATCGCGCATCACGGTGTGCCTGGCGTCGGCCTATATCCTGGCCGAACGGATCACGCCGCAGCAAATGGCCGGCATCGCTTTGGTGTGCGCAGGGGCCTGGTGCATCAGCCGCACCGCGCGCAATACGATTCCGGGCGCGGACGAACGACCATGACGCATACCGCGGTCGGGATCCTGCTCGTCGTGCTGTCTTCGCTCATCGAGGGCCTTGGCGAAATATCGTTCAAAAAATCGCGGCTGCAGCGACAGCGACAGGTTTTCTGGGTCTTGCTCGGGGTTGCGATCTTCGTCGTGCAGATGTCGGTCTACACCGCGGCGCTGCGGTTTCTTGCCGTGGGCGCGGCATTCGCCATGGCATCGTTGAGTTTCGTGTTCGTCGCGCTGTTGTCGAAATACCTGCTGCGCGAGGCGGTCACGCCGGTCAAATGGCTCGGCATTGCGCTGATCATGGCGGGCACCAGCCTGATCGGCGCGTATGCGTGACTTAAGATCTTTTCGGCGCGGCGTAACCGGCAAGCAGCTCATCGACGGCGCCCGTCCAGTTTTTCCACGGCGCAGTGAGATTGCTGTAGGCGTTCATGACGAAACTGGGTCCGGCGTAGAATTTCTCGTATTGCATGTGGCGACCGGCGAAATCGGAGCCGAGCAGGTCCCACGCCAGATTGAGCAGCTTCATGCGATCGGCGGCCGATTGTCCGGGCACCGACCAATAGGTCTCGAATTTTTCGCGCGTGGTTTTGTCGTCGAGCACGGACGAGTCGGCCGGCATCTGAAAAGTGCCGGCGCCCATCAGCTCTCGCACGGTGTCGCAGATTTCGGAGTGGTGGTTGGTGCACCAGTGCAGCGCCGCGTAGGTGTAGCGCCGATTGACGGTGTGATAGGGCGACGTCTGCGCCTCTCCGCAATTGATCGCGCCCATGATCAGGCCTTCAAGGGTGGCCTGCATGGCGGCGAGCCGGCCGAGCGTGAACTGCACGGCGGGAACCTGACCGACGTTGTTCATCTCGACGAGCTTGGCGGCGATGCCGACGATCAATTTCAGCTTTTCGAGGAAGCGCACGTTGGCCTGGTGATTGGCCATGGCATGGCCAGGCGTCAGCATGTAGATCGCGCGGGTCATTTCGACGTTGTCGTGACAGAAGACCCGCTCCCAGGGCACTTTCACATTCTCGAACAGCACGGCGGCGTCGTTCTCGTCGAAGCGGGCGGCGAGCGGATTGTCGAACGCGCTTTTGGCCTGTTGCTCGTAGGATTTGCGCGACCAGATGCTCACTCCCGGAGCATTGAGCGGCACCGCGCAGGTGATCGATTCCTTTTCCTGCCCGGGCGCGACCGGCTGGAGATTGCCGCACCAGGTCTCGTGGCAAAACACCGTTGCGGTGCCGAGCATCTTCAGGCCGTTGATGGTGACGCCGCGATCGTCCTCGGCAACGACCCGCAGGGTCGGCGAGCGTTTGGTTGCGTCGGGCGCCGCCGCGCGCCAGCCTTGCGGATTGGTCACGGTATGGGAGGCAAAAATGTCATGCTTTCGCATGTGGCGGTAATAATTGCGGATGTTGTCGCCAAAACCTTTGCGGATGCGGTCGAACATCGTCGGATCCATCACGAGCCCGCTCACGTAGCTCGGGAAATTGTCGGGCGAGCGGCCGATCAGCCCGTACGTCCACGATGCGATGCGGCGATGGGACTCGAAACGGCGATGCAAATCCTCGCGGCTTTTGGGCAAAAGGTAATAGGCCGAGAAGCTGTCGCCGTCCTCCTCGCAGACCATGACGTCGCGGTTTTCCGGCGCGCGCTTGCGGTCATAAATCTCGGCGAATGATTTGGCGGCGTTGCGGAAGGCGGGATGCGTGGTGACGTCCTCGATCAGCTCGCTGCCGAGATAGACCTTGCGGCCGTCGCGGATGCTCGCGAGATAGTCCTTGCCGGTGAGCAGCATGTAATCCCTCCCAGCCGGCAGGTGCCGGTTCGCCGTCAACAGCAGAACAAACATGGTCGCGCGGAGAATTTCAATTCGGGAGACGAATTGAGTTTCCTGCCGTTGGCCGTAAAATCGGCCTGTCGCCCGGGAAGCGCGAAGGTTCCGCAAAAGGACAGACCGCCATGTTCCTGAAGAACTACTGGTATGTCGCCGCCATCGACCATGAGGTGGGCCGCACGCCGCTGCGGCGGATCATCTGCAACGAGCCGGTCGTGCTCTATCGCCTGGAGGACGGCACACCGGTCGGTCTCGAGGACCGCTGCGCGCATCGGCATTTGCCGCTCTCGATGGGCAAGCTGCAGGGCGACATCCTGCAGTGCCTCTATCACGGGCTTTGTTTCGACAAGACTGGTGCGTGCGTGAAGGTGCCGGGGCAGGACACGGTGCCGCCATCGGCGCGGGTGAAGGCCTATCCGATCGTGGAACGCTATCATTGGCTGTGGATCTGGATGGGCGATCCGGCGCTCGCCGATCCGGCCGCGATCACCGACTTCCATTGGCTCGACGATCCGGCCTGGGGTGCGGCCACGCGCTATCTGCACGCCAAAGCCAATTGGCAACTGATCGTCGACAACCTGCTCGATCTCACGCATCTCGCCTTCGTGCACACCAGCACGATCGGCAATGCGGCACTGGTCAATGCCAAGGTGAAGGTCGAGCGCTCGCCGAACGACGTGAAGGTGACGCGCTGGACGATCGATGCGCCGGCGCCGCCGACGTTCGTGAAAGCCGGCGGGTTCACCTCGAATGTCGATCGCTGGCAGATCATCCACTTCACGCCGCCGTCGTTCGTACGGCTCGATGTCGGCGCCACACCGACCGGCACGGGCGCGCCGGAAGGCCGCCGCGTCGGCGGCATCAGCATGCGAAATTTAAATGCCATGACGCCGGAGACGGAAACCACGACGCATTATTTCTACGGTCAGGCGCACGACTTCGACGTGAAGAATGCCGAGACCACCGCGATGATCATGAACCAGATCACCACGGCGTTTCTGGAAGACCAGGCGATTTTCGAGGCGCAGCAGAAGAACATGCTGCTGACGCCCAATGCGCCGCAGATCGACATCAACGCCGACAATGGCGTAATCCAGGCGCGGCGCATCCTCGAGCGGCTGGCGCAGGAGGAAGTGACAGGGCGCCTGACGGCGGCGGCGGAATAGGCGATGACGAACGGGGGCGACTGGAAACGCGTGGCCGCGCGCGGCGACATCACGCCGGGCGAAGTGTTCGCCACCGAGCTTGATGGCGAGCCGATCGCGTTGACCGAGCTCGACGGGCAAATCTACGCCTTCAACGACACCTGCACGCATGAATTCGCGCTGCTGTCGCAAGGTTTCCTCGAAGGCGAGGAAATCGAGTGCCCGCTGCACCAGGCGCGGTTCGATGTGCGCACCGGCGTCTGCCTCATGGGACCGGCGAGCCAGGACATCGATACCTATGAGGTGAAGGTCGAGGGTAGCGACGTGCTGGTGAAGAGGAAATGATGCGTCAGGCGGCACGGTCGCCTTTGGCGACGCGCGGGGCCTGCAAGAGTTCCATCAGCTTGCGCGCGGAGGGGAAATCCTCCAGGCGGTCGACGGCATCCAAAACCTCCTCGACCCGTGCGGTGGGCAGGCGAGGCTTGGCATAGGTGCGGAATTTTTCCTCGACATCGGCGCCCGAAAGCGGATTTTCGTACGAGCCGCGCGGATGATCGCAGCGGCTTGAAAGCTTCCGTCCGTCGGTCATTTCGATCTCGACCACCGTCTGCACGCCGTTGAGCGAGGGATCGGGGCGGATTTCAACCTGCTGCTCGGCGAAGCGGCGCAGCTTCGGATCGTCGTAACGGGCGGGCTCGAATTGCGCGAGCGTCAGCGCGTGATCGTGCAGGATCACCGCGGCGGTGTAATGGCCGGAGATCAGCGCTTCGAACTTGGCCTTATAGACCGGCAACTTGCCGTGATAGTCGTAGGCGCTCTGGCTCATGGCGACGCGCAGCGTTTTCACCTTCGCGGGATCGACCGCATGCTTTGCCAGCAGATCGAACAGGGCGGTATTCATGCCTTGCTGCAACGATGCCGAGGGCCAGAGCCGCAACGCGATCTGCTCAAGCTCCCAATGTTGGCCCAAATCCCTGGTGGCGCGCTCAGGCTTGCCCCCGTCGCCGTAGGCATTGAACAGGCCGCCGTCTTTTGCGGTGAGAAATTCGCGCGTCGCGACGAATTTCTGCTCGGCGAGCAATGCTGCGAGTAGACCCGACAGCGCGCCGCGGCACTGATGGAATTTCACCGTCGGCGTTGCCCAGGCCGCGTAGGTGCCGGCCGCTTGACTCCCGGCCAATCCGAAGGCGCGCGCCATGGTCTCGGCATCGAAGCCGCGCAGGCGGCCGACCGCGGCGGCGGCACCGAACGGTCCGAGCACGCCGGGCGCGTGAAAGCCGCGCGCCCGATAGGCGGCGTAGTCGAGACCAAGACCGATGCGGGTGAGCACTTCGCTACCGGCGGCAATCGCCACCAGCAGATCGCGGCCGGATCTTTCATCGCGTTCGGCAATGGCGAGCGCGGGCGGGACCACTTCGGGCGTCACATGCGCCATGGTCGGACGGTGAGCGTCGCACATGGTGACGGCGGTGATGAGGTAGCCGTTGAGCAAGGTTGCGCCGGCGAGCGAGAGATGATCGCCGCCTATCACGCTTGCTTCCTTCGATTGGGCGATGGCCGCGGCGAGCGCGGTCACCTGCGGGGTTTCCTCGCCCTTGTCGCCGGCGAGCGCGCAGGCGAGCGCATCGAGCAGAAGGTGCTTGCAATGCTCGCGCGTCTTCTCGGGCAGGTCCTCATAGCGCAGCTTAGAGGCGAACTCGGCCAGTGCATGGGTTGCTTCGCGTTTCGCCTCTGCCATCGCTTTTCCCTTTTCAGTGGCCCTTTTTATGGGGTATCGACGTTGATCATAGCAGCATCGGCGCGCGCCAAGGAGACGAAAATGCAGTTCGGGGATTTACGCGGGTGGATCGCGGCGCTGAGAGCAGAAGGCGAGCTGCACGAGATCGACGCCGAAGTGGATTGGGACTGCGAACTCGGCACGATCACGCGGCGGGTGTTCGGCAACGGCAATGGTCCGGCGCTCCTGTTCAACCGCATCAAGGATTACACCAAGGGGCGCTGCACGCAGCTCTTCACCGGCGGCATGTCGAACTATTCGCGCATCGCGATGATGTTCGGGCTGCCGAAGAACGCGCCGATCACCGACCTCGTGCAGGCCGCGCGCAAGTCCTATAGCGGCCGGTTGCCGCCGGTCACGGTGAAAACCGGTCCGGTGAAGGAGAACATCGTCACCGGCAAGGACATAAATCTCTACGACTTTCCCGCGCCGAAATGGCACCGGCTCGACGGCGGCCGCTACATCAACACGATGCAGGGCTCGGTGACGCGCGACCCTGTCACGGGGCGCATGAATGTCGGCATCTATCGCGGCATGATCGGCAAGAAGAATACGATACCGGTGCTGCTGTGGCGACCGCAGAACTGGGGCCAGGACATGCAGAAATATTCCGCCAAGAAGCAGGAAATGCCGGTCGCCTTCATCTACGGCTGGGAGCCGTGCCTGGAATTCTGCGCGTCGTCGCCGATCCCGCCGGATGTATCCGAATATGACGTGATGGGCGCGTTGCGCGGCGCGCCGGTGGAACTGGTCGACTGCGAAACCGTGCCGCTGCAGGTGCCGGCCGCGGCCGAGATCGTGATCGAGGGCTGGATTTCCAACGACCCCGATACTTTCGAAATGGAAGGGCCGTTCGGCGAATACACCGGCTATTTCGGCGGCGATCAGGCGCCGAAGCACAAGGTGCGGGTCACTTGCGTTACGCATCGCGATCGGCCGATCTTCCGCGGCACGCTGGAAGGCACGATGCCGAAGATGATCAGTGAGAACGGCATCATGAGCTCGGTGCAGCGCGCGGCGCTGGCGTGGAACATCCTGGAGCGCGCGGGCGTGCCGGGCGTGACCGACGTGCATTGTCCGGCAGCCAACAACGGCACGACGCTGATGATCCAGTTGCGGCAGAGCTATCGCGGACAGGCCAAGCAGGCGGCGAATGCGATCTGGGGCTCGAACGCGGCGCATCTGCGCTACAAGCACATCTGGGTGGTGGACGAGGACATCGACATCCACGATTACAGCGCGATCGACTGGGCGTTCGCCTATCGGGTGAATGCGGCTGAGGATGACATCGTGTTCTTTCCGGCCACGTTCGGCTCGGCGCTCGATCCGAGCACGCGGCTGCGCCATCGCAACACGGCGCTGTTCGGCACCGGAAAATGGACGCGCGTCTTGATCGACGCGACGGTGAACCTCGATTTCGACCGTGAAGAGAATTATGGCGGGGAGCGCTATCCGCCGTCGGTCAAGCCCGACCCGAAGGATTGGGCGCTGGTCGAGAAGCGCTGGAAGGATTACGGGTTTTAAGCTGATCCGGTTTTTATGATTTTCTGCGCAGGCGCCGATCCGTCGCGGCCATCACTTCCGGTTCTGACAGACATATTGCATCACGCGGGCAAATTGGCGATTGGGCCCGCTGTCAGGTTGCCAACCGCGGTTGCCGAGAGGGTAGTAGTGATAATATTTGACCGGGAAATTATCGCGATTGGGTCCGGCGGCCGAAACCTCCCGGCAGGACACCGCGATGTCTTCAACAAAATCGTATTGCGTCGGCTGGCCGCAGCGCTTTGAGTCCTCGATCGAATACCATTTGAAATAGGTCAGGCCCTTGGCGTCGGTTCGGATGCTGGCGAAATCGATGCAGTCAGAGCCATCGCCGGCGAATTCACCGCGGTATTTCTTCCAGTCTGCGGCCTGCGCGGCGGCAATCATTGAGACGAACAACACGGCCGCAAGGCGCAATGCGCCGGGCCATTGGGAACTCTGCGCTTGCCTCAACATCCGATTACCCTTGATCTAAATCAAGGCCATCAATTCCAGCGGCCAGTAAAAAGCAACAATGTGGCAGTTTATATCCACCGCGCCGTTTGATCTTGATCTTGAGCTGGCCGTCATCGACCAAGATGGTCCTCATACTCTGGTGTTTCCTTGCCGGCGCATCGCCGACGGTTGGATCAATGCGGAGACCAAACGTCGGATCGATGTGCGACCGACCCACTGGCGAGAATGGGCACACAAATCTTGATTTCAATGGTCGAATGAAATTCCTGGGACTGACGGCGCGTATACCTGCCCGCTGCGTTCATTGACAGGTTGTTTGGCGCGCCCGGCGAGATTCGAACTCACGACCTCTGCCTTCGGAGGGCAGCGCTCTATCCAGCTGAGCTACGGGCGCGTGGCATTCTTGATAGCCGAAGGGCTTGAGAGCGGCAACGGTCGGCGGCGAGCGGGGTGGGGGATCGGCGAAGACGGCGGATGGACAGCATGGATGTATCCCCGCCGGGCTTCTATAATCGCGCGCCAAGCGAGAACCAGCGCCGGAGCCATCCATGTCGCAAGCGGTCGAAAAAAATAGGACAAAACCTGCCGCGGTGCTGAAAGACGCGGATTTCAACTGGCAGGACCCGCTCGATCTCGACGGCGAGTTGACGGAAGAAGAGCGCATGGTGCGCGAGAGCGCGCGCGGCTTCGCGCAGAGCAAATTGATGCCGCAGGTGCGGCTCGCCTATCGCGAGGAGCGCTTTGACCGCGCCATCATCACGGAGATGGGCCAACTCGGGCTGATCGGGCCGACGATTCCGGAGGAATACGGCGGGGCTGGGCTCGGCTATGTGGCGGCCGGGCTGATCACACGCGAACTCGAACGGGTTGATTCCGGCTACCGCTCCGCGATGTCGGTGCAATCGTCGCTGGTGATGCAGCCGATCTTCGCCTACGGCACCGAAGCGCAGCGCAAGAAATATCTGCCCAAGCTCGCGCGCGGGGAGATCGTCGGCTGCTTCGGGCTGACCGAACCGGATCATGGTTCCGATCCGGGCTCGATGGTCACGCGGGCGGACAAGGTGGCGGACGGCTACAAGCTCAACGGCGCAAAAACCTGGATCACCAATGCGCCGATCGCCGACATCGCGGTGGTGTGGGCCAAGCTCGACGGCGCAATCCGCGGCTTCATCGTCGAGCGCGGCGCGAAAGGCTTCTCCACGCCGAAGATCGAGGGCAAGCTATCGCTGCGCTGCTCAATCACCGGCGAGGTCGTGCTCAGCGACGTGGTGGTTCCGGAGGACAACCTGCTGCCGAACGCGAAGGGGCTTGCCGGCCCGTTCGGCTGCCTGACCACGGCGCGCTACGGCATCGCCTGGGGCGCGATGGGCGCCGCCGAATTCTGCTGGCATGCGGCGCGACAATACGTGCTCGACCGCAAACAGTTCGGCCGGCCGCTAGCGGCCAATCAGCTCATACAGAAGAAACTTGCCGACATGCAGACGGAAATCACGCTCGGGTTGCACGCGGCGCTGCGGCTCGGGCGATTGCTGGAGGCGGGAAAGGCCGCGCCGCCGGCGGTGTCGCTGCTCAAGCGCAATAATTGCGGCAAGGCGCTCGAAATCGCGCGCATGGCGCGCGACATGCACGGCGGCAACGGCATTTCCGACGCGTTCCACGTCATGCGGGTGATGTCGAACCTGGAGACGGTCAACACCTACGAGGGCACGCACGACATTCATGCGCTGATACTCGGGCGCGCGCAGACCGGCATCCAGGCGTTCTTCTGATCGGAAGGTTCAGGCGCGACCTTGCGTGCTCTGGCACAGCAAGGCGAGGCGGCGGACCATCGCGCTCGCGGGATCGCACAGCGGATCGACGATGGTGTAGTGATTCATGCCCGCTACGGCTTCATAGCGGGCGCTCGCGCCGCGGGCGCCCCAGGCATCGACGATGGCGCGGCTCTGGCGCAGGAATTCGGACGATTCAAGCGACCCGGCGACGGCATCGAAGATGCGATCCTTGGCGATCGGCCAATCGAGCGGCGAGACGCGGCGCGCTTCCGCTTCGTCGAGCTTGAGCTCCTGATTCATCGAGATGTGAACGAGCGGGCCAAGATCGAACACGCCGGAGATGGCATAAGCCGCCGGCACGAGATCGGTCGGAGCGGCCGGATCGCGCGACTTCCACTCGGTCGCCACCATGCAGGCGGCGAGATGGCCGCCGGCGGAATGACCGAACACCATGATGCGCTGGCCGAAGCGGCGCCAGAGGTGGAGGCAGGCCTGACGGATCTGCGCGATGATGTCGGCGATGCTCACCTGCGGACACAGATCATAGCCGACGATGGCGACGGCGATGCCGTGGGCGTTCAGTCCGTACGCCATGTGGCTGAACATCGCGGGCTCAAGCGAGCGCCAATAGCCGCCGTGCACGAATAGCGCGAGCGGCGTGGTGCCGCTGCTTTCGGGAAAAAACAGGTCGATGGTCTGCCGTGCGCTGGGGCCATAGGACATGCCGAGCGCACAGCCTTCCTCGGCGGCCGCCTTTGCCCGATAGTCGGTGGCCGCGCGCTGCCAGCGGGCGAAGATGTCGACGTACTCCGGCACCCGCGCGCGGTTGTTGTATTCGGCCTCGTATTCGATGGGCATTCCAAGGGCTCCCGATTCGAAGGCGAACATTGGGGTATGGGCGCAACCAGGGCAAGCGATTATGCCCAATTGTTCCAAGTTGAATGGGGCGTTATGACTGGGCCATGAAAGTCAACGGCAAGCTTACCCGCAGCGTATGGCGGGAGCCGGACGGCGTCGCGGTCGGCGTGATCGATCAGACGTTGTTGCCGCATCGCTTCGGCACGCTGCGGCTCGCGACGGTCGACGATGCCGCGCGCGCGATTGCCACGATGCAGGTGCGCGGCGCGCCGCTGATCGGGGCGGTTGCCGCCTACGGGCTCTGCCTCGCGCTGCGCGCGGATGCGTCGGATGAAAATCTCGAGCGCGCCTACGCAATGATGCTCGCCACACGGCCGACCGCGATCAATCTCAAATGGGCGCTCGACGAGGTGATGGCGGTGGTGCGCAATATCCCGCGCGAACGGCGGGTGGCGGCCGCCTACCGCAGGGCCGACGAAATTTGCGATGAGGATGTGGCGATCAATCTTGCGATCGGCCGGAACGGCCTGAAACTGATCGAAGACATCGCCCGTAAGAAGAACAACGGCGCACCGGTCAACGTGCTCACCCATTGCAACGCCGGTTGGCTTGCGACGGTGGATTGGGGTACGGCGACTGCGCCGATCTATCTGGCGCATGACGCCGGCATCAAGCTCCGCATCTACGTGGATGAGACTCGGCCGCGCAATCAGGGCGCGCTCACGGCCTGGGAACTCGGCCAGCACGGTGTGCCGCACACCTATATCGCCGACAATACCGGCGGCCATCTGATGCAGCACGGGCTGGTCGATATGGTCATCGTGGGCACGGATCGCGTCACCGCGCAGGGCGACGTCTGCAACAAGATCGGAACCTATCTGAAGGCGCTGGCCGCGAAAGACAACGGCGTGCCGTTCTACGTGGCGCTGCCGTCGCCGACCATCGATTTTTCGGTGGCCGACGGTGTGGCGGACATTCCAATCGAAGAACGCGGTGCCGACGAAATCGAAACCGTCACTGGCCGTGCCGCCGATGGTCGGCTTGAGACGGTGCGGGTTGCGCCTGACGGCACATCCGCGGCCAACTACAGCTTCGATGTCACGCCGGCGCGGCTGGTCAGCGGTCTCATCACCGAACGCGGGGTGCTTGCGGCCTCGCGCGCGGCGCTGGCGAGGGCTTTTCCGGAACGGGCGACGGCAAAATGATAACGCGTGAGCAACGGGGAGTGAGCATGCAGATGATATTTCGAAAGCTCGCAGCATCGGGCGCCATTGCGTTGGCGGCTGGCGTTTTCGCGGCGGCGCCGGCCAATGCTCAATTGGCCGAGCCGTTCGCGGGCAAGACTGTCACGGTCATCATCGGCTTCGGCGCCGGCGGCGGCTACGACATGTGGGGCCGCCTGGTCGCGCGCAATGTCGGCAAATATCTTCCGGGCAAGCCGACAATCATACCGCAGAATATGCCGGGCGCCGGCAGCTATGTGGCGACGAGCCACATCTACAATGCCGCGCCGAAGGACGGCACAGTATTCGGGATCATCGCGCGCGATGCGGCGCTCGGGCCGCTGTCGGGCGCCCCCGGCGCGCGGTTCGATGCGACCAAACTGTCCTGGCTCGGCACGCCGACGAAGGAGCACAACGTCTGCATCGCCAACAGCGGCGCGGCAGTGAAAAACATCAAGGACCTGAAAGAAAAGCAGTTGGTGCTCGGCGATACCGGACCGGGCACCGGCACACGCTCCTATCCAAAGGTGCTCGGCGATGTATTCGGATTCAAGTTCAAGATCGTCGGCGGGTTTCCGTCATCGGCGGACGTTTTCCTCGCCATGGAGCGCGGAGAGGTCGACGGAATCTGCGAAAGCCTCGACAGCGTGAACAGCCGCCGGCCGGACTGGATTTCAGGGAAGAAGGTGAACGTGCTGCTGCAGGCGGGCTCGGTGACGCATCCGGAGCTGAAGGATGTTCCGTCGGTTTTCGACCTTGCGCGCAATCCCGAGGAACGGCAATTGCTCGAATACCTCTATGCCGGGCAGGAAATCGGGCGGCCGTTCGTGGCGCCGCCGGACCTGCCGGCGGACCGGCTGAAAATCCTGCGCGAAGCCTTCGACGCGACGATGAAGGACCCGGATTTCGTCGCCGATGCCAAGCGCAACAAATTGGACGTGGAGCCGGACAGCGGCGAGCATCTCGCCACACTGATCAAGAAAATCTACGCCACGCCGAAACCGATCATCGACCGGGTGAGCGACCTGATCAAATAACGTCTCAGCGCGGCGCGCGCTTGGCCAAGATGCGCTGCAGCGTGCGGCGATGCATGTTGAGGCGGCGCGCCGTCTCCGACACGTTGCGGCCGCACAGTTCGTAGATGCGCTGAATGTGTTCCCAGCGCACGCGGTCGGCGGACATGGGGTGTTCCGGCGGCTCGGCCTTCTTGCCGTCGATCGCGAGCAAGGCTGCGACGACGTCGTCGGCATCGGCCGGCTTGGCGAGATAGTCGATGGCGCCGAGCTTGATCGCGTTCACGGCGGTGGCGATGTTGCCGTAGCCGGTCAGCACGATGGCGCGGGCATCCGGGCGGCGCTCTTTCAGCGCGGAGATGACATCGAGCCCGCTGCCGTCGGATAGCCGCATATCGACAACGGCGAATGCCGGCGCGGATTTCGCCACGTGCTGGAGTCCTTCCGCGACGGCTTCCGCGACCATCACCTCGAAGCCACGGCTCTCCATGGCACGGGCGAGGCGTTGCACGAAGGATTTGTCGTCATCGACAATCAGCAGGGAACGCTCACCGATCGAACGTTCACTCACATTCGCAGCCAGCGCGACATCACCCATCGCGTACTCCGATTTTCAGCCTTGATATCAAGGATAAAGAAGAGTCGTGGCGACCACAAGGCTGCAAGATTCAAGAAGCGGTGACCGTTAACGGACGCTCAAAATCGTTGCGGCCCCAATGAATTCGCACGACCGCGCCGCGGTCGGGAAATGCCCGGTTTTCAAAGTTAAGCGTTGCGCCGGAGCGCTCGAGCAGGGTTTTGGCGATAAAAAAGCCGAGGCCGAGGCCGGTGGTTTCGCCGGCGGCATTCATGCGTCGCCGTTTGCTCGACCGCACATAGGGCTCGCCGATGCGATCCATGATTTCGGGAGCAAAGCCGGGCCCGTCGTCGCTGATGGTGACGGCAACGTCTTCGCCGGTCCAGTCGGCGGCGACCTCGACCCGTTTCTGCGCAAAGTCGACGGCGTTTTCGAGCAGATTGCCGAGGCCGTAGAGGATCGCCGGATTGCGCGCACCGACCGGCTGAGCGGCTTGCTGCGGCACGGCGACTTCGATCGCGACACCGAAATTGCGGTGCGGCGCCACCACTTCCTCGATCAGCGCGGAAAGCGGCATGCGGTCGAACGGTTCGCCGCTCGCCGAGAGTTCGGTGAGTTTGGAAAGGATATCGCGGCAGCGTTGCGACTGCTCGCGCAGAAGGCGGATGTCCTCGGCATGCGGTGACTTGGGACTGATCGCGCGCTCGAGTTCCTTGGCGATTACCGAGATGGTGGAGAGCGGGGTGCCGAGTTCGTGCGCGGCGGCGGCGGCAAGCCCATCGAGCTGGGACAGATGCTGTTCGCGCTCGAGCACAAGTTCTGTTGCCGCTAACGCCTCGGCGAGTTGGCGGCTTTCTTCGGTGATTTGCCAGGAATAAATGCCGACGAACAAGATCGAGAGCAGAATCGAAAGATAAACGCCGAGCTGATAGCTCCAAGGCAAGTCGAGCGGCTCTTCGACATCCCAGGGCAGCTTGTTCGGGACAAACAAGAGGACAGTGGCACACAACAAGGCAAAGCCGGCAAGGTACACGGTCAAGCGCGGCGGCAGGGCCGTGGCTGACAGCAGAACCGGGGCGACGAACAAAAACGCGAACGGGTTTTGCAGCCCGCCGGTGATGAACAGCAGGACCGCAAGCACGGCGGTGTCGAATGCCAGCAGCCACGCGGCGCGGTCAGGCTCGATGCGCTGCGCCGTGCTGAAGCGAACGCGCAGCAAGACGTTGAGCGCGGCGGAAAGCGCGATGACCACGAGGCATTCCCAGACCGGCAACGCGAAATTGAGGCCGTAGTAGACCACCAACACGGCGACGGTCTGGCCGATGATCGCGAACCAGCGCAGCCGCAGCAGCGTGTCGAGCCGGACTTGGCGGCGTTGCGGCAGATGGACCTTGTCGAAATCCTTATCAAACATGACGCTAATGTAGCGTTTTGCCGGCAGGGCATAAATACCGCGTGGCCATCGGCAAAAAACGGGACTTGCGCGCGGCGGCCCGCCACGTCACATCTGCCGGATATGCCGCCTGCCTCAGCCATGCCCGAACCCACCATCGCCGAGCCCACCATCGTCGTCGACCGTCTGGTCAAGATCTACAAACGCGAAGCCGCGGTCGACGGGATTTCGTTTTCGCTGGCGGCGGGAACGGTCACCGCGCTGCTCGGCGCCAACGGCGCCGGCAAGACCACGACGATCGCCACGATCATGGGGCTGCTCACGCCGACGTCCGGGCGGGTCACGGTGCTCGGTGCGGAAATGCCGTGGCAGCGCCACCGCGTGCTGCATCGGATGAATTTCGAAAGCCCTTATGTCGATATGCCGATGCGGCTGACGATCCGGCAAAATCTGACGGTGTTCGGCAGGCTGTACGGCGTGGCCAATCTGACCGAGCGCATCACGCAACTGGCGCATGACTTGGAACTTACCGACCTGCTCGACCGGCCGACCGGCAAGCTTTCGTCGGGCCAGAAGACGCGCGTGTCGCTGGCAAAATCGTTGATCAACGAGCCCGAAGTGCTGCTGCTCGACGAGCCGACCGCTTCGCTCGATCCCGATACGGCGGATTGGGTACGCGGGCGGCTCGAACGTTATTGCCGCGAGCGGCATGCAACGGTGCTGCTGGCCTCGCACAATATGGCGGAAGTCGAGCGGTTGTGCGAGCGCGTCATCATGATGAAGCGCGGAAAGATCGAAGATGACGATACGCCGGCGCGGCTGATCGCGCGCTATGGCCGGCGCACGCTGGAAGAGGTATTTCTCGACATCGCGCGCGGCGGCGGTGAAGCGCGTGAGGCGGCGCAGTGAGCACGCAGTCCAGCGATCCCGTTGCCTTCTCTATGCGGCGCGTATCGGCGATGGTGCTGCGCTATTGGTATCTCCTGCGCTCGTCGTGGCCGCGCATCCTCGACCTGATCTACTGGCCGGCCGTGCAAATGCTGATGTGGGGCTTTCTGCAGCTCTATGTGAATCAGAATTCGAGCTTCTTCACGCAATCGGCCGGAGTGTTCATCGGGTCGGTGCTGCTGTGGGACATCTTGTTCCGTGGACAACTTGGATTCTCGATTTCATTTCTGGAAGAGATGTATGCCCGCAACATGGGTAACATCATGATGAGTCCATTGCGGCCGGTGGAATTCGTCTGCGCGCTGATGATCATGAGCCTGATCCGGCTGGCGATCGGCATGGTGCCGGTCTCGCTCCTGGCGATCGCGTTCTTCGGGTTCAATCTCTGGGATCTGGGGCTGGCGCTCGCGGCCTTCTTCCTCAACCTCATTTTGACCAGCTGGGCGATCGGAATTCTCGTGGCCGGACTGCTGCTGCGTAATGGACTGGGCGCGGAGAGCTTGGCATGGACGTTCATGTTTTTGTTCCTGCCGCTCACATGCGTCTACTATCCGGTGGCGGTGCTGCCGCCATTTCTGCAAACCGTGGCCTGGGCGCTGCCGCCAACCTACGTGTTCGAGGGCATGCGGGCGCTGCTGATCCATCACGTCTTCCGCGGCAACCTGATGGTGGAGGCATTCGCCATCAACGTGGTGCTGTTTGCGGCGGCAGCGGTGGCGTTCTTCCTCCTGCTCGCCAGTGCGCGGCGGCAGGGCACGCTGTTGCAGACCGGCGAATAAGCATTGCTGCGTTGCGGTCTTCGTAAGCCCAAGAAAAGCATGCATTTTTAGCCGTAACGGATTTCGAATTGTTCATAGTTATATTGACCGTATGAGTTCGAATCAGCAGAATGCTGCAGCGCAAAAAGCCAGGGCTGGGCTTAGCAATATGGCGATTGGAGAATTTGGTGGAGCGCCGAGCGTCGGCGGCCCGGCGTTTTCGACCGGCCTCTACTGGCTTTACGAAATGGGGCAGGCCGCGCTCAATCCCTCGCGCGCGTTTGCCGACGTGACAAAGCTCTACTTCAAGAATCCGCTCAACCCACTGGCGCGAACCCAATTCGGCAAGACGATGGCGGCGGCCAGCGAGTTGTTCGAGCGGGCGACCCGGCGCTACGGCAAGCCCGAATGGAATATTGATTCCACGACGGTGAACGGTCAAACCGTTCCGATTCACATCAATTGCGTTTGGGAGCGGTCGTTCTGCCGGCTGCTGCATTTCGAGCGCGTGTTTGAACATGCGCCGAAACGCCCGCAGCCGAAAGTTCTGATCGTGGCGCCGATGTCGGGCCATTATCCGACGCTGCTGCGCGGCACGGTAACCGCGTTCCTGCCCAATCACGACGTCTACATCACCGAATGGGTGGATGCGCGGATGGTGCCGGTGGCCGAAGGTCGCTTCGATCTGGACGACTACATCGACTATATCATCAGCATTTTGCATAAGCTCGGCGGTGACACGCACGTGGTCGCGGTTTGCCAGCCGTCGGTGCCGGTGATCGCGGCAACCGCGTTGATGGAAGCGTCGAACGACGCCTACGCGCCGCGCACCATCGTGCTGATGGGCGGGCCGATCGATACGCGGATCAATCCGACCGCGGTGAATCTGGTGGCGCAACAACGCGGCGTCAACTGGTTCCGCCGTAACGTCATCACCAAGGTGCCGTTCCCGCATCCCGGCGTCATGCGCGACGTCTACCCCGGATTCCTGCAGCTCAATGGCTTCGTGAGCATGAATCTCGATCGTCACCTCGACGCGCACCGCGATCTGTTTTTCCATCTGGTGCAGGGCGACGGCGATTCGGCGCAAAAACACAGGGAATTCTACGACGAATATCTGGCCGTGATGGACCTTGCGGCCGAGTTCTATCTGCAGACCGTCGATACGGTGTTCGTCCGCCATGCGCTGCCGAAGGGCGAGATGACCCACCGCGGCCGGGCGGTGGACCTGACGAAGATTCGCAATGCGGCGCTGCTGACCATCGAAGGCGAAAAAGACGATATCTCGGGCGTCGGCCAGACCGAGGCGGCGCATAATCTGTGCGTGAATATTCCGAAGGAACGCAAGGCGCACTATCTGCAGCTGGCGGTCGGCCATTACGGCGTGTTCAACGGCTCGCGTTACCGGGCCGAGATCCAGCCGCGCATCGCCGATTTCATTCGCTCGAATGGCGAGCGGACGCGGGTCGCGCGCAAGGCGTCCGTGCGCGTGGTGGCGTAACGACGCTGCAATTGCCGACTTGCCCCCGAAGCGACGCAAGAGCAATAGTCTTTTCCGAATCTTTTTGAGTCGGATAGTCCGGACGAGCTCGCACCATGCCGCTTAGCGCCCTGTTGTTTCGCCGGCCGAGCGAGCCGCGGCTCATCGAAATAGAATTCGACCAGAAAATCTATCCGGTCAGGGTGCGGCGCCATCGCCAGGCCCGGCGCTACACGCTGCGCGTCAATGCGGGAAGCCGGGGCGTGGTGCTCACCATGCCGCTGCGCGGGGCGTTGCGCGAGGCGAAGATTTTCGCCCAAAAGCACGCGGCCTGGATTGCGGCGCGGCTGAAACGCTTGCCGGAAGCGGCCCCGTTCGACCATGGCACGACCGTGCCGCTGCGCGGGGATGCGCACCGCATCGAGCATCGGCCGGATCGGCGCGGAACGGTGTGGACCGAGAGCGACGGCGACGGCGGGAAGCTGCTTTGTGTTGCCGGGCAGGCGCCGCATGTCGGTCGCCGGGTGCGCGATTTCCTCAGACGCGAGGCCAAGCACGCCTTGGAGCATGCAAGCCGCCGCGCGGCGGAAAAGCTCGGCGTCAATGTCAAACGCGTTTCGGTGCGCGATCAATCGAGCCGTTGGGGCTCGTGCTCGAGCACCGGAAGGCTGTCGTATTCATGGCGGCTCATCCTGGCGCCCCCGTTCGTGCTCGACTATCTCGCGATACATGAGGTGGTGCATCTGATCGAGATGAATCATTCGCCGCGGTTCTGGCGGCTGGTCGCCGAACATTGCCCGGATGCGGCGCGCGCCAAGGCTTGGCTCGAAGCGCACGGCAGCGAACTGCATCGCTACGGGTCCGCGCAAGGCGATGCCGCGCCGCGCGGCACGACCACGTGATGCCGCAGATCCTGAACTGAAATCCCACATGCTCGGCCCCAACCCCGTCGCGCTCACCGGCCTGCTGGCACTCTTGACCGGCATCGCACCATTGTCGGTAGACATGTATCTCGCTTCATTACCGGACATCGGGCGCACGCTTGCGTCTCCGGACGCCCAGGTTCAGCTCACGCTCTCGTTCTATCTTATTGGCTTTGCGGGCGGGCAAGTGATCTATGGGCCGATCTCCGACCGGCATGGGCGGCGCATGGTTTTGATGGCGGCGCTGGCGCTGTTCATTACCGCAAGCCTCGTGTGCGCGGCCGCGCCGTCGATCGAGATTTTGATCGCCGCGCGGTTTTTCCAAGCGATCGGGGGCTCGGGTGCGGCCGTGCTGGCGCGCGCGGTGGTGCGGGACGTGTATGAAGGCGCGCGCGTTGCGCGCGAACTTTCGCGGCTCGCTGCCGTGATGGCGCTGGCGCCATTGATTGCGCCCTTGATCGGCGGCGCGCTGCAAACTTATTTCGGCTGGAGGGCGAGTTTCATCGCGCTGACGGCGGTTGGCATGGCTTCGGCCGCGCTCGTAGCGCTGTTCTTGCCGGAAACATTGCGCAGCCGCGCGCCGGAGCCCGTTTCGTTCACTTCGATCCTAAGCTCCTATCGTACATTTTTAGCCAACCCGGCGTTTCTCGCCTATTTGGGAATTCTGCTTTGCGCATTCGGCGGCTTGTTCGCCTGGATTTCGGCTTCCGCGTTCGTGCTGCAAAATCTTTACGGGCTCTCGCCGTTTGAATTCGGCCTGGCCTTCGCCGTGGGCTCGGCCGGGTATCTCGCCGGCACCTGGGTCGCGGCGCATATCGTGATGCGGAACGGGCTCGATCGCACGCTCGGGATCGGCTGCCTCGGACTTGCGGGCGGCGGGGTGGCATGCGTGGTTGCGCTTTCATTTGGCCTGACGTCGGCGACCGCACTGGTGCTGTCGGTGGCAATATTCCTCGGCGGTCTGGGACTGGCATTGCCACAGGCGCAGGCGGGCGCGCTGCTGCCGTTTCCGCAGCGCGCGGGGGCCGCGTCGTCGCTCGTTGGATTTTTGCAGCAAACCGCCGGCGCGGTGGTCGGCGCCGTCGTCGTCGCATTGCTGAGCAGGAGCGCGTGGCCGCTTGCGGCGGGGATCGCGGTCACGGGATGCGGTGCGCTGGCAATCTGGGCATTCACGCGCGACGTGCGCGTCTGACGATTGTCATTGCCGTCCGAACAGACGGTCGAGCAGCCAGGTGTCGAGCTTGTCGGTGGCCGCCGGCGTCGGCGGCGGTGCAGGCTCAGGCCTCGGCTGGGAGGGCGTGAAGAGTTTCCAGGGCGGCTGCAGACCGGCAAACGGGGACTCGCTGACCCCGGGCAGGCTCGCGACGGGAATGCCCTGGTGGGCGGCGGTCATGAACCGGCTCCAGATTTCCACCGGCAAACCGCCGCCGGTAATTTTCTTGGTCGGCGTTCCGTCATCGTTGCCGAGCCAAACGCCGGTGACGAGATGCGCCGTGTAGCCGACGAACCAGGCGTCGCGGAACTCCTGCGAGGTGCCGGTCTTGCCGGCGGCGGGCCAGCCGGCAAGCTCCGCTTTGCGTGCGGTGCCGGTCAGCAGCGTTTCGCGCATCATCGTATTCATCATGCCGACGATGCGGGGCTCGATGACGGCGCCGAGGTTTTGCGGGGTGCGTTGATAGAGCAACTTTCCACCCGCGGTGCGGATGCGTTCGATCACATGCGGGCTGATCGCGATGCCGCCATTCGCAAAGGTCGCATAGGCGCCGACCAGTTCGAGCACGGACACCTCGGAGGTGCCGAGCGCGATCGAAGGATTGGGATCGAGCTTGGAGGCGATGCCGAGGCGATGGGCGGTGCGGACGATGGCGCTCGGGCCCATCTCAAGCGTGAGGCGCACCGACACGGTGTTGAGCGACTGTGAGAGCGCCTGCTGCAGCGTTACCGGTCCGTGATATTCGTGGCCGTAGTTCTCGGGCTTCCAGCCTTTGAGCGCGAGCGGCTTGTCCTCGCGGATCGTGTCCGGCGTCAAACCGTGTTCGAGCGCGGTGAGGTAGACGAAAGGCTTGAAGGCGGACCCGGGCTGGCGATGGGCCGCGACCGCGCGATTGAACTGGCTTTCCGCGTAGTTCTTGCCGCCGACCAGCGCGCGCACTGTGCCGTCGGGATTCATCGCCACAATCGCGCCCTGGGTGACGCCGGATTTTTCGCCTTTCTGGGCGATCTCATCGACCAGCGCCTTCTCGGCCGCCGCCTGCAGAACGGGGTCGATCGAGGTGGCGACCACGAGGTCGTCATCGACGCGGCCGACGAGATCGTCGAGTACGTCCATGATCCAGTCGGCGACGTATTGCACCGTGCCGGTGCCGGTTTGCTGCACCGCCAGGGCGGGATGCGCGAGGGCTGCGGTCGCCATGTCGTCGGTGATGAATTTAGCGTTGGCCATGGCGGCGAGTACGAATTGGGCGCGCCGTTCGGCGCCGTTGGGATTGCGGCTCGGCGCCAGGCGCGAGGGCGAGCGGACGATGCCGGCGAGCACCGCGGCTTCGGCCAGCGTCAGTTGCTTGGCCGGCTTGTTGAAGTAGCGTTGCGCGGCGGATTCGATGCCGTAGGCGCCGGCGCCGAAGTAAACGCGATTCAGGTAGAGTTCGAGAATTTCATTCTTGGAAAATTTATGCTCGAGCCAGAGCGCCAAGATCGCTTCCTGCAGCTTGCGTGTGAGCGTGCGCTCCTGGGTCAGAAAGAGGTTTTTCGCGAGCTGCTGGGTGAGCGTCGAGCCGCCCTGCGTACCGCCGCGCCGGAGCACGTTGGAAATCACCGCTCGGGTGATGCCGATGGGGTCGATGCCGTGATGCGAATAGAAGCGGCGGTCCTCGATGGCGATGAACGCTTGCGGCGCGTATTTGGGCAAATCCTTGAGTGCAACCGGCGGTCCGCTGTCGCCACGCATGGCGAACGGACGGCCATCGATGCCGACGATCTGGATCGAGGGCGGGCGTTTGGGAATTTCGAGCGAATGGATCGGCGGCAGATGAGCCGCGACCCAGGCCACGACGCCGATTGCGGCAATGAACGACCAAAGTCCGGCCACCGCGCCCCAGTAGGCGAGGCGGCCAAGGACCGAGCGCTTGCGGCCACGCCTGCGCGAGCGGCTGCGACGACGGCGCGGCGGCCGGGCTGAATCGTCAGCGGGAGTTTTGCGGTTGGGTGGCTCTTGCCGTTGATCGACCATTGATGTGGCGTCGATGGTGGCGCGCGGCGGGCGTTGCCCGGTTTGGCGTCGCAACGCCGGTTGCTGTCGCGACCGGCCGTCGCTGCATGCCGAATCTTGCCTACACGCTAATTCTGGCGATTTAAGGGGTGGTTAAGCGGTTGAACGATTGGCCGAAATGGCTGGGGATGCGGTTCTCGATGCATGCCTAAAACGCATGCGGCTGTTGATGAACATCGGTTGCGGTATTCTCGATCAAGGCATTTTGTGCATTATGCGCCGATTCCGGGTCGGCCCGGTCGAGACAAATTCTGGAGAATCCCATGCGCATCAGCGCCATTTTGCTTGCTGCCGTGTTCGCAGTGTCCGCAACGACTATGGCTTCCGCCGCCAAGAAGGCAGCGGCCGATCCCGGCATCACGGCGCAAAATCAAAGCGCGACGTTCTGGGCGGATGCATTGCACCCCTGGGCGACCACGCCGGCACCCAGCCATCATATGAAGTCGAAGAAAAAGAAATCCGGCTAATCCCAGCCCGTTCGTCAACACGAGCCTCGGCGGCAATCCTGCGCGAAGAGCGCGGGTTGCGCCGAGGTTTCTTATCGCGCCTTTGGCAAAGCATTCAGCTGGCGGCCGCGCCTTTCGCAGCCTTTGGCGTTTCCTCTGTGGCGGTGAAGAGTTGCAGCAATGCGCGCTTGATCGTCATCTCGCGGGTGGGCGAGACGATCTTGGCACCGAACAGATCGGTCACGTAGAAGACGTCGACGACGCGCTCGCCGAAGGTCGCGACGTGGGCCGAGGTAATGTTGAGATTGAGTTTGGACAGCGTGGCGGTGAGCTCGTAAAGCAGGCCGGGCCGGTCGAGCCCCGTCACCTCGATGACGGTATAGCGGTTGGACCAGTGGTTGTAGATCGTCACCTCGGGTTCGAGCGCGAAGGCTTTGAGCTGCGTTTTCGCGCCTGAGCGACGGGCAACGACCTCCGGCAATTTGAGGTCGCCGAGCAGCGCCTTCTCGATGGTCTCGGCGATGCGGGTGGCGCGACGCGCCTCGTCCTCATCCTGTTCGAATTCGCGCGACACCGCGATGGTGTCGAGCGCGCGCCCGTCGGTGGTGGTGAATATTTGCGCGTCGACGATGTTTGCGCCGGTGGCCGCGCAGGCGCCGGCGAGGATCGACAGCAGGCGCGGATGATCGGGCGCGAGCACGGTCAATTCGGTGACGGCGCGCGCGGCATCGAAAGCAAACGTGGTGGCGAGCGATTTGCCGGCCTGCTCGGTATTGCGCACGAAATGCGCGTGCGCGACGCGATGCGGCAGATCCACTTTGAGCCAATAGGCGGGATAATGCCGGGCAAAATAGGCGTCGATCTGCTCGCCGGTCCAGTCCTTGAGCTCGGCCTTGAGTTCGGTCTGCGCAATGGCCACGCGCTGCGCGCGGTTGACCTCGGAGAAGCCGCCGGTCAGCGCGGGTTCGGTCTCGTAATAGAGCGTGCGCAGGAGCTGAGCCTTCCAGCCGTTCCAGACGCCCGGACCGACGGCGCGGATGTCGGCGGTCGTGAGGATGGTGAGCAGCTTCATGCGTTCGAGCGATTGTACGACGGCGGCGAAATTCTCGATCGTGCGGCGATCTGAAAGGTCGCGGGATTGCGCGACGGTCGACATCACCAGATGATTCTCAACGAGCCATGCCACGGTCTCGGTTTCGGCGGCGGACAGGCCCAGCCGGGGACAAAAGCGCCGCGCGATGCGTGCGCCGGCGATCGAATGATCCTCGACGCGGCCCTTGGCGATATCGTGAAGGAACAGCGCGACATACAACACGGCGCGGTGGTTTTTCTGGATCTTCTTCACCAGATCGTTGGCAAGCGCATAATCCTCGTTTTGCCCGCGTTCGATCTCGGCCAGCACGCCGATGCAACGCAGAAGATGCTCATCCACCGTGTAATGGTGATACATGTTGAACTGCATCATGGCGACGATGCGCCCAAATGGGCGGACGAAGCGGCCGAGCACGCCGGTTTCGTTCATTCGTCGCAGCACGATCTCGGCATCGTGGGATGTGAGGATCTTAAGAAAAAGCTGGTTGGCCTCTTCGTTGTTGCGCAGCTCGTCGTCGATCAGCTTCAGCGAGTGAGACGCCACGCGCATGGCGTCAGGGTGTAAAACCAGATTGTGCTTTTGCGCCAGATGAAACATGCGGATGAGATTGACCGGATCGCGGCTGAAGACATCCGCATCAGCGACGGTGAGACGGTTGTTGTCATCGACAAAATCGGCGTTCTCGGCGAGCGGCCGGCGGCCGTGCGGGCGTAATCGCGCCATGACGCGGCTGAGCATGGGCGCGGGCTTGGCCTGCTGGTCTTCAAGCGCCGCGCACAAGATCGCCGTGAGATCGCCGACGTCCTTGGCGATCAGGAAATAGTGCTTCATGAAGCGTTCGACATCTTTGAGGCCGGGATGCTCGGTGTAACCCAGTCGCACGGCGATCTCGCGCTGGATGTCGAAGGAAAGACGCTCTTCGGCGCGGCCGGTGAGGAAATGCATGTGGCAGCGCACCGACCAGAGAAAATCCTCACAGCGGCGGAAAATCTTCATCTCTTCGCGATCGAACACGTCGCGGTCGATGAGCTCTTCGAGATCGCGCACGCGATAGACGTATTTGGCGATCCAGAACAGCGTGTGCAGGTCGCGCAGGCCGCCTTTGCCGTCCTTGACGTTCGGCTCGACCAGGTAGCGCGACTGTCCGGCGCGGCGGTGGCGTTCCTCGCGCTCGGCGAGTTTGGCGGCGACGAATTCCGCCGCGGTGCCCTGCACGACGGACTTGTTGAAACGCGCCATCAGCTCGCCGAACAGGTTGCGGTCGCCGAGCAGAAATCGCGACTCCAGGATCGCGGTGCGAATGGTCATGTCGGCCTTGGCCTGCCGGATGCATTCGTCGATCGAACGCGTGGCGTGGCCGACTTTCAGGCCGAGGTCCCACAGGCAATAGAGGATAGCTTCGGCCACCTGTTCACCCCAGGCGGTCTGCTTGTAGGGCAAGAGAAACAACAGATCGATATCGGAACCGGGCGCCAGCAACCCGCGGCCGTAGCCTCCGGTCGCCACGATCGCCATGCGTTCGGCTTCGGAGGGATTCTGCGAGGGATAAAGATAATTGCCGGCGAATTCGTAGATCACGCGGATGATTTCATCCTGCATGAAACATATTCGCTCGGCGCAGCGGCGGCCCTGGCGGTCCTTGAGCAGCAAGCGCTCGGCGGTGGCGCGGCCGGCGGCGAGCGCAATCTTCAGACGCTGCGCGACGGCAGCGCGGATTTCCCGCTCATGGCCGGAGTGGGTTTCCGCCAGCTTCTTGAGATCGGAAGCAATCGTGCGCTCGTCGAACAATTCGACGGCGCCTTTGGAGGCAAGTTCGGCTGGCAGCATGGACATCGAGATAACGGAGGGCTCCGATCCTGTCACCGCCCGCAGCCTCAGCTACGGAAAACAAAAACCACTGCGCCGCGATCGAACAGGGAAACCGCATGCCAGTCAGGCTAACCGAAAAGATATTTCATTCTAATTGACGAACAAGGGCTTAGGCCTATAGAAATGCAGATAGCGCCGATTTGAGCGAACAGCTTGCGGGCGCTTAACAAGTGCAGCTAAAGCGGTCGGGGTCCGCCCCGTCGCAAACGAGCTGACGGGCGGGTGAAACAACCCCGCCTCCATCAACCAACCGCCACGTGCCCGAAGGGCGCGAACGGCGAACCACGTGTGGAGGTACACATGACTGCTCTTACTCGACGTTCCCTGTTGCTATCGGCCGCATTGGCGGCGCTGCCGGCCGTGGCGCTCGCCGCGGACAAGCCGAAAACCATCAATATCGACTGGGCGACCTACAACCCGGTATCGATGGTGCTCAAGGAGCAGGGTCTCCTGGAGAAAGAATTCGCCAAAGACGGCATCTCCATTCGCTGGGTGCAGACGCTCGGCTCCAATAAGGCGCTCGAATTCCTCAACGCCGGCTCGATCGATTTCGGCTCGACGGCGGGCGCCGCGGCGCTGATCGGCAAGATCAACGGCAATCCGATCAAGTCGATCTATGTCTATTCGCAGCCGGAGTGGACGGCGCTGGTCACACGCAAGGATACCTCGATCAATAAGATCGAGGATCTCAAAGGCAAGCGCATCGCGGTGACGCGCGGCACAGATCCGCACATCTTTCTGGTACGCGCGCTGCAAAGCGTGAAACTGACCGAGAAGGACATCACGCCGGTGCTGCTGCAGCATCCGGACGGCAAGACCGCGTTGATCCGCGGCGACGTCGACGCCTGGGCGGGGCTCGATCCGATGATGGCGCAGGCGGAAATCGAGGATGGTGCGCGGCTGTTCTATCGCAACAAGGCCGCCAACACCTGGGGTATCCTCAACGTGCGCGAGGAGTTTCTCAAGGATCATCCGGACCTGGTGAAGCGCGTGCTTACGGTCTATGAGCAGGCGCGCAAATTCTCGCTCGCCAATTATGCCGAGGAAAAACGCATCTTCATCGCGGTCACGAAATTGTCGCCGGCGGTGGTCGACAAGCAGCTGAAGGAACGCACCGATATAACGCACAGCAAGATCGGCGCGGCGCAGCGGGAATCGATCCTGGCGGCAGGCATCGCGCTGCAGCAGGCGGGTGTGATCCCGGCCAGCACCGACGTGAAGACGGCGGTGGATTCGCTGATCGACTCGAGCGTCTCGTTAACGAACTGAACGGAGCCACAGGCGCTGGCGAAATCCTTTCCGCTCGAAAGGGACAGGGTTTCGGCCAGGCCGGTGGCGCATTGTTTTCCGCGATCATGCCATGTCTCTTCTACGCATGACGATTGAGGCGCGTCGCTCGGCGACCGATGCATCACGGCCGGCGAGCGAACGGTATGCGCGGCTCGCGCGGCCAGCGCTCGGGCTGTTGTTGCCGGTGGTCGCCGCGCTCGCCTGGGAATTGATTGTGCGTTCCGGCTATGCCAGCGGGCGGCTGGTGCCGCCTCCCTCCGTCATCTTCAATACGTTCGTTGAGCTTGCGCGCGCCGGCGAATTGCAACGCCACGTGCTGGTGACGACCGAGCGGGTGGCGGCGGGTTTTGCCATCGGGGTCGTGGCGGGAACGCTGGCCGGCGCGATCGCCGGCTATTCGTCGCTCACGCGGCGGCTGTTCGACCCCACACTACAGGCGCTGCGGGCGATCCCGTCGATCGCCTGGGTGCCGCTGTTCGTGCTCTGGTTCGGCATTTTCGAGGGTTCGAAGATCACGCTGATCGCCGTCGGCGTGTTCTTCCCGGTCTATCTCGGCGTGATGGGCGCAATCCGCAATGTGGACCGCAAGCTGGTCGAGGTGGGCCGCGTGTTCCGCCTTTCCGATGCCGGAATGGTGCGGCGGATCCTGTTGCCGGCAGTGCTGCCCGATTATGTGATCTCGCTTCGTTCGGGTTTGGGCCTTGGATGGATGTTCGTGGTCGCGGCCGAATTGCTGGGAGCATCGGAGGGCCTCGGCTATCTCCTGATCGACGGACAGCAGCTCGGAAAGCCGGCGCAGATCGTAGCCGCCATCGTCGCGTTTGCCATTTTGGGCAAGACGACGGATTGGATCATTGCGGCCGGGTTCGCGCCGTTCCTGCGCTGGCAGGATGCCTTCGCGCCGGCGAACGAGGCCTGACATGCTCGCGCTCAAGCATATCGGCAAGACCTACCCCAACGGCACCCGCGCGCTCGACGGCATTTCAATCGACGTCGAGCCGGGCGAGATCGTCGCGGTGGTGGGCGGATCGGGTTGCGGGAAGTCGACGCTGCTGCGCGCCATTTCGGGGCTTGATCGGCCGACACAAGGCGCAGTGGTGCTCGACGACGACATGATCACCGAACCGCACGAGAAGATCGGCATCATTTTCCAGGAGCCGCGACTGCTGCCCTGGCTGTCGGTTGCCGACAATGTCGGTTTTGGGCTTGCGGACCGGCCGAGGTCGGAGCGTCAGCAGCGGGTCGCGGCGGCGCTCGACCGTGTCGGGCTGACCGAAAAAGCGCGCGTATGGCCGCGCGAACTGTCAGGCGGGCAGGCACAGCGGGTCGCGATCGCGCGCGCGCTGGTGGCGCGGCCGGAGGTGCTGCTGCTGGATGAGCCGTTCTCGGCGCTCGATGCATTCACCCGTGTCGACCTGCAGGATCATCTGCTCGATCTATGGGCGGACCAGAAGCCCACGCTCATTCATGTCACGCACGACGTCGACGAGGCGATCGTGCTCGGCGACCGCGTGCTGGTGATGCGGCCGCGACCCGGCCGCGTGGCGGAGCAGATCGCCATTGACCTGCCGCGTCCGCGCGACCGCCAATCGGCGGCGTTCGATTTCGCCAAACGGCGGGTGCTGGCGGCGCTCGACCGCTCGCTCGACCGCGCCATAAGCGTTGACGACCGCGAAACAAAATCGGATTCGGGCGCGGCGATGTGGTGGTGATGGGCATTGCACGCCTGCGCACGCGATGCCATCTATGCGGCGCCAATCGAAATCAATCGAGCGATCAATCATCAAAAAATAAATGGAGCGCTGTCATGGATGCTGCTGAGCTGCGCGCAATGCAGGCCCCGATCAAGGAGCGCTACAAGAGCGCGCCGGAAGCCGCGCTGATCACGCTCAAGGCCAAGGGCACGCTCGACGACAGCCACATCGCCTGCAAGGTCGAGACCGGCCGGGCGCTTGCGGTGGCGGGTTTGCATCCGGCGACCGGCGGCTCCGGGCTTGAGCTTTGCTCGGGCGACATGCTGCTCGAAGCGCTGGTTGCGTGCGCGGGCGTGACGATCAAGGCGGTGTCCATGGCGCTCGCCATTCCGCTGAAATCCGGCACGGTCTCGGCGGAAGGCGATCTCGACTTCCGCGGCACTTTGGGGGTCGCCAAGGATGCGCCGGTGGGCTTCCGCGAAATCCGGCTGCGCTTCGAGCTCGACACCGATGCGCCGCAGGACAAGCTCGATCAATTGCTAAAGCTCACCGAGCGCTATTGCGTGGTCTATCAGACCATCCGCAGCGGTCCGCCGGTGGACATCAAGCTTCAGCGCGTGTGATATCTCAACCGGTCTGAACCTTTCTCGGCCTCATGCTGAGGAACCCGCCGAAGCGTAGCGAAGGCGGGCGTCTCGAAGCATGTGGCCGCCCCCATCCTTCGAGACACGCCCTGCGGGCGCTCCTCAGGATGAGGGCGGAAAACTCGCATGTCCCCCGAACTGCTCTTCTGGCTATCGCTCCTGCTCAAGATGGTCGTGACCGCCGGCTTCGTCGTGGGCGCCGCCATGGTGACCGAGCGGGCCGGGCCGATGATCGGCGCGCTGGTCGCGACGCTGCCGATCGCGGCGGGGCCTTCGTATTTTTTCCTCGCGCTCGACCACGATTCAGCGTTCATCGCGCAGAGCGCGCTCGGCAGCATCGCTGCGCACACGGCGACCGGCGTGTTCGCGCTGATCTATGCGGCGTTGGCGCAGCGTTACGGCATGGCCATCAGCGTCGCGGGCGCTGTCGTCGGATGGTTTGCGGTGGCGCTCTCGATGCGCGCGGTGGCTTGGACATTTGCGTCAGTGGCCGGCGTCAATCTCGCGGTCTTTGCCGTCTGCATCGCGCTCACGTCGCACTACCGCCATGTGGCGATGCCGCTGGTCAGTCGACGCTGGTACGACATTCCGCTGCGCGCCTCGATGGTGGCGGTGCTGGTGGCCGCGGTGGTGGGTTCGAGCGGCTACGTCGGGCCGACATTTACCGGGCTGCTGGCGATCTATCCGATCGTGATGACGTGTCTGATGCTGATCTTTCATCCGCGCGCCGGGGGTCCGGCGACGGCGGCGCTGATCGCGAATACCTTGTGGGGCTTGGTGGGCTTCAGCGCCTGCCTGTTCACGCTGCATATCGCGACGGTGCCGCTCGGCACGCCGGCGGGGCTCATCCTCGCCCTTGCGGTGTCGATCGGCTGGAACCTGATGCTGTTCGCACTGCGCAGGCGCAGGGTCAAATAAGATTATTCAACCTTGAGATTGGCCTCGTGGATCACTTTCGACCATTTCTGCGCTTCGCGCTTGATGAATGCGGCGAAGTCATCCGGCGATTCGGTCATCGGCTGGAACATCTGCGGCGCGACGAATTTTTCCTGAAACGCCTTGTCGGCGAATACACGCTGCACTTCCGCGTGCAGCTTGGTCACGATCTCGCGCGGCGTGCCGGCGGGCGCGAACAGCCCGAACCAGGTCGTCGCCTCGTAGCCGGGAACCCCGCTTTCGGCGACGGTCGGAATGTCGGGCGCAAGCGCAAGGCGCTTTGAGCTTCCGACGCCAAGAATTCTGATCTGCCCCGCGCGGTGAGCCGGCAGTGCGAGGCTCATGCTGACCGACATCAGATTCACATGGCCGGCGATGACATCGTTGAGCGCGGGCGCGGCGCCGCGATAGTGCACGGCGGTGAATTTCGCGCCGGTCATGGTTTCCAGCAGCGTGATGTTCATGTGCGGGCCGGAGCCGATGCCGGCCGTGCCGTAATTGATTTTTCCGGGCGACTGCTTGCCGAGCGCAATCAGCTCCTGGATATTCTTGGCGGGCAGTTCGCGCGAGACCAGGATCGCCTGATTGATGCGCACGAGGCCGCTGATCGGGATGAAGTCCTTCTCCTCGTCATAGGGGATCTTGCCCTTGCCGTAGAGCGTCGGGTTGATGGTGAAGGCGCCGGCCTCGGCCACCATGAGGGTGTAGCCGTCGGGCGGTGCCTTGGCGACGGCCAGCGCGCCGGTGACGTGCGCGGCGCCGCCTTTGTTCTCGATGATGACCTGCTGGCCCATGCTTTCGGAAAATTTCTGACCGACAGCACGCGCCACCACGTCGGTCACGCCGCCGGCCGCCGCGGTGACGATGAAGGTGATCGGATGCGAGGGATAAGTCTGCGCGTTGGCGGCGACGGCGCCGAGCAGGCAACAACCGAAAACAAACTTGCCGATCGTTTTGATCATGACTTTTTTCCCCGGGGCGCGGACTTTGCCTTGAGCGCGTAGAGTGCTTCGATCGCCTCGCGCGGCGACATTTCGTCAGGATTGAGGGCGGCGAGCGCGGCAACGATTGTGTCAAGCGCGGCCTCGTTTGGCGAGGGCTCGCTTGCGCGCGGCGTTGCGGCAAATAGCGGCAGATCGTCGACCAGCCGGCGCGCCGGCGAGGTGCGATCCTCGGCCTCGAGCTCGGCCAACACGTGCTTGGCGCGTTCGATCACGCGCGAGGGCAGGCCAGCGAGCTTGGCGACCTGGATGCCGTAGGAGCGGTCGGCGACGCCGGGCACCACTTCGTGGAGGAATACGACGTCGCCCTGCCATTCCTTGACGCGGACGGTGGCGTTGTGCAGCCGCTTGAGGCGAGCCGCGAGCGCGGTGAGTTCGTGGAAATGCGTGGCGAACAGCGCGCGGCAGCGGTTCACCTCGTGCAGATGCTCGATGGTGGCCCAGGCGATCGAAAGCCCATCGAAGGTTGCGGTGCCGCGGCCGATTTCGTCGAGGATCACGAGCGAGCGCTCGGTCGCCTGATTGAGGATGGCCGCGGTCTCGACCATCTCGACCATGAAGGTGGAACGGCCGCGGGCAAGATCGTCGGCGGCGCCGACGCGCGAGAACAGCCGGTCGACCACGCCCAGCTGGGCGCGCTTGGCCGGCACGAATGAGCCCATCTGGGCAAGCACGACGATCAACGCGTTCTGGCGGAGGAAGGTCGATTTGCCCGCCATGTTCGGGCCGGTGAGCAGCCAGATGCGGCCTGCCTCGGTATCGGCGGGCGGGGAGAGATCGCAATCATTGGCAACGAACGGCGTGCTGGCCAGCGTCTGCTCGACCACCGCGTGGCGGCCGCCTTCGACGACGAACTCAAGGGAACGGCCGACTTGCGGGCGGACGTAGTCGCGTTCGACCGCGAGCACGGCAAGCGACACGGCCACGTCAAGCGTCGCCAACGCCTCGGCGGCGGATTTGATCGCGGCGCTGGCGGCGGTGACGATGGCCGAAAGCCGCTCGAAGGTCTCCAGCTCAAGCCCGAGCGCGCGATCGGCCGCATTGGCGATCTTCGCCTCAAGCTCGCCGAGCTCGGTGGTGGTGAAGCGCACCTGGCCGGCAAGCGTCTGGCGGTGGATGAAGGTGGCATTGAGCGGCGGCGAAAGCAGTTTGTCGCCGTGCTGCGCGGTCACCTCGACGAAATAGCCGAGCACGTTGTTATGCCGGACCTTGAGCGATTTGACGCCGACATCGTCGGCGTAGCGCGCCTGCAATTGCGCCACGACTTTGCGCGATTCGTCGCGCAGCGCGCGCGCCTCGTCGAGCGCCGCCAGATATCCGGTACGGACGAAGCCGCCATCGCGTTTGAACGCCGGCAGTTCATCGGCGAGGGCAACCGTCAGCTCGTTCGCGATCGCACCGTCCGGGCGGCACAGCGCGGATGCGGCTGCCGAAATCTCTGACGACGATTGGGACAGGGTGTCGAGCAGCTCGGAGAGACCGGAGGCAACCCGAATGCCGTCGCGGATGGCGGCGAGATCGCGCGGGCCGCCGCGGCCGACCACAAGGCGGGAGAGCGCGCGGGCAAGGTCGGGCGCGGATTTCAGGCGATCGCGCACTTCGTTGCGCGTGGTCGCGTCGTTGGCGAAGACCGCGACGGCATCGAGACGGCCGGCGATGGCGGCGGGATCGGTGAGCGGCGCGGCAAGGCGTTGGGCGAGCAGCCGCGCGCCGGCCGGCGTCACGGTGCGATCGACGGCGGCCAGCAGGGAGCCGTGGCGCTCGCCGGAGAGCGTGCGCACGAGTTCGAGGTTCGCGCGGGTGGCCTGATCGACCGAGAGCGTGGCGCCGGCGGCCTCGCGCACGGGCGGTGAGAGCGGCGGACGCTTGCCGATCTGGGTGCGCTCGACGTAGGTGACGCAGGCCGCGGCGGCGTTGAGCTCGAGTCGCGAGAGCGCGCCGAAGGCTTCCGTCGTGGCGACCGCGAAATAGTCCGAGAGGCGCCGCTCGGCGGTGGCGCCGTCGAACACGTCGCGGGCCAGCGGGGTCACCGCCGGCAGGCTGCGCAGATAAGGCGCAAGCTCGGGATCGCCGTAGAGCGCGTCGGAGACGATGATCTCGCCCGGCTCGAGCCGCGCGATCTCGGCGGCAAGCCCCAGCCGGTCGCATTCGCCGATGCGGAACTCGCCGGTGGAAATGTCGATCCAGGCCAGAGCGAAGCGGCTGTCGTCGCCGGACGAGGTGCGGGCACGGACGATGGCGAGCAGATAGTTGTTGCGGTTGGCGTCGAGGAGCGTGTCTTCGGTCAACGTGCCGGGCGTCACCAGGCGAATGACGTCGCGCCGCACGACGCTTTTGGCGCCGCGCTTCTTGGCCTCGGCCGGGTCTTCGAGCTGCTCGCAGACCGCGACGCGGTGGCCGAGCGCGATCAGGCGGTGGAGATATTCGTCGGCGCGCTCGATCGGCACGCCGCACATCGGGATGTCGCGGCCGAGATGCTTGCCGCGCTTGGTGAGCACGATGCCGAGTGCGCGCGAGGCGACCTCGGCGTCGTCGAAGAACAGTTCGTAGAAATCGCCCATCCGGTAGAACAAGAGGCAATCCGGATTGGCGGCCTTGATCTCGATATATTGCTCCATCATCGGCGTGACGCGGTCATTCGCCTCGGCGAGCGATGCAGCGTCATCACTGATGGGGAGTTTCTGGGCGGCGTCCATGGCGGTGGATGCTAGCAGATGGCGCGTGCCATTTCACGTCGATGAACGTGCTCGTGCACAAGTGCTGAGGTGTTCACATGAAAACAGGATTGCGGGCGCGTATCACTACCGATCGACGTAATTAACCGGCTCGGGCACGCTGCACTCACAACCCTACAGCGGGCCTTCACTATCACGACGATGGCTTCTCTAATTCGTGGTCAACCGGACTCCGGAAGGGGATCAATCGGCCGAACATGCCCCAAACAATCATCCAGAGACGCCCTAGTTGTGGAGCCTCAAGAGGTTGTTCTCGGTCAAGCCAAGTCTGCTGATGGGTGTTTTATCATCGATGCCGGCGTGTGGCCTATGCCAATTGTATCGATGCAG
>Ga0335079_10000053_pt1 | contig 133560 bp, 118 predicted proteins | sample Lox_Sample_33_FD_206719 | JGI IMG/M metagenome (GOLD analysis project Ga0335079, IMG submission 206719) | Soil microbial communities from Loxahatchee National Wildlife Refuge, Florida, United States - Lox_Sample_3.3 | ecosystem: Environmental > Terrestrial > Soil > Wetlands | place: USA... | reverse complement strand
CTTTGCTCGAAAAAGACTTACTTAGATTCGGCATTCGAAACGTGCTTCGGTAAGAACAAATCTATTGGCCTTATCGTAGGCCCTAGGAAATAACAAAGGGCCTAGTGCCCAAAAATTAGGGCCTAGAGCGCCGCGCCTAATGCTTGACTACAAGCTCTCCGATGTGGAGCGCGATCTCAAACAGAATAAGAATGACGATTGACCATTCGACAAATTCGAGGCGGTGCTCTCGGCGCTCATGAATGTCTCTCCGCTCCGTCAACCAATCGAGCGTTTGCTCGTTATGGGTATGGACAAATCCATACAGCGGAAGTCCGGAAGGATTATCAACCGGGTGTGCGACCGCCTGCGCTACGACGTTTTCGCCAAGTCGTTCGAGTTCCTTCCGAAGGTTATCCGGAATGTTTGCCCACCGAACCTTTCTCCACCACCACATTGCCGCCTCCGTATCCGCTTCCTCAAAAAGAACATAATGTGAACGAGAATAAAATGCAAAGGTTGAGAGGATTATGGTGCAATCTCTTTACACGCAGATCAGAAACATCGAGATGGAAATCTGCTCCCGCGAAATACAGGCGGCGCACCCGGAACTATTCCACTACACAAAGCGCGTGCCGTTCCAAAACATCGTGACGTCCAACAAATTTTGGGCCTCTCACTTTCGCGATATGGTGGACCAAACCGAAGTCCAAATATTACGCACCCGACTGCCTCCGGCGATTGCTCCGCACTTCGAACAGATCGCAGCAGAATATCCGACTAACAGGACGGGCCGTCGCCTATGGAAGAAAGGCGGTGGCGGGCTTGGGCTCGCGCGCGATTTTGTGGACAGCCTCTACGGCGCGACCTTCGACGGGCGTAGTGATCTAACCGCAACCGAAGCCTACATGACGTCGTTCTCGACGCACGCGGCGGACACGGACTTCGATCGCGAAAACGGCGTCTGGAGTCAGTGGCGTGATTACGCCGGTCCTGACGGATATTGCATTGTACTGGATACAGCGGGGCTGGCGCGGATGTTAGGCCAAGAATGGGATTCAAGATATTGGGTCCACCTGAAGTTAGATGCCGTCCGATACGCCGATTTGCCCGACGATCAGCTTTTCCCGGAGCTGGTTCGGGCATCGGCCAATACTCTGCGAGCGTTTCTATTTAACAAGATTAAATATCCGGAGATGGCGACGCAGCCGTTTCTCTTAGGCGCGACGCTTCTCAAAGAAGCAAAGTATCGACCGGAGCGCGAGGTCCGTATCGTCGGAATGCCGGGAACCCAGCGGATGAGTGATCAGGCACTTAAAGAATTTCCTGACAGTTTTCAGGCGCAGCCATTGCCCGAAATTCGAAAACGTCCCGACACGAACAAGCGGTACGTGACTATCTTCGAAAAGATGAATGCTAAATTGCCGATCAAGCGCGTAATCGTCGGGCCTGCGGCCGGGCAGGAAGAACGCGCTGAATTCGTGAGGTCATTGCTGCGCGACACGCCGATCGTGTGCTCTCGCTGCACGATGGAGATTGCCAAAGCGGTAGCGTGAGCGACGCGCTTCGTCGACGGATGTTCGGCGCGCGGCCTCGGCTGGCAGTCTCGTAAGCGGTCGTGTTGGCGGCTTCCCCTAAGACGAGGGGCTGCCTGCGGGCGTCTTCAGGAACGGGCGCAGTTCGCGCGGTATGTCGTCGCGATTCGCGATCAGCGTGGCGAGCTCGCCCTCGGATTCCGATCTCTTGATCAATTTGACGAAGCCGAGTTCGGACAGCCGCGCCTCGGGGTTGCCCAGCAGCTTGCGCGCGACATCGAGATTGCCGCGATCGATCAGATGATCGGTGACGCTCTCGCCGAGGCGCGAGCGTGCGGCGATGGCGCCAAGATGAAACTGGCCTTTGGTTTTCGCCAGGCCCGCAAGGATCTCGTCCGTCAGCACCGCGGAAGCGGCGAGAACCGGGCCGGAGACCGCAATGTCGTCATGGCTCGCCAATCGTTCGATCACGCCTTGCGGAGCCTTGGCGATCGGCGCCAGCTTGGTGCTCAATTCGGCCAGCTCGGCGCGCTCGAGGTTTTCGATCAGGCGGCCGATGACATCGCCAAAAATCGCGATTTGATCGTTGGAGAAGGATTCCGCGCCGCGAAGAAACAGATCGACGATTGAACACAGCATCCATGCATGCTTCGATTTCGACGCTTTGCCCAGCGCGGTATCGAGTTCCGCGATCACCGATTGTGCATTGAGCCCCATGTCCGTCTCGATACTGATGCCATCCGACCCCATTGTGATCTGGAGATCGGTGCAAACGATTACGCTTAAATCAGCAAGATTGACTTAACGGCGATCGCATTCATCGCGGTGGGCCGACGCGCCGCGCGAGCGAGACAGCAATGGCATTCACCCCGTGCATTGTGCGCGTAATGTTAATCCAATTTATTCATCCATCGCATTGCTCTACATCTACGTCTCATTAAATCATTCACTAACATCGTTGACTTAGATTTCGCTGAAAGTTTCGGGGGCGCTGTCGCGATGCCAATGATCCTTTTTCCCTGCCGCTTGACGTTTTGAAACCAGCTTTCGGTGATTCAGCCAAAATCGAGGTCAACCATGGATGCCCGGCAAGTCACACTGGTTCAGGAAAGCTTCGAGAAGGTCGCGGCCCTGGGAGAAAAAGTGGCCGAATTGTTTTACGCCGAGCTGTTCGCCATCGAGCCGTCTCTTCGCGACATGTTCAAGTCCAACATGCAGGAGCAACATCGCAAGCTGCTTTCCACATTGGCGATGGTCATCCGTTCCTTGCAAGCGCCCGAGAAAATCATGGGGCCGGCGCAGAAGTTGGCCGTGAAGCACTTGGACTACGGCGTGCAACCGGTTCACTACACCTATGTGGGCAACGCGCTGCTGCGCACGCTCAAGAAGGGATTGGGCGATCAGTTCACCCCGGAATTGCGCGACGCCTGGGTGGAGGTATTTCGGACTTTGGCGACTATCATGAAGCAAGCCGCCTATGGCGATGCCGCCAAGATAAGAGGCGTAGCCTGACAGGACGCCCTCGGGCGTGGTGTCGCCCAGCCGCGATGAGCAAGGACCCGAGACGATGCGTTATGACGCTATCTTTACCGATGCCGTGGCGCGACTGCGGCAAGAACGCCGCTATCGGGTTTTTGCCGATCTGGAACGGATCGCCGGTCGTTTTCCTCATGCCATCTGGCATTCGTCGCCGGGCGGCCCGCGTGAGGTCGTGATTTGGTGTTCCAACGATTATCTCGCCATGAGTCAGCACCCCAAAGTGGTCGGCGCGATGGTGGAAACGGCAACCCGCATGGGCACCGGCGCCGGCGGCACGCGCAATATAGCCGGCACCAATCATCCGCTGGTCATGCTCGAAGACGAGCTTGCTGATTTGCACCACAAGGAAGCCGCTCTCGTGTTCACGTCGGGCTACGTGTCGAACGAGACCGGGATCTCGACCATCGCCAGGCTCATTCCCAATTGCCTGATTTTATCGGATGCCCACAATCATAATTCGATCATAGAAGGTGTCCGCCGGTCGGGATGCGAGAAAAAAATCTTCGCGCACAACGACGTCGCTCATCTTGAGGAGCTGCTCCGGGCTGCCGACCCGGAACGGCCCAAGCTTATCGCTTTCGAGAGCGTCTATTCGATGGATGGTGATATCGCGCCGATCAACGTGATCTGCGATCTTGCCGAACGCTATAGCGCCATGACCTATTGCGATGAAGTCCATGCCGTCGGCTTGTATGGCGCGCGCGGCGGCGGAATAGCCGAGCGCGATGGTGCGATGGTCCGCATCGATGTGATCGAAGGCACGCTCGCCAAGGCATTCGGCAGCCTGGGCGGCTATATCGCAAGCAGCGCCGTACTCATAGATGCCGTGCGTTCGTATGCCCCGGGATTCATTTTCACGACGGCGCTCCCGCCGGCGGTTTGTGCCGCAGCAGCGGCCGCGATTCGTCATCTTAAGATCTCAAGCTTCGAACGCGAACGTCATCAAGAGCGCGTCGCGCGGGTCAAGGCAATATTCGATACGGCGGGCCTGCCGACGATGCCGAACGACACTCACATCGTTCCCGTGGTTGTCGGTGATCCCGACAAGTGCAAAGCGGCGAGCGATCTGCTGCTCGAAGATCACGGCATCTATGTCCAGCCGATCAATTACCCGACGGTGCCTCAAGGCACCGAAAGACTGCGGGTCACGCCGTCGCCTTATCATGATGACGCGATGATCGATGCGTTCGCCGAGGCGCTCGTGGAGGTATGGCAGCGTCTCGACCTGCCGCTCAGACCCCGGGCGCTGGCGGCCGAGTGAAGGACGCCAACAGGAACACTATTGTGTTTAATCTGCATGTATAAATTATATTGCTAAACTGTATTAATACTGTATAGAGCGACAAAATCTGATCTATTATTGCGAAACTTCAAGTATATAACGATGTTTTAACCAGCTTTGTCTAGGTTGCTTTCAGCATATCCCGAACTGACGGCCGTTGCGCCTTTGAAACGGGGATCTGAAGAAAGGGCAACCGGGTATGAGTAACCAAGCCGCAGTGCCGGAAACTCCCGCCAGCCAGGCCAATCCGGCCAGTTGGGCCAGCGCCGAAGCGCTCCGCGCCGATCCCGAACGCAGTGCGGCGATACCGACCCAGTTCATCAGTTTTGCCATCGGCGACGACCAGTACGGCGTCGACATCATGGCGGTGCGCGAGATCAAGGGCTGGTCGGAGATTACCCATCTTCCCAAGCAGCCCGAATATGTACGCGGCGTGCTCAATCTGCGCGGCGCGATCGTTCCGATCGTCGACCTGCGCTGCCGCTTCGGACAGGGGCTGACCGAGGCGACGCCGTTGCACATCGTGATCATCGTTCAAGTCGGCGCGCGCCAGGTCGGCCTGCTCGCGGATCGCGTGCTCGACATCGTTTCGACCGAAGCATCGCAGATCCAGCCGGTGCCGCGCATCGCCAACACCACGCGCATCAATTTCCTTTCCGGCCTGGTGACGATCGAGAGCGGCATGATTGCGCTGATCGATCTTCCGAACTTGCTCTCGACGCAAACCGGCGACGAAGTCGATTCGATCAGTGCGGAACAAAAACTCGGCAATCAGCCGCAGAAGCGCTGACGTGCATGATCTGAACAGGCGATCTTCCGACAAGAACAGGTAGCACCCGTACCCACATCAGCTCGACTTCATTCGCCACACTCTAACCGACCAAAGGGCACTCTCATGTTTCGTCTTGCCAACATCCGTATCGGAACCAAGCTTGCCATCATGTCCAGCATCGGCGTTTTGCTGGTGGTCGGCATCATCGTTACCCAATATCTCGGCAACAGCTCCGTCAAAGACGCCAACGATTTGGCTGCATTTCAACAGCACATCGCGCAAGATTCGATGCGGATCGCGGAATGGCAAACCCGGATGCAGCTCGGCGTACGCGATGTTCGGCTTGCTCGTACCCCGGAGAATATTCAAAAGGGTCTGAGCAATATCGACGAAAATTTGAAAGCAGCCGTTCCGGTCGTCGACGCGATGATCCCGAAGCTGCGCGTCCCGGAAAATCGCGAGCGGATGCAGAAGATCAGAAGTCTGCTCGAGCAATATGCCAGCGGTGCAAAGGAAATCGCCGCCATTGAGGGCGACATCATCAGGATCAACGGGTCAGGATCGGCGGATGCGGTCGCGCGCGTAGCCGAACTCACTGATCAGAGGGAAAAATTCGCTCGCGAGCGCACCTTGCCGATCGCGGCACAACTGGACGAACTCATCGAAAAAGTGCGGGAAGTCGCATCAGGTCTTGCTGAAAAGGAAACCGCCGCCGCCGCGCAAACGATGACATCGGCCGAACGCCTTGGCATGGGAATTGGCGTATTTGCCGCGTTGCTTCTGATTGGATCCGCCGTCTTCGGCGCATTTTCGATCGCCAGACCTCTCGGCAAGATGGCCAACGTCCTGAATGAGCTCACGAAGGATCGGCTCGTCGACGTCCCCTACACGAATCGCGGTGATGAAGTCGGCGATATCGCCAAGGCGACCAGTCTGTTCCGCACGTCGATCGCGGAGAAGGCGATCAACCACCGTGTCCGCTCCGCACTCGACGGTGCCAAGACCAACGTGATGATCGCCGACGAGAACTACAACATCATCTATATGAACCAGACAATGGTTGAGATGATCAAGGCCGCCGAAAGCGACATGCGCAAGGACGTGCCTACTCTCGATGCGGCCAAGCTGATCGGCGCCAATATCGATACGTTCCACAAGAACCCCGCGCACCAGCGCCGCATTCTCGATGGTCTGACCAGCACGATCGAGACCGATCTCACCATCGGCGGCCGCAACTTCCACCTGGTCGTAAGCCCGATCCGGACCAGCGACGGCCGGCGCCTCGGCACCACGGTCGAATGGAAGGACGAGACGCAGATACGGGCTTTGGAGGCCGTCAATACGCGCGTGCGTTCGGCCCTCGATACCTGCGCCACCAACATCATGGTCGCGGACGAGAACTACAACATCGTCTACATGAACAACACGATGCAGGAGATGATCCGCGGGGCCGAAGTCGACATGCGCAAAGACGTGCCGGCTCTCGATGCGCGCAAGCTCATCGGCGCCAATATCGATACGTTCCATAAGAACCCGGCGCACCAGCGGCGCATCCTCGACACGCTCACCGGCAAGATCGAGACTGATCTCAAGATCGGCGGCCGCAGTTTCCATCTCGTGGTCTCTCCGATCCAGGACAAGGCCGGCAAGCGCCTTGGCACCACCGTGGAATGGAAGGACGAAACTGCCGAAAAGGCCATCGAGGCCGAGATCGACACCGTCGTGAAAGCGGCGGTCGCCGGCGACTTCACGCGCCGCCTCTCGCTCGAAGGCAAGAAGGGCTTCATGCTCAATCTGGCGCAGGCGATGAATGGCTTGAGCCAGAATGTCGCTGCCGCGCTCGATGACCTCGTGCGCGTGCTCAGCAAGCTGGCGGAGGGCGACCTCACGCAACGCATCACGGCCGAATATCAGGGCGCCTTTGCAAGGTTGAAATCCGACGCCAACACGATGGCGGAGCGGATCGGCGCGACCATCGGCGAGATCAAGGCGGCCGCGCGTGAGGTCACCAATGCCTCGGCGGAGATCTCGACCAGCACGACGGATCTCTCGCAGCGCACCGAGGAACAGGCCGCGAGCCTGGAGGAGACCTCGGCATCGATGGAGGAGATATCCGCCACGGTGAAGAAGAATGCCGAAAGCGCGCAACAAGCCAACCAGTCCGCGGGCAATACGCGTGAGGTTGCCAACCGCGGCGGCCAGGTGGTCGCCAAGGCGGTCGATGCCATGGCCAAGATCGAGGAATCCTCGCGCAAGATCTCCGACATCATCGGCGTGATCGACGAGATCGCGCGCCAAACCAACCTTCTTGCGCTCAATGCGGCGGTCGAAGCCGCACGGGCTGGCGAAGCCGGTCGTGGCTTTGCGGTTGTTGCCTCCGAGGTTCGCAGTCTCGCGCAGCGGTCATCGCAGGCGGCTAAAGACATCAAGGATCTGATCACCAACAGCAATTCTCAGGTGAAAGACGGCGTCGAGCTCGTGAACAAGGCGGGCACGGCGCTCACCGAGATCGTCGAATCGATCAAGAAGGTGGCGGAAGTCGTATCTGATATTGCGTCGGCGAGCCTCGAGCAGGCGACTGGCCTCGAGCAGATCAACAAGGCGCTGACCCAAATGGATGAGGTGACCCAGCAGAATTCCGCGCTGGTGGAAGAGAATGCCGCGACCGCGAAAACGCTCGAAGAGCAAGCGAAGGCGATGGATACACGCGTTGCCTTCTTCCGCATCGACGGCGCCGCCGACCTCGCGAGCATCGAGCTCAAGGCGGCATCGGCGGGCGGGTCGGTACACCGGTCCGCCGGTGTGGCGGCTGCAAAGCCGCAGCCCGCGGCACGGCCGAAGCCGCAACCCGTTGCCAAACGTGCCGCCAACGGCGGCGGGCCGGTCGGTCAGATGCGCGCTGCCCTGACGACGGCCGTCAACAGCGACCCGGACTGGAAGGAATTTTAAAGATCGACGGGTTTGCGTATGTCGCAGGTACTTCATGGGGCAGCGGATTGTGTTACAGAGGACGCCGCCACCGCCGGCTCCCCTCGCGAGTTTGCATTCACGGAAGCGGATTTCCGCAATCTGGCGCAGTTCGCCTACGAGCATGCCGGCATCGCGCTCTCCGACAGCAAACGCAACCTCGTCTACAGTCGCCTGTCGCGCCGTCTGCGCGTGCTTGGCCTGACGTCATTTCGCCAATACCGGGCTCATCTTGCGGAAAACCCGTCGGAGTTGGAAGGCTTCATCAACGCTATCTCGACCAACCTGACGAGGTTTTTCCGCGAAGCTCATCATTTCGATCATTTTCGTTCGCATGTCGCCGCGCCATTCGCTCAAGCTGCACATCGGGCCGGCAACCGCCGTCTACGCGTATGGTCTGCCGGATGCTCGACCGGTGAAGAGCCCTATACGATTGCAGTCGTGCTCGAGCGTGAGATCCGCGACCTGAAGGATCACGATGCGCGAATCCTCGCAACGGACATCGATACCGAAGTCATCGCCAAAGGTATCCGCGGCGAATATCCGGTCGAAGCCATCGAAGAGGTCCCCAAAGTCTATCGGGAACAATTCCAGCCTGCCGTCGGCAATCGTAAATCCGCGCACGTCGTCATGTCTGACGCGATACGATCGCTCATCACCTTTGGCCGCCTCAACTTGATGGAAGCGTGGCCGTTAAAGGGGCTGTTCGATGCCATCTTCTGCCGCAACGTGATGATCTATTTCGATGGTCCCACCAAAGCTGCTCTGGTCGATCGTTTCACGCAGCAAATAAAGCCCGGCGGCTGGTTGTATGTCGGTCATTCCGAGTCGCTCATCGGATCTCACCCAGGCCTCCAGCATTTCGGCCGCACGATCTACCGGAGAGACGCATGATCGGTGCGACGGCAGCGCTGCAGTCTCCAGATGTCGGGACCATCGGCAGCTCGCCGCCGATCGCCACGCGGCGTTTCTATGACAACGACAGCGCCGCCTGGATGGTGAAGGTGTTCCCCGGCGAGTTCTATGTCACGTCGAAACCCGACGAAATCCTCGTGACAGTCCTCGGCTCCTGCGTCGCGGCCTGTATTCGCGATCCGCTGAACGGCATCGGCGGCATGAATCATTTCATGCTTCCGCACAGCGGTTCCGGGAGCTGGGGAGGCGACAGGCAATCGATGCGTTTCGGTAATTTCGCCATGGAGAAACTCATCAATGAATTGTTGAAAGCCGGCTGCTCGCGCAATTCACTGGAGATCAAAATGTTTGGGGGCGGAAACGTGACCGAAAACCGCAATCAAATCGGCACCGAAAACGCCGAATTTGCCTTGCGTTACCTGGAAGCCGAAGGATTGCGATGCGCCGCCACGGATCTCGGCGGTCAGTTGCCGCGCCGGATCAATTATCAGCCCTCAACCGGGCGAGTCGTCCGCCGACTGTTGGGCGGCAGCGAATCGTCCGCCATCGTGCGCGAGGAAAACAATTATGCATCCCGCCTCTCGTCGCACGCGCCGGGCGGCGAGATCGAGCTCTTCGACACGTGAAGGATCAAGTTCATGGGCAAGCCCGTGCGTGTTCTGATTGTCGACGACTCTGCGGTGATACGGCAGCTGTTGGCGACCTTGCTCTCGGCCGATCCGGAGATCGAGGTTGTTGGCACGGCCGCCGATCCATTCATCGCGCGCAATCGCATCAAGGAGCTCAATCCCGATGTCGTGACGCTCGACGTCGAGATGCCGAACATGGACGGCGTCACCTTCCTTCGCAAGATCATGACGCTGCGGCCGATGCCCGTGATCATGATTTCCACTCTCACCCAGGCGGGCGCCGAGATCACGCTCGAAGCGCTCGAGATCGGCGCCGTCGATTTCATCGCCAAGCCGACGACCGACATCGCGAACTCGATGGCGGCGATCGCCACCGAACTGCAAGCCAAGATCAAAGCCGCAGCGCTGACCCGCGTCGGCGTTCGCCGCGCCATGCCGCGCGTACGTCCGCCGCAACGCGAACGACCGGTTCTTTCCAAGGACAAAATCATCGTGATCGGCGCGTCGACCGGCGGGGTCGAGGCGCTCAAGGTGGTGCTCTTGGGCTTGCCGGCGACGTGTCCGCCCGTGCTCATCACCCAGCACATGCCGACGCGTTTTACCGCTGCTTTCGCCGAGCGTCTCAATCGCGAATGCCCGATGGCGGTTTGCGAGGCCGCGCACAACCAGGTCGTTGAACCCAACCACGTCTATATCGCTCCGGGCTCGCATCATCTCGAGCTTGCGCGCAGCGGCGGCCACTACATCTGCGCTTTGAATGACGGGCCGACGGTGTCGGGGCACCGGCCATCCGTGGACGTGCTGTTCCGCTCGGCGGCGCGCGTTGCCGGCCGCGCCGCGGTCGGCGTGATCCTGACCGGCATGGGCAAGGATGGCGCCGAGGGCTTGCTGGAACTGCGGCAGGCCGGCGCAACCACGCTCGGTCAGGATGAGGCCTCCTCGCTCGTCTATGGAATGCCGCGCGTGGCATTCGAGCGCGGCGCGGTCATGCGCCAGTTTTCACTGTCGCATATTGCCGACGCCATACTCGATGCCTGTGCTGTCGAGACCGCAACGCCGAAGATGGCAAATCATCCCGGCACTGCGACCCAGGCAGGTTGATTGCGTTGGAACGGTTGGGAACTTCGATCGATGCAGGAAGTGAACGTGACGGACAATATCGATGCGGCGCAACTCAAGTTGCCAGCGATTCTCGATCTCGCTGCAGCCAAGGAATTTCTGGAATTGCTGCGACAACGGCTGCAAAGCGCAGCACCGCTCTGCATGGATGCATCGGCCGTCGAGACTTTGACCTTTCCCTGCATGCAGATCATTCTCGCCACGCTTCGGAGCTACGATCGCGTATCGATCGAGCAGCCGTCGATTGCATTCATCAGCGCCTTCGAGGATCTCGCAATCGATTGGAGGCAGAACCAGGGTCAAGCGCCGGACGACAACAGCAAGAAAATCCAAACACCAATGTCCGACCAAGGCGGAATACCAAGCGAAATTCCGCAACTCGATTCCCCGCAACCAAATGAGAATACCATGGCCAAGCGAATCTTGACGATCGATGATTCCAAGACAATGCGCGACATGCTCATGCTGACGCTGGCCGATGCAGGATTCGACGTGCTGCAAGCCATCGACGGCCGTGACGGTCTCGACGTGCTCGGCAAGGAACGGGTCGACGTCATCATTACAGACATCAATATGCCCAGGATGGATGGATACGAGGTGATCCGTCATCTGCGTTGCAATCCGGATCACAAGACAACGCCGATTCTCGTGCTCACGACTGAAAGCGAGGCAGCGAAGAAGAATCTTGCCCGCGAGGCCGGCGCCACCGGCTGGATGGTAAAGCCGTTCGATCCGGACCGGCTGGTTGCCACGATCCGAAAAGTCGCGCCATAGCTGCCGTCAGCCAGTTGAGGACCGAAGTGTCATGGCAAGTTTGGAGCAACTGAAGCTAACCTTCTTCGATGAATGCAGCGAATTGCTGCAGCAAACGGAGACGGGGCTCACCGATATCAAGAACGGGCAGGATACCGACGAGGCTGTCAATGCCGTGTTCCGCGCCGTTCATTCGGTCAAGGGCGGCGCGGGGATTTTCGGTTTTGAGGCGCTTGTCGAGTTTGCCCATGTTTTCGAGACGGTGCTCGATGCCGTCCGCCGTGGCAGCCTGACCGCCAGCCCCGATGTGGTCGACGTGCTTTTGGCGGCGAGTGATGTTCTGTCCGATCTCGTCCAGATGTCGCGATCGGGTGAAGCGATCGTGCCGGGATTTGGCAGCGAATGTCGCACAGCGCTCGAACATCTTATGGCGCGGGACAAGACCGGTGATGCCGCTTCTCAGGCCGGCGAATCCGCAGCCCCCGCTGATTTTGATGGGATCGAATTCACGCCTGTGCGCGCCGATCAATTCGACGGCGCGGCTGCCAATGCGGATGGCATTCGAACTTTCCAAATTACGTTTCGGCCGAAGCCGGAACTGCTGAAGAAGGCAAACGAGCCGCTCTACATTGTGCGTGAACTGCGGAAGCTGGGCGAGCTTGATCTGGTCGCCGCAACCGATGAGCTGCCCGGGTTGGCGGAACTCGAATTTGACCGTCCCTATATTGGCTGGACCGGGACACTGCGAACGACCGCTGCCCGGGAGCAGGTTGACGAAGTCTTCGAGTTTGTCGTCGGCGATTGCGAGCTCGGCATAGAGGAGTTGGCCGACGCGAATTCCGCAACCCTCGTCGAAGTACCGCAATCACCACCGCTCGCGATGGAGGAACCATCCGCCGTCACACCTGCAGCGGCCGAAAAGACGGCCGGGAGTTCCGCCCCCGGCGGTGCAGTCAACACGGCGTTGAGCGCCGCGAATCCGGGCCACGTTCCTGCTGCAAAGCCTGCCGCAACGACGACCCGAATCGAGCTCGAAAAGATCGACCGAGTCGTGAACATGGTCGGAGAGCTGGTGATTTCCCAGGCCATGCTGGGGCAAATCGTCAACGACCTTCCGGAAGGAACCAGCAACCGGCTCGCCCAGATTGTCGAGGAGGTCGTTCACCATACGCGCGAGCTCAAAGATAGCGTGATGTCGATGCGCGCTCAGCCCGTCGGTTCGGTGTTCCAGCGCATGCCTCGGTTGGTCCGCGAGCTTGCGACCAAAACGTGCAAGAAAGTCAGGCTCGAAATGTCTGGCGAGACCACCGAAGTTGATCGCTCGATCATCGAGCGCCTCGGCGATCCGTTGACGCACATTATTCGCAACGCGGTAGACCACGGCATCGAAGCGCCGGCGGATCGATTGACTGCCGGCAAGAATGAAGAGGGAGCGATTCGTCTTGCCGCCGAGCATCGGGGAGGCCGGATCATCATCGAGATCAGCGATGACGGCGCGGGAATCAATTCCGATCGTGTGCTGAAAAAGGCGCAGGAAAAAGGCCTTGTCGGCGCCGACGCTGTGCTCAGCGATGACGAAATCAACAATCTCATCATGTTGCCGGGATTTTCTACCGCGGAAAAAATCTCCGATATTTCCGGTCGTGGTGTGGGAATGGATGTCGTTCGCAGCAACATTCAGGACATTGGTGGACGGATATCGCTCAAGTCGGAGCGCGGCCGCGGCATGATGATCCAGCTGGCGCTGCCTCTGACCCTCGCCGTGATGGATGGCATGGTCATCAAAGTGGCCCAGGAAACCTACGTTGTTGCAATGTCCGCTATCGTTGAATGCCTGCGGCCCGCACGCTCCGACATCAACAGCCTGATCGGCACGCGCGGCATGTTGAAACTGCGCGGGGATCTTGTTCCGCTGGTCAGTCTTGGTGATTTGCTAAACTTGAATTCGACGGCGGACGAGTCCGACGATTGCGTCGTCATCATTACGGAAGCGGGAGACGGAAAGCGGTTTGGCCTCGTCCTCGACGAGCTATGTGGCCATCAGCAGGTCGTCATCAAGAGCATCGAGGAGAGCTACGGATCCGTGCCAGGCATTGCCGCGGCGACGATTCTTGGCAATGGACGTGTCGCTTTCATTCTGGATGTCGAGAAATTGTCCGACCTTGCCGCCAGTGCCTCACCGAATGTCGCCATCGCCGCAAAGAAGGCTTCCGCCGCGAAGGTGGCGATCAACTGATGCCATAGTGGAATCGGCTGCACTGCCGACGTGGTGCGGAACGCTGATCAGGAGTGATGACAATGCCCAACGCGATTGCTCTGAAGGTCCTCATTGTCGACGACCAAAACAGCGTACGACAAATGACGCGCATGACTCTGGAAGAGATCGGAATTCGGCAGATTCACGAAGCGGAGAACGGCCACCAGGCGATGGAGACCGCCGCCGTTCAGCCGCTCGATCTGATCATTTCTGATTTCAACATGCCCGAAATGGACGGGCTGGGCCTCCTGCGGGCCGTGCGCGGTCATCCGGTCGCGCGAAAGGTTCCCTTTATTCTGTTGACGGGTCGCGGCGACCGCGAACTGGTCGTCAAGGCGGCGCAGGCAGGCGTCAATAACTACCTGATCAAGCCGTTCACGGCGGCCATCCTGCGTCAGAAGATCGAACAGGTCATGGGAAAGCTCTCGTGAAGGCTGTGCATGCGATACGTACCGCGAGAGGAAACAATTGTGGCTGTAAGGGATTCCGCCGATGATGTCGGAGCGTTCCTTTCCGTTTTTGCTGCGCTTCTGCTCGAAAATGTATTGCGCTTCGACGAGACCGCCAATCGCGTGACGGACATGGTGATGAATCGGGCCCGGCCGGACAGAGAACTGATCGTCGCGTTGCAAGGCTTCGATCGTCTGAAGCAGGAGTTCGAAGCGCTGGGCGACGCTCTGACACGCTATGCGGAATCGACCAATAGGCTGCCGCCGGCCGGTGAGGAGCGCGCCCAGCTTGGGCGCGAGGTGATTACCGCGATCACCGTCGCCGACCTCAAGGATCGTCTCTTGCGTCGTCTCCAGGACGGCTTGCCCCTGGTGGAGACGCCGCAACGATTGAAGGCGCTCGCGGCGGAGGTGGATATCGACGTCGTCTTCTAGCGCCAAGGCGGCCTGTTGAACGGCGCGGCTTGGCTCAATGTGACCGAGGCATACGAACAGCAATGGTATCGTCCGATATTATCATCAGCGAACTGGAAGACGCCCTCTCGCACGGGTCGGTCGAACGGCGAGCGAAAACGCTCCGTCGTGTGACTGATTTGTTTGTCTTCAGCTCAGGGCACTGCTCCGAAGATCACATCGATCTATTCGACAGCATTTTCAGTCGGCTGATCGCAGATATCGAGACGTCGGCCCGCGCCATTCTTGCCGATCGGCTCGCCACCGTCCCCAATGCGCCGCCGACCGTGATCCGCAAGCTCGCATTCGACGATTCGATCGAGGTCGCACAATCGATCCTCAAAAAATCGGACGCTCTCGACAATGCCACCCTGGTGGAGAACGCGAGCACCAAGAGCCAACAGCATTTGCTGGCGATTTCGCAGCGCAAATCGCTTGCTGAGACCGTCACTGACGTTCTTGTTGAGCGCGGAAATCGGGAAGTTGCGTTGAGCACGGTGCGGAACATGGGCGCGAAATTTTCCGAGGTCGGCTATGTCAGGCTGATCAAGCGATCCGAGGGCGACGATGAATTCGCAGTATCCTTCGGATCGCGGCCGGAGATTCCCCGCCACCATTTCATCAAATTCTTGACCAAGGCCTCTCATTCCGTCCGGCTCAAGCTCGAATCCGAAAATCCGCAATATGCGGCCGAAATCAGACAAGCCGTCGCGGACGTTGCAACCGCCATGCAAACGAAGGCCGCGGCCGCGTCGCATGACTATCATGCAGCGTGCGCGCTTGTTGAATCGATGCAGGCGTCCGGTCGCCTCGGCGAAGGCGAGGTGGAGGCATTTGCGCGCGCGGGCAAATTCGAAGAAACCGCCGCCGCGCTGGCGGTCCTCTGCAATCTGCCGATCGACATCATCGAGCGGGCGATGATGCAAGAAGACCCGGGAGCCGGTTTGATCATCGTGAAAGCCGCTGGACTGTCGTGGCTCGCCGCGCGAGCGCTGTTGCTCCTGCGCGCCGGGGCCCGCGGCGTTTCACCTCAAGCGCTTGATGAAGCGATGGTCAGCTTCACGCGGCTCAAGCGCGAGACGGCACAGCGCGTCGTCGAATTTCAGCGCAAGCGCCAGCAGGCCGCGTTCCCCGCGGGTCCTTGATTTTGATAGGCCTGAACGATTGGTCCGACTGGGGCGAAAACGGTGGCGTCATAAAGGTGTACGCCGGGAACGGGGAGAAAGCGGTTGAGCCTGATTATTTGGCGACCAGCGATTTGACGCGCTCGACGACTTCGCGCAGGCCGCTGGTCATTTCGGGCAACTGGTCTGGCCTCAACGTGCAGTAAGGCGGCTTGCTGGCAAGAACGAGCGCATCGATCTGACAGTCGATCGTCTCCTTTTGATAAACCGCGCCTGCTTTGAGGGCCTCGAAATTGTCGCAGAGCATGTCCGAGATGAATGTCACGAGCTCGAAGCCCATTGTTGTGCCCACATTCCGCAATTGACGGCATTTGCCATAGGCGTTCTCGAGTCGCGACAGGTTATCGGGATTGCTTTCGAGCTGCCGGACCGCCGCAATGAATTCCTGCAACTGCCGGTCCAGCCAAACGTTGAATGCCGGCTTTAGCTCATCGATCTTGGCCTGAGCGCGCTGCAACGCCAGCTTTCTCGGCACGCCGCCCGGACGCTTTGCCATTGTATGGTAGCGCGTTTCGACGGGAAAAATATGCGTTTCGTGATCGGATTCTTCGGTCATCAGGTTTGCCCAGAGCGGGCCGCGCCAAACAAGCTGTCGATGTCATCCTGCCCAAGCGCCGGCCCGGCTTCGGCGGCGACTTCAACCGCCTTATCGCTCTTGCGGCGACCGACGCCATTTGGATAGCCCTCGATCTTGAAGCGCCGATCCGGTCCGAAATAGGTCGCGGTCGCGATGAACTGGCGCTGAGTGAAGGCGATCCAGGCGAGACGGTCATAGAGACTCTTGGGCGACATCGGTTTTGCGATCACCATGTTGGCGCCGACGTCGCGCGTCAGTTTGACGGTCCCTTCGCGTGAATCGCTGGTCATCACGAGCACCGGCGTCGTGCGGTTTTGATTGTCGCCTTTGCGACGCATGGCGCGCGTGAGGGCGAGAGCGCCATGCGGTGGCAGCTGCGAGTCGCAGATCATGATGTCGATTTTTTGGTTGGTCAGCGCTTGCAGCACCTCGATCGACTGATCGACCTCCAGAAGCTTGTTGGCGCCGAAGCCACGCAACATGCTTTGGACGATCCTGCGTTCGAAAGGATTTTGTTCGGCAACGAGAATGATGAGATCTTGTAGATTGATTGTGGATTTTTGCATCACGCATCCCACGATCTCGGAGACGCGCTCGCAAATCGCCGGATGGCCTGCTCACGCGTGGGCCATCGCCGTGATGCCCAAGCCCGTGTCGTCATTGTGCCGGCATCCATTCGCCCAGTTTCGGATTGTATATGTGTGATGACACTTCATTGATTCGAAATAATGCGCGGTAAAAATTTCGTATGATTTAGAATAACAACGTATGGCAACATTTTTCGGCCCACGATTGCGAATTCTGACGCCGCGCGGATCGACGTCGCCGGTCTCGCAATTCGGCATCGTGCGCGAGTCATAATTTGGCGTTCTGCAAGCGCACCGCGAAGGTATCGGCCATCAACTACGGTGCGTTGTATCGCTGATCGCAATGAAACGATTGCTAACGCAGATTGATAACCTGCGTTAGGATAATTCTCCATCACTCAAGATGCGTAAAGTATATGATTTTTATGTGATTCTCGTCGGTAATTCACTCTTGGCGGAAACCTTAGGATTGAAATCATCTGGCCGATTTTGGTTGATCATTTCGCACCATGCATGACGCACTGCTCGGCCATTTTCAAAATATTTTCGGTGATGATTTAAGCGTCGATTTCGTCGCGAGCGTGAAAGCGTGCGCCTAGTTTGTTGTCTTTGGCGTCGCATATCCGAAATGGCGGTGAGATGAAATTGAAAACTCTGAAGCTCGTCTTGGCCTCGAAACGGAAGATGAGAAGAAAATGAAAAACCAACCGACTCATGTCCAGTCTGCACCCATTGACTTTGATAACTTGAACGTCGCGGCTTTGGTGCCATCGCAGCCGACCGAGGCTCTGCCGGAGGAGAATGCGCTCCTCGACATCCCGCGGCATGCTTCGTCAGTTTGCATGAACTGCCCGATCTATGAATTGAACCTCTGCGCGGGACTGAGGAAAGAGGAAACTCACCTCGGAAGGTCTCTCTTGGATTCGTCCACGCACACGGCTCCTGCCAAGCGGACGATTTGCCATCCCAGGGAGACGTCCGAATTCGTGCAAGTCATCTGCCGCGGCTGGGCAGCCGCCTCGATCGGACTCCCGGACGGGCGCCGGCAAATCCTGTCGTTCCTTCTCCCGGGCGATATTGCCTCCACCGCTAGTCTGTTCGAGCCGTTACCCGGTCGCATGGTCGAATCGATTACGGAGGTGACCTATCGCAAGTTTGATCGCGGCGAACTTTTGAACATCATGCTGAGGCATCCTGAATTGTTCAAGCGGCTCTCGAGGAGCTGGATCGAGGAAAGAGCGCTGGCGGATCAATTGGCAATCGATCTTGGCCGCCGCACCGCTGATGAGCGCATTGCCCGGCAGATCCTGAGTTTGGCGGAAAGACTCGGCAGACGCGGCATGGTGCGGGATCAAAGCATGGCATTCCCATTGCGGCAGCGGCAGATCGCTGACGCCACGGGATTGACCCCTGTTCACGTCAACAAGGTGCTGGGCAATTTTCAGCGCGCAAATTTGATCAAGATCGAAAAGCGATCGCTCACGATCGTCAATTTCGAAGTGCTGAAACGCATCGCCGAGTGCCAATAGCGGCGCTTATTTCGCGTCGCAATCCAAGCCCGACAGGCGCATTGCCGGTGGGATTGGTGAATCAATTCAGCGCGCGGTTCGGACCCCGGCGACGGCTGCGTGTTGCACAGGGAAGCTCGCCGAATGCCATCTGGTAATCGGTGTTGAACCGATCGAGATCGGCAAATCCGCAGGCCAGCGCTATCTCTTTGATCGCGGTCGACGGCCCAGCCATGTCCAGCATCGCCTTGGCTTGCCGCAGCCGAACCTGTTTGACGAACTGCATAGGCGAATAATCTCGGAATTGCTTGAAGGCTTTGAAGAGACTGCGCGCACTTGCGCCGGTTGCCGCGGCGAGGTCTTCTATCCTGATGGGTTGAGCCCAATTCGCTTCGACGTATTCCTCCGAGCGGCGGACCTGCCAGGGGGCGGCGCCTGGCGTCTTCCGCTCCAAGCGGTCGCTGTAATTGTGCACATTGGCATGCAGAAACATGGCCATGAGTATTTGCTCGAATTCCTCCAGGACCAGGAACGGCAGGGAGCCGGTCACGTTCAGTTGTCCAACGACAAACATGAAATGGTCTCGCAGGATATGCGCTGCCGGCTTTGTAAAGTCTTGAACGGGATGCATTTTCAACGGAACAATGATTGACTCCCCGATCATCGCGGCCAGCTTCTCCGTTAATGCGCTGGAACTTACGCTCAAGACCAAACGTTCGTACTCAGCGTTATTCGTCATTTTCAACGCTGCGTTCGGAGAGATCACGACGCTGCGGCTGGGATCGATCGTAACCGATGTTCCGTCAAGCAATGCCTCGCCCTTTCCGCGTATTGGGAATATCTGAGAGACAAGATCGGTCTCGGGAAATTGCAGACGAACGCTGGCGCCATAGGCTCCGTAATTCAGCCCGGTATGCACGAGTTGACAGTGATTGATTACGGCGTCAAACGACTTGACCGGCCCGACCGGCTCAATGACAGGTGCGGCATAAATATGCGTGAGCGCTGATCGCATTTCCTCGATGCTGGCGGTTCGGACGAGGCGGAAGGAATCAAGCGGTTTAGCGGCAACCATCAATGATTGCCTTCGTGTCTTTGCCGGACCTGCCTCGCAAATTCGAGTGGCGAACAACCGCGAATTCTGGTGAAAGAGCGAAATAGATCGCGCACGCATGCGCCGGTGACGGCTGTAAGGCTCTCCAGGGTGATGGGCCGAGCCCAATTTGCTTCGATGTAATCTGCCGCGCGCTGCACCTGCCTGTGCGCAATTTCGGTCGGCTGTTCGTCCAAGAGGTGGCTGTAATTATGCTTGTTGGCATGAAGAAACAGCACCATCAGCATCTGTTCGCTTTCGGTGATCGCCCATGTCGGCAATGGTGCGGCAGGGCTGCTGAGGTTGCCGACGAGAAAAAATAAATAGTCACGCAGGATCTGCGATGCGGAAGAGGCGACAGCTGGCGCCGATCCGAATTCTATCGGGCCAGTGATCGGTTCTCCCACGATCGCCGCCAATTTTTTCAAGAGCGTCGCTGGTTCGATCCGCAACACAAGATGCTCGTAATCGTCGCTGTAGCTCGCTTCGAAGCTCATCGCGGAATTGATTGTCAACCCACGTTCGGGGCTTATAGGCTCGGTTATCATGCTATTTGTGATTTGTCCTTTTCCGCGGATCGGAAAGAGCATCGAAAAATAATTCGTCTCGGGAAACTTGATTTGCGCGGCTGCGCCAAATGTGAGGTACGTCAAACCAACATGCTGTAACTGGCAATTGTTGATTGTAACATTGAGGGCCTTCTCGCCTCGAGCGAGTATCAATCGTGGTTCGGCATAAATCCGTGCCAAACACTCCCGCACTACCGCCATGCTATGCGTGCGGGTGAGGGGAAAATTATCGAGCGGTCGGGAGCAGATCACCGTCGTTCAACCGAATCATTTGCGCTGGATATCGAGCCATATGGCAAACCGAAATCAATCTTGCCAGGAAAAATCGATCGTTGGCTGCGCAGAGGTGATTCACATGGAATTGCTGCGCTCGAGTTCGCCGGTCTTGCGACGCAGCTGCCTCGGAAACTCGTAACCTAAGTTAATATTTTTTTCCTCTCAGGCTCGCTGATGCCCCTTCGCCGGCGGGAGGGGCATGTTGTTTTGGCTCTTTACACTTGGATGGGATGCACTAAAGGTTGTGCACAAGTTGGGAATATTTTCGCGAGCAAGAACGAATAATGCAAGCGCGGGAAGAGGTTAGAAGGAATGATAGCGGCGCGAATCATCAAGCCGGAAGAACGCCCTGATTCAAATTTGAGTGATGCCTGCAACGACGCCTCGATTGGCGCGTGCTTGGCGAACTGCGTTTCGCTGTGCCAGGGGCTCAACAATTCTGGCAGCGCGTGCCTGGACCTGGGCGGCGCTGCGTTCAGATTTTCAGAACATCAGGGCGCCGCGCGGCGGACCATCTTCCGCAGCGGCGATCGAATCGACGGCATACCCATTATCTGCAGCGGCTGGGCAGCGAAGGTTGCAGTCTTGCCGAACAATCGTCGTCAGATCATCTCGATCCTGCTGCCCGGCGATCTCGTTTCCAACTCTTTGGTATTCGAAGATCGACTGAGCTTCACCGTCGAGGCGATCACCCATGTGACCTACCGTAGCTTCGAGCGCGCCATGTTTCGCGCAGCGTTGATTGAAAAACCCGATCAAATGGAAGCGATCCTGAGATCCTGGACCGACGACAACATGCAGGTCGTTCGGCTGGCGATCAGCTTGGGACAACTGACCGCTGAAGAAAGGATTGCACAGCTGCTGCTGAATTTGTCGGACCGGCTTGCCGCGCGCCGCCTGACCCAAAATCACGCATTTCATTTTCCGCTGCGGCAACGACACATTGCTGAAGCCACCGGACTTACGCCGGTGCATGTCAGCAGGGTGATAGGCCAGCTACGCCAGGAGGGTCTCGTTGAGCTCAAAAATCGCTTGCTCACGATCCGCGACCGCGACGCACTTGAGCGCATTTGCTCGATCTGATCCGAATTTGTCAGCACGTTTGCATTCGTGAAGAAACAAGATTGGTCGTTCAGCCGTCCTGCCGATTTTTTCATCGCCGTCAAGAACGAGCCGACGCGCTCGAATGAGATTTTGCAGCAATGCGGCGGATGGCACCAATTTTATCACGGAGAGCTGTCCGCGAAATATTTCCGGTAACCCATGATATCAAGCGAGATTAAGAAACGAGCGAGCGAACAAATTTTCGCTCGTCGTCGAACGCGCGTGCCGGCGAAAAAAACAAGCTATTAACTGAAACATTCTAGACTCATTAGTCATATTTTATGGGCGCACATTTCTTTGGCGAGCGAAGGGGGAGCCGCAAGTGTCGATCGACTCACTCGCGATGCGCCTTGCATTTATTCGTATGGATGCGGAGACGCTCGGCGCACTGAGAGACATTCGTCCGCTGATCACTCGGGTGCTGCCTGATATTCTCGCCGAATTTTATTCCCACGTATCGTCCTTTTCGGCAGTTTCGCGGCTCTTCCCCAATCAGGCGGTCGTGCGACGCGCCAGCGACATGCAGATCAGGCACTGGGATCTCATTGCCAACGCGGAGTTTGACGACCGCTATGTCGCATCGGTGACCAGGGTTGGACAGATGCATCATCGCATGGGCCTGGGTCCGCAATGGTATATTGGAGGCTATAATTTTCTGATCTCGGCCCTGTTGCGGGCGATCGCGCTGGATAGTCCTACGAGTTGGCGTGACCGCCGATCCGCGAGACGCAAGACAAAGGCAGATCAAATCGCTGCGGTCACCAAGGCGGGCCTGCTCGATATGGAACTTGCCACCGCCGTTTATCTCGATGCCGCCATGCGCGCGAAACAGGAGCTGGTCGACCAATTGCTCGGCGCACCATTTCGACGCACCATTGAAGCGGTGTCACAGGCAACGGTGCAGTTCGAAGGCACCGCTCACGCACTCACGCACACCGCAAGTTCCACCAAGCAGTTGGTAAGCTCGGCGGTTGCCACGTTTGATGAGGTATCCTCGGATATCCGGAATATTGCGTCGGCAACCAATAACCTTCTTGATTCGAGCGCCGCGATTGCCGAGAAGGTGAACGAATCGAACCGGATCACCTCGATTGCGGTCGCGCAGGTGGAAAAAGCCGATACGTGCATTTCGGCGCTGTCGGAAGCGGCTGACCAGATTGGCGGCGTGGCGAAGCTGATTACCGAGATTGCCGATCAAACGAACCTGTTAGCGCTCAATGCCACGATAGAGGCGGCGCGCGCCGGAGCGGCAGGCCGAGGATTTTCTGTGGTAGCGCAGGAGGTGAAGACGTTGGCGACGCAGACGGCCAAGGCCACTGATGAAATCGGCAACCAGATTGGCCAGATTGAAACCGCAACGCGATGTACCGTGACGGCGATGACGGAAATTCTTGGCACGATTCGTCACGCTTCGGAGGTTTCTTCTGCCATCGCCGCGACCCTGGAGCGGCAACGTGTCGGCACGCAGGACATTTTCCGCAGCGTGAGCAATATCTCCAGGGGCACTTCCGAGGTTGCCGCAAGCATGGAAAGGGTCACGGATGGCGCCATGAACACGGGGGCCGCTTCGGAAAGCCTGCTGGCGTCGGTTCGCGGCCTGGCTGGTGAGAGTAAGAATTTGAAGAACGAAGTCGAAAGCTTCTTGGCCGCCGTGCAGAACGGCTGAATCCCCCGCCCGTCCGGATCAATCCACCTTGGCGCCGGAGAACTTCACGGCTTTCGCCCACTTGTCGGTGTCCGCCGCGATGAATGCGGCAAATGCTTGCGGGCTGAGCGGCATGGGCGCGGTTCCGAGCTCGGCGAGGCGCGCCACCAGCTTGGGTTCCTTGAGGCAAAGATTGATTTCGCGGTTGAGCTTCGCGATCACTTCGGACGGCGTCGCCTTCGGTGCGCCGACGCCGAGCCACGTGCTGGCCTCATAGCCCTTCACGAAATCGGCCACCACCGGAACGTCCGGCAGCGCAGGCGAACGCGTCGCGGTCGTCACCGCCAGCGCACGCAAGCGGCCGCCTCGGATGTGCTCGATCGAGGAGGGCAGGTTGGCGAACATCACCTGCGCCTGTCCACCCACGAGATCCGTCAGCGCCGGCGCTTCGCCACGATAGGGCACATGCACCATTTGCACGCCCGTCATCATCTTGAACATCTCGCCGGCCAGGTGCGGCCCCGTTCCGTTGCCGGACGACACCATATTGATCTTGCCGGGATTGGCCTTGGCGTAAGCGATGAATTCAGGAACGGTCTTGGCCGGGACCGACGGATTGATCGCCATGACGAGCGGTCCGCGCACCACGCCCGCAACCGGTGCGACGTCGCGGATAAAATTGAAATTGAGTTTCTCGTAGAGCGTCGCATTGATGGCATTGTTGGTGCCGATCCAAATGAGCTGATAACCGTCCGCCGGCGACTTGATGACCGCCTCGGTCCCGACATTGCCGCCGGCGCCGGGTCGATTTTCGATGATCACCGATTGGCCGAGGCGATCTTGCAGCGATTGACCGATCAATCGCGCAATGATGTCGCCGACGCCGCCGGGAGGAAAGGGGACGACGATTCGCACTGCCCGGGCAGGGTAGGTTTCCGCGATTGCGATCCGCGAAATAGCGGGCATTGCGATGGCAATGGTTGCCAGACGTAGAAATTTGCGGCGCTGGAATTTCATGTCCATTCCCCTGATACGCATGAAAATGTGATACGCGCGACCTGATTAGCCTGAACGTAGCCTAGTGTAACGGGGCATTGCGACGAATGTACCTTCTGAGCAGATTGGATGCGGGCGAAAAGTCATCACGACGATACACGAAAGCGACGGTCGATGTGGGAGGCGGATTCGCCGCGAACTCTCGATAGACAACGTTTGGGATATTTATTTTGGACATCGATTTGGAAACGACGCCGATGCCGTAACCGACCGATACGTAAGTCAAGGCGGTAATCATGTCGTGAACGCGTTTCGCGACTTTTGGCGTAAAATTTCCGAGCTTCGCCACCGTTTCGGTATGGCCCCAAAATCCGATATCGAGTTCATTCGGCGGATTGACGAACGTCTCGTCCCTGAGAATCCTGGGATCGATTTTTCTGCGTCGAGCCAAGTGGTGATTCTTCGGAAGCGCCAGCACCATCGGCTGGCGATCGATGACGAACCCGTCGAGGCCCGCTGGATATCGATACGGGGCGCGAATGAACCCGCAATCTATTGTCTTCCGCAGCATCGCGGATATCTGTTCGAATGGCACCATCTTGTGCAGGATGATCTCAACCGCCGGGTTTTCGCGCTGAAAGTCGCCCAGCAGCTTTTGCATGAGTCCGGAACAGGCCACCGACGGCATGAAGCTGATCTCGATGCGACCGGTCTCGCCGCGCGCTGCTTGCTGCACCACCACCTCGGCTTCTTCGACCTGACGCAATACGTCGCGCGCACGCTCGAGAAAACGAAGGCCGGCTTCCGTGAACTCAATATGCGTATTCCCGTTGCGCTCGACGAGCTTGGCGCTCAGTTGGTTTTCCAGCTTCTGAATTTGATGCGTGAGTGTGGGCGGGCTGATTCTCAGCCGCATCGCCGCGCGCGAAAAATGCTGCTCGTCGGCGAGCGCTACAAAATAACGAAAGAGGCGGGTTTCAATGTCGGCCATCATTAGACGCCATCTAACGAAACGAGTATCCCATTTTAATGACAGCCGCCCAGGGTTGTGAATGATGATAATTCGATTTCACCACGTTCCGGCCCTCGGGGGCAATCCGGTAATCGCCTCGAATAGGGGAAAGTTTGCTTGGGCAACGCTAAAATCAAGATCGTTTCCCGCAATACTATGCCCCGCCGCCAATCGGCGGGGCGAAAATCGTCCGGAGCCGGTGGTGTGGACACCTCGCTTGGGCCGGCGCCGGAAGAGGGCCTTCGTCTAATCCGTGCTTTTTCCCGGATTAACGATCCGGCGTGGCGCACGCGCCTGATCGAAGAGGTGGAAAAACACGCACGTAACTGAAGGGGACCCGCAACACGATGCCACAAATGACCGCAAAAACGATCAACTCGACGGACAAGCATGTCGGCGCCAGAGTGCGCATGCGCCGTTTGATGCTCGGCCTGTCGCAGACCAAGCTGGGAGACGCCCTGCATCTCACATTTCAGCAGGTGCAGAAATACGAAAAGGGAGCCAACCGCATCGGTGCCGGCCGGTTGCAGCAGATCGGCAATATCCTTCAGGTTCCGGTATCGTTTTTCTTCGAAGGTGCGCCGGACACGCTGGGCCACAAGCGGACCGGTCCAGACGCGCCCTCGCCCGCCTATGTGTCCGAATTTCTTGCCTCCTCTCACGGGCTCGCCTTGATCAAGGCCTTCATGAAGATCAAGGAGGCGAAACTTCGCAGGACAATCGTCGATCTGGTGACGGAGATCGCCGACGCCGAAATGCGCGGTTCACATTAGCCTACATTAACTCTGAAATAGATGTGCTGCGCGTTCATTACGCATTTGCACAATGCGCTGGCATGATGTCGAGTTGCACAAAATAAAATCAATCTGAAAACATAGCTGTTCCAGACTTTTAGGTAAATCCGGCAGCCATCGACCGGATGGCACGGTCTTTGCTGCATATGCGAAGAGCGCGAGGCGCCGGGCGAACGCACGGCCGCCAAATCGCAGCGCATCGCCCAACGACGGGCAGGGCGCCGGCAGCGTTGCCGGCATTGGTTCGGGGCTCTCGGTTTGCGACCGAGCTGGCCGCGAAGCCTCGTCTTGGGATCGATGCCGATGGAGCATCCACGGAACGAAAGTTTTGTCACCGACACGACGGTTCTGCCGCCGCGCGACGTCGCGCTCGCGCACGATCGCGCCGCTGCCGACGAAGCGCCGGTCATCGTCGTTGGCGGCGGGCCTTCGGGACTGAGGGTCGCGCAGGAGCTCGCACGCCGCGATATTCCGGTCGTTCAGTTCAACGCCGAACGCTGGCGGCCCTATAACCGGCTCAAGCTAACGCCGTTTCTCGCCGGCGAAGTGCAGATCGGCGTCGTCTACCAGCCGAATTTGTTTCCCGCGACCGCGCGTGTCACGCAATACACCGGTCAAACCATCGTCGGCATCGACCGCGCCGCCAAGACGGTCGAAAACCAGTTCGGACGCCGCTGGCGCTATTCCAAGCTCATTCTGTGCCTGGGTTCGCACCCTTACGTTCCGCCGATCCCCGGGCGCGAGCGCTCGGGCGTCTATCGCTTCCGCAATTTCGACGATGTCGAGCGACTGGTCGCGCTCAGCATGCGATCGCGCCGCACCGTAGTCATCGGCGGCGGCCTGCTCGGGCTCGAAGCCGCGCGCGGTATTGCCCTGCGCAAGGTCGACACCGTGGTGGTCGAACATGAGACGTATCTGATGGCACGTCAGCTCGATCGTGCCGCCGGCCTCATGCTGGAAGAGCAGATCCTAGGCATGGGCATCGACGTGCGCACCGGTTGCGCCGTCAAGGAGATCGCCGGCGAGGCGCGGGTCGAGCGTGTGGTTTTATCGAACGACGAAACGATCGCCTGCGACACCATTATCATCTGCACGGGTATTCGATCCAACATCAACCTGGCGCGCGACGCCGGCATCGCGGTCGGGCACGGCATCACCGTCAACAATACGATGCAGACCTCCGATCCGGACATCTACGCGGTCGGCGAATGCGCCGAGCACGACGGCCACATCTACGGCTTGGTCGCGCCCGGTCTGGAGCAGGCGGCGGTTGCCGTCGGGCATGTCGCCGGCGAGCCGGTGAGCTATCGCGGCTCGGTTCCCACCACCAAGCTGAAAATCATCGGCACTGATGTCTTCAGCATGGGCGACATCGAGCAAATCGATCAGCGCGGTGATGTGCACTCGATCTTCTGGCAGGCGCCGGCCGAGGCGATCTATCGGCGGCTGATCCTGCAGCGCGGCCGTCTGGTCGGCGCCATGGCCGTCGGCGAGTGGCCGGAGGTCACGCGCATCCAGGAAGCCGTGCGCGATCGCGTCTTCGTCTGGCCGTGGCAGCGCTGGCGCATGCGCCGCACCGGCCGTCTCTACCCGATCAGTGCCCACAAATCGGCGGCGATGTGGCCGGCGGCTGCGATCGTCTGCAACTGCACGGGCGTCACGCGCGGTCAGCTCGGCGAAGCCGTGCGTCTCGGCGCGAGCACGCTCGAACTCCTGATGCGCGAGACCAACGCCAGCACGGTCTGCGGCACCTGTCGGCCCTTGCTGCATGAAATCCTCGGCGTTGCGGCCAAACGCGAGCCCGTTTTCGGCGCGCGCACCATCGCGGTGACGTCGGCGCTGGCTGCGCTCGTCGCATTGGTCGCCCTCATGCTGCCGGCTTGGCGCTATTCCCAGAGCTTCGAGCGCGGCGTCAGTATCGAACAACTCTGGATCGACGGGACCTGGAAGCAGGTGACCGGTTTCACCCTGGTTGGCCTCTCCGCGCTGGTGGCATTTCTCTCGATCCGCAAACGCGTCGGCCTGCAATGGCTCGGCGACTATCGCGTCTGGCGCATCATCCATACGACGATAGGCTCTGCCGCGCTGGCGGTCCTGTTTCTGCATACCGGCTTCAGCCTCGGCCAAAACCTCAATCGCTGGCTGATGCTGACGTTCCTCGCCGTCGCCGCCGTCGGCAGCATCACCGGCATCGTCACCGCGCGCGAACATGCCTTGCCGGCAACCGTCAAGCCGTCGCCGCGCGTCCCGTTCATCTGGTTGCACATTCTCGCGTGCTGGCCGCTGCCGGTTTTGCTGCTGCTCCACGTCGTCACGGTCTACGCCTACTGAGAACACGATCAAAGGATGTCACGTAACGTCATGCTCTGGGTGTTGTGGACGACGATTTCGGTGACGGGCGGGCTGTTCGCCTTGGCTGCGATTTACTACGGCGGCAACCGCTCATTTCTTTTGATCGGCCGCACCACCGATGGCCACCATCAGATCGAGCTCGCCTGCGACGCCTGCCATACCAGCGTGTTCGGCGGGCCGGAAATCCTGCAGAAGGCTTGCGTCAATTGCCACGGCGCGGCGCTCAAGCTTGAAAACGATTCTCATCCGCTCTCGAAATTCACCGACCCGCGCAATGCCGATCGTGTCCAGGGACTCGACGCCCGTCACTGCGTCACCTGCCATCGCGAACATCGTCCCGCGATCACTCAAGCCATGGGCGTCACGCTGCCGGACGACCATTGCTACCACTGCCATCACGACATCGCCAAAGACCGGCCGAGCCACGCCGGGCTGAAATTCACCACCTGCGGTTCGGCCGGTTGCCACAACTTCCATGACAATCGCGCGCTCTACACCGATTTTCTGGTCAAGCACGCGGATGAGCCGGATCAGCTTCCGGTGCAACGCATCGCGCTGATCGCGTATCTCACCAAGAAAGCCGATGCCATCAAGGTCCCGCGCGCACTGCTCGCCGCCGATGCCGATGCGCCGCCGGCGCACGCCGACGCCATGATTGCCGCTGACTGGGCGTCCGATGCGCACGCTCGCGCAGCCGTCAATTGTTCCGGCTGCCATACCACCAAGGCCGCGCCGCGCGATTGGATCGCCTCGCCCGGCATCGAGACCTGCAAATCCTGCCACGCCGATCAGGCCACGAGTTTCACCGAAGGCCGCCACGGCATGCGGCTGCGTCAAGGCCTGTTCGCGACCCGCGACGGTCTGCTCGGCTTGTTCAAGGCGCGCAAGCTTTTGCCCATGTCGCCGAAAGACGCACGGCTGCCGATGAAGCCCGAAGCCGCCGACAAGACGCTCACCTGCAACAGCTGCCACCCCGCGCACCGGTACGAGTTGGTGAAGGCCCAGGTTACCGCCTGCTTCGGATGCCACGACGATCCGCATACCAAGGCTTATTTCGCCTCGCCCCATTACCAGCTGTTCAAGAAAGAGATCGCCGGTGAATCGCCGCGCGGCTCCGGCGTATCCTGCGCGACCTGCCATATGCCGATCGTCGAGCATCGGGACGAGTACGGCGAAAAGACGACTTTCGTCACCCACAACCAGAACGAAAACCTGCGCCCGAACGAAAAAATGGTGCGCAGCGTATGCGGCGACTGTCACGGCGAGCAATTCACGCTCGACGCTCTCGCCGATGCCGCACTGATCGCAAAAAACTTCAAAGACCTTCCGGCCGTTCACATCGACAGTATCGAGTGGGCGAAAAAGCGCGTGAAGGAACGGAGCGAAACGCGGAAATGAGGATCACCTTCATCGATAACAGGAGATCGACATGCAAACGAACAGCATAAGACTTGCGGGATTGGCGCTGCTTGTCTGCGGCATGACCGCGGCCACTGCCGCCTTTGCGCAATCATGGTTGAGCGCGGCTGACGCCAAAGGCATCCCGCTTCAGAAAGTCACCGACATGCTGCACGCCGTGATGGAGGCGGACCGCACTATCTACACCGCCCGTGTGGTCAACCGCCTGCAGAACGAAGACAAGGTCATCACCGCCGACGAGCACTTTGCCGACAAAAAGGCGCTGCCGCTGCCCGCGCAGATGTTCCGTTTCGCCGCCGAGCGCGTCGGCGAGAAGACGCAGATGTTTTCCTATTCGCTGCTCTCGATCTGGCCGATCAACAAGCAGAATGCTTCGCGCACCGACGCCGAAAAAGAAGGCCTCCAGGCCGTCGTCGATGACAAATCCAAGGCTTTCTACAAGGGCGAGACGCTGGGCGGTAAGAAATATTTCACCGCAGTCTATGCCGACGTCGCGGTCTCGCCGGCCTGCGTCAATTGCCACAACAACCATCTCGAATCCCCGAAACGGGATTTCAAGCTCGGCGACACCATGGGTGCCGTCGTGATCCGCATTCCTGTCGAATGAACATCAGGACAAACCGAACGCAACGCCAGCAACGGAGATTTCCCAATGACCCCCGAACAAGTGAAAATGGTCCAGGATAGTTTCAAGAAGGTGGTGCCGATCGCCGGCACGGCCGCCGATCTCTTCTATGATCGGCTGTTCACCATCGCACCGGAAGTACGCTCGTTGTTCCCGGACGATCTCGGTGAGCAGAAGAAGAAGCTGATCGCCATGCTGGCGACCGCGGTGACCAATCTGCATCAGGTTGAGAAGATCGTTCCTACCGTCCAAGACCTCGGCAGGCGTCACGTCGCCTACGGCGTCACCGCCAAGCATTACGAGCCGGTCGGCGCCGCACTGCTCTGGACCCTTGAACAGGGTCTGGGCGCGGACTTCACGCCGCCGCTGAAGACCGCCTGGACCGAAGCCTACCTGACTTTGGCCGGAGTGATGAAGGATGCCGCAGCCACAGTCGCGCCGCCGAGCCCCGAAAAGAAGGGATTGCGAGGCCGTATGTTCGGATAAGGCCAAGCGAAATCAGGGCACGCATTGGGCGTATTGTCCCGTATCGGCAATTTGGAATGGGTCTTGCATGAAGGACACGAGGATGCGAGCGGCGATCGGCTGCCCAATGGGCGTCGAGAAGGAGACGGCAGGGAACGAGCCATTGGCTGAGACGCGTAACGGTATGGATCCGCCGAGCCCGGCCAACCCGTCGCCGGGCGCCCATCGCGATTCGGCGCTCAAGATCGCCATCGTCGATGAGAATCCGGTGCGTGCGGCGATCTTGCAGGATGGCTTGCGCGAAGCCGGATTTGTGCAGATCGAGTGCATTGGTGAAACGCGCAACCTTCTTGCGCGCATCTACACCATCGATCCCGATGTGATCCTGATCGACCTGGAAAACCCGAGCCGCGACGTGCTCGAGCAGATGTTCCAGATGAGCCGGGCGGTCAAACGTCCGGTCGCCATGTTCGTCGACCATAGCGACAGCGCATCGATCCAGGCCGCCGTCGATGCCGGCGTGTCGGCCTATATCGTCGATGGGCTCAAGAAAGAGCGCATCACCAGCATCCTCGACCTCTGCATTTCGCGCTTCAACGCGTTCTCCAAGCTGCAAGACGAACTCGACCGTGCCAAGGATGCGCTGAAAGAGCGCAAGGTGATCGACCGCGCCAAGGGCGTCTTGATGAAGGCGAAGCGGCTCACCGAAGACGAGGCCTATGCGCTGATGCGCAAGACCGCGATGAACGAGAACAAGAAGATCGTCGAAATCGCGCAGTCCGTGCTGACCGCGGCGGAGCTGCTCAAATGAGCAAGACCCGGCTTCGCATCGGCTATATTCCGCTGGTCGACGCGGTGACGCTCGTGGTTGCCGTCGATCTTGGCTTTGCCGACGCCGAGGGGCTCGACGTCGAGTTGGTGCGCGAAGTCTCATGGTCGAACGTGCGCGACAAGCTCAACATCGGCCTGTTCGACGCCGCCCATCTGCTTTCGCCGGTTGCGATCGCTTCGAGCCTCGGCATCGGCCACGTGCGCGTGCCGCTCCTTGCGCCCTTTAATCTCGGGCTCAACGGCAATGCCATCACCGTCTCGCCGCGTCTGTTTGCATCGCTTTCGAACCGGGCCGACGGTGACATTGCCGATCCGGCCGTATCGGCGCGCGCGCTCGCGTGTGAGGTCGCCGAGCGCAAGGCGGGGAGGGGTGAGCCGCTGACCTTCGGCATGACGTTCCCGTTCTCCAATCATAACTACCAGCTGCGTTTCTGGATGGCCGCCGGCGGAATTGATCCGGATGACGACGTTCGTCTCGTCGTCCTGCCGCCGCCCTACATGGTCGAAAGCCTGGCCAATGGTCACGTGGACGGATTCTGCGTCGGGGCGCCTTGGAACTCGGTTGCGGTGGAATCCGGCGTCGGTCGCATCCTGCATTTCGGCTGTGAGATCGTCGCCCGCGCTTCGGAGAAAGTTTTGGCGGTTCGCGAACGCTGGGCAGCGGACAATCCCGAATCATTGCGCGCTCTGATCCGCGCCTTGGCGCATGCCAGCAGCCACGTCGAAGACCCCGCCAATCTCGCGGCGGTTTCTGCCGTGGTCGCGCGGCGGCTGGATGTCAGCGCCGATATCGTCAGCAGCACGCTCTCGGGAAATCTGAAGATCGCGCCCGACGGCAGCGCACGTTCGAGCAATCGATATATTCTCATCGGCCGTAACGGCGCCGCCCGGCCCGATCCGGTGCAGGCCGCTTGGCTCTATGCGCAGATGGCGCGCTGGGGACAGACACCCATTTCGGAGGAGCTCAGCGCAACGGCGCGCGCCGTCTTCCGTCCCGAACTTTATGATGCCGTGCTTGGAATCACGCCGGGCCGTGGTCATGGCGAGCCGACCGACGGCATCGGCGCATTTTTAGGATCCGCCTTTGATCCATCCGATATCGCCGGTCACCTCGCAGCCTGGAGCATCAAGCGCGCCGCACGCCCGCGGCTGTCCGTCGTGCGCTGATTTTGCATTGCACAACAAAGTCGCACGCTGCGCCTGCGATGAGCAGGCCGCCGCCATTCCAGCGGGTCGCCAAACTTGGCTGGTTTTTGGCCAAGTATTTGAGCCTGCTACTCATTTGCTGGAATTGCTGCAATTGGCACGGCACTTGAATTGAACTCATCGAAGAGCGCCACCTCGATCTGGCGCCAATGGCCCAATGATGGGCCGCCAAGCAACGCCGCTGTCCCGGGAGGAGCGCCACGCACGCCTCGGGGCCGCGGTTTTTTTGTTGGTCGAAGGGAAACGGGCAAGTGGGCCTCACTCAAACGCCACAGGAGATTTCGATGACGAGCAAGACCGAAAACAAAACTGCCCAGCCGCCGACCGACCGTCGCGCGTTCCTCAAAAACAGCGCCAGCGCCATTGCTATCGCCGGCGCCGCGTCGGAGTTCACGTTGTTCTCGCCGCCTATCGCGCGCGCCGCGCTCAAACCCGAAAAGGAAAATCTCAAGCTCGGGTTTATCAAGCTCACCGACATGGCGCCGATCGCCATCGCCAAGGAACTCAATTTCTTCGAAGACGAAGGCCTGAACGTCGCCGCCGAACCGCAGGCCAACTGGAAGGTGCTGCTCGACCGCGTAATCACCGGCGAGCTTGACGGCGCGCATATGCTGGCCGGTCAGCCGCTCGGCGCCACCATCGGTGTCGGCACCAAGGCCCATGTGATCACGCCGTTCTCCATGGATTTGAACGGCAACGGCATCACCGTTGCCAAATCGGTCTGGGAGGAGATGAAGCAATACATCCCGAAAGGACCTGATGGAAAGCCGGTGCATCCGATCAAGGCGGAAGCGCTCAAGAAGGTCGTCGACAAATACAAGGCCGACGGCAAGCCGTTCAACATGGGCATGGTGTTTCCGCTCTCCACCCACAATTACGAGCTGCGCTACTGGCTCGCCTCCGGCGGAATCCATCCCGGCTTTTACTCGCCGACCGACATATCCGGGCAGATCATGGCCGATGTGTTGCTGTCGGTGACGCCGCCGCCGCAGATGCCGGCGACGCTCGAAGCCGGCACCATCTTGGGTTATTGCGTCGGCGAGCCGTGGAACCAGCAGGCCGTATTCAAGGGCATCGGCGTGCCGGTGATCACCGATTACGAAATCTGGAAGAACAATCCGGAAAAGGTTTTCGGTTTCACCGCCGATTTCGCGCAGAAAAATCCCAATACCGTGCTTGCCGTCACCAAGGCGCTGATCCGCGCCGGCATGTGGCTCGATGCCCCGGACAACGCCAACCGCCAGCAGGCGGTGAAGATTCTCTCCAAGCCCGAATATGTCGGCGCCGATGCCGCCGTCATCGCCAATTCCATGACCGGTACCTTCGAATACGAAAAAGGCGACAAACGTCCGGTGCCCGACTTCAACGTCTTCTTCCGCTACTTCGCGACTTATCCCTATTACTCCGACGCGGTCTGGTATCTCACCCAGATGCGGCGCTGGGGCCAGATCCCGGAAGCCAAGCCCGACAGCTGGTACGCGCAGACCGCAAAGGACGTCTACCGGCCGGACATCTATCTCGCGGCCGCGAAACTTCTGGTCGCCGACGGCAAGGCCAAGAAGGAAGACTTCCCCTGGGACAGCGACGGCTATCGGCCGCCGGTCAGCGAGTTCATCGACAAGGTCACCTACGACGGCCGCAAGCCCAACGAATACGTCGACAAGCTCACTATCGGCTTGAAGGGCAGCCAACGCGTTTCCGGCACATCGGTCGTCTCGAACTGAACCCGCGGTCGGGCGTCCCCGCCGCTCGGCCGCGTTTTGAGGAAAATTCCGGAGCCTGGCCGGCTTCGCCAAGGAAATCAGGATGTCCACAGCAAGCGAGTTGATGTCGAGTTCCGATGCGCGGCCCAACGTTGTGCGCCAGGCACGGCGCGATCGCTGGCAGTCGCGCATCACCCGCAGCACCGGTTTTCTCAACGTGGTTGGCTTCGGTTGGATCGTGCCGCTACTGCGGATCGCGGCGGGCGAGCCGGTGCGACCGCAGCTTGTCGAACTGTGGCGATCGTTCGGTATTCCGGTGCTGGCGATCGCCATCTTTCTCGCCGCCTGGGCGTTTCTCGCGCCCAAGGTCCAGACCAGCCTCGGGGCGCTGCCCGGCCCGGTGCAAGTCTGGCACCAGATGGAGAACCTCTGGGCCGATCACCGCGCCGAGCGCATGAAGGAGCAGGAATTCTACGAGCGTGAAGCCAAACGGAACGCCGAAGCGCTCGCAGCCGATCCGAAGGCGCAGGTCAAGGTTCGGCCGTACACCGGCAAGCCGACCTTCGTCGACCAGATTTTCACCAGCCTGAAAACCGTCTTCACCGGCTTTATCCTTGCGACCTTGGTCGCGGTTCCGCTCGGCGTGCTCTGCGGCCTGTCGCAGACCGTGAACACCGCGATCAATCCGCTCGTGCAGGTGTTCAAGCCGGTCTCCCCGCTCGCCTGGCTTCCCATCGTGACCATGGTCGTGAGCGCAATTTACGTCTCCGACAATCCGACCCTTCCGAAATCGTTTCTCAATTCCGCCATCACGGTGACCTTGTGTTCGCTTTGGCCGACGCTGATCAACACCGCGGTCGGCGTCGCCTCGATCGACAAGGATCTCATCAACGTCGGTCGCGTGCTGCGGCTGCCCTGGTACACCAAGGTCGTCAAGATCGTCCTGCCGTCGTCGCTGCCGCTGATCTTCACGGGTTTGCGCCTGTCGCTCGGCGTCGGCTGGATGGTGCTGATCGCGGCCGAGATGCTCGCGCAAAATCCCGGTCTCGGAAAATTTGTCTGGGACGAGTTCCAGAACGGTTCCTCCGAATCGCTCTCGAAAATCATGGGCGCGGTGTTCGTCATCGGCATCATCGGATTCCTGCTCGACCGCATCATGATGGCGTTGCAGGCCACATTCACCCACGGCGCGACGCGCTGACGAAAGACCGATCATGGCCATTCTCGAGCTCAAGTCGGTTGCCAAATCCTACGGCGGCGCCGCGGCGCGCACGCGCGTCCTGAAAAACGTGTCGCTTGCGGTGGAGGAGGGCGAGTTTGTGGCCATCGTCGGCCATTCCGGCTCCGGCAAGAGCACGCTGATCAATCTCATGGCCGGGCTTACCCTGCCTGACTCCGGCGAAGTGCTGTTCAAGGGCGAGCCGGTACGCGAACCGGGCCCCGAACGCGGCGTGGTTTTCCAAAGCTATTCGCTGATGCCCTGGCTCTCGGTGCGCGGCAACATTGCGCTTGCCGTCGATGCGGTGCTGACCGGAAGTCCGCGCGCCGATCGCGAGGCGCGCATCAAGCGCTACACCGCCATGGTCGGGCTTTCGCATGCGGTCGACCGCCGGCCCGCGGAACTGTCGGGCGGCATGCGCCAGCGGGTGGCGGTGGCGCGCGCGCTCGCCATGGACCCAGAAGTGCTGCTGCTGGATGAGCCGCTCTCCGCGCTCGACGCGCTCACGCGCGCAAAACTCCAGACCGAGATCGAGGCGATCTGGTCGCAGGAAAAAAAGACCGTGGTGATGATCACCAACGATGTCGACGAGGCGATCCTGCTCGCCGATCGCATCATTCCGCTCAATCCCGGCCCGGATGCGAATTTCGGCCCGGAATTCCAGGTGCCGTTCGAACGGCCGCGCGATCGCTCCGCGATCAACGCAAACCCGGCCTATAAGAAGCTGCGCGCCGCCATCACGCAGCATCTGATCGACGTCGGCATCCGCCGGCCTGCGAATCTCGACGAGCGCCGCGCGCTGCCGAACATCATCCCGGTGCAATTCGACGCCGGGCCTCCGCCGGCCTACCGCGCGGCGGCGAACACGCCGTTCGAGCAGCGCTACGTCGAATTCTTCGAGGTCGCCAAGGATTACCCGACCGCCGACGGCGCGCTCACCGTGGTGGACGGCTTCGATCTGCTGATGCGCAAGGGCGAATTCGTCTCGCTGATCGGCCATTCCGGCTGCGGCAAATCCACCGTCCTCTCGATGGTCGCCGGCCTCAACGACATCACGCGCGGCGGCATCGTGCTCGACAACAAGGAGGTGACCGGCGCCGGTCCGGATCGCGCTGTCGTGTTCCAGAGCCCCTCGCTGCTGCCCTGGATGACCGCGCGCGAGAACGTCGCGCTCGGTGTCGACCGCGTCTATCCGCACGTCAGCCGCGCCGAGCGCGCGGACATCGTGAGCTACTACCTGTCGCGCGTCGGGCTCGCCGACGCCATGGACAAGCCCTCTTCGGAACTTTCCAGCGGCATGAAGCAGCGCGTCGGCATCGCGCGCGCCTTCGCGCTCTCGCCCAAGCTGCTGCTGCTCGACGAGCCCTTCGGCATGCTCGACTCGCTCACGCGCTGGGAACTGCAGGAGGTGCTGATGGAGGTCTGGTCGCGCACGCAGGTGACCGCAATCTGCGTCACCCACGATGTCGACGAGGCGATTTTGCTGGCTGATCGCGTGGTGATGATGACCAACGGGCCGAAGGCGCGTATCGGCCGCGTCATGGCCGTCGATATTCCCCGCCCGCGAACGCGCCGCATGCTGCTCGAACACCCACGCTACTACGAGTATCGGCAGGAACTGCTGACGTTCCTCGAAGAGTTCGAGCACGGTGCGCCCGCGCGCGCCGCGGCGCGTTCGGCGGCTTAGAGGAAACGCGATGAGCGAGCCCCTTGTCATCATCGGCAACGGCATGGCGGCGATGCGGCTGGTCGAGGAGCTCGCGCAGCGCGCGCTTGGCCGTTACGCCATTGCCGTGGTCGGCGAGGAGCCGCGGCTCGCCTATAACCGCGTGCTGCTGTCTGCGGTTCTCGCACAAGAGGTCTCCCGCGCAGACATCGAGCTCAAGTCCGCGCAATGGTGGCGCGATCACGGCGTGACGCTGCTGTTCGGGCACAGCGTCACCGAGATCGATCGCCACACCGGCCGTGTGCGTCTCGCCAACGGCGCCAAACTGCCGTTCACCAAGCTCGTGCTCGCGACCGGCTCGCGCCCGATCCGGCTCGGCATCCCGGGCATGGAATTATCTGGCGTGCTGACCTTCCGCGATCTCGGCGATGTCTCGGCCTTGCAGGAAGCGGCGGCGCGCCGCCGCAGGGTGGTGGTGATCGGCGGCGGCTTGCTCGGGCTCGAAGCCGCCTACGGCCTGGCCAAGGCCGGCTCGCAAGTCTCCGTCGTCCATCTGATGGATCGGCTGATGGAGCGTCAGTTGGATGCACGCGCGGCCGACATGCTCAAGCACGCGATCGAGGCCAAGGGCATTGCGGTGCATCTCAACGCGGAGACCGTCGGCATTCTCGGCAAGAAACGCGTCGAGTCGGTCGTACTCAAGGACGGGGTGCGGCTCGAGGCCGACCTCGTGGTACTCGCCGTCGGTGTAAGGCCCAACGTCGAGCTCGCGCATACGGCGGATCTTGAGATCAATCGCGGCGTCGCTGTCGACGATCATTTGCAGACCAGCCGGCCGGGCATTTATGCCATCGGCGAATGCGCGGAACACCGGGGCATTTGCTACGGACTGGTGGAGCCGGCCTACGAACAGGCTCGCGTGCTTGCGGCGCATCTCGCGGGCGAGGGCGCATCCTATCCGGGCAGCGTGCTCGCGACCAATCTGAAAGTGTCCGGCGTCAACGTCTTCTCCGCCGGCGATTTTCTCGGCCGCGCCGGCACCGAACAGATCGTGCTCTCCGATCCCGGTCTCGGCAGCTACAAGAAACTGTTGATCGCCGACGGACGGCTCGCCGGCGCCGTGCTGTTCGGCGATACCGCCGACGGGCCATGGTATCTCGACCACATCCGCTCCGGCGCATCGATCGAGGCGATCCGCGGCGAGCTTGCCTTTGGCCGCGCGCTCGCGGAGCGCCGGGTCGAGCGCCGGGCAGCGTGAGGCGCGTACGATGTCGAGCGACTTCACCCCCGATCAGAAACGCTATCTCGAAGGTTTTGCCTCAGGGCTGGCGGTCGCGCGCGCACAGCGCGGGCAGCTATCCCCGGGCAGCGCCGTCAAAGGCGAGGCCACCGGGCCTGACGCCATTCACATCGCGGCGCAGGATCGCGCCGTGGCGGCAGGCGGCCAACTAGCCGATCAGGAAAAGTTCAAGCGCGAGCTGCACCCGTTCGACGGCTACGAGCGGCTGAAAGTCCAGGCTGCAAACAACGAAGCGCCGAAGCCGGCCGATAATTTCCGCTGGCGCTTTTACGGGCTGTTCTACACCGCGCCGGCGCAAAACGCCTACATGTGCCGGCTGCGCATTCCGAACGGCATCCTGAAGCACTGGCAGTTCGCCGGCGTGGCCGATCTCGCCGAGCGCCATGCCGGCGGCTACGCGCACGTCACCACCCGCGCCAATCTTCAGATGCGCGAAATCGAGCCCAAGAACGCCGTGCTGATGGTGGAGGCGATCCAGGATCTCGGCCTGTGCTCGCGTGGAGCGGGTGCCGACAACATCCGCAATGTCACCGGTACGCCGACCGCCGGCATCGATCCGCAGGAGCTGATCGACACGCGGCCTTACGCGCGCGAATGGCACTTCCACATTCTGAACGAGCGCGCGCTCTACGGCCTGCCGCGCAAGTTCAATGTCGGCTTCGACGGCGCCGGCAAAATTCCGGTGCTGGAAGACACCAATGACATCGGCTTCCAGGCCGTCGACGTGAAAGACGGTTTCGGCGCTGAGCCGGGCATTTGGTTCCGTCTCGCGCTCGGCGGCATCACCGGGCATAAGGATTTCGCGCGCGACGCCGGCGTGATCGTCAAGCCCACCGAGGCGACGCTCGTCGCCGACGCCATCGTGCGCGTCTACATCGAGCATGGCGATCGCACCGACCGCACCAAGGCGCGGCTCAAATACGTGCTCGATGCCTGGGGCATGGAGAAATTCATCGCTCATGTCGAGGAAAGACTCGGCCGTAAGCTCGTGAAAGTGCCTAATGACGCGATCGCGCCGCGGCCGTCCTATGACCGCAGCGCGCATATCGGCGTACACAGGCAAAAGCAGGCGGGATTGAATTGGATCGGCGTGGTGCTGCCGGTCGCGCGGCTCACTGCCGCGCAGATGCGCGGCCTTGCTTGCGTCGCGCGCGATTGCGGCGATGGCGATATCCGCCTCACGGTCTGGCAGAACCTGCTGATCTCCGGCGTGCCGGACGACAAACTTGCCGTAGCCGAAGCGGCGATCGAGAAAATCGGCCTAACCACCAAGGCGACCTCGATCCGCGCCGGCCTCATCGCCTGCACCGGAAATGTCGGCTGCCGCTTTTCCGCCTCCGACACCAAGCGTCACGCCGAGGATATCGCGCAATGGTGCGAGGCACGCGTCAACCTCGACGCGCCGGTCAATATTCATCTTACCGGATGCCATCACTCCTGCGCTCAGCATTACATCAGCGAGATCGGACTGCTCGCCTGCAAGGTGCAGGTTTCCGACGACGGCGATCAAGTCGAGGGTTATCACATTTATCTCGGCGGCGGTTTCGGTCCCGATGCCGCGCTCGGCCGCGAAATCTATCGCGACGTGAAAGCGGAGGAGGTGCCGCGCACGGTCGAGCGCATGCTCAAGGGCTATCTCGCGCAGCGCTTTTCCCGCGACGAAACATTCCTTGCCTTCGCGCGGCGTCACGAGGTCGAAGCTCTCAAAATGATTTTCGACGCGGAGTCGACCGAATGACGCAAAGTCTCCCGCCCCCGATCCCGTCGCTGGTGCCGGACACCGCGCCATTCTCCGAAGAACAGCGCGCCTGGCTCAACGGCTTTTTTGCGGGATTCATCTCGCTTGACGGCTCCGGCATCACGCCGCTGTCTAGCGAACAGGCGGCGGCGCTGATTTCAAACGCCAACCCGAACGCAAAGGCGGCAGACGACGACGGCGGCGCTCCCTGGCACGACCAGACCCTGCCGCTCACCGAGCGCATGAAACTCGCCGATGGCCGACCGCTGCGCTGGAAAATGATGGCCGCGATGGCGCAGCAGGATTGCGGCCAATGTGGCTACGACTGCCGCAATTATTCCGGCGCGTTATTTGAGGGTAAGGAGCAGCGGCTGAACCTGTGCGTGCCGGGCGGCAAGGAAACCGCCCGCATGCTCAAGACGCTCTATGAGGAATTTCGGAGCGCGCCCGCGGCGCCCGCCACGGTGCCGGCCGGTACGCCGCAACCGTCCGCCGAGCTTTCGCCCGCACCGCCGAACGCGCCCGGCCGTTCGCGTGACAACCCCGCGCTCGCAACGTTCGTCTCACGCACGCGGCTCAACAAGATGGGCTCTCAGAAGGAAACCTGGCACATCGAGTTCGATCTCGCTTCCTCCGGTCTCGACTACGAAGTCGGCGATTCGTTTGGCCTGTTTCCGTTTAACGATCCGGCGCTGGTCGATGCGATCATCAAGGCGCTGGCAGCTCCGCCGGATTTCCCCATCGGCGGACGCCAGCTGCGTGCTGTGCTGCTCGACGGTGTTTCGCTTTCGCCGGCGCCCGACATGCTGTTTCAGCTTTTCTCCTACATCACCGGCGGCGAGCGTCGGAAAAAGGCACGCGCGCTCGCCGCCGGCGAAGATCCCGACGGCGATGCCGAAACGCTCGACGTGCTGGCGGCGATCGAGAAATTCGCCGGCATCCGACCCGATCCGGAAGCCTTCATCGAAGCGCTCGACCCGCTGCAGCCGCGGCTGTTCTCGATCGCGTCCTCGTTGAAGGCGAATCCTGGCCGCGTCGCGTTGACCGTCGATGCGGTGCGCTACGACATCGGCAAGCGCCGCCGGCTCGGCGTGGCCTCCACGTTCCTTGCGGACCGGATCGCGCCCGGCGACGCGATCAAGGTCTACGTGCAGAAGCCGCACGCCTTCGCGCTGCCGGGCGACCCCGCGGTACCCATCATCATGATCGGACCCGGCACCGGCGTCGCGCCGTTCCGCGCCTTCCTGCAGGAGCGCATCGCGATCAACGCGCCTGGCCGCAACTGGCTGTTCTTCGGACACCAACGGTCCGATTGCGACTTCTTCTACGCCGACGAATTCAAGCAGATGAGAGCCTCGGGCGCGCTCACGCGCCTTTCGCTCGCCTGGTCGCGCGACAGCGAGCAGAAAATTTACGTGCAAGACCGCATGCGCGAGGTCGGCCGCGACATCTGGGCCTGGCTCACCGACAACGCGCATATCTACGTCTGCGGCGACGCCAAACACATGGCCAAGGACGTGGAGATCGCCCTCGTCGACATCGTTGCCCAGCACGGCGCGCGCAGTCCGGAAGAGGCCGTCGCCTTCGTCGGCGAACTCAAGAAAAAAGGCCGCTACCAGCAGGATGTCTACTGACCATGAACGCACCATCCTTCCATCAACCGGCTGTGCGTACGACTTGCCCGTATTGCGGTGTCGGTTGCGGATTGCTGGCAAAACCGGACGGGCGCGGCGGCGCAATCATCAGTGGCGATCCGGACCATCCGGCGAATTTCGGCAAACTTTGCTCGAAAGGCTCGGCGCTCGCCGAAACGCTCGGCCTCGGCACCCGATTGCTTCATCCGCTGGCACGGCAGGCCGGTGGAGAGCTCGTCCGCGTGTCCTGGGATGCCGCACTCGATCACGTCGCCGGCGGCCTGATCAGGACCGCGACGCTGCACGGGCCCGACGCGGTGGCGTTCTATCTCTCCGGCCAGCTGCTGACCGAGGATTATTATGTCGCCAACAAGCTGATGAAGGGCTTCATCGGCAGCGCCAACGTGGACACCAACTCGCGCCTGTGCATGGCTTCGTCGGTGGCCGGTCACCGCCGCGTCTTCGGCGCCGATACCGTTCCCTGCAACTACGACGATATCGATCTTGCCGATCTCATCATCCTGGTCGGTTCCAACGCGGCCTGGTGCCATCCCGTCCTGTACCAGCGCATGGTCGCCAACAAGCGCGAACGCGGCGCCAAGATCGTGGTCGTCGACCCGCGCCGGACCGAGAGCGCGGAAGATTGCGATCTGTTCCTGCCGATCGCGCCCGGCATGGATACCGTGCTGTTCAGCGGCCTGTTTGCTTACCTCGCGGACAATCACGCGCTCGATCGCGCCTATATCACTGCTCACACCTTGGGTTTCGCCGATGCACTGGCGCGCGCGCGTGAAATCGCCCCGACGCTCGAGGCGACCGCGCGCGCGGTCGGGCTCGATGCAGCCGATGTTGCCCGCTTCTTCGATCTGTTCCGCTCGACCCCGAAGGTCCTGACTTGCTTCTCGCAAGGCGTGAACCAATCCGCGCAGGGCACCGACAAGGTCGCTGCCATCATCAACTGCCATCTGATCACCGGCCGCATTGGACGCCCCGGCATGGGGCCGTTCTCGCTCACCGGCCAACCCAACGCCATGGGCGGCCGCGAGGTCGGCGGGCTTGCCAATCAGCTGGCGGCGCACATGAACTTCACGCCCGCCGATGTCGATCGCGTCGGGCGCTTTTGGCGCGCCCCGAACATGGTCCAGCGCGAAGGCCTCAAAGCCGTGCAGATGTTCGAGGCGATCGAGCGCGGCGAGATCAAGGCGCTGTGGGTGATGGCGACCAATCCGGCCGTGTCGCTTCCCCGCGCCCGCGCGATGCGCGACGCGCTTCGCAAGCTTGACCTGTTGGTCGTTTCGGAGAACGTGCTGTCGAACGACACGCTCGAGGCCGGCCCGCACATTCTGCTGCCGGCTGGGGCCTGGGGCGAGAAAAACGGCACGGTCACCAATTCCGAGCGGCGGATATCGCGCCAGCGGCCGTTTCTTCCGCTGCCGGGCGAGGCGAGGCCGGACTGGTGGATCGTTGCCGAAGTCGCGCAGCGGATGGGATATGGCGACGCTTTCACCTATCGATCTGCGGCCGACGTGTTTCGCGAGCATGCGGCGCTTTCAGCCTACGAGAACGACGGCAGCCGCGATTTCGACATTGGCGCGCTCGCGAAGCTCACCGACGCGGAGTTCGACGCGCTTGCGCCGGTGCAATGGCCCGCCCGCGCGGGCGGCGCGCGCAACGAGCAGCGCTTTTTCAACAAAGGCGGATTTTTCACCACTGACCGCAAGGCGCGACTGATCGCTCCGGATCTGCCTGCCCCACGCGAGCCGCTCACGCGCGAGTTTCCGTTCCGTCTCAATACCGGCCGCGTGCGCGACCAATGGCACACGATGACGCGTTCGGGCTTGAGTCCTCGGCTCGCGGCGCACGTGCCGACGCCGTTCGTCGAAGTTCACCCGGACGATGCGGAAGCGGCCCATCTCGCGCACGATGGCTTCGCGCGCGTGAGTTCGCCCTATGGCTCATGCGTGCTCAAAGTCGTGGTCACCGCCAATCAGCGGCGGGGCTCATTGTTTGCGCCGATTCATTGGAGCGACGAGACGGCATCCTGCGCGCGCGTCGGCGATCTGGTGACACCGGCGACCGATCCGTTTTCCGGCCAGCCCGAGGCCAAGGCGACACCCGCCGCAATCGCGCCGGTCGACTTCGCCTTCCGCGGATTTGCGCTGACCCGCGAGCAGCTCACCTTTCCGATCGACACCTGGTGGTCGCGATTGGCCGTCGCCAACGGCCACGGCTATCTGATGGCGAGCAATCTCGCGCCGGCCGCCTGGCGGGACTTTGCGCAGGCGCATTTCGGCGCCGGCGCCGAAATGGCGGAATATTGCGACGAGCCGCGCGGCTGCTATCGGATGGCGGCGTTTGTCGATGGCCGGCTCAGCCGTTGCTTGTTCGTCGGCCTTGCCGGCGCAACCCCGCAGTGGGACGCGGTGAAGGCGCTGTTCGAAGCCGAAACGCTCGATGACGTGCATCGCCGCGCGCTGCTCTCCGGCAAATCGCTTGATGGTCTGCCCGACCCCGGTCCGCTGATCTGCGCCTGTTTCGGTGTCGGTCTCAACGTTATCCGCGACGCGATCGCGAACGACGGGGCCGTCAGTGTCGACGACATCGGCGCTTCGCTGCGTGCCGGCACGAATTGCGGCTCGTGTCTGCCGGAGCTCAAAAGGATCATTGCGCATGGACGAATCCCGCAAACCGCGTGAAGAAGCCTCGCCGAGCATGGGGCCGCTCGCCCGGCTTCCGCTGTTCTTTTCGCTCGATGGCAAGCGTGCGGTCGTGGCCGGCGGCAGCGCGGCGGCAAGCTGGAAAGCCGAATTGCTGTCGGCCGCTGGCGCTTCGGTCGATGTCTACGCCGGTGACCCATGCCGCGAATTGCTTGCGCTCGCGCAAAATTCGCCGCGCGGCCCGATTGTGGTTCATCGCCGCATATGGACGGATGCCGACCTCAAACAGGCCGCTATAGCGATCGGCGCGTTCGAGGATGACGCCTCCGCGGCCGACTTCACCGCGGCCGCGCGCGCGGCCGGCGCGCTGGTCAATGTCGTCGACAAGCCGGCGCATTGCGATTTTGCTTTCGGCTCGATCGTCAATCGCTCGCCGCTCGTGATCGGCGTGTCCACCGACGGCGCGGCACCGATCTTCGCCCAGGCCGTCCGGGCCAAGCTCGAAGCCTTCCTGCCGCGAGGCTTTGCCAATTGGGCGGCCGCGGCCGCGCGCTGGCGCGAAAGCATCAAGACCTCCGGTCTGCCATTCTCCGGGCGCCGCAAGGTCTGGCAACTGTTCACCGACCATGCGGTCAAGCATCCCGACGACACGCCCCGCGCGGCCGATCTCGAATGTTTCCTCGCCGAGGTCCGCGGCCTGGGCGCCGCCGTCGAAAACGGCTCGGTCACGCTGGTTGGCGCTGGACCCGGCGATCCCGAACTGCTGACGCTGCGCGCCGTGCGTGCACTGCAGTCCGCTGATGTCATTCTGTTCGACGACCTGGTGTCGCGCGAAGTGCTCGATTTCGCCCGCCGCGAGGCCAAGAAAATGCTCGTCGGCAAGACCGGCTACGGCCCGTCCTGCCGGCAAGACGACATCAATGCGCTGATGGTGAACCTCGCCAAATCGGGCAAGCGCGTGGTGCGTCTGAAGGGCGGCGATCCGCTGATCTTCGGCCGCGCCGGCGAGGAGCTTGCGGCCTGCAAAACCGCCGGCATTGCCGTGGAAATCGTGCCCGGAATAACCGCCGCGCAAGGCGCGGCGAGCGCGCTCGGCATGCCTCTCACCGACCGCGCTCAGGCGCGGCGACTGCAATACGTCGCCGGCCACGGCAGCAGCGGCGCGCTCCCGGCCGATTTCGATTGGCGAAGCCTTGCCGATCCGTCCACCACGACCGCGATCTATATGCCGACGCGCACGCTCGCGGCGCTGGTCGCAAGAGCGATCGAGCTCGGTCTCGACCCGGCGACGCCGTCCGTGGCGGTCGCGCGGGCGACGCAACCAAATCAGCAGATCATCGCCGGGCCGATCGCCCGCCTGCCGATCATGTTGGAGCGGCTGGCTCCGGCCGGTCCCGTTCTCGTCATGCTCGGCAAGGTGTTCTCGCCATCGGCCGAGAACGCCGACACAACGGCGACGGCGTTGAGCGCTATCGGCTACGACCTTTGATGCGGCTCATTTGGGGGGAAAGCCTAACGGCCGGGATCCATCGACTGGTGCGCATGCTCGCCATCACCGGCCGCGCGGCGGTCCTGGTAGCTCGACGGCGCCACCGCCGAACGCAGCAACGCCTTGCGCGCCTGCCATTCGGTTTCGGCATCGAGAGTCGCGTGGAACTGAACTTCGCCGCCCGCGAGCGTGGCGACCGGAACGCCGTCGCGGAACAGCACGCGGTTACCGGTGAGCGCCGAGAGTTTCGGCCCGGGCGTCACGATGCCGATCAGATTGAGCGGATCGGCGCCGGAGACCGAGATCCATTCGCCCGTGCCGCCGTTGCGCCGCGCCTCGCGCAGCGAAACCACCGCATCCGGAAGTGCGAATTGCTCGCCCGAAAAGCCTGCCACGAAACGGCCGCCGCGAATCTCCCCGCGCGCCTCGAGCCTGCGATACACGCGGAGCAGGTCGCGCCAAGGCGGCAGCCAATCCGCCTCGCGTTCGAGCAGCCGCCAGAACACCACGCCATAGCGGCGCAGCAGCACGCGCGCCACATGCTCGATTGCCGCACTGTCGCCCGCCGGTGAGGCCTGCGGCGGCGGCGCGCGCCGGGCGATGGCCCAGCGGCCGGCGTCCTCCATGCCGAATTTCACCGTGCGCCGCCGCCGATGCCCGCCGTTCAGCGGTCGCCGCTCGGCCGACGGCACGAGCAGCGCACGCAAGCCCGCAAAACTGTCGGATGTCACAAGCCCGAGCGCCACCAGTTCGGCCAGCGCCTCCTCGGCTTGCGAGGAAAGCATCCCGCTGCCTTCGGCCAATTCGTCGAAGAACGACGCGCCGTTTTCGCGGATGAAATCATGCACCGCCTGCGCCCGCGGACCGGGCTCAGCGGTCGCGACTTTCGACGGCAGCGACGTCCAGTGCGAGGCAAAACGCCGCTCCAGCAAGGTAATCGGCGTGGTGCGAACCGGCGCAGGTTTTGACTCGCCGCCGTTCGGACGCCCGAGGCGCGGTCGCAATCGTTTCCAGGCGATGTGGCCGGCGACACAGCGATCGTCAAGCCACGCCGTCTCGTATCCGGCAATGCGTGCAGGCAGGATTTCGCTTTCCCACGCCCCGGCCGGCGCTTCATAGCCTTCGAGCTGCGCGACGATGGTATCGATGGCTTCGGAACCGTCCATGCGCGCCTCCGCCGCGGCTCTCTGCCAGGCCGGCAGGAAGTGCATGAAGTCGGCCGCAGTGACCGGCTCGATCTCCGCACGCAGCCGCTTCACCGTATAATGGTGGATGCGCGCGAGCAGCCGCCGTTCGCACCATTCTTCTTCCGCGATACCCGGCGTGAAGCGGCCGCGCATGGCAAAGCCTTCGTGTTCGACCGCCGTAAGTGCTGCCGCGAGCTGCGAGGCTTGCAGCGCGAGCGGCGTCGCAAGCTGTTCCGGTGTGACTGGCCCCAGGCCTTCCAATCGTCCGCGCAGAATTTCGACCAGCGCGTCGTCGAGCGACCATTGCTGCTCGCCGTATGCGCCCGGCGCCGAAATGCCCGGTTCGGTCTTGGCCGCGGGCATGAGCGCGCGGAACTGCGGCAGACGTTCTGCGGTGATCCACAAGCCCCCGCGCGTCCCCTGCATTTGCGTCACGCGGTTTTGCTGGGCGAGCTCCGCCAGCCACCGCATCCACTCAGGCTTTTTCTGCGCTTCCTCGGCGGTAAGGAACCCGAGCCAAACCAGCGCGTCGTGCAGCTCGTCGGCATTGGCCGCATCGGGCCAGGCCTCCTCGCGCACGCGCGCAATCGCCTCGGCGTCGAGCTGGCCCAGCTCGGAAGCATCCTCCGGCGACATCCAGCGCCGCGCCATGACCGCTTGCGTGCGCCGCTCCTCCAGCGGCGCATCGTCGAGGAATGCGTAGGGCCGCGCAGAAAGCACTTCGAGCGCGAGCGGCGACGGCTCGGTGAGGTCGCGCGCCACGATCCGCACGTCGCCCGACTCGATCGCCTTCAGCAGGCGTTCCAGGCCCTCGATATCCATCGCTTCGGTCAGGCAATCGCCGATGGTCTGGTTCACCAGCGGATGATCGGGGATTTCCCGCTCGCCGACGATATTTTCGGCGCAGGCGATCTGGTCGGGAAACACGACCGCGACCAGATCCTCGGCCGCCATGCGCGCGAGCTGCGGCGGAACCTTCGAGCCGCCGCGGAAGCGCGGCAGCGCCAGCGAGATCGCCGCAACCCAGCGCCAGCGCGTGTTGAACATCGGCGCATCCAGCAATGCCTGCGTCAGAACTGGCCTGACCGAATTGGAATGCAGATAGCCCGCCACCTCCGGCAGCGCGAACGAATGCACGGTGGTGAGCGAGAGCACGATATTGTCCTCGGTCGCCGCCGCCTGCAGCTCGAAATTGAACTTGCGGCAGAAGCGTTTGCGCAGCGCCAGTCCCCAGGCGCGGTTGATGCGGCTGCCATAGACCGAATGGATGACGAGCTGCGTGCCGCCGACTTCGTCGAAGAACCGCTCGAACACGATCGTGCCTTTCGTCGGCAGGCAGCCGAGCGCCGCATGGGCGGCGCTCAAATATTCGACCAGTTGCTGCGCTGCCGGTTCCGCGATGGCGACCTCATCGATCAGCCAGCGCAATGCGCTCGCCCCGGTTGCATCGCTCTTCACGCGGCCTTCGATCTCCGCGCGCAGCCGCGACACCGAGTCGGACAGCTCGTCCGTGCGGCCGGGCGCTTCGCCGAGCCAGAACGGTATGCTCGGCGGCAGGCCGTGGGCATCCTCGACCCGCACCGTGCCGGCCTCGACGCGGCGGATCAGGTAGCTCTTGTTGCCGAGCTGGAAAATATCGCCGGCCATGCTCTCGACCGCAAAGTCCTCATTCACCGTGCCGATGAACGTATTCTCCGGTTCGAGCAGCACCTGGTAGTCGGCCACGTCCGGAATGGTGCCGCCGGAGGTGAGCGCCGTGAGCTGCGCGCCGCGTCGCCCGCGCATCAGCTTGTTGACGGCGTCGTAGTGTATCAGCGCCCCGCGCCGCCCGCGCCGTGTCGAGAAGCCGTCGGCCACCATTTTCACCACGGTGTCATATTGGGTGCGTGTGAACGCGCGGTACGGCCAGGCGCGGCGGAAGATGGCGTAGAGCTCATCCTCGTTCCATTCGCGCGCGGCGACTTCGGCAACGATTTGTTGGGCGAGGACGTCCAGCGGCTGTTCGGGAAGGATCAGACGGTCGAGCTCGCCCCGCCGTACGCTGTCGAGCAGCGCGGTGCATTCGACCAGTTCGTCGCGCGATAGCGGGAACAGCCGGCCCTTCGGTGTGCCGCCGACCGCATGGCCGGAACGGCCGACGCGCTGGAGAAACGTCGCGATCGCGCGCGGCGAGCCGAGTTGGCACACGAGATCGACGTCGCCGATGTCGATGCCGAGTTCGAGCGAGGCGGTGGCCACCAGCGCTTTCAACGCGCCGCCCTTGAGTCGCTGCTCGGCGTCGAGCCGGTGTTCCTTCGCGAGGCTGCCGTGATGCGCGGTGAGCTGTTCCTCGCCCACCAGCTCGGACAACTTTCGCGTCACCCGCTCGGCCATGCGGCGCGTGTTGACGAAAATGAGCGTCGTCCGGTGCTGTTCGATCAGTTCCGCAAGCCGCCGATAAACTTGTTCCCATACTTCCGCCGACATCACAGCTTCGAGCGGCGCATCCGGGATTTCGAGTCCGAGGTCGCGCTGACGGTGATGGCCGGTGTCGATGATCGTGCATTCGGGCGGCGAATTGCCGTCCTGCCCACAGCCGACGAGAAATTTCGCCACGAGATCGATCGGTTTCTGCGTCGCCGAAAGGCCGACGCGCAGCAACCGGTCGCCGCACAGCGCCGAAAGCCGTTCGAGCGAAAGCGCAAGATGGCTGCCGCGCTTGTTCGGGGCGAGAGCATGAATTTCGTCGACGATGACCGTGCGCGTGGTTGACAGCATCGCGCGCCCGGATTCGGAACCGAGCAGGATGTAAAGCGACTCCGGCGTGGTGACCACGATATGCGGCGGCCGCCGCCGCATTTTGTCCCGCTCGCTGGACGGCGTGTCGCCGGTGCGCACCCAGGCGCGAATTTCGACATCCGGCAAGCCTTGCGCGCGCAGCTTTTCGCGGATGCCGGCGAGCGGCGCGTTCAGATTTTTCTGAATGTCGTTCGACAGCGCCTTGAGCGGCGAGACATAAACGACCTGCGTCTCGTCGCGTAAGGCCCCGTCGAGCCCCTGCCGTACGAGATCGTCGATCGCCGCGAGAAACGCCGCGAGCGTCTTGCCCGAGCCGGTCGGCGCTGCAATCAGCACATTCTTGCCGGACTTGATCGCGGGCCAGGCTTCGTTCTGCGCCGGCGTCGGCGCCGAGAACGCGCCGTCGAACCAGGCGCGCACCGCCGGATGAAACAGCCCGTCCGCGCTCGCGCCTACGGGCTGGCGATTGGGCGTTGAAAACAGGTCCAGCACCGAAGGCTCCGAAGAATGGGGATTCGCCTCGCGGCGACAGCTGAAGGCAGCGATTCCAGGATCGCATAGATATGGGCCTATTCGGGCCGTCGTTCAATCGCGGAATGCGTCACTCTGGTCCTGTCGAAACAGGCCGCTACACAGGAAATTGATAGTGGAACCAATGGATTATGCGATCGAGTCGGATTGAGCCCGGCCATTCGACTTAAAACGTCGGCACCAGGGCTCAATGGCCCCGGTGCCGCATTTCACTCAGCACTATTCATGCCGTATCGGTGTTTGAGTTCAGCAGTCCGGCAATCCTGCCGCTGCCGGCGGACGCGGTTTACTCGCCGAGCTGCTTGCCGAGCCGGTCGTGCTCGACGCGCTGCCGCCCGCGTTCGATGCGGACGAACCCTTCTTCATGCCGTTTGAGCTGCCGTTGTTCGCGGCGGTCTTGTCTTTGATCTGGCCGCTGACGCGATCAAAGCACTTGGTTTGTGCGCTGCTTGGCGAGCCGGACGAGCTCGATGATTGTGCTGACGCATAGCCGATACCGCCAACGAGTAAGGCAGCCGCAGCAAACAAGCTGATTTTGCCGAGCATGATTCCTCCTCCTTCATGAAAACGTTGGCATCATTGCCAACTGACCGGCCAACGCCGCCCCGGCGCAAAGGTTCCAACACGCGAAAATCGCCATAAGAATGAATTCCGTCCGGCAGGATTAATTATGTGCCGGCATGCGCCAGCGTCGTTTCGAATTCGCGTTCCGCCGCGGCGACTTCGGCGACTGTCGGCAGTCCCGCTTCATTACCGAGATGCTGTATTTTGTGGGCAGCGGCCGCGCGCGCGAATCGAAAGTGCTCGTCCCAGCTTTTTGCGCGGTTGCCGAGATAGGAAAAAATGTACGCGCCGTGGAATACATCGCCTGCGCCGCTCGTGTCGACCACGCGCTGCGACGGCACCGCCAGAGCAGGCAATGTCCGCACCGTGCCTGCGTCGTCGTACCAAAGCAGGCCGCGCTCTCCGAGTGTCACGCCGCCGATCCGGCAGCCGCGCGACTTGAGGTAGTCGAGCATCGCCGAAGGACTGCACTCCATCTGTTCGCATAGCCGTTCAGCCACGATCGCAATGTCGATGAACGCCAGCAGCTCGTGCGTATTCGACCTCAAGCTTCCGCCGTCGAGCGACGTCAGGATACCGGCCCTGCGGCAGAGCTTGGCGTAATGGATTGCGGCGTCTCCCTGGTGGCCGTCGAGGTGCAGCGCGCCGCAGCCTGTGAGGTCGAGCGTGGGAAATGCCTGCAAATAATCGTCATCGCGGCAGCGCACGATCGCGCGCTTGCCGTCCTTCGGCATGATGAACGACAGCGACGAAGTCTTTACTTTCCGCGCATGGATCGCGATCGAGTATTTTGCCGCCATATCCAGAAACATGCGGCCGAGCCAGTCGTCGGCGACGGTCGTCAGCACATCCGGCGCGATACCGAGCTTCGCGCAGCAGAATGCCGCGGTCACGGCGTTGCCGCCGAACGACACGGCATATTGTGACGCCACGTGTTTCTCATCGCCGGTCGGCATCCGATCGGTGATGAACGTGATGTCGATATATGTCTGACCGATAAAGAGTGCTCGCATTCACTTGAATGATGGGTTGACCGCGGATTTTCGCGCGTCCGCACTCCGCGGCATTTTTTATTTATGGCGCGGGGGTCGAAAAACAAGCCGGAAAGAATGATGCCGGCGTGAGGATTTCACGCCGGCATTGATTAAAGAACGCGAGGAATTCGTCGCGACGCGGTTCAGCGCATCACGGACATACTTGACGCCAGTGACCTCGGCGTTTTTCCCAATAGCACCACGGATTGCGCGGTGCTTCCCACCGCCGTGCCACGGGATGCGTCGTGGCCGGCAACCACGGATGCCAATCGCAACGGTCCGCGTTGCAAACCCACGCCACGTTTGTGATCAGATTATCCGCGGTTGTATTCGCGGCAAGCGGAGCCGCAATGCCGGCTTCCGCGCGATTGATGGCAGCTCCGCCCACGACCACGGTGGCGAGCAGCGCCAAGGCGATTGCTCTCATAGTCCCCTCCTTGGGTTAAGCACAGGCGCCGTTGCAGAATCCGTTTCATGGAATCCGACCGGCACGCAATTAAAAGCGGTCGATTGTGTCAATGCAACGAAAAAGCCCCCACCGGCGCCGTTGTGATGCACAATCTTGTCCACCTGTGTCCACAAAGACCATGAACCGATGTTCATATCGCAACGCGCTGCGCATTTTGTCCGTGGGCAAAAGCCGTTGTTGGCGAGGAGCATAGCCAACACGCGACGAGTGCGGGCAATGCCGGCGATTGAGGCGTTCAAATCGCTCGCGCTAATTCCAGCAACGCGCCGTGCTGCTGGCCGGATTCGCGGTAGATCGGTTTCACGGCGGCGACAAATGATTCGTGTTCGGCCGCGCTCAGCGTGACGATTTCGCCGCCTGCATCGACAATCGCTTTTCGCGCTTGAGCGTCTTCCTCGATCGCGAGCTTGCGCTGAAATGCAACCGCATCCGCTGCGGCTGTGCGGAAACTCGCCTGCAGGTCCTGCGGATAGGCATCGAACGTCGGCCGGTGCACGAAAATCGGCCGCGAAATGTAGAAATGATTGGTCAGCGTGTGAAAGCGATGAAACTTGTGCGCGCCATAGGTGACGGTGTTGGCGAAGGGGTTTTCTTGCGCGTCAATCTCGCCGGCTTTGATCGCGGCCAGCGCCTCGGTCAGGTCCCACATCAGCGGCACCGCGCCCAATAGCTCGAACGTCCGCGCCTGGATTTTGCTCGGCAGCACGCGAATGCGCATGCCTTTGAGATCGGCCGGCGTGTGCACCGGTCGCAAGCGGTTCGACACCTGCCGGAAACCGTTCTCGAACCAGCCGAGAATGCGGTAATCCATGCGCTCCTCGATCTTGCGCGCGAGCAGCGCACCGAACTTTCCGTCGATCGCGCCGCGCGCGCGCGCGTTGTTCTCGAACAGGAACGGCAGATCGGCGACGCTCAACTCCGGCACGCGGTCGGTGAGATAGCTGCTCGACTGATAGCCGAGCGTAAGCAATCCGTGCTCGACCAGCCAGAGGATATCCTCGGCGCGATAGCCGAGGTCCATGATGTTCCACACGTACTTCACATCGACACGGTCGCCGAACTCGGACGCGAGCCGGTCGCCCATGAATTTCAGCGCACGGGAAAAGCCGGTGGTCGCCGGCCCATAGCCGCCCATGCGAATCTGGATTGCTTTGGCCATTATTTATTGCGGCCTGAGGCGAGGCACGAACGAACGAGCTGCAGCATGACGCCCTCCCGATCCCTTGAGGCGGCATCATTCTACATGGCCGCCGGCCGGCCGCTCATCTTTATTTGCCGCGAGCGGCATGGCAACAATGAAACGGCGGCATGCCCGAAAGAGCCGCATGCGGGTTGCAAATGGATTTCTCGTTCACGCCCGAACAGGAGGCGATCCGCGCCGCGATCGAAAAACTCTGCGCACGTTTTGACGACGACTACTGGCTGCGCAAGGATCGCGACGGCGGCTTCCCGCACGACTTCCACCGCGCCTTTGTCGACGACGGCTGGCTCGGCATCTGCATTCCGACGGAATACGGCGGTGGGGGTCTCGGGTTGACCGAAGCCGCCGTCATGATGCAGGCGGTCGCGCAATCCGGCGCCGGCCTCTCCGGCGCCTCCGCGCTGCACATGAATATCTTCGGGCTCAATCCGGTGATCACCTTTGGCAATGCCGAGCAGAAGCAGCGCATGTTGCCGCCGCTGCTCGCGGGCAAGGATAAAGCCTGCTTCGCGGTCACCGAACCCGACGCCGGCCTCGACACGTTGAAACTCAAGACCAGGGCCGTACGCGAAGGTGACCGCTATCTGCTCTCGGGCCAGAAAATATGGATCTCCACCGCGCAGGTCGCCAACAAGATGCTGATCCTCGCGCGCACCACGCCGCTGGAACACGTGAAGGCGCGTACCGACGGACTGAGCCTGTTCTATACCGATCTCGATCGCAGCCGCATCGAGGTGCGCGAAATCGACAAAATGGGTCGCGCCGCGATCGACTCCAACCAGATGTTCATCGACAATTATCCCGTACCCGCTGCCGACCGGATCGGCGACGAGGGCAAGGGCTTCCACTACATTCTCCACGGCATGAATGCCGAGCGCGTGCTGATCGCGGCGGAGGCGATTGGACTGGGCCGCGCCGCGCTCAAGCGCGCCGCGAATTATGCAAAGGAGCGCATCGTGTTCGACCGTCCCATCGGCCAGAACCAGGCGATCCAGCATCCGCTCGCCGAGAGCTGGATGGAACTCGAGGCCGCGAACCTCATGGTCTTCAAGGCGGCCTCACTCTATGACCGTGGCGCGCCCTGCGCCGCCGAGGCCAACGCCGGCAAATATCTCGCCGCCGAAGCCGCCTTCAAAGCCTGCGAGCGCGCAATCATGACCCATGGCGGCATGGGCTACGCCAAGGAATATCACGTGGAGCGGTATTTGCGCGAAGTGATGATCCCGCGCCTCGCGCCGGTGAGTCCGCAGATGATCCTCAACTTCATCGCCGAAAAAGTCCTCGGCCTGCCGAAATCGTACTGAGCAATCGAAAGCAGCAACGCATGCGCTACATCGACGCCTTCGATCATTTTTTTCCGCGCCGCTATTTTGATGCGCTGGTCGAGACGCCCGCGGGCCAGAAGGACATCGGCAAGCGCGTGCGCGGCATCCCCGCACTCTACGACCTCGACCTGCGGCTGAAGGTCGTCGACCAGTTCGAAAACTACACCCAGATCCTGTCGCTCGGCCTGCCCATGATCGAACGCCTGTGGGGCCCCGAAAAATCACCGGAAATGGCGCGCATCGCCAATGACGGCCTCGCCGAAATCGCCGCCAGGCACCCCGATCGCTTCGCCGGCTATTCCGCCACGCTTCCGATGAACGCGCCCGAAGCGGCGGCGCGCGAAGCCGAGCGTGCATTGAAGAACGGCGCCAATGCCATCCAGCTGGGAACCAACGCGGGCGGCGGTCCGATCGACGACAGGAAATTCTGGCCGATTTTCGAAATCATCGAAAAATCCGGCAAGCCGATCCTGCTGCATCCCGCGCGCACGCGTGAAATGGCGGATTTCGTCGGCGAAGCAAAATCGAAATACGAAATCTGCTCCGTGCTCGGCTGGCCGTTCGAGACCGGCGTCGCGCTCTCGCGCCTGATCTTTTCCGGCATCATGGATGCCTATCCGAAGCTGAAAGTGATCGCGCACCATCTCGGCGGTGTCATCCCGTATCTCGAAGGCCGCATCGGACACTCATTCGACCAGCTCGGTGTGCGCACGTCGGACGAGGACTATGGCGCGCTGCTGAAAAACCTGAAAAAGCGTCCGTTCGACTATTTCAAAGGCTTCTACGGCGATACCGCGATCGAAGGCGTGCGTGCGCCCATGATCTGCGGCATCGATTTCTTCGGCGCCGATCATGTGCTGTTCGCGAGCGACTGTCCGTTCGACAAGGAGAAAGGCCCGGGCTACATCCGCGCCACCATCGCGGTGCTTGATGACATTCCCCTGTCGGCCGCTGACAAGGAAAAAATCTGCTTCCGCAACGCCCAGGCGATGTTCGGCGTAAAGTGACACCGCAAGAGCGCACGCTTTGAATAAGGCTCAGTTATTTTGACGGTCGGCTCTTGGCCTGATCAATGCGGCACAAGATTGATGAGGTCGTTGCGGCGGCCTTCGATGTAGGCGCGCAAGTTCGGCTCAACGACAATCAGCGTCTGCTCGACAAACTTGTCGCTGTAGCCGCCGACATTCGGCGTGATGATCGTATTTGGAAGGTGCCAGAACGGGCTATCCGGCGGCAGCGACTGCGTGGAAAAAACGTCGAGCCCCGCGCCGGCGATCTTGCCCGCCCTCAAATGCGCGACCAGCGCCGCTTCGTCCACAACGCCGCCGCGCGCCAGATTGATCAGAAACGCCGTGGGTTTCATGGCCGCCAGTACATCGGCATTGATCAGATGATGCGTGTCCTTCGAATAAGGCACGAGCAGCATGAGAAAATCCGCGCGCGCCGCCACACCGCGCAATGCATTGCGTGGATGAATTTCGTCGAAATTGGCCGCCTGTTTACGCCCGCTGCTCACCCCGACCACGTTCATGCCGAACAGCTTGCAACGCGCCGCCAGATGCTCCGATAACACCCCGACCCCGACGATCACGATGGTCTTGCCTTCCAGCAGCGGCTGCGTATGCCGATCCCATTTGCCCTCCGCCTGGCTCTTGTTCATGCGCATGAGATTGCGGTTGAGCGCGAGCATGTGCAGGAACGCAAGCTCGCTCATCTGCGGGCCGTGCACGCCGCGCGTGGACGTGAGCAGGATATGCGAGGGCAGCACGCCGATCAGCGCATCGGTCCCGGTCGTGAGCGCCTGCACCCATTTGAGGGCGCGCGCCTGCTGGATCAGCTCGCGCGGCAACCGATGGGCGAGCGCGATGATGACCTCGGCTTGGGCGACGAGTCCTTTCGCATCGTCGGCGGTGTGCGCCGAATGGAAACTGACCTCGGGGAAATTTCGCGCGAGCCGATTTTGATATTCCTCCGCGGACTCGTTCAGGATCAGGACATTGAGCGACATTGCGGCTCCGTTTCGTCAATTCGCGAGCCACTTTGCAATCAGCGTGCCGTGCTCGGCAAGATAAAATCGAAACCACACGGCGTAGCTGTCCGGCCGCGCGCGAAGGTCGGCTGTGATTTCGTCGAACGCGGCCCATGTCCATTCGCTGACTTCGGCAGGATCGGGCTTCGGAGACCCGTCGTGGCGGCCGCCGAAAGCGTGCACCAGTTCGTCTTCGACCAGTCCGTGCGAAACTTCCGCGCGGTAGTGCGTGACGAACAGCGGTTCGAGCGCGCAATCGATTCCCATTTCTTCGCGCAGGCGGCGGCGCGCGGCCGCGGCCGTATTTTCGCCCGGGACGGGATGACTGCAGCAGGCATTCGCCCAAAGCCCGCCGGAGTGATATTTGCCCGCGGCGCGTCGCTGCAGCAGCATTTCACCCGCGCTGTTGCGGACCAGCACCGAAACGGCCCGGTGTCTGAGCCCGCGCCGGTGCGCATCGAGCTTTTCGGCGGTGCCGATGGCAACGTCTTTGTCGTCGACCAGGATCACCGAATCGCTGTTGGCCGCGATCGTCATCCGCGCACGCGCTTGCCGAAGAATCGCAGAATGGACTCCCAGAGAACTTTGGCCATGAGGCCAAGGCCGGAAATCGGCTTTGCCGTCGGCGGCCCGCTCGCCAACGCCTCCGTATTCGTTTGCGCTGGACCCGCCGCACCGCGCTGCGCGAGCTCCGCCTTCAAATTGTCGGCGAATTGCTTGATCAGCGCCGTAGCCGTGGCCTGGATCATCCCGACGCCGCGGCCGTATTGCGCGACCGCCCCGGAGAGCGAAAGATCGGTATGCACCAGCACCTTGCTGCCTTCGCCGGCCGGCTCGAGCCGGAACGCCGCAACCGCCTGCGCCGCGCCTCGGCCCTTGTCGTCCGCGCCCTGCGCGCGCACGCGCGCCTTGCGGCCGACATTGTCGATGTCTTCGAATTTCACCGTACCGGCGAACGCGAGCGTCACCGGCCCGAGCCGCACCGAAACCTTGCCCTTATAGGACGTGTCGTCGACGACCTCGGTGAGTTCGGCCCCCGGCAGGCAGGGCGCGATCCGCCGGATGTCCATCAGCACCGGCCAGGCCTGCGCCGGCGGTAGCGGCACCTCGAACGCATTGTCGAATTCCATGGCCGGCCCCGCCGCTACTCGGCGGCAGCCGATGCGACGCCGCCATGCGCCTTCGACCAGCCCGCCGGATCGTGCAGGAATTTCTCGATCTCATCGAGCTTGATAGGGTCGAATTGCCCGCAGGTCTTGGCGAATTCAAGCACGTCCCACCAGGTGCACAGGTGATGCAGCGTGATGTTGAGATCGGCGAGGATTTTTTTGCTTTCCGGATAAATGCCGTAGAAGAAGATGACGAATATATGCTCGACCGTCGCGCCCGCTGCGCGCAGCGCGTTGCAGAAATTCACCTTGCTGCGGCCGTCGGTGGTGAGGTCCTCGACCAGCAGCACGCGCTGGCCGGGTTCGAGATGTCCCTCGATCTGCGCATTACGGCCAAAACCCTTCGGCTTCTTGCGCACATATTGCATGGGCAACATCAGCCGGTCGGCCATCCAGGCGGCGAACGGAATCCCCGCGGTTTCGCCCCCGACGATCGTGTCGAACTGCTCAAAGCCAACATCGCGGGACACGGTGGCGGCGCCGAAGTCGATCAGCGTCTGCCGTACGCGCGGGAACGAGATCAGGCGCCGGCAGTCAGTGTAGACCGGGCTCGCCCAGCCCGAGGTGAAGATGAAAGGCTTGTCCTCCATGAAGCGGACGGCCTCCACTTCAAGCAGCATCTTGGCCGTCAGCTCGGCCATCACCTTCTTGTCCGGAAATCCGAGACCCGTCGTCATGCCCGATCCGCTCGCGAACCTTTGCTCGATTAAGCGCTCTTTCCGCGCGCCGTCAAATGCGGAATTCCTCGCCGCGCTTGCGCCCCTGGAAAACGCTGACGAACAGTTCGTCGAGCGGCATCTTCCTGCGGGTCAAGCCCTGCTCATGGGAATAGCCGGCGAGCGTTTCAAGCGTATGGCGGTTCTTCTCGGTCAGACCATATTCCCATGGGTCGGGACCGAGAATCTGTTCCTGTTCCTCCCAGGCCTCGCGGTACCAGGCGAGCGGTACGATGCGCGGATTGTTCATTCTCCGCATGGCGATCGCCTTAGACTTGTTGAAGGCATGGAACATGTTGATCGGCACCCAAGGATGCCGCTCGACCACCTCCTGCTTGATGCCCATCACGTGCATGATCGGGAAAATCCCGGTCTTTTTATAATAGGCGATTTCCTCGTCCTTGAAATTCGGCCACAGCCGCGCCACCCGCGGGTCCTTGGCGATGATCGGCTTGATGATGCTGGAATGGATCACCGCATCGAGCTCGCCTTCCGCCAGCATGCTCTCGACCGATTTGTTGTTCGGTAGCCGGGTGATTTTCAATTCCGGGTGGGGCTTGAATTCGATGTCTTCGTCGAGTTCGGCGTACCATTCGATCGATTTGTGCGGCACGCCGTATTCATGTTCGAGTATCCCGCGCATCCAGTGACCGGCCGAAACGAGATACGACTTGATTCCGATCTTGCGGCCGATCAGATCCTGCGGCTGCTTGATGCCTTTTTTCGTATTGATGAATACGAAGCCGTGCCGGAAGCGGCGATGCAGGAAAACCGGCAGCGCCAGGAACGGAAAGCCTTGATCGCGCGCCACGATGTATGACGATCCCGAAGTCTCCGCCATGTCGAAATCGCGATTGCGGATGAAGCGCCAGTGCCGCGTGGTCGAATCCATGTCGGTGAGGATGGTAAGCTCGATGCCGTCGGGTTCGACCACTCCCTCTTTCAGCGCACGCACGATTTCGTAGTCGCCGCAGGCAAGCGTCAGCGGAATTTTCTTCGGCACATGCACCTCGTCATGGCAATGAACGCAGAGTTTCGCCGGGCGGCGAACGGGCGCAGTGAAGCCTCCTTGGCGGGCAAAATCCAGGGCTTGCGGCGCAGCGCTGACCGGCGCGGGAACGAGAAAATAATCTGTTGATTTAGCTTGTGAATTCAGTGGATGCGGGGCGCGTCGCTAGACCGCGACCTTGCCGAGAAAACTCTCGACTTCCGTGCGCAGGTTGCCGACCGCGCTTTCGACCGATTGCGAGGCGGCCAGCACGGTCTCGGCGGAGGCGCGTGTCGCGGTTGCCGCCCCTGCGACCTCGTCGAGCACGGTGACCACCATGGCGGTGCCGCGCGCGGCGCTTGCCACGTTGTGCGAGATTTCGCCCGTGGCCGCGTTCTGCTGGCCGACCGATACCGCTACGGCCGACGCATAGGAGTTGATCTCGCGCATGCGCTCGGAAATGTTGCGGATCGCTTCGACCGCGCCGCCGGTTGATGCCTGCACCGCGAGAATCTGCTTGGCGATGTCTTCGGTTGCCTTCGCGGTCTGCACCGCGAGCGACTTGACCTCGGAGGCGACGACTGCAAATCCGCGGCCCGCTTCGCCGGCGCGCGCCGCCTCGATGGTCGCGTTGAGCGCCAGGAGGTTGGTCTGCCCGGCGATATTGCGGATCAGCTTCACCACGTCGCCGATTTTCTGCGCCGCATCGGCAAGCCCGACGATCTCGTCGTTGGTCGCTTGCGCTTCGTTCACGGCGACCCGAACTACATCGGTGGTGCGGCCGATCTGTTGACTGATCTCGCCGATCGAATCCGACATCTCGTCGGCCGCCGTTGCCGCGGTTTTGACATTTGCGGACGCTTCATTCGATGCCTGCACCGCGCTCTCGGCGCGCTGCGAGGCATGTTCCGAAGACTCGAACAATGTTGAGGCGGTCGTTTTCATTGTGCCGGCGCTGTCGCTCACCACCCTGAGCACGTTCTCGACCCGCTCGCGAAAGTGCGCGATCGCGCTGTCGATGACCGCGCGGCGGGTTTGTTGGGCGCTGATGTCGTCGCGCTCCTTCTCCAGTTGCCAGCGTTCCGTGATGTCTTCGTGCGTCCCGACCCAGCCGCCGCTGGGCAGCGGCTTGTTGATCACGCGGATTTTCCGTCCGTAGCCGGAATCGACCACTCTGTTCATGGTCTCCCCGCGCGCGAACATGTCGAGCAGATCCGTCCGATACTTGGCGGCGTCGCCCGAAAGATTGCCCAGCGCAACGCGGTGGCTGAGGACTTCCAGGAACGTACTGCCGGCTTTGACGACATCGGTCGAGAGCCCGTACATGTCGATATAGCGCTGATTGAAGAGCAAAAGCCGCTCCGCCGGATCGTACATGCACAGGCCTTGCGACATGTTGTTGAGAGCAACGGCCACCTGCTCATATCTTTCCTGCAGATGGCGACCCATCGCCGCGGCAATGACGCTCATTCCCACCACCATCAGAGCGATGATGGCGATTCCCACCGCAAGTGCCATTGGCGGGATGGATAATTTGCTGATGACGCGCGTTGGATCGGGAATGATCTCGACCGCGCCCATCGCCGTGAAATGATGCGAAATGATCGCCAGTGTTAGGAGAAGCGCAGCGAGGCATGTGCCAAGCACGGTGTGGCGGTGCACGGCGATAGCGAGCGCGGAAACAGTGAAAATGACGCCGAGCGCGATTGAAATCGCCACGAGGTCCATCGACCATATCACGCGGCCCGGCAACTCTATGGCCGCCATGCCGAGGTAATGCATCGCGGCAATGCCGACGCCGACTGTCGCGCCACCGACGGATGCTCTCCAGCGCACGGAACGATTGACGGCAATGCCGAATCCGCAGCACGTGATCGCCATCGCCGCAAGCAAGGATAGCGCCGTAAGGCTCGCGTCGTACGCAATCCCGATGCCGGGGTCGTAAGACAACATCGCGATGAAGTGAGTTGCCCAGATGCCGAATCCGGCCGCGAAGCCCGCGATCGCAATCCAAATCGCGCGTTCACGTCCTTGCAGCCGCCCCGCGCGATGGAAAAGACTGATCGCACACAGGCTCGTAATGAAGCAAACCAGACCCGCAATGATGACAAGGCGCCAGTCGTGCTGTGTGGTCAGACAATTGAAAACGCGAAACATGATCGTTTCAGGTCGGGCGCTGCAGCTGCATCATTTTTCGTCGCGGAGTGTCGCAATTGGAGATTTCTTTAGGGTTAACCGCTCCTTGCCGACCGGTTGCATTTCCTAAAAATATATTAACATCCTTGTCTGCACTGTTTGGCGGCAATGCGTTTATGATGGCTGGGCGCAGATCAAGGGCGCGCAATAACGGTCCGAAAACGACGCATGAAACCTGGGAGAAGCTGGATGCGATGGCTACGACTTGGGATGCTGGCTGCGTCGGTGGTCGCTGCTGTCGGTCTCGGCAGCGGCTCGCGCGCCGACGACTATCCGAACAAGCCTGTCCACATCATCGTCGGCTTTATTCCGGGCTCCGCCGCCCATATCACCGCGCAGGTGCTGGGCACCCGAATGGGCCAAATCCTCGGCAAGCAATTCGTGGTCGAGGCCAAACCCGGAGCGGGCTCGAGCCTTGCGGCTGACTATTCCGCCAAGGCCACGCCGGACGGCTACACGCTTTTCCTCGGATCCTCTGCCAATATCACCAACACCGCCCTCGACCCCAAACTGACGGACATCAGCCGAGACCTCACGCCGATCGCCCTGGCGACCACGGTCCCTGTCATTCTGGTCGTAAACCCGTCATCGGGGATCAACAGCGTGGCCGAACTGATCGCGCTCGCGAAATCGAAACCAGGCGAGGTGCTCTATGCCTCGACCGGAGTCGGCACCGCACCGCATCTGGCCGCCGAGCTTTTCGCTCAGCGCGCCGGTGTGAAGCTTGTGCACGTGCCCTATCAGGGTAGCCCGCAGGCCGTGACCGATTTGCTCGCCGGCCGCACCACGATGATGTTTTCGCCGGCCTCCGCCGTGCTCGGCCAGGTCGAGGCCGGAAAGCTCAAGGCGCTGGCCTCGGCTGCCGCCAAACGTCCGGACGTGGCGCAAAATATTCCGACCATGGCCGAGGCCGGCATGCCCGATTTCGATACCTCGATCTGGTTCGGGCTCATGGCGCCGAACGGAACACCGCATGACATCGTGGACAAGCTGACCAAGACGCTGCTCGAAGCGCAGCAATCGCCTGAGGTTCTTGCCGCACTCAAAAAAGGCGGCTTCGACATCATTTCCGGCGGGCCTGCCGAGTTCAAAGCCAAGATGCAAAGCGAAAGCAAACGCTGGGCCGATGTCGCCGTCGCCGCGGGTCTGAAAAAGTAGTCCGCTGACGCCCGCTCAGGCGTATTTATTGGTGAGCGTGCCGATCCCCTCGATCCAGACTTTTGTCACATCGCCCCGCTTGAGGAACTCCTTGCACGCAGCCCCGACCCCGGACGGCGTCCCGGTCAGGATGATGTCGCCGGGATGCAGCGTGATGCGCGATGACAGGTGCGCGAGCTGCTCGGCCAGCGTGAAGATCATCTTGCTGGTGTTGGAATCCTGTTTGATGACGTCGTTGACCCACAGTTTGATGCCGAGATTTTGCGGGTCCTTGATCTCCTGCGCGGGCACGATCCACGGTCCGAGCGGGCAGGCGTCGTCGAAACATTTCTGACCGACCCAGTCCCACTTGAATGGCGTGGAATCGGGCAGCTGGTTACGGCGGCCGAGGTCGCGCGCTGACAATTCGTTGGCGATGGTGTAACCGGCCACATAATCGAGTGCCTTCTCCAGCGAGACATTCTTGGCCGTGCGCCCGATCACCGCGCCGAGCTCCGCTTCCCAATCGATTGCGTTTGAAGCCGCCGGCAATTTGATCGTTGTTTTGTCCGCCGCGACCGTTCGCGACGCCTTGATGAAATGCCACGGTTTCAGCCCCAAATCGTGTGGGTCCGCCGGCGGCGGCTGGTTATGCGCTTTGGCCATTTCCAGCGCATGGTCCGTGTAGTTCGCGCCCGCGCAATAGATCGCCGACGGCCACAGCACCGGCGCGAGCAGTTTCGCTCGCGCAAGCGGTTTGCTTTTGAGCGTGCTTTTGCCGGCGCCGGCCGCGGCCTTGCGCAGCAGACCCTGCGCCGCCTTCCAATCGTTGAGGATGTCGAGCATCGTCACGTACGACGCCTTGCGGGCCAGCGCGGCCGCATCGAAGAGCTTGTCGTCGACCGCGACGCCCGCCCGCGGTCCCTTTTCGGATTGATAGGTCACCAGCCTGTAGCTTGCCATCGCACGTCCCTCCTCATTTCGCGGCAATGACGCGCACCGGCTTGCCGTCGAGCCAGCCGCGGATGTTCTCGACCATTTGGCCGTAGAAGCGACGATAGTTCTCCTCGGTGACGTAACCGAGGTGCGGCGTGATCACCGCATTGTCGAGCTTGCGGAACGGATGGTCGAGCGGCAGCGGTTCGACGTCGTAGACGTCGATGCCGGCGCCTGCGATTTTCTTGCCCTGTAGCGCCGCGAGCAGTGCCTTCTCGTCCACGATCGGCCCCCGCGACGTATTGATGAAATAGGCCGTAGGCTTCATGAGGCCGAGATCGGCGGCGCCGATGAGCCCGCGCGTGCGCGGGCTGAGCTGAAGGTGCACGGTGATGAAATCCGACTGCTTGAACAGCTCCTCCTTGCTGACCAGCTTGGCGCCGCCCGCATTGGCCTTGTCTGCGGTGAGGTTCTGGCTCCAGGCGATGACGTTCATATCGAGCGCCTTGGCGATGCTGGCGACCTTGCCGCCAAGCTTGCCGAGCCCGACGATGCCGAGCGTCTTGCCGTGCAGCTCGATGCCGAGCGTGCTCTGCCACCGCGCGCCCTTCTTCAGCTGCTCGTTTTCGAATCCGATCCTGCGCGTGAGTTCGATCATCAGCCCGATGGTCAACGCCGCTGTCGGATTGCCGACCGTTTCGGTGCCGCACACCGGTATCTTGCGTGCCTCGGCCGCCGCCACGTCGATCGCGGCATTGCGCGCCCCGCTGGTCACGATCAGCTTCAGGTCGGGCAACGCATCAATCACGTCGCGCTGGAACAGCGTCCGCTCCCGCATCAGGCAGACGATATTGAACCCCTTCAGCGCCGCGATCACCTTGTCGGGCGGGCCGAGTGCCTGGTTGAACGCCTTGATTTCAACCTCACCCTTGAGTTTCGACCAGTCCGCCACCTTCAGGGCGACATTCTGGTAGTCATCGAGGATTGCACATCGATAGGCCATGGCGCCTCCCACCCCTTCACGGTCCGGCCGGCCCGACGGGGCCGGCCGTTAGAGATTTTTAACCGTATCAGCCGTGGCAGACGAAACAAGAGAGCATCCATGCGAATACCCGGAAGCTGGTGAGACGCAGGCAAGCCGGATTTTTACGAGAGAAACAAAGGGGGCGCGTTCAGGCGAACGGCCGCGACGAGGGGCAAGTCAGACGGCAATGGTGGAGCGTTCGCATTTCGTCGGTCGAAAAGCGAACGGCAATTCTGGCGAAGTTCTAAGAGTCCTGTTTCTCACGCCAGCGCGGACCGGGGCCACGCATGTAGTGCAGCTCGGGCCGGTAGGGATCGAACATCCGGCTCGCCAATGCGCGCCTATATTCGACGAACGTCCAGAAGACGTTCAAAATTTTGCTTCTGATTTTCGCCATCTCGCTCTCCCGCCGGCTCGTTGGCCGCGGCCTGCCTGGTTTAAAATGCATGCCCAGGTTGGAGAGGAATTTTGCCGGAGTATTCAGTTAAATGAGTTACGTATTTGCCTTGATAGAAAGTCTTTTCGCAATCAACGTTAGCCGGCCGTTATGACGGTTGGAGAAATACGGTTAACGCTTCGCTGTGGATCGCGACTGTCAGTTCGTGTTGTTCACGACCGCGCCGCCGGCGCCCGACAATTTCTTCATCTGCGTTGCGATGATCGCCAGCAATTTTCTCATTCTATCCATCGCCATTTGCATCCGCAATGAATCGGTTTCGGTCAGTTCCGTTAGCAGGTTCAGCTTGTCGCGTTGCAGCTGCGTTTGCCCTTCTTGAAACTCGTAGGCGCGAATCGCGGAGCCGAGCTGCAGCCGCGCCTGCTTCAGTTCCGGGGTATCGGTCTGTTTGAGCGGCAGATATTGTGCGGTCTCATCCTTGAGCGCGGCATATTCATTTTTGATCTGTTGAAAGCGCATGGCCAAATTTGTCTTGGACATGGTCGCGGGCTGCGCGTGCGGCATCAGCCCTTGCTGCGCCCTTACCGGCGTCGTCAACGGCCAGAGCGCAATGGCCATAGCTACGGCGTATTTGGCTATCGGCGACACAGAACCACTCAACCCCACAACAGGATTGCGAGTGTACCAATTCTGCCAAAACCGGCAATAAGCCTCACGCCAACGCCGTGCTTGCGGTGCCCGCGTCGCGACGCTACATAAGCTCCGACTTTCCTTGAAATAGCGCATACGCGCAGAGGGCAGGGGCGGCGATGGCCCGTCAATTCATTTATCATATGCAGGGTCTGACCAAGACCTATCCGGGCAACCGCAAGGTGCTCGAGAACATCAATCTGTCGTTCTATCCGGACGCCAAGATCGGCGTGCTCGGCGTCAACGGCTCCGGCAAATCGACGCTGCTGCGCATCATGGCCGGCATCGACAAGGAGTTTTCCGGCGAGGCCTGGGCCGCAGAGGGCGCGCGCGTCGGCTATCTGCCGCAGGAGCCGCAGCTCGATCCGACCAAATCGGTGCGCGAGAACGTCATGGAAGCGGTTTCCGCGCAGAAGGCGCTGCTAGAGCGTTACAACGAAATCGCCACCAACTACTCGGACGAGACCGCGGACGAGATGACCAAGCTGCAGGACGAGATCGAATCCAAGGGCCTCTGGGATCTCGATTCCAAGATCGATCAGGCCATGGACGCGCTGCGCTGTCCGTCCGACGATGCCGACGTCAGGAACCTTTCCGGCGGCGAGCGGCGCCGCGTCGCGCTCTGCCGGCTGCTGCTGGAGCAGCCCGAGCTGCTGCTGCTCGACGAGCCGACCAACCATTTGGATGCCGAGTCCGTGCTCTGGCTCGAAGGCCATCTGCGCAATTATCCCGGCGCGATTCTGATCGTCACCCACGACCGTTATTTCCTCGACAACGTGACCGGCTGGATTCTCGAACTCGACCGCGGCCACGGCATTCCCTACCAGGGCAACTATTCGTCCTGGCTGGTGCAGAAACAGAAGCGCCTCGAGCAGGAAGGCCGCGAGGAGGAAGCGCGCCAGCGCACGCTCGCACGCGAGCAGGAATGGATCGCCGCAAGCCCGCGCGCGCGTCAGGCCAAATCCAAGGCGCGCTACCAGCGTTACGAGGATTTGCTCGCCAAGGCTGCCGACAAGCAGACGCAGACCGCCCAGATCGTCATTCCGGTGGCCGAGCGGCTCGGCCAGAACGTCATCGACTTCGATCACCTGCGGAAGGGTTACGGCAACAACCTGCTGATCGACGATCTCACCTTCAAAATGCCCGCCGGCGGCATCGTTGGCGTGATCGGTCCGAACGGCGCCGGCAAGACCACGCTGTTCCGCATGATCACCGGCCAGGAAAAGCCCGACAGCGGCACGATCAAGATCGGCGAGTCGGTGCACCTCGGCTACGTCGACCAGTCGCGCGATTCGCTCGACGGCGGCAAGACCGTGTGGGAGGAGATCTCCGGCGGCCTCGACCAGCTCCAGCTCGGCAAGCGCGAAGTCAACTCGCGCGCCTATTGCTCGGCCTTCAATTTCCGTGGCGCCGACCAGCAGAAGAAAGTCGGCCAGCTGTCCGGCGGCGAGCGCAACCGCGTGCATCTGGCCAAGATGCTCAAATCCGGCGCCAACGTCCTGTTGCTCGACGAGCCGACCAACGACCTCGATGTCGACACGCTGCGCGCGCTCGAAGAGGCGCTCGAGGATTTCGCCGGCTGCGCCGTGATCATCAGCCACGACCGCTGGTTCCTCGACCGCATCGCGACCCACATGTTGGCCTTCGAGGGCAACAGCCACGTCGAATGGTTCGAGGGCAACTTCCAGGACTACGAGGCCGACAAGATGCGGCGGCTGGGCACGGATTCGGCCATCCCCCATCGCATCAAATACAAGAAATTCTCCCGCTGATGAACGACTGGAGCGCCCGCCAGTATTTGAAATTCGAGGACGAGCGTACGCGCCCGCCGCGCGACCTGCTCGCCCAGGTGCCGTTGCAATCTGCGCGCCGTGTCGTCGATCTCGGCTGCGGGCCGGGTAATTCGACCGAACTGCTGATCGCGCGGTTTCCCGGTGCTGATGTGATCGGCCTTGATTCGTCGCCTGACATGATCCGCCAGGCGCGCGAGCGCCTGCCCGGTCGAAAATTCGTCCAGGCCGATATCGCGACCTGGAGCCCCGACGGCGAGACCGATCTGCTGTTCGGCAACGCTGTCTTCCAATGGGTGCCCGATCATCCAGCGGTGCTGCGTCGGCTACTTTCCGCGCTGCCCGAAGGCGGCGTACTCGCCGTGCAGATGCCCGATAACACCGAGGAGCCGGCGCTCGCGCTCATGCGCAAGGTGGCCGCGGACGGCCAGTGGGCGGGAATTCGCGGTCTGGATAAAGCCGGCCGCGACAATCTGCCGACACCAAGCGGCTACTACGATCTGCTCAAGCCCGTATGCCGGTACCTCGACGTCTGGCACACCCACTACAACCACGCCATGGCCGGCCCCGAGGCGATCGTCGAATGGTTCAAGGGCTCGGCGCTCAGGCCCTATCTCAACGCGCTCGACGCCGAGTCCGGCAAAAAATTCGTCGCCGCCTATACCGCAGAAATTGCCAAGGCCTATCCCGCCCGCTTCGACGGCAAGGTGCTGCTGAAATTTCCCCGCCTCTTTATCGTTGCGACACGCTAACGCGCAGGCCGTCACCCTTTTGCCGTGAAAGCAGGGGAAAGATCGCGCATGATGTCGCTGATGGCGGTTCGATACCTTCTCATCCTCGCGGCCTTGCTTGTGCCGCTGCGCGCCCACGCTGCCGATCCGGCATTCAACGCCTTTCTGCAGTCGCTCTGGCCCGAGGCGCAGAACCTCGGGGTCTCCCGTACCATCTTCGACTCCGCCATCCGCGACCTCGATCCGGATTATTCGCTGCCCGATCTCGTGATCCCCGGCCGGCCCGAACGTGCCGAGCCGGGGCAGGCCGAATTCGTTCTCACCCCCGCCGATTACCTGAAGGAGACGAGCTTCGCTCGCCTCACCGCGCAAGGAAGGAAGCTCGCCGAACAGCATCGCGCGACGCTTGCCGCAATCGAGCAGAAATACGGCGTGCCGCCGCAAATCATCCTTGCCATCTGGGGGCGCGAAACGGCCTTCGGCGGCTATCAGCTTCCGCTCGACACCATCCGTACGCTGGCGACGCAAGCCTATGTCGGCCGCCGCAAGGATGTCTTCCGCAGCGAACTCCTCTTCGCGCTGAAAATGCTGCAAGAGGGAATCCCGCGCGCGCGCATGCGCTCGTCGTGGGGCGGCGCCATGGGGCTCACGCAATTCTTGCCCTCGGAATTCTACCACTACGCCGTCGATTTCGACGGCGACGGCAAGACCGACATCTGGACCTCGGTTCCCGATGCGCTGGCGTCGGCCGCCAACCAGCTTGCAGGCAAGGGCTGGCAGCGCGGCAAGACCTGGGCGGTGGAAGTGCGCGTGCCGTCGAACGTCGACTGCACCATCGCCGATCCGGACAAACTGATGCCGATCGGCGAGTGGCTCAAGGCCGGATACATCCCGACGCACGGCGGCATCATGTCGGACGCCCAATTAGCCGAGCCGGCCTCGCTGCTGATGCCGGCCGGGACATACGGGCCGTCCTTCCTGATCCTGAAGAACTACTACGTGATCAAGGACTACAATTTCTCCGATCTCTATGTGCTGTTCGTCGGACATCTTGCCGACCGCATCGCGGGCAATCCGCCGTTCGCCGCGCCGTGGCAGCCGGTGGTGCAGCTTAACACCAAGCAGCTCGAGGACATGCAGCGCCGTCTCGCGGCGCTCGGTCTTTATGCCGACAAGATCGACGGCAAGGCCGGCATGCGCACGCGGCTTGCGCTCGGCGCCTATCAGAAGGCCAATAGGCTCAAACTTGATTGTTGGCCGACCGCCGATGCGCTTGCCCATATGCAGACGGGGCGCAACTGATCGAAAAAAATCCGGCAGCGAATTCGCTGCCGGAGTAACTCGGTCTTAAGAGTTGCTGAATCTGGCCGATCAATACGCCGGGCAGAAGAAACGCGGACGGCTGTAGCCGACGACATTGCCGAAGCGGTCAACGAGCGGACGGCGCGCCCAGTAGCCACCCGGGCAGGCGACCGGTGCCGGCGCATAGTAAGCCGGATAGGGGTCATAGCCGGCGACCGGATAATAGGTGCGCGGATAGGCATAGGAATTCGCTATCGCACTGCCGACGATCACGCCGCCAAGAATGCCGAGTCCAACACCGCAGCCGCGGCAGCGCGCGTCGGCCGGCGTCGGTGCCAAGCTGGCGGTGGCGAGCACCGCAGTCGTGGCGAGAGCGAGTAGAGCTTTCTTCATGGTTCGTCTCCTCTATCCGGCCGGCTTCGTGCCGATCACGGGAATCTCTAACGTAACTATCCTAGTCCCACTTAGTTCGACGTGGAATAGGCCAGTCTAATTTGTCGAAAATTTGATATTGTCGCCGCGTTTGTCTGCGAAAAACATGGATTTTTCGTAATCCCGAAAACCGCGAAAATGCTGCGGTTTTGCTGGCGTCGGTCGCTGAAAATTTCGCTAAAACTGTCAGTTTGTTCAGAATGATCAAGATTTACCCGCTGGCGCGCTGTAGCACCTCAGTCACAATTGCCGCGCCACAATCGGCTCGCTGCCGCCGCCCTTGTCACGGAATTGGCAACAGCGGCTTTTTCCCTGCGTGCAGCTGCATGTCGACAGCCGTAAGCAACGCGGCCGTGCCGGCGTAATTGCCCATCAACAGAATCAAATCCACGAGTTTGTTCGGTCCGAATATCGCCTTCGCCTTCGCGAACGTCTCCGAGCTGACTTTGTGGTCGCGCCAAATTTGACGTCCCAGCGCGATGACAAGCGCATCGATGTCGTCGAGGTCCGCAGTGCTCCTGCGATGCTTGATCACGTCGATGACGTTTTGCGGTACGCCTTCCTTCAACGCCTCCGGCTCATGCGCGACCCATTCGAACTGGCTGTCCATCTCGCGTGCGGTGATCAGGATCGCGATCTCGCGGATGCGCGGGGAAATGCCGGCTTCATAACGCAAGTATCGGTTGATCGCGGTGAGATGCTCCGCCGTTCTGCTGCTGTAGAGCTGCACGCCGGACGGACCTTGCAATCCGGCGATGCTCGCGCCCGGCGTAGCGCCGCGATCGAACGCGCGCTTGCCGGCCTCGTCCAGATCCTCGCGCTTGGGCAGCGGCAAACGAAATCCTGATTTCGGGTCGATGTCCGATGGCATGGCGTCTCTCACATTGAGGAGCAAACCGGAGTTTACGCTATGGCCGGTCTTGGAACGAGACTGTTGCCGGTACGGGCGGCCATGATTTAACGTTCACTCGCAACACCGACAGGACAGGGAGCCGGACGCCGATGGCCAAGTACACGTGGGACCACATTCATTTGCGCAGCCCCAATCCCGAGTCCACCGCCCAGTGGTTCGAAAAGATGCTCGGCGCCGAGGTCATTCGCACCATGCAACAAGGCCAACCGCGCATCGATTTGAAACTCGGCGGCGCGAATATCTTCATCGCTCCGGTGACTGCAGGCGACGGCGTCAACCCGCCGCCGTCCACGCCCTATCAGGGCCTCGACCATTTCGGCCTGACCGTGAGCGGCATCGACGCCATTGCGGCGGAACTCAAAGCCAAAGGCGTGAAGTTCACCAAGGAGCCGACGACGGTGCGGCCAGGCGTGCGCATCTGCTTCCTGCGCGGGCCGGAAGGCATTTCCATCGAGCTGCTCGAGCGCAACTCAGCCTAAGGCTGAGGCGACCAGCCGCGCTCCATCATTCGGCGGCCGTGGCCGGCTTTGCATCGGCGAAGAAGCGGTTCTCCGGCCGCGGCAGGCCGAGATGTTCGCGCAAGGTCTTCCCTTCGTATTCGCGGCGGAACAACCCGCGCCGCTGCAGTTCGGGCACCACCTTCTGGCAGAAATCGTCGAGCCCGCCGGGCAGATAGGGGAACATCACGGTGAAGCCGTCGCTCGCCTGCGTCTCGAGCCATTCCTCCATCTCGTCCGCGATGGTCTTCGGCGTGCCGACCATGGCGAGCCCTGAATAGCCGCCGAGCCGCTGCGCCAGCTGTCGGACGGTGAGATTTTCCTTCTTGGCGAGTGCGATCGCGCGTTCGCGCCCGCTCTTGGACGCATTGCTTTCCGGAATGTCCGGCAGCGGCCGGTCCGCATCGAATTTCGATGCATCGTGCCCGAGCGCGATCGACAGCGAGGCGATCGAATTGGCGTAGTTGACCAGGCTGTCGAGCTTGGCGCGTTTGGCGCGCGCCTCCGCCACCGTGTCGCCGACCACGACGAAACAGGCGGGCAGGATTTTCATGTGCTCGCGATTGCGCCCGATCTTCTGCATGCGGCCCTTCACGTCGGCATAGAACTGCCGCCCCGCGTCGATGCTCGACTGCGCCGTGAACACCGCCTCGGCGGTTTCCGACGCCAGCCGCCGTCCAGCATCCGATGCGCCGGCCTGCACGATCACCGGCCAGCCCTGCACCGGCCGCGCGATGTTGAGCGGTCCGCGGACTTTGAGGTACTCGCCCTTGTGGCCAAGGACGTGCATCTTGTCGGGATCGAAGAACACGCCGCTCTCGACATCGCGGATGAACGCATCGTCCGCCCATGAATCCCAAAGCCCGGTGACCACGTCATAGAACTCGCGCGCCCGCTCGTAGCGTTCGCCGTGCTCCATATGCTCGTCCAGGCCGAAATTGAGCGCCGCATCGGGGTTGGACGTGGTGACGATGTTCCAGCCGGCGCGGCCGTTGCTGATGTGGTCGAGCGAGGCGAAGCGCCGCGCGATGTGATAGGGCGCATCGAACGTGGTCGAGCCGGTGGCCACGAGGCCGATCCGTTCGGTCGCCTGCGACAGCGCGGACAGAAGCGTGAACGGCTCGAACGAAGTAGCGGTGTGGCTGCGCTTGAGCGCGTCCATCGGCATGTTGAGCACGGCCATGTGGTCGGCCATGAAGAAGGCATCGAATTTCGCCGCCTCCAACTTCTGAATGCATTCCTTGATATGCGGAAAGTTGAAATTCATGTCCGGCCACGCGCCGGGATAGCGCCAGGCGCCGGTATGGATGCTCGCCGGCCGCATGAAGGCGCCGAGGTGGAGCTGTCGGGACGCTGGCATGGTGACCTCGTACGGGCGTAATTCAAATGCTGCGCGAAACAGGTGTTTTTTCGGCCGCCGGCGGCCTTGGCTCCAATCTATACTTGCGGTTCAAATCATCCAACAGCCTGAGCGCCACCCTGACTCTGGCCCGTTCGATCCAGATCCAGCCTTCCAGCGCGGCGACGAAAATCACGAACATGAAGGTGGGCAGGCGCACCGCCAGCGTCGTCGGTTCGATCTTGAGCAGATCGGCGACGCCCTGTGCAATCGAGGTCCTGATAGCGTCGCTGAAGCAGATCGCATTCATCAGCACAACCAGCACCAGCCCGAGCACGAACCTGTAGCGCTGCCATTCGCCGTTCATGAATTCCGCAACGACTTCGAGCTGCGCCATGCTGAAGTAGCTGCGTCCTTCGCGATATCGTGTCTCCGAGGACTTGATGATGGGTGCGACGAACCAAAGGATGTAGACAAATCCGCCGATATTGAACAAAAAGAAGATCGTGAGCGCTGCGGCGAAATACCTGTCGTCATAAGACGACCACAACAGCGCGCCCATCACCACGCCGAACAGCGCCATCAAGCCGAATGAATTGCCCGTCAGCTGGTTGTGGCCCTTTTCGGTGAAATAGGCCAATTCCTGGATGTCGGTATCGTAGGTCGTTCCGAACACCCAGCACCAGTAATATGCGATCATGGTCAGCCGGCGCACGAGATCGGGGCTCACCGCTTCGATCGCCGGGCCGACCTGGAAATCCTTCAGCTGCAGATAGGCGAACAGTCCGACCAGCGCCGCCGCGATGTATTTGATGGCCTTGCGAACGGTCCGCGCGATCGCGGTCATTTCGTTCTGTTGATAGCCCTCGTCGGCTTGGGCGGACGCGCGCCGTTTTCGGCCTTTTGCCATGGCATCCTCGAAACGATTTAAGTCGTCGCGCGCTGCGGCACGCAACGTCGACTGCTCCCAAATTCCGAGATTATCCTGCCGCGCCCACGTCTCAAACGGGCGCGTTGCGGACTATTGCCAGGGCAAGACCGGCAGCGGGCGGCCCGCGTCCATCGCCATGCTCAGCTGTCGGCGTCCTCGACATCCGTCTCCGGCCGGTCGCTGCCGGAGGCGGTTTCGGTGTGCCATTTGCCCGCCGCGTCCTCGTATTCGATGACCTCGGAGCGGCCGGGCACGCGCTGTTCGGCAGCCGCTGTTCGCGCCGCCTCCAGCGCCTCCGCATGCGTAGCGAATGACTCCGAGAACACGCCGTCCACCTTGTAGGCCCAGCCGTCCTCGTGCCGTACGATCTGATATAAAACGTGAGACATCGTTTCACCTGACAGTTTTAAGTCCCCGCGCGGCCGACGCTAGCGTAAATCCCGTGAGATTGCATCTCTCGCCGATCGGTCGCGTCAGCTTTGCTCGCGCACGTTCGTCCGGGCTCATTGATGACCCCATTCCGGCTCATGGAACTCTTCCGTATCCATGCTAAACTGCCGTCATCGAGACGACCAACAACCGTGCAGAAAAAAACGACGAACAACAGTCCGGCGGCTGAACCATGAGGGCCATCCCATGACACGACGACCCCCCGACGCGCGGCAAGCCGCCGAAGCCGCATTCAAGGCCGCCACCACGAAGCCGCCGGCGCCGATGCCGAAAGCGCCGCAGGCGCCGCCCGGCATCAAGGAAACGGTGACGCTGCGCATCGATCGCGATGTGCTCGAGTTCTTCCAGGAAGACGGGCCCGGCTGGCAGGACCGAATCAACGCCGCCTTGCGCAAGGCGGCGGGGAAGTGAACCGCGTCCTGCGCGATTGAAACCGCGTTCCACCGATTGAAAATGTCTCGACGCATCCCCATCTAAGGTATTCGCCCAAAGGAGAGAGTGCCTTGGATAGCAATTCGAAAGTGAATCGCGCGAACGTGCAATTCGCCAAGCTGCAGCGTGCCGAAGAGGGCAAGAAGGCGATGTCCGAGTACGAAGCCGAGCGTGTGGCCGTGCTGGCCAAGACCGAACGCCTGAAGGCGTTGCGTCTTGCCCGCGATGCAGCCCAGCAAGGGGCCGCATCGCCTCCCGCGCCTGCGCCGAAAGCCGGCGGGAAGAAGAAAAAGCCGCAAGGCTAACGTCCAGTCATGGTCCGGCCCTTGCGTGGGCGACGATGATTGCGGTTCAGTACCCCATCATCAACATGGCCGCCCCCATCAGCGCCAGCATGATCCCGCCCATGACCGCCAAGTGCATGGGGCTACTCACCATGTGCCGGACCAGAGCGAAACGCGTGCCTTCCGCGACAAGCTCCATGCCGCATTGGCGGCATTTTCCGGGCGCCGATTGCCGAACATCCGAATGCATGGGGCAGATATAGAGCCGTCCCGCCGTTGCTTTTGTTTGCATCTGCATCTGCCTATTCCCCGATCGGCCGGCAACGAACGGATTTGACCGCGCGCTAGGCTTCCAGCAGGCGGCGGCGATCCTCGTATTCGGCCTGGTTGATTTCGCCGCGGGCAAAGCGCTCCTTCAGAATCTCAAGCGCCGTCCCGCCGCGCCGGCGCGAGCACATCCCGCTGCGCATCATGAGGAACATCAGCGTCATGCAGACGACGATGAACAGAATCATGAGCACCGGCCCAATGAACATGAACGGCGCGGGCCAATAGTCATTCCACCACCACATGGCACCCTCCTTGGGTTGCGGGGGCATCATCGCGGCAAGGCTCAAGGGCGGCATTGATGTACGTCAAATAGTACGCATCGCCATTGCACGTCCAAGTTGTTTGCGCAACCATGGCGCAGCTTGGGTTGGCCAACTGGATGCCAATGGAAAACAGCTAAACACGCTTTGGCAAATGACGAAACAAGTCAATCCTGGCGACGAATGGGCATCAATAAATGCAGGCGCCGACTATTTCACAAGGAAGTAACTTCGATTCAAGCGAATCTCGTGACCGCAATTAGCAGGTAGGGCGCAATAGCGAAGCGTATTGCGCCGTGTGAGCACATCCAAAAATTGGCGGAATACGCCTTCGGCTATTCCGCCCTCCGGGCTAATCCGCCCTCCGGGCTACGCGCGCAAAGCCCGTCAACGCCGCTGGCGCTCGTAACGGAATGGTCTCCCGGCGAATTCCCGGATCGGTGAATCCGGGTAGACCATCGTCAGCGATCCGTCGCTGCCGACCTGCAGGCGGTGCGCCGTGAATTTCCGCTTCCCGAGATCGCCGGGTTCGAATTCGAACACGTAGCCCTTCTCAGTGCCGGCCCGGCTTGCCACGTCGATCCTTTGCGGCGCGAGGCCGAACATGCGCAAGCCTAAGGCCACCGCGGTCGGGGCCTGCGCGCAATCGACTTGCAAGCCGTAATACTGCGTGTATCCGGTCTTGGTCGCGCCGTCGCAGCTGACCACCACGTCGATTCCGGCGAGACCGCGGTCGCCGCCTTTGCCCACGACCAGGATGGTGTAGGCGCCGGACTCGCTTTTCTGGAGACGCTTGAAGCTGAAAGTCGCCGGCCGGTCGTACGGCAGGCTGTCGACGACGACCGCGCCGTTCGCCGCTTTCCAGGTGCCTTCGGATTGCTCGTCATAGGCGCCGTAGGAGAGGAAATACTCCCATTTTCCCCCGCCCGAGAGCCGCATGCAGGAGCCGACCTCCCGCACCCCGGAGAGGCAATACTCGCCGGGGAGCGTGTTGGCGTCCTGCGCGCGCGCCTGCGGCGCGGTGAGGCAGGCAGTCGCGATCAGCGCGCAGATGGTGCGTCCGGTAAGGCTCCTCATCGCGTGTGTCCCCAAGAGCGCGCAAGATGGCTTGCGCGTAAGATAGGTTGGATCGCGCTTTACCCTCCCCCTTGCGGGGAGGGTCGACCGCCGAGCCAGCGAAGCGCAGCGCAGCGAAGGCGGGCGGGGTGGGGGTCGTTGTTTCGACGCTCGGCATTGTCAAACATCGACCCCCACCCGGCTCGCGCGCTCTCGGAAATCTTGCGCACGCTTGATGTTATCGCTCCGCGCGCTCGCCACCCTCCCCGCAAGGGGGAGGGTATAGACCCACGATGCATGGTCGGACGAAAACAATGGGTTTCGCAAGGGCTCAGCTCAACCTTCAGGCTTTTGCTACCTCATCCTGAGGAGCCGCGCGCAAGCGCGGCGTCTCGAAGGATGGAAGCGGCCTCATGTTTCGAGGCGCGCTCGCATGCGCTCGCGCTCTTCAACATGAGGCACATCAATTCCGCATTAACCTTTCGCTCTCACGATGAGCAAGATAGATGACAAGCGAGGATGGCAACAATGGCAAGATCGTTTCGTCAGCGCTGGTTTGTTCGGCGACAAGTCGAGTCGGCGCTCGAACAATTACTACAAGATACAGGAATAATTCCTGTCGTTCAGTGGGATGACAACCAAATAGCCTGGGACGAGGAATGCAAAGGCATTGGACAAGTTGCTTGGCATTGCGGGTATATTCTCCCTCCAGATCCATCGCTGCGGGCGCTCATACCATTGCTCAATAATAAGATTGCGCCTTTGCAGGCACGTTACGATCTTGGGTTGACTTGCGAATAAGCTGATAAAGTCGCCCAGTTAAATGTCTCGATTTTGCGCCAGGCGCAATGGCGAAGCTTACGTGGGTGGACTTGCGGCAGAGAAATGACGAATTACGTTTCGCTAATCCGCCCTACGAACTTCGGGCTACTTGCTTGCCATCCGCCCTACGGGCTGCGTTCATCCTGGCCTATTTGCGAGATTTTCTTTTATAGCCGCCGACGTCCATTCCGAGATTCGAGGGGCCAAATCCGTCCGACAACAACTGTGAAATTGTCTGTCCATGACACTTTTGCAGCGCGTAGGGCGCAATAGCGAAGCGTATTGCGCCGTTTGCGAATGAGATTGGCGGATTACGCTTCGCTAATCCGCCCTACGGGCTAATCCAAATCGATTGCACCTGCGCTCGATTGACGACGCTTCTCAATCGCGCTCTTCGCATCATTGATAGAAAGCTCAAGCATCTCGGGAAAGTCCCAATCAAGTTCAGCCTTCTTGAAGCCGTACCTACCTCTTAGAGCGCAAGCCAGATTCCATGACTTTAGCCCTAAGGTTGCCGCTCGCAATTCCAACTCATCGCCTAAGTCTTCAGTATTGTATTCCGCTGTTGAGCGGATCATGCCCTGCGCACCAGCTATTTCGTTCGGTAAATTGAGACATTGCGCGGCGAGCCGTCGCTCTAACACGCGCCACCCTTCTGCATCCTCTGGGTAAGTTTCAAGAGTTGGCAGCGAGGTATTCCAATATGGAAACTCTTCATCCGGCAAATGAGGTGCCTCACGATTTTCTCCGCAAAAATTGGCGCAACGAAGTGCATAGCTCTCCAAATTCACGGCAAGTCGTATTCCCATATAAGCCCCAAGGTCCTTTCTGTGACGATAGTTGCGGACCATAGTGATGATGCCGCTAACTACAGCAGTTCCAAGACCAGCGCTTACGACCGTCTGAGCTACGGCAGTCATATCCCACGTTAAGGGGTTCCACCAAGTCATGGCACTTTGACCGAGCATCAGCTAAAGCGCTTTATTACCCTCCTTCACCTTACTCCCCTCCACCGCCTCCCGCTCCACATAAACCTCACTCCCCATCTCGCGGAACTTCTCGCTCATCTGCTCCATGCCGGTCTGCTTCTCGTTCAGCGTCGCCGCGTAATCCCGCACGTCCTGAGTGATCTTCATCGAGCAGAACTTCGGCCCGCACATGGAGCAGAAATGCGCCACCTTGTGCGCCTCCTTCGGCAGCGTCTCGTCATGGTATTCGCGCGCGGTGTCGGGATCGAGGGAGAGGTTGAACTGATCGTTCCAGCGGAAATCGAACCGCGCGCGGCTTAGCGCATCGTCGCGCAATTGCGCCGCCGGATGGCCCTTGGCAAGGTCCGCCGCATGCGCCGCGATCTTGTAGGCGATCACGCCTTCCTTCACGTCGTCGCGGTCTGGAAGCCCAAGGTGTTCCTTCGGCGTCACGTAGCAGAGCATCGCGGTGCCGAACCAGCCGATCATGGCGGCGCCGATCGCCGAGGTGATGTGATCGTAGCCCGGCGCTATGTCGGTCGTAAGCGGCCCGAGCGTGTAGAACGGCGCCTCGCCGCATTCCTTCAGCTGCTTCTCGACATTCACTTTGATTTTATGCATCGGCACGTGGCCGGGGCCTTCGATCATCACCTGGCAGCCCTTGTCCCACGCCACTTTCGTGAGCTCGCCCAGCGTCTCGAGCTCGGCGAATTGCGCGCGGTCGTTGGCGTCCGCGATCGAGCCCGGCCGCAAGCCGTCGCCGAGCGAGAACGACACATCGTACTTGCGCATGATGTCGCAGATCTCGTCGAAGCGTTCGTAGAGGAAGCTCTCCTTGTGCCGCGACAGGCACCACTTCGCCATGATCGAGCCGCCGCGCGACACGATGCCGGTCACGCGGTTGGCGGTGAGCGGCACATAGGCGAGCCGCACGCCGGCGTGGATGGTGAAATAGTCGACGCCCTGTTCGCACTGCTCGAGCAGCGTGTCCTTGTAGACCTCCCAGTCGAGCTTCACCGGATCGCCGTTCACCTTCTCCAGCGCCTGATAGATCGGCACCGTGCCGATCGGGCAGGGCGCGTTGCGGATGATCCATTCACGCGTGTTGTGGATGTTGCGGCCGGTCGAGAGGTCCATCACCGTGTCGGCGCCCCAGCGGATCGCCCACACCATCTTCTCGACTTCTTCCTCGACCGACGAGGTGACCGCCGAGTTGCCGATATTGGCGTTGATCTTGGTCAGGAAATTGCGGCCGATCGCCATCGGCTCAAGCTCGCCGTGGTTGATGTTGGCCGGGATGATCGCGCGCCCGCGCGCGACTTCCGAACGCACGAACTCCGGCGTGATGAAGGGAGGCACCGAGGCGCCGAAGCTCTCGCCGTCCGCAAGTGTGGCTTCCGCGCGCGACAGCATTTCCTTGCGGCCGAGATTCTCGCGCTCGGCGACGTAGATCATCTCCTTGGTGATGACGCCGGCCCGCGCCCATTCGAGCTGCGTGATCGGATACGGCCGGCCGGCGGCCATCACCCGCGCCGCGGCGGCGCGATAATTCTCCGCCTCACCGCTTGCCGCAGCCAGTTCCCCTCCCCCTTGCGGGGAGGGGTCAGGGGTGGGGGTGGTGCGATTGGAATTGTGAGGCGCCTCGCGCAGCAACTCCGACCCCCACCCCGGCGCCTTCGGCGCCGACCCTCCCCGCAAGGGGGAGGGTGAAGACGAACCGCGTTGCGATGCACCGATGCCGCGCATCGGCTTCGGCGTGTTGGGGAACGCGCGCGCCAGATGCTTGCCTGTGACGTTGCCGTTGTCGACCGGCTTGATCGCGCGGCCCAAATATTCCTCGACCCCGCCGCGCTCCTTCACCCAGGCGAGGCGCGTCTTCGGCAAACCCTTCTCGACGTCGATCGCAACATTGTCGTCGGTGTACGGCCCGGACGGATCGTACACCGGCACCGGCGGCTCGCCTGAACTCGGATCGAGCGCGATCTCGCGCACCGGCACGCGCAACTCGGGCGCTGCGTCCGGCACAGCATACGTCTTGCGCGATCCCGCGATCGGCCCGGTCGTGACCTTCGGCGTCTGCAGATCGGATTCGGCGATGTGCTTGTTCATCGGGCTTCTCCATTGTCGGCCTCGACCTCATGGTTCGGCTCGCAAGTCGGGTATACCCGACTTGCGACGTTCGAGACGCGCAGCTTCGCTGCGCTCCTCACCATGAGGTTGCAACCATTTCCCTCATCCCGCGGAGGCGCGATGCGCCGTCCCGAAGGATGAGGGAAATGCTCGCTCCGTGATATGTCGGCTGAAGGAAAAGTCCCTGTCCCTTCGCCGGCATGACCCGGATCAGGTTCAAAGGGTCACCGCACCTTGCGGTCTCTCAGCTCGCGCACGAGCTCCCCTCGGAACACCACTAATGTAGGCTCATGCACCCGGGTGTCAACGTTCGAGACGCGCCCTTTAAGGGCTCCTCGGGATGAGGCCGCTCACGCCGCTACTGCCCCGGCAGCTTGGTCACCGCCACTTTCACGGCGCCTTCCGCCTCGGCGACCACGCGCAGCACCTTTGAGTCGAACGCGATCTCGACCAGGCGCAGGCCGGTGATCGACGCATCGGCGCGCACGCCATCCTCCTGCTTCTGGAAATCGGCGATCGCCGCGGCGATGCTCTTGAGCGCGCTTGACGCGAACGGCTTGAGATCGACCACGGCGCTTTCCTCGATCGTGTCCTTCAGATAGGGGATCGCCGCGCGCGCCGCCGCGCCCAGCAGGCCGAAGGCCGTTTCCGAATCGACGTCGAGCGAAATGTCGGTCAGCCGCAGCATCTGCTTGGCCGCGTCGAGCTTCGGCCGGCCCCACACGTGAATATTGGCGTCGGCGCCGAAGCCGAACCAGCTCTTCTTCTCGCGCGCCTTCACCTGCAGCGAAATCAGCAGGCGGTCGCCCGACGGCACGATGGTCGCGCGCTGCACGATGATCTCGGCCGCGGACGTCGGATCGTCGCCGAATGTCTTTCCTTTCAGCTGCGCCTCGATGATCTTGTTGACTTCCGTGAACGGGATGTCGATCGGCGCCGCGATGGCGACGCGGCCCTCCTGCAGCGGCGGCACGATCTTCAGCTGCGACGGAAACGGGCAATTCGGATTGGTCCGCGACGGCACCACGCGCGTCTCCGCCTGCACGCCAACCGTCAGCGTCACGTTGTTTTCGTCGATCTTCGGCTGCGCCGCGAACGCCTGCACCGGCCGCATCTCGAGCCACAGGTTGGGCGCGTTCGGGCCGGCGGCCGCGAACGAAATCGAGCGGCACATCTTGTCCCATTCGCGCCGCACCGTCTGCTCGAGCGTCGTATCATTGCGCAGTTTCGACTGCAGCGTGCTGATCTGGTCGTTGACCGCGCGGTCGATGAACGGTTTCACCTCGTTCGACACGTTGATCTTGATTCCGACGACGGAAAGCCCGCCGTCGGCGACCGACACCTGGCCGCTCAGGTTCGGTTCGATCCGCCATGTCGGCAGCAGCGCCGGCCGCGCCGTCACCATCACGTTGCTCTTGATCTCGGCGCGTTGATCGAGCAGGCCGGTCGCCAGATTCTGCGCATTGCGCCCGAGTTCCTGGCTGATGACGCCCGTGATCGAGCCGACCAGACCGCCGGCGCCCTGCGCGGCTTGTCCGGTGACGCGCAGGATTCCTGTCAGGTTGGTCGACAACGTCAGCCCCTCGCTCCGGCCCACGACCGCGAGCGGACTCCGGTTCAAGGTCCAACCGATGTCGAGCTTGCCCAAGGCCTGGCTGATTGGATTGTCGCGCTGACCGGAGAGGCTGCGCGGCGCGGTGTTGTCGAGCGCATTGCGGATCGCCGCCAGCGAAACCGCAACCGGCGCGATCACGATCGAGGTGCGCGTCATGGGCTGCAACGGGGCGATCTGCTGCAGCGGCGGGCGCTGGGTCGTCGGGCCGCTCGGCAAAAGGATATTCAGCGCCCATAGTGTGCCGCCGAAAAAAGCCGCCACGATGAGGGCTCCGAGAAAAATGCGGCGCCATTGGAATGCGCGTCTGCGTTTGATTGTGGCCATCGGCGCGGATATTAGATTGCGCTCGCCGCCGGCGCCAGTGTTCAAAGCGCCGTGTCGAATCAGTTGCCGTCGATCGCCGAGATCAGCCGCGACAGCACGTCGGGATCGATGGTTGCGTCGACCCGCAGGACCCGGCCGTTCGCTAGCACGATCTCGACCGGCGATCCGTTGGTCGGCGACGTATCACTGGCGACCTTGTCGCTCGGCGATTTCACTTCGGCCAGCTGCGGAGCTGGGCTTCGCGCACGCGCGCGCGATGACCGGCTCGCCCGCGTGGTCGGCGCCGCACTGGCCGCGGTTGCGCTCGGCTTGGTCTCCGTCGGCGCCGCAGTGGCCGTCTGATCCACGGGCTTGGGCGAGTCTGTTGAATCGGAGGGAGTGACAGTGGCGACTTGGTCCGCAGGTTTGGCTTCCTTCGTCTCAGCCGGCGTGACGATTGCGGTCTGATCCACGGGCTTTGCGGGTTCCTTCGTCTCGCTCGGCGCTACGGTCGCGACTTGGTCCGCGGGTTTGGCCGGCTCTTTCGTCTCCGCCGGCGCGACCGTCGCCACTTGATCCGCCGGTTTGGCAGGCTCCTTCGTTTCGGACGGTGAAACTATCGCCACCTGATCCGCCGGCTTGGCGGCTTCTTTCATCTCGGTCGGAATAGCATCGGTCGCCTGCTCCGGTTGCTTGGCTTTGGATGGATCGAGCCGCGCGACCGCGACCTTTTCCGGCGGCGTTATGCCGAGCGCTTTTTGAAAATCCGTCGGCGCGCCGTTGAAAATGGTGACGTTCAATTTCCCCGGCAGCACGTCGGCATCCGCCATCCGGCCCGAATCGGTGAAATGCCAGAGTGTCCACGTGCTGTCGTTCGGAACCTTGGGCTTTCCATGAACCGGATTGCCTGAATCGGTGTAGTTGGCGATCCAGATCGGATAGCCCTGCAGCTTTGCAATCTTGGCGTCGTCCTTGATGATGGCTCGCCACCATCCGCGGCTGGTATAGACGATCGGTCTGCGTCCGGTCCGCTCCTCGACGCGCTTGAGCCACTGCAGCGCTTTCTGAAGGACATCGTCCGGATCCTGCCCGGCCCAGAAGTCGCGGATTTTTCCATTATCCGGCGTGACGATCCAACGCTTCGCCGCATCCTTGCGCAGGTCCGATTCCAGATCGAGGCAGGGCGGCAGATCGAGCGGCTGCAGTTTCCCGAGATCGTCGAGCCTGTCGACGAAATTATCCGCCTGCGCGACCGGATCCTCGTCGGCGGCCAGGACATGATAGGCGCCCCTGGGAATCTTGAACGTCGCCAGCGCGCGCCAATGATGCTCGAACGTCGGATCGCGATATCGCGAGCCTTGCGATTCCTTCACATAGACGAAATTGACGTTTTGACTCGAAATCTTGCTCCAATCGATCTTGCATTCGCTGCAGGTCTCTCCGGCCTTGCAGGTGCAGTTTTCGTCGTTGTGATGTGAAACGTCGATGCCGAGTACGACGTCTTTCAAATCCGATGGAAGATAAAAGATCGGCGCGGCAGGCGAGGTCACCGGATTGTAGGCAGGGCCCATGTCGGCCCGCATGCGCGCTTCGAACAGCTGGCCGCGCGAGGGACCGTCGACCACGATCGGGTTTGCGTCGTCGGCGCGACCGCCGGTGCACAGGGCAACGCAATAGGCAAACGACAGCCCAATGCGAATCCAGTGCTTCATTGTCCACTCCTACGCACGTACAAGAGGAGTCGCTCGCCGGTATTCAGTCCTTTGTTAATTTGGCGACAGAATGACCCTTTTTTGCCACATCAGCAAGATGATAATGAATTCAAAGGACTAATGTCTAATCGGTGAGCGGGTGGGCCGCCAAGAATTTTGTCGCGTGATTAACGACGATCGCGGCGTTTCACGTCACCGACCGAAGCTGCGGCGACGGCTTCGCCGTAACGTCGTTGGGCTTATCGGCCGCCCCGACTTTTTCGTATGAGCCGGCAATCAGGTGATCGCAGCGCGTCCACCCGTCGGCCTTGTCGAGCAAGGTTTTGAAGCGTGCGGCGCGATCCCCCATGAACGTGCGCGCGAGCGCCTGCGGATCTTCATGCGAGGCAAGCCACAAGCTCACGTTGGGAAGGTGCGTCGCTCTCTCGGCGATCGCAAAGCCCTCCGCCTGATCGATCTCCGCCAGCACGACGTTGTGCCGTTGCTCCTGGCGGCTCTCCGCCTGATCCATCATGTCGCTGGCCTTGCCGATCCAGCTGCCATAAGCGCGGATCAGATGCACGCGTCTTAACACATAGCCGGCCGCCGCCAGCATCTTGGGGAGGTCGGCGGTCTCTTTGCGGCGCTGCTGCTTGTCGCTTTCGGGCAGTTTCTCCCAGTTGACCAGCAAGGGATTGTGTCGCTTGGCCTCGCTCCGCTTTGGCCCGTAACGCCAGCCCAGCAGCCTCCGCTCGATCAGCCACCGGCGATGTTCGAGCCGCGCCAGCAGGTCGCATTCCTCCGGCGTCAATTCGACCACGATCGGATCCTGCGCTGCGCCCTTTTTCAGCCCGAGCGCTTCCATGCGCGAAAGCTCTTCCATGCGCAGGCCGGCCTGCGCGAGCTTGATCGGCAAGTGGTCGCACGCACGTCGGTTCGACATTTTGTAGAATTCCGGAAGCTCCGGCCATGGCCGGTTCGCCGGTGCATCATGACGTTCCGGCGGCAGCGTCCTGCGATATTCGTCGTGCCAGGCGCGTGCGAGCTTGTCGGTTGCGTCATCAATGGAAATTTCGCGGCTCAACAGACTTTCGAGCGTGCCGAAGCCTTTCAGCCGGTCGGCGATCGGAACCATGACCTCGGTCGAAGCCGCGTAGTGCCCCAATCGATTGTGGTGCGCAAGGCGCACGTAGATCGGTACATGGTGCTGATCGTGAGCGTCGAGCAAGCGCCGCATTTCCATGCCGACGAAAAGATCGTCCAGATCCTCCGGCAGACAGGTCACCACGGCCATCAGCGGCTCGTCGGCAATCTTTTCCGCAACCACGGCCCAATCCTTGCTCTTTTCGGAAACAAGATCGGCTTTGATGAATTCGATATCGGCAAACTCGCGCGCCGCCGGAGTATTGGAGGTGAAGACCTCCGCCACCTCCTCGGTGGCCCGATCGATGGCTATGATCCGCATGCGTTGACCGAGCGCCGTCGGCGCCGTGCGGAGAAACTGCAATGCCACGGTGCGCCCCATCTTGCCGAAGCCGATGACAACCAATGCGCCGGCCGCGAGCTCGGGCGCGATCGGCAGCGGCATGTCTTGGAGCAGGAGCCGCGCGCTGTTTTCGTAGGCGTTGAACAGCCGCACCTCGACGTCGAACAATCCAAGCGCGTGGTTTTCCTGGCTGTGCATTTTGGCGAACAGCCAGTCGTTGTCGATCTCGGTGAAGATGGTTATGCGTCGGCGCGCGTTGATCGGCAGCGTGTCATGGAAATCCCGCAGCCGCATGGTGATTTCGATATTGCTGGCGTCGTCGCCGGTCGCCACCACGATGGCGCGGGCCCGGCCGAGCCCCGCGATCTTCATGATGCCTTCGTTCTTGGGATCGCCTGTAATGACCGGAATATTGAGCTTCTCGCAAGTCGCGGCGTTGATCTCCACTCCGACCGGATCGATGACGACGAGGCCCTTGAAGTGTTTTCCGTCGTGCAGGTTCTGGATGATCTGCATGGCGGTATCGCCAAGACCGCAGATGACGATGTGGTCCTTCTGCCGGCCGGCCATCATGATGTGAAGGTCGCGCCGCACCTTGTTGTAGAAGAGTTTCAGCGTCGCGCCGATGGCGGCGAAGATCGCGATGCCGGGCATCGCGATCTGCGCGATGACGAGCTGCCACGGATCCGGCGGCGTGGGCGGATCGCGGAAGAACGTGAAATCTCCGATGCCGCGCACCAGATTGAATGTCGCAATCAGAACATGCCAGCCGTTCTGCAGATGGCACTGCGCGTCCTTGCTGTAGTAGGGGATCTTCTTGGTGACGTCGGCTGGGTCCGGAATGAACGTGAAGGAGCATTCCCAAAAGCCCCAGAAGCCGAGGGCGAACGCGACGATTCCCACGATGACAACGATGACCACATCGCCGCTGGCGAAAATCCTGAACATTTCCGAGCAACCTGTCCCACGCGCGATCTCGTCGCGCAGATTGTTCCGCTGAATTTAGCCTTTCACCCCATCCGGCATCAAGAAAGGCAATGCCCCCCGCGGCCAAGCGAAGGCCGGCGGAGGCAGCCTTGCGCGACACTTTGCTGCCTATTCAGCGTTGCGCGCCCATCCGGTGCAGTTTCAGCACCGCATAGACCGCTTCGCTCGTCGGTACCGGCACTTTGAGCTCGCGGCCGAGCGCCACCACCTTGCCGGTAAGCCAGTCGAGTTCCAGCCGATTGCCGCGCTCGAGATCATGCGCCATCGACGCTTTGAAACTCGGCGGTGCGCTCTCCGCGAATTTTTTCTGTTCGTCGAAGAAATCAACCGGCAGCACGACGCCCTTGGCGCGGGCCACCGCAATGACCTCACGCATCAGGTTGAACAACAGCGTGCGGGTGTCCGGATCGGAAAGAATGGCGCCGAGTGGCGCCCGCATGGCGCTGGTCGCGCCCGCGAGCGCTGCAAGAAAGACGAATTTCTTCCACAGGTCGACCTCGATCTGGTTCGACTCCTGAATGTCGATGCCCGCCCGCTGCGCGGTCTCGATAAATCGCGTAAGCGCCGCATCGGCTCGTCCGTCGATCCGCCCGCAGCGCAGCCGCGCGAACGGACTGGTATGGCTGATCACGCCGGGGGCCGCTATCACGGTCGCGATAAAGGCGAGACCGCCCACCACCCGGTCCTTGCCGAGAATCGGTGCCAGTCGCTCTACGCTGTCGACACCGTTTTGCAGCGTAATCAGCCGCGTCGCTGGCCCGACCAGCGGTCGCGCCTGTTCGGCGGCTTTCTCCGTGTCCCACAGCTTGACGGCAAACAGCACGATGTCGACCGCGCCCACGCGCGCCGGATCGTCGGTGACCTTGACATCCTTCAGATGCAGATCGCCGAGCGTGCTCTTGATTGTCAGCCCATTCTTGCGGATGGCATCGAGCTGCGCCCCGCGCGCGATGAAATGGACCTCATGCCCGGCAACCGCTAACCGCGCTCCGAAATAGCCGCCGACCGCCCCCGTCGCCATGATCGCGATGCGCATCGCGTGGCCTCCCCATCGTTGTCCGGGCGCGATCTAATGCGGTTGGAGCAATGAGGTCCAGAGCCTGCCGTTAATCGGCCGCACGCTCGGCGCGCATGCGGGTTGCTCCGGTTGTGCCCGCGTCCGTGATGTGACGGCCGGCATCCGGCAGAACCACGACTTTCGTGCCCACCGGTGCGCGGTTGTACAGGTCGATGACATCTTCGTTGAGCATGCGGATGCATCCGCTCGACACATGCTTGCCGATGCTCTCGGGCTCGCTTGTTCCGTGAATGCGATAGAGCGTGCCGGCGAGATACATGGCGCGCGCGCCGAGCGGATTGCCCGGGCCGCCCGCCATGGTGCGCGGCAAGTACGGCTGCCGATCGATCATCTCGCTTGGCGGTATCCAGTCTGGCCATTCGCTCTTGCGCTCGATCCTGCGCGAGCCCGACCAGGTAAAGCCCTCGCGCCCTACGCCAATGCCGTAGCGGATCGCCAGGCCGCCGCCGAGCACGTAGTAGAGATAGGCGTGCGGCGTATCGATCACGATCGTGCCGGCCGCTTCGCGCGTCGGATATGAAACCACCTGCCGCCGGAATTGCGCCGGCACCTCCGCCGCGTCGTTGTCTTCGCTGATGGATCGGTCGAGCTGCGTTTTGTCATCGCGCTCGTCATCCCAGCTATCATCCAGCGGCTCCTGCATCACCTGATCGTAAATGGAACGCGGAGCCGCATCCGGATAGACCGAACGCGGCCCGACCCCGGGATAGGCCGCCTGCGGCGCGCCACCCGGAATCGAACCGGGAGGCCGCGGCGCTTCGTCATAGATCGAGAATGTTTGGGCAAAGCCGGGCGCGCCGCCGGACAGCAGCAGTGTCAGCATCGAAATCGTGCAAAGGCCGCAGAATTTGCGCATGCCATATCCAAGGTTTTTCGCCCTCTCGGCGAATAAACTTTTTGAATCGCACCCGGGTTCCCGCCGCAAACATTAACGCTTGCGGTCCTGATGCCATCCCACCACGGCATCGGGCGCCGCATCGGTGGAGGCGAAATAAGGCTTTATGTCGATCAATGCCGTGCCATCCACGCAATCCAAGCCGGTCACGGAGAGCATGTTTCCGTCGATCCGCAGCAATCGCACGACGCTCATCGCGATCGGATTTGGTCGCACCGGCGAGCGCAACGCGAAGCTGCCGCGCCGCTCGTCATAGTGTCGCGGCGCCTGCACCACGAGATCGCGCCGTGCCTGGTCCATCCAGTACAGCACCACGAGATGCGAGCAGGTCTCGACGCCCTTGAGCGCCTGCGCCCAGCGCGAGTCGACTTCGATGGTGCAGACCTCGTTCGATTCGCGGCCGTTCTTCGGGCAGTCCTGGCGGCGTTTCCATGGCGTGTGGATGCGGCCGACGAAATAAAGCGAGGCATCGAATCGGTCCGGCAGCGCGACCGCGATTTCGCCCGCGCGGATCCCATACGGCTCGTCGCTCATGCCTGCCTCCTCGGCCGTTCGTGCGATCTGAAAACATCAATCTTATCAATTGGCTCAGGCCGGGTCACCGCATTTACCCAGTATGTAAAGCAACCTTGAATTAACGGGTTTAAGCGTATAAAGATATCTTTATATGATGGGACGAAGCCCATAAGACCGATGAGCCGCATTGCCCAACTGCCTTTTAGTGCGCTCAACGCGGCGCTCAAAGCCGCCGGCGAGGCAACGCGATTACGCGTGCTCGTGCTGTTGTCCGAAGCCGAGCTCACCGTCTCCGACCTCAAGCAGATTTTGCGGCAATCGCAACCTCGTATCTCGCGCCACTTGCGGCTGTTGGTGGAAGCCGGATTGATCGAGCGCTTTCGCGAGGGCTCGTGGGCGTTCTTTCGTCTGGCTGAACGGGGTGGCGCTGCCGAGCTTGCCCACGCGCTCATTTCGCGGTTCGACCCGGCCGATCCGATCCTGACCCGAGACCGCGAGCGGCTCGCCGCGGTACGGGCGGCGCGCGCCGCCGCCGCGCAAGACTACTTCCGCGCGCACGCGGCGGAATGGGACCGCATCCGCAAGCTGCATGTCGCCGATGCCGCGGTTGAAGCCGCGATCAGCGATGCGCTCGCCGAACGTCCGTTCCGCAATCTGCTCGATCTCGGCACCGGCACCGGCCGGATTCTCGAACTGTTCGGGCCGAAGATCGAGCGCGGCCTCGGCATCGATCTGTCGCTCGACATGCTGGCGCTGGCGCGCGCGCGCATCGAGCGCGCGGGGCTGAAACATTGCAGCGTGCGGCAGGGCGATATCTATGACCTTGCGCTACCCGCCAATTCGTTCGATGCCGTCATCATCCACCAGGTGCTGCACTACCTCGACGATGGCGCCCGCGCGATCCGCGAGGCCGCGCGCGTGCTGGAGCCCGCCGGGCGTTTGCTCGTGGTCGATTTCGCCCCGCACGATCTGGAATTCCTGCGCGACGAGCACGCCCATCGCCGCCTCGGTTTTGCATCCGAGACGGTCGCGCAATGGATGACCGCCGCCGGGCTTGAACTCACCATGCATCGCAGCCTGCCGCCCGAGCCCGGCTCGGAAGGCAAGATCGCCGTCTCGCTCTGGCTCGGCCGCGACCGGCGGGCGGCGAAATCGTCCCTGCGGGAAGTCGCATGAGCGCCATCGCCACGAGAGCAAGCCGTTTTGCCGGCAAGCCGCGCATCGGCGTCTCCTTCGAATTTTTCCCTCCGAAGACGGAGGAAATGGAGAAGACTCTCTGGGAATCGATCGAGCGCCTCGCGCCGCTTGAGCCCAATTTCGTTTCCGTCACCTATGGCGCCGGCGGCTCGACCCGCGAGCGCACGCACGCCACGGTTCGCCGCATATTGAGTGACACCGCGCTCACGCCCGCCGCCCATCTCACCTGCGTCGCCGCGACGCGCGCCGAGGTCGACGAGGTGATCCGCGCCTATCAGGCCGCCGGCGTGCGCCACATCGTTGCGTTGCGCGGCGATCCCGACGGCGGGGCAGGGGCGCGTTACGCGCCGCATCCGGGCGGCTACCGGAACGGCGCAGATCTCGTCGCCGGCATCAAATGCATCGCCGATATCGAAGTCTCGGTTTCTGCCTACCCGGAAAAACACCCCGACAGTCCCAGTGTGGAAGCCGACATCGACATGCTGCAAGCGAAAGTCGACGCCGGCGCGACGCGCGCCATGACGCAGTTTTTCTTCGAGAACGATCGCTATTTCCGCTATCTCGATCGCGTGCGCGCCCGCGGCATCAATATTCCGATCGTGCCGGGCATCCTCCCGGTGCAGAATTTCAAGCAGACGAAAAGTTTCGCCGCGCGCTGCGGCGCCTCCGTGCCGGCTTGGTTGGCCGAGCGTTTCGAGGGTCTCGATGAAGACGTGGCGACGCGCAAGCTCATCGCTGCTGCGGTCGCGGCCGAGCAGGTGCTCGATCTGGTCGACCGCGGCGTCACCGATTTTCACTTCTACACCATGAACCGCGCCGATCTCGTCTACGCCATTTGCCATCTGTTGGGACTGCGGCCCGCGGGGAAACAAGCAGCCTGATTACGGAGCAATCCCCTGTCCGCGTCCCACACCAAGGCTCAAGATACGCTCCGTCGGCTCGCCGCCGAGCGCATTCTCGTGCTCGACGGGGCCATGGGCACCATGATCCAGACGCTCAAGCTCGACGAGGCGGGCTATCGCGGCCAACGTTTCGCCGACTGGCCGCGCGACGTGCGTGGCAACAACGACCTGCTTATTCTCAGCAAGCCGGGCGTCATTCGCGACATGCATCTCGCGTATTTCCGCGCCGGCGCCGACATCGTTTCCACCAACACGTTTTCCTCCACCGTCATCGCGCAGGCCGATTACGGCATGGAGGCGCTCGTCCCCGAGCTTAATCGTGAAGGCGCGCGGCTGGTGCGCGAGGCGGCGATGCTTGCGCAAAAGGAAGACGGCCGGCCGCGCTTCATCGCGGGCGCCATCGGCCCGACCAACCGCACGGCGTCGATTTCACCCGACGTGAACAATCCGGCATTCCGCGCCATCACCTTCGACGAATTGAAGGCAGCCTACGGCGTTCAGGCTGAACATCTGCTCGACGGCGGGGTCGACATGCTGCTGATCGAAACCATTTTCGACACGCTCAATGCCAAGGCCGCGCTTTACGCCATCGCCGAAATCTGCGAAGCGCGCGGCATCGATGTGCCGGTGATGATCTCCGGCACCATCACCGACCGCTCCGGCCGCATGCTGTCGGGCCAGACGCCCGCCGCATTCTGGCATTCGGTGCGCCATGCCGCTCCGTTGTCGGTCGGCTTCAACTGTGCGCTCGGCGCCAAGGAAATGCGCGCCCATATCGCGGAGCTCGCGCGCATCGCCGACACCTTTGTCTGCGCCTATCCGAACGCCGGCCTTCCGAACGAATTCGGCCTTTATGACGAAAGCCCGGACTACATGGCCGGCCTGCTCGGCGAATTCGCCGCCGCCGGCCTGGTCAACATCGTCGGCGGTTGCTGCGGGACTTCGCCCGAGCACATCCGCGCCATCGCCGAAGCCGTGCGCGGCAAGCCGCCGCGAAAAATTCCTCAAGTGAAACCGCAGTTGCGTCTGTCCGGGCTGGAACCGTTCACGCTCACCGCGGAAATTCCGTTTGTCAACGTGGGCGAACGCACCAACGTCACCGGCTCGGCCAAATTCCGCAAGCTGGTCACCGCCGGCGACTATGCCGGCGCGCTCGTGGTCGCGCGCGATCAGGTCGAGAACGGCGCGCAAGTCATCGACGTCAACATGGACGAGGGCCTGCTCGATTCCGAGAAGGCGATGACGACCTTCTTAAATCTCATTGCCGCCGAGCCGGACATCGCGCGCGTGCCGGTCATGGTCGATTCCTCGAAATTCTCCGTGATCGAGGCCGGCCTGAAGTGCATCCAGGGCAAGCCGGTGGTGAATTCGATCTCGCTCAAGGAAGGCGAGGCCGAATTCGTGCGCCACGCCAAGATCGTGCGCCGCCATGGTGCGGCCGTGGTGGTCATGGCTTTCGATGAGCAGGGTCAGGCCGACACGCTCGAGCGCAAGGTCTCGATCTGCAAACGCGCCTACGACATCCTGGTCAACAGGGTCGGCTTTCCCCCCGAGGACATCATCTTCGACCCGAATATCTTCGCTATCGCCACCGGCATCGAGGAGCACAACGGTTACGGACTCGCCTTCATCGAGGCCGCGCGCGCCATCCGCAAGGATCTGCCGCACGTCCACATCTCGGGCGGCGTGTCGAATCTGTCGTTCTCGTTCCGCGGCAACGAGCGCGTGCGCGAGGCCATGCATTCGGTCTTCCTCTATCACGCGATCAAGGCCGGCATGGACTTGGGGATCGTCAACGCCGGCCAGATGGCGGTCTATGACGATCTCGAGCCTGAGCTGCGCGAAGCCTGCGAGGATGTGGTGCTCAACCGCCGCCCGGACGCGGCGGAGCGCCTCTTATCGCTCGCGCAAAAATTCCAGGGCCAAGGCAAGGAGACAAAGGCTGCCGATCTGGCCTGGCGTTCCTGGCCGGTCGACAAGCGGCTCTCGCACGCGCTCGTTCACGGCATCACGGAGTTCATCGTCGCGGACACCGAAGAGGCGCGGCTTGCCGCCGACCGTCCGCTTTCGGTGATCGAAGGCCCGCTGATGGCCGGCATGAACGTCGTCGGCGACCTGTTCGGCTCGGGAAAAATGTTCCTGCCGCAAGTGGTGAAATCCGCCCGCGTGATGAAACAAGCCGTCGCCCACTTGATGCCGTACATGGAGGAAGAAAAGAAAACCCGCGGCCACAATCAGGCGACCTCCGCCGGCAAGGTGCTGCTCGCCACCGTGAAGGGTGACGTGCACGACATCGGCAAGAACATCGTGGGCGTCGTGCTTCAGTGCAACAACTACGAAGTCATCGACCTCGGCGTCATGGTGCCGGCGGCGAAAATTCTCGATACCGCGCGCGCCGAGAACGTGGACATCGTCGGGCTCTCCGGCCTGATCACGCCCTCGCTCGACGAGATGTGCCACGTGGCCGCCGAGATGGAGCGGCAGAACCTCAATCTGCCGCTGTTGATCGGCGGCGCCACCACGAGTCGCGTCCACACCGCGGTGAAGATCCATCCCAATTACCGGCGCGGCCAGACCGTCTATGTCAACGACGCAAGCCGCGCCGTCGGCGTGGTGTCGAATCTGATGTCTCGCGCCGGCCGGGATAATTATGTGGCGGAGGTGCGCGGCGAATATGCCCGCATCGCCGAAGCTCACGCCCGCGGCGAGGAACAGAAACAGCGGCTGTCGCTCGCCGATGCGCGCGCCAACGCGCTGAAAGTCGACTGGAGCACCTATGCGCCGCCGCGCCCGGGCTTTCTCGGCACGCGTCTCCTGGAAAATTACCCCGTCGCCGAGCTGATCGACTACATCGACTGGTCGCCGTTCTTCGCCACCTGGGAGCTGAGCGGAAAATTCCCCGCCATCTTCGACGATCCGCGCGTCGGGCCAGCGGCCAGGAGCCTCTACGACGACGCCCAGGCCATGTTGCGGAAAATCCTCGACGAGGGCTGGTTTCGCGCCGCCGCCGCGGTCGGCTTCTGGCCCGCCAACACCATCGGCGACGACATCGAGGTTTACGCAAACGACAGCCGGAAGGATACGCTCGTCACGCTTCACACCTTGCGGCAGCAGCTCACACGGCGCGAGGGCAGGGCGAGCCTCGCGCTTGCCGATTTCATCGCCCCGCCCGGAAACGCCGACCATATCGGCGCCTTTGTGGTCACGGCCGGTCTCGGCGAGGAAGAGATTTCGACCCGCTTCAAGCTCGCCAACGACGACTATTCCTCGATCCTGATCAAGGCTTTGGCCGACCGCTTGGCCGAAGCCTTCGCCGAGCGGCTGCACGAGCGGGTGCGCAAGGAGTTCTGGGGCTATGCAACAACCGAGGCGCTCCACCCCGCCGACCTGATCGCCGAAAAATACCGCGGCATCCGGCCGGCGCCCGGCTATCCGGCGCAGCCCGACCATACCGAAAAGGAATTGCTGTTCCGCCTGCTCGAAGGCGAGCGCATCGGCGTCAAGCTCACCGAGAGCTTCGCCATGTGGCCGGGGGCTTCGGTCTGCGGGCTTTATTTCAGCCATCCCGAGGCGCGCTACTTCGGGGTCGGCAAGATCGAGCGCGACCAGGTCGAGGACTATGCCCGCCGCAAGCACTGGACTGTCGCCGAGGCCGAGCGCTGGCTCGCCCCCATCCTCAATTACGATCCGGCCCGGCTATTGGCGCGCGGTGCTGCCGCCTGACAAACCTGGGAAAGCAAAAGCACCGGAGAGTTTCCCCTCCGGTGCCGAACCTTTAAGCGCTGTTTGAATCCTCGGCGTGTGGCCGACACCCCTACTCAAAACAAAAATAGGATTGCGCCGACGAAGATGATCGCCGCGCACGCAGCCAGCACGTTCAACTTCACTGCAATGCCCACGTTGCAGGCCTCCCTCAACGTTGACGTGAACAAATATTAACAGAAGGGTCAGGGGGGCCCAAGGGCCAAGCGTGCTCCCGCCCCCGAAGGCGGGATTATGGCCAGATTTCATATAAGTTATTGAAATTATATAGTAACTTTTCAACATCAGGGAATAATGCGGCGCTCTCGTACGACCGGAAGTGGCAACTTCGAGGTGAAATCATGTCGGCTCGGCAATCTCAGCGAGCGAGCGCCTCCTCGACAAAGCGCGCGGCCTGCAGCGTCGCATGATCCTTTCCGTACCGGCCAACCACCTGGACGCCAAGCGGAAGTCCGTCGTCGCTCGCCAAACCCGGCACGCTGACGCAAGGCGTGCCCATCAGAGTCCAGAGTCGGTTGAAGGTCGATGAGCCGGTCGAACCGAGCCCCCGAGGCGCGGCTCCTGGCGCCGACGGTGTCAGGATAACGTCGATCTCCGACATCAGGCCGACCATCGCCTCACGCGCACGTCGGCTGGTGCGGCGCGCGCTGTCATAGGCTTCCGCCGTTACCGCAGCCGCGCGGTCGAGCAGGGTGCCGAGGTTCGGTCCGATACGATCGCGGAAATGGTCGTATTCGTAAGCGAGCGAGTGGAAGCCCTCGTAATCATGGATCGTGCCATGGGCCTTGAAGGCGTCTGCACAAATTTGCGGCAGTTCGATTTCAATCACACCCGCACCTGCCGCCACGGCCGAGCGGGCCGCGATCTCAAGCGCGGTTATCATGTCGTCGCTCGCTTCCGGCCAGGGAGGACGCCTTAAGACTCCGATCCGCGGCGTCGGCGGTGCGGTGCCTTCGACGCGCAGCGGACGTTTGGTGATGGCCTCTGCCGCGAAGGCCACATCGGCAACACTTGCAGCGAAGAGACCCACGGTATCCAGGTGCCAGGAAAAGCATTTCATGCCGACGGTCGGGATCAAACCGAACGACGGCTTGAAGCCCGCGACCCCGCAATAGCTTGCCGGCCTGATGACCGAGCCGCCGGTCTGGCTCCCGAGCGCGACCGGAAACATGCCGGCGGCCACGCCCGCGGCCGAACCGGAGGATGAGCCGCCCGGTGTGTGCGCGAGATTATGCGGATTGCGTGTCAGGCCCGGATCGAGATGCGCGAATTCGGTCGTGACGGTCTTGCCGATCACGATGCCGCCGGCGCGCCGCACCAACGATGTCGCGGCGGCGTCCGCTGCCGGCTGATGGCCGACGTAGATCGAGGAGCCGTATTCGGTCGGCAGGTCGGCGGTGTCGAAAATATCCTTCAGGCCCACCGCCAGCCCATGCAGCGGCTGTGACGCGAGTGCCGCTCCGCGTTCGTCCGCCGTCCGGCGCGCCCGTTCGAGATCGAGCACGGCGAAGGCGCCGACCTCCGCTTCCCGCGCTGCGATCGCTTCGGCGCACAGCTCCAATGCCGCCGCGGGCGTGAGGTCCCCCGCCTCGATGCGGCGAGCCAAGTCGAGGGCAGAGAGCATCAAGTCTTGCCCTCGAGCTTCGCGACGATCCGTTCGGTGGCGCGCCGTGCCGCGGGCATGACCAGGAAGGCAGTCGTCGCCGCGACCGGCCATGCGATCACATAGGCCTTGATCCATTGGCCGATGAAATCCGGACGCATGCCGAGATTGATGAATGTGGCGAGCAGCGTCACCATGAATACCATCATGGCCGACATCAACACGGCGAGAATGGCCCGGCTTTTCGTATCCATCCTGCACTCCCCGAACGCGGTCCCCGAGCGCCGTCATCTGACCCAAATCACTTGTCGGATCAAGGCCGAGGGAATGCAACCGCGCATTAACCAAGGCGCGACCCTCAGCGTTGAAGGCTCTTTAACAAAAATCCTCGCATTCTCCTGAGCATGGGTTGTGGAGTTCGTTGGTATCTCGTCGGCTCCCTGGTTCTCGTGTGCTTGGCCGGTTGCGGTCGCGGTTTCATGTTCGAGGAACGCGAGCCTTGGCGGCACGACGCCGAGGTCGCGTGCCTTAAGTCCGGCGCCGTGCGCGAGAGCGCCGGCCTCGTCCGCATTGCCCCGATTGAAGGCCCCGGCATCTGCGGCGCCGACTTTCCGCTCAGAGTGGCGGCGCTCGGTGAAGGTGCGCCGCTGAGTTATGTCGACAACCCGCCGCGTCCGCCCGGCTTGATCCCGGGCGTCACCCAGCCGCCTTGGCCGATCGCCCAGCCGCGGTCCTACGCGCCGCTGCCTCCGTCGACGTCGGTGGCGCCGCCGGTATCGCTGCCGACGCCAGGCGTCCCACAAACCCAGGCCGGCCCGCCCGGCGCGCCGCTGCAACTCGGCCCGCCGATCGACGCCGTGCCGGACTACGGCGCGGCGCAGCCCCCGCTATCATCACCTATGCCGCCGTCGCAGACGGTTCCGCTGGGTCCGCCTGCGCCGCTGTATACGGGCGCGGTGGAGATCAAGCCCGCGGCGACGCTCGCGTGCCCCATCGTCTCCGTGCTCGATCAATGGATCGCGCAGTCCGTGCAGCCCGCAGCGCGGCGCTGGTTCAATCAGCCGGTGGTCGAGATCAGGCAGATCTCGTCCTATTCATGCCGCGGCATGAACGGCCAACCGGGCGCGAAAATCTCCGAGCACGCCTTCGGCAACGCGCTTGATGTTGCGGCCTTCGTACTGGCCGACGGCCACGTCGTGAAAGTGAAAGATGGCTGGCGCGGGCTGCCCGAGGAGCAAGGTTTTCTGCGCGACGTGCAAGGTGCGGCGTGCGACCAGTTCACCACCGTGCTGGCACCCGGCTCGAACGCCTACCACTACGACCACATCCACGTCGATCTTATGCGGCGCGCCAGCGCCCGCACGATCTGCGAGCCCGCCGCGGTCGATGGCGAGTCGGTCGCGGCCATTGCACGGCAGCGCAATCCGACGGCGCGTTACCCGGGAAGCCCCACCGCGATACGATCAGCGCCGCTCGCGCCGGCCCCGCCCACGATGATCGACCCGCGCAACGATCCTTATGCCTGGCGCGGCGCCGCGAAGAAGAGCGATGATTTGCTCGTGACCGGCTCGGCTGGCGCGCAGAAAAACGCGACCGCACCCTCCGACGAACCTGATTGGATCGAAGACGACGGCCCGCGGCCGGCAGTGAAGTAATTCTTCCTCGCCTCGATTTACGGTTGTCGCTCGTCCTAATTCAAAGGCGTGGACTCTGCATGACTGGAGACCGTTGCGACGGCGTTCTCGCTATCAATCGCGTCGAAATCGGGAAGTGGGGCCTGACGCCCGGCGCGGCCGAATTTCGTTGCCAGAATCGGCGATGGAAGCGCGACGTTCGTGGCAAGCCCGAGCGCCATCATCAGGCGGATGGTGAGCCACGACAGATCAAACTCCCACCACTTGTGACCGTGCCGTGCCGACCGTGGATCGGCATGGTGGTTGTTGTGCCAACCATCGCCGTTGCAGATGATCCCGCCCCAAATATTGTTGCGGCTGTCATCCCGCGTCTCGTAGTTGCGGTAGCCCCAGAGATGGGACGCCGAATTGACGAACCACGTCATGTGCCAAACCATCATGGTGCGGACAGCCCCGCCCCACACCAACAGACTCAGGCCGAATTGCGCGGCGCTCGCAATGCTCGCGCCCATCAATGCCGTGGCGGCAAAGCCAGTGAGGAAAAGCAAGATCCAGGAGACGGCGAAAAGGTGGATCCAGTGGTCGTGCTGTATCAGCCACGATTGGAACGGATCGCGTCGCAAGTCTCGGGCGTAACGGTCGATCACGGTTTGACGCTCCAGGACGTCGTTCTTCACCAGCAACCAGCCGACGTGCCCCCAGAAAAATCCGCGGAGCGGGCTATGCGGATCGTCTGGGCCGTCCGCGTGGTGATGATGTCGGCGGTGGACCGCAACCCAAAAGGCCGGCGCCTCCTGTCCGCTGCAGCATCCGAGAACCGCGATCGTGCATTCCAGCCACCGCGGGCAAGTGAATCCCCGGTGCGTGAACAGTCGATGGTAGCCGATGCTGATGCCGAGCGTACCGAAGAAAAAATTGCCAACGATGCAAAGCGCCACCCCGGTCCAACAGAAAAACCAGGGGATCAGCGCTAAAATTGCAATCGCATGAACAATCAGAAAAAATATCGCGTTACGCCAGTTGATCGCCCGGACACCGGACTCGGCGTTGTTTTCGGCGATTGAATTTGGCATCCCCACAAACCTCTCGCCGGCGATTGATTCATATTAACAGCGTTGCTTGGTTGTGGGAACAATCATCTTTTCAATCCGGTTGCGCTCTAACCGCCTGCCTTGCCGTATCCCCCTGCCGTCGGCGTCTGGATGATGATCGCTTCGCCGGCATCGAGCACGGTCGCATCGCAGCCCTGAAGATTTTCGATGCGCCCATCCTTGCGCCGCACGGAATTCTCGCCGATCTGGCCGTTGCCGCCGCCGGCCAGGCCGAACGGCGGCACGCGGCGGTGGCCCGACAGAATGGTGCATTCCATTTTGTCCAGAAAGCGGATCGTGCGCCGCACGCCGTCGCCGGCATTCCACTTCCCGCGTCCGCCCGAGCCCTTGCGGATATGGAAATCCTCCAGCAGCACCGGATAGCGGAATTCCAGCACTTCCGGATCGGTGAGCCGCGTATTGGTCATGTGCGTATGCACGGCGTCGGTGCCGGGGAAACCTGGCCCGGCCGGCGAGCCCGAGCAGATCGTCTCGTAATACTGATACTTGGCGTTGCCGAAATTGAGGTTGTTCATGGTGCCCTGCGCCGCCGCCAGCGCCCCGAGCGCGCCGAACAATGTGTCGGTCACGGCTTGCGAGGTCTCGACGTTGCCGGCCACGACCGCCGCCGGATATTCCGGCGACAGCATCGACTGTTTCGGGATGATGATGTTGATCGGCCTTAAGCACCCCGCGTTCATCGGAATGTCGTCGTCCACCATGACGCGGAACACGTAGAGCACGGCCGCGCGCGTCACCGGTTCGGGTGCGTTGAAATTGGTCGGCTGCTGCGGCGAGGTGCCGGTGAAATCCACGGTCGCCTCGCGCTTTTTCTTGTCGACCGCGATCTTCACTTTGATCACGGTGCCCTGATCCATCTCGTAGGAAAATTCCGAATCGTGCAGCCGGTCGATCACGCGCCGTACGCTTTCCGCCGCATTGTCCTGCACATGCCGCATGTAAGCCTTCACCACCGGCAAGCTGAAATGCGCCACCATCTTGCGCAGCTCGTGCACGCCTTTCTCATTTGCCGCGATCTGCGCCTTCAGGTCATTCACATTCTGCAACGGGTTACGCGCCGGATATTTCGCGCCGGTCAGCGCGGCATAAAGTTCCTTCTCGCGAAACCGCCCGCGATCGACCAGCTTGAAGTTGTCCATGTAGACGCCTTCTTGCTCGATCGTCGTCGCGTTCGGTGACATCGAGCCGGGCGAAATGCCGCCGACGTCGGCGTGGTGCCCGCGCGACGCCACCCAGAACAGGATCTTCTTTTTCGCGCCGTCGAACACCGGCGTGCAGACCGTGATATCGGGCAGATGGGTGCCGCCGTTGTACGGCGCATTGATGGCGTACACGTCGCCTGGCCGGATGTTCCCCTTGTTGTCGCGGATGATTGTCTCGACTGAGCGATCCATCGACCCGAGATGCACCGGCATATGCGGCGCGTTGGCGACGAGCGAGCCCTCGCCATCGAACACCGCGCAGGAGAAATCGAGCCGCTCCTTGATGTTCACCGAATAGGCCGTGTTCTGCAGCGCCACGCCCATCTGCTCGGCAATCGACATGAAGAGATTGTTGAAAACTTCGAGCATCACCGGATCGGCCTTGGTGCCGATTGCGGTCTGCCGCTTGATGGGCACGACGCGCGTGAGCGTGAGGTGGTTCTTCGTGGTGATTTCCGCGCGCCAGCCGTTCTCGACCACGATGGTTTGATGCGGCTCGATGATGATCGCCGGTCCGTTGACCTTGTGCCCGGGCGCGAGCTGCTCGCGCCTGTAGACCGAAGCCTTGCGCCATTGGCCGCCGGAGAAGAATTTCGTGCGCCGGGCCGGGGAGGGCAGGCGCGCACGCGTCGGCTTGAATGATTGTTCGCGAAACCTCGCGCCGCCGCCGATCGCCTCCACCGACACCGCCTCGACCACGAGCTGTTTGTCTCGATCGATGAACCCGAAGCGGGCCTTATGCGCGCGCTCGAACGCCGATTGCATTTTAGAGAGCGGAACAATCGTCGCCGCGAGCTCTGAATGATCCCTCCCCCCTTGAGGGGGAGGGTTGGGGAGGGGGGTACGTGATGTTAAGCGACCCCCCTTCCGGCTCACTTCGTTCGCCGACCTGCCCCTCAAGGGGGGAGGTGATGAATAAGTTCCGGCATCCACCACCAGCGCCGTGTCGGTGCCGGCGTAGCGAATATGCGCGCGCACCATCACTTTAATCCCGGCCGCGGGCACACCTTGTCCGAAAACTTCCGCCTTCGCGATGTTCCCGAGCTTACCGCCGATGCGCTTGATCGCGGCCAGCGCCTTTGCGCCGAACGGCTCCTCGATCGCCTGCTGGCGCGTGGCGCGGATGTCGGCGAGGCCCATTCCATACGCAGACAGCAGCGACGAGAACGGATGGATCAAAACCTCGGTCATGCCGAGCGCGTCGGCGACCAGACAGGCATGCTGCCCGCCCGCGCCGCCGAAGCAATTGAGCGCGTAGCGCGTCACGTCATAGCCGCGTTGCACGGAAATTTTCTTGATCGCGTTCGCCATGTTTTCGACTGCGATCTTGATGAATCCGTCGGCGACCTCTTCCGGTGAGCGGCCGTCGCCGATCTCGCGTGCGAGCTTGGAAAATCCTTCGCGCACCGACCGATCGTCGATCGGCAAATTCTGCGACGGCCCGAAGATTTTCGGAAAGAAATCGGCAATGAGCTTGCCGACCATCACGTTCGCGTCGGTCACCGCGAGCGGCCCGCCGCGCCGGTAGCACTTCGGCCCCGGATTGGCCGCCGCCGAATCCGGCCCGACGCGAAAGCGCGCGCCGTCGAAATGCAGAATCGATCCGCCGCCCGCCGCGACCGTATGAATGAGCATCATCGGCGCGCGCATGCGTACGCCGGCGACTTCGGTTTCGAACGCACGCTCAAATTCGCCGTCGAAATGCGACACGTCCGTCGAGGTGCCGCCCATGTCGAAGCCGATCAATCGACCGAAACCGGCCGCGCGCCCGGTCTCCGCCATGCCCACCACGCCGCCCGCCGGTCCGGACAGAATCGCATCCTTGCCCTGGAACAGTTCGGCGGCTGTGAGCCCGCCCGACGACATCATGAACATCAACCTGATTTTTTCATCAGCGTCGCCGCGCCGTGCCGAATGTTCCCTCCCCCACAAGGGGGGAGGTGACGAAGAGTTCAGAGCGCCTGCGACCCGCGCCACGTATGCCCGCAGGATGGGCGAGAGATAAGCATCGACCACGGTGGTATCGCCGCGCCCCACCAGCTTGATCAGCGGCGAGACCTCGTGGCTCACCGACACCTGCGAAAAGCCCATGTCGCGCGCGAGGCCTGCCACCGCCTTCTCGTGCGCCGGATGGCGATAGGCATGCATCAACACGATCGCCACCGCCTTGATGCCAGCCGCCAAGGCCTGCGCGAGATCGACGCGCACGGCTGCAAGGTCGGGCGCCTGTTCGATCGTGCCATCCGCGCGCACGCGTTCGGCGACCTCCGCCACGCGCTCGTAAAGCATCTCGGGCTTGATGATGTGGCGGGCAAAGATTTTCGGCCGCGCCTGATAGCCGATGCGCAGCGCGTCGCGAAATCCCTTGGTGATCAGCAGCAGCGTGCGCTCGCCTTTGCGCTCCAACAGCGCATTGGTGGCGACCGTCGTGCCCATCTTCACCGCGCCGATGAGCCCAGGCGGAATCGGATCGTCTTTCCTCAAGCCCAGCAGATCGCGAATGCCTTGCACCGCGGCATCGACGTAGGCTTCGGGATTTTCCGACAGCAGTTTGTGCGCGACGAGCCGTCCGTCCGGCCGCCGTCCAACCACGTCGGTGAACGTGCCGCCGCGGTCGATCCAGAAATCCCAGGAACCCGAAGTCCTGTCGGAGTGCCCCTCGCGGCGTTGCCCCATATGGTCGGCTCCGGTCATCGCACCGCTTGCAACGGGTGGCCGAAAGGCGCGATGGTGTTCTCGCCCGCAGCGGCCGCTGCTGATCTAGCGTTATCGATCGCAATCGCCAAGATAGGAAAGAGCGAGGCTCGAGGAACTCATCATGAAAATTGTCGGCTTTGAATCGGAAGGCAAACTCAAGCTGGGCGTGGTCGAGGGCGATCAGGCGATCGACCTCCAGGCCATCGATCCCAATCTGCCCGGCAATCTCGGCGAAGTGCTGGCCAAGACCAACGGCGACTTGAGACCGCTCGCCGAGCTTGCCAAGAAGGCGCCGGCCTCCGCGAAGAAGCCGCTCAAGGGTTTGAAATTCGGCCTGCCCGTGGCCCGGCCCGGCAAGGTGATCTGCCTCGGCTTGAATTATCTCGAGCACGTCAAGGAAGGCAGCCAGCGCGACAATATTCCGAAATTCCCGACGATCTTTTTTCGCGGCAACACCTCGCTCGTGCCCCACGAGAGCCCGATCATCCGGCCGAAGGTTTCCGAGACGCTCGACTATGAAGCCGAGTTGATCTTCGTCATCGGCAGACGCTCCAAGCATCTCACCATGGCTAACGCCACCGCCTGCATCGCGGGCTATTCCTGCGGCAACGAAGGCTCCGTGCGCGAGTTTCAGCGCAAGACCACGCAATGGGACATGGGCAAGAATTTCGACCGCACCGGCGGATTCGGCCCGTGGCTGGTCACCTCCGACGAACTGCCCGACGGCGCCAAGGGATTGAAGATCCAGAGCCGGCTCAACGGCCAGGTCATGCAGTCGGACAACACCGACAATATGATGTTCCCCGTGGCCGAAACGCTGGTCTATGTCACCCAAGGCATTACGCTTGAGCCGGGCGACATTGTTTTCACCGGCACGCCTTCCGGCGTCGGTCATGCCCGCAAGCCCAATCCGGTCTGGATGAAGCCCGGCGACGTGTGCGAGATCGAGATCGAGCGCGTCGGCGTGCTGCGCAATCCGATCGCAGCCGAGCAGTAACGCGCCCGGTCCCGCCATCATACTGCGGCCGGATCGATTTCCGCCCGTGCGGGAAAATGTTAGCCTTTGACCGGAAGCCAGCGGGGGTACGCCTGACGTCAGCCATGCAGCAGCCGCGCGTTGTCACGGGCGTCTCCTCCGTGCCGGAGCCTGCCGGTGCGGCGCCGCTTGTGCGCGCAAGCAGCGTCACCTTGCAATACAAGACGCCCGACCACTTGGTCACCGCCACCTATCGCGTGAGCTTCGATATTTTTCCGGCCGAGCGCTTCGTCATTCTCGGGCCGTCAGGCTGCGGCAAGTCCACCATCCTGAAAGCCATTGCCGGTTTCCTCAAGCCGGTTGAAGGCGAAATCCTGCTCAAGGGCAGGCCGGTCAAGGAACCCGGCCCCGATCGCCTGATGGTGTTTCAGGAATTCGACCAGCTGCTGCCGTGGAAGACCGTGCTCGGCAACGTCATGTTCCCGATGATCGAAAACAAGGTTCCGCGCTCCGACGCCGAGAAGCGCGCCCGCGACGCCATTGCCAAGGTCAATCTGCTGGAATTCACCGATGTCTATCCGCACATGCTCTCCGGCGGCATGAAGCAGCGCTGCGCCATTGCGCGCGCCATGGCGATGAAGCCCGACGTGCTGATGATGGACGAGCCTTACGCCGCGCTCGACGCCCTCACGCGGCGCAAGATGCAGGACGAATTGTTGCAACTCTGGAACGATATCCGCTTCACGCTCGTCTTCGTCACCCATTCGATCGAGGAAGCCGTCATCCTCGGCTCGCGCATCCTGGTGCTTTCGCCGCATCCCGGCCAGGTGCGGGCCGAACTGAACAGTCCCGGTTTCGCCCATGAGGCGCGCGGCGGCGCGGCTTTTCAGGAACTCGTGCAGAAGATAAGCCATATGTTGTTCGGTGACCGCGCCGGATCGCACTGACGGCTTGATGTTAAACGCGACCTCCCCCTTTTGAGGGAAGCTATAATAAATTTTGGCCTTGAACTCGCGTCACTCGCCGGTATCCCAAAGGGAATGCGCCATGTCAGACACCGCGATCAAGCTCACCCCCTTCGTGCGTCAGGAATACGAACGCGACGTGCACGTGCCGGCGTCGATCGCCGAGGTTGAGCGCGAACTGCCGTTCGCCGAGCGACTGTGGAACGCGCCCTGGGCGCGTCGTGCGCTCATTCTCATTCTGCTTGCGCTCATCTGGGAGAGCTATGCGCGCTGCCCCAACGTGATCAGCGACCTCGTGGCCATGGCGTGGCACGGCAATTTCACCGGCTTCCCCGCCTGCAGTGCCAATCCGCTGCTGTTCCCGACCTTCACCGACACCATGACGTCCTGGTGGGATGGCATCGTGTCCGGCGTGATCCCGGCGCGGCTCGCGGTGACATTGCGCATGCTGGTGATGGGTTATGCGCTTGGTCTGTCGCTGGCGGCGATATTTGTGACGTTTGCGGTCTCCACACGCTTCGGTACCGACCTGCTGTCGACGCTCACCTCCATGTTCAATCCCTTGCCGGCGATCGCGCTGCTGCCGCTCGCGCTGCTTTGGTTCGGTCTCGGCGCGCCGTCGATCGTATTCGTCATCGTCAATTCGGTGCTCTGGGCCGTGGCGCTCAATACCCATGCCGGCTGCACCGCCGTGTCGGAAACATTGCGCATGGCGGGCCAGACCTTTGGCCTGAAAGGTTTCCGCTACGTGGTCAAGATTCTCATGCCGGCCGCGTTCCCCGCCATCCTCTCCGGCCTCAAGATCGGCTGGGCCTTCGCGTGGCGCACGCTGATCGCCGCCGAACTCGTGTTCGGCGTGTCGTCGGGATCGGGCGGTCTCGGCTGGTTCATCTTCGAGAACCGCAACACGCTCGACACCGCCAATGTCTTCGCCGGCCTGCTGACGGTGATGGCGGTTGGGCTCTTGGTTGAAGGCGTGATCTTCCGTACCATCGAGGCGAAGACCATCCGCCGCTGGGGCATGCAGCACGGCTAGCACGACGAAACATCCGGGAGAGAAAGAAATGACATATCGGCGCGGCTTCATCGCGATCGCGGCCCTTGCGCTCAGCTTGAGCCAGATGCCGGTTGCCTCGGCAGAGGACTGGCCGACCAAGCCGGTCCATATCCTGGTCGGTTTCGGAGCCGGCGGCGGCACCGACGTCGCCACGCGCGTCGTCGCGAACGCGCTGTCCAAGGCGCTTGGCCAGCAATTCTTCGTCGAGAACCGGGTCGGCGCGGGCGGCACGATGCGGGCGGTGTCGTCGCCAAATCGCCGAACGACGGCTACACCATGCTCTCGATCAGCATGGCGCACGCCGTTTCGACCGTCATGGTGAAGAACGTGCCCTACGATCCGGTGAAAGACTTTGCTCCGGTCGGAATTTTCACCAATTCCGCCTTCGTGGTGGCGGTTCCGAAAAATTCTCCGGCGACCGATCTGAAGAGCCTGATCGAGTACATCAACAAGCAGCCCGGCAAGCTGAACTATTCCACGGTCGGGCTTGGTTCGACGCAGCACCTGATCGCCGAAGACCTGCGGCAGCGCGCGAACTTGAACGCCCAGCAGGTCTCTTATCGCACCACCGGCGATGTGGTCAGCGCGCTGCTGCGGGGCGATGCGGCCTTTGCGGTCGAGCTTTATCACGCCATCCGCGGTCAAGTTGATGCGGGTGAACTCAGGCTGGTCGCGGTCGTGACCCCCAAGCGCTGGCCGGCAATTCCCAATGTGCCCACGGCGGAGGAGAGCGGCTTTGCCGGTCTCGGCTACGGCGGTTGGTACGGACTCATGTTCCCGGCCGGCACGCCGCAGCCGATCGTCGACAAGATGCACAAGACGCTTGAGACGATTTTGACCGACCCGGAAATCAAGTCGCAACTCGAGAAAGTCGGCGCCAGTCCCAATCTGTCGTCGCCGGCGGAGCTCAACCAAGTCATCGAGGCCAACATCGCCACCTTCAAGCAGGTGGCTCAGAAGGCCGGCCTGCAGGCGCAGTAGTCGCGCCCCGCACGCGCGCCGAATTTTGCACCGCATCGCCGTGTGCCGCCTCTCGCTTTTGCCGCGGCGCCCGTGCTATGGACGGGCCACGCGGACCAATCCATTCCCAACCGACAATCACCCGGACAACGGGCAGCAACGAGGAACTGTATGGCTGACACTTTGAACGTGCTTGCGATTTGCGGCAGCCTGCGCAAGGGCTCCTACAATCGGATGCTGATGAATGCCTCCATCGGCCTCGCTCCGGCAGGCATGACCATCAAGGAAGGGCCGTCCTTCGGCAGTTTTCCGATCTACAATTTCGACGACCAGCAGGCGACCGGCTTCCCGAAAGCGGTGGACGCGCTCAATGATGCGGTGAAGGCGGCCGACGGCGTGCTGTTCGTCTCGGCCGAATACAACTGGTCGATCCCCGGTGGATTGAAGAACGCCATCGATTGGCTCTCGCGCTACAAAGATGTGACGATGAAAAACAAGCCTTGCTGCATCCAATCCGCCGCGCCCGGCCTGCTCGGCGGCGCGCGCATGCAGTATCACTTGCGCATGGCGCTGCAGTCGATCGATGCCCAGTTGTTCGGCAAGCCGGAAGTCATCGTGAACATGGCGGCCTCGAAATTCGCCGACGGCGCGCTGAAGGATCAGGCCGCGCTCGATCTCATCAAGCAACAACTCGCGGGCTTCGCCGAGTTCATCATGCGCGTGCGGAAATAGGAGGGTGCTGTGATCGCGGTCATAGGTGCGACAGGAAATACCGGACGGGCCGCCGTCAAGGAACTGAAGGCGCTGGGCGAAAACCCGCTCTGCATCGTGCGCAACCCGGACAAGGCGCGCGAAGTTCTCGGCGCTGATGCCAAGACGGCGGTGGCGGAGATCACCGACAAGTCCGCATTGGGGAAGGCGCTGAAAGGCGCGGACAGCGTCTTCATGGTGACCGGCCACGGTCCGCAGGTCGCCGAGCAGCAGAACGGCGTCATCGACGCCGCCAAGGCGGCCGGCGTGAAATTCTTCGTCAAGGTGTCCGGCGGCAAGGCGGTGGTAAAGCCCGATGCGGAATCGGCGGTGTTCCGCAGCCACTTCGCGGTCGAGGACCATCTGAAGAAGAGCGGAATGCAATGGTGCATCCTGCGCCCGGGCCTGTTCATGCAGAACACCTTCACGATGGCGCCGTCGATCAAGGCCGACGGCAAGATGATTGCGCCGTTCCCGAAGGACAAGCCGATGTGCTTCATCGACGTACGCGATACCGGCGCGCTCGGCGCGCGTGTCGTGCGCGACTCCGGCAAGCACGCCGGCAAGACCTACAACTTCACAGGCGCGAGATCGAACTACGAAGAGTTCGCCAAAGTATTTTCGGAAGTGCTTGGAAAACCCGTGATCTACATCGCCGCGAGCTTGGAAGCGGCCGAGCAGGGCATGCGCTCGCGCAACATGCCGGATTGGCTGATCGCGCATCTGCTCGCGGTCGCGCGCGCCGGCGCCGCCGGCGCCTTCGCAGAGGAGATGACCGAGCCGATCCGCGAGATCGTCGGTCGCGCGCCGATCACGACCAGACAGTTTGTGCAGGACTTCAAGGCGGCGTTCGCCTAGTTCGCTTTATCCCTCCCCCTTTCTGGAGGAGGGATAGGGAAGGTTCGCAGCGCTTTTTTCTTTACGCCAGCCCGCTCGCGCGCGCCTGTTCGAGCGCCATCACCGCCCAGTCCTTGTCGCCGTCGCCATGCGCCACCGCGCCCACGAGCCGGTCGCGCCACACGTTGCCGCTCGGCAGCGGCACGCCCACCAAACCGCCCGCCACCAGCGCGAGGTCGGCGTCTTTGAGGCCGAGCACCGCCATCTGGCCGACCTTGGCATAGCTCTCGTCCACCATGATCTTGCCGTAGATTTTATAGGCCGAGCAGTTGAACAATCCGTCGGTCATCACGTCGTAGAACACGCTCGGCGCGACGCCGTACTTGCGGGTCAGCGCAAAACCTTCGCCCATCGCCTCCATCGCGCAGCCGAGCACGAAATTGTTGGCGATCTTGATCGCGGTCGCCGACGCCGGATCGCCGCCCGCCTCGAACGCGCGCCGCGAGATCGCCTCGAACAGCGGCTTGCACTGCACGAGCGCGCCCGGCGGCCCGCCGATCACCACGCCTGCTTGCCCTGATGCCACGACTTCGGGCCGCCCCAACATCGGCGCGGCAACCAAGACCTGGCCGCGCTCGGCATGGGCGGCCGTGAGCTTTTTGATGATCGTGACGCCATGCGTGCCCGAGCAAATGTGGATGCCACCCTTCGGCAGCGAATCCAACAGTCCGCCTTTCTGCTCGGCTACATCCGCCAGTGCTGTATCGTCCGCGAGCATCGTGAACACCGCCGCGCCGTGTCGGCACGCCTGTTCGATCGATGGCAAAGCCCTCGCGCCCGCCGCGACCAGATCCTTGATCTTCTGTGGCGTCCGATTGTAGGCGCCGACCTCATGCTCGGCGTCGAGCAGCCGGCGCGCCATGGCTTGGCCCATGCGGCCGAGCCCGATAAATCCGACTTTCATGATGTGCCTCTTCTAGTCATGGCGGCAAGATGACTCAGTTCACCCCTCCCCCGCGAGCAAAGCGGGGAGGGGGCGGGGTGTGGGGGGGGTTCTGTTGAATCGAAAAAGTGCCCCCCACCCCGACCGCTTTCGCTCTGCTACAGCGGTCGCCCCTCCCCGCCGCTTCGCGGGGGGAGGGGCAATTATTACTGCAGTTGGCCGCGCACCCATTCCAGCTCGCGGCAGACGTAATCGACGATGTCGCCGGTCTTCAGATTGTCCGGCAACACATCCCAGGTGTAGGTCTCGATCTCGAGTTGCCGCGACAGCGGCCGCGCTTTGTGGAATTTCAGCGCGTCCTCGATCGCAAACCGCGTGGTGCCGAATTCGCCGAGATCGTCGAGGAATACCGGCACGTGGAAGTGCGTGCGCCATTCGCGCGGGCCGGGATTGCTCTCCCAGGCCTTGAATGCATCTTCGAGATTGAGGAAGCGCGTGAGCTTGCCGTCCTTCTTCTCGACCGTCTGGGTGAGATAGATCGTCTTGGCATAGCGCTTGAGCGTATCGACGATCTTCTGCGTCACGTTTGGAACGCGCATCGCCGCCGCTTCCTGCAGCTTGAAGATCGGAATGCCGGCGTCGAGCAGCTTCTGCAGCGAGGTCGAAATATCCTCGTACACCACCGCCTGGTGGCAGATGTCGAACACCGTGCCGATGAAACGGCGCTGCGCGCCGATCGCCTCCGAAATCGGCAGCCCGGAAAACTTCGCCAGCATTTCGGCCGATTTCCCGGTGTAGAGGTGCTTGGTGAAATAATCGACCGTCTCGTCGGTTGTTTCGAGAAAGCAGAACGGCTCGGGCTCGAGCGCGAGCGTCACCGTGCGGCCGGTGCGTTGCTCGAGTTTCACCAGTTCGGCCGCGACCCGCATCACATGCTCGGTGTAGCTGTCGACCACCGCCTTGCTGGTGACGTTCGGCTTGAACCCGAGCGGCGCGCTCTGGATCGACGGCGAGATCGACTCCGGCACCACGTCGGCCAGGATATTCGCGACATTGATGGTGTATTGCGTACGCTCTTCGGAACGCCAGTCCGGCTCGTACACTTGTTCCTTGACGATCGTGTTCTTGAACGGCCCGTAGGGAAAGGCATTGACCGTATAGAGATACATGTTGTTGTCGGCGAGAAATTTTTTCAGCTTGTCGCGCTCGGGCTTGCTCTTGACCAGCGTCGCCGCCGAGGCGTTCGACAGCCTGAGCGACACGCCGAAGGGATCCTTCGGGCAGACGCGTTTCTGCACCTTGGGCACATAGGTCGTGAGACTCGTCCACATGTCGTCCCAGGTGTCGCCGGGATGCACGAGCGTCGAATAGGTGAGGTGGCCGAGGCCGTGACCGAGATCCATGATTGTTTTTCCTGCGACTGCTTACTGAACTTTTTCGATGGTGCCCTTCGCCGCCGAGCGGATGAGCGCTTCGCTCACCGACGCGCCGTGAATGATCTGATCATCCGGAATGGGAAACGGCGGCCCGCCCTCGGCCGCGCGTGCGAACGCCTCGAAAGTGGCGCGGAGGAGGTCGATCCTTTCGGCTTCCCACACTTCCGCTGGTCCTTTGACCGGCTGGAATTTGCACATGCCGAACTGGCGCATGCGCCGCTCTTCCGAGGATGCGCCGGTGACGTGAGTGACGCCCTCGAGCCGCAGCCAGCCCTTGGAGCCGAAGACCTGAAAGCTGAATCCGGGACCCGTCGTGGTCATGGTGCCGAGGTAACCTGACATGCCCGCTTTCATGCGAAACAACATGGACGCGGTGTCGTCGGCGCCGCTCTGCGCCGCGCGCGCAAAACTTTGGCAATAGACATGATCGATCTCGCCGAGGAGATAGATCATTAAGTCGATCGCATGCACGCCCATAGGCGCGAGTCCGCCCAAAGGCGCCTCGTCTCTCTTCGAGCGCCATACCGTGGCCGGCAGGAACAGCGCGTTGGGATAGGTCATGCTCGCTTCGACATGCTGGATGATGCCAAGCTCGCCTGTCTGGATGCGCTTGTGCAGCTTGATGATTTCCGGATGGAAGCGCCGATTGTAGCCGACACCCGCCGCGCGCTTGGCCTTGCGCACCGCATCGAGCGCCGTCTCGGCTTCCTTCTTGGAGAAGGTGAACGGCTTTTCGCAATACACGTGCTTGCCGGCCTGCGCCGCCGCGATGATCTGTTTCATGTGTCCCGAAGGCGGCGTGGCGAGCGCGACCGCGTCGATTTTCGGGTCCGCGAGCACCGCTTCGTAACTGTCGGCCAGACGAAGCGAATGCTGCTTGGCAAACGTCTCGACGTCCGGCGACATCGTGCGCGTCTGCACGGTGGTGAATCGCATCGCGTCACTGCCTGCGAGCGATTCCACCATGGTCTTGCCCCAGGTGCCCAATCCAACGACGGCCGCGTTGATCATCAATCACTCCACAAAGTTACCCGCACGCGGACGGATCAGCGATGCGTCATCGCCACGACCACGCAGCAGATCGCCCAGAACAGGCAGTATTCATAGCCGCCGATGTTCCACAGCCATTTCCCGCCCGTGACCCTGTAGACCGCACCGGCCGCGACGCAAAGATGGACCGCCGCGATCAGCGCGACAAACGGGGTATAGATGCCGAAGATCAGCCCGATCGCCAGGATCGTCTCGACGATGCAGGCCGTATACATCCACGTCGCCGGCGGTTGGAACTTAGCCGCGACAAAAAACCCCAGCGCCTCCGGCACGAAGAACTTGGCGTAGATATGCGGGATGAAAAACGCCCCGCAAATGATGCGGAGGATCACGATTCCGTTGGTCAGGTCGAATTTATCGGCAAACGACATGGGGCCCCCTCATGGCCTTTGCGCACGCATTTCAATGGATCGTGTCGGACTGCGCAAGAGCACACCGCGATATCACAGCTTCTTGCCCTTGAGCCAATCTGCGCCCTTGGCGTAGAGCGCCTTGACGTCGGCGTTGTCGAGACCCGGCATGGTTTTAGGAATCGTGTAGCCGATCTTGGACTGCAAATAGCCGAGGTGGCGAAAGCCGATCTCAAAGCGCTTGAGCAGCTTCTGGTCGAGCTTCAGCGTAACGGAAGGGTCGACCGGGTCGATCCTGTCCTTCTCGTAAATGCGCCGGCAGAGAACGAAGCCCCACTTGCCCTTGCGCTTTTCGAGAAAGTCATAAAGCCGGCCGTCGCAAGTGACATCGCATTCTATGCCGTCCACCATGGCGCGTTGTGAAATCGTCGACTTGGTCATCGCGATGGCGCGCGTGCCTTTGATCTCGATCGAAGAGCCGTGAAGGTAGTGATAGATGCGCACGCCCTTGTCGTATCCCTCCTTGGTGACTTTTATGAACTCGTCCACCGTGCCCGAGAACCACGTTGCGACCATTCGGCCGTCCGGGTGCCAAAGGGTTCGGAACTTGTCCCACATCAGGGCATCGCGCCACACCACCCAGTTTTCCACCGCCTCGCGGACGAGCTGGCGGTCCAACGCTTCGCTTTTCATGGACGGCATGTTCCTCCCCACGGTCCGGGCCGCGCACTGGCGCGCGGCCCCTCACTGCCCTAACGTTCGCGCGTCAATCAGCACAGTGGAGCAAACATGTCGAGATTAAAGGGCCGCACGGCGATCATCACCGGCGGGGCGGTGGGCATCGGCAAGCACTATTGCCAAGCATTGGCGGCGCAGGGGGCCGAGGTCATGGTGGCAGATATTGTGGACGGCTCGTCCGTGGCCGCGGAGCTTGCCGCCAAATACGGCAAAAACTCCATCACCAGCATGGTCTTCGACGTGAGCAGGGAAGATCAATGCAAGGCGCTGGTCGCCAAGACACTGGAGCGTTTCGGCAAGATCGACATTCTGGTGAACAATGCCGCGCTCTATGCCCCATTGCCCACGCTCAAGGTCGAGGAAATCGACGTGGAATTGTGGGACCGCGTGATGGCGATCAACATCCGCGGGCCGTTCCTGATGGTCAAGCACGTGGCCCCGCACATGATCGCGCGCAAATACGGCAAGATCGTCAACATCGGCTCCGGCACGGTGGCGCGCGGCATTCCGAATTTCTCGCACTATGTGACCTCGAAGGGCGCGGTCACGGCGTTCACGCGCGCCATCAGCCGCGAGCTCGGTGAGCACGGCATCTGCGTCAATACGCTCGCGCCCGGCTATACGTTGAGCGAAACCGGCTTGAAGAACGAGACCCATGTGGCGCAGTCGCGCGCATCTTCGATCCAGCGCCGGGCGCTCAAACGCGACGAATACCCCGAGGATCTGGTTGGCACGCTCGTTTACCTGTGCTCGAGCGACAGCGATTTCATGACCGGCCAGGTGCTGGCGGTCGACGGCGGTGCAAACAACACCTGACGGCGTGAATCATCCACTCCGTTCATCCCCGCGAATGCGGGAATCCAGGTTGCTTCCGTCCTGGGTCCCCGCTTTCGCGGGACGAGCGAGGGAGAAAACCCTGCTCGACGTGCATGGCAGTACGGCAAGACTGCCCTGTATTAGTTGCGTCTGGCACTATATCTTAGGATCAAATCACTGCGTGTGATGGAGACTCTCATGGAAGGCGTCGGTCATCTCTCCGCCAAGGCGAAGACCAAGGCGAAACCCAAGGGCAAAAACGGCAACGGTGCCCGCGATGCCTATTACGAGCGCCTGTCCAAACACGACATGGCGCCGCTCTGGGTGGTGCTCAAAGACATCATTCCCGACGAGCCGAAATCCGTCTGCGCGCCCGCGATCTGGCATTTCAAGGACGTCAAACCGATCGTGATGGAAGCGGCCGAGGTGATTTCCGCCAAGGAAGCAACCCGGCGAGTCATCGTTCTGGAAAATCCCGCGCTGCGCGGCCAATCGCGCATCACGCAATCGCTCTACGCCGGCCTCCAGCTCATCATGCCCGGCGAGATCGCGCCGGTGCATCGCCATTCCCCCTCCGCCATTCGTTTCATCCTCGACGGCGAGGGCGCCTACACCCAGGTCGAAGGCGAGAAGACCATCATGGCGCCCGGCGATTTCGTGCTCACGCCCAACTGGGCCGCGCACGACCACGGCAACACCTCCAAACAGCCGATGATCTGGCTCGACGTGCTCGACGTGCCGACCATCAATTTCTTCGAGACCTGTTTCTATAAGCACTACCACAATGACAAGCAGAACACGCGCCTCGACCACGAGGACTCGCTCCTGCGCTACGGTTCGGGCGTCTTGCCCGACGGTCTTGACGCCACCACGAACCGCAGCCCGATCGTCAATTATCCCTACGTGCGCATGCGCCCGATCCTCGATCGCATGGCGCGCTCGGGCGATCTCGACCCGCGTCACGGCGCGCGCTTCCGCTACGCCAACCCGCTCAACGGCGGCTGGTCGATGCCGACCATGGGCGCGCATCTCGCGTTGCTGCCGAAGAATTTCAAGGGCAAGCCGTACCGCGCGACCGACAGCACCATCTTCGTCTGCGTCGAAGGCAAAGGTGCGACCAAGATCGGCGGCAAGACGCTGGAATGGGGTCCGCGCGACGTGTTTGTCGTGCCGTCCTGGCAGCACTACAGCCACACCGCGGCGCAGGAATCCGTGCTGTTTTCGATCTCCGATCGCCCGGCGCAGGAAGCGCTCGGCATCTGGCGCGAGAGCAACTGACCGCTATTCGGCAGCCGTTGCTTCAGGTTTGAGCGCCGCAGCGTTGCGTCGGCGCGAATGGTCGATGATCAATAGCCCCACCCCGGCGGCGATTCCAATGAAATTGACGTAATACCCACCCGCGAAAATCTCCGGCGGCAGCGCGATGGGTATCGAAACGACGCCGTAGATCAGTCGCGCCGGCAATTTCAATGGCGTCAGCGCGTAACCGACGATGCCCGCCGTGCCGACGAACAGCGCGAACAGGATGCGGCAGAAGTTCCACACGATCAGGTAGGTCGGCCCGTCCATCAGCATGCTCGGCGTGAGCACGAACAGGAACGGCAGGATGAACGTGCTCCAGCCCACCAGGCAGGCGATCCAGCCCGTGGTCCAGCCGTCGGTGCGCGCGATATTGGCGGCCGCATAGGCGGCGAACGCCACCGGCGGCGTGATCATCGACAGCATGCCGTTGTACATCACGAACATATGCGCGGCCATCGGCGTCACCCCGAGCTTGATCAGCGTCGGCGCAAGCAGCGTGGCGGTCAGGATATAGACGCTGACTGTCGGCAGTCCGATGCCGAGAATGAAGGCGAGCACCGCGATCAAGAGCAGCAGCAGATAGACGTTGTCGCCCGACAGCAGCACGAGCTGCATCGTCATCCCGTGGCCCAAGCCAGATACGCTCAAGATTCCCACCATCAACCCGGCGGCGGCGCCAATCAGCAGAATGTCGAGCGAGATGCGGCCGGTCTCGATGATCGCCCTCAGGAGATCGGCCACGCTCGGCCGCGAGCCGCGGTAGCCGAAGATGAGGGTGAGCACCATCAGGAGTCCGGTCGAAACGATCGCGGCTTTTTCCGGGGTGAGCAGGAAAATTTCCGGATAGACCAGCGCCAGTACCAGAAACAGGATCGGAATGAGGAAATGCCAGCCCGATTTGAACACCTCGGAGAGCTGAGGCGCATCTGTGATTTCGGCGGAACCGATGCCGTGCTTTGCGGCCTCAAGATCGACGTGGATGAACAGGCAGGCGTAGTAAAGGATGGCGGGAATGGCGGCCGCAACGCAGACGGTGCCGTAAGGGACCTTGAGGTATTCCGCCATGATGAAGGCGGCCGCACCCATGACCGGCGGCATCAGCTGCCCGCCGGTCGATCCCACCGACTCGATCGCCGCCGCCCGATAGGGCGAGAACCCCGATTTGATCATGGTCGGGATCGTGACGATGCCGACGGCAAGCACATTGCTCACCGCGCTGCCCGAGATCATGCCGAACAGCGCCGAGCCTACGACCGCAATCTTCGCCGCCCCGCCGCGGAAGCGGCCCATCGCCGACATGGCGATGTCGGAGAAAAAGTTTGCGCCCCCGGTGCGCGCCAGCACCTGCCCGAGGATGGTGAACGGGATCACCACCAGCACCGCGACCTGCAGGATCGAACTGATCAGGCTGTTGGTATCGAGACCGAGATAGGTGACGGCGCGTTCAGGCAAAACCCAGCGGGTCTGAAAATCGCCAGGGAAAAACGGGCTGACGTAGATGTAGACCGCCATCGCGAGGATGACACCGACGAAGCCATAACCCGAAATCCGGCGGCTCGCCTCCAGCACGAGAAAGATCAGGACTGCGCTGCTGATGATGCCGTCCTTCGGCAGCAATGCGAATTCGTACGTCAGCTCCTCGTAGCGCACGGCGATGTAGCCGCACAGAATGAGCGAAGCGAGAGCGCTCGCCCAGTCGAACCAGCGCGCAAAGCGGGCGCGGCGGGCGAGCAGAGTCCAGGCCACAGCCATCAGGAGACCGAGCCATAGTTCCCACGGAATGCTCGCAGGATTGGAATAGCTGTAGGCGATATAGGCGAGGATCGCGAAAACGGCGATCAGTCCGCCCGAGTCGATCGCGCTCGGCTTGACCGGCTGCTCGGCGATATAGGCGAGCGCCAGCGTGAGACCGAGGCATACCGTCAGCAATTGCTCGATGTAGAACGACAGGTTGAACACCTGCCGCGGAACATCCAGCACCCAGAGCACCACGCAGGCGATCAGTAGCGCCTGAAGGATGTTCGTGCAAATGTAGGTGGCGCGCGACGCAGCGGAGGCGAACTCCGCTGCGGTCGGGACGATGCGCTCTTCGCTCACGGCAGCGCTGCGGCCGCGATATTATGTTCTTTGAAATACTTCAACGCGCCGGGATGGTAGGGAACGCTGTACTTTTTATAGGCGAACGCTGGCGTGAATTCGCGCAGCACCGGCTGCACGGCGATCAGATCGTCCTTGTTCTTGAACAGGACGTCGAGGATTTTATAGATCGTCTCGTCCGGCACTTTGGTGTTGGTGAAGATCGTATTGTCGAAGCTGTACACCTTGATCGGCTTGTCGACGCCGGTGAACACCGGGCCCGGTGCGACCTGAGTGAGATAACCCCAAGGCATGATCTTTTTCGCTGCCGGCATGCCGGCTTCATCCGTCTGGATGGCGCGTATGCCGCCGACGGTCGTATCGACCTCCCGCAGCTTAGGCGCGCCGAAGGCGAAGAAGAACACGTCGTTCGCGCCTGCGATGAAATCGTCGGCGCCGCGCACCACATTGGGCACCGGCACCGGCTTGACGTCGGCCTCCGTCAGGCCGGCGGTCGCGATCATGGCGCGCGTGACCTTGTCGAGGTTGCGCATGGCCGAATAGCCCCAAGCGATCCGCTTGCCTTTCATGTCGACGGTCGAATGGATTGCCGAATCCTTGCGCACGAAGAATGGCGTTCGCAATGCGTGCACCGCGGCGATGAGGCGAAGGTCTTTGAAATTGCCCTCGAACCCGTCCGTGGTCTCCATGATGTTGCTGATGCCGATTTCCGCTTCTGCGCGGCCGACCATCGGAATGATCGCGGTGTCGCCGCCGGTCGGCTGCACCAGCACGTTCATGCCGCCTTTTTCCTTCAGCACCTTGGCGATCGAGGTCGCGGTGGTGTGGTTGAGCGAACCCGGCGGCAAGGTTGCGAAGCCGTAGGTCTGCGCCGCCGCCGCGCTGGCGGCAAAAGCCAAAATCGCAATCGCCGCCGCCGTTCGGATGGCCGTCGATTTCAGACCGAGAGATCGATTTTTGATTCCGATGCACATGGCGCATCCTCCCTTTCTTTTACTGCGCCATCATTGCACAGCATCGCCGCGATGGCGAGGCAGGGGCTCGTTGCGCCATCGATAATGTGATCTTTACGGCGGCTCGACTTCGAATCCATCGGCGCGGTCCAGCACGATGCGACCGGACGCCGCGGCCGCTGCCCAGCGTGCGGTCGCACCGATGCCGCCGAACGAGAAAAAATGCGCGGTCACTTTGCCGAGGTCGCGGCTTTCCGCCAACGGCCGGATAATGCTGTCCGGCGCGCTCGTGCCCATGAGATGCTTGAGCAGTCCGGCCTGCCGGGCGAGTCCTTGCGTCGAGGCGGAGACGCCGCAGCGCCGCGCATAGCGGAACAGCGTGGCGAGATTGGTCGGCCCCGCCATGCCGATGCGGACCGGATGCTCGATGCCGAGATCGCGCAAGCGCGCGATCCACGACGCGATTCGATCCGCCGCAAAGCCGAACTGGGTGACGATATGGACCTCGAGTCCGGTTTGCGCCGCGGCCTCGACCTTGGCGGCCAGCGCGCGGTCCAGGACGTCGCTGGAAATGCGCGGATGGCCTTCCGGATATCCCGCAACCCCGATCTCGACAATGCCGTGCCGTTGCAACTGTCCGCTCTCGATCAATTCGATAGCGCTCGTGAACGGTCCCTTCGTTTGGTCGTTGTCGCCGGCGATGACCAGTACGCGTCGGACGGAAGCCCGCGCCGAAAGTTGCGCCAGCAGTTCGTCGATCTCGCCCGCGCTTTCAAGCCTGCGCGCGGCCAGATGCGGCACCGGCTCGAAACCGGCCGAACGCACCACGCTGGCGTGCTCGATGAGATCGGCAAGCGGCCGCGTCGGAACCGCGGAGATAAAAACCTGTTCAACCCCTGGCGCAGCCGATTTCAGCTCCGCCATGTCGGCGGGTGTCGGCTTGGTCGCCTCGATCGAATAACCGCGCAGGAAAGCCACGATCCCCTGGATCGTGTCTGCCGGAACAGCGGGTGTTAGCTGGGGCGCCGGGACGGACATCGTCATTCCCTTCGCCGCGAGATGACGAAGGATTCGTCGTAGAACCACAATCCGCCATGCTGCTGCAGCACCTCGCGCGTGGCATCGAGATAGCTGCCGTCCGCCACCACCGAGGCGAGCCGGTCGTCCTCGACTTGCGCCACATAGATCGCCGCGTTCCAGGCCGCAAACAGCGTCGATGTTCCGATCGATTCCGATATTTCCGACGGCAACGTGTGCATGTCGTAGCGGAATAACGATCGATTGTCCGCATAGGCATTGAAATTGAGGTCGCGCCCCGCTGGCCCGAGTTCCTGCTTCACGGCTTTCAGGATCTGATGGCGGTCGGTGGTGAACGGATTGTCGTCCGGCCAGATGCGCCGAATGATAGCCATGCCGGGATCGTGGCCGTGCGAATGAATGGCGATCAGCCGTCCCCCCGGTCCAAGCGCGCGCGCCAGCGGCGCGATCACGCGCTTGGCCTTGAAATCGAGCGAGGCACGCGCGCGATAGGGTTGCGAAGCGATGACCAGGTCATAATTGGCCATCATACCGCCCGGCTTCGGGATGATCGGGTCGAGCAGGAATTTATGATCCTCGCGATAAATCACGAGCACCACCGGCCGCTCATAGACCGGGTTGCCGGTTTTCTGGCTCACCCGCGCCTTCCAGTTCTCGGCCAGGAACGGTTCGAGCCCGGTGATCTGTTCCTGGAAGCGATAGGCCGTATTGCCGGACAGCGGCAGCTCATGCCACACCAGACTCGTCGCCGCCGTCATCGATTTGACCGCAAGCCACGGCGCATCCGCGTAGGCGAGATTGGTCAGCACCAGCACCGTCGACGGGTGCTCGAGGAAACGATCGGCCATCTTCTGCAGCGTCAGTCTGATGTCTTCTAGGCTGATTTCCTTACCCACCACGTAGAACGGCATGGTCGGCGAACGGTCGTGCAGGGCGCGCAGCACGCGCGCGAGTACGGTGCCGTCGCCCACGCCCGCATCGAACAAGCGTACCGCCGGCGGTCGCGGGTGAATGTTGGCGATCTCAAGCCCGACGCGCTCGCCGATCACCCACTTTTCGCTGCAGGTGTTGACGAACAGCAGGTACTTCTGCCGATTGTCGAAGAACCGGAAATTCCGTTGCGGGTCGTCGGGCTTGACGCTCGCTGGCGCGCTCGGAGTGGACCGTGGAACGGCCGGAAGGGGCGCTGGCGCCGTACCGGCGCGCACGATGACCGCCGGCCGCGCGGCGGTCGAGAGATTGTTCGCCATGAAATAGCGGATGCGGTCGAGCGTCTCGGTGGTGATGCGTCCGCCGTGGCGCAATCGGCTCGCAAGCTTGCCGTCGTTGACCGCGCGTCTGCCGAAGGTCGATTCCGCGAGTCCGGTCTGCCGGCAATAGTCGGAAATTTCCTGCAACAGCTCTTGAGAATTCATGGGCCTTCCTTGGGGCGTTTCCGGACCGGCCGCGCGGCGTAAGGCCGTCTTCTGCTGAGCCAGACCCGTTGAGCGAACCAGTGTTGGCGTGCGAGGTCAACCACAATTCAGCCCACTGCCTCGATGGGAAATTAGATGGGATTTAACCCACATCATAAATAGGCTGATAGTGCGGAATTTCAGTTTTCCGAGACAAAATCATAACGGGTTCGTGTGGGCAAAAAATCAGGCATGGGGCCTTTGCCCACACTCAATGGGGCGCTATCCAAGCAAAAGCTAATAAATTCAATGAATTAGAAATTTCAGCCGGCGTTCAAGGCCTTCAGGACAACGCCCGCGACCGAAGCCGTCCCATCGCGTCCGCCGAATTCGCACGGTCTGATTCCCGTGGCATAGGCCGCATCGACGGCCCGCTCGATTCGTTCCGCGGCTTCAATGGCGGGCGGGTGATCGTGTTTCACGCCCAGCCAGTCGAGCATCATGGCGGCCGAAAGGAACATGGCGGTCGGGTTGGCGAGCCCCTTGCCCATGATGTCCGGCGCGGTGCCATGGCAAGGCTGGAACACGGCGTGCGTATCGCCGATGTCCGCTGAAGGCGCCATGCCCATGCCGCCGATCAGCCCGGCCGTGAGATCGGACAGGATGTCGCCGAACATGTTTTCCATCACCAGCACGTCGAAATCCCAGGGCTTTCGCACCAGCATGGCCGCGCAGGCATCGACATAAATCCGGTCGGTTGCGACGCTTCTGTGACGCGGCGCGCATTCATCGAACAGTTTGCGGAAATAGGCATAGGCTTTGAACGCATTCGCCTTGTCCACGCAGGCAAGGCGGCCCGGGCGCCCGCGCTGTTTGCGCCGCTCGGCCAGCCGAAACGAGAATTCGAACAGCCGCTCGCAGGTCTTGCGCGTGATCACGAGCGTTTCGCGCGCGTCGTTCGCGGTGACGACGCCCTTGCCCATGGAGGCGAACAATCCTTCGGTCGACTCGCGGATCAGCACCAGATCGATGCCGTGCTCGGTCGCGCCCACGATCGGGGAGGGCACGCCGGGGATCAGCCGGCACGGCCGTACGCCGGCGTAGAGGTCGAAGATGAAGCGCAATTCGACCTGCGGCATGATCTCGGTATTGTCCGGATAGCGCACGCTCGGCAATCCGCACGCGCCGAGCAGAATGGCATCCGCCTGTTCGCACAGCTTGATCGTGCTCTCCGGCATCGATTGGCCGTGCTCGCGGTAATAGCCGGCGCCCGCCGGCGCTTCTTCGAAGTGGAATTTCAGCCCGGCGCCTTCGAGCCTGCGCAATATTGCGAGCGTTGGCGCCATGACTTCGGGCCCGATGCCGTCGCCGGCGAGCACGGCAATATGAAAGGCGCTGTTGGCAAGCATGCGGTGTGAGATGGTACGGGCAGGAGATTTTGCGCTAATGAATACGGAACCTCGCGCCGATGCAAGTTCGACCCCATGCCCCGTCTCGCCGCCAATCTCGCCTATCTGTTCACCGAGCGCCCTCTGCTCGAACGCTTTGGCGCCGCGGCGGCGGCCGGGTTCAAGGCGGTCGAGCTGCAGTTTCCCTACGATCACGCGCCCGCCGCGGTGAAAGCCGAGATCGAACGTCATGGTCTCACCCAGCTCGGTCTCAATACCGCGCAAGGCCGCCAAGGCGAGTTCGGGCTTGCGGCCTTGCCGGGCCGCGAGCGCGACTGGCAAACGCTGTTCAAGCAGGCGCTCGATTATGTGGTGGCGATCGGCGGCTGCCAGATCCATTGCTTGGCCGGGAAGGTGCCGCCCGAGCAGCGCCCGGCCGCCGAGCGCGTATTCATCGCAAATCTCAGCGCCGCCGCCGACGCCGCTCGTGAGAAGAACATCACGCTGCTGATCGAGCCGATCAATCCGCGCGACCGGGCGGACTATTTCCTCAATCGCGTCGAGCACGCCGCCGACATCATCGCAAAGGTCGGACGGCCGAACGTCAAGATTCAGTTCGATTTCTATCATGCGCAAATTGTCGGCGGCGATCTCATCACGCGCTTCGAGAAGCATCTTCCTTTTGTCGGTCATGTGCAGATCGCCTCCGTGCCGGCGCGCGCGGAGCCCGACGACGGCGAAATTAACTATTCGGCCGTGCTCGCCGCCGTCGATCGCCTCGGTTACCTGGGTTTCGTGGCCTGCGAATATCGGCCGCGCGCGCGTACCGAAGATGGCCTTGGCTGGGCAAGGGCTTATGGCGTGGCGCCGACAGCCAAGTGATCGCGACGGCCGCCGGCAGGGCGGGACAATTACCGATAATATTGTCCTGCATTTACATTAATCTTGCGCCTCCTGATGCGACTGCTAACGTGACGTCATGTGGGGTCGTGATCGTAAAGCGGAAAAGTCGGGTTCATATGCGTCGGCGCCATCCACTGCGCTGAAGGAGGCAATTCATCAGGCGCGGATCGAGACCGCGGAGCGTTCCGCCGTCGTCGTCGATCTGCGTGACGCCGAAATCGCCAGGCTCGAATTGCTCAACGAAGCGCTCGATCCGATTTTTGCGGAGATTCCGTCCGACGTCGATTTGTTCGATCGCGGGATCAGTCAGGGCGAAGTGCCGCGGCTGTGGATCGATGCAGTCGCTCATGTCTTCATGGGCCGCGACAAACGCCAGTATCGATTCGTCCAGGACGGCCGTTTTGGCCGCAAAATTCTCGCCGAATCGTTCGAAATCGAGGAAATGGTCCGCGCGATCACGCACTACATCGCGAGCCGTCTGGTCGATCGCGATCACGCGCTGTCGGAGAAATTCGTGCCGATACCTGCGGAGTCCTATATGACCTTCCAGACGCTGCGCTCGCACCAGCGCTGGCGTCTCATGCGCATGTTTATCTTCGGCTTGATCGCGGGTTGCGTCGCGCTTTTTGCGGCGGCTTGGATCGCTGCCTGGTACAGCCTGTGAATCACCTGCCGGCGTCTTCCGCCGTTTGCGGAAGCACCACCGCATAGCGCGGCAGGCTCGTGATCGTTCCATTGCCCGAAAGGATCCGCGCCACAACGGTGCAGCGCCACGCGCCCGGCTTCCCGGCGATTTCGAACAGATTATAGCCGGCGGCTTGCGCCGTCGCGCCCGGCGCCGCCGACGCCGATGGCGCGCTTAAGGATGGAATGGGTGGGTTCCGTCCGTTGAGCAACATCAGCGTGCGCGCGTGATCGTGTCCGTGAAGCAGAAGCTCGGTGCCGTGCCGTTCCAGTATGGCGCGGAACTGCGCGGAGTCCGTGAGCCGCTTGAAGAAGCCGGACAGCTTCATCACCGGCGGATGATGGATCATCACGACGCGGAACAAACCTTCATCGCCCAATTTGGCGAGCAGGGTTTCGAATTTGGCCAATTGATCGCCGCCAAGCCGCCCCGTCCCCATGAACGGCAACGTCGGGACCGCGCTCGAAAGCCCGATGATAGCGATCGGTCCGCGTCTGCGCACGAACGGGAATGACTCTCCGTCGTCACCGCGCATGTAGGGAGCCCAGTTCCGCTCCATCGCCACGACGCCTTCCCGCACATAGGCGTCATGATTGCCCGGCACGAGCGTCACATCGGTCGGCGAGCCGAGATTCTCGAGCCAGGCGCGCGCCCGCGGATACTCGACCGGATGCGCGATGTTGACGAGATCGCCCGTGATCGCGATATGGTCGTGCGGGCAGGCTTTGAGGTCGCCGACCAGCGTTTCCAGCGTATCGGCATGATGAATGGCCGAACGCCGTCGTTGCCAGTTGAAGTACCCGAGCGCCCGTTTGTTCATGAGATCGCCGCGATTGACGATCGGCATCGGCGGAATATGCGGGTCGGAAATGTGCGCGAGCGTGAACATCAAGAACTGCCGATCAATATCCCGGCGATGAACACCAGCGCTCCCCCGACCATGACCTGGAACGCGGCTGCCAGCAGCGGCGTATCCATATAGCGGTGGCGTATCAGGGAGATGACCGCGAGCTCGATCGTCACCACCGCGATGGCGATCGCGGTCGCTGTTTGGAAATGGGGAATGAGGTAGGGCACGGTGTGACCGAGCCCGCCGATCGCGGTCATCCCGCCGCAGACAATGCCACGCAGCCACGGCGCGCCGCGTCCGGTCAAGGAGCCGTCATCGGACAGCGCTTCGGCGAAACCCATGGAGATGCCGGCGCCGACGGCCGCCGCGAGCCCGACCAAAAATGTTTCCCACGTGTTATGGGTGGCGAACGCGGCGGCGAACAGCGGTGCGAGTGTCGACACCGAACCGTCCATCAGTCCGGCCAGCCCCGGTTGCACATATTGCAGCACGAAGATGCGTCGTTCGGTTTCGGCTTCTTCGGCGCGGGCGCCCGGCGTCAGAATCTTTTCCTCGAGTTTGTGCGCAAGGTTTTCGTGCTGCGCCTCGATCTCCGCGAGTTGGGTGAGCAGCTGCCGCACCGAGGCATCGCGCGTCGTCTCCGCCGACTTGCGATAGAAGCGCTCCGCTTCGTATTCCATGGTCTCCGCGTATCTGCGGACTTCCTCGATTCGAAGCGGACGCACCAGCCAGAGCGCCTTCTTCGGAATGAAGCCCTTGACGTCCTGGCGGCGGATCAGCGGCAGGTACTCGCCGAATTTCGTGCGATAGAGGTCGAACAGCATCGTCCGATGCCGCGCTTCTTCGTCCGCCATTTCGTCGAAAACTTTGGCCGAGGCCGGAAAGCTCTGCCGCAAGCCTTCCGCAAACCCGCGATAGATTCGGCTGTCCTCGTCCTCGTTGGAGATGGCGAGCGCCAGGATTTCCTGCTCTGAAAGGTCGGCGAATCGTCTCACAGAGGTCTTCTAGCCCCCAACCATTGCCTACGGTCTAATATTGGAACAATTCTAAAATATAGGATTAAGCCCCGATTGGGTAGACTGATCTCCGGAGACTGATGAAAAAGACATCGCATCATAACGGGTTACGGACATCCTTGCTGGCCGGGCTGCCGCGCCTGATGCATGTCGTTTGGCGGTTTTCGCGCGGTCTCACGCTGGGCGTGCGCGCGGTCGTGATCGACCGTCAAGGCCGCGTCTTCCTGGTCAAGCACAGCTACACCGCCGGCTGGCACTTGCCCGGCGGCGGCGTCGAGGCCGGCGAAACGCTGCTCGAGGCGCTCAAGCGCGAGCTCGCCGAGGAAGGCAACATCGAGCTGCTCGCTCTGCCGGTTCTGCATGGGATATTCTTCCATCCGATCTATTCGCATCGCGACCACGTCGCGGTCTATGTCGTGCGCAGTTTTCAGCAGCCTTCGGCCCCGCAGCCGAACCAGGAGATTGTCGCCAACGGATTTTTTCCGACCAATGCCCTGCCGGAGGACACCACGATCGGCACCCGCTCGCGCATCACCGAGGTCCTCATGGGCGCACCGCCGGCCCAGCGCTGGTGAATTGTCTATGCCAGAGTATGGACCGTCTGTCATGGTGGCAAAGCAGGCGAAGTAATGGGATGCGCTGCGGGTGCGTGGGCAGTACAATTGTGCAGCACCGTGAATACGCTCGGGCGTCATGAACCAGACCATCCGTTTTTGCACCACGACCGACGACGTAAGGCTTGCTTATGCCGTGAGCGGAGAGGGGCCGCCGCTGGTCATGTCGGCGACCTGGCTTACGCACCTGGAGCACCAATGGCACAGCTTGGCCTGGCGGCCGTGGCTTGAAGCGTTTTCCCGCGAGCACAAACTGTTACGCTACGATTCGCGCGGCTGCGGGCTTTCCGACCGTGACACGGCCAATCTTTCGTTCGAAACCTGGGTTTCGGATTTCGAACGCGTCATCGAAGCTGCCTCCTTCCAACGCTTTTCTCTGTTGGGCACGTGCCAGGGCGGTCCCATCGCGATCGAATACGCCGCGCGGCATCCCGAGCGGGTGAGTCATCTCATCTTGTACAGCACCTATGCACGCGGACGTTTGCGCTGGACCGATCGGCCGAAAGAGGTCGACAAGGCCCACGTGTTGCTCGATCTCACGCAGCTCGGCTGGGGGCAGGAGAACAACGCTTTCCTGCAGGTATGGGCCTCGGCATTCCAGCCGGGCGGTACGATTGAACATTTGCGTTCGTGGTGCGACCAGCAGCGCGCCGCGACCTCCGCGGAAACCGCCGTGCGCCTCCTCCGGATCGGTTGGAATGTGGACGTGAGAGATGCGGCTCGCAAAATTAGATGTCCCGTTCTGATAGTTCATCCGGATCGCGACGCGGTGGTGCCGATTGACGAAGGTCGGTTTCTGGCGAGCCTCATCCCCGATGCTCGATTCGTGCAGCTCGACAGCGAAAACCATATGCCGCTCGCCGACGAACCGGCTTGGCCGCGGCTGCTCGGCGAGTTGCGCAGCTTTCTCGCTCAGCCGTCTGCCGCCCCCGCCACCGCAGGCGACGCGCTTCCGCTCGATGAACTCACGCCGCGCGAGCGCGCCGTCCTGGAAGGAATTGCCGAAGGTCTCGACAATTCGGAGATCGCCACATCGCTCGGGCTGTCGGAGAAGACCGTTCGAAACCACATCACCCGGGTCTTCGATAAGATTTGCGTCGAGCACCGCTACCAGGCCATCGTTCGCGCCCGCGAAGCAGGCCTTGGAACCTCGAAACAACGCGTTACCTCGCGGTGAGCGGGGACAATTGTCCTTGATCCGTTCGCCGCCCGATCGACGTTTCAAGGGCTTTGGGCTCAAGACATCGGCCTTTCCTGACCGCAATCTGCTGGACGCGCCATGCCTGACGCATGCGCGCGGCCAAGCCGAAGGAGAGCGCCATGCCAAAATTCGTGATCGAACGGGACATCGTCGGAGCCGGAAAACTGCCACGCCAGGAGCTGCAGGCCATCTCGCAGAAGTCATGCGACGTGTTGCGTAGCATGGGCCCGCAGATTCAATGGGTCCAGAGCTACGTCACCGACGACAAGATCTACTGCCTCTACATCGCGCCCGACGAGGAGACCGTGCGCAAGCACGCCCACAAGGGCGGGTTTCCCGCAAACATGGTCGCCTGCGTGCGGGCAGTGATCGATCCCACGACGGCGGAATAATTTTTGAGCGGGCTTTAGTTCGTAAATCGCGCGCGATCGTGCGGCGCGCTGAAATCGAGTACGGGTCCGAGCGGCACGATGCCCGTCGGGTTCAGCTTGCGCTGGCTGCCGTAATAATGGCGCTTGATGTGATCGATTTTCACCGTCTCGGCCACGCCGGGCACTTGATAGAGGTCGCGCAGGTAATTCGACAGGTTTGGATAGTCCGCGATCCGCCGCAAATTGCACTTGAAGTGCCCGACGTACACGGCGTCGAACCGGATCAAGGTGGGAAACAGCCGCCAATCCGCCTCGGTCAACCGATTGCCGGCGAGATAGCGCTGCTGCGAGAGCTTGTTCTCCAGCTCGTCGAGCGTCTTGAACAATGAGCGGAACGCCTCCTCATAGGCTTCCTGCGAGGTCGCAAAGCCGGTGCGGTAAACGCCGTTGTTGACGGTGGTGTAGACCAGTTCGTTGACGCGGTCGATGTCCACGCGCAGCTCTTGCGGGTAGTAATCGGTCCGCTCGTTGGTGAACGCCTCGAAGGACGAGTTCAACATGCGGATGATTTCCGACGATTCGTTGTTCACGATCGTCTTGCGCTGCTTGTCCCACAGCACCGGCACGCTGACGCGGCCGGTGTAGCGTTCATCCGCCAGCAGATAGATTTCCGAGAGTTTGGCCTTGCCGTTGACCTCGTCGCCGCTCGATCCTTCGCCGCGGTCGAAAGTCCAGCCCTGGTCGCCCATGTGCCAGGACACCACCGACATCGAGACCGTACCCTCAAGCTCCTTCAGCCGCCGGAAAATGATGGTGCGGTGCGCCCACGGGCAGGCGTACGAGACGTAGAGATGGTAGCGGCCCTTCTCGGCCGGAAATCCGCCTTCGCCGCTAGGACCGGGGCTGCCGTCCGACGTGACGAAATTGCGGTAGCGCGTCGCCGGTCGCACGAAGCGGCCGTTCTGGAATCGTGCTTTGTCGTAACTATCGTCGCGCCACACGCCGTCGATCAGCAGGCCCATTAACCTCTCCGTTGCTTTCGAGCTATCTAATCATTCCTGGCGCCTTGTAACATCCGGGGTCGCGAGAAATCGCGGCCGAGGCGCCGGATGGATTTTGGCCGACCCAGGTGCTAAGCGGCGGGAGCGGGTAGGGGAGCGGATGAGCGATCTGTCGTTGACCATTTTGCCGGAGACGCCGGACGATGCCATCGCCATCGAGCGTCTGCACGAGCGCACCTTCGGCCCGGGTCGCTACGCGAAAACCGCCTACCGCATCCGTGAAGGCGTAACCCACGATCTCAATCTGTCGTTCACCGCGCGCGTCGGCACTCTGCTGGTCGGCTCGGTACGGCTTTCGCCCATTCGCGTGGGGAAAACGCCTGCGCTGTTGCTGGGGCCGCTCACGGTCGAGCCGCCGTTCCGCGAGCGCGGCATCGGCCAGGCGCTGATCGAGCGGGCGCTGAAGGACGCGAAGGCCAAGGGCCATCGCCTGGTGCTGCTGGTCGGTGACGAGCCCTACTACGCCAAGGCCGGGTTCAAACGGATCCCCAAAGGCACCGCCACCATGCCGGGACCGGTCGATCCGGCGCGGCTCTTGGTGGCCGAACTCAAACCCGGCGCGTTCGATGGCGTTTCCGGCCGCATCCGGCCCGACTACAAACACGATTGAAACCGGCCATTTCTGAATTTACCCCGCAAGCGGACATCGTGCGGAAATCGCAGCGTCGACGCGATTGACCCGACTGGGATATGGCCAAGGTTGGCTATCCCGGAAGCAGACACAGCATCCTGTAAGAAGGTTTCGTTTCTGTCCCGCCGCCCGCTTTAGGTATTTGGTGCTTTGGCCGAGCAGATTGCCGCAAGGATCGCGTCGTAGGCCTGCTCGGCAATGGTGTGGAGTTCCGCGGTCGTCCTGTTTTGCATGGGATGCGGGACATAAACCGAGGCTGCATCGAACCCAATCGCCGATTTTTGCGACTCAAAGGCTTGCCGGAACTCCTCGGTCAACACGCTCACGCCGGTCAGCCCGTTTTTGTCGAGGTCGTTGAGATCGTGTGTGGAACACGACGTGCACGAGCCGCAATCCGACAGCGCAATGATGACGGCCTGACAGTTTCCGGTGATATCTTTGATCATTTCGCGCGGCGCAACGCGCGTATTCGTCGGCTTTTTGTATCGTCGCGTTTTCAGGCCCTGCGCGTGGCAGAGCTGTTCCAGACGATCGATGAATTCGTCGCCGCGCATCTTGCCGATGTCCATCAGGGCAATCGTCTTGTTCGCCAGGCTGGCGAGCGGTGCGACGCGCGCGCGCAGGCCGGAAGAGGTCTCGGCAGTCGGATCACGCAGCATCAAGCCGGATTTCACAGGCGAATCTCCTTGGTTATGGTCTTCGACTCGTGACGGAAGCGGCCGCCCGTCCAGCCGGCGCAGATTGCCGAGAACAGACCGGCCTGTCCGCCCGCATGCACGATGAGAAGACCTTCGGGCCAGAACTTGTTGACCATTTCGTCCTTCCGCCGCGGGTCGATACCTTCTCCGACTCCGAGAGCGCCTTGAATGACATCCCTGCCGGAACGAACCATGGCCATATGCAGCTCGCGCGTGATGCGATGACGATCCCAACCGGCATCGCGATAGATGGCGTAGTGCTCAGGAACGAGTACCAGCATGGCATTCGTGAATTCGCACAGTTTCCAGTTGCCGACCGCAAGCAGCGACATGGCGAGCGATTTCGTCAGCTGCTCGGGTGTCCGCGAGCGCTGATCGATGAACCCCTGGATGCCGTCACCCTGGAACAAGGTGACCGCGTTTTTGCCGGGAGCAATACCGCGGGCGACGCTCAGAGGCATCCATGTTGGATCGCTCTCATTCTCTGCAAAGCAAAACGTATATTTGCCCGGGCCGCCGAGAACGGCGCGATCAAGCTCGCCCGGCCGTCCCCCGCCCACATTGCGGATGATGAGCTGCAACGCGCGTCCGATGGTTGCATTGGCTCTATTCCCCTGGCCAAGACAATTGATGCCGGAGTTCATGCCGATGGCGCGCGTAATCGGCCCGTTGACGACGAGGATCGGCCCCGAGAAGCAGGTCGTGCAGACCACCCCGTGCATGGCCGCTTCGGGTTCAAGCGCTGCTTCGAGCGCCGCAAGAATGACGGGCATATATTCGGGCTTGCAGCCGGCCAGAACCGCATTGATGGCGACTTTCTCGACCGAGATAGGCACGAGATTGGGCGGAACGAGTCCGATCACTTCATCGGGCTGACGGGAAGTCCCCTGGAGCATGCGCATGATGCGCGCGTCGGTCGGCGGCACGACCGGCAGGCCGTCAGACCATCCACGGTCGAAGCAAGTTTCGATCTCGTCGTTCCACTCTCCGATTGGGATGCGGCGGGAGGCGAGCCCGCTGTCGCCGTATCGCGCGACGAGCTCCTCCCAGACGCCGGGCTCGCGCGACAGCGAACCGCAACCCGGACGCATCGCCGGTAATTCCACGCCGAGATCTCGAACGCCGGTCACCCGCTCCCAATCCGCACGATTCCAGCCGAATGCGCGGGCAACTTCCTTGCCGTTCTTGAGTCGAATCACAGTCGGCACAGTCTCGACATCGAAACGAAATGACTGCTCGAGCTCCGTGTCGTCCACAGCCTTGACCAGGGTGGGAAACGTGGGATCGTCCTGGGTCAGCACCGCGGTCGGCAGTGAAGAGCGCACGAGTTGTTCGAAAACGCGCTCGACCATGGCGCAGGTTTCACAATGGCGTTTCGCGAAAATAACAAGGCCGTCGGTCGGAAGATTTCCTGCGCTCATGAGGACTGCTCTATGGTTTGGAGCCTACTATAGGCAAGTTATCCGCACGGCGTGTTTAGGAGTTTCTCGTATCAGCGGCTGCCTTGGCGGTCTTCGCGCGCCGGTTTACCGGCCTTCGCGCGCCCAGGTGGCGGCGAGGCTGCCGACCAGCAGTAGGAGGCCGAGCAAGCCGGCGAACACCGGCAGCACGCCGATGCCGCGTACCACGCTCGCCTCGCGCAACTTCAGTCCGACCCAGTCATCGCCGCGATAGGTTTCGCTCGACCGCATGGCAACGACGCGCGGCAGCGACACCGTCGAACCGTCGGAGATGCGCATCGCCGCGCCGCCGGTTGCCGATGTGAGCGGGCTCATCACCTGCGTCGTCGACGTCACTTCGGCGAACTCGCGCGGATTGGGTGGCCCGACATTGATCAGCGCGGACACCTTCCCGTCGGTCGCGCGCCAGAGTCCGAGCTCGTTGGCCCGCACCGTGCCTTGCCACAGCCCGGGCTCGCCGGCCTGCAGCGTCAGCGTGCGGGTCGCGCCCGTTGGCGTGGTCAGCGTCACTTCGCCGACGGAATCAGCCATGGTCTGCCGCTGCACCAGGAGATCGCGCCCGCGCACCGTCAGGCGCAAAGCCTCCTCCTCGAGATCGGGCTGCTTCATCAGCCAGTGCGACAGCCGGCGCAGCAGATCGAGATGCGGCCCGCCGCCTTCGTAGCCGCGCGCCCACAGCCAGATGTGATCGGAGAGCAGCAGCGCGACGCGTCCCTCGCCCTCGCGCGACAGCACGAGCAACGGCTTGTGCTCGGGCCCCTCCATCACCGTCGTGCCGCTTGCGTTTTTGGTATCGACCAGGCGGAACCAGCGGCTCCATTGCGGCGGGTCGCTGTCCGACCCCTCAAGCCCGCGCGTGACCGGGTGGCGTTTTCCCAAGGCCGTGAGCTGGGCATAGAACGGCTGCTCGGTCGTAAGCCCATTCGGCTCCGCCGGTAGGATCGTATCGAGCGGCGTCCGCCACAGGCTGGTCGGGCTTGCGTAGTCCGGCCCGGCTGCGATCA